>Ga0308161_1000018_pt1 | contig 586337 bp, 488 predicted proteins | sample PhyFR2_FD_201034 | JGI IMG/M metagenome (GOLD analysis project Ga0308161, IMG submission 201034) | Phyllosphere microbial communities from UC Gill Tract Community Farm, Albany, California, United States - DLSLF.R2 | ecosystem: Host-associated > Plants > Phyllosphere > Unclassified | place...
CTTCGGCATCGTCTCGCAGATCATCCCGGCCTTTGCGCGCAAGCCGCTGTTCGGCTACGCCTCGATGGTGTACGCGACCGCGTCGATCGCGATCCTGTCCTTCATCGTCTGGGCGCACCACATGTTCACCACCGGCATGCCGGTGACCAGCCAGCTGTTCTTCATGTACGCCACCATGCTGATCGCGGTGCCGACCGGGGTGAAGGTGTTCAACTGGGTCGCCACCATGTGGAAGGGCTCGATGACCTTCGAGACGCCGATGCTGTTCGCGGTCGGCTTCATCTTCGTGTTCACCATGGGCGGCTTCACCGGCCTGATCCTGGCGGTGACGCCGATCGACATCCAGGTACAGGACACCTATTACGTGGTGGCCCACTTCCACTATGTGCTGGTGGCCGGCTCGCTGTTCGCGCTGTTCGCCGGCTTCTATTACTGGGCGCCGAAGTGGACCGGCCACATGTATCCCGAGCTGCGCGGCAAGATCCACTTCTGGAACTCGCTGTTCTGGTTCAACCTCACCTTCTTCCCGATGCACTTCCTGGGCCTGGCCGGCATGCCGCGCCGCTATGCCGACTACGCGGTGCAGTTCACCGACTTCAACATGATCGTGTCGGTGGGCGCCTTCGGCTTCGGCCTGAGCCAGGTGTACTTCCTGCTGTTCGTGGTGCTGCCGACCATCCGCGGCGGCCAGAAGGCGGAGGCCAAGCCGTGGGAAGGCGCCGAGGGCCTGGAGTGGACCGTGCCGAGCCCGGCGCCGTTCCACACCTTCGAGCATCCGCCGACCGTGAAGTAAGCCGCTCAGTGAAGCCCATGGATGAGGCGATGATGGCAGACCAGGACCGACCGAAACCGAACAACCTGCGCACCGCCCTCTGGGTCGGTGCGCTGGCGCTGTTCTTCTTCGTGCTGCTGTTCGTCAAGCGGCTCTGGCTGGGCTGACGCCATGCACGCCGATACCACCCAGCGCGAACCGAGCGGCCGCCTTGCCCTCAATCGCACCATGCTGGCCAAGCTGGTGGTGATGGCGATCGTCATGTTCGGCTTCGGCTACGCGCTGGTGCCGGTCTACCGCCAGGTGTGCGAAGTGCTGGGCATCAACGTGCTGACCCAGAAGGACGGCACGGTGGCACGGCCGGCCAACACCCAGGTCGACCTGGCGCGCACCATTACCATCGAGCTGGACGGCAATGCGCAGGGCCCGTGGCGCTTCCGCCCGACCCAGCGCAGCATCGACGTGCATCCCGGCGAGATGGCGACGGTGGTGTACGAGGTGGTCAACACCCAGGCGCGCACGGTGAAGGCGCAAGCCATTCCGAGCTATGCGCCGCAATCGGCCATGCCGCACTTCAAGAAGGTCGAGTGCTTCTGCTTCCAGGAACAGGTGCTGGGGCCGAACGAGGCGCGCCAGATGCCGGTGGTGTTCTTCATCGACCCGGCGCTGCCGCGCGAGGTGAAGAACATCACGCTGTCGTACACCTTCTTCGAGATCGGCGGCGCGGTCGTGGCGCGCAAGGAGTAGGGCAATGGCACCACGCGACGGGCGGCGCCAGGCTTCCTTCGGCGCGACGATGAAGGCCGTGTTCTGGTCCTTCTTCGGCGTGCGCAAGCGCAAGGATTACGAGCATGACGCGGCCAATCTGAACCCGGTGCACGTGATTTTGGGCGGCTTGATCGGGGCGCTGCTGTTCATCGGTATTCTGGTATTCGTAGTAAGGATGGTCGTCGCGCACGCGTAAAGATATCAACGACAATATGCTTGATTGAGGAGATCGGAATGAGTTCGCCACAGATTTCGCCGCAGGCCACACCCCACAGCTCAGCATCGGGCGCGCCCTACTATTTCGTCCCCGGCCCCTCCAGGTGGCCGATGGCGGCCGGCATCTCGATGCTGGTCACGATGGCCGGCGCATCCGGCTGGGTCAACGGCGCCGGCTGGGGGCCGGGCGTGTGCCTCGCCGGCATCGCCGCGATGCTGGTGGTGCTCTACTTCTGGTTCGGCGACGCCATCGGCGAGTCGGAATCCGGCAAGTACGGCGCGCGCATCGATTTGTCCTACCGCTGGTCGATGAGCTGGTTCATCTTCTCGGAAGTGATGTTCTTCGGCGCCTTCTTCGGCGCGCTGTTCTATGCGCGCGCGGTGACCATGCCCTGGCTGTCCGACCTCGACCACAAGGTGATCTGGCCGGACTTCGCCGGCCACTGGGGCAACGCCGGCCCGGCCGGCACGGTCGAGGGCTTCAACACCATGGGCCCGTTCCCGATCCCGACCATCAACACCGCGCTGCTGCTGACCTCGGGCGTGACGCTCACCATCGCCCACCATGCCCTGCGCCTGGGGCAGCGCGGCAAGACCGCGTTCTGGCTGTTCTGCACCATCCTGCTGGGCGCCGTCTTCATGGGCTTCCAGGCCTACGAATACCACCATGCCTACAGCGAGCTCAACCTCAAGCTGACCTCGGGCATCTACGGCTCGACCTTCTTCATGCTGACCGGCTTCCACGGCTTCCACGTGACCATGGGGGCGATCATGCTGTCGGTGGTGCTGTACCGGGTGCTGCGCGGACATTTCACGGCCGACAACCACTTCGGGTTCGAAGGGGCGGCGTGGTACTGGCACTTCGTGGACGTGGTGTGGCTGGGTTTGTATGTGGTGGTGTACTGGCTTTGAACGAGGCCACGTCCACATGAACGTCGCCCCTGCGCAGGCAGGGGCCCAAGTTGCATGCGCTGTCGAAACGCTGACGAACTTGGGGCCCTGCCTGCGCAGGGGCGACCGGCTTGCTACCGCAATCCGGTCGGCTGGATCCACCCCATCTTGTAAGAAAACAGCACCAGCAGGAACAAGGTAATCGACAATCCCACCCGCATCGCCAGCGCCTGCACCGTGCGGTTGCTGCGCCCCTTGTCGCGCATCAGGAAGAACAAGGCAGAGGCCAGGCTGCCGATGATGAGCACGAAAGCGACGGCGACGACGATCTTCATGGCAAGCCCTGATATGGAAACCTCAAGACTTTATTGTAATGCGATTGCGCTTCCGTTTTAGAACAGTTCCCTTCCTGGCGATGCTGGTGCTGGTCATCATCGGCATCCTGCTCGGCAACTGGCAGGCGCGGCGCGCGGCCGAGAAGGCCGTCCTGCAGGCCAGGCTGGCGCAGCGCGGCGCCGCGCCGGCGCTGGTGCTGGGCGAGGCGCTGCAGGACCCGGCGGCGATCGAGTTTCGCCGCATCATTGTGACCGGCAAGTTCGTCCCCAACTGGCCGGTATTCCTCGACAACCGGCCGCTCGACGGGCGCAGCGGGTCCGTTTTGCTGATGCCGTTTACAATAGCGGGTTCGCAGCGCCATGTACTGGTGGCACGCGGCTGGCTGCCGCGCGACCCCGCTGGCGGCACGCGGCTGCCGCCGTTCGACACCCCGGCCGGCACCGTCACCCTCGAAGGCATCGCGGTACGGCGTCCGGCGCGCCTGATGCAGCTGGGGACGGCCCCCGGACTGCGGCCCGGCGCCGTGGTGCAGAACCTGGAGGTCGACGCGTTCGCGCGGGCCAGCGGCCTGGACATGCAGCCCTTCCTGCTGGAGCAGACCGGGCCGGCGATGACCGGCGAGGCGCTGGTGCGCAAGTGGCCGGCGCCGGGCGTGGACGTGGACCGCCACAAGGGCTATGCCTTCCAGTGGTATGCGCTGGCCGCGCTGGCCTTTTTATTTTTCGTGATGACGGGATGGCGAAGTGGGAGCAAACATGGCAGCTGAAGGCCTCGACAAGACCGCCGCGCCGGCCGCGCAGGCAACGCGGAAACGCGGCCGCTGGATGCTGTGGCTGGTGCTGCTGGTGTGCGCCTCGCCGCTGATCGCGTCGTACTTCACGTATTACGTGATCAAGCCGGACAAGCGCAACAACTACGGCACCCTGATCGACCAGCGCGCCCACCCGGTGCCGGCGCTGGCCGCCACCACCCTGGACGGCCGCCCGATGCCGCTGCAGCAGTTCAAGGGCAAGTGGGTAATGCTGATGACCGGCTCCGGATCCTGTGCGGACGCGTGCCGCAACCAGCTGTTCGCAATGCGCCAGCTGCGCCTGATGCAGGGCAAGGAGATGGAGCGCATCGAGCGCGTCTGGCTGATCACGGACCGCGAGCCGCTCGACACCCTGGTCATCCGCGAGTTCGACGGCACCCACATGCTGCGCGCCGACGCCGCCGTGGTGAAAGGCTGGCTGCCGGTGGAGGCCGACACAGGCACCGACCAGCACATCTACCTGGTCGACCCGCTCGGCCACCTGATGATGCGCTTCCCGCACGATCCGGAACCGCGCAAGGTGTACAAGGACATCTACAAGTTGCTGAAGGCATCCGCCGTCGGCTGAGCGATTCACCGTATTCCGAGCATATGCAAGTATCCAATTTCGTATTGCTGGCGCTGACCGGCTTCCTGGCCGCTTCCGTGCCGCTGTGCCTGGTCTGGACCGCGACCGGCGCCCACAAGTACCGCAAGCTGGCCTGGGTGATCGCCTTCTTCACCTTCGACCTGATCGTCTTCGGTGGCTTCACCCGCCTCACCGATTCCGGCCTCGGCTGCCCCGACTGGCCCGGTTGCTACGGCGAAGCCAATCCCTTCCTGGCGCACGAGCACATCGCCGCCGCCGAGGCCCTGATGCCGACCGGCCCGGTGACGAAGATGAAAGCCTGGATCGAGATGGTCCACCGCTTCCTGGCGATGGGCATCGGCATCCTGATCATCGTGCTGATGGCGGCCTCCTGGCTGCAGTGGCGCCGCGCGCGCGCGGACAGAATCGCGGGCAAGGGCGCGACCACGGCGGCGCGCGGCCCCGTGCATGGCCCAGTGCATGGCCCAATGCATGGTCCGATGCTGCCGACCCTGCTGTTCCTGTGGGTGTGCGTGCAGGGCGCGTTCGGCGCCTGGACCGTGACCCTGAAGCTGCAGCCGGCGATCGTCACCCTGCACCTGCTGTTCGGCATGACCCTGCTGGCGCTGGCCGCCTGGCTCGGGGGCAGGGAAGACCATCTCCTGAAGCCGGCGCCGGCCATCGGCGACACGGCCTCGCTGCGGCGCCTGCGCCGCCTGGCCTGGCTGTCGGGCGCCGTGCTGCTGCTCCAGCTGGCGCTGGGCGGCTGGGTCAGCACCAATTACGCGACCCTGGCCTGCAACGATTTCCCGCTGTGTAACGGGCAGGTGGTACCGGATATGGACTTCGAACACGGCTTCACCCTGTGGCGCGAGCTCGGCAAGACCGCCGCCGGCCACTACCTGCCGTTCCAGGCCCTGACCGCGATCCATTGGGTGCACCGCAATTTCGCGGCCGTTGTGGTGCTGGTGCTGTGCTTCACGGCGTGGCGCGCCTGGCGCCTGCCGGGCCTGCACGGAACGGCGCGCAACATCGTGCTGCTCGTCGTCGCGCAGGCGCTCACGGGCATCGCCACCGTGTTCCTGAACTTCCCGCTGGCGATTGCCGTGTTGCACAATGCGGGGGCGGCGCTCCTCGTCCTGCTGGTGACCATGTTAAACTACAAGGTACAGTATCAACTCGATCTGGCGCTCCGCTTGCCTGATGGGCACAACCCGCGGCAAACCCCGGCGCCTGCGAGCCATTCATGATTACCCAAACCGCCACCCACAAACCACCCAACCGGATTGCACAATACTGGGCGCTGACCAAGCCGCGCGTCACCCAGCTTGCCGTCTTCTGCGCCATCATCGGCATGTTCCTGGCCACCGACGGCTTTCCGGGCTGGCACGTGCTGGTCTGGGGCACGATCGGCATCTGGCTGCTGGCCGGCGCCGCCTTCGCCGTCAACTGCCTGATCGAAGCCGAGATCGATGCGCGCATGGCCCGCACCGCGCGCCGCGCCACCGCCATGGGCGAACTCAGCACCACGCAGACCCTGATCTTCTCCGCCATCATCGGCGGCCTCGGCATGGGCGTGCTGTACACCATGGTCAATCCGCTGACGATGTGGCTGACCTTCGTCACCTTCGTCGGCTACGCCCTGATCTACACGATCCTGCTCAAGCCGAACACGCCGCAGAACATCGTCATCGGCGGCCTGTCCGGCGCCATGCCGCCGGCGCTCGGCTGGGCCGCGGTCGCGGGCACGGTACCGATGGAAGCCTGGCTGCTGGTGCTGATCATTTTCGTCTGGACCCCACCGCACTTCTGGGCGCTGGCGATGTACCGGCGCGATGACTACGTGCGCTCCGGCCTGCCGATGATGCCGGTCACGCACGGCATGGCCTACACCGGCCTGCAGGTCTGGCTGTATTCGATCGCGCTGGCCGCCTGCACGCTGCTGCCGTTCGCGGTGGGCATGAGCGGCATCTTCTACCTGCTGTCGGCGGTCGCGCTGAACGCCGTGTTCCTGCGCTACGGCTGGCTGATCCACAAGCGCTACAGCGACCAGATCGCGCGCAAGGCCTTCGCCTGGTCGATCGTCTACCTGTCGCTGCTGTTCGCGGCCCTGCTGGTCGACCACTACCTGAAACAGTATCTGGGCTTTTGACCCGGCGCTTCCGACTGGATTTCCCGAGATGAAAAAACTGCTGCCCGCCCTGTTCGTCGCCTGCGCACTCGCCGCCACCGGCGCCTCCCTCACCGGATGCGACAAGCTGCAGAGCAAGCAGCAGGGCAAACAACCGAGCTTCCAGAACACCGACATCACCGGCATCGACTACGCCAAGGACGTCGCGCTGACCGACCATACCGGCAAGCCGCGCACCCTGGCCGACTTCAAGGGCAAGGTGGTGCTCATGTTCTTCGGCTATACCCAGTGCCCGGACGTGTGCCCGACCACGATGGCCGAGATGGCCACCGTGATGCAGAAACTGGGGCCGCAGGCCGACCAGGTACAGGTCCTGTTCGTTACCCTCGACCCCGAGCGCGACACCCAGGAGCTGCTGGCGGCCTACGTGCCGGCCTTCGACAAACGCTTCATCGGCCTGCGCGGCACGCTTGACCAGACCGCCAAGGTGGCCAAGGACTTCAAGGTCTTCTACGCCAAGGTGCCGGGGTCGAGCCCCGGCAGCTATACCATCGACCACACCGCCGGCAGCTACGTGTTCGACCGCGAAGGCCGCCCGCGCCTGTTCATCCGCCATGCCGGCGGCGCCGATCCTATCGTCCACGACATTCGTCAGTTATTATCCTGACAGGGCGCCGTCGGGCGCATTGACAGGACGATGCGCACGGCATGAACCCAGGACAAGGTCGACACTATACCCGCGCCGCCGCCGTCATCCTCCTCACGCTCGGCTGCCTGTACGTCCTCAAGCCTTTCCTCGCCGCGATCCTGTTCGCGGCGGCGGTCGTCATCTCCTCCTGGCCCCTGTACCTGAAGCTGCGCCAGCGCATCCACGGCCGCCGCACCATCGCCGCGCTGACCATGACCCTGTCGCTGACGCTGCTGGTGATCATCCCGCTGGCGCTGGTGGCCTACAACCTGGCCGACAACGCCGCCGCCGCCTTCGACGAGCTGCGCGCGGTCAGCGCCGGCGAACTGCAGCCGCCGTCCTGGGTGCGCGAGTTTCCCCTGATCGGCGAACAGGTCGACGCTTACCTGCGCCGCCTGATGGCCAGCCGCGACGAGATGATGGAACTGGCCCAGCGCATGCTCGACCCGGCCCGGCATTACCTGGTGGCGGGCGGCATCATGCTCGGCACCGGCGTCGTCCAGATGAGCCTGGCCGCCTTCGTCAGCTTCTTCTTCTACCGCGACGGCGAAACGCTGAAGACCATCATCGGCGCCGCCATGCGCCGCATCATGAACGACGAAGCCGACTCGGTCACCGACATCGTCAGCCACACCGTGCGCGGCGTCATGTACGGCCTGCTCGGCACCGCGCTGGCCCAGGGCCTGGTGGCGGCGCTCGGCTTCGCCATCGCCGGCGTGCCGGCGGTGCTGCTGCTGTCGGTGCTGGTGTTCGTGTCCTCGCTGATCCCGGTCGGTCCGCCCATCATCTGGGGCGGGGCGGCGATCTGGCTGTTTTCCCAGGGCAGCACGGGCTGGGGCGTGTTCATGCTGGTGTGGGGCTTCTTCGTGATCAGCGGCGTCGACAACGTGGTGCGGCCGATGCTGATCAGCCGCGGCTCCAGCCTGCCGTTCCTGCTCACGCTGCTGGGCGTGCTGGGCGGCGTGATCGCGTTCGGCTTCGTCGGCCTGTTCATCGGGCCGACCCTGCTGGCGGTGGGCTATTCCCTGATGAGCGGGTGGACGCATACGCGGGATCCGATCGTGAAGCAGAAGGGCGAGGGGATCTGAGGGCACACGACGATGAAATCTTCCAGGTCGCGATAGGACGGCGCCGCGGCTGAGCCTGTTCGTGCAGCCTTTCCGAAAATCTTCGACAATACCTGATTGCGTATTTTTGGAGATGAAGATGGTTGAAACTTGGCTGCGCATCGAGCGCCGGCTTGCGCAACTCGGCTGCCTGGAGGCGATGGGGTTGCGGCCCGGCGCCGACGCGCAGGAGATCGAACGCCTCGAAGCGCATCTCGGCGTGGCGCTGCCGGACAGCGTCAGGCAGTCGCTGGCGATCCACGACGGCCAGGACGGCTTCGGCCTCGCCTTCGGCTGCGAACTGCTGTCCGTGGCCGGCATCCGCCAGGAATGGGACAACTGGCGCGCACTCGACGAAGCCGACATGAACGCCGACTGCGCGGATGCAATGGATTCGGTCCCCTCGGGCTTCATCAAGCCGCTGTACTGCAACCGCGCCTGGATTCCGCTGACGCACGACGGCGGCGGCAACCACATCGGCCTGGACTTCGATCCCGACCGGCTGGGCCAGCGCGGGCAGGTGATCGCCTTCGGCCGCGACGAGGACGTGAAGCGCCTGATCGCGAACAGCTTCGAGACCTTCATGGCGTCCTGCCTGGCATGGCTGGAGCGCGCCACGTGGAACGGCACGCATTTCGAGGCCGCGGACAGTCCCTGACCGCCCCGGCAAGGCGCTTTTACTTGGCGGCTGGTTTGGCGGAAGCCTGGGCCAGCGCGCTCTTCATGGCGGCCGTGACGTAGGACACCAGGATCGGCGTGCTCTGGCGCCGCATCTCGCCGCCGATCTCGGCCTGCTTCTCGGCCATCTTGCCCGCGTATTTCGATTTGCTGCCTTCCGACGCCAGCGATGTCAATTCCTCGGGCGTGAAGTGCTGCGCATAGATGCCGGCCAGGTTCTGGTTCCACTTGCCTGCGAACTGGCGCGCATGGCTGTCCAGCTGCTTCGACACCAGGGCCTTGGCCTGGTCCGCGCCGACCCCGGATGCCAGCACCGCATAGGTCTCGGTTTTCTGGGCGGCGGCCAGGGCGATGGTCTTCAGGTTGCCGCCGAGGTGCTGGCGCTGTACCAGCTCCAGGGCGGGCGAGGGGGCGGGTCGGGCCAGCGCCAGCGGCGCCGCGGTGGACAGGAAGGCGGCCAGCAAGCCGGCTTTGAGTATTGCGTGCATGTTGATTTCCAGTTGATATCGTGATGCGCATTAGAGCCGACGTCGCATGGCCGCGTCAATGTCATGCCGGTGTCACGCGTCCTGTACCTCATACACCGTCGATCGCGCGCGATGAACGTTGACAAGGTCGATTACAGATGTAATCATCATGTTCAATTACAACTGTAATCGAGGTCCGCCATGATCAGTGAATCCGAATCCCAGGTGATGGACATCCTGTGGGCACGCGCGCCGCAGACCGCCGACGAGATCGTCGCCGTGCTGGCGCCGCGCCACGGCTGGCAGGAAGCCACCATCAAGACCTTCCTCAACCGCTTGCTGAAGAAGGGTGTCGTCCGCGCCGAGTACGAAGGCCGGCGCTACCTGTATTTCCCGGTGCTGGCGCGCACCGACTGGGTCGACACCCAGAGCCGCTCGGTGCTCGACCGCCTGTTCGGTGGCCGCGTGGCGCCGCTGGTCGCCCACTTCAGCGAACGCGAAGCGCTGAGCCGCGACGATATCGACGACCTGCGCAAGCTGATCGACCAACTCGATGGAGGGCGCGGCCAATGAACACCACCCTCCTCTTGGCCCGCCTCGGCCTGGCTGCGCTGGTATTCACGCTGCTGGCCGGCGCCATGATGGCGACACGGCGCCCGCTGCGCGAACGCTTCGGCGCCGAGGCCGTGTATGCGCTGTGGCTCCTGGTTCCGCTCGGCGTCGGGTTGTGCTGCTGGCCGGCGCACCGGCAGGTCGTGCCGATGGCGGCGCTGCCGGCCGCGGGTGCGGCGCAGTTTCCGGGCCTGGCCACCGCGCAGGTTCACGGACCGGACCTGGCCGCCATCGTGCTGTGCGCCTGGCTGCTGGGCGCGGCCGCCGACGCGCTGCTGCTGGTGCGGCGCCAGCGCGCCTTTACCCGTTCGTTGGGCGCCTTACGGCAGGTGGAGGAGGATACCTGGGTGAGCGCGCGCAGCGACATCGGCCCGATGCTGGCCGGCCTGCCTCGGCCGCGCATCGTGCTGCCGGCCGACCATGCCACGCGCTACAGCGTGCGCGAGCGGTCGGCGGTGCTGGCCCACGAGCGCATGCACCGCCGCCGCGGCGACCTGTGGTGGAATGCGCTGTGCGCCTTGCTGCGCTGCGTGTTCTGGTTCCATCCGCTGGCCGCCGCGGCGCAGCGCCGCTACCTGGCCGACCAGGAACTGGCCTGCGACAGCGCCGTGCTGCGCAGCAGGGCACACGCGCCGCAAGTCTACGCCAGCGCGTTGCTGAAGACCCAGGCGGGCGCGGGCGCGCCGCTCGGCTGCTCCATGCAGGCAAAGGACAGGCTCGCGCCGCTACGCGAGCGCATCCTGAACCTGGGGCGGGGCGGTTCCACCCGGCGCGCACGCGCGCTGGCGGCGCTGGTGCTGGCGGGTAGCGCCATGGCGGGTGCACGCCTGGCGTGGGCGGCAAGCGCCGACGTGGTCGCCGCGGATGCAGCGGCCTATGGCGTGGCGATGGACATCGTCATCCACGGCGAGCGAGTCGCGCCGCGCTTGCTGGTGCGCGAGCGCGAACCGTTCGCGGTCGCCGGCGAGCATGCGGGCAGACGCTGGCGCGTCGAGTTCACGCTCGAGCGCACGCTCGACCGCATGGTGCGCCTGGCCGGCAAGATCACGGAAGACGGCAATGTCCTCGCCGCCCCGGTACTGGTCGGGCCGCTCGGCGAGCGCGTCGGCGTGAAGATCGGCGGCGACGTGCGTGTGGCGCTGGTGGTGAGGGAAGGCGGATCCTGATCAGGTCCGGGCCGCCAGCGCCGCATCGGCTTGCGCGGCCTTACGCGCGGCCGGGCGCATACCCGCGCGCTCCACGTAGGCCATGATCTCGGGCAGCTTCGGCACCAGCCCGAAGCCGGTCATCCAGCCCAGCGCGCTGCCCCACAGGATGTCGGCGGCCGAGAAGCGCTCGCCCAGCAGCCAGGGACCGGCGCGCAACTGGCGGGTGAGGGTGGCCAGCATGGTGTCGTAGTCGCCGTACGGACACAGCGACGGCGGCGCGGGCGCGCGCTTCAGGGCCAGGTCGATCACGGCCGGTTCGAACGACGATCCGTAGAAGGCCAGCCAGCGCAGCCAGGGGCCGCGCAGCGGATCGTCCAGGCCGGGCGCCAGTCCGGCTTGCGGGTGCAGGTCGGCCAGGTAGATGAAGATCGCGGGCTGCTCGGTGACGAGGATGCCGCCGTGCAGGATGGCCGGCACCTTGCCCATCGGGTTGACCCCGAGGTAGGCGGGCTCGCGCTGTTGGTTGCGCTTCAGGTCCAGCAGGTGCAGGTCGTACCCGATGTTCAGTTCTTCGAGCAGGATGCGGACCGCGCCGGAGCGCGAATCGGGGGCGTGGAACAAGGTCAGGTTCATGGGGGGCTCGCATACGGTGGAGCCGCCAGGGTAGGGGCGGGCGCCGTCGGCGTCTTGCAAAAACGCGAATGCTAGAATCCCTGTCTCCCTTTCCGCACGAGGACACCGATGACGCCACTCTCCACCGTCCCGGACCGCGCCAGGGGCGTGGTCGCCCCCGCGCTCGCCGGCAGGACGTTCCGCATGGCGCGCTACCTGCCGCCGCCGGACCTGGCGCCTTTCCTCGAACACGTCTGGATCGTCGAATGGGACCTGCGCGGCCAGCCGTCCTTCGTGCAGCGCACGCTGCCTTATCCCAGCGTGCATGTGGTGTTCGACCGTGCGCGCAGCGGCGTCTTCGGCGTGACCACAGGCGCCTTCGACTACGAACTGAAAGCGGCTGGCAGGGTCTGCGGCCTGAAGTTCCGTCCCGGTGGCTTCAGGGGCTTCCTGGGACGCGCCATGCATGCCGTCACCGACCAGGTGCTGCCCCTGCCGGCGGTCTTCCCGTGGATCGACGCCGCGGCGCAGGACTTTGTGCTGGATGCGCAGGGCGATGCCGCGATGATCGAGGCCGCGCACACGCTGCTGCGTACCCGCCTGCCCGTGCCCGATCCGCAGGTGGAGCGCATCGCCGCCATCCTGCGCACGGTCGAGGCGACACCCGGCCTGACGCAGGTCAAGGCGCTGGCCGAAGGCGCCGGCCTGCACGTGCGCAGCCTGCAGCAGCTGTTCAGCGAGTACGTGGGCGTGAGTCCGAAATGGGCGATCCGGCGCTTTCGCCTGCACGAAGCGGCAGACCGGCTGGCCCACGGCGGGCACGTCGACCTGGCTGAACTTGCGTTGAGCCTGGGCTACTTCGACCAGGCCCACTTCACCTCGGACTTCCGCCGGCTGGTGGGTCAGTCGCCCGGCCACTATCGGGACCAGGCGAAGGACCAGGCTCAGCGCACGGCAGCCGGATCGGACAGCGGGTTGTAGATCAGGCCGAGGACGTTCCCGAACGGGTCCTTCAGCTCGGCCACCCTGATGCCTTCGCCGACGTCCTAGCTTGGGCTAACGGCTTCGGTTCAATCGAGATCGTCCTCGTCCGCCCCGCGCGCCAGCTGCGGAATCACCTTCACCAGCAGGATGCGCGGACCGTTGGTCTTCTTGACCACCACGTCGAACTTCGGGAATTCGATGCGCTGGCCCTGCTTGGGGATGTCGCCCAGCTTGGCCATCAGGAGGCCGCCCACCGATTCCACCTCGTCCAGTCCCATCGCTTCGTTGTCGATGTCGATGCCGAGCACGCGCTCCAGCGAGACGATGGGCAGGCTGGCCTTGCCGATGTAGGTGCCGTCGCCCTGCTTGAGCCAGTCGTTTTCGTTGAGGCGGAATTCGTCGCGGATCTCGCCGACGATGGCGCCCAGCAGGTTGTCCAGGGTAATGAAGCCGACCGGACGCTTGCCCTTTTCGCCGATCAGGGCGAAGTGCGGGGCGCCGCCGCGGAAACGGCGGAACAGTTCGATGGCCGGGGTGCGCGCCGAGATCATCTCGACCGGACGCAGGTATTCGGTGAGGTCGGTGGTGTCCTTGCCGGCCTGCTCGGCGAAGAACAGGTCCTTCAGGTGGATCACGCCCAGCACTTCCTCGCCTTCTTCGTCGAAGTAGGGGTAGCGCGAGAAGCGGTTGCGGCGCATGGTGTCGAGGTTGTCCTCGAGCGAGCGGCTGGCGTACAGCGCGCTGACCTCGTTAATCGGGCGCATCAGGTCGGCCACCGAGTGCTGGCTGAATTCCAGCGACTGGGCCAGGATATGGCGCTCGTCGTGCGTGAATTTTTCGCCCGGCATGCTGGTGCCGGTGCGCAGGATCATCTTCAGTTCTTCGTTCGAGTAATGCGTCTCGTGCCCGCCCGCGCCCGACAGGCCGGCGATGCGCAGCACCAGGTTGGCGCTGGCGTTGAGCAGCCAGATCGCCGGGTACATCGCCCAGTAGAAGCCGTACAGCGGCAGCGCGCTCCACAGGCCGACCTTTTCCGGAATGCGGATCGCCAGCGACTTCGGCGCCAGTTCGCCGACCACGATGTGCAGGAAGGAGATCACGCCGAACGCGATCACGAACGAGACGCCGTGGATGATTTTTTCGGACGTCACGCCGGCCAGCACGAACATCGGTTCCAGGATGCGCGCGAAGGCCGGTTCGCCGACCCAGCCCAGGCCCAGCGAGGCCAGGGTGATGCCGAGCTGGCAGGCCGACAGGTAGGCGTCGAGCTGGCTGTGGACCTTGAACAGGATGCGGCCGCGCAGTCCGCCGGCTTTTGCGATCGCGCGCACGCGCGTCTTGCGCAGGGTGACGATACCGAATTCGGCCGCCACGAAGAAGCCGTTCAGCGCCACCAGGACCAGCGCCAGAACGACGAACAATACGTTTTGCATAAATAAATGATTAACTAAAAGGCAAGGCCTGTGCAGGCATTGTACAGCTTACCGTTCACGTCGCCCCAAGTTCGCCTTTTTGCGCCGCCGCCAGGATGGCCTCGACGCCCGGGTGCTTGATCTTGCGGTCGTTCGAGATCGCGAAGAATTGCTCGCGCACGCTCGGCACCTTGCCGATCGCGATGGCGCCGAACTGTTCCGCGACCTCGCCCGCCAGGGCCGCCGGCGCGAAAAACAGGCCCAGGCCGCGGCGGCCGAAGGTATTCAGCAGGGCATTGTCTTCGAATTCGCCGACCACGTCCGGCCGCACGTGGTGCTGCACGAACCATTCGTCGATCTTGCCGCGCAAGGCATTATTACGTGCCGGCAGCAAGAAGGGCGCGCCGTTCAAATTCCCGGGGAAGCCGTCGCCGTCGTGGTACCGCGCGGCCAGCGCCGGCGTGGCCATCACCAGCATTTCGCTCTCGAACAACTGGTGGCTGAACACTTTCAGGGCGCTGCTGGCGCGCACCTCGCGGTCGGTCAGCACCACGTCGAGCTTGTGCAGGGCGAGATCGGCCAGCAGCGCGTCGAACTGGTCTTCGTAGCAGACCAGGCGCACCGGCCGGGTCATCTGCGTGACCACTTCCAGCATCCGGTAGGCCGACAGCTTGGGCAGCGAATCCGAGATGCCCACCGTCAGGCGGATGCGGCCGCTGTCGGCCTCGTTCAGCGCTTCCTGCATCTGCTCGCCGAGCAGGAAGATCTGGTCGGCATACGTCATCGCCACCCGGCCGGCCTCGGTCAGCACCAGGCGCCGGCCCTGCTGCGAAAACAGGGTCTTGCCCAGCGTCTGCTCCAGCAGGGTCAGCTGCGAACTGATGGTCTGGACCGCCAGCCCGAGGCGTTCGGCGGCGCGCGTAATGCCGCCTTCCTTGGCCACGACCCAGAAGTAGTACAGGTGGCGAAAATTGATGTCGTTCTTCATGAATTGAGGGTATAAATTGAAAGAACAGGTTTTTACGAAGTAATTCTCATATTATCTTCGCTTTTTCCTTTTGCTGCACCACTCTACACTGCGCCTGGTCAAATAAAACAAACCAAGGGGTGGATCAAACATGAAGCATTTCAGGGTGTCATTCATTGTCACTGCGCTTTGCCTCGCCGCGTCGGGCTGGTGGGGCTACGAGCATGGCGGGCTGGGCGGCATGGTCACGGCGGTCGGTATCGCCGCGATCCTGGCCGTGATGGAAGTCTCGCTGTCGTTCGACAACGCGGTGGTCAACGCCTCGGTGCTGAAGACCTGGGACGAGTTCTGGAAAAAACTGTTCCTCGGCGTCGGCATCATCGTTGCCGTGTTCGGCATGCGCCTGCTGTTCCCGCTGGTGATCGTCGCGGTGGCGGCCGACCTGGGGCTGGGTGACGTCTGGAACCTGGCGCTCGAGAACCCGAAAGCGTACTCGCAGCACCTGACCAACCACCACGCTGAAGTGGCGGCCTTCGGCGGCATGTTCCTGCTGCTGGTGTTCCTGAACTTCCTGTTGGACGACGAGAAGGAACACCACTGGCTGGGCCACTTCGAAGAGAAGCTGGGCGCGCTGGGCAAGGTGTCCTCGATCTCGGTGATGATCGCGATCGGCGCCTTGATGGCCAGCCTGTCGCTGGTGACCGAGGCACAGAAGATGGTGGTGCTGATCTCGGGCCTGTGGGGCATCCTGATCTACGTCGGCGTGGACGTGCTGTCCAACCTGCTGGAAGGCTCGGAAGAGGGCGGCGGCGAGGTCGGCGAGATGGTCAAGCGCGGCGGTATCGGCGGCTTCCTGTACCTGGAAGTGCTGGATGCATCGTTCAGCTTCGACGGCGTGATCGGCGCCTTCGCGATCACCAACGACGTCGTGATCATCATGCTGGGCCTGGCGATCGGTGCGATGTTCGTGCGTTCGCTGACGGTGTACCTGGTGGACAAGGGCACGCTCGACCAGTACGTCTTCCTGGAGCACGGCGCGCACTATGCGATCGGCATCCTGGCGCTGATCATGCTGGCCAGCATGAAGTTCCATGTGCCCGAAATGATCACCGGCCTGGCGGGCGTGGCCTTCATCGGTGCCTCGGTGTGGTCGTCGATCCGCTACCGCAAGAAGCAGGAAGCGCTTGGGCTGGACAAGAAGGCAGTCGCTCACGTCGAATGACGTGAGGATGTAAAGAACCTGCGGCGAATGGCAGAACACCAGTTCGCCGCACATGTAGTACCCAGGGTGTTCATATAACCGAAGGAGAAATCATCATGGCAATCAGTCTGCAAAAAGGCGGCAACGTCAACCTGTCGAAAGAAGCGCCGGGCCTGTCGAGCCTGAAACTGGGCCTGGGCTGGGACGCCCGTTCCACCGACGGCGCCGCATTCGACCTCGATGGCGTGGCCTTCCTGCTGAACCAGTCCGGCAAGGTGCGCTCGGATGCCGACTTCATCTTCTACAACAACGCCAAGTCGGCCGACGGCTCGGTGGTCCACTCGGGCGACAACCGTACCGGCGCCGGCGAAGGCGACGACGAGACCCTGAGCATCGACCTGAGCAAGGTCCCGGCCGACGTCGACCGCGTGGTGCTGGCCGTCACCATCCACGAGGGCGATGCGCGCCGCCAGAACTTCGGCATGGTCGGCAAGGCCTTCATCCGCTGCATCAACGCCGCCAACGACAGCGAGATCGCCCGCTACGACCTCTCGGAAGACGGTTCGACCGAGTCGGCCATGATCTTCGGCGAAGTGTATCGTAACGGCGCGGACTGGAAGTTCCGCGCGGTCGGCCAGGGCTTCAACGGCGGCCTGGGGCCCCTCGCCAAGAACTACGGCGTGGCCGTTTAATACCGACCTTGCCTGCCCGGGCAGCGATCCGGGCAGGTCCAGGTCCTGTCCAATGAGGAAGTCAATCAAATGCCAGTATTTACCGTAACCGGGGATGTCGATCCCTTCCTGCACGTATCGATGAAGCGCGGCGAGACCATCTACTGCGAATCGGATGCGATGGTCATGATGGAATCGACGCTCGACCTCAAGGGCAAGATGAAGGGAGGGCTGGGCAGCGCGCTGATGCGCACCTTCGCCAACGGCGAGTCCTTCTTCCAGCAGCACATCGAGGCGACCCGCGGCGACGGCGACTGCCTGCTGTCGCCGACCCTGCCGGGCGCCATGCAGGTGGTCGATTGCGGCCCGAGGCAATACATCATCAGCGATGGCGCCTTCGTCGCGGCCGCATCCGGCGTCGACCTGAAGGTGCGCACCCAGGGCGTGGGCAATGCGCTGTTTGCCCAGAGCGGGGGCTTCTTCGTCACCGAGACGCAGGGCAGCGGGCAGGTGGTGGTGTCCGGCTTCGGCTCGATGAACGAGCTGGAAGTCGAACCGGGCAAGGACGCGATCATCGACAACGCGCACGTGGTGGCCTGGGACAGCACCTTGCAGTACGAAGTCTCGGTCACGACCGGCCAGAGCAGTGGCTTCCTGGGCAACCTGATCAACAGCCAGACCAGCGGCGAAGGCATCGTCCTGCGCTTCTCGGGTCGCGGCAAGATTTTCGTGTGCTCGCGCAACCGCAACGCATTCAAGGCCTGGATGCAGTCGCCGTCGCGCTGAGTCGAACGCAACAAACTTTAGGAGTCATATCATGAGTGTCAATCTGCAGAAGGGTCAAAAAATCTCGCTGGAGAAGGAAGCCGGCGGCGCGCTGTCGCGCGTGACGATGGGCCTGGGATGGGATATGGCCAAGAGCAAGGGCTTCTTCGGCTTCGGCGGCGGCAAGGCCGAAGCGGTCGACCTGGATGCGTCGGTCGTCCTGTTCGACGAGAGCAACCGCCCGGTCGACGTGGTCTGGTTCCGCCAGCTGAAAAGCCGTGACGGCAGCATCGTCCACACCGGCGACAACCGCACCGGCGCCGGCGACGGCGACGACGAGCAGATCGTGGTCGACCTGAACGCCGTGCCGGATCACGTGCGCTCGCTGGTGTTCACCGTGAACAGCTTCACCGGCCAGAACTTCTCGACCGTCGCGAACGCCTTCTGCCGCATCATCAACGCCGGCAACAACAGCGAGATCGCGCGCTACGACCTGTCGGTAACCGGCGCGCACACGGCCCAGATCATGGCCAAGCTGTACCGCCACAACGGCGAATGGAAGATGCACGCGATCGGCGAGAACGGCACCGGCCGCACCATCGACGACCTGCTGCCGCAGATCGTGCCGCATCTCTGATCGCGCATCCCTGACAGGACATGACGGCGCGCGTCCCCGAGACGCGCCCGTCGACAGCATCGCGCGGACGCCCCTGTCCGCGTGATTGGGTGCTTGGGACCCAACCTTTAACGGCTCCGCTTGCGGAGCCGTCTTTTTATCCTTCATCGCCTGCATGCCTGGAGCGGTAACGACCGCTGTCCTCCAGCACAACAATGTCCGGTGCGGGCGAAAAAGTCATTTCGGAAGCGGCCTTTGCGGACTGCACGCCAAGCTTGTAGATGCGGCAGTGAGCGGAATGGATCACCGCAAGCGGCTGATCATCCAGCCGTAACTCGCCGTTATCTTCGGCAAAGCATGCCTTGACCGCATCGAATCTTGCGCGTTTTTCCGTACGCAGTTCGAGGGAGTACCAAGGAATCTTCTTTTGTACTTCATTCACTTCCTGCAGCGCTCGCATAATGTCGGCATAAGCAAGCGACTGGCTCGTACGCAGGCGCAGTTTCCACGCTATTCGCAAGAAGTTTTTCCGGGTCTGGCTGTTGAACAGGATACTCGCGTCCTTGGCGAGCTTGTCTTCAAGCGCAGGCAGAACAAAGTAGCCGCCGCGGATCATGGGCACGTCGATATCTGTTTCCTGGTCGACGATTGCCACATTCCAGGTCGGTTTCAGGAAACTGTCTTCCTGTTCGGGAGGCAGTTCGGTAAAACTCATCTGATAAATCGGCTCGATGATGCGCGGGGCTGGCGGCAGTAATGCCAGCACACGTCCAAAGGCCTTGTAGAAAGCGTGGTAGCGCAGGGTGCCTTGATTGATCCTTGATTGGACGACGATCCTGTGTTCGTCGGTGGGCGCTTCCTGTCCCCAGCAGGCATGGAAGGATACGGATAACAGCAGGACCGCCATGGATTTTTTCAGCATGGTGTCATTGCGCGGTCCAGCCGCCATCGAGCATGAAATTGTGACCCGTCGTCATTGCCGAGAGCGGCGAGGCAATGAAGCAGACGGCGGAGGCGACTTCGGTGACGGTCGCAGCCCTGCCGATCGGCGTTTTCAGGCGGATTTCCTCGGCAATTGCATCCTGCCGCAACAGCTCGGTATTGTGGCCATTGTCGACAAAGGTGGGGCTCACACAATTGACGCGAATGTTCAGGGGCGCCCATTCGACAGCCAGGGCACGCGTCAGGTTGATCAGGCCACCTTTGCTTGCACAATACGGCGTCCGGTTGATGTTACCGACTACGCCATGCTGCGAGGCGATGTTGACGATGCTTCCCGACCCTTGGTGCCGCATGATCCGGGCGGCGGCTTGCGCACAAAAGAACGCACCTTTCAAATTGACGTCCATGACCAGGTCGAAGTCCGTTTCGTCGATGTCGAATGCCGGTTTGATGACGGTGGCGCCGGCGTTATTGACAAGCACATCGAGCCGTCCCAGGCTTTCGGCAACGTTGGCCAGCACATGTGGGATATATCTTGTATCCCTCACATCCAGCGCAAAGGCCACGGCTTTTACATCGAGTTGCTGAAGTTCCAGGACTAGCCGGTCCAGTGTATCGAGATTGATTGCCAGGTCGGTCACGGCGACCCTGGCCCCATGCCGGGCCAGCATCAGGGCGGTCGCGCGGCCGATTCCCGAAGCGGCGCCGGTGACCAGGCAAGACTGGCCGGAAAATGAATTCGTGGTCAGCATCAATGCCCCATGATTTGTTGAATACGGCAGCAAGCCAGCAGCGGCACGAGCCATGCAATGGTTCCAAATGCCAGGGCGACGCGTGGCTTCAGGGAGGCCGCGGTGCGGATGGCGGCCACAAAGATGGCGAAGGCGAGCAGATCCCAAAGGTTGAGCTTGGCCAGCCAGCCTGCATATTCGGTCAGCCTTGGCATCCAGGTCCCGATCGCGAAAGAGTCGCGGCTGTAGCTGGCGCCGCCAGCGAGCCTGACAACCAGCATGTTGACTATCCTGCCAAAGCCCATGACGAGTCCAGCTGTGAATACAGCCAACGCATAAGCTAGGTAATCACCCTTGAGGCGGCAGCCCTGCCGCATGGCATCGACCAGTACCGTCCATAGGCCCATTGCCATCACCTTGAGCAAGGGCGTGATAAAAAGCACAGAAACAAAGATCATGGGCCTCATGTCTTGGCGCAACAAGGGTGAAATCGACATTGCCTTGTCTATTTGTGCGGATATCGATGGCAACATCAGGCAGACCGTGATCAGCTCGAACGCCAGCATGGCGGCAATCAGCTTGCCCAGATGCCCGGGCTCCTTGCGCGTGGATGCGATCGATCCCGCGGTGGTCAATTCGGCGGTGTTCATGCTTTTTTCTCCTTCAGTTCCTGGAACAGGTAACTCGACACCCTGATCGCGGCAATGATGCACAGCACGACGGCAACGCCGTCGGCCAGGGTTTTTGACAGGTAGCCCAACAGGTTATGGACGGAAAACAGTCCCATGATGAAAAACCCCAAGCTGCCCAGCACAAGCGCTGCGCCAAAGTAAGCGAAGACCACGTTGCCGGGTTCACGCCTGGCGCGCGGTGAACACACCATGCCGATGAGGTAGGAAATGGATCGTGCGCGCAGATTGGGCTCACCCAGCATATGGACCAGTATCCAGTAGCCGTCCAGCTTGATGAATGGAAGCAGGTTGAGCATGATCAGCGAATAGCAGATCAAGGAGGCGAAAAGAAAAGTCGCCATATCGGTCTGCACCCACAGGAGAAAAAGCATCCCTGCCTGGACGGCATGGGCGATCAGGCCGGCGCTGGCGACGATGATGCGTTCGGCCTTTGAACGGAACGACCAGCTGGCGCTGATGTCGCAATAAAATGCCGGCATCAGGTACATGATCATGATTCCGATCTTGTTCACGCGTCCGCCGAAATGAATACATGCGGCGGCATGCGCCAATTCATGTATCACGGTAGTAAAAAGAATAATGGCGACGATCGCCAAGAATTGTGCTGCGCCAAGCGGATGCCGCACTGAATTCGCCAAGCGCTGAGCCACCCCGGGTTCGATCAGAAGACATATGATGGGCATCAGCGCCAACAACCAATAAGCGATTCTTGCCTTGGTATCGAACAGTCTGGCGAGCGGCAAGCGTCTGAGCAGGAGGTCAGGGCTGGCCAGATGCAGCCGAAACGGCTTGCGGCCGCGAAACAGCCAGTTGAGAACGCGTTCCTTGAGCGATACCGGCCCGGCGATGCGTCCCGAACCGGCCAGCAATTCATTGTCGGCCAGCCAGTCGATGAGTTGGATCGCCTGGTCGGGATGGAATGCAGGCTGGTGGTCCTGCTGGATCTGGCCGAGGGTGCGTGTGCCGTCGAGCCCCCTGATGAATCCGGCCTCCCTCTCTCCGACCCTGAAATACTGCTGGCGATCCGGATCGCATATCACGACGTAGCCTGGTTCTTGCTGGGAGAACTCGAGCTTGTTCAGTTTTGGAAAAACACGATAATCGGTGGCGGTGGCATTCATTTAGCAGAGCTTGCCTTTCTTTAACATGACCAAGCCGTCATCGATGTGCTTGCGTGCATCGGTTTCGGAAATGCCGAACTTCGGCGCCGCAATGACGGCCAGGGCGGCAGGGTCAATTCCGCACCAATCACCTTCGAGAATGAAAGCCATCGCGGCGGTGGTCTTCGATATATTCTTGGTACCTCGCTCCCAAAGAAGCGTTGCCGGACCATTCGACAGGATGATGCTGGACGAGCGGCGCCATTGCGAACGGTAGTTGTCGGGCACGAAGACATTCGGCAGTCCGGGAGCGGAAATACGCCAGGGCAAAGCGCCGGCTTGTGCGAACAGCGCGGGCCACATGAGCGGCAATAGGCGCAATTCCAGAAACAGCGGGAGCAAAGGGTGCGATTTGCGCAGGCTGCAATACTCGTTTTCGAGTGGCACTGGCATCGAATTGCACCTGGAGCAATCACTGCGTACCGGGCAGTTCAGGCAGCCGCGCTGTATGGATTTCTCGGTTGCCACCCAGGTCACCTTGCGCCTGATCTCGTCGAAGGGCGTATCGACGTTCCCGATGGGTGGCGAGTCGATACAGGATCGGACAGCCCCTTCGGCATCGATCTGTATCCGCCGAAAACGGTCCTGCACGCAGCGGCCGACCGTCGCCCAGCGGCAGCCGTTCACGAGGTGCGCCGGCCTTGGCTCGAATGGCAGCGTACCCTGGCTTTCGAACAGCGCCAACTTGTCGAACAGTTGATTGACTTCTTCGCTGCCCGCGGTCGTGAGGTTGAGATCGGCATTTTTCTCCGATGCGTCCATGCCGGGGCGTACCTGAAGGGAAAAAGTGTTCGGATTCCATGCATCGGCAGATACAGTGAAGAAACCGGGAGAGGATGCATCGAGGACGTACCGGTGCGTGGGCCACAGCGTGTCCTGTGACGCGCGCGTTGCCGACGCGTGTATCCGGACGCTGCGCAACGCCATGTTGTCCGAAGCCCACGCCAGCGCACTCCGCTCCGTCGGTTCGCTGGCATCCGCAGCAATATAAAGATGGGTGATCGCTGGCGGCGAAGCGACATCCGGATAAGCACCGGAGAAATACACCAGCGTTCCATTGCGCGGGTAGGCGGCAGCTAATGCATTGAAGTCGGGGTGCCGGGCGTAGCACGCATTGGCCGGCAGAGCCGATGAATGCGGCGTACCATGTAGTTCAAAAGACAGCGACGGCGTTTCCAGTCGCGACAGCTTGAGTTCGGCATATGCCTGCGTCGACAGGCGTAATTCGATAGCGCAGCCTGTTTCCAGACACCACGCCGCGACAAGGGCGGCGGCATTCTTTATTTGATGCATGGGTGCATGCAGGGCATTGACGACGGCGCTGTCTTTCTTTCGGGCTGCTGGCAGCGCGGCACGCCACGCGAGATCTTGCTTCAGCTGATCAGTATCGACCAGGATAAATTCGCGATGGGATTTGAGTCGAGAAAAGATGAATGCATCGAGATAAGGCGATGCCGCCTTTGGAGCGAATCTTTCGCTTCCGGTAACGGCTTTTGCCATTTCGGCAGCCATCTCCAAAATGTTTTGAAAAATGATAACCGAAGGTTCAGCCGGGACAAGCGCTGCATCATGTGACCATAGATGAATGCCGCATGCACGCCGTTGTTTCAACGAATTTGCCAAGTGACGGGTGACGCCGAGATTATATTTGTCGACATGGAAAAAGAATCGATTGGCGAGCGTGGCGTCAAGCCGGCCGAGCGTGTCAGCCAGTTTGCCCGAGGCGCCGGCGCCAAACATGTCGGCGGGAATCGATGCGCTGCGCATGATGGCGGCGAGGTAGGCGTCTTCGATATCGAATCCGACATCCTGGGCGAACGGACCGGTAGACGAAACGCGAGCAAAGCAGAGGGATAGATACATGGTGATTAAAATGCCCGCGCCGTAGCGCGAGCATTCATGCATGAATCAGGTAAAGGCGAAGATTGCAGCCATGAGCAGGCCCACGATGAATCCTGCTGCCAGGTCACCTTCGATCGAGTCCGTCGGGGCCGGGGCGAGTGGGGCTTCGATGTTGTCCAGCTTTTCGATCATGAGTTCCATTTTATATAGTCCTTTATGTATGATCAGGTAAAGATCAGCAAGCCAACGATGGCGCCGATGATTGAAGCGACGACAAACTCATCCGATACTTCGAGAGGAGCCTCGACACTCTCCAGTTTTTCTACTTTCAATTCCATCAGTAGTTTCCTTTCAAGACAATATTCCCGTTTGGTCGGGGGCTGCGCCAATCCTGCAGGATGGAGTCATCAGTATAGAAGAGGTCTTTTGGATATTGAAATTATTAATATAAAATAAATTTCTTGATTGCGTATTTACAGGCGGTTATAATCGGCTGCATGGTGATAATCCGTTACAATATAGACTGAATCAACCGCAAAAGTGAGCATCGGTGAGCATGTGGATGGCGGCGGCAAACAAAGGGAAATGATTTTCACACGAGGTTATGCATGTCGATTATTCCTGCTGGATGAGCATAAAATATCGTCTCCCTTTTGCAACTTTGTATTAATCCAGATCAATGCCGAGCTCATGCAAATGTATTAAGAGCGCCTAACAAAACCTTCAGGGCAAGGCATATCGCCGAAGACAGTACGCGAGTACGGCGAGGCGATGCAACGCAGCCATGGAGGTTTTGTTAGGCGCTCCGGAGCGGTGCTCAACCGCATCTGCCTGATCCAGCCTTGCGCACTCGGGACAAGAGCTTACTGACCGTATGTCCAGTAACCGGGAATTGCGCCACCCAATAAGAGCCGCTAACACAAGCCCTAGGGCAAGGCGCATCTGTCGAAGACAGTACGCTAGTACGGCGAGACGAATGCAACGCAGCCATGGGGCTTGTGTTAGCGGCTTTAAATATAAACAAAGAGCTTGACGGTGATAGAGACTCGGGTTAGTGTATTACTAGATTAATACACTAATACTACCTGAAGGAAACATGATGAATTTGCCATTGATCCAGATGTCGTCCGTCTCCAAAACCTTCGGCGGCCAGCGCGTGCTGGATGGCCTCGACTGGCAGATCGCACCCGGCCAGGTGGTGGGTTTGTTGGGCCGCAACGGCGCCGGCAAGTCGACCCTGCTCGAGTGCATGCTCGGCCTGCGCGAGCTCGATGGCGGCGCGGTGACGATGCTCGGCGAGGACGTCGGCCGCCTGTCCGAAAAGGCGCTGGCCCGGATCGGCTACGTACCGCAGAAGCCCGACCTGTTCGACTGGCTGACGCCGCTGCAGATGTTCGACTACTTCAAGGCCATGTACCCGCGCTGGAACAGCGCCAAGGTCGAGGGGCTGCTGTCGCGCTGGGGCTTCGATCCGGCCATGCGCAACAAGCAGATCAAGAAGCTGTCCGGCGGCGAACAGCAGCGCCTGGCCATCATCCGCGCGCTGGCGCACGAGCCGGAAGTGCTGATCCTGGACGAGCCGGTCTCCAGCCTGGACCCGGTGGGCCGGCGCGATTTCCTGCGCGAGCTGGTCGACCAGGTGATCGAGCGCGGCACCACGGTGGTGTTCTCGACCCACATCCTGTCCGACCTGGAGCGGGTGGCGTTCGACCTGGCCTTCCTCAAGGACGGCAGGATCGCGCTGCAGGGCCAGACCGACGCGCTGCTGGAAGGCGCGCGCCGCATCGTCGTCCCGGCATCGAGCCTGCCGGGCACGCCACTGGGCGGGGAAGTGCGGCGCCACCGCGACGGCGCGATGGCCAGCGTGATCGTGCAGGGGCCGGGCGCCGACGTCGAGCGCCTGGCGCGCGAAGCGGGCGTGCGCGTGGAGGCGCTGACGCTGGAAGACCTCTTCATCGAGGTCACGAAATGAGCGCCGCACTGCGGGACGTCCGCGGCATCTGGCGCGTGACGACGGCGCAGCGCGACCCGCGCGGCTACAAGACCCTGGCGGCGCTGGCCCTGCTGCTGGCACTTGGCATCGTCCTGTTTGCCGCCGTCATGGTCTGGCGGAACAAGATCGATGCGGTCCTGCTGTTGCAGATGCTGGCGGGGGCAGGCGGCTTCTGGCTGACGCTGGCCGCGAACATGCTGTTCGTGCGCGGCTCGATGATGTTGAATTCGCCGGTCAACGGACGCCTGCTGCCGCGCCAGCGCCGCCGCCTGATGCAGATGGCGGCCGGCCTGTGGCTGCTGCAGACGGCCGCCTTCACGCTGGCGGCCGGCAACTGGCTGGTCTTTCCGCTGGTGGGCATGTTCTTGCTCGGCATGATGCTGGCGATGGGCGCCCATCTCGCCGGGCTGGCGTTGATGGTGTTGCCGGGCAGTTGGTCGCCGACATGGCACGCGGCGTTGCCGCCCGCGCTGGCGGACGGCATGACCGGCGCGGCCGCCATGACCGCGCTGACGATGCTCGTGCTGGCCGGGGTGGCGTGGTGCGTGCGCTGGATGTATCCGGCGGGGGGCGACGACCATCTCGGCAAGCGCCGCGCGCGGCTCGACGCCATGCGGCGTTTCGAGACGCAGATGTGGGCGCCGGAGGTGGACAGCGCGAACGTGGGCGGCCGCCACGCCCTGCGCATCTACGCCGCCGTCCTGCGCCGCGATTGCCGCCGCGCCGCGCCGGGCCCGATGCTGATGCATGCGCTGGGTCCGGGAGGGCACTGGAGCGTCTCGGCGAGCTGGCTGGCCGGCTTCGTGGCGATCGGCCTGGGGCTGTACCTGGCCATGTCCGTGTCCGACAACGCGCGTTTCCACCGCGTCGTGCAGGTAATGGCCGGTCCGGGACTGCTGGGCATGACCTCGATGATCCTGTTCGGCACGGCACAGATCGGGCAGGCCATGCAAAGGACGCGCGGCGAACAGGCGCTGCTGCGCCTGACGCCGCTGCTCGGCGACCTGCAATCGATGAACCGGCGCCTGGCCACGCAACTGCTGCGCCAGACACTGGGCAGCTGGATCGTGTCGACGGCGGCGCTACTGTTGCTGGGCATGCTGCTCGGCGGGCCCGGCATGCTGGCCGGGCAGGCCGCATTGTGCTGCCTGGCGGGCCAGGTCGCCATGACGGGTCTGCTGGTCGACTACGCCGGCGAGGGTGGCTGGAGTGTCGGGCTGGCGCTGCGCGCGGGGCTGCTGGCCCTGCTGCAATGCGCCGCCGCGCTGGGCGCCGGCGCGCTGGCCGGCAGCTCGCCCTGGCCGTGGCTGGCGGCGATCGCCATCGCGGCCACCGCGCTCCAGGTGCGGCGCGCATGGCGCCGCATGCTGGCGGCGGCACCCGCCTTTCCGGTGCGCCGCCAGGCTTTATCATAGACCCCGATGACGACCCATACCGCTTCCCTGTTTTCGATCGCGACCGGTTCCGCCGAGCCGATCTACCGCCAGCTCGTCGAGCAGGTGCGCCGCCTGGCGGCCGCCGGCCAACTGGCGCCCGGCGACGAAATGCCCTCGGTGCGCGAGATCGCCCAGGCACTGACGCTCAACCCGATGACCGTGTCCAAGGCCTATGGCCTGCTGGAAATGGAGGGTGTGCTGGCACGCCGCCGCGGGCTCGGCATGATCGTGGCCGAGTCGGGCGGACCCGGCCAGCCGGCCGAGCGCGCGGCGCTGCTGCGTCCTGTCCTGGAGCGCGCCGCGCACGAGGCGCGCCAGCTCGAGCTCGACCCGAAGACCGTACTGGAGCTGTTCGCGACGATCCTGAACGACACTCGATGAATGCATGCGTGGTCATGCTGCGCGATGTCCGCGCCATATGACGTGTGGCCACGACGCAGCGCGAAGCCGACGCCGAAAACGATGTGGAGCCTGGCGTTGCTCCTGCTGCTGCTGTTGGGGCGGGGCGCTGGCACGTAATCGATTGCAATAATTGGTGAGATTCATTTTGCATGAATTATCGCGCAATTCCTGTCTATTTATCTCTTCTTGCAGGCTTTGGCGCAGATGGTACATGTAATGTAAAAAAGTATTGCAAAACAAACTTCCAATGGTCAATATGTAGCAATGCAAGACTTATTGCAACTCTTGGTACAAGTTTGAATCTCAAGTGACGAATCGTCCTCCCGATACGCCCCCCGTCGTCCAGAGCCTGTTCAGGCAACAGGCGATCGAACACGCGAATGTCCGTCAATATGGTTCGGTCCTGCTGGCGCAACCGGTGAGTTTCCGCTGGCTGACCTGGATGTTCGTGGCCATCGCCATCGGCATCATCCTGTTTTTCTGTTTTTTCTCGACCACCCGGAAAGCCCAGTGCCAGGGCGTTTTGCTGCCGACTTCCGGCGTCATCAAGGTCGTGCCGGTACAGACGGGAACCGTCAGGGAAAAACGCGTCAGGGAAGGCCAGCAGGTAAAAGCGGGTGACGTGCTGTTCGTGCTGAACAGCGAGCGCAGCGCGGCTGCCGGCGATGCGCAAAAAACCATTTCGACCCTGCTGGAAGGACGGCGCGACAGCTATCGCGCCGAGCTCAAGCAACTGGACATGCAGACCCGGCAGCGGACAGACGCGTTGAACAAGCGCATGGCCGACATCCAGTCCGACCTGCAGCGGCTCGACAACCAGATCGCGCTCCAGAAACAGCGTGTGGCCCTGTCCGAACAGTCATGGCAGCGCTTCAGCGACTTGCAGGCATCCCGGTTCATTTCCTCGGCCCAGTTGCAGGACAAGGAAGCGGACCTGCTCGACCAGCGCCAGCGCCTGAGCGATTTCTTCCGTACCCGGACCGCCAGCCAGCGCGATCTGGATGCGGCCGACGCCGAACTGCGCGACCTGAAGGTGCAGACCGAGCGCGACGCGGCCGCGCTGCAGCGCAACGTATCGACCGTCGAACAGGACCTGACCGACAGCGAGGCGCGCCGCGAAATCCTGATCCGCAGCCCGCAGTCGGGCGTGGTCACCGCCATCACCGCCGAGCAGGGCCAGACCGTGTCGGCCGGCCAGTCGCTGGCGGCGGTACTGCCGGCGGCTTCCACCCTTGAGGCGGAAATCTATGCGCCGTCGCGCTCGATCGGTTTCGTCAAGCCCGGCATGCAGGTCCTGCTGCGCTACCAGGCCTATCCGTTCCAGAAGTTCGGCCAGCACACGGCCACCGTCACCGAAGTCGCCAGCACCTCGCTGCGCCCGGACGAGATGGCGCTGCCCGGCGCCACCTTGCCCTCCGGCGCGGCGGCCGAGCCCCTGTACCGCATCCGCCTGAAGCTCGACAGGCAGAGCGTCAAGGCCTATGGCCAGGAGATGCCGCTGCGTTCGGGGATGCTGGTCGATGCCAGCGTGCTGCTGGAGCGCCGCCGCCTGTACGAATGGGTGCTCGAGCCCTTGTTCAGCGTGTCCGGCCGCCTGTGATCCGTTCGTTCCGCTTTCGATCCCCGGCTACTCGGCCGTCTACGCATAAAACACTATGAAATTCCAGGTTTCACCCGAGTTCGCGTTCTGGCGCGCCAAGCGCTTGCCGGTATTGCTCCAGACCGAAGCCGCCGAGTGCGGCCTGGCCTGTGTGAGCATGATCGCCAGCTATTGGGGCCACGCGATCGACATCGCGAGCATGCGCAGGCGGTTTTCGGTGTCGCTCAAGGGGGTCACGCTCAAGGGATTGATTGCGATTGCCCAGGGCATGTCGCTGAGCCCGCGGCCATTGAAGCTGGAGATGGAGCATCTCGGCGAGCTGCAACTGCCTTGCATCCTGCACTGGGACCTGAATCATTTCGTGGTCCTGAAAACGGTGACGTCGAGCCATGCCGTCATCCATGATCCGGGCGTCGGCGAGCGCAAGCTGCCGTTGGCCGATTTCTCCAAGCACTTCACCGGCGTCGCGCTCGAGCTGACGCCCACCGAAGGGTTCAAGAAACAGCAGGAAACCCAGAAATTCTCGATGCTGTCCCTGATGGGGCGGGTCATCGGCCTGAAGCATGGCCTGGGCCAGATCCTGCTGCTGGGCCTGGCCCTGCAGGTGTGCCTGCTGGTGGCGCCGTTCTACATGCAGTGGATCGTCGACGAAGCGCTGGTGGCCTCGGACCGCGACCTGGTCACGGTGCTGGGCCTGGGTTTCCTGGCGCTGGTGGTCATCCAGACCAGCATCACCGCGGTACGCTCGTGGGTCACGACCGTGCTGTCGACCAGCCTGAACTTCCAGTGGTTCGGCAACGCCTTCGCACACTTGCTGAAGCTGCCGCTGACCTATTTTGCGAACCGCCACAGCGGCGACATCGTGTCGCGCTTCGGCTCGATCCAGACCATCCAGCGCAGCCTGACCACCCAGTTCGTCGAAGGCATCATCGACGGCGTGCTGTTGCTCGGCACGCTGGCCATGATGCTGTTCTACAGCGTCAAGCTGGCCGGCGTGGCCTGCATCACCGCCTTCCTGTACGTGCTGCTGCGGTTCGCGATCTTCCGTCCGCTGCGTTCGGCCACCGCCGAGCAGATCGTCCACGCGGCGAAACAGCAGACGCACTTCCTGGAATCGGTGCGCGGCGTGCAGAGCGTGCGCCTGTTCCATCGCGGCGAAGAGCGGCGCAACGGCTGGATGAACATCCTGGCCGACCAGTTCAATTGCGACCTGCACATCGCCAAACTGTCGCTGTCGTACCAGACCGCGAACACGCTGCTGTTCAGCGGCGAACGCATCATCGTCATCTGGATGGCGGCGCTGGCGGTCATCGACAACGATTTCTCGGTGGGCATGCTGTATGCGTTCATCAGCTACAAGGACCAGTTCAGCCAGCGTTTCGCCAGCCTGGTCGACAAGCTGTTCGAACTGCGGATGATGAAGCTGCACGGCGAGCGGCTGGCCGACATCCTGCTGACCGAGCCCGAGGAAGATGCCGGCGATACCGAAATCGACGTGGACGGCATCCATCCTTCCATCGAAGTCAGGAACGTGTCGTTCCGCTATGCGGATTCCGAACCCTGGATACTGAAAGACCTGAGCCTGACCATTCCTGCCGGCCAGTCGATCGCCATCACCGGCGCATCGGGCTGCGGCAAGACCACGCTCATGAAGCTGCTGCTGGGGTTGGCCGAGCCCAGCCAGGGCGAGATCCTGATCGGCGGCGTCAAGATCCAGCAGCTCGGGATGTCGAACTACCGCAAGCTGATCGGGACCGTGATGCAGGAAGACGCCTTGTTTTCGGGCTCGATCGGGGACAACATCAGCTTCTTCGACCCGTCGCCGCGGCAGGCGGAGGTCGAGGCCTCCGCCCAGCTGGCGTCGGTGCATGGCGACATCATGGTCATGCCGATGGGCTACAACACCCTGGTCGGCGACATCGGCACCGGCCTGTCGGGCGGGCAGAAGCAGCGCATCCTGCTGGCGCGCGCCCTCTACAAGAACCCGAAGCTGCTGATCCTGGACGAAGCGACCAGCCACCTGGACATCCACAACGAACATGCGGTGAACGTGGCGATCAAGCAGCTGTCGCTGACCCGCATCATCGTGGCGCACCGTCCGGAAACCATCGCGATGGCCCAGCGCGTGATCGTACTGCACCAGGGCAAGGTGGTGCATGACGTGGTGCCGGTGCAGCCGGCGGCGCCGGAGCCGGCATGACGCCGCAAGCCTGCCTTTGGCATCGATGAAACCTGCGACATTTTCGCTGTTGCTCATCGTCCTGTTCGCCGGCGGCGGCCGGTCTTCGAACAGGATCCTGAAGTGGGTTCTTGGCGCCGCCGGCACGCTCCTGCTGTTTGCCGGCGTGGCCGGTCTGCTCGGATGACCGTGCCGGACCGCCGTATCCGGATCCGGCTTCCGTGATGGATCGGCAGCGCCCGGCCAGGGAAGGCGGCCTCAATGCGCCCGTTTCTGCACCAGCGCCGTGCCGATCCCGTGGCGCCGCACCTCGCTGACCGCCGTCACCGTCCCGTCCGGGTTGAACACGATCGCGTTCGCCGCGCCGATCTCCTCGGGCGCCGGGCTGGCGGCCCACTTGTGGCCGAAGGCTTCCAATTCCCTGGCCTGATCGCTGCCGACAAAACCCGGCTCGACCTCGGTTTCGGCGGCGTTGCGCTGCGACAGGCGCGGCGCGTCGATCGCCCGGTCCATCGGCATGCCCAGGTCGATGTAGTTGACGATGGCCTGCAGCACGGTGGTGATGATGGTCGCGCCGCCCGGGCTGCCGATGGTGAAGGCCGGCTTGCCGTCCTTCAGCGCGATGGTCGGCGCCATGCTGCTGCGCGGACGCTTGCCGGCCTCCGGAATATTCGGCGCCGGGCCGGTGAAGTCGAAATCGGTCATTTCGTTGTTCAGCAGGAAGCCATAGCCCGGTACCACGATGCCGCTGCCGCCCCAGTCCTCGAGCGTGAACGTGTAGGCCACGACGTTGCCGTCCTTGTCCGATACCGTGAGATGGGTGGTGTGCAGGCCTTCCTGCTGGATCACGCCCTGGCGCGGGCGCAGCGGGAAGCTCTGGTCGTTCTCATATAAAAAGGCGTCGCCGGCCGGGATCGGGCCCTTGGCGCCGGCCGCGCGCTCGGGGCGGATCAGCGAGCGGCGCTGCGCCGCGAACTGCTTGGACAGCATGCCTTCCACCGGCGCGTCGACGTATTCCGGGTCGGCCAGGTAGGCGTTGCGGTCGGCGAAGGCCAGGCGCGAGGCTTCCAGGTACAAATGTTCGACTTTCGGGCGCGGCATCGCCTTCAGGTCGAAACCTTCCAGGATGTTGAGCGCCTCGGCCACGGCGATGCCGCCGCTGCTGGGCAGCGGCATGCCGTACAGGTCGTAGCCGCGGTAGGTCGAGCGGACCGGCTGGCGGATGCGCACTTCGTAGTTGGCCAGGTCGGCCAGGGTCATGTTCCCGGTACGCACCGAGACCCCGGCGGCAAGGGGCGGGCGGTTGACGGCGGCGACGATGGCGTCGGCCATCGGTCCCTGGTAGAAGGCCTTGTAGCCCTTGGCCGCCAGTTCGCGGTAGGCCCTGGCCAGGTCCGGATTCTTCATCAGGGTGCCGGCCGGCGGCGCCTTGCCGTTCTTCAGGTAGAGCTGGCTGGTGCTGGCGAACTGCCGGAATTTCTTCTCGTTCCCGGCCACCATGCGGCTGAAGGTGTCGTTGACCTGGAAGCCTTTGACCGCGACGTCGATCGCCGGCGCCAGTACCTGCCTGAACGACATGCTGCCGTAGCGGTCCAGGGCTTCGTGCCAGCCGCGCACCGTGCCTGGCACGCCGACCGAGGCGCCGCTGGCGACGGCCGCGTCGAAATCGATCGGCTTGCCGTTTTCCAGGAACACCGAGGGGCTGAAGGCGGCGGGCGCGGTTTCGCGGTGGTCGATCGTGACCACGCGCTTGTCCTTGGCCAGGTAGATCACCATGAAGCCGCCGCCGCCGATGCCGCAGCTGAACGGATCGGTGACGCCGAGCGTGGCGGCGGCGGCCACCGCGGCGTCGATCGCGTTGCCGCCCTTGTTGAGGATGGCGATGGCCGATTCGGACGCCTTTTCGCTGATGGTGGCGACGGCGCCGCCGGTGCCGGTCGAGACCGGGGTCCTGGCGAGGGCGAGGGGCGGCGCCAGCACGATCGACAGGATCAGGGCGCCGGCAGGCATGCGGACAGATGGGGTCATGGGCGGGACGTGGAGGTGAAGGCTCATGGGTGCGCGACCTTGAGCGTGACGGGCATCAGGTCGGACGGCCGCGCCGCCGCGATGCGCGCCGGCGGCACGCTCCCGAGGTCGAGCGCGACGCGCGCGCCGCGCAGGGCGGCGGGCGCGGCAACCGGCTGGTCGGGACCGAGGGTGAATTCTTCGCTGCCGTCCTTGCCCTGCACGATGAAGCGGAAGGCCAGGCGGCCGGCCCAGATGCACTTGGCGTTGGCCGGGCAGCGGCTGTCGCTGAAGCTGTCGTAGGTGAGCGTCAGGCCGCGCGCCAGTTCCAGGCGCTGGCGCGGCTCGAGCACGTAGGTGGCGTCGTGGATCGGCGCCGTCATCATGCCGGCGCAGCCGGCCAGGCCGAGGAGCATGGCGGCGGCGGTCAGCGGCGGCAGGGGCCGGAACGGCTTCATTGCATGGATCCGGTTGTTGGTGGAAAGCCAATGATAGCAAAGTCGGCCGTCGGGGCGCCGCCGCGTCTAATCGGCGGGCGGCGCCTGCGGCGCGGGCGCCGCTTGATCCGGCAGTTTGACCTCGGGCAGGAACAGCAGGGCCGCCAGCCCGACCAGCACGATCACGGTGCCGGCGGCGAAGATGTTGGCGATCGCCTGGCGGTAGACCGCCTGCAGCGCCGGATCGACGCTGGTTGCGAGACCCGCGCCGGCGCTGGCCGCGGCGGCGATACCGTGCGCGTGCAACTGGTGCGCCAGGATCGCGCCCGAGCCGGTCACGCCCAGCAGGCCGCCGAGCGAGCGGAAGAAGGTCAGCATCGCGGTGCCGACGCCGCGCCGCGGCACCGGCAGCGCGTACTGCACCACGATGGTCATGTTCGGCATCACCAGGCCCAGGCCGGCGCCCAGCATGAAGATCGCCGGTTCGATCACCAGGTAGCCCTGGCCGCTGCCCATGCCCCAGGCCAGCACGCCGAAGGCGAGCACCGCCACCGCCAGGCCGCCGATCTGCACCTGCTTGTACTTGTTCGATTTCGCCAGCACCTTGCCGTTGAGGGTGGAGGCGATGATCATCCCGACCATCATCGGCACCGTCAGCATGCCGGAATCCGCCGGGCTGCTGCCCATCACCAGCTGGAAGAACAGCGGGAAGAACACGCTGGCGCCCATCAGGCCCATGAAGGTCAGCGCCATCACCAGGCTGGCGATGTTGAACACACGGTTGCCGAACAAATCCGGCGGCAGCACCGGCTCGGCCGCGCCGCGCAGGTGGCTCACCAGCCAGGTGCCCAGCACCGCGGCCAGCAGCGAGCAGACCTTGATCTGCGGCGCATCCCACGGCCATTCGGTGCCGCCCAGGGCCAGCACCAGCAGCAGCGACACGATGGTCCCGGTCAGCAGCACCGAACCCAGGTAGTCGATGCGGTGGGCCTGCTGCGCCCGCACCGGTTTGCGCAGCGAGCGCGCGATCGCCCAGAACGCCAGCGCGCCGATCGGCAGGTTGATGAAGAAGATCCAGTGCCAGGACAGGGTGTCGGTCATCACCCCGCCCAGCACCGGTCCCAGGATGCTGGTGATGGCGAACACGATCGCGATCGAACCCTGGCGCCTGGCGCGCTCGTGCGGCGCCACCAGGTCGCCGATGATGATCTGCGCCAGCGGCATGAAGCCGCCCGAACCGATGCCCTGGATCGCGCGGAACACGATCAATTCCGTCATGTTGCGCGCCAGGCCGCACAGCACCGAGCCGACCAGGAAGGTGGCCAGCGCCGTGAAGATCATCGGCCGCCGCCCGTACTGGTCGGCCAGCTTGCCGTACAGCGGCATGGTGGCGGTGGACGCCAGCACGTAGGCAGTCACCACCCAGGACAGGTGGGCCATGCCGCCGAGGTCGCCGACGATGCGGGGCAGGGCGGTGGCGACGATGCTCTGGTCGAGCGCGCCCAGGCCGAGCACCGCCATCAGGGCAAGGTAGACGGCGCGGATCTCGCGCTCGGTGACCGGCGCGGCAGGGTTGTCGAGGGAGGGGTGCTGGGTCATGGTCGGGCAATGATGTCGAGGGGTTCGAGGGCGGCGGCCAGCGCCGCCATCTGGTCGGGGGAAAGACGGGCCACGCGCTGCGACAGCCAGTCCATGCGCCGGGCCTGCAGCTGGTCCAGGCGCGCCTGTCCGGGTGCGGTCAGCCGCAGGCCGCTGCGGCGCCGGTCCTGCGGATCGGGCGCCGAACGCGCCAGCAGGCCGGCTTGTTCCAGCGCCTTGACCTGGGCGCTCATGGTCGGGTTGCGCACCTGCTGCATGCGCGCCAGCTCGGCCACGCCGATTCCGGGGTGCTCGCCGACGCTGTGCAGCAGCATCGTCTGCAGCAGCGAGAGGCCGCTGTCCTGGCGCTCGGCGTCGCGCCGCATTTCGCGCAGCATGCGCTTGAGGGCGCCGCGCAGGTCTTCGGCAAGCTGCTGGACCTGGCTGGACGTTGGAGAAGTCGTCATGATCTGAATTAGGTAGGCTACCTAACTATATTACACTCGATCGTGCGTTGTGGGCGAGGCGTGACGGATCATGTCAAACATGCAAAACCGTGCGATACGGCGTATGCTTGGCGGCGATGCCCGGCCACCAGCGGGCCATGTCCAATCAGGAGACCAGCAATGACGCGCTTGACCGCAGCCGACTTCGACCCCGAAGTCCTGAAACTCTTCGATGGCTACGTGCATGGCCAGGTGTCGCGCCGCGACTTCCTGGCGCGTGCCGGCCGCTATGCCGTCGGCGGCGCCACGGCCGCCACCCTGCTGGCGCAATTGTCGCCCTCGTTCGCGGCGCCGCTGGTGGCGCCAGGCGATGCGCGCCTGAAAACGGGGTACGAAGAATTTCCTTCGCCGCAGGGCTACGGCAAGCTGCGCGGCTATCTGGCCATACCGGCCAAGGCCGGGGGCACCTTGCCGGCGGTCCTGGTCGTGCACGAGAACCGCGGCCTGAACCCGCATATCGAAGACGTCGCGCGCCGCCTGGCGCTGGAAGGTTTCGCCGCCTTTGCGCCGGACGCGCTGTTCCCGCTGGGCGGCTATCCCGGCGACGAGGACAAGGCGCGCGCGCTGTTTCCCAAGCTGGACCAGGCCAGAACGCGCGCCGACTTCATCGCGGCCGCCCAAGTGCTGGCGACCTTGCCCCAGGCCAGCGGCAAGGTCGGCGTGGTCGGCTTCTGCTACGGCGGCGGCATCGCCAACTACCTCGCCACCCAGTTGCCGACGCTGGCGGCGGCGGTGCCGTTCTACGGCGCCCAGCCTGCCGCCGCCGACGTCCCGCGCATCAAGGCGCCGCTGCTGATCCACGATGCCGGCAAAGACGAGCGCATCCTGGCCGGCTGGCCCGCCTACGAAGCCGCACTCAAGGCCAATAATATCGCCTACCAGCACTTCGTCTACGCAGGTGCCGAGCACGGCTTCAACAACGACACCACGCCGCGCTACGACGAAGCGGCGGCCAAACTCGCGTGGAGCCGCACGGTCGCGTTCTTCAAGGAAAAGCTGGCCTGACCTCAAGAACCCGTTCGGGGTCAGAGAACCCGTTCGGGGTCAGAGCACAATTCGGGGTCAGAGCACAAAGCCCGGATAGGACTACTGGTGCGTTTCCATCCCATTTTCGGCGAATGACCCGCAAAAGCCGGATGTCGGCACCATGCTCTGACCCCGGTTTGAGGCAAAACAAAAGGCACCCGAAGGTGCCTTTGTGCTTGCGACCGGCATGGTTCAGACGTAGGCGGTGAGGGCCGTTTTCATCTTTTTCAGCGCGGCGGTTTCGATCTGGCGGATGCGCTCGGCCGATACGCCGAACTCTTCGGCCAGGGTGTGCAGCGTGGCGCCCGAGCCGTCGTCGTTGGCCAGCCAGCGCGCTTCGACGATGCGGCGCGAACGCGGATCGAGCTTCCCCAGGGCCGTTTCCAGGCCTTCCGACTGCAGGCGCACCACCTCTTCGGCTTCCAGCACCTTGGTCGGTTCCTGCTGGTCCGACGACAGGTAGGCGATCGGCGAGAACTTGTCGTCTTCATCGTCGGTCGGCGCTTCCAGCGCGATGTCGCGGCCCGACAGGCGGGTTTCCATCTCGATCACTTCTTCGCGCTTGACGTCGAGCATCTTGGCCAGGTCGTCGACTTGTTGCGGCGACATGGCATCCAGGCCCTGCTTGTTGCTGCGCAGGTTGAAGAACAGCTTGCGCTGCGCTTTGGTCGTCGCGACCTTCACCAGGCGCCAGTTCTTCAGGATGTATTCATGCATCTCGGCCTTGATCCAGTGCATGGCGTACGACACCAGGCGCACGCCCTGGTTCGGGTCGAAACGCTTGACTGCCTTCATCAGGCCGATGTTGCCTTCCTGGATCAGGTCGGCGTGCGGCAGGCCGTAGCCGAGATAGCCGCGTGCGATCGAGACCACCAGGCGCAGGTGAGACATCACCAGCTTTTGCGCGGCGTCCAGGTCATTGGCATCGCGCAGGCTTTTGGCCAGCGAGACTTCTTCTTCATGGGTCAGCATCGGCAGGCGGTTCACTGCCGAGATGTAAGCGTCGATATTGCCGAGATTGCCGTTAAAACCGAGTCCCAGAGCACGGCTGCCAACAGGAACCAATGCAGACAATGCGGATTGTGCGGACATAGTGATTTCCCTTGTAGAGTAAGCTGTACTGCATCTTCAACCTGCCATCCATTCGTACCCCGAAGGCGTAGCAGCGATGGCTTTCACGGGATGCTAGACGTTGTGCTATCGAGCCACCAAACGTCATGTACGGACACTATATTAGCACTCTCTTGAAGTGAGTGCTAGAAGCCTCCATGTTCCCGCCGACACCTTTAAGTTTCACTAAAGTGTTGCCTACAAGAATCGAAATTGCCGTGCGATTCAACTGTAGGGTAGAGATGAAAGATGCAGTTGATTTAACTCAAACGTGACCCATATATCGTTTGAATTCCGTTGAAGACAGGTTAGGCGAGCCGTGGTTCGCCTTCTGTTGAATGGCGCACTTAGGGATGTAGGCCAATGCCTCGCGTCCGCCGCAGGTTTGACTGGCCAGCAGCGGACGGGTTAGCTAAACGGCAAGCTCTGCAGGGCTGCAGGAAGGCCTTATTTGAGACGCGCCAGGTGCCGCTGCACCGACAGCAGCGCTCCCACCAGGCCGAGTCCGGCGCTGATCGCCAGCAGGCCGGCCACGGCCAGCGGCGACAGCGGGGCCAGCTGGAAGTCCGACGCGTACAGCCGCGCGAACTCGGCGATGGCGGTGTTCAGCGGACGCAGCGCCAGCGCCACCGCGCCCAGCGCCACCGCGCCGGCGCACAGCCCGAGCAGGGCGCCGGTGTAATAGAAGGGGCGGTGGATGAAGTTGTCGGTGGCGCCGAGCAGCTTCGATACCGCGATCTCCTCGCGCTGGGTCAGCACCTGCAGGCGGATGGTGTTGAACACCACGGCGATCACGACCACGCCCAGGGTGACCGCCAGCAACAGCAGCGCCAGCCGCAGCACGCCGAGCAGCGCCGCCAGGCGCTTGACCCAGGCCGAGTCCACCTGGACCGAGTCCACGCCCGGCAGCGCGCGCATGTGTTCGGCCAGCAGGTCCACCCGGTCGGCATCGGCGCCGGCCGTGGCGGTAAACCCTTCCAGCTTCATCACGTAGCTGTCGGGCAGGGGATTGCCGCCCAGGGTCTCGATGACGTCGGTCAGGTCGCTCTGCGACTTCAGGTTGTCCAGCGCCTGCTCGCGCGGTACGAAGCTGATCTTGGCGTGGTTGCCGGCCAGCAGTTGCTGCAGCTGCGGCGCCAGTGCCTGGGCTTCCTCGCGCGGCACGCCGGGCTTCACGAACAGGCTGATCTCGGGATCGACCGACAGCTGTTCGGACAAGGGCCGCACGTTGTCGAGCAGGGTCAGGCCGGCGAAGGGGAGCGCGAGCGCCACCGCCACCACCAGCACGTTGAACAGGAAACTGCCCGGCGCCTTGCGCAGCGTGGCCAGGGCGCCGCCGAAGGCGAAGCGATGCTGGCGGAACCAGATGTTCATGCCGCACCTCCATGCACCAGGCGGCCGTGTTCGAGGCGGATCACGCGCGCCCCGGCGTCCAGGATCTGCTCGTCGTGGCTCGAGATCACGCAGGTCACGCCGGCGGAATGGAAGGCGTGCAGGGCGTCGATCACGCGGTCGGCCGCGGCGCGGTCGAGGTTGGCGGTCGGCTCGTCGGCCAGGATGATCTGCGGGCGGTTGACGATGGCGCGCGCGATCGCCACGCGCTGCTGCTCGCCGCCCGACAGTTCCATCGGCAGCACGCGGGCCCGGTCCAGCAGCCCGACCTTGTCGAGCGCGGCGCGCGCGCGTTCCGCGGCTTGCGCCTTGGGCGCGCCGGTGACGATCAGCGGCAGCATCACGTTGGCCAGCAGGTTGCGGTCGTTCAGCAGGCGCTGGTGCTGGAAGATCAGGCCCAGGTTGCGCCGCAGGAAGGGCACGCCGGCCTTGTTCAGCTTGCCGATGTCCTGGCCGTTGACGGTCACCCGGCCGGAGGTCGGGCGCTCGATCGCGGCCACCATCTTCATCAGGGTCGATTTACCGGCGCCGGACGGACCGGCCAGGTACACCAGCTCACCCTTGCCGATGTTCAGCGATACGTCGGCCAGCGCAAGCGTATCGGCCGAATACTTTTTGGAGACGGACTGGAATTCGATCATCGGCGCTTATCCCAGCAGCGCCTCGGCGAACTCTTCGGCGCTGAAGGGCTGCAAGTCTTCCAGCTTTTCGCCGACGCCGATGAAGTACACCGGCACCGGACGGGTGCGCGCGATCGCGGCCAGGATGCCGCCCTTGGCGGTGCCGTCCAGCTTGGTGATCACGAGGCCGGTCAGCTGCAACGCGTCGTCGAAGGCCTTGACCTGCGCCAGCGCGTTCTGGCCGGTGTTGCCGTCGATGACCAGCAGCACCTCGTGCGGCGCTGCATCCATGCCCTTGCCGATGACGCGCTTGATCTTCTTGAGTTCTTCCATCAGGTGCAGCTGGGTCGGCAGGCGGCCGGCGGTGTCGACCATGACCACGTCGACGCCGCGCGCCTTGCCCGACTGCACCGCGTCGAAGGCGACCGCGGCCGGGTCGCCCGAGGCCTGCGAGATCACGGTGACGTTGTTGCGCTGGCCCCAGACCATCAGCTGCTCGCGCGCGGCGGCGCGGAAGGTGTCGCCGGCGGCCAGCAGCACCGACTGGTCGAAGCTTTGCATGTGCTTGGCCAGCTTGCCGATGGTGGTGGTCTTGCCGGCGCCGTTGACGCCCGCGATCATCATCACCAGCGGCTCGTGGCGGCCCAGCTCGAGCGGCTTCTCGAGCGGAAGCATCATCTCGACCAGCAGTTCCTTCAGCGCGCCTTTCACGGCGGCGGCGTCCAGCAGCTTGTCTTCCTTGACCTTGCGGCGCAGGTTGTCGAGCAGGAACTGGGTGGCGTCCATGCCGGCATCCGACATCAGCAACGCCGATTCCAGTTCCTCGTACAGGTCTTCATCGATGCGCGCGCCGACGAACAACAGCGACAGGTTGCTGGAAGTCTTGGCCAGGCCGGCCTTCAGGCGCGACATCCAGGAGCGTTTTTTCTCCTGTTCGTTGCCCGGGCGCTCGGCGGTCTCGGGGAACAGCTGGCCTTCGTAGCCGTTCGAGAGGGCGGCCGCATCGGCGGCGATCTTCGCGGCGACCGGGTCGATGTTGGTGGCGTCGCGCGCGGGCGGCGATTCCGGTGCCGGCGGAATTTCAGGCACGGGCGCCGGTGCGGGCACGGGCGCCACGACGCCGGCTTCGCCGCCGCCGAACAGGCGGCGCAGGAAACCGGGTTGCTCGGCGGCAGGTTGTTCCGTGGCCTCGACCGGCGCAGCGGCGGGCGTTGCCGACTCGGGCGCAGCGATCTCTGTTTCAGGCTTTTTCTTTTTGAAGAAACTAAACATTGTGTATTCGGGAGGGAACTGCATGCCATGCCCGCGGCGCGGACATGTGGAATAGGGTCGCGCGTATTCTACCAGAGCGAGCAAGCGTTTCTTCGCGCAGGCTGACCGGAAAGCAGGCGGGCGGGCAGGGAAGCAGGCCCGGTTGTCGCCGGCCCGGCCGGAATGCATGCGGCATGATGTCCGTCAGCCGCCCGGCGCGCGCGGCGCTGGAAAAACGCCGGTGACCCGTATAGATTGACCGTATATACGGCACAGGTATCCCATCAAGCGATCATGACGTCCGTTCTCAGGTTTCTCAAGCGGCTGCTGGCCGGCAACAGGCGGCCGGGCTCTGCCGCCGCGCTGCGCAGCGCCGTCGGTTGGATCTTCATCGCCCTCGTCGCGCTGTTCCTGACGCATCCATCGGGCGGCCCCTACAGTGTCTACGGCATGCAGGTGCCGTGGCCGGCGGAGCTGGGGCTGGATGACGGCCTCGGCATGCCGGGAACGAAGGACCCCTGAGCGTCTGGGGTCCGGTCACGCCGCCGCCAGCGCCCGTTGCCGCACCGCTTTGGCGTCGCGCACCGGCGGCTGGCCGAACAGCCGCGCATTCGGCGCGCAGCAGCGCCATCGCGCGTTCCACCCGCTGGGCACGGCTGTCCTGTCCGCCCAGGGCGCGCAAGGCCGTTCCGTGCCTGCCCGCCAGCAGCCAGTAATGCAGCTCGCGCACCAGCGGCGCATGCAGGATCGGCACGGCACCCGGATGCTCGAGCAGGCGCATCAGGCGCAAGGCCACGCTGGCGACGTCGTCGTCGGTGCGTTCGAAGCGTACCGGCACCGCATCCGCCGGACCAGCGTCATCCATCCGGCTGGCCAGCTCGGCGATGATGGCGGGATCGAGCTCCAGCACCAGCGCCAGCGCCAGGTAGGGTTCGGCCAGGCTGGCGCGCGTGACCTGGCTGACCTAGGCTTCGGCAACCGGTGCCGCCCGCGCCGCCCGATGATGAGGGCGCTTCATCTTCATACACGAACCTGCCATGACCACCCTTTCCCTCGTTACCGGCGCCAGCCGCGGACTCGGACGCAATACCGCCCTTGCCATTGCCCGCCGCGGCGGCGACGTCATCCTGACCTGCCGCAGCCGCGCCGACGAGGCGCAGGCCGTGGTGGCCGAGATCGAGGCGCTGGGCCGGCGCGCCGTCGCCCTCCGGCTCGATACCGGCGACCTCGGCGCGTTTGGCGCCTTCGTCGACGCGCTGCGCGCCCTGCTGGGTCGCTGGGGGCGCCAGCGCCTCGACCACCTGGTCAACAATGCCGGCCATGGCGACCACGCCCTGCTCGGCCAGACCGGGGAGGCGCAGTTCGACGCGCTGGTGGACGTGCATTTCAAGGGCGTGTACTTCCTGACCGAGGCGCTGTTGCCGCTGATCGCGGACGGCGGACGCATCGTCAACCTGTCGTCCGGCCTGACCCGGGTCGCGTTTCCCGGCTATGCCGCCTATGCGGCGGTCAAGGGCGCGGTGGAGGTGCTGACGCGCTACCTGGCCAAGGCGTTGGGGCCACGCGGTATCGCCGTGAATACGGTGGCGCCGGGCGCCATCGAGACCGACTTCGGCGGCGGCGCGGTACGCGACAACCCGGACGTCAACCAACTGTTCGCGGACATGACGGCGCTCGGGCGCGCCGGCGTGCCGGACGACGTCGGGCCGATGATCGCCAGCCTGCTGGCGCCGGACAAGCGCTGGGTGACGGCGCAGCGCATCGAAGTGTCCGGCGGGCAGGGCATCTGAGCGCCGCCCGCGCCGGGGTCAGGTCCCCTTGGCCGCCTGCGCATTCTTGCGGATCGTCTCCAGCGTCGCATTCGGCGTGATCAGGTTGCCGTCGTAGCGCAGCTCGATCAGCGCCGGCAGACCGTTCTGCGACGTGAATTCGACCGCGCGCGCCAGCGCCGGTGCGAACGCCGCCGTCGCTTCCACGATCTCGCCGTGGCCGCCGTACGCGCGCATCAGTGCCGCGAAGTCCGGGTTGTGCAGCTGGGTGCCCGATACCCGGCCCGGATAATCGCGCTCCTGGTGCATGCGGATGGTGCCGAACATGCCGTTGTTGAAGACGATGAAGATGACGCCGGCGCCGTACTGCACGGCGGTCGCCAGTTCCTGGCCCGTCATCATGAATTCGCCATCGCCGGCAAAGGCGACCACGGTACGCGCCGGCTGGACGATCTTGGCGCCCACCGCCGACGGCACGGCGTAGCCCATGGCGCCGCTGGTCGGGGCCAGCTGGGTGCGCATGGCGCCGTAGCGCCAGAAGCGGTGCGCCCAGGTGGCGTAGTTGCCGGCGCCGTTGGTGATGATGGTGTCGCGCGGCAGGGTGGCCTGTAGCTGCTGCACCACTTGCCACAGGTCGAGCGGCGCCTGGCCGTCCTTGAAGATCGGCGGCTGTTCCTGCCAGGCGCGCAGCTCGGCCTTCGCTTCCTCGACCGTATGGCGCCAGTTCGACGCGTCGACCGGCGCCATCGCCGCCAGCATCGCACAGGCCGGCGCCGCGCCGCCGGCGATCATCAGCTCGGCCTGGTAGACGCTGCCCAGTTCCTCGGGGTCCGGGTGGATGTGGACCAGGCGCTGCTTCGGCACAGGTGCCTCCAGCAGCGCATAGCCGCTGGTGGTCATCTCGCCCAGGCGCGGGCCGATCGCGATCAGGACGTCGGCTTCGCGCACGCGCGCCGCCAGCTTCGGGTTGATGCCGATGCCGACGTCGCCCACGTAGTTGGGATGGTCGTTGTCCAGCAGGTCCTGGAAGCGGAAGGCGCAGGCCACCGGCAGCGCGTTGGCCTCGGCAAAGGCCTGCACGTCGGCACAGGCCTGCGCGTTCCAGGTGCCGCCGCCCAGCAGCAGCAGCGGTTTCTTCGCGGCTGCCAGCATGGCGCGCACCTGCTCGACCTGGGCGGCCGAGGGCGAGGCCTGCACCGGCTGGTAGGCGCGGGTGTCGGCCACCGCGGCCTGTGCCACCAGCATGTCTTCGGGCAGGGCAAGGACGACCGGCCCCGGCCGTCCACTCGTCGCAATCTGGAAGGCGCGCGCGATGTATTCGGGCATGCGCTCGGCGCGGTCGATCTGCGCCACCCACTTGGCCATCTGGCCGTACATGCGGCGGTAGTCGATTTCCTGGAACGCTTCGCGGTCCATGAAGTCGCCACCGACCTGGCCGATGAACAGGATCATCGGCGTGGAATCCTGGTAGGCCGTGTGCACGCCGATCGACGCGTTGGTCGCGCCCGGGCCGCGCGTGACGAAGCAGATGCCGGGCTTGCCGGTCAGCTTGCCGTAGGCCTCGGCCATGAATGCCGCGCCCCCTTCCTGGCGGTTGATGACGAAGCGGATGTCCGAATCGTGCAGCGCGTCGAGCACGTCGAGGTAGCTTTCGCCGGGGACGCCGAAGGCGGTGTCCACGCCGTGGACCTGGAGCGCGTCGACCAGGATCTGGCCGCCGCTGCGGGAGGGGTGCGTCATGGTGGGGTCATCCTTATCGAAGAGGCATCCGGGCATTCTAGGTGAGCCGGACGCGGCTGGCTTTTGAAATGGCGACAGCAATTTCACGAAAACGGCGGCTGATCCAGCGCAAACCGGGGTCAGAGCCCGATTTTCGGCAATGACCACCGAGCAATTTTCAAAATCCGGGCTCTGACCCCGGTTTGATGTTCCTTAAACCTTGGGCCGGCATCGGTTACAATAGCGGCCGTGAAGCAGGCCAGACAGCCGCTGGCGCACGCCGCAAGGTCGTGTGCGGGAGGAAGGTCCGGACTCCATAGAGCAGGGTGACGGTTAACGGCCGTCCGCCGAAAGCCGGGTGCAAGCCCGGTATAAGGCGAGGAATAGGGCCACAGAGACGAGCGTATTCAGTTACGGTGAAACGCGGTAACCTCCACCTGGAGCAATTCCAAATAGGCACGCGTTGATGTTGCTCGCGGAGCGTGCGGGTAGGAAGCTTGAGCGCCGGAGTAATTCGGCGCCTAGAGGAATGGCTGTCATAGGGGCGTCCCGCAAGGGAGACCACTACACAGAATCCGGCCTATCGGCTTGCTTTACACATAATTCACAGCGGTCGGAGACGATGATGAGCCACTACATCCTTGCCCTCGACCAGGGCACTACCAGTTCGCGCGCGATCCTGTTCGACCGCCAGGGCCAGGTGTTCGCCAGCGCCCAGCACGAATATCCCCAGCATTTTCCCCAGCCCGGCTGGGTCGAGCACGACCCGCTCGACATCTGGCAGAGCCAGCTCGCCTGCGCGCGCGAAGTCCTGCACGACAGCGCCATCGATGCCGGCCAGGTGGCCGCCATCGGCATCGCCAACCAGCGCGAGACCACCGTGGTGTGGGACCGCCGCACCGGCGAGCCGCTGTGCCACGCCATTGTCTGGCAGGACCGGCGCACGGCCGCACTGTGCGACGACCTGCGCGCCGCCGGCCACGCGCCGCTCATCCAGCGCAAGACCGGGCTGGAACTGGACGCCTATTTTTCCGCCACCAAGCTGCAATGGCTGTTGACGAACGTGCCCGGCGCCCGCACCCGCGCCGAACGCGGGGAACTCGCCTTCGGCACCGTCGACAGCTGGCTGACTTATAAATTGTGCGGGCGCCATGTGACGGATGCCAGCAACGCCGCGCGCACCATGCTCTTCAATATCAACAGCCTGCGCTGGGATCCGGAACTGCTCGACCTGTTCGGCGTGCCGGCCTCGATGCTGCCGGAAGTCGTGCCCAGCGCCGGGCAGGTCGGCGTGACCGACGACGCCCTGTTCGGCTGCGCGATCCCGATCGCGGGCATCGCCGGCGACCAGCAGGCCGCCACCTTCGGCCAGGCTTGCCACCGGCGCGGCATGGTCAAGAATACCTATGGCACCGGCTGCTTCATGCTGATGCACGCCGGCGACGCACCGCCGCACTCGTACAACCGGCTGCTGGCCACGGTCGGCTGGGACGTCGGCGGCCGTACCGATTATTTGTTGGAAGGCAGCGTGTTCATGGGCGGCGCCACCGTCCAGTGGCTGCGCGACGGCCTCGGCATCATCAAGCAGTCGGCCGACGTCGAGGCGCTGGCCCTGTCGGTGCCCGACAGCGGCGGCGTGATGCTGGTGCCGGCCTTCGCCGGCCTGGGCGCGCCGCACTGGGATGCCTACGCGCGCGGCACCATCGTCGGCATGACGCGCGGGACCACGGCCGCCCACATCGCGCGCGCCGCGGTCGAGGCCATCGCCTACCAGAGCGCGGAACTGCTGGCGGCGATGCAGAAGGATGCCGGCTGCGCCGTGCACGAGGTGCGCGCCGACGGCGGCGCCGCGCGCAACGACTTGCTGATGCAGTTCCAGGCCGACCTGCTCGGCGTGCCGGTGGTGCGCCCGAAGGTGACCGAGACCACGGCGCTGGGCGCGGCCTACCTGGCCGGGCTGGCAATCGGTTTCTGGGCGTCGATCGACGAGATCGCCGCCCAGTGGCAGGCCGAGCGCCGCTTCGAGCCGCACATGGCGGCGCCGCGGCGCGAGGCACTGATGGCGCGCTGGGCCAAAGCGGTGGCGCATGCGCGCGCCTGGGCGCTGCCGGAGCACCCGCACTGAAGCCTGCCGGCGCCCGTTCAGCCGTGTGGCAGGCTGAACGCGGAATCGGGCACAATCAGCTCAATATTGACAATTTTGCATCTGGAGTTGCCTTGAAATTTCTGAAGGGTTTTTTCTCGTTCGCGCATGGCCTACTCGCCGTCCTGTTCGTCGCCATCGCCATCCTGCTGACCTGGCTCGGCATCCACACCGGCTGGGAAGCCGTCATCGCCGACCCCATGGAGGCTGCGGAGATGGCGATCGAGGCGATCGGCCTGCTGGCCATCGCCGTCGTCTCGCTGCAGATCGCCCAAACCATCACCGAAGAGGAGGTCGTGCGCGAAGCCCACATCAGCGCGCCGACGCGCGTGCGCCGCTACCTGTCGCGCTTCATGGTCGTGGTCGTGGTGGCGCTGTCGATCGAAGGCCTGGTCGGGGTCTTCAAGGCCTTGCACGAAGAGCCGGAACTGCTGCCGAACGCGGCCTCGGTGCTGGTCGCGGCCGGACTGCTGATGGCGGGCTGGGGCTTGTTCATCCGCTTCAACAAGGAAGCCGAGATGCTCGAGCCGGAAGCGATGAAGGATGCCAAGAGCGAGGACGTCAAGCTGGAGGAGTGAGGCCGTTGCTGCTGCCGACGCTGCTGCTGCTGCCGGCGCCAGCGCGGCCGCCGTGCCCAGCGCCAGCGGCACCCGTATGCGCCGGCGCTTCACGTCCGACGCCGCGTGGCGCAGCAGGAAGCCGACGTGCTTGCGCAGCATGCCCAGGTAGCCGTCCAGCGTATAGGCCACGTCGAAGCGCAGCGGCGGGCCGTCCGGCGGGTCGACCGTCAGCCCCGTGGCGGCGAAGGTCTTGCGTTGCTGCCGGACGATCTGCATCGCGACTTCCTTGCGATGCGGCGGCTGGGGGTGGCCGGTGCCGAACATGCTGTCTCCGCGCGAGTGGTGTTGGGCGGCAGGTGGGGCGCGGCTTAGGTATTGCAATAGTGAAAATAAAACAAACCGCTACAGCGCCATGTGGGCGGCGGCAGGAAGGCTCAGAAGCCGATCCGCCCCTTGCCCGGCGTCGGCTTGAGGCGGATGTCCGCCGCCGCCACGTGTTCGCGGCCGTCGGCCACCGCGTAGCCCAGGCCATCCAGCAGCGTCTTGCGCAGGTCGCGCGGCGACACGCCCGCCAGTTTGTCGAGCACCACGTCTCCCAGCAGCGGATCGAAGGCCGCCAGGTTCAGTTCCTTCAGCAGGCCCTTGTACATGCGCTGCGCGATGCCGGCCGCCTGTTGCGGCGTCGGCGCCGGCACTTCGTACACGGCCATGCGGTTCAGCAGCGGATGCGGGATGCCCTCGATCGAATTCGCGGTCAGCACCCAGAAGATCTGGGAGGCGTCGATGTCGACGTCGATGAATTCGTCGCGGAAGGCGCACGCGGTTTCCGGCTCCAGCAACTGGTACAGCGCGGCCAGCGGGTCCGACTGCGAGGAGCCGCTCGCCTTTTCGACTTCGTCGAGCACGATTACCGGGTTGGCATACTCGCCGCGCACCAGGCGCTCGGCCACCTTGCCGCACTTGGCGCCGCGCCAGCTGGCCGAGCTGCCGGTGATGACGAAGCCGGCCGACAGCGCGTTCATGCTGATCAGTTCGCAGTCGGTCTGCATGGCCCTGGCCAGGCGCTTGGCGAAATGGGTCTTGCCGACGCCGGGGCCGCCCAGCAGCAGGATCGGCATGACGCTGGCGCCGCCGAAAGTCTTGTTGCCGGCATGGGCCAGGCGCAGGTAGCGCGCCAGGTCGTCCAGCACGGCATCGAAATTCGGGCATTCCTCGAACAGCGGGGCGAGCGCGTCGAGCGAGGAGGGGGTGGTGACGAAACGTTCCGCGCCGGTCTCGAGCATGCGCTCGTAGAAGACGTCGAGCTCGGGCGATCGTCCGCGGTTGCGGTCGAGCGCGCCCTGCACTTCGTGCAGGTCGTAGACGGTGCGGGTCCGGGCCAGGGCGATACTCACGGGTTTCTCCTGCAGGGACGATCCCCTCGTCCTTATCCTAACCCCCGGCGCATGAATCTGCAATTTTCGCCTGTACAGTGCGCTACACCCCAGATCGCGCTGCACTGAGCAACCGTCGGTATGGACTTGCGCGTAATCAAACGTTAAACCCCTGTGTGCAGATGATGTGCCACATGCACTTGCTCACCTAAGTGCCTAATTTTGCTCAACATTTTCATATAGGTCATCCTCAAGTAAGTGCGCTAAGTCATTGGTTTCATTGGCAATTTCCAAGTTTTCGAATCGTGAATTCGCTTGACCACAGACAACGCTTCACTTAAAGTGGGAAACGGTGGCAAAAAGTGCAGTTTTGTGGGAGACCGACCGGTTTCCCGCCCCTAAAAAATAATCAGACTGATAACTCTCCAAGACTAGGTAAATACGTGTTTCAGGGCGCGTCAGCGATCAATCTTGATGCCAAAGGCCGGATGTCGGTACCGGCCAAGCATCGGGACGCCTTGATCCAGCAGTGCGAAGGCCGTATGACGCTCACGAAACACCCGCATGGTTGCTTGCTGTTCTTTCCGCGCCCGGTGTGGGAAGAACATCGCGAACAGATCGCCGCCTGGCCGATGTCGGCCCGGGCGTGGCAACGCATTTTCCTTGGTAACGCTTGCGATGTCGAGATGGACGGCGCGGGCCGGGTCCTCATTTCGCCCGAACTGCGCAGCGCGGTAAAACTGGAGAAAGAGGTCATGATGCTCGGGATGGGGACCCATTTCGAGATTTGGGACGCTGCCAGGCTGGCCGAAAACGAGGCCGACGCCGTTGCCGGCGGCATGCCCGATGTCCTTTCCAATTTCTCCTTTTAAGCAAGGCGCCGCATGAATTCGATTCCGGTGCCCGGTTCGCAGCACGCATTGCAGCATCGTACGGTGCTGCTCGATGAAGCAGTCGATGCGCTCGACCTGAACGGCGAGCGCGCGGCCGGTACTTATATAGATGGCACGTTCGGCCGCGGCGGTCACAGCCGGCTGATCCTGTCGAAGCTGTCCCCGCAGGGACGCCTGATCGCTTTCGACAAGGATTTGCAGGCGATCGCCACGGCCGAGCAGATCGGCGATCCGCGCTTCGGGATCGTGCACGACAGCTTCGCGACGATGCGCGAAGCGCTGGCGGCGCGCGGTGTGACCCAGGTCGACGGCATCCTGCTCGACCTCGGCATTTCCTCGCCCCAGGTCGACGATGCGAGCCGCGGGTTCAGTTTCCGCAACGACGGTCCCCTGGACATGCGGATGGATACGACACGAGGCATCTCGGCCGCCGAATGGCTGGCCGTGGTGGATGAACGACAACTGGAAAAGGTGATTCGGGATTATGGGGAAGAACGGTTTGCTTTTCAGATTGCAAAGGCGATTGTTGCTCGCCGGGCAGTCGAACCAATTTCAAGCACACGACAGCTTGCCGCAATCGTGGCAAACGCGGTCAAAACCCGGGAGAAGGGCAAGGATCCGGCAACCCGCACCTTTCAGGCTGTCCGGATTTTCATCAATAAAGAGCTTGAGGACCTTGAAGCAGGTCTGAACGCGGCCTTTGAACTGCTGGCGCCGGGTGCGCGCATGTCGGTGATCAGCTTCCACTCGCTGGAAGACCGCATGGTCAAGCAGTTCCTGGCGTCGAAGGCGAACGTCGAGCAGCCGGACCGCCGGCTGCCGATCCGCGCCGTCGACCTGCCTCAGCCCCTGATGAAGCTGATCGGCAAATCCAAGCCGTCCGGCCCCGAGGTCGAGGTCAACCCGCGCGCCCGCTCGGCGGTGCTGCGCGTGGCCGAACGCCTGGCGACGCCGGCCACCGGAGCACGCGCATGACCGGCAAGCTCAACGTCATGCTGACCACGCTGCTGGTCGGCTGCGCGCTGTCGGTCGTCAATGCGCGCTACCAGCGCAACCACCTGGTCAACGACCTGGAAAAGCTGGCCTCGCAGCAGCGCCAGCTCGACATCGACTGGGCCCAGCTACAGCTCGACCAGTCGACCCTCGGCAAGAACGAGCGCATCGAGCAGATCGCGCGCACCGAATTGAACATGGCGCCACTGAGCCCGGCGCGCACCCAGTACCTCACGGAAGGCGAAAAATGAAAGCCGGTGCCAACGGATCCCGCGTCGCCGCCGGCAAGGGCGTCGCCTTTTCCAAGAGCCCGGTGCTGGCGGTGCGCCTGCCGGACTGGCGCTCGCGCGTCGTGCTGTTCGTGCTGTTCGCGGCCTTCGCCGCGCTGGCCGGGCGCGCGCTGTGGGTGCAGGCGATGGACAACCAGTTCCTGCAGAAGAAGGGCGCGAGCCGCTACATGCGCACCGAGGAGCTGCCGGCCACGCGCGGCAAGATCTTCGACCGCAACGGCATGGTGCTGGCGTCCTCGCTGCCGGTGAAGTCGGTTTCGGCCTTTACCGAAGACATCAAGGGCACGCCGCCGGAGAAGCTGCGCGAACTGGCGCGCCTGCTCGACATGCCCGAGGCCGACCTCCTCAAGAAGCTGGCCTCGAACCGCAGCTACGTCTACCTCAAGCGCCAGGTCGAGATGGACGTCGTCGCCAGGATCGAGAAGCTCGACATCGACGGCATCGACACCCGCAAGGAATACAAGCGGTTCTACCCGCAGGGCGAGGTGATGGCGCACATCGTCGGCTTCACCAACGTCGAGGACGTGGGCCAGGAAGCGATCGAACTGGCGCAGCAGAAAGCGCTGGCCGGCCAGCCGGGCAGCCGCCGCGTGATCAAGGACCGCCTGGGGCGCATCGTCGAGGACGTCGGCATGCAGCGCGAGCCCCACGACGGCAAGGACCTGACCCTGTCGGTCGACAGCAAGCTGCAGTACATCGCCTTCAACAGCGTCAAGGAGGCGGTCGACAAGTTCCACGCCAAGGCCGGCGCCGCCGTGGTGCTCGACGTGCATACCGGCGAAGTGCTGGCGCTGGCCAACTGGCCGACCTACGACCCCAACAACCGCGCCCACCTGACCGGCGAGCAGCTGCGCAACCGCGTGATCACCGACACCTTCGAGCCCGGTTCCACCCTGAAGCCGTTCACCGTGGCGCTGGCGATGGACAAGGGCCTGGTCAAGCCGAGCACGCTGTTCGACACCGGCGGCGGCCGCTATTCCACCGGCGGCCACATCATCCGCGATACCCACGCGCACGGCGTCATCGACGTCAGCACCATCATCCAGAAGTCGTCGAACATCGGCACAACCAAGATCTCGGAGATGCTGTCGGCCCAGGAAATGTGGGAGATGTTCACCAAGGTCGGCTTCGGCCAGGCGCCGCGCTACGGCTTCCCTGGCGCGGTGGCGGGCCGCGTGCGTCCCTACAAATCCTGGCGCACGGTGGCCAAGGCCAACATGTCCTTCGGCCAGGGCATCTCGATGTCGCTGCTGCAGCTGGCGCACGCCTGGCTGATCTTCGCGCGCGACGGCGACATCATCCCGCTGTCGTTCCAGAAGGTGACCGAGAAGCCGGTCGGCCAGCAGGTCATCTCGGCGAAGACGGCGGCGCAGATGCGCACCATGGTGGAATCCGTGGTCGGTCCGGGCGGCACCGCATCCCAGGCCCAGGTGGCCGGCTACCGCGCGGGCGGCAAGACCGGTACCGCGCAAAAGGTCATCGACGGCCGTTATTCGCAGACCCACTACGTTGGCTCGTTCGCCGGCATGGTGCCGATGTCGAACCCGCGCTTCCTGATCGCGGTGATGATCGACGACCCGACCGGTCCGATCCACACCGGCGGCGGCGTGGCGGCGCCGACCTTCGCGGCACTGGCGGCGAACGCGCTGCGCGCCGCCAACGTGCCGCCCGATTCCACGGTCACCGACATCATCATCCCGGAACACCCATTCGAGGAGAGCAACTGATGGCCAAGAGCCTGCACGCCATCTGCGAGTGGATCCGCGCCGCCGTTCCGGGCGGCGAAGTTTCTTCGCGCCTGGCTTCCGATTCACGCCGCATCCGTCCCGGCGACGTGTTCTTCGCCTATCCCGGCGAAGCGGCCGACGGCCGGAACTTCATCGAAGCCGCCATCGCCAACGGCGCCGCCGCCGTGGTGTACGAGGAACGCGGCTTCGATTGGGACGAGCGTCCGGGTCCGCCACGCCATGTGCCGCACCTGGCCGTCGACGGCCTGAAGGCCAACGCCGGCCCGATCGCCCAGGCCTATTATGGCCAGCCGCACGCCGGCATGTTCACGGTGGGCGTCACCGGCACCAACGGCAAGACCTCGTGCGCGCTGTGGACGGCGCAGGCGCTGGCCAGCATCGGCGAAACCGCCGCGGTCATCGGCACCCTGGGCGTGGGCCTGGTGCGCGGCCGCGCCGAACCGGAATTCGACGCCACCGGCTACACCACGCCGGACGCGGTGCTGCTGGCGGCCGAACTGGCCAGGCTGGCCGACGCCGGCGCGCAATCGCTGGCGATCGAGGTGTCGTCGATCGGCCTGGTCGAAAACCGCACCGTCGGCATGCACTTCGACGTCGCGCTGTTCACCAACCTGACGCGCGACCACCTGGACTACCACGGCGACATGGCCAGCTACGAAGCGGCCAAGCTGCAGCTGTTCGAATGGCCGGGCCTGAAGACGGCGGTCGTCAACCTGGACGACCTGGCCGGCGTTCGCATCGTGCGCCACCTGCGCGAGAAGCTGCCGCACGTGGCCGTGACCGGCTACACGCTGCGTCCGGAAGCCGAGGTGCCGCAGCTGGACGGCGTGCACGTCCTGCGCGCGGCCAACCTGCGCAGCCGTCCGGCCGGCATCGAGTTCCAGGTCGAATCCGGCGGCGCCGCCGCGCTGGCGCGCACGCGCCTGGTCGGCCACTTCAACGTCAGCAATGCGCTGGCGGTGCTGGGCGCGCTGCTGGCCAAGGGCGTGGCGCTGCGCACGGCGGTGGAGGCCATCGAAGCGCTGGTGCCGGCGCCGGGCCGCATGCAGCAGGTCGGCGGCCAGGATGCGCCGCTGGTCGTGATCGATTACGCGCACACGCCGGACGCGCTGGAAAAGACACTGGGCGCGCTGCGCCAGGTCGCGCGCGAACGCGGCGGCCAGCTATGGTGCGTGTTCGGCTGCGGCGGCGACCGCGACCCGGGCAAGCGCCCGCAGATGGGGCGCATCGCCCAGATGGCGGACCAGGTCATCGTCACCAGCGACAACCCGCGTTCGGAAGAACCGCGCGCGATCATCGAGCAGGTGGTGGCGGGCATGGACGTCAGCGGCTCGCGCTGGCAGGCGATCGAGGACCGCGCCGCGGCCATCCTGTCGGCGGTGAAGCATGCGGCCAGGGCCGACGTGATCCTGCTGGCCGGGAAGGGCCACGAACCCTACCAGGAAATCAAGGGCCGGAAGATACCGTTTTCCGATGCCGACCACGCCGCGCTGGCCTTGAGCGCGCGGCTCACGATGATGAGGACGAATTGATATGCGCGGCTCGCTCGCACAACTGATGCTTTCGCTGGACGGCGCGCGGATGACGCGCGATGTGTCCTTCGAGGGCGTCTCGACCGACAGCCGCCAGGCAGCACCCGGCGCGCTGTTCGTCGCGCTGCGCGGCGAGAGCTTCGACGCCCACGACTTCCTCGACCAGGTCGCGGCGCGCGGCGTGGCCGCCGTCGTGGTGGAGCGCTTGCCGGCCGGCTTCCCGCTGCCGGCGATCGTGGTGCCGGATACTCTGGCCGCGCTGGGCCGCATCGGTAACGCCTGGCGCAGCCAATTCCGGATTCCCGTGATCGGCGTCACCGGCAGCAACGGCAAGACCACGGTCAAGGAAATGATCGCGGCGATCCTGGCCGCAGCCTTCGGCCCGGATGCGCGCCTGGCCACCCAGGGCAACCTGAACAACGAGATCGGCGTGCCGCTGACCGTGATGCGCCTGGGCGCCGGCCACCGCGCCGCCGTGGTCGAGCTGGGCATGAACCACCCGGGCGAGATCGCCCGCCTGGCCGCGATCGCCGCGCCCACCGTGGCACTGGTGAACAACGCCCAGCGCGAGCACCAGGAATTCATGCACACCGTGGAAGCGGTGGCGCGCGAGAACGGCTCGGTGCTGGCGGCCTTGCCGGAACAGGGCGTGGCCGTGTTCCCGGGGGACGACGAGTACACCGCGCTGTGGCGCGGGCTGGCCGCTGGGCGTGAGGTGCTGACCTTTGGCCTGAGCGAGGATTGCGACGTGTCGGCGACGTACACCGTGAACAGCTTCGGCAGCGATTTGAACGTGAGCGTTACTTCGTCGTTCCCGCGCAGGCGGGAACCCATGCCGAGTCAACAGGAGCTGCAAAGTGCGCAGGAGCGCAAGCTCGGCATGGGTCCCCGTTTTCACGGGGAGTCGTTGCCGGCAGTGCCGGTCAACGACGTGCGGATGTTCACGATCAAACTTGCCGCCGCCGGCACCCACAACGTCCGCAACGCGCTGGCCGCCTGCGCCTGCGCCCTGGCCGCCGGCATCCCGGTCGAGGCCATCGTGCGCGGCCTGGAAGCCTTTGCGCCGGTCAACGGCCGCCTGCAGCGCAAGCAGGCCGCAAACGGCGCGGTCGTCATCGACGATACCTATAACGCCAACCCGGATTCGGTGCGCGCCGCCATCGACGTGCTCGCCGAAGCCGCGCAGCCGCGCATCCTGGTGCTCGGCGACATGGGCGAAGTCGGAACCCAGGGACCCGAATTTCATGAAGAAATCGGTGCCTATGCCGCAGCGCGCGGCATCGGCACCGTGCTCGCGACCGGTGACCTTGCGCGTCACATGACCGGATCGGGAGCGCAACACTACGCGCAGTTCGACGATTTATTGGCAGCACTGGACAAGCAACTGGGCAGCAAATCCGACGCAACTGTGTTGGTGAAGGGCTCGCGTTTCATGAAGATGGAACGCGTGGTCCACCACCTCGTCACCCCACACAACCTCGGCAACAAGGACGCCCGCTAACACCATGCTTCTCTGGCTCGCACAATACTTCCAGGACTATATCGGTCCAATGCGCATTTTTAACTACATCACCTTCCGGGCGGTGTTCGCGACGATCACGGCGATCGCCATCGGCCTCGGCTGCGGCCCGGCCGTGATCCGCAAGCTGACCGCGCTGAAGGTCGGCCAGGCGGTGCGCGCCTACGGTCCGCAGACCCACCTGGCCAAGCACGGCACCCCGACCATGGGCGGCGTACTGGTGCTGATCGCGATCGCCTTCTCGACGCTGCTGTGGTGCGACCTGTCGAACCGCCTGATCTGGCCGGTGCTGGCGGTGACGCTGGGCTTTGGCGCCATCGGCTGGGTCGACGACTACCGCAAGGTGGTCTACAAGGACCCGGAAGGCATGCGCTCGGGCGAAAAATACTTCTGGATGTCGCTGATCGGCATCGCCTCCTCGCTGTACCTGGCGTTCTCGGTCTCGGCCGCGACCCCGTGGGAAGTGTGGAAGCTGTTCCTGGCCTGGGTGCAGTCGGGCTTCTCGATGTCGCTGCCGCCCAAGTCCGACCTGATCGTCCCGTTCTTCAAGACCATCAGCTACCCGCTGGGCGTGTGGGGCTTCATCGCGCTGACCTATTGCGTGATCGTCGGCGCCTCCAACGCCGTGAATTTCACCGATGGCCTGGACGGCCTGGCCATCATGCCGACCATCATGGTGGGCGCGGCCCTGGGCCTGTTCGCCTACCTCACCGGCAACGCGACCTATTCGAAATACCTGTTCATCCCGCACATCCCGGGCGCCGGCGAACTGCTGATCTTCTGCGGCGCGATGGCGGGCGCGGGCCTGGCCTTCCTCTGGTTCAATGCGCACCCGGCCCAGATGTTCATGGGCGACGTCGGCGCGCTGGCGCTGGGCGGCGCGCTCGGCACCGTCGCCGTCATCGTGCGCCAGGAAATCGTCCTGTTCATCATGGGCGGCGTGTTCGTGGCCGAGACCCTGTCGGTGATCATCCAGGTGAGCTGGTTCAAGTACACCAAGAAGCGCTACGGCACCGGCCGCCGCGTGTTCCTGATGGCGCCGCTGCACCACCATTTCGAACAGAAGGGCTGGAAGGAAACCAAGGTCGTGGTGCGTTTCTGGATCGTCACCATGGTGCTGGTGCTGATCGGCCTCTCCACCCTCAAACTGCGCTAAGGCTGGGCGACGCATGAACTACGACGGCAAAACCGCACTGGTACTCGGACTCGGCGAATCGGGCCTGGCGATGGCGCACTGGCTGGCCCGTTGCGGCGCGCGCGTGCGCGTGGCCGACACCCGCGCCGCGCCGCAGCGCCTGCCGCAACTGCGCGCCGCCGTGCCCGACGCGGAATTCGTCGGCGGCGAGTTCACCGCGGGCCTGCTCGACGGCGCCGACTTCGCCGCCGTCAGCCCCGGCCTGGCGCCGGAGCGCGAGCTGGCCGCGATCATGCCCGCGGCGGGCGAACGCGGCATCCCCGTGTGGGGCGAGATCGAACTGTTCGCGCAGGCGCTGGCGGACCTGAAGGCGGAGCGCGGCTATGCGCCGAAGGTCATCGCCATCACCGGCACCAACGGCAAGACCACGGTCACCAGCATGACCGGCCTGCTGTGCCGCCGCGCCGGCCTGACGACGCGCGTGGCCGGCAACATCAGCCCGGCTGCATTGGACGTGCTGCGCGATGTGATCGACGCAGACGATTTACCTCAAGCCTGGGTGCTGGAACTGTCCAGCTTCCAGCTGCACACCACCTTCAGCCTGAACGCCGACGCCGCCACCGTCCTGAACCTCACCCAGGACCACCTCGACTGGCACGGCGGCATGGCGGCCTACGCGGCGGACAAGGCGCGCGTCTTCGGCCGCGATACCGTGCGCATCCTGAACCGCGACGACGCCATCGTGATGGGCATGGCCGCGCCGGGCGCCGCCTTCAACACCTTCGGCACCGGCGAACCGGATGCGCCGGGCAGCTTCGGCCTGCTGAGCGAACGCGGCGTGCTGTGGCTGGCCAGCGCGAATCCCGCGGAGGCGCCGGAGAAGAAGCGTAAAAAGGGCGAGGCGCCCGAAGAACCGGCCGAGCTGACCGTCAACCGCCTGATGCCGGCCGACGCGCTGCGCATCCGCGGCCTGCACAACGCCTCCAACGCGCTGGCCGCGCTGGCGCTGTGCCGCGCCGCCGGCCTGCCGCTGGCGCCGCTGCTGCACGGCCTGCGCGAATACCAGGGCGAGCCGCACCGCGTGGAACTGGTCGCCAGCATCGACGCCGTCGACTACTACGACGACAGCAAGGGCACCAACGTCGGCGCCACCGTCGCCGCGCTGGAAGGCCTGGGCAAATCCTTCGGCGAAGCCGATCGCCAGATCCTCCTGATCGCGGGCGGCGACGGCAAGGGCCAGGACTTCTCGCCGCTGGCCGGCCCGTGCTCGCGCTACGTGCGCGCGGTGCTGCTGATCGGGCGCGACGCGCCGGCGCTCAGGGCCGCGATCGAGCCGAGCGGCGTGCCGTGCTTCGACCTGGACGATTTGCCGGCCGCGGTGCGCCGCGCCGCCGGCCTGGCCCGAAGCGGAACAAATGCGCAGGACGTCGTGCTGCTGTCGCCGGCCTGCGCCAGCCTGGACATGTTCACCAATTACGCGCACCGCGCGCAGGTGTTCGTCGATGCCGTGCGCGAGATCGCACTCGAGAAGGGGCAGGACATCTGATGGCCTTCCAGCTCCCCTTCAAGTTCGGCGGCTCTTCCAGCGAAGCGACCATCGCTTCGCGCGCGCGGCCGTCGCGCATGATGGAATACGACCAGCCGCTGGTCTGGGTCGTCGTCCTCCTGATGCTGTTCGGGATGGTGATGGTGTATTCGGCCTCGATCGCGCTGCCGGACTCGCCCAAGTTCGCCTACCTGGGCGGCAAGAACAGTTATTTCCTGGTGCGCCAGGCGATGTTCATCGTGGTCTCGCTGGTGGCGGGCCTGTTCGTGTTCCGGGTGCCGGTGGCGGTCTGGCAGCGCTTCGCGCCGCTGATGTTCGTCGGCACCCTGTTCCTGCTGGCGCTGGTGCTGGTGCCCGGCGTCGGCGTGTCGGTCAACGGTGCGCGCCGCTGGCTGCCGTTGAAGATCATGCAGATGCAGCCGTCCGAGATCATGAAGGTGGTGGCCGTGCTGTACGCCGCCGACTTCACCGTGCGCAAGCAGCAGTACATGCACAAGCTGACCAAGGGCTTCATGCCGATGGCGGCCGCAATGGGCCTGGTCGGCGCGTTGCTGATGCTGGAGCCCGACCTGGGCGCCTTCGGCGTGGTGGTCTGCATCTCGATGGGCATCCTGTTCCTGGGCGGCTTCAACATGGTCTGGTTCGGCGGCATCGGCGCCGTGCTGGTACTGGTGTTCTCGAGCATCATCGCGCTGTCGCCGTTCCGCCGCGCGCGCATGTTCGCCTACATGAACCCGTGGGAAGAGGGCAATGCGCTGGACAAGGCCTATCAGCTGACGCACTCGCTGATCGCCTTCGGGCGCGGCGAGTTCTTCGGCGTGGGCCTGGGCGGCAGCGTGGAAAAGCTGCACTACCTGCCGGAAGCGCACACCGACTTCATCATGGCCGTGATCGGCGAGGAGCTCGGCCTGGTCGGCGTGCTGGCCGTGGTCGGCCTGTTCTACTGGCTCGTGAAACGCGCCTTCGACATCGGCCGCCAGGCCATCGCGCTGGAACAGCACTTCGCCGGCCTGGCCGCGAAAGGCATCGGCATCTGGCTCGGCGTGCAGGTGTTCATCAACATGGGCGTGAACCTCGGCCTGCTGCCGACCAAGGGCCTGACCCTGCCGCTGATGAGCTATGGCGGTTCCGGCATCCTGTTCAACTGCGTCGGCCTGGCGATCCTGCTGCGCATCGATTACGAAAACCGCGTGCGCATGCGCGGAGGACGCCAATGAAGAAACACTTGATGATCATGGCGGCCGGCACCGGCGGCCACATTTTCCCCGGCATCGCGATTGCGCAGGAAATGCGTTCGCGCGGCTGGGAGGTGAGCTGGCTGGGTACCGCCCACGGCATGGAACGCGAGATCGTGCCGAAGCACGGCATCGCGATGGACAGCATCGATTTCGCCGGCATGCGTGGCAAGGGCCTGGGCCACACCGTCACCGGCGCGTTCAAGATGCTGGGCGCGTTCGCCGCCTGCCGCCGCTACATCGCCCGGCGCAAGCCGGATGTGGTGCTGGGCATGGGCGGCTATGTCACGGTGCCGGGCGGGATGATGGCGCGTGCGCGCGGCGTGCCGCTGGCGCTGGTGAATGCCGACGCCGCGCTGCTGCTGTCGAACAAGACCCTGGCGCCGCTCGCCCAGCGCGTGCTGTTCGGCTTCCCAGCGGACTTCGGGAAAGCCGCGGGCAAGGCGGTCGTCACCGGCAACCCGGTGCGCAAGGAAATCCTGGCGATGCCGGCGCCGGCGCGCCGCTTCGCCACGCGCAGCGGTCCATTGAACATCCTGGTGGTGGGCGGCAGCCTGGGCGCGAAAGTCCTGAACGATGCGGTGCCGGCGGCACTGGCCCTGATCCCGGAAGGGCGGCGCCCGGTCGTCACGCACCAGTCGGGCAAGAAGAACATCGACGCCCTGCGCGCGGCCTATGCCCAGGCGAACGTGGAAGCCAACGTGGTCGACTTCATCGACGACATGGCGGCCGAATACGCCAACGCCGACCTGGTGATCTGCCGCGCCGGCGCGATTACCGTGTCGGAGCTGACCGCGGCCGGGGTCGCCAGCGTGCTGGTGCCGTTCGTGGCCAGCACCACCAGCCACCAGCGCGACAACGCGATCTGGATGGACAAGCAAAAAGCGGCCTTGCACTTGCCGCAGGGTGAACTGAATCCGCAGCGGCTCGCGCAGCTGCTGCAAACGACTTCCCGCGACGACTGCCTGGCGATGGCCGAGGCGGCGCAGGCGGTCGGCAAGCGCGACGCCAATGCGGCGATCGCAAACGTACTTGAAGAATTAGCTGGAGCGACGACGCGTCGATGAAACACAAGATCAAACACATTCACTTCGTCGGCATCGGCGGCAGCGGCATGAGCGGCATCGCCGAGGTGCTGCTCAACCTCGGTTACAAAGTGTCGGGCTCGGACCTGGCCGCCAACGCGGCCAGCCAGCGCCTCAAGGACGCCGGCGCCATCGTCTCGATCGGCCACGCGGCGGAACACATCCGCGGCGCCGACGCGGTCGTGACCTCGACCGCCGTCAACGAAGCGAATCCGGAAGTGGTGGCGGCGCGCGCCGCCAAGGTGCCGGTGGTGCCGCGCGCGATCATGCTCGGTGAACTGATGCGCCTGAAGCGCGGCATCGCCATCGCCGGCACCCACGGCAAGACCACCACCACCAGCCTGGTGGCGTCGGTGCTGTACGAGGGCGGCCTGGATCCGACCTTCGTCATCGGCGGCCGCCTGACCAGCGCCGGCGCCAATGCCAAGCTGGGCACCGGCGAATACATCGTGGCCGAGGCCGACGAGTCGGACGCGTCGTTCCTGAACCTGTCGCCGATGATCGAGGTGATCACCAACATCGACGCCGACCACATGGACACCTACGAGCACGACTTCGAGAAGCTGAAGGGCGCGTTCGTGAACTTCACCCACCGCCTGCCGTTCTACGGCCGCGCGATGATGTGCGTCGACGACGCCAACGTGCGTTCGATCCTGCCGCAGGTGACCAAGCCGGTCACCACCTACGGCTTCTCGGAAGACGCCGAAGTGCGCGCGCTGGAAGCGCACGCGGAGGGCATCCAGATGCATTTCACGGTGCGCCAGGAAGGCTATCCGGACACCCCGTTCGTGCTCAACCAGCCCGGCATGCACAACGTGCTGAACGCCTGCTCGGCGATCGCGATCGCGCGCGAGATCGGGATCCCGGACGAGGCCACCTACCGCGGCCTGGCCGGATTCCGCGGCGTCGGCCGCCGCTTCACCCGCTACGGCGAGGTCGCCCTCCCTGACGGCGGCAGCTTCACCCTGGTCGACGACTACGGCCACCACCCGGTGGAAGCCCAGGTGACGCTGGCCGCGGCGCGCGCGGCCTACCCGGGCCGGCGCCTGGTGCTGGCGTTCCAGCCGCACCGCTACACCCGCACGCGCGACCTGTTCGAGGACTTCGTCAAGGTGCTGGGCGCGCCGGACGTGCTGCTGCTGGCCGAGGTGTACGCGGCCGGCGAAGCGCCGATCGTGGCGGCCGACGGTCGTGCGCTGTCGCGCGCGCTGCGCGCCAGCAGCCAGATCGAACCGGTGTTCGTGGAAGCGATCGCCGACATGCCGGCGACCATCCTGAAGGTGGCGCGCGACGGCGACGTGGTGCTGACCATGGGCGCGGGCTCGATCGGCGGCGTGCCGCATCAACTGACCGCGCAACCGACCGCGCAATCAACCTCGCAACTGAAGAATCAAAAGGTGGCATCGTGAGCGATCTGACCCTGACCCCAACTGAAATCGCCGCCTTCGGCAAGGTCGGCGTCCTGTTCGGCGGCCGTTCCGCCGAGCGCGAAGTGTCGATCATGTCCGGCAGCGGCGTGCTGCAGGCGCTCAAGTCCAAGGGCATCGATGCCCACGCCTTCGACCCGGCCGAGCGTTCGCTGGGCGAACTGGAAGCCGAAAAGTTCGACCGCGTGTTCATCGCGCTGCACGGCCGCTACGGCGAGGACGGCAGCCTGCAGGGCGCGCTCGAACTGCTGGGCATTCCCTACACCGGCAGCGGCGTGATGGCCTCGTCGGTCGGCATGGACAAGATCACCACCAAGATCGTCTGGCTGGCGGCCGGCGTGCCGACCCCGAAGTATGCGGTGATCGACCAGGACAGCGACCTGGATGCAGTGGTGGCCGAGCTGGGCCTGCCGCTGATCGTGAAACCGCCGCTGGAAGGTTCGACCATCGGCATCACCAAGGTCACCCGTGCCGAGGATTTCAAGGCCGCCGTCGACCTGGCGCACCGCTACGACAAGCTGGTGCTGGCCGAGCAGTTCATCACCGGCCGCGAGTTTTCCGTGCCGCTGCTGGGCAGCGGCGCTGGAGCGCGCGCGCTGCCGGTCATCGAGATCGTCGCGCCCGAGGGCAACTACGACTACCAGAACAAGTACTTCACCGACGACACCCAGTACCACTGCCCGGCGCCGCTCGATCCCGCTACCACCGAGGCCATCCAGCGCCACGTGGAAAAGGCCTACCGCGCCCTCGGCTGCGAAGGCTGGAGCCGCATCGACGTGCTGTTGCGCGAGTCCGACAACCAGCCCTTCCTGCTGGAGGTGAACACCTCGCCGGGCATGACCACGCACTCGCTGGTGCCGATGGCGGCGCGCGCCGAGGGCACCAGCTACGAGGACCTGTGCGTGCAGATCCTGCGCTCGGCCAGCCTGAAGGCGGGCGTCGCCGCGAACGGCAACCAACAGGGGTAAACAGTAATGTGGCAAGACGTGCGAGCCCTGAATGCAAGCGCCAGCGCGATCACCGCGTTGGTGGCGCTCGCCTGCATTTCCTCGGGCGTGTGGTGGCTGTCGCAACGCCCGATGTTCACGCTGCGCGCGGTGCGCGTCGAGAGCATGTACGGCCTCGACCTGCAGCACGTGAACGAACTGACGGTGCGCAACGGGGTGCTGGGGAAGATCAAGGGGAACTTCTTCACCTCCGACCTGGAGCAGGTGCGCGCCACCTTCGAAGCCGTGCCCTGGGTGCGCAAGGCCAGCGTGCGCCGCGAATGGCCGAACCAGCTGATCGTCGCCGTGGAAGAACACGAGGCGCTCGGCACCTGGGGCGACGAGGGCAGCCTGCTGTCGGTGAAGGGCGACGTGTTCACCGCCAACCTGGCCGAGGCCGACGAGGACCACGCACTGCCTGCGTTCGATGGTCCCAAGGGCAGCGAAAAGGAAGTGCTGGCGCGCTTCGCCGAACTGCGCGGCTGGTTCGCGCAGGTGGCGCTGGTGCCGGAATCGATCAGCCTGTCGAACCGCTACGCCTGGACGGTCAAGCTGGACAACGGCATGAGCGTCGAACTGGGACGCGAACAGAACAAGGACACACTGAAGTCGCGCGTGCAGCGGCTGGTGAGCATCTATCCGCAGCTGGTGGCGCGCCTGCAGGAAGGCCGCATCGATACCATCGACATGCGCTACCCGACCGGCCTGGCCCTGTCCTCGGCAGCACTCAGCGTGCCGGCCGACGCCAGCAAGCCGGTGAAGGCGGCAAAGCAAAAAAAAGCACCAACCAAAACAACAAAGCACATTTAATTTAAGCAGGCACAGCTAACATGACTAAAGACGCGAAGAACCTGATCGTCGGCCTCGACATCGGCACCTCGAAAGTGGTGGCGGTGGTGGCCGAGGTGATGGCCGATGGACGCCATGAAGTGATCGGACTCGGCCAGCACGAGTCGAGAGGGTTGAAGAAGGGCGTTGTCGTCAACATCGAAGCGACCGTCGAGTCGATCCAGCGCGCGCTCGAGGAAGCCGAGCTGATGGCCGATTGCAAGATCCACAACGTGTACGCGGGCATCGCCGGCAGCCATATCCGCTCGTTCAACTCGAGCGGCATGGTGGCGATCAAGGACAAGGAAGTCACGTCCACCGACGTCGCGCGCGTGATCGAGACCGCCAAGGCCGTCAACATCCCGACCGACCAGCAGCTGCTGCACACGGTGCCCCAGGAATTCATCGTCGACAACCAGGAAGACGTGCGCGAACCGATCGGCATGAGCGGCATCCGCCTGGAAGTGCGGGTGCACATCGTCACCGGTGCGGTGTCCGCAGTGCAAAATATTGTAAAGTGCGTTCGCCGTTGCGGTCTGGAAGTATCTGATTTGATCCTGCAACCCATGGCCTCGGCCGACTCGGTCCTGACCGGCGACGAGAAGGAACTGGGCGTGGTGTTGATCGACATCGGCGGCGGTACCACCGACATCGCCGTGTTCTCGGATGGCGCGATCCGCCATACCGCGGTCCTGCCGATCGCCGGCGACCAGATCACCAGCGACATCGCGATGGCGCTGCGCACCCCGACCGGCGAGGCGGAAGAAATCAAGATCCGCTACGGCGTGGCCAAGCAGGTGCTGGCCGATCCGGGCGAGACGCTGGAAGTGCCGGGACTGGGCGACCGCGGTCCGCGTTCGCTGTCGCGCCAGGCGCTGGCGGCGGTGATCGAACCGCGCGTGGAAGAGCTGTTCGCGATGGTGCACCAGGTGGTGCGCGAGTCCGGCTACGAGGGCGTGCTCTCGTCGGGCATCGTGCTGACCGGCGGTTCGTCGATCATGCCGGGCATGATCGAGATGGCGGAAGACATTTTCTTGAAACCGGCGCGCCTCGGCACGCCGGAGTATCGCGGCCAACTGGCGGACGTGGTGCGCAGCCCGCGCTACGCCACGGTGCTTGGCCTGCTGCTGGAAGCGAAGAAGCAGTACCTGCGTGGCCATATCGTGACGCGCCAGGATGGTTCGGTGAAGGCGGTGTGGCAACGCATGAAAGAGTGGTTCTTGGGGAATTTCTGAAAGAGGCGGCGGGGAAAACCTGATGAGCGGCAACAGTCTGGGCGGGGAAGAGAGGCGGTCCCATCCAAAATGCAACGCAAAGTCGATTTTTTAAGCCGATGGAAACACTTGGTAACGGTTTTTCTTGGTAACGATCGTAAATATTTTTAAAATATAGGCGCGTTTCCAATCTTCAGGCCTGATTGAGAACGATGAGGTCTTCGGCTTGGGAACGGCACTTTGAGATTAGGAGTTCATCATGGAGTTTGATATGGTCGATCACGCAGCGCTGGGTACCGTGATCAAGGTGGTCGGCGTCGGCGGCGCGGGTGGCAACGCGGTGCAGCACATGATCAATAAGGGTGTAGCCGGCGTGGAATTCATCGCCGCGAACACCGACGCCCAGGCGCTGAATGCGTCGAGCGCCCACAACATCATCCAGATCGGCGATTCCGGCCTGGGTGCCGGCATGCGTCCGGAAATCGGCCGCCAGCTGGCCGAGCAGTCGCGCGCGCGCATCGAAGACGCGCTGCGCGGCGCGCACATGGTCTTCATCGCGGCCGGCATGGGCGGCGGCACCGGCACCGGCGCCGCTCCGATCGTGGCCGAAGTGGCCAAGAACCTGGGCGCGCTGACCGTGGCCGTGGTCTCCAAGCCGTTCTCGTACGAGGGCGACAAGTGCATGCAGGTGGCCGAGACCGGCCTGGAAGAGCTGACCAAGCACGTCGACTCCCTGATCGTCATCCTGAACGAAAAGCTGGAAGACATCTACGAAGATGAATCGATGCTGGACTGGATGAAGCATGCCGACGACGTGCTGAACAACGCCGTCGCCGGTATCGCCGAGATCATCAACGTGCCGGGCCACATCAACGTCGACTTCAACGACGTCAAGACCATCATGAGCGAGCAGGGCAAGGCCATGATGGGCACCGCGACCGCCGCCGGCGTCGACCGCGCGCGCATCGCCGCCGAGCAGGCCGTGGCCTCGCCGCTGCTGGACGGCATCGACCTGTCGGGCGCCAAGGGCGTGCTGGTGAACGTCACCGCGTCGCGCGGCCTGAAGGGTAAAGAGATCAAGGAAGTCATGGCCGCCGTGCGCGCCTTCGCCGCGCCCGACGCCGCGATCGCGCAAGGCATCGCCTACGACGACGAGATGGGCGACGAGCTGCGCGTGACCGTGGTCGCGACCGGCCTGGGCAAGAACAAGGCCAACATCTCGCTGGTGCAGCCGCAGCAGGTCCTGCGCACCGGCACCTACGCCGGTCCGGTCATGGGCACCACCACCGTGTCGACCGGCGGCATGGGCATGGGCGCCATCACCGGCGCCGGTCCGGACGTCGGCATGAAGCAGCCGGCCGTATGGCGCCGCGAGCAGGCATCGGAACAGGTGCAGGCGATGCAGCGCAACGGTGTCGAGACCTACGACATCCCGGCCTTCCTGCGCAAGCAAGCCGACTAAAGCAGAGAGCGAACTCCAGCCGGCTGATCACCGGCGCTCCATGATGCGGGGCCAGTGCCGAACCAAGCGGCACTGGCCTTTTGCTTTTTCACCACCCACTTCGGGGTCAGAGCACAAGGTTAGGAAAATTCGGGGTCAGAGCACAATACAGAACAATAGATTACGTTCACAAATCAACGGTGGCTACTGCTCAGGACATTGCGATTGTCCAGCAATGTAGCCGGATCCAGCAAAAGTACGCGTTCGGGACATTTCTTCGTAAAGTGCTCTGACCCCGAAGTTTTAAAAAGTTGGGCTCTGACCCCGGTTTGCTCTGACCCCGGGTTGCGTTGGATCAGGCATACTTGCGGGTTCTTATAACGACAACACAGGAATGTCCACCATGACCATCCAGATCGGCGACCGCCTGCCGGCAGCGACCCTCGCGGAATTCATCGAGACCGAAACCGAGGGCTGCGCGCTCGGCCCCAACACCTTCGACACGGCCGCGCTCACGAAGGGCAAGACCATCGCCGTCTTCGGCCTGCCGGGCGCCTTCACCCCGACCTGCTCGGCCCAGCACCTGCCGGGCTACATCCGCCTGGCCGACCAGCTCGAGGCCAAGGGCGTGGACGAGATCTGGTGCGTGTCGGTCAACGACGCCTTCGTGATGGGCGCCTGGGGCCGCGACCAGAAGGCGACCGGCATCGTGCGCATGATGGCCGACGGCAGCGGCGTCTTCACCAGGGCGCTCGGCCTGGAATTCGACCTGACCGCCAAGGGCATGGGTATCCGCTCGAAGCGCTATTCGATGCTGGTGCGCGATGGCGTGGTCGAACAGCTGAATGTCGAAAGCGCGGGCTTCGAGGTGTCGTCGGCCGAGAAGATGCTGGAACAGCTGGGCTGAACGTTCCCGCATCCACGACAACGGCGCCATGGCGCCGTTTTTCATCCTGACCGTTACACGCCATGATCATCAACACCGAATCCCCCGACCAGCCCGAGGTCCTGTCCCTGCTCGAACGCCTGGATGCCTACTGCGCCGCCCTGTACCCGGCCGAGAGCAACCACCTGATGGGCCTCGATGAACTGCTGCGGGGCGACGTGCTGTTCCTGGTGGCGCGCGACGTCGACGGCCGCGCCGCCGGCTGCGCGGCCCTGGTCAATCGCCGGGGCGAGGGCGAAGGCTATGGCGAGATCAAGCGCATGTTCGTCGACGGCGACAAGCGCGGCCTGGGTACCGGGCGCCGGCTGCTCGAACACATCGGCATGTTCGCCGCCATGTCCGGCCTGCGCACGCTGCGCCTGGAGACCGGCATCCACCAGCCGGAAGCGATCGCCCTGTACGAGCGCTTCGGCTTCGTGCGCCGCGCACCCTTCGGCGACTATGCGGCGGACCCCTTGTCGATCTTCATGGAGAAGCGGCTGTGACGGCAAGGGCGAACCGGCTGGGCGGCAACCTGCGCAGCATCCAGGCGATGCTGGTGGCGGTCGTGCTGTTTTCCATCATGGATACCACGATGAAGCTGCTGGCCGAGCAGTTCCCGGCGATGCAGGTGGCGGCATTGCGTTCCCTGTCGTCGTTGCCGCTGGTGGTCGCCTACGTCGCCTGGCGCGGCGGCTTCCGGTCGATCATGCAGGTGCGCTGGCCGCTGCACTGGCTGCGCGCGGTGATCGGCATCGTCATGCTGTCGCTGTTCGCGTACGGCATCAAGACCCTGTCGCTGGCCGAAGCCTATTCGATCTTCTTCATCGGGCCGATCCTGATCACGGCCTTGTCCGTGTTCGTGCTGAAGGAGCGCGTGAACGCGGCGCGCTGGGTGGCGATCGCGGTCGGCATGGCGGGCGTGCTGGTGGTGCTGCGTCCGAGCGGGGAGGGCTTCCTGACGCTGGGCGGGCTGGCGGTGCTGGTGTCGGCGGTCTGCTACGCGGTGTCGGCGGTGACGGGGCGGATCCTGGCGCGCACCGAGCGCAGCGAGCACATGGTGTTCTGGCTGATGCTGATGATGGCCGTCGGCGCCACCGTGCTGGCCGCGCCGGCGTGGGCCCAGGTAGGGGTCGCGCAGCTGCCGCTGATCGCGGTGCTGGCGGTCAGCGGCTTCCTGGCCCAGCTGGCGCTGACCGAGGCGTTCAGCCACGGCGAAGCCTCGGTGGTGGCGCCGTTCGAGTACACGGCGCTGGCCTGGGGCGTGGCGATCGACTGGCTGATGTGGCATACCTTGCCCGATCAAGCCACCCTGGTCGGGGCAGCCATCATCATCGGCAGCGGCTTGTACCTGATACGCCACGAAACCGCGCATGCCGAAGCCGAGCACCCGTGAAAGCGTGGTGCGAAGGCGACCGGAATCGGGGTGCCTCCGGCGAACCGGCGCACCCTACTATATAATCGGCGCATGCTCAAACAAAGAACAGTCAAACAGCTGGTGCGCACGACAGGCGTCGGCCTGCACTCCGGTACCAAGGTCGAACTGACCCTGCGCCCGGCCGCCGCCGACACGGGCATCGTGTTCCGCCGCGTCGATCTCGACCCGATCGTCGAGTTCCCTTCGAATGCCGACATCGTGGGCGATACCCGCATGGCATCGGTGCTGACCAAGGGCAACGCGCGCGTCTCGACTGTCGAGCACCTGATGTCCGCCTGTGCCGGCCTTGGCATCGACAACCTGTACGTCGACGTCACCGCCGAGGAAATCCCCATCATGGACGGCTCGGCGTCGTCCTTCGTCTTCCTGCTGCAGCAGGCCGGCGTGGAAGAGCAGGCCGCGCCCAAGAAATTCATCCGCGTGCTGAAGCCCGTGGAAGTGCGCCAGGGCAGCGGCAACAACGAAAAGTGGGCGCGCCTGACCCCGTACGACGGCTTCAAGCTCGACTTCTTCATCGAATTCAACCACCCGGCCGTGGACGGCACCATGCAGCGCGCCAACGTCGACTTCGGCAAGGTGTCCTACGTGCACGACGTGGCGCGCGCCCGCACCTTCGGCTTCATGCAGGACGTGGAAAGCCTGCGCGGCATGGGCCTGGCCCGCGGCGGCTCGCTGGAAAACGCCATCGTGATGGACGAGTACCGCATCCTGAACGCCGACGGCCTGCGCTACGAGGACGAATTCGTGCGCCACAAGATCCTCGACGCGATCGGCGACCTGTACCTGGTCGGCAACCCGCTGCTGGCCAGCTACGAAGCGCACAAGTCGGGCCACGGCCTGAACAACCTGCTGCTGCGCGAACTGCTGGCGCATCCGGACGCCTACGAGATCGTCACCTTCGCGGAACAGGCGCGGGCGCCGGTGTCGTATGGGGAACAGATGGAGCGGGAGTGGGCGCTGACCTGAAGCGCTGCCATGGCGGCAACCAGGTTGCCGACTTAAACGTTTTCGCGCACTAGATAACGTCGTTCCTGCGAAGGCAGGAACCCAAGTTTGCTTGAGGCATCCGTAGCTTATGCCATTGGTACGCGACGAACTTGGGTCCCTGCCTGCGCAGGGACGACGTTGTTCATTGTTGACTGTTATTCGATGGCGCAGCTTCGGTAACGCTGCCTACCTCTGCTTCCGCTTTTCCGCCAACCGCAACAACGCCGCAATCAGGGGCGCATTCTGCGCGGTCTCCGGCAAGGTATGCCCCAGTTCCTCGAACGCCTGCACCGCCGTCGGCGGCAGTTCCAGCACGCGCTTCTCATGCTGCGGCTGGGGCAGGGCGCGGCCGACCTGGATCTTGATGCGCACCGCCTCCACCTGCCAGCCTTTCTTTTGCAGTCCGCCCTGCAGCTTCGGCAATTGCTGCTTGAGCTTGGCCGCCACGGCCGAGGAGGGCACGGCCAGCACCAGCGTGCCTTCCTGGAAGGACAGCACGTCGCAGCCGGCGTACATCGGCGGCAGGATCACGCGCACGTCTTTTTGCAGTTTGCCGATGCGCATGGCCGTCGGCAGCAGGGCCGCCAGGCGTTCGTTGGAGCGCAGGAAATCGGTCGCGCCGAACGCCGTGCGGCGGTCGCGCGTACCATAGATGGTATAGGGACGCTGGTTCGAAGAGGACTGCATGGACCCAACATACCACAGCCGGCACGGGCCGGGAAGCAAGCCCCGGCCAACGCGGCGGGAAATGTGCACGCCGGCGCATATCGATGCAATTTGATAATATTTTTTAGCCTGATGCACTTGTGAACCGTGGCGTCAACCCCAAGTGTGGCCGGAACGCATGATAGAATCGGTAGCTTTTTGCCACAGGCGGTCCTCAGGGGATATTATTTTGATATCATCCTGGCTTTTCGAGCTTACTTCTCGCGGCGTACTTATTAAGAACACAGCATGTCATTCCTGACCAAGATTTTCGGCAGCCGTAACCAGAGGCTGATCAAGCAATACCAAAAAACCGTGCGTGAGATCAACGCGCTCGAGCCGCAGATGGAAAAGCTGTCGGATGACGAACTGAAGGCGAAAACCCCTGAATTCAAGCAACGCGTCGCCGACGGCACGAGCCTCGACGACATCCTGCCGGAAGCGTTCGCCGTCTGCCGCGAAGCCGCCAAGCGGGTCATGAAGATGCGCCATTTCGACGTGCAGCTGATCGGCGGCATGGTGCTGCATTATGGCAAGATCGCCGAGATGGGCACCGGTGAAGGCAAGACCCTGATGGCGACCCTGCCGGTCTACCTGAACGCGCTGTCCGGCAAGGGCGTGCACGTCGTGACCGTCAACGATTACCTGGCGCAGCGCGACGCCGAGCAGATGGGCCGCCTGTACGGCTGGCTCGGCCTCACCACCGGCGTCAACCTGTCGCAGATGGACCACGACAGCAAGCAGCAGGCCTACGGTTCCGACATCACCTACGGCACCAACAACGAATACGGTTTCGACTACCTGCGCGACAACATGGTGTACGAAGCCCGGGAGCGCGTGCAGCGCGCCCTGAACTTCGCCGTGGTCGACGAGGTCGACTCGATCCTGATCGACGAAGCGCGCACTCCGCTGATCATTTCCGGCCAGGCCGAGAACCATACCGACCTGTACCAGAAGATCAACACACTGCCGCCGCTGCTGACCCTGCAGATCGGCGAGGAAACCCCGGACGGCAAGGGCCAGGTCGAAGTCCCGGGCGACTACACCAAGGACGAAAAGGCGCACACCGTGCTGCTGACCGAGGCCGGCCACGAAAAGGCGGAATCGATCCTGACCGAGATGGGCCTGCTGCCCGAAGGCGCCTCGCTGTACGACTCGGCCAACATCACCCTGGTGCACCACCTGTACGCCGCGCTGCGCGCGCACGTGCTGTACCACAAGGACCAGCACTACGTGGTGCAGAACGGCGAAGTCGTCATCGTCGACGAATTCACCGGCCGCCTGATGACCGGCCGCCGCTGGTCCGAGGGCCTGCACCAGGCGGTGGAAGCCAAGGAAGGCGTGCGCATCCAGAACGAGAACCAGACCCTGGCCTCGATCACCTTCCAGAACTACTTCCGCATGTACGCCAAGCTGTCCGGCATGACCGGTACCGCCGACACGGAAGCCTACGAGTTCCAGGAAATCTACGGCCTCGAGACCGTGGTGGTCCCGCCGAACCGTCCGTCGCAGCGCAAGGACCGCCAGGACCAGGTGTACAAGTCGGCCGAAGAGAAATACGGCGCGATGGTCAACGACATCCGCGAGTGCTACGAACGCGGCCAGCCGGTGCTGGTCGGCACGACCTCGATCGAGAACTCGGAACTGCTGTCCGGCATCCTGGACAAGTCCAAGCTGCCGCACAACGTGCTGAACGCGAAGCAGCACGCCCGCGAAGCCGAGATCATCGCCCAGGCCGGCCGTCCGAAAATGATCACCATCGCCACCAACATGGCGGGACGCGGTACCGACATCGTCCTCGGCGGCAACGTCGAGAAGCAGATCCAGTTCATCGAGGCCGACGCCGCGCTGGGCGACGCCGAGAAGGCGGCGCAGTCGCAAAAGCTGCGCGACGAATGGCAGTCGCTGCACGACCACGTGGTGGCCCAGGGCGGCCTGCACATCATCGGCACCGAGCGCCACGAATCGCGCCGCGTCGACAACCAGCTGCGCGGCCGCGCCGGCCGCCAGGGCGACCCGGGTTCCTCGCGCTTCTACCTGTCGCTCGACGATCCGCTGCTGCGCATCTTCGCCGGCGACCGCGTGCGCGCCGTGATGGACCGCCTGAAGATGCCGGAAGGCGAACCGATCGAGGCCGGCATCGTGACCCGCTCGATCGAGTCGGCCCAGCGCAAGGTCGAGGCCCGCAACTTCGACATCCGCAAGCAGCTGCTCGAATACGACGACGTCGCCAACGACCAGCGCAAGGTGATCTACACCCAGCGTAACGAACTGCTGGAAGCGGCCGACATCTCGGAACTGATCGCCTCGCTGCGCACCGGCGTGTTCACCGACGTGGTGCGCAACCACGTGCCGGCCGAATCGGTCGAGGAACAATGGGACGTGCCGGCGCTGCAGCGCGTGTTGCTTGAAGAATGGGCGCTCGACGTGCCGCTGGCCCAGATGCTGGAGGACGAGCCGAACCTGAACGACGACGACATCCTCGAGCGCGTGCTGGCCGCCGCCGACGCCTCGTACAACGCCAAGGTCGACGTCGTCGGCGCCGAAGCCTTCGGCGGCTTCGAGCGCAACGTCATGCTGCAGAACATCGACACCCAGTGGCGCGAGCACCTGGCGGCGCTGGACCACCTGCGCCAGGGTATCCACCTGCGCGGCTACGCCCAGAAGAACCCGAAGCAGGAGTACAAGCGCGAAGCCTTCGAGCTGTTCTCGAGCATGCTGGACGCGATCAAGAACGAAGTGATCCGCACCATCATGACCGTGCGCATCCAGACCCGCGAGGAAGTCGAAGCGGCGGAAGCGGCGATGCAGGCCGCGGCGGCGCACCTGGAAAACGTCAACTACCAGCACGCCGACTTCGACCCGTCGGCCACCGACCCGGAAGAACTGCTGGCCCCGCAGGCGGCAACCCCGACCGCCACCGCGATGCAGGACGACCCGTCCACCACCTACATGGGCATGAAGGTCGGCCGCAACGACCCGTGCCCGTGCGGCAGCGGCAAGAAGTTCAAGGCTTGCCACGGCAAGCTGGCGTAAGCCGAATTGAAACGGGCTGGCGAAAGCGTCGTTTATTTCGCTAGCCCGAAAACGTCGTCCCCGCGCAAGCGGGGACCCCTGCAGAGCTTCCGAAGCCGGTTCATCTGAAACACCACGAGTGCTTCGGATCTATCGGGTTCCATAAGTCAGCATGGGTCCCCGCCTTCGCGGGGACGACGTTCATGAGCCAACGAAAACTGTTATTGCGCCACCGGTTTCGGCATTGCCTGCCGCAGCCACTCCAGCATCGCCTCGCTGATGCCGTTCCCCATGCGCAGCACCGGTTCCGCCGCGCTGGCATGGCGGAAGGCGGCGACCGTCCCCTGGTCGGTGCCGACCATGTCGTGGAACAGCGCCAGCCACGCACGCGCCAGCGCGCGCGCGCGCGGACCGGCCGCTTTCGGATCCAGCTGCATCGTCTCGCGCGCCTGCTCGACCAGCACGCCCCATTCCGCGCCGCGCGCGGCGTGGTGGCGGCGCATGCGCTGGACGACGTCCGGCGCCAGGTACTTGCCCCACACGGCGTATTTCAGTTCGCCGATCGCCGCCATCATATACGCCGTCAGCTCGGGCGACATGCCGAATTCGGTGCGCATCGCTTCCGGTTCGCGCGCCGTCATCGCGTTCACGCGCGAGGCGAACGCGCGGTTGCCGCCGGTGCCGCTGTCGAAGGCGTCCAGCCAGCGCCGCGCCAGGTCCTGGGCGGCGTCGGCCTCCGGCGGTGCGCTGCGCATCAGGCTTGCCGCCTCGTCGACCAGCGCCTTCCAATGCGCCTTGACGCCGTCGTCGTGGTACATCGGGAGCCGGGCCAGCTCGTCCTTGGTGAAATATGTTTCGTACACGCTCATCATCTGCTCCAGTGAGTGCAGCCACGTGGACAGGTCCGGCTGGCTGCCATCCGCCAGTTCGGTGCGCAGGCGCAGCAGCTGCCCGCGCATCCGCTCCGCCTCCAGCATCCGGCGTTCGAGCACCGCCAACTGGCGCTCGACGATGGCCAGCGGACTGCCTTCCGGGCTGTCCAAGTAAAGGCCGATGTCGGCCAGGCCCATGCCGAATGCGCGCAGGGCCTGGATACGGTGCAGGCGCGCCACGTCATCGCGGTCGTAGAGCCGGTAGCCGGCATCGGAACGCGCCGAAGGGCAGAGCAGCCCGATGCTGTCGTAATGGTGCAGCGCGCGCACGGTCAGTCCCGCGGCGGCGGCGAGTTCTCCCACTTTCAGCATCAAGCATCTCCTTCTTCAGCGTGGACCCAGTCTGGCGCCTCACGTGGCGTGAGGGTCAAGCCTTTTCAGCGCGCGCCGCGGAAGCGCTTTTCCTCGTGCCACAGCGTGACGAACAGTGTCATCACCACCGGCCCGACGAACAGGCCGATCAGGCCCAGCGTCTCGACCCCGCCCAGGATGCCCAGCAACACCGCCAGGAAGGGCAACTGGGTGGCGCTGCCGATCATTTGCGGACGCACGAAGTGGTCGGCGACGAACAGCACGAGCGCGCCCCACACGGCGATGGCGATGGCGGCGGCCGGATTGCCCTGATAGACGAGCAAAGCGGCGACGGCGCCGAAGGCGAGCGGCGCGCCGAACGGGATGATCGCCAGCACGCCGGTGGCGGCCGCCCACAGCATGCTCGACGGCACGCCGGCGATCTGGTAGCCGATGCCGAGCAGGACCCCTTCGGCCAGGCCGACCAGCACCAGGCCGTTGACGGTGGCGCGCACCGCGACCGGCACCTTGAGCGAATACAGGGTCCAGCGCGACGGGCCGATCAGGTGGGCGCCGATGGCATCGAGCTGGCGCTGCAGCGCGGCGCCGTCCTTGTAGAAGAAGAACAGGCACAGGAAGGCGAACAACACGTCGATCAGGCGGTGCATGACGTTGCTGCCGACCCGTTTCAGGACTTCGCTGGCCGATTGCATGTGTCCGACCGAGCTGTCCTGCAGCAAGTGCGCCAAGCCATGCGGCTGGCCCAGGGTCGCGTTCCACCACTCGAGGATTTCATTGCCGGCAAAGGGAATGCGCGCTAGCCACGCGGGCGGCGCCAGGCCCTCGGTGTTGGCGTTGGCGACCAGCTGGGCCAGCGCCGGTGCCTGGTGCGCGGCCTGGGTCACGCCCACCGCCAGGGGCGTGATGAAGACGATGGCACCAAGGAGGGTGACCAGGGCCGCGGCCAGGATCTCGCGGTTGCCCATCGCGGCCAGCGCGCGCCGGTACAGCGGCCAGGTGGCGATACACAGGATCGCGGCCCACAGCAGCGGCAGCACGAAGCGCTGGGTCACGAACAGGGCGAAGGCGATGATCGCCAGCGAAAAGCACGCGCTCAGGACGTCGCGTTGGTTGTCGGTCATGGGAGGGACTCCGGTGGTTGGCGCATCTTACCAAGCTTGCATCATTCGCATAAATACTTTCCCATCATTAACTAGCGAGCTTAAGAAAGTGTTAAGGACGAGGGCAGGGCGCCGTTTTCATGCGCTGGCGGTACAATACCGGATTCGACAATCTTTCCTTTTCCCTACCGAGAACGCCATGGCCGTCAATTCCCCCCTGCCCGTCGCCGCCGAACTGAAACCCGTCAACGGCATCGAACTCGGCTTCGCCGAAGCCGGCATCAAGAAGCCGAACCGCAAGGACCTGCTGGTGATGAAACTCGCCGAGGGGGCGACCGTCGCCGGCGTCTTCACGAAAAACCGTTTCTGCGCCGCGCCGGTCCAGATCAGCAAGGCCAACCTGGCGGCGGTGACGGCGGGTGCGAAGCCGATTCGCGCGCTGGTGGTCAACACCGGCAACGCCAACGCCGGCACCGGCGAGCCGGGCCTGGCCAACGCGCGCGCCACCTGCGACGAAGTCGCCCGCCTGCTCGGCATCGAAGCGGGGCAGGTGCTGCCGTTCTCCACCGGCGTGATCCTGGAACCGCTGCCGGTGCAAAAGATCGTCGCCGGCCTGCCGGCCGCCATCGCCAACCTGAAGCAGGACAACTGGTTCAACGCGGCGGAAAGCATCATGACCACCGACACCCAGCCGAAGGCGGCTTCGCTGACCACCGGTATCGGCGGCCACATGGTGACCATGACCGGCATCAGCAAGGGCGCCGGCATGATCAAGCCGAACATGGCGACCATGCTGGGCTATCTGGCGATCGACGCCAGGGTGGCGCAGCCGGTGCTGGACGAGTTGGTCAAATATGCCGCCGACCGCTCGTTCAACGCGATCACCATCGACGGCGACACCTCGACCAACGACTCCTTCATCCTGGTGGCCACGGGCACGGGCGAGCTGCAGGTCGACTCGACCGGGCACCCGGACTACGAAGCGCTGCGCGACGCCGTCACCGGCATCGCGCGCCACCTGGCGCAGCAGATCATCCGCGACGGCGAAGGCGCGACCAAGTTCATCACCATCAGCGTCGAGCAGGGCAACGACATCGAAGAGTGCCGCAAGATCGCCTACGCGATCGCCCACTCGCCGCTGGTGAAGACCGCCTTCTTCGCGTCCGATCCGAACCTGGGCCGCATCCTGGCCGCGATCGGCTACGCCGGCGTGGACGACCTCGACACCACCAAGCTGGACCTGTACCTGGACGACGTGCTGGTGGCCAAGGCCGGCGGCCGCAATCCTGAATACAAGGAAGAAGATGGCCAGCGCGTGATGAAGAAGGCCGAGATCGTGGTGCGCGTGCTGCTCGGTCGCGGCAACGCCGAAGCCACGGTCTGGACCTGCGACCTGTCGCACGACTACGTCTCGATCAACGCCGACTATCGTTCCTGAGGCCGTCGCAATGAACCAGCTGGAACAGTTCCTGCACCGGGCCGAGGCGCTGCTGGCGCGGGTGGAAAGCCTGCTGCCCCCCGCCGTGGCGCGCGAGCCGGATTTCAAGCACTGTTTCGCCTTCCGCTGGCGCAAGCGCTCCGGGCCAGGGGGCGGCCACGTTTTGCAGCCGGTCGCGCATGCCTCGGGCATCCGCCTGGAAGACCTGCGGCACGTCGAGCGCCAGAAGGCGCAGATCGAGCAGAACACGCGCCAGTTCGTGAACCGGCGCCCGGCCAACAACGTACTGTTGACCGGTGCGCGCGGCACCGGCAAGTCCTCGCTGATCAAGGCTTGCCTGAACGGCTTTGCCCCCCAGGGCCTGCGCCTGATCGAAGTGGATAAAGCCGACCTGGCCGACCTGCCCGACATCGTCGACCTGGTGGCCAGCCGTCCCGAGCGCTTCGTGATCTTTTGCGACGATCTCAGTTTCGAAGAGGGCGAAGCCGGCTACAAGGCGCTGAAGGTGGCGCTGGACGGCAGCGTGGCGGCGCAATCGGACAACGTGCTGATCTACGCGACCTCGAACCGGCGCCACCTGATGCCGGAAAAAATGTCGGACAACGCCGGCTACCGGCATGGCGAGGATGGCGACCTGCATCCCGGCGAAACAGTCGAGGAAAAGATCTCGCTGTCCGAGCGCTTCGGGCTGTGGCTGTCCTTCTATCCATTCCGGCAGGGCGACTACATCGACATCGTCGGGCACTGGCTGGCGAGTTTCGGCTGCACGCCGGCACAGATCGAGGCGGCACGCGGCGAAGCGCTGCAATGGGCGCTCGGCCGCGGCTCGCGCTCGGGCCGCGTGGCCTGGCAGTTCGCCAAGGATTACGCGGGCAAGCTGCAGGAAGGCGCATCGTGACCGAGGCGGCAAAAAAACCGGTCGACGTCGCGGTCGGCATCCTGATGCGTCCCAACGGCGACGTGCTGCTCGGCCAGCGGCCCGAGGGCAAGCCCTACGCCGGCTACTGGGAATTCCCGGGCGGGAAAGTGGAGGCCGGCGAGGACATCTTCCACGCGCTGCAGCGCGAGTTCGTCGAGGAACTGGGCGTGCGCGTGCTCGACGGCGAGCCGTGGTGCTGCGTCGAGCACGTCTACGAGCATGCGCACGTGCGCCTGTACTTCTACATCAGCCGCGCATGGGAAGGCGAGCCGCAGAGCCTGGAAGGGCAGGCGTTCGCGTGGCAGGGGGCGTATTCGGTGAGTCCGCTGCTGCCGGCGACCATCCCGCTGCTGGAGTGGCTGGACAAGGTGCGGTACGAGCAGTAATCGAGCCGGTAGCGTCTGTCATGGCCCGCTACGCTCGAACATCGCCCCTGCCTCCGCAGGGGCGACGTGCTTGTGCCGCAGGCCCGATTCGATCAGGCATGCAGCAAACGCCCACCCTTACTCGGGGATGGAATCGTCCTTCGATTCGCCCGGCGCGGAACCCGGGATCGTGTATTTCTCTTCGGCCCAGGCACCCAGGTCGATTTGCTTGCAGCGCTCGGAACAGAACGGACGGAACTTGTTGGCAGGTGTCCATTCCACTTTGTTGCCGCAGGTTGGACAGGATACGACGGTCATGACAATGAAATAATTACAAGATAAAGTTTAGAAATTGCAGAGCGTGAGCTCGAAGGGCACGTCTTCTTCCAGCGACTTCGGTTTCAGATCGCCGCCCTGGGTTGTGAAGCGTACCCACAGCATATACTTGTTGGCCGAAATCTCGGGGATGGCGCCCAGATTATCGTCCATCGACAGGCGCAGCATCTGGTAGACCTTGCCTTGCAGCATCTGCTGGTAGCTGCCGGACACCGCGATCATCTTGACCGGACCGCCGGAATTGCGCAACAGGCGCAGCACCAGCGACAGGGCGTCGAACAGCGGCGCCAGCGGCGCGAACCAGCCGATGATGTCGGCATGGCGCTGTGCGGCCGGGCGCTTTTGCCAGGCGTAGTAGGAGGGCAGGTCGAATTCGCAGGCGCCGCCGGGGATGATGGTGCGGCCGCGGATGCTCATCAGCCATTCGTTGTCGCGCACGTTCTGGCCGGTCTTGCCCTGCGCGCCCACCAGCGCGGTGCTGACGGTGTCGAGCTCGGCGAGGACGGCGTCCAGCATCTCGCTGGCGACGTTGGGATTGCTGCGGTAGCTCAGCAGGCTCTGCTTCTGGCGCTCGAGTTCCTGCAGCAGATCGGACTTCAGGTCCGCGCGTCCGGCCACTTCCAGCATGTCGAAGATCGTCGCGAGCGCGACGTGGTGCTGCAGCGGATGCTCTTGGGCGACGAAAAACTTGAATTTATCGTACAGGTCCTCCAGCCGCAACAACGTGCGAATCCGCTCGTTGAATGGGTATTCGTAGACGATCAAAATGACATTCCTTGAAATATAGGCTGGCAGGCAACCCCGTGATTCTGAACCATGATGAACAAAATTACAAACGTTCGTCTGGCAACACGGACAATCTTGCCGCTTCGGCAAGATATTCAAGGTGCAGGCGTTCCACCTGGGGCAGCAGGGCGTCGACGCCGGCGTCGTTCAGGATGACGTCGTCGGCCGCCGCCAGGCGCTGCGCGCGCGTGACCTGGGCCGCCATGATGGCGCGCACCTGGGCTTCCGGCAAGCCGTTCCTGGCCATCACGCGCGCCACCTGGGTGTCTTCCGGACAGTCGATGGCGAGGATGCGCGCCACGCGCTCGCGCCAGGTGCCGGACTCGATCAGCAGCGGCACCACGAAGATGACGTAGGGACCGGTCGCCAGCAGCGCGGCGGCGGCGGTGGCTTCGCGGATGCGCGGATGGAGGATGGCTTCCAGGCGCGCCCGCGCCCCGGGATCGGAAAACACCAGGGCGCGCATTTTCGCGCGGTCCAGCGCCCCTTGCGCGGTGGCGAAATCGGGGCCGAATTCGGCCACCAGGGCCGGCATGGCCGCCCCGTGCGGCGCGGTGAGGGCATGGGCGATCTGGTCGGTGTCGATGACCGAGGCGCCGCGCGCGGCGAACAGGTCGGCGACCGTGGTCTTGCCGCAGCCGATGCCGCCGGTGAGGCCGACCGCGAATCTCGATGAGGATGTGTTGCCTGGGCCTTGGGCTTGCATGAAGACTTTCCGGCCCAGCCGGACGGCTAGGCCTGCAACCAGCCCTGCGCATAGCGCGTGAGCGGGATTCCGTAGAAGAGTGCGATCATACCAGCCCCGGCGAGGTAGGGGCCGAACGGAATCGGATTGTCGCGCGCGCGGCCGCGGAAGGCGATCAGGCCGATGCCGACAATGGCGCCAACCACCGAGGACAGGATGATGATGGTCGGCAGCAGGGCCCAGCCCATCCAGGCGCCAAGGGCGGCCAGCAGCTTGAAGTCGCCGTAGCCCATGCCTTCCTTGCCGGTGACCAGCTTGAACAGCCAGTACACCGACCACAGCACCAGGTAGCCGGCCATGGCGCCGATCACGGCGTCGCGCAGCGGCACGATGGTGCCGTCCAGGTTGACCAGCAAGCCAAGCCACAACAGCGGCAGGGTCAGTTCGTCCGGCAATTCCTTGTGGTCGTAGTCGATCAGCGTCATCGCGATCAGGAGATAGGCGAAGGCCAGGCTTGCCAGTCCCGCCCAGCCGCTGCCGAAATGCCAGACCAGCGCCGCCGACAGCGCGCCGGTGACCGCCTCGACCATCGGATAGCGCGCCGAAATCCCGCCCTTGCACTGGCTGCATTTGCCGCGCAGTACCAGCCAGCTGATCACCGGGGTGTTTTCCAGCGCCCCGATGGGGTGGCCGCAGTGCGGGCAGCGCGAGCGCGGCACCATTAGGTTGAAACGGTCCTGGTGCGGCAATTCCTTGCCGGCCTCGTGCGCGATGTAGTTGTCGAACTCGCGCTGGCGCATGATCGGCAGGCGGTACACCACCACGTTCAGGAAGCTGCCGATCAGCAAGCCGAACAGGGCGGCGACGACGGCCGCGGCGGCGGTACCGGGGGCGGCGAAGAGAAAGGTTTCCGGTGGCATAAGGTTCTGTTGGGCAGTGTGATTCCGTGAATCAACTATTCTAGGGTGTTTTGCGTGCTTTGGGCAGCCGGGTGAGGCCACGGTGCGACAAACCCTCTACAATGGGATGACAGCCGCACAACAAGGGAGAATCGCCATGCCCCGATATACCCACGCGATCGGCACCCGCAACCACGTCTTCGCCGACCTGCGCGACCTGCTGGCCAAGGCGAGCCCGGCGCGCTCCGGCGACCACTTGGCGGGCATCGCCGCCGCCAGCGGCGTAGAGCGCGTGGCGGCCCAGATGGCGCTGGCGGAACTGCCGCTGTCCACTTTCCTGAACGAAGCCGTGGTGCCCTACGAGGACGACGAGGTCACGCGCCTGATCGTCGACAGCCACGACGCGGCCGCCTTCCGGGCGATCGCCCACCTGACGGTCGGCGGCTTGCGCGACTGGCTGCTGGGCGACGCCGCCGACAGCGACGCGCTGGCGCGCCTGCGGCCCGGCATCACGCCCGAGATGGCGGCGGCGGTGTCGAAGATCATGCGCATCCAGGACCTGGTGCTGGTGGCGAGAAAATGCCGCGTGGTCACGCGCTTTCGCAACACCATCGGCCTGCCGGGCCGGCTGTCGACGCGGCTGCAGCCGAACCACCCGCTGGACGACCCGTCCGGCATCGCCGCCAGCCTGCTCGACGGCCTGCTGTACGGCAGCGGCGACGCCGTCATCGGCATCAATCCCGCCACCGACAACGAGCCGCAGGCGATGCGCATCCTGGCCATGCTCGACGAGGTCATCGCCCGCTACCGGATCCCGACCCAGAGCTGCGTGCTGACCCACGTCACCAACACCCTGGCCGCGATCGAGCGCGGGGCGCCGGTGGACCTGGTGTTCCAGTCGATTGCCGGCACCCAGGCCGCGAATGCCAGCTTCGGCATCGATTTGCAATTGCTCGACGAGGCGCGCCAGGCCGCGCTGGCGCTGGGTCGCGGCACCGTCGGCGACAACGTGATGTATTTCGAGACCGGGCAGGGCAGCGCGCTGTCGGCGGGCGCCCACCACGGCGTCGACCAGCAGACCTGCGAAGCGCGCGCCTACGCGGTGGCGCGGCGCTTCCAGCCGCTGCTGGTGAACAGCGTGGTCGGCTTCATCGGGCCGGAATACCTGTACGACGGCAAGCAGATCACCCGCGCCGGCCTGGAAGACCATTTCTGCGGCAAGCTGCTCGGCCTGCCGATGGGCGTCGATGTCTGCTACACCAACCACGCCGAAGCCGACCAGGACGACATGGACGTGCTGCTGACCATGCTCGGCGTGGCCGGCTGCACCTACGTGATGGGCGTGCCGGGCGCCGACGACATCATGCTGAATTACCAGACCACCTCCTTCCACGACGCCCTGTATGCGCGCCGCGTGCTGGGCTTGAAACCGGCGCCGGAATTCGAGGACTGGCTGCGCACGATGCGGATCGCCGAGCATCATGACCAGTTGGGGGAGGGCGTGCCGCCGGCCTTCCAGCCGGCCCTGCGCCAACTGAACTGAGGAGCCAAGCCATGTCCGACCACGGCGTCATCGACAATCCCTGGGGCGCGCTGCGCCGCTTCACCGCCGCCCGCATCGCCCTCGGGCGCGCCGGCGTCAGCCAGCCGACCGCGTCCCAGCTCGCCTTCCAGCTGGCCCATGCGCAGGCGCGCGACGCCGTCCACCTGGCGCTCGACGCGGCGCGCCTGGGCCGGGTGCTCGAAGAACAACTGCAACTAACCAACATTGTGTTGCACAGCGCGGCGGAAAGCCGCCACGTCTACCTGCAACGGCCCGACCTCGGCCGCCGGCTGGATCCCGCATCGCGCGCGCGGCTGCAGAAGGGCGATCACGACCTGGCCATCGTGCTGGCCGACGGCCTGTCGGCGCCGGCCATCGACAACAACGCCTTGCCCTTCCTGCAGGCGCTGCTGCCGCGCATCGCCCGGGAAGGCTGGACGCTGGCGCCGCTCGCCATCGTCGAGCAGGGGCGGGTGGCCGTCGGCGACGAGGTAGGGGAGGCGCTGGGCGCCCGCGCGGTGCTGGTCATGATCGGCGAACGGCCCGGCCTGAGTTCGCCCGACAGCATGGGCCTGTACCTGACCTGGGCACCGCGCGTGGGCCTGACCGACGAAAGCCGCAATTGCATCTCGAACGTGCGTCCGGCCGGGCTCGGCCATGAAGCCGCGGCGGCCAGGCTGCACTACCTGCTGGCGCAGGCCCGCCGCCTCGGGCTGAGCGGGGTGCGGCTCAAGGACGAGTCGGACCCGTCGGACGGGACCGCGCTGCCCGCGGGCGAGGCCGGACCGCGCTTCCTGCTCTAGGAAGCACTGGCCCGGCCGGGTGCGCTCAGACCAGCACGTCGCTGATCTGCTGCACCGGCGTCACGTTGGTGAAATTGACGATGTCGGCGGCCAGTTCCGCGGCGTGCGGGCCGATGCCGGTCATGAGCGCCTCGACCGAATCGCAATAGACATGGCACATGGCGATATACACGGGCGGCGAGCCGGGCTCGACGCCACTCACGCCGCCATCGATGCTGTAGGACTTGCAATAGTCGCCCATGCGTGCCTTCAGCAAGGGCATGTGCACATCGCGGTAATACGCATGGTTGAACTGTGCATCGGGACGGTAGGGGTACATCACGCTGAGTTTGATCATCATCTGCTTTCCAGTGGGCGCCAAGGACGCGGACCGGCGATTATGCCGCCTCATCCGGAAACCTGCGCGGCGCTGTCCCGTTTCACCCCGGCGTGTTCGCAAAAGACGAACTGGAGTATCGCGTCGATGCGCCGCGCCTGCTGCTCGGGCGTGAAGGGCTCGTCCATGCCGAGCGCAAGCACGCGCTGGCGTTCGGCCGAAGCCATGGTCAGCACCAGGTCGGCCGTCATCACCGCGTCCTCGACCCGGCAGAATTGCTTGCCGTGCATCCGCCTCAGCCACGCGGCGAGCTGCTGCAGGCCATGTTCGTCGCGGCTGCGGTAGTAGGCCGCGCCGATGGCCGGATAGCGGCTGCGCTCGCGGATGGCCATCACGTAGATGCCCACCGCCTGGGGACCGCAGGCGAAACGCATCCAGTCCTGCACGAACGCGGCAAGGACATCGCGCGCGCCGGCCGCGTCCGTCACCGGCATGTCCAGCATGGTGGTGGCGACCTGCGCGCCGTGGCGGATCACGTGGGCAATCAACTCCTCCTTGCTGGCGATGACGGTGTAGACGGTTTTCTTGGACACCTTGGCCCGCTGCGCCATCTGGGCCACGCTGAGGTCGGCATCGGCGGCCTGTTCGTTCAAGATGTCGACCGCGGCCTGGATCAGACGGTCGAGCAATTGTTCAGGTGTATTACTGATGGGCCGGCCTACTTTGGGCCGTTCTGGTTTGTTCATGGTCTCCCCTACGAAAAGTTCAACAAAGTCAATGTTTCCAAAATTTTAGGAAACCGCTTGGTTTACAAATTAAGTCGTGCGGCCTATCATACCGCCCGTACCAGTCTCTCCATAGGAATTCCGTGTCTACCTCTTCAAGGTCCGGGCCGTTGTTGGCCGTTACCGGATCGATCTTCATTCTTCTCGGCGTGGTGCTGCTGTGCGGCGGCGCCTATCTCGCGAGCCTGGGCGGCTCGCTGTACTACATCCTGGCCGGTATCGGCCTGGCCGCGACGGGCGTGCTCGTCTTCAAGGGGCGCCGTGCGGCGCTCGGCCTGCTGTCCCTGGTCCTGGCCGTCACCGTCGTCTGGTCCGTGATCGAAGTCCGATTCGACTGGTGGCAACTGCTGCCGCGCCTGGACATCTGGTTCGCCGCCGCCGTCTGGCTGTTGCTGCCCTTCGTCGACCGCCGCCTCGGCAAGGAAGCGGCCGGCTTTGATGCCGGCCGCAAGGCCCTGTTCGCCTCAAGCGCCGTCACGCTGCTGGTCGGCGCGATCGCGCTGGGCCAGGATTACCACGACCTGCATGGCGACGTACCGCAGGAAAACATGATGGCCAGCGGCGCGCACGATGGCGCCGGCGTCGCGGCGGGCGACTGGTCCGCCTATGGCCACTCGGGCTACGGCGACCGCTATGCGCCCGCCGCCCAGATCACCCCGGCCAACGCCGGCCAGCTGAAGCAGGTGTGGAGCTACCATACCGGCGACTTCAAGGGCCCGACCGACCCGGGCGAAATCGCCAACGAGGTCACGCCGATCAAGGTGAACGGCATGCTGTACATGTGCACGCCGCACAATATCGTCATCGCGCTGAACCCGGACACCGGCAAGGAAATCTGGCGCCACGATCCGAAGATCAACCGCGACGCGGCCGGCTACCAGCACATGATCTGCCGCGGCGTTTCCTACTGGGACGCGAACGCGGCGGCGCAGCATGGAGCGCCTGGCGCGCCGGCCGCGCCGCGCGCCGATGCCGCCACCATGGAATGCCCGCGCCGCATCCTAGCGCCGACCATGGACGGTACCCTGATCGCGGTCAACGCCGATACCGGCGCGTCCTGCAAATCCTTCGGCGACAACGGCGTCGTCGACCTGTACAAGGGCCACCCGGTCAAGAAGCGCGGCATGCTGATGCCGACCTCGCCGCCGGCGGTCGCCCGCAACATGATCGTGATGGCCGCCAGCGTGACCGACAACGAGTCGACCGATGAACCGTCGGGCGTCATCCGCGGCTACGACCCGGTGAGCGGCAAGCTGGTGTGGAACTGGGACCCGGCCCGTCCGGACGAGACCAATCCGCTGACCGCAGGCGAAACCTACGTCCGCAACTCGCCCAACTCGTGGGGCGTGTCCAGCATCGACGAAAAGCTGGGCATGGTCTACATCCCGATGGGCAACGAGACGCCGGACACCTGGGGCGGCCGCCGCAACAAGAACGGCGAACGCTTCAACAGCGCCATCGTCGCGCTCGACCTGGCAACCGGCAAGCTGAAGTGGGTCTACCAGACCGTGCACCACGATATCTGGGACATGGACATCGGCGGCCAGCCGACCCTGGTCGACATCGATACCCCGAAGGGCAGGGTGCCGTCGCTGGTGGCGACCACCAAGACCGGCAACATCTTCGTGATCGACCGCCGGGACGGCTCGCTGGTGGTGCCGGCCCCGGAAAAGCCGGTGCCGACCGACCATGTCGCCCTTGGCGACCATGTGTCGCCGACGCAGCCGTTCTCGGCCCTGAGCTTCCTGCCGGAGCGTAACATCAGCGAAACCGACATGTGGGGTACCACGCCGTTCGACCAGATGGCTTGCCGCATCATCTTCAAGAACCACCGCTACCAGGGGCCGTTCACGCCGCAGACCGTCGGCGAGCCGGGCAAGGGCGCCATCATTTCCCCGGGCCCGCTCGGCATCTTCGAATGGGGCGGCGCCACCGTCGACCCGGTGCGCCAGCTCCTGATCGTCAACCCGGACTACATGGGCTTCCAAGAACGCCTGGTGCCGCGCGCAAAAGCCAACGCCAAGGGCGGCACCGGCGGCGAAATGGGCCTGCAGCCGCAGAGCGGGGTCCCGTTCGCGGTCGAGATCAAGCCCTTCCTGTCGCCGCTGGGCTTCCCGTGCCAGGCACCGCCGTGGGGCTACGTCGCCGCGGTCGACCTGAAGACCATGAAAAAAGTGTGGATGCACAAGAACGGCACCACCCGCGACAGCGCACCGGTCCCGATCGCACTGCCGCTGGGCGTGCCCAGCCTGGGCGGCATGATGACCACCGGCGGCGGCGTGACCTTCCTCAGCAGCGCACTCGATTACTACATCCGCGGCTATGACGTCAGCAACGGCAAGGTGGTGTGGAAAGCGCGCCTGCCGGCGGGCGGCCAGGCCACCCCGATGAGCTACGTGTCCGACAAGACCGGCAAGCAATACGTGGTGGTGATGGCCGGCGGCCACGGTTCGCTCGGCACCAGCATGGGCGACGAGATGGTTGCCTTCGCCCTGCCGGACAAATAAGCAGCGCATGCGTGCCGGTACGGTCCGGCGCGCATCCCCGCACACACCTTCACCCGTTACACATCGATATCAAGGCGGCCCCGCGCGCACCGGCCGGGGCCGCCGCATTCCCGCATCGGAAACACCATGAACATCACCTCGCGCATCACCCCGATGGCCTCGGCCGCCGCCCTCGTTCTCGTCCCCGTCCTGGCCGCCATGCTGGCGCCGCAGATCGCCGCAGCGGCCGACCTGGACGGCAGTCCCTACCTGCTCGGCGACTGGAACGGCCAGCGCACCCGCCTGGCGGAACAAGGCGTCACCTTCAATCTCGGCTACGTGTCCGAAATCGCCGGCAATACTTCCGGCGGCCGCGACAAGAAGATCCGCAACAGCGACCAATGGCTGTTCGGTTCCGAGCTCGACCTGGACAAGCTGTGGGGCTGGCAGGGCGCCCGGTTCCACATCGATATCACCAACCGTAACGGCCACAACCTGAGCACCGACGCCGGGCTCGGCACCTTCCAGCAGGTGCAGGAAGTCCATGGCCGCGGCCAGACCTGGCGCCTGACCAATTTCTACCTGCAGCAATCGGTGCTGGACGGCCGGCTCGGGCTGAAATTCGGCCGCCTGACGATCGGCAGCGACTTCGCCGGCTTCTCGTGCGACTTCCAGAACCTGACGTTCTGCGGTGCGCAGCCGGGCAACCTCGTCGGCAGCTACTGGGGCAACTGGCCGGTCAGCGTCTGGGCCGGCGTGGCCAGCCTGAACACCTCGGCACACACCTACCTGAAGGCCGGCGTGTACCAGGTCAACCCGGCCTATTTCGACGACGATCACAATGTGCATCAGGGCCTGTACCCGAACAATCCGCATGGCACCACCGGCGCGCTGATCCCGGTCGAGTTCGGCTGGCTGCCGAGCGTGAAAGGCCTGCCGGGCAGCTACAAGGCCGGGGTGTGGTACAACACCTCCGACAGCGCCGACCTGATGCTGGACCAGGACCGCCGGCCGCTGGGCACGACGAGCGTCGGCGCGCTGCGGCGCAGCGGCGCCTACGGCGGCTACATCAACTTCCAGCAGCAGGTGACGGGCACCGCCGGCGGGCAGGGCGTCAGCGTCTTCCTGAACGTCTCGCAGGCGGACAAGTTCACGGCCGCCACCGACAGCCAGGTGGCCCTCGGCATGGAAGTCAAGGGCGTGTCCGGCCGTCCGCGCGACATGGTCGGCCTGGCCGTCGGCGCCACCCACGGCAACGGCCGCTACGCCAGCTACCAGCGTACCCACAACCGCGTGTACCCGAACGCGCAGGTGGTGGTCGACGACGGCTACGAAGTGGCGGCCGAGGTGTTCTACGCCTGGTCGCCGCTGCCTTCCCTGAGCATCCGGCCGAACCTGCAGTTCGTCAAGCATCCGGGCGGCAGCGCGCGGAATGACGATGCCGTGGTGCTCGGCCTGAAGACGCTGGTGGCGTTCTGATGTCCGCGCAGTGGACGCGTGAACCGGGACCGGCGACCCGCGCGTGCCTCGGCCGCGGTCAGCCGCCCGCCGATGCCGGCTTGGCCAGCTTGGCCAGCGCGTCGGCCAGCACGTCGACGTCGACCGGCTTGACGTAGTACTGGTCGAAGCCGGCGTCGAGCGCCATGGCGCGGTCGACATCCTGGCCGTAGCCCGACAGCGCGATCAGGGTCGCATGCCGCGTGCGCGCGTCGGCGCGCAGGGCCCGCGCCAGCGAAAAGCCGTCGATGTCGGGCAGGCCGATGTCCAGGATGCACACGTCGGGCGTATCAGCGCCGGTCTCGATGCGGCGCAGCGCCTCGCGCGAGCTCGGCGTACTGGCGACGCGGTGGCCGAGCGCCGCCAGCAGCATCTCCAGCATCATCAGCGCGTCCTCGTTGTCGTCCACCAGCAGGATCGACAAGGTCCCGGGCGCATCGGCGAGCGCCGGCCGCGCCGCGCCGGCCGGCACCGCCGTCGCCGGCCCGATCCGCGGCAGGCGGATCGTGAAGCGCGCGCCCTGGCCCAGGCCATCGCTTTCGGCGCGCACACTGCCACCGTGCAGCGTCACCAGGCTCTGCACGAGCGCCAGGCCGATGCCCAGGCCACCCTGCGAGCGGTCGAGGGTGCGCTCGCCCTGGGCAAACAGCTCGAAGGCACGCGCCAGCAGCGCCGGCGTCATGCCGAGGCCATTGTCGGCAACGGCCAGCCGGACGTCATCGCCATCCACCGCCAGTTCGACCTGGATGATGCCGCCCTCGGGCGTGAACTTGGCGGCATTGTTCAACAGGTTCGCCAGCACCTGCACCAGGCGCTTGTGGTCACCCGACACATAAGCCGGCTGCGCCGGCTGGCTGACCTGCAGCGTATGGCCGCGCGCCTCGATGCCGGGGCGCGCCTGCTCCAGCGCATCGCCCAGGATGCGCTTGGCGTCCAGCGTCACCTTGTCGAGCGTGATCAGGCCGCGCGTCACGCGCGCGACGTCCAGCAGCTCGTCGATCAGGCCACTCATGTGCTGGACCTGGCGCGTGATGACGGCACTGATCCCGCGCAGCTGCGCGTCCTCGGCGTGGCGGCGCAAGAGCAGCGCCGCGGCCGAGCCGATCGGCGCCAGCGGATTGCGCAGCTCGTGCGCCAGCATGGCCAGGAACTCGTCCTTGCGGCGGTCGGCTTCCTTGAGTCCTTCCTCGGCGCGGATGCGGTCCTAGATGTCCATCGACACCGCCACCGCGCCCACCAGTTCGCCGCGCTCGTCACGGATCGGCGCCGACGAGACCAGCAGCATGCGGTAAGTGGGCGGGTCGCCGGGCGTCTGCACCTTCAGCGGGCAATGGTCGATGGTGCCGCCATCGAGCGCCCGCTGCAGCGGCCACTCGGCCGGTTGGAGCTTGCGGCCGGCACAGGCGCCGTCGATGAACCAGCCGTTCATGCGGGCAAAGTCGATGCGCCGGCCGGTGGGGTCGGTAAACCCGCTGCCGAACAGTGTCACGTGCGCGGGATTGCGCTGCAGGACGGCGCGATCGCGGTCGACCACCAGCACGCCCACCGGCGCCGCCATCAGCACGCCGGCCAGATAGGCGTGCGCGGCTTCCACGCTGCGCGCGCTCCGCAGGGCTTCCTGCTGGCTCGCCTTCAGCGCCTGCTCGGCCAGCACCTGGGCGGTGACATTGATGGTCGTGTGCGAAATGCACAGCAGCGTGCCGTCCTCGCCGTACACCGGGGTATTGGTCGCGCTCCAGTACATGTCCTCGAACCAGCTGCGGCCATGCTCGTGCATCTGCACTGGATAATGCTGCGCCAGCATGCTCTGGCTCTGGCCCGTCTCGATGGCGGTGGCGATCGAGCGGCCGAGCGCCTGCACGCCGACATCGTTCGGATCGTCGGGATTGTTCGGAAAGGCTTCGAACAGGGGTCGCCCCAATACATCCTCGCGCCGCCGCGACACCGCGCGCAGGAAGGCGTCGTTCCCCGCCAGGATTTCGAGCTTGTCCGTCGGCGCCAGCAGGCACTGGCCGATCGGGGAGTGGTGAAAGGAGGCGGTGAAGAGCAGGGCGCTCGGCATGGTCAATGGGCGTGTATTCATAGGGCATTGTGCCGGACCAAGCTCGGCTCTGGCGCACCGTTGCAGGTAACCAAGGATGAGCGTGCTGGACACGGCGCCGCTGATGCAGTGCTCGTTTTGTAACCGGCCGCCGTATATCGATTTGCTGAATCACTGCAGGTTGAACTGCTGTAACGCTATCGGAAAGGCAAAACGATGAACCGGTTCGGGTCGACGGTGGATGGCGGCATGGGTGCCCCCTTTCGCCTTCGGCGGGCAGGGGGGCGGCAGCGGAGGATGGACGCGAATTGGACAGCGCTACCCAGGTGCGATTGCGCATTCACGCCGCGTCGGCAAGCGCGTCTAGAACAGCGTGACGTAGGCCACGGTGACCGGGCCGGTGGTCCCGGCCGGCCGGCGCATGTTGACCTGTATGTAATAGAAGAACCGGCGGTGATCGAAGATCAGCGTCCCGTTGGTCGAGAGAACATTCTTCTGGAAGTCCCTGTACCCCTGCGGAGACACGACCGGAGGGACGAACGTATTGCTGTCCGCCTCGGCAATCGTCGAGGGGGCGGCGTCCACGCCCTCGCTGACCCCGTTGAATACATACCGCTTTTGCCTCAGCGCGGTCACGACTTGCGAACCCGCACCGCGCAGCCCATCATCCTTGTACCTGACCGTCATCTTGGTGATCCGGCTGAGCGTGTTCGGGATGGCACAGGTCAGGATGATCTCGCCGAACCCCCCGTCGCGGAACGCCGCGTCGCCGGCCGAATTGAACAGGACCGACTGGGCGGATGTCTGGCCAGCCGGAACGCAGGCCGCCATGTTCACGCCATAGAAATTGTCGAGCCCGGCCGCCGACAAAGAGGTCGGCAGGGCGAGCGCAGCCGTCAGTGCGAACAGGGTCTTGCGGCGCAGCGCGACGCTTCGAAACGGAAAACATGCACCGACGAGCTTGATATGGATGGCAGATTTCATTGTATCCCCCTCTCTCAGTCATCAGGTTCCGGCACTTGGCTGCTTTTCATTGCCGCAAATTATCGGCAAGGCAGCCCAAGGTGGCGTGCTGGTCACGACCGCCATTCCCGGTCGTTTGATCGGGTATATGCTCCGTCTATCGCAAAAGAAGGGTTTGATCTCGATCAAGCCGATTTTGCCGTCATGCGGTTTCAGGGCCAGACGGTGCAACGCTGCCGTGGAGGTTTTGTTGGACGTTCTTGGGCAGTAGCTTGACCTCAGGCAGAGGTAAAGCTACTGCGAACTACGTGAGAACACTGCGAATTCACTGCAAGGTTTTCGAGACAGGGCGAAGTATTCCAGGAACCTGCACGGCCTGTTCTTCCTCAAACCACCGCCCCCAGCTTGAAGATCGGCAGGTACATCGCAATCACCAGGCCGCCGATCAGCACACCCAGGATCACCATGATCAAGGGTTCCATCAGCGAGGACAGCGCCCCCACGGCCTCGTCGACTTCTTCCTCGTAGAAATCGGCCACCTTGCCCAGCATGCCGTCCAGCGCGCCGGATTCCTCGCCGATCGATACCATCTGCGTCACCATGTTGGGGAACACGTTGGCGTTCTGCATCGCCACCGTCAGGCTGGTGCCGGTGCTGACCTCGGTCTGGATCTTTTTCGTCGCGTCCAGGTAGACCGCGTTGCCGGAGGCGCCGCCGACCGAGTCGAGCGCTTCCACCAGCGGCACGCCGGCCGCGAACATCGTCGCCAGCGTGCGGGTCCAGCGCGCCATCGTGGCCTTGCGGATCACGTTGCCGAAGATCGGCAGGCGCAGCAGCAGTCGGTCCATCGCCTGCTGCATCTTGAGCGAGCGGCGCCAGGCCTGGAAGAAGAAGTAGATCGCGCCGAAGAGCGAGCCGAAGATCACGTACCACCACTGGACCACGAAGTCCGAGATCGACATCACGATCAGGGTTGGGGCGGGCAGGTCGGCGCCAAAGCTGGAGAACACCGACTTGAAGGCCGGCACCACCCAGATCATGATCACGGCGGTGACGATGAAGGCGATGGCCAGGATCGAGATCGGGTACATCAGCGCCGACTTGATCTTGGCCTTGATCGCCAGCGTCTTTTCCTTGTAGATCGCCAGGCGCGTCAGCAGGTCTTCCAGGATGCCGGCCTGTTCGCCGGCGCCGACCAGGTTGCAGAACAGCGGGTCGAAGTACAGCGGGTACTTGCGGAAGGCGTTGTTCAGGCTGGTGCCGGTCTCGATGTCGGCGCGCAGGTCCATGATCAGCTTGGACATCGACGGGTTGGCGTGGCCCTTGCCGACGATGTCGAAGGATTGCAGCAGCGGCACGCCGGCCTTCATCATGGTGGCCAGCTGGCGCGTGAACAGGGTCAGGTCCTTGTCCTGGATCTTCCTGCCGCTGCGGTACACCTTCTTCTTGACCTTGGTCACCATGATGCCCTGGCGGCGCAGGGTGACGTTGACGATGGTGCTGCCGCCGGCGCGCATTTCGCCGCGCACGATCTTGCCGGTCTTGTCCTTGCCTTCCCAGGCGAAGACGTGTTCCTTGACCTGGGAGGCGGCGCTGCGCGCGCGGGCTGTGGTGGTCGCCATGATCTATCCTATTCGTTGGTGCAGCCGAGGACTTCCTCGAGGCTGGTCAGCCCTTGTTTCACTTTCATCAGGCCCGAGCGGCGCAGCGAATTCACGCCTTCGCGCTCGGCCTGGGCCGCGATCTGCATGGCGTTGCCGTGCGTGAGGATCAATTCTTCGATGGCCGGCGTGATCGGCATGATCTGGTAGATGCCGACCCGGCCCTTGTAGCCAGAGCCCAGGCAGCGCTCGCAGCCGACCGGACCGTAGGGTTTCCAGTCGTGGTCATGGTCCAGGTCGTTGTCGCGGAAGCCGGCCGCCTTCAGCACGTCGCGGCCGATGTCGAGCGGCTGCTTGCAGGTGCACAGGCGGCGCGCCAGGCGCTGCGCCGTGATCAATATCACCGACGAGGCGATGTTGAACGGCGCCACGCCCATGTTCATCAGGCGCGTCAGGGTCGACGGCGCATCGTTGGTGTGCAGGGTCGAGAACACCATGTGGCCGGTCTGGGCGGCCTTGATCGCGATGTCGGCGGTTTCCAGGTCGCGGATCTCGCCGACCATGATGATGTCCGGGTCCTGGCGCAGGAAGGCCTTCAGCGCCACCGGGAAGGTGAGGCCGGCGCGTTCGTTCACGTTGACCTGGTTCACGCCCGGCAGATTGATCTCGGCCGGGTCTTCCGCGGTCGAGATGTTGATGCCGGGCTTGTTCAGCAAGTTCAGGCAACTGTACAGCGACACCGTCTTGCCGGAGCCGGTAGGGCCGGTCACCAGCACCATGCCGTAGGGACGGGTGATGGCGTCGATCAACAGTGCTTTTTGATCGGGATCGTAGCCGAGCGCGTCGATGCCCATCTGCGCCTGGGTGGCGTCGAGGATACGCATGACGGTCTTTTCGCCGAACAGCGTGGGCAGGGTGCTGACACGGAAGTCGATGGTGCGGGTCGGCGACAGCACCAGGCGCATGCGGCCGTCCTGCGGCACGCGCTTTTCCGAGATGTCGAGCTTGGCCAGCACCTTGATGCGCGACACCATCTTGTCGCGGATCGCCAAGGGCGGGGCCGCGTGGTCGCGCAGCACGCCGTCCACGCGCATGCGGATGCGGTACTGCTTCTCGTAGGGCTCGAAGTGGATGTCGGAGGCGCCCAGCGTGATCGCGTCCATCAGGATCTTGTTCAGGTAGCGCACGATCGGCGCGTCCTCGACCTCGGACGGGGCCGCTTCCGACGCCGCCGCCTGGGCGGTTTCCTCGGCGAATTCGATCTCGCCGTCGTCGCCGGCCAGTTCGCTCAAGTCCTGCTTGCTGTCCTTGGCCAGGCCCGCCAGCAGCGCCTGCAGGGCGTCGTGGGCGACGATCACCGGCTCGACCGTGGCTTCGCTCTGGAACTTGATCTGGTCCAGCGCCTGGGAATTGGTGGGATCGGACAGCGCCACCGACATCTTGTTGCCGCGCTTGGACAGCGGCACCACGCGCAGCGTCTGCATCAGCCTGGCGTCGATGGCGTTGGCCGGCAGCATGTCGATGCTGAAGGTCGACAGATCCAGCAGCGGGTAGCCGAAGGTCTCGGCGCAGAAGACTGCCAGGCTGCGCGCATCGATGGTGCCGGAGCCGAGCAAGGTGTCGATGAAGCCTACCTTGTCGGCGGACGCCTTCTTTTGCAAGGTGTCCGCCTGGGGCAAGCCCAATCGCCCGGACTGGACCAGGGCGCGCGCCAACCCGGGCAGCGCGCTGCCAGTCGTGGTGTTGGGGAGGACTGCTGCCATAAGGTCAGGGACGGGTGGGGGACGGGAAGCAGGGCGTGACGGACGAGCCTGCTATATGCGCCAAATGATGCCTGTAGGCATCAAATTGGTCAAGCGTTTGGCATGGGGAGAGAGGCAACCATACCACGTAGGCAAAATGGCATGCAGCCTGGCGTGGGCCGCCGGGTTGTTGGACTGGCAAGGGCATTCGGCGCTCCGGAGAACGGACCTGCATGGGTAGCCGCCGGTTCGTGGCCGGCGGGACGCTGCCGGCAATGAGCGTCCGACAAAACCTCCATGGCGGCGTTACATCGTCTCGCCGTACTGGCGTACTGTCTTCGACGCTGCGCCTTGCCATGAAGATTTTGTTAGACGCTCTAAGCCTCGTTCAGGCCGCCAGCCAGCGTTTGACCGCTACCGGTCGCAACAGTTTCACCACCTTGATCGCCTGGTTTTGTACTTGCACAACTTCGATCACGGTCTGGCCGATCTTGAGGGCGATCGGGAATTCCGGGATCTCCTGCAATTGCTCCAGCAGCAGGCCGTTGACGGTCTTGGGGCCGTCCAGCGGCAAGTCCAGGCCGAGCTTCTTGTTGATGTCGCGCAGCGGCGCCGAGCCTTCCAGCAGGCATTCGCCGCCGGCATTCCAGGCCATGGCATCGGTGCGCGCCGCACCCGGCGTCGAGGTGGTGAAGTCGCCGATCATTTCCTCGATGATGTCCTCGAGCGTGACCAGGCCCTGCACCTCGCCGTATTCGTCGACGATGATGCCCAGCCGCTCCTTGTTTTCCTGGAAATGCTGGAGCTGGGCCAGCACTTCGGTGTCCTGGGGAATGAAATAGGGTTCGGTCAGCAGGGCGCGGAAGTGGTCCACGCTCAGGTCCGCGGCTTCGTTGAGCAGGCCGATCGCCTTGCGCACGTGCAGGATGCCGATGATCTTGTTGATTTCGCCTTCGTACACCGGCAACTTGTTGTGATAGCAGGTCGTCAGTTCGGCCTTGATGGTCTCGACCGGCAGCGACAGGTTCAGCGCTTCGATCTGGCTGCGCGGGGTCATGATGTCGTCGATCGAGAGCTTTTCCAGGTCGAACAGGTTGAGCAGGATGCTCTTGTGCTTTTGCTGGATGTACTGGCCGCCTTCCAGCACCACCGAGCGCAGCTCGTCGAGCGAGAGCCGCTGGGCTTGTTGGTTGTGCACGCCGATGCCGCGGATGCGCAGCAGCTTGAGCAGCCCGTTGACGAACAGGTTGACGAACCAGATCACCGGCCGCGCCACTTTCATGAGCGGTTTCAGCACCAGGCTGGCGCCGAGCGAGATGCGTTCCGGGTAGGTGGCCCCGATCACCTTGGGCGAGATTTCCGCGAACACGATCAGCAGGAAAGCCACCACGGCGGTGGCCACCGTGATCACGCTTTCCTCGTGGCCGAAGAACAGGATCGCGATCGCCGTCACCAGCGCGGTGGCCATCGCATTGATCAGGGTGTTCGCGATCAGCACCAGGGCCAGCAGCTTGTCGGTGCGCTCCAGCAGCCACAGCGTGGTGACGGCGCCGCGGTGGCCGCGCTTGGCGAGGTGGCGCAGCCGGTACTTGTTGGCCGCCATCAGGGCGGTTTCCGCCATCGCGAAGAAGGCCGAGCAAAGGATCAGGAGCGCCAGTGCGAGGACAAGGACCCAAAGGGGTACGGTTTCCAATTCTCACCGTGAGGAATCGTGCATGGGACTGGCGGCGGGGCCAGCGCTGGCGCAGGCGGCATGGCCGCTGCTTCAGGCCGATTCTATGACAAGGGGAGGTGGCTTGCAAGTTTGTACAGAACGGGGGGCGTGGCGCTGTACTTACGCTGGTCTGTGGTGCTGTACTTATATTAGTAAGGAAAAGCACGTCGCCCCTGCGAAGGCAGGGGCGACGGTTTTAAGGGTGCGGGTGGGTTCAGCTGCGGCTCAGTGCGAGCGTAGCGCGTGCGGTCGCCGGCGTGCCAGCCCCCGGCGCCGCCAGCGCCGGCGTATCGTCCAGTTTGAACACCGCCAGCGCCCCCGACAATTGCCCAGTCTGGTCGGTCAGCGATTCCGCTGCCGCCGACGCCTGCTCGACCAGCGCCGAGTTCTGCTGCGTCATCTGGTCCATGTCGCCGATCGCCTGGCCGATCTGCGCGATGCCCTCGTTCTGGCGCTGGCCGGCCTCGGTGATCTCGGCCATGATGTCCTGCACCTTGCGCACCGAGGTCACGATCTGTTCCATCGTGGTGCCGGCCTGGTCCACCAGTTCGGTACCGGCCTTGACCTTGGCCACCGAATCGCCGATCAGTTCCTTGATTTCTTTGGCGGCGGTGGCGCTGCGCTGGGCCAGCGACCGCACTTCGGATGCCACCACCGCGAAGCCGCGGCCCTGTTCGCCCGCGCGCGCCGCTTCCACCGCCGCGTTCAGCGCCAGGATATTGGTCTGGAAGGCGATGCCGTCGATGACCGAGATGATCTCGACGATCTTGCCGGCCGAGGTGTTGATGTCGCCCATGGTCGAGACCACGTTACCGACCACTTGGCCGCCGCGGGTGGCGATGCCGGTGGCCGAGACCACCAGTTCATTGGCCTGGTTGGCGTTGGCGGCGTTGGCGCGCACGGTGTCGGTCAGCGACTCCATGGCGCGCGCGGTGTTTTCCAGGCGGCTGGCCTGCGATTCGGTGCGGCTGGCCAGGTCGGCGTTGCCGCTGGCGATTTCCGAGCTGGCCAGGGCGATGGTCTCGGCCGAGGTCTTGATGCCGGAGACCATGCCGGCCAGGCGGCCACGCATCTCTTTCAGCGCGGCCAGCAGGCTGGCCTGGTCGCCGTGCTCGGTGCGGATGTCCATCGAGAGGTCGCCGTCGGCCACGGCGCGGGCGATCTCGCGCGCGTATTCCGGCTCGCCGCCGAGCTGCTGCCAGATGGTGCGCACCACGAACCAGGACACGGCGATCAGGGTCGCGATCACGACCAGCGCGGTGATGATGGTGGCGGACAGGACGCGGCGCACGTTCGTTTCACTGCGCGCGATGCCGGCCTTGAAGTTTTGCTGTGCCTGTTCGTTGAGCTTGGCGACGTCGCCGTTCAGCGTGGCCAGCGTGGCCTGCATGCGGGTGACGGTCGCCTGCGGGTCGCCCTGCTCGAGTTCGAGCATGATTTTCGCGGCGGAGACGGCCGGCGCATAGTAATCCTCGAATTCCCTGGACAGGCGCTTGCCGGTGTCGGCCATGCCGTCGATCTTGCCGATCTCGGCCAGCTTGGCGCGCACCTTGTCGGCCTGTTCGCCGACCTGGGCCACGCGCGCCTTGTCGCCTTCGGACACGGCGTCGCGCAGGCCGTTGGTGACGGCTTCGATGTCGGCCGCCAGCGCCTTGGACGTGCCCAGCGCCGGGAAGTCGACGCTCTCGGTGGTGTGGATCGAGCTCAAGGCATTGTTCGCGATGCCGGCACTGATCGCGACCCCGAGGCCGAAGATGATGGTCGAGACGACCGGTAATGCCCAGATCCTGCGCTTGATGCTCATGCTGCCAACTCCTGAAAGTCAAAAAGCCCGCCGCCGAAGCGGGGCGGCGGGCAGGTACCGATACGCTTAGGAAGCGGAGTAGATCACCTTGACGGACGCATCGACCGCGCTTTTCTCGATGTAGCCGATGGCTTTCGGATCGGCCGCGACCGCCTTCTTGACGGCGGCGCTGTCGCCGACTTCCTTCGGCATGGTCGCCTTGCCGGTGAATACCAGCTTGGACCACAAGGCCTTGACCTGGGAGGCGTCCTTGTCGGTCACCTTCTTGTAGAACTCGGCGCGGACCGGAGCGCTGTCCGGCTGGTCGACCGGGGTCATGGCGCTCGATTTACCCAGGAAGAACTGGGCCACCTGGTCCTTGGTCATCGAGGCTTCGGCGGCCTTCGGGTTGACCACGACCACGACTTCGGCCATGGCCGGAACGCCCAGGGCCAGGATGGCGGTGGTGATGGCTGCTTTGATCGCTTGTTTCATCGCGGTCTCCTCAGAATACGAAGTCGACGGCGACGGCGGCGACGGTGACCGGGCCCTTGAAGCCCGGGGCGGTGTGCAGGAACAGACCCTTCGGATCGGGCTTGACGCGGTCGACCTGGAACTTGATGTCGGCCGAGCTCATGAAGTCCCAGCGCAGGCCGATGCTGTCGGTGCTCTGGGCACCGTTGTTGGTGCCGGTGCGCAGGCCTTCCAGTGCGTTGCGCAGGGCGCGCACGGTCGGGGTGCAGGCGGCCGGCGAACCGGCGGCGCAGGCGGCCGGGACGGTATTGGCGAAATCGCTCGACACCGACAGCTTGGCGTGGCTGTAGTACGGCAGGAACTTGCCGAAGCGGTAACCGCCCAGCACGTACCAGGAATCGGTCGAGCCGGAAGCGGTATCGAGCTTGCGCTTCGCGTATTCGGTCTGGGCGATGATATTGTTCCAGTCGATGCCCAGGCCGGCCGAGGTAAAGCTGCCTTTCTTCTTGTGGTTGTCCACCAGGCGCGCCATGTCGTTCAGCTGGCCGATCTTGAAGGCGTTACCGGCGGTATTCAGCGACGAGACCAGGGTGTTGAACTGCGGCGCGTCGACGGTGAGGCGGGTTTCGGTACGGCCCACGCGCAGCGTGAACGGACCATGCTCGGCGGTCAGGGTCAGTGCGCGCAGGCGGCTCAGCTCGGCCTCGATGCCGCTCGAGAGATCGGTCTTGCTGCGGCCGAGGGCCAGCTGGGCGGTGACGGTGGTGTCGCCGTACGATTGCTGCCAGGTCAGGTCGGCGCCGTCCACGCTGTTCAGCGGCACCTGCGAATACACTTCCGACGGCGGACGCAGGAAGGTGTTGGCGTAGCCGACGTTGCGGTATTCGGAAATCATGAAGGTCGGCAGCACCAGGCGGCCCACGCGCACACTGAGCTTGTCCGACAGCCTGGCCTTGGCGAAGGCCCAGGTCAGTTCGGCTCCGTAATTGTCTGCGCCATCCTTGCGCACCAGGCCCTGGCCGGTCACGGACAGCCAGCTGTTGACGGTGTAGTCGGCTTGCAGGCCGAGGTTGGAATCGACGCCGGTGCGCGGATTCTTCTTGACGCCGCTGGACTGGTTCGGACGTGCGAACTCGGCCTGGTCGGTGTCGGACCAGGTCAGGGCGGCCGTGCCGAAGCCGCTGATGCGGACGGCGGAGCTATCTTGGGCGTAAGCGGTCGAGACGGCAAGAGGCAAAGCGAGGGCCGCCACGAAAAGACGAGTTTTCATTGGTTCCTGAAATGATTGGACTTGAGTTGGGTACTGCATGGGGCAAAGTGGCGGCGGTGGGCTGGGCCGCGCGGGGAATTTGCTGGAATTGATTGTATCCAACAAGCAATTATTGTTGCAATGAAAATGCGTTGATATTCATATTTCTCTATGGAAATTGACGAATCTGTTGTGTTGGATAGACACGGTGTCTCGTGTGCTTGTCGTCGAATTCAACGAATCGCTTGGCAGATAAGCATCGCCCCTGCGTAGGCAGGGGCGACGGTGGTAAGGTGGGCGCTGGTTTTAGCCGCGGCTCAGTGCCAGCTGGTTGGCGGAAGCACGTCGCCCCTGCTGAGGCAGGGGCGACGGTTTTAAGGGTGCGGGTGGGTTCAGCTGCGGCTCAGTGCGAGCGTAGCGCGTGCGGCCGCCGGCGTGCCAGCCCCCGGCGCCGCCAGCGCCGGCGTATCGTCCAGCTTGAACACCGCCAGCGCTCCCGACAACTGCCCGGTCTGGTCGGTCAGCGATTCCGCCGCCGCCGACGCCTGCTCGACCAGCGCCGAGTTCTGCTGCGTCATCTGGTCCATGTCGTCGATCGCCTGGCCGATCTGGGCGATGCCCTCGTTCTGGCGCTGGCCGGCCTCGGTGATCTCGGCCATGATGTCCTGCACCTTGCGCACCGAGGTCACGATCTGTTCCATCGTGGTGCCGGCCTGGTCCACCAGTTCGGTGCCGGCCTTGACCTTGGCCACCGAATCGCCGATCAGTTCCTTGATCTCCTTGGCGGCGGTGGCGCTGCGCTGGGCCAGCGACCGCACTTCGGATGCCACCACCGCGAAGCCGCGGCCCTGTTCGCCGGCGCGCGCCGCTTCCACCGCCGCGTTCAGCGCCAGGATGTTGGTCTGGAAGGCGATGCCGTCGATGACCGAGATGATCTCGACGATCTTGCCGGCCGAGGTGTTGATGTCGCCCATGGTCGAGACCACGTTGCCGACCACTTGGCCGCCGCGGGTGGCGATGCCGGTGGCCGAGACCACCAGTTCGTTGGCCTGGTTGGCGTTGGCGGCGTTGGCGCGCACGGTGTCGGTCAGCGACTCCATGGCGCGCGCGGTGTTTTCCAGGCGGCTGGCCTGCGATTCGGTGCGGCTGGCCAGGTCGGCGTTGCCGCTGGCGATTTCCGAACTGGCCAGGGCGATGGTCTCGGCCGAGGTCTTGATGCCGGAGACCATGCCGGCCAGGCGGCCACGCATCTCTTTCAGCGCGGCCAGCAGGCTGGCCTGGTCGCCGGCTTCGAGGCGGATGTCCATCGAGAGGTCGCCGTCGGCCACGGCGCGGGCGATCTCGCGCGCGTATTCCGGCTCGCCGCCGAGCTGTTGCCAGATGGTACGCACCACGAACCAGGACACCGCGATCAGGGTCGCGATCACGACCAGCGCGGTGATGACGGTGGCCGACAGGACGCGGCGCACGCTCGTTTCGCTGCGCGCGATGCCGGCGCTGAACTGGCGCTGGGCGTTCTCGTTCAGCTTGGCGACGTCGGCGTTGAGGGTGGTGAGGGACGACTGCATGCGCTGCACGGTGGCGCCGGGGTCGCCCTGCTCGAGTTCGAGCATGATTTTCGCGGCGGAGACGGCGGGTGCGTAGTAATCCTCGAACTCCCTGGAGAGGCGCTTGCCGGTGTCGGCCATGCCGTCGATCTTGCCGATCTCGGCCACGCGCGCGCGCACTTTGTTGGCCTGTTCGCCGACCTGGGCCACACGGGCCTTGTCGCCTTCGGAGACGGCGTCGCGCAAGCCGTTGGTGACGGCCTCGATGTCGGCCGCCAGCGCCTTGGACACGCCCAGCGCCGGGAAGTCGACGCTCTCGGTGGTGTGGATCGAATTGAGGGCGCCGGTCGCAAAGCTGGTGCTGACCGCGACGCCCAGGCCGAAGATGACGGCCGAAACGACCGGTAGTGCCCAGATCCTGCGCTTGATGCTCATGTTGTCTCTCCTTGAAGATGGATGCGTTCGCTTTTGCTCACTACTTGCCAAATTCAAGCGCCCGCCGACGGAAAAACCGGGGCGGGCGGCGTCTTGGCAATCGATTGCTGATTGACTGCTATTGAAGAATCAAGGGGCGCTGAAGATCACCTTGACGGACGCATCGACCGCGCTTTTCTCGATGTAGCCGATGGCTTTCGGATCGGCCGCGACCGCCTTCTTGACGGCGGCGCTGTCGCCGACTTCCTTCGGCATGGTCGCCTTGCCGGTGAATACCAGCTTGGACCACAAGGCCTTGACCTGGGAGGCGTCCTTGTCGGTCACCTTCTTGTAGAACTCGGCGCGGACCGGAGCGCTGTCCGGCTGGTCGACCGGGGTCATGGCGCTCGATTTACCCAGGAAGAACTGGGCCACCTGGTCCTTGGTCATCGAGGCTTCGGCGGCCTTCGGGTTGACCACGACGACGACTTCGGCCATGGCCGGAACGCCCAGGGCCAGGATGGCGGCGGCGATGCCTGCTTTGATCGCTTGTTTCATCGCGGTCTCCTCAGAACACGAAGTCGAGGGCGACGGCGCCGACGGTGACCGGGCCCTTGAAGCCTGGCTTGGCGTTCAGCAGCAGGCCGTTGCCGGTGTCCGGGCGGACACGGTCGACTTGCACCTTCAGTGCCATCGAGCGGTGGAAGTCCCAGCGCACGCCGACCGTGTCGGTGGTCTGTTCAGCCTGGCCGAGGCCGCTGTACTTCAGGCTGGCCACGGCGCCGGACAGGGCGCGCAGGGTGGCGCCGCAGGCGGCCGGGTAGCCGGCCGGGCATGCCGCCGGCACGGTGTTGGCCACGCTGCCGTCGATGCTCAGCTTGGCGTGGGTGTAGTAGGGCAGGAACTGGCCGACACGGTAGCCGCCCATCACGTACCACGATTTGGTGTCGTTCAGGTAGCTGTCGGTCTTGCGCTTGGCGAATTCGGTCTGCAGCACGATGTTGTTCCAGTCGAGCGCGGCGCCGACCGAGGTGAACGAGGCTTTCTTGTTGGTGACGGCGATGTCGCCAGCCAAGGCGCCCAGGGCGCCGATGCCGTAGCCGGCACCCGCGGCGCGCAGCGAACCGAGCAGGGTGTTGAGGGAAGCCTGGTTGTTCAGCGTGATCTTGGTGTCGGCGCGGCCGAAGCGCAGCGTCAGCGGGCCGTGCTCGGCCACCAGGTTGAGGGCGCTCAGGTGACGCGCATCCATGTCAGGACCGCCATATATCTTGGTGTTGGTTTTGCCGTAGGCAAACTGCGCGGTATAGGTGGTGTCGCCGTAGCTGTGGCGCCAGGTGATGTCGGCACCGTCGACGCTGTCGAAGGTCACCTGCGAGTACATCTCGGCCGGGGGACGCAGGAAGGTGTTGGCATAGCCGACGTTGCGGTAGTCCGAGATCATGAACACCGGCAAGCCGATGCGGCCGACGCGGATGCTGACGTCGTCCGACACCTTGGCCTTCACGAAGGCCCAGGTCAGGTCGGCGCCGTAGTCGTCTTCGGCATCCTTGCGCACCAGGCCCTGGCCGGTCACGGACAGCCAGTTGTTGATGGTGTAGTCGGCCTGCAGGCCCAGGTTGGAATCGACGCCGGTGGTCGGGTCCTTGTCGGCGCCGTGCGCCTGGTTGGGACGGCCGAATTCGACCTTGTCCTTATTGACCCAGGTCAGGGCGGCGGTGCCGAAGCCGCTGATACGTACGGGGGAGCTGTCCTGGGCATAAGCGGTCGAGACGGCCAGGGGCAAGGCGAGCATGCTCGCGAGGATGCGTTTTTTCATGGAGTAAATGCAGATGGACTGCAACGTTGGTGTTTTGTAGTTTTGAACGAGAAACAGCGGCGTTTTATTCGGTGGCGCGGCCATTTTTCAAAACGATTCTATCCAAGTGGCAATAATTGCCGCAAGGAAAAACTTGCCAAAAATATTGAACGTGCAACGACTTCATGAAAACTGTTGTGTCAATCCGACAGCACTCCATGTCAGAAATAATGCGGCGGCCTGCTCGGTTCCACCAATGCGAGGGTATGGTCCGTCCTGGGGCGAAGTCCCATGCAGCGGATGGACGAGGAAGCGCGTGCCGGGGCAGGCGCTGCCCTTTTGCCTGGCCAGGAAGATGGCAATCCCGACCGATTCGCTTCTCAGCTGCCCCGGTACGTCGAATACGACCAGGGTGTCACCACCAGCGGCACATGGTAGTTCTGGGCCGTGTCCGCCACCCCGAACGCGATCGTCACCCGGTCGATGAAGCGCGGCCGCGGCATGGCCACGCCCTGCGCCGCGAAATAATCGCCGGCCGCGAACACCAGTTCGTACTGTCCGGCGCACAAGGCCTCGCCTTCGAGCAGCGGCGTGGCGCAGCGGCCGTCGCCGTTGGTAGTGTCGCTCTTCAGGAGCGTGCGCCGGTCCTGGCCGACGGCATACAGTTCCAGCCGTACGCCGGCGCCCGGCTTGCCCTGGGCCGTGTCGAGCACGTGGGTGCTGAGTTTTCCCATCGCTGATTCAATCTATATGTGGCGGCTGAGATGCCGTATGCGGCCGATGATATACCGATGTCCTTCTTGCAATATAAGATGGGACGTATAGCCGTTCTCGGGCACCCGCCATGACCACTATCCGCGCGACCTCGTCGGCGAGGTGCCGGGAACAGCGTGCTGCACGGCGATCCGGCTTCGGAAACCTTCCTGTCATGTGTGGATCACGCGCAGGATCGATATCGCGCGGCACTGGCAAAGCGTGCATCCGTTCATAAAATGATTGTCGGCGTCGCCCCGTGTTCGCGGGGGCGACGTATCATACGACTTTGAGTATATTGAAGATATAAAAATTCTTATAATCGATCAGTATCCCGATGCTAATCTCACAGGTTGGTTTCAACCCGAGGCACCCATGTCCACACCGATCCGTTTCTTCTACCGCGGGACCGTCCACGAAGTAAGCGGCGTCACGCCGACCCAGACCGTCCTGCAGCACCTGCGCGAGGATCTGCATTGCACCGGCACCAAGGAAGGCTGTGCCGAGGGCGACTGCGGCGCCTGCACGGTGGTGGTCGGTTCGCTGGAAGCGGACGGGCTGCGGATGAAGGCGGTAAACGCCTGCATCCAGTTCACGCCCACGCTGGACGGCAAGGCCCTGTTCACGGTCGAGGACCTGCAGCAGGCCGACGGCGCGCTGCACCCGGTGCAGCAGGCGCTGGTCGAGTGCCACGGGTCGCAGTGCGGTTTCTGCACGCCGGGCTTCGCGATGTCGCTGTGGGGGATGTACCTGAAGCAGGAGGGCGTGGCGCAGGACGCGGGGCCGGCCTGCGCGCCGGCGCGCGCCGAGATCGACGACGCCCTGTCCGGCAACCTGTGCCGCTGCACCGGCTATCGCCCGATCATCGACGCCGCCCGCCGCATGACCGAGCTGCCGCGCGCCGGCTTCGACCGGGAAGCGCTGGCCGGCCGGCTGCGCGCGCTGCAACGCGAGGCCGGCACCGTCTACAGCCACCAGGGCCAGACCTTCCACGCGCCGCGCACGCTGGACGAACTGGTGGCCGCGCGCGCGGCCCATCCGGACGCCGTGCTGCTGGCCGGCTCGACCGACGTCGGCCTGTGGGTCACCAAGCAGATGCGCGAACTGCAGGACATCATCTACCTCGGCCACGTGGGGGAACTGAAAAACGTGGAAGAAGGCGCCGGTGCGATCGAGATCGGCGCCGGCGTCCCGCTGCAGGATGCCTACGCGGCCGTGTGCCGCCACTACCCGCGCGAGCTGAAGGAACTGTGGCAGCGCTTCGCCTCGCTCCCGATCCGCAATGTCGGCACGCTGGGCGGCAACGTCGCCAACGGTTCGCCGATCGGCGACTCGATGCCCTGGCTGATCGCGCTGGGCAGCGAACTGGTGCTGCGCGGACCGGACGGCGAGCGCACCCTGCCGCTGGAAGAGTTCTATCTCGGCTACCAGCGGAAGGATTTGCGTGCCGGCGAGTTCGTCAAGGCGCTGCGCGTGCCGCTGCCGCGCCAGGGCCTGGCCTTCCGCACCTATAAACTGGCCAAGCGCTTCGACCAGGACATCTCGGCCGTGTGCGCCGCCTTCGCGCTCGAACTCGACGATGCAGGCCTGATACGCGATGCCCGCATCGCCTTCGGCGGCATGGCCGCCACGCCCAGGCGCGCCGCCGCCGCGGAAGCGGCGCTGGCCGGCCGCGCCTGGGACGAAGGCGCCGTCCGGGCCGCGATGGCGGCGCTGGCCGGCGACTACGCGCCGCTGTCCGACATGCGCGCCTCCAGCGGCTACCGCATGCGGGCGGCGCAGAACCTGCTGCGCCGCTTCTGGCTGGAGACCCGCGTGGACGATCCGCTGCCGCTCGAGGCGGTGAACGCATTCGCCGCCGGCGCATGAGAAGGCAATAGGAGCTCAGGATGAACGACGCAATCATGAACGACGCGCAGCAAAGCGCACTGCAAGCCGCCGCCTGGGCCGCGGTCGGCACGTCGCGCCCGCACGAATCGGCCCGGCTGCACGTGCTCGGCCAGGCCGACTACACCGACGACATCGACGAGGTGCGCGGCACCCTGCACGCGGCGCTGGGCCTGTCCGCCAAGGCGCATGCGCGCGTCCTCGGCATCGACCTGGCACCGGTGGCCGCCAGCCGCGGCGTGGCGGCGGTCTACACCGCGCGCGACATCCCCGGCACCAACGATTGCGGCCCGATCATCCACGACGACCCGATCCTGGCCGACGGCCTGGTCCAGTACGTGGGCCAGCCGCTCTTCATCGTCGTCGCCGACACGCACGACAACGCCCGCCGCGCCGCGCGCAAGGCCAAGGTGACGTATGACGAACTGCCGGCGATCCTGACCCCGCAGGCGGCGCGCGCCGCGCAATCGTACGTGCTGCCGCCGATGCGCCTGGCGCGCGGCGATGCGGCAAGCGCGTTCGAGGCCGCGCCGCGCAAGGTGAAGGGCGAGCTGTACGTCGGCGGCCAGGAGCAGTTCTACCTGGAAGGGCAGATCGCCTACGCCATCCCGCAGGAAAACGACGGCATGCTGGTGCTGTGCTCGACCCAGCACCCGAGCGAGATGCAGCACGTGGTCGCGCACGCGCTGGGCCTGCATTCGCACCACGTCACGGTGGAGTGCCGGCGCATGGGCGGCGGCTTCGGCGGCAAGGAATCGCAGTCGGCGCTGTGGGCCGCCGCCGCCAGCGTGGCCGCCAAACGCGCCGGCCGTCCGGTCAAGCTGCGCGCCGACCGCGACGACGACATGCTCGTCACCGGCAAGCGCCACTGCTTCCACTACGAATACGAAGTCGGCTACGACGACGACGGCCGCATCCTGGCGGCGAAGGTCGACATGGTGTCGCGCGCCGGCTACTCGGCCGATTTGTCCGGCCCGGTCGCCACGCGCGCGGTCTGCCACTTCGACAACACGTACTACCTGTCGGACGTCGACATCCGCGCCGCCTGCGGCAAGACCAACACCCAGTCGAACACGGCGTTCCGCGGCTTCGGCGGGCCGCAGGGCGCGATCGCGATGGAATACGTGCTGGACGAGATCGCGCGCAACCTGGGCCGCGACGCGCTCGACATCCGCAAGCTGAATTTTTATGGCGTGTCCGAGCGCAACGTCACGCCCTACGGCCAGGTCATCGTCGACAACGTGATCCACGCGCTGGTGGACGAACTGGAGAGCACCAGCGAATACCGCGCGCGCCGCGCCGCCATCGACGCGTACAACCGCGGGAGCCCGGTATTGAAGAAGGGGCTGGCGCTGACGCCCGTGAAATTCGGCATCGCCTTCAACGTCACCCACCTGAACCAGGCCGGCGCGCTGGTGCACGTGTATGTGGACGGCTCGATCCTGGTCAACCATGGCGGCACCGAGATGGGGCAGGGCGTCAACACCAAGGTAATGCAGGTGGTGGCGCACGAGCTGGGCGTGAGCATGGAACGCGTGCGCATCACCGCCACCAATACCGGCAAGGTCGCCAACACCTCGGCCACGGCGGCGTCCACCGGTGCCGACCTGAACGGCAAGGCGGCCCAGGATGCGGCGCACCAGATCCGCGAGCGCCTGGCCGCCTTCGCCGCCGGACAATACGGCGGCGCTGCCGGGGACGTGCGCTTCGCGGCCGACACGGTATTCGCGAACGGTCATGCGATCCCTTTCGCCGAACTGGTGCCCAAGGCCTACCTGGCGCGTACCCAGCTGTGGTCGGACGGGTATTACGCGACTCCCGGCCTGTCCTGGGATGCCAAGACCATGACCGGCCATCCGTTCTCCTACTTCGCCTACGGCGCTGCGGTGGCCGAGGTGGTGGTGGACACGCTCACCGGCGAATGGAAGCTGCTGCGCGCCGACGCGCTGTACGACGCCGGCCGCTCGCTCAATCCCGCCCTGGACATCGGCCAGGTCGAAGGCGCCTTCTTGCAGGGCATGGGCTGGCTGACCACCGAGGAACTGTGCTGGAACGCCGGCGGCAAGCTGACCACGCACGCGCCGTCGACCTACAAGATCCCCGGGGTATCGGATTGCCCGCGCGATTTCCGCGTGCGCCTGTTCGAGAACAGCAACGTCGAAGACGCGATCCACCGTTCCAAGGCGGTGGGCGAGCCGCCGCTGCTGCTGCCGTTCTCGGTGTTCTTCGCGATCCGCGACGCCATCTCCAGCGTCGGCGGCCACCGGGTCAATCCGCCGCTGAACGCGCCGGCGACCTGCGAGGAAATCCTCGACGCCGTGGCGGCGGTCGAAGCCGCCGCCGGCGCGCAAGCCCGCTGACATGGACGACTGGCTGTTCGCCGCTGCGCAGCAAGCCCAGCCCGCGGTGCTGGTCACGGTGGCCATCGTCGAAGGCTCGGTGCCGCGCGAACCCGGCGCCCGCATGCTGGTCGGCGCCGCACGCCAGTGGGGCACGGTCGGCGGCGGCCACCTGGAATTGCGCGGCGCCCAGGCGGCGCGCGCGATGCTGGCCGGCGGCGAGCCGCGCCGCCTGGAGCGCTTCCCGCTCGGTCCCAGCCTGGGCCAGTGTTGCGGCGGGGTAGTGCACCTGGCGTTCGAGCTGGTCGACGCCGCGCACCGCGAACACCTGGCGGCGCTGGCCGCGCGCCGCCGCGAGGACAGCTGGCGCCTGGTTGCGCTGGATCCTGCGCCGGATTCTGCGCCGGATTCTGCGTCGAATGGTGCACCGGATTGTGCGCCCGACCTGGCGCTGCTGGATGCCGAGGGCCGCACCGTCCACGGCGCCGCGCCGTTGCCCGCGTTCGACCGTACCGGGGGCACCCAGGTGCTGCGCGACGCAGCGGGCCGGCGCTGGCTGGCCGACCGGGTGCCCGTCCCGCGCGCCCACCTGATGCTGTTCGGCGCGGGCCACGTCGGCGCGGCCATCGTGCGCGCGCTGGCCGACCTGCCGTGCCGCGTCACCTGGGTCGACGAACGCGACGACCTGTTCCCGGCCGGATTGCCCCATAATGGCGCCTGCGAGGTAATCCAGGAGGTGACCGATACCCCGGAAGCGCTGGCCGCGCAGGCGCCCGCCGGGACCTGCTTCCTCGTCATGACGCACAGCCACGCGCTCGACCAGCGCCTGGCCGAAACCATCCTCAAGCGTCCCAGCCACGACTGGTTCGGCCTGATCGGCTCCGACACCAAGCGCACCCAGTTCGAACGCCGCCTGCTCGAACGCGGCGTCGCGCGCGCGCGCCTGGATGCCATGGTCTGCCCGATCGGCGTACCCGGCATCGGGGGCAAGCTGCCCGCCGTGATCGCCGTCGGCGTCGCCGCCCAGTTGCTGATGGTCTGGGAACAACTAGAAAGAATCTGATGACGAATCCAAGTCCGACCGTGCAGGCCTACCGTGCGAGCCTGCTGCATTTCCACGCCGATCCGGCCTTTGCCGACGACGCCCACACCTGGATCGAGGATGGGCTGCTGCTGGTCGAGGACGGCCGCGTCCTGGCCGCCGGCGACTACGCCGCGCTGGCGCCCGGACTTGCGAGCAAATTCGCGCCCGGCATCGAGATCGCCGATTACCGCGGCCACATCATCACGCCCGGCTTCATCGACACCCATTTGCACTTCCCGCAGACCGACATGATCGCCTCGCCGGCGCCGGGCCTGCTGCCGTGGCTGGAAACCTACACCTTCCCGACCGAGCGCCGCTTCGGCGACCCGGCGCATGCGCGCGCCACGGCCGAGTTCTTCCTCGACGAGCTGCTGCGCAACGGCACCACCACGGCGCTGGTCTACTGCAGCGTGCACAAGGCATCCGCGGACGCCTTCTTCGAGGCCAGCGCCGCGCGCAACCTGCGCATGGCCGGCGGCAAGGTGCTGATGGACCGCAACTGCCCGGACTTCCTGCGCGACACGGCCGACCTGCGCGAGAGCGAAGAGTTGATCCAGCGCTGGCACCGGGGTGGCAAAGGCGGGGGTAGGACAATGTACGCGATCACGCCGCGCTTCGCCCCGACCTCGACCGAGGCGCAGCTGGCCGCCACCGGCGAACTGGCGCGCGCGTATCCGGACACCTTCATCCAGACCCACGTCTCGGAAAACCAGGACGAGTGCGCATGGGTCGGCGCGCTGTTCCCGCAGCGCCGCAGCTACCTGGACGTGTACGAGCACCATGGCCTGATGCGTCCGCGCGCCATGTTCGGCCACTGCATCTGGCTGGACGACACCGACTTCGCGCGCCTGGCCGACACCGGGTCGGCGATCGCGCATTGCCCGACCTCGAACCTGTTCCTGGGCAGCGGCTTGTTCGACCTGGCGCGGGCCGACCGCGCCGGCGCGATGGTCTCGCTGGGGACCGACGTGGGGGCGGGCACATCGTTCTCGATGTTGCAAACCATGAATGAAGCGTATAAAGTTGCGCGATTGAAAGGCAGCTACCTTCCGGCCCTGCGCATGTTCTATCTTGCCACGCTGGGGGCCGCGCGCAGCATGGGGCTCGAAGGCACGATCGGCAACTTCGCTCCCGGCGCCGAGGCCGACTTCATCGTGCTCGACCCCAAGGCCACGCCGCTGCTGGAACGCCGCACCGCCTGCAGCGGTACGCTCGAGGAAACGCTGTTCGCGCTGGCCCTGCTGGGCGACGACCGTGCGATCCGCGCCACCTACGCGGCCGGAAAGCAGGTCCATGAGCGGGCGCATGCGCGTCCGGAGGCTGCCGCCATGCCGTCCAACTGACCACCGAGACCCATTCATGATGCAGAAAACCCTGAGCAGCAGCCTGCCGATCGTATTGACCGCTGCCCTGGCCGTTGCCGGCGGCGGCGCCGCCGCGCGCACGAACGCGCCGGGCGCCAACGAAGCTGCCACCGCGCGCCACTATGCCGCGCTGGTTGCCGGCGCCGAACCCAAGATGGCCGAACTGACCCTGTTCTTCTCGCAGATGCCGAAGGGCGGCGATTTGCACCACCATTATTCCGGCGCGATCTACGCCGAGACCTATGTCGACTTCCTCGACAAGCAGGGCTTCTGCGTCAACAAGCACACTTACCGGGTCGAGACCGACAAGGCCGCGATCGAGGCCGAACGCGCCAAGGCGCCGGCGGCGCGCAACTGCCTGTCGACGGCCGAGGTGGTCGCCGACGACGCCACCTGGCGCGAGCTGCTGCAGCGCTGGTCGAGCAAGGACTTCGCCAACCACGGCGCGCTGCAGCCGCCGCCGGACCGCCAGTTCTTCCAGACCTTCGGCTACTTCGGCCCGGTGTCCAACGCCAACTTCCATGAAGGGCTGATCGAGATCAAGGAACGCGCGGTCCAGGAAAACGTGGGCTACATCGAGACCATGTTCAAGATGTCGCCTTTCGTCGTGGACAAGGAGTTCGACCAGCAGGCCTGGCGCACGGCCAGCGACGACACCGCCTTCGACGCCCAGATGCGCGCCTGGATGAACACCCTCGACGCCGACGCCGCCTTCAACGCGAAGATCGCCGACTTCGTCGCCAAGATCGACGAAGCCGCCGCCGGCATCGACGACGACAACTTCACCATGCGCTACCAGACCTATGTGCTGCGCCTGCTGAACCCGTCGCAGGTGTTTTCCTCGATGCTGGCCGGTTTCAAGTCCGCCGCCAAGGGCGGGAAAATCGTGGGCGTGAACATCGTCGGCCAGGAAAGCAACATGGTCTCGATGCGCGACTATACGCTGCACATGAAGATGTTCCGCTTCCTGAAGTCGGTCTACCCGGACGTGAAAGTCGCGCTGCACGCCGGCGAACTGGCGCTGGGCGACGTGCCGCCGGAACAGCTGCAGTTCCACATCGACCAGGCCATCGGCATCGCCGGCGCCAACCGCATCGGCCACGGCATCGACCTGGCCCATGAAACCCATGCGCCGCAGATCATGAAGACGATGCGCGACAAGGACATTCCGGTCGAGATCAACCTGACCTCGAACGCCTTCATCAACGGCGTCAAGGGCGCGGACCACCCGGTGACCCTGTATCGCAAATACGGCGTGCCCTACGTGATCTCGACCGACGACGCCGGCGTGACGCGCCACAACCTGTCGAACGAATACGTGCTGTTCGCCAGCCGCTACAAGCCGAGCTATGCCGAGCTGAAGAAGGCGTCGTACAACAGCCTCCGCTACAGCTTCCTGGCGCCGGCGGACAAGGCGCGCCTGACGAAACAGCTGGACGCGCGCTTTGCGAAATTCGAAGCCGGGGTGGTCGCGATGGATCGCAACGCAAAGCACTGAGGCACTGCCATACCGTCGTCCCCGCGCAAGCGGGGACCCATACTCAGGCACGAAAGTTGTTATCTTTAATGCAATAATGAAATTGCAGAAATACTGACTTCGGAAGCTCGGCATAGCGCCCCGCCTGCGCGGGGACGACGTACCGGCGATGTCGGTCAAATCGTCAAAAAGTCGCCGAATCCGTCTTTACATTCCCCATCTACCCACTCCAGATCGCATATGTATATGCCAAATCTGTGGTCCCGCCGCGACAATTTTCACGCTTTCTCACACGCTTTGCTTAAAAAACAAGCGAAAGAATTTCAATACAGAATGCCTCCCTTATAATCGCGCCGTCGGTAGTTCAGGACAGTGCATAGGAGAAATCCAAGTGCGGTGTGGTTTGAGAGCGTCTAACAAAACCTTCAGGGCGAGACGATGCAACGCAGCCATGGCGGTTTTGTTAGGCGCTCTTAGGCAAATTTATACGGGCAACGTATAAATCAGTAAGGGAAAACGTATTTGTCAGGCATGAGGGGCTCATGCATGATCGGATTCGGGCTGGATTTTTTTGCAAGACTATCCTAGCCGGCCAGCGCGACGACAGGTGTGTCGAATTGTCGCGTTGTCATGCTCCTGAAACATCCATTCTCTACACTGCCGTGCTTTTGTCCAAGAGGGGTTTTTCCTCTCCAGGTTTCGCAGGTTTAAGCTGCTATTGTAGTTTTCACAATAACACTCTAGGGAGTTTTGCAATGCAATCCGTTTTGAATCAACAACCCAAGTTGCGCCTGAGTATGATCGCTCTGGCATGCCAATTGGCATGCTTCGCGGTCTCGGCCAACGCCCAGACTGCGACCCAGCAGAATGACGTCGACGCGGGCCAGACGCGCGAAGTCGTTATCACCGGCAAGCGCGCGGGCATGGGTTTGATGGTAACAGAAGATGCGCCGAAGGCGCGCTCGACCATCACTGCGGCTGAACTCGAAAAGCAGCGTCCGACGGGTAATGCATTCCAAGCGCTCGAACTGTTGCCTTCTGTCAATAGCTACAACTACGACGCAACCGGCTTGTTCGGTGGCGGCCTGACCCTGCGCGGCTTCAACAGCGACCAGATCGGCGCCACCATCAACGGCGTGCCGGTCAACGACTCGGGCTCGTTCGCGGTGTACCCGCAAGAATACGTCGACCAGGAAAATACCTGCTCGCAGTTCGTGACCCAGGGTTCGACCGACGTCGACTCGCCGCAAGTCGGCGCCTCGGGCGGTAACTTCGGCATCGTCACCTGCAACCCGGAAGACAATCGCCGCACCCGCGTGATGCAGACCCTCGGTCAGCTGAACATGTACAAGACCTTCGTCCGTTACGACACCGGCAAGTTCGGCGCCGACGGCCGCTCGAAGGCCTTCGTCTCGGTCTCGCGCGCCAAGTCGGACAAGTGGAAAGGCGAGGGCGAAGCCGCGCGTAACCACGTCGATGCCGGCTACAACTACGACTGGGATCGCTTCAACTACATCCACGCGACCGTGCTGTGGAACGAAGCCAAGAACAACAACTTCCAGAGCTACAGCCTGGCCGACATCAACAAGTACGGCTACGACTGGGACTTCAACCCAACCTTCGTCGGTCACAAGACCCCGACCCGCGGCGTCGCCGACATCGATCCGGGCACCTCGACCGCATCGCCGGCCTACTACAAACTGGCCAACAACCCGTTCAAGAACGCCATCGCATCGGCGACCGCGAAATTCCGCCTGAGCGACGACCTCGACCTGAAGATCGTGCCTTACTACTGGTACGGCTTCGGTAACGGCGGCGTGCAGCAGAAAGTCCTGTCGGAAAGCGGCTTCCTGACCGCCAACAACGCGCTGAACGGCCGCGTCGACCTGAACGGCGACGGCGATACCCTGGACTCCGTGATCGTGGCCAACGCCAGCGTCACCCGCACCAGCCGTCCCGGTATCACCACTTCGCTGACCTACTCGGTGGGTAACCACACCATCCTGGGCGGTATCTGGTACGAGCGCGCCAAGCACGAGCAGAGCGGCCCGGCCGTCCCGGTCGACAACAACGGCAACATCGCCGACATCTACCTGCAGGACTACCAGATCCGCCGTCCGGACGGCAGCGTCTATGCATCGCGCGACTGGAACACCGTGTCGACCGCCTACCAGGCCTTCATCCAGGACACGATCTCGCTGCTGGACGACAAGCTGACCGTCAACCTCGGCCTGCGTACCCCGCACATCAAGCGTGACTTCACCAACTACGCCAACGAAGGCGGCGCGGTGAACTACAACATCGATCGCAAGTACAGCGACGTGCTGCCGCAGATCGGTATCCGCTACCGCGTGACCAACGACGACCAGCTGTACGCGTCGCTGGCCAAGAACATGAAGGCCCCGGGCAACTTCGTGTACGCCACCACCAACGGTAACGTGTTCTGGGACAAGACCACCGGCCAGGTCACCATCCGCAGCGACGTCAAGCCTGAAGTGTCTTACAGCTTCGACGCCGGCTACCGTCACCAGACCAGCAAGTGGATCGGCACCTTCGGCGTCTACGCGACCGACTTCCGCGATCGCATGGCAACCGCCTACGACCCGGTCAACCTGGTGAGCTCGACCACCAACGTCGGCAAGGTGAAGAACTACGGTTTCGAAATCGAAGCCGGCAACACCCCGATCAACGGCTGGTCGGCCTACGCTTCGTACGGCTACAACCACAGCGAGATCAAGGACAACATGCAGGTGACGGCAAGCTCGTACCTGCCGACCGCCGGCAACCAGTTCCCGCTGACCCCGAAGCAGAAGGCAGGCCTGTCGCTGCAGTATGAAACCGGCGCCCTGTGGGCCCGCGTGACCGCCAAGGCCACCGGCAAGCAGCAGGCGACCCTGGCCAACGACGAAACCGTACCGGGCTACACCACGTTCGGCTTCGATGCGGGCTACACCCTGCAACCGTTCGGTGTCTTCAAGCGTCCGAAGCTGACCTTCAACATCAGCAACCTGACCGACAAGGAATACCGCAACCCGTCGTCGCAGAGCGTGCTGAACGCCCGCGCCATCGGTACCGGTCCGAATGCGATCGCAGCCAAGAACGTGTTCTACTACCTGGGCGCGCCGCGTTTCGCTTCGGTCACCTTCTCGGTCGACTTCTAAGCCGTCGCAAGACACGTAACGCATCAAACGGGCCTTCGGGCCCGTTTTTACATTCATCCTCGATAAGTATTTACCGAATGCTCTCCCGTACCCTCGTCTCATCCGCAGTCCTGGCGCTCGCGCTGGCCGGCTGCGCCAGCCCGGCCGCGCGCGCGCCGGCCGCCGCCGGCCCGGTCGACATCAACCTGGTCGCCATCAACGACTTCCACGGCAACCTCGAACCGAGCAAGTACAACTACGCGCCGGCCGGCGGCAGGAAAGAGACGATCCAGGCGGGCGGCATCGACGTCCTCGGCGGCGCGCTGGCCGCCTTCCGCCGCGAAGACAAGGACCTGCTGTTCGTCGGTGCCGGCGACATGATCGGCGCCAGCCCGGCGCTGTCGTCGATGTGGGCCGACGAACCCAGCCTGGCCGCGATGGACCGCATGGGCCTGGTGGCCAGCGCGCTCGGCAACCACGAATTCGACCAGGGCAGCAGGGAACTGCTGCGCCAGCAGCACGGCGGCTGCGATTCGCCGCGCCCGGACAAGGCCTGCCAGCTGAGCAAGGACTTCAAGGGCACCCGCTTCACCTATCTCGCCACCAACGTGCTCGACCAGGCCAGCGGCAAGAACCTGGTGCCGGGCTGGCGCATCGTCGACGTCAAGGGCGTCAAGGTCGGCCTGATCGGCGCCGTGCTGCAGGACGTGCCCTCGGTGGCGGTGGCGTCCGCGCTCAAGGGCCTGTCCTTCCTCGACGAAGCCGAGTCCATCAACAAGGTGCTGCCGGCGATGCGCGCCCAGGGCGCGCAGGTGTTCGTGGTGCTGATCCACGAGGGCGGCCACACCGGCGAAGCCTTCGACAAGGTCAATTGCGACGGCCTGGAAGGCCCGATCGTGGACATCGTCAAGAAGCTCGATCCGGCGATCCGCCTGGTCCTCACCGGCCACTCGCACAAGGGTTACCTGTGCAAGGTCGACGGCCGGGTCGTGACCCAGGCCGACGCCATGGGCCACCTGCTGTCGCGCATCAGGATGACCGTCGATCCGGTGTCCGGCAAGGTCGAGGACATCCAGGTGCGCAACGTCGTGATGGCGCCGGGCGCGTTCGCGCCCGACCCGCAGCTGACCGCCTACCTGCAGGACGTGCGCGCGCGCAGCCAGGCCGTGCTGGCGGCGCCGGTGGCGCGCATCGGTGCGCCGGCTGTCCTGCGCCGCGATGCCGAAGGCGCCGGCTCGCCGCTCGGCACCCTGATCGCCGACGCCGCCGTGGCCGCGACCCGCGCCCAGGGCGTGCAGCTCGGCTTCATGAATGCGGGCGGCATCCGCAAGGACCTGGAAGCGGGCGAGGGCGGCATGGTCAGTTTCGGCCAGGCCCAGGCCGTGCTCCCGTTCGGCAACACGCTGGTGGCCATGGACCTGAGCGGCGCCCAGTTGCGCACCCTGCTCGAACAACAGTGGGACCGCCAGGGCGGCGGCAGCTACATGCTGCAGACCTCGGGCAACCTGGCCTACCAGTGGGACAGCACCCTGCCGCCGGGCAAGCGCATCGTGCCGGGCAGCCTGAAGGTGAACGGCAAACCGGTCGCGGATGGCGCCACCTACCGCGTGGTGGCCAACAACTTCCTGGCCGACGGCGGCGACAACTTCCCGATGTTCGCCAAGGGCGGCAACCGTGTCGAAACCCGGATCCGCGACCTCGACGCGCTGGTGGCGTACCTGAAGCAGACCCCGGACGTGGGCGCGCCCGAGGCGTCGCTGGCCGCCCGGCCGCGCATCCAGAAGGTGCGCTGAAGCCGGCGTTCCCGGATAATAGACTGGTTCAAACGAAGGAAAGACAATGAAAAAACTGGCTTTTGTACTCGCGCTGGCAAGCGCATTCGCATCGATGGACGCCGCCGCCTGGGGTAACGACGGCCACCGCGCCGTCGGCTCGATCGCCGACAAGCTGCTCAAGGGCAGCAACGCGGAAAAGCAGGTCAAGGCGATCCTGCTCCAGGGCGAAACGCTGGAATCGATCGCCAACTGGCCGGACTGCGTGAAGGGCACCTATTGCGGCCCGCAGACGCCGGACATGATCGAGTACGTGAACGCGAACCCGAAGCACGGCGAGTACCACTACACCGACGTGCCGTTCCAGCTCGAGCACTACCATGACCACGCGGTCGGCACCGCCGACGACGACATCGTGCAGACGCTGAAGCAGGCGATCGCCGTCCTGCAGGGCAAGGACACCCCGGCCACCAACCCGCACAAGTTCACCAAGCGCCAGGCCCTGATCCTGATCACCCACATGACCGGCGACATCCACCAGCCGCTGCACGTGGGCGCCGCCTTCGTCTCCAAGGACGGCAAGTTCGTGGTGCCGAAGACCCAGGCCGAGATCGACGAAAGCGCGATCTTCGATTCGCGCGGCGGCAACAACCTGCTGCTGGACGACGAGAACCTGGAGCGCATCAGCGCCGGCGTGATCCCGCCGGCCGACACGCCACCTGTCGTCAAGCCGGGCGTGCCCAAGGCGCTGACGAAACCCTTCCACTCGTACTGGGACACGACCACCGTCAACTACGCGTTCCGCCGCATCCGCACCAGGACCCCGGACCAGTTCGCGCAGGCGGCGATCGCCGGCAATCCGGTCGTCGTCAAGAACAGCGGCGACCTGGCGACCTGGCCCTACCAGTGGGCGGACGATGCGCTGGCGGTATCGAAGCAGGCCTATGCCGGCGTCAGCGTCGGCAAGCCGACCCAGCAGACCAGCAAGAAGGGCGAGATCTACTATACCTGGAGCCTGGAAGTGCCGAACGACTACCCGGTGCCGAGCTCGCAGATCGCCAAGACCCAGCTGATCAAGAGCGGTTATCACCTGGCGCAGCTGCTGCAGGCGATCTTCCCGAATTCCTGATCGCTTCCGGCGGATTTTCGCCGAACCAGACCGCCGCAGGCCACAAGGCTTGCGGCGGTTTTTTTTGCGCCGCTGCGCGCCGCGCACGGAACGGCATCGTTAGAATGGCGCACCGCCATTACCGAGCTGTCAATCTCATGCGAATCTTTCCGTCCCACGTCCTTGCCGGCGCCTGCCTGATCGCCACCGGCTGGGCCCACGCCGCCGAACCCGCCGACTCCGCTCCGCCGGTCGAGCGCAACCTGCCGCTGTGGGAAGCCGGCATCGGCGCCGCCGCCTTCAGCACGCCGGCCTATCCGGGCGCCGACGACCGCTCCAACCGCGGCCTGGTGCTGCCGTTCGTGATCTATCGCGGCAAGGTCTTCCGCGCCGACCAGAACGGCGTGGGCGCGCGCCTGCTGAACACCGACAAGGTCGAATTCGATATCGGCTTTTCCGGCTCGCTGCCGGCCGAATCCGACGACGTCGAGGCACGCCGCGGCATGCGCGACCTCGGCACCCTGGTCGAATTCGGCCCGCGCGTGAAGTATAAATTCGCCGACCTGGGCGAGCGGGGGCGGATGCGCTTCGAGCTGCCGCTGCGCGCCGTGATCGAGGCCAGGGGCGGCTTGCGGCGCCAGGGCTGGACCATGGAGCCACGCCTGGTGTGGGAAAAGCGCGGCGAACAGGCGCGCTGGACGATGGAAGCCCAGCTCGGCGCCGTGTTCGGCGACCGCCGCATCAACCGTTATTTCTATGAAGTCGAGCCCCGGTACGCGACGGCGGAGCGGCCCGCCTACCAGGCGGACGCCGGGCTGCTGCTGGTGCGCACCGGCCTGTTCGGCACCTGGCGCGTGAATCCGGACGTGCGCATGTTCGGCTTCGTGCGCTACGAATCGTATTCGGGGGCGGCGAACCAGGACAGTCCGCTGATGAGGAAGTCGAGCGGCACCTCGGCCGGTCTCGGGTTCGCGTGGACGTTCGCGCGTTCCGCGGCGCGGGCCTACGCGAGCGAATAAGAGGACGAGCGAATAAGAGAAAGCGTGAATAAGGGAAAACGTCGTCCCCGCGCAGGCGGGGACCCATGCTGAACATCCGAAGTCGATATTTCCGAAGCCTTTGGGTGCCTCCAAGATACCGTATTCTGTTATTCGGTATGGGACCCCGCCTGCGCGGGGACGACGGTTAGCGGGACTTTACAAACGGCTTGCCGACCGCCTTCGGCGCCACCGACTTGGCCATGAAACCGGCCAGCACGATCACGGTGACCACGTAAGGAATCATCTGGATCAGCGAGCCCGACACCTGGCCCACCACCGGCAGGTCGACGCCTTCGAGCTGGATCTGGATCGCGCCGAACAGGCCGAACATCAGGCAGCCCAGCACGGTGTGCAGCGGACGCCAGTTACCAAACACCAGGGTGGCCAGCGCCAGGTAGCCTGCGCCGGCCGACATGTCGCGCAGGAAGAACCCGCTCTGGACGATGGCGAGGTAGGCGCCCGAGAACGAGCACAGCACGCCGGTCACCAGCATCGCCAGGTAGCGGGTGCGCTCCACCGACACGCCGGCGGCGTCGGCCGCGTGCGGGTTCTCGCCGCAGGCGCGCAGGCGCAGGCCGAAGCGGCTGTGGTAGATCACCCAGTGCACCACCGGCACCAGCAGGAACGCCAGGTAGACCAGCGCCGACTGGCCGCCGATCACGTGGCCGTACAGCCAGCCGATGAAGGGAATGTTGTCCATGGCCGCAGTGCCGGGCAGGACGATGTCGAACAGGCGCGCTTCGCGCAGGTCCGGGGTGCGGCCGCCTTCATGGAAGAAGAACTGGGCCAGCACGAAGGTCAGGCCGCTCATGGCGATGTTGATCGCGATGCCGCACACCAGCTGGTTGCCCTTCTGGGTGATCGAGACGAAGGCCTGGACCATGACCAGCGCGACCGACACGCCGATGCCGGCCAGGATGCCCAGCCACGGGTTCTGCGTGGCGTAGGCCACCGAGGCCGAGGCGAAGGCCGAGGCCAGGATCTTGCCTTCCAGGCCGATGTCGACGACGCCGGAACGTTCGGCGAACAGGCCCGCCATCGCGGCGAACATCAGCACCGGCGCGTTGCGGATCGTGGAGACGATAATGCTGGCGATGTGAAAGTCTTCCATTATGCCTCCTTGGTAGTGCTGGTGCCGGTGCGGGTGCCTGGGCGGGCCAGGTTGAGCAGCTTCATGACCACCGGCGCGTAGAAATTCTCCATCGCGCCGCAGAACAGGATGATCAGGCCCTGGATGAAGACGAAGGTCTCCTGGGGGATATTCGGCTTCTCGAGCGACAGATCGAAACCGCCCTGGATCAGCGCGCCGAACAGCACCGACGACAGGAAGATGCCGACCGGGTGCTGGCGGCCCATCAGCGCGATCGCGATGCCCACGAAGCCCGCGCCGGCCGGGAAGTTCAGCGACAGGTAGTGCGTCGAGCCCATCACCGAGTTCACGGCGCCCAGGCCGGCCAGCGCGCCCGAGACCAGCATCGTCACGATGATGGTGCGGCTGATCTTCACGCCGGCGTAGTGCGCGGCGTGCGGGTTCAGGCCGGTGGCACGCAGCTTGTAGCCCCACGACGAGCGCCACACCGCGGCGCCGTAGATGACCAGCGCGGCGACCGCCAGCAGCAGGCTGATGTTCAGCGGGGTGTCGCCGAACACCGGCAGCCACTTGTTCAGCAGCGGCAGGGCGGCGCTCTCGGCGAACACGCGCGAGGCCGGGTTCTGCTGGCCTTCCGGGATCAGTTTGAGGATCGCGTAGTTCATCAGGCTGGCGGCGATGAAGTTGAACATGATGGTCGTGACCACCACGTGGCTGCCGCGTTTGGCCTGCAGGTAGCCCGGGATGAAGGACCACAGCGCGCCGAACAGCGCGGCGCCGACCATCGCCGCCGGGATCATGAGCCAGGCCGGCAGGCTGGCATCGAAGGTGAGCACGGCCAGCGTCAGGCCGAGGCCGCCGACGTACATCTGGCCTTCGGCGCCGATGTTGAACAGGCCGGCCTGCATCGCGATCGACACGGCCAGGCCGGCGAAGATGAAGGTGCTGGCGTAGAACAGCGTGTAGCCCAGGCCTTCCGGATCGAGGATGGCGCTGTCGACCAGGATGCGCAGCGAGTCGGTCGGGCTTTCGCCGAGCAGGTGGATGACCAGGCCGGCCACGATCAGCGCCGACAGCAGGTTCAGGATGGGCAGGACGAAACCCGTGGCCCAGCGTGGGAGTTCAGTCTTTTTCATGGTTTCGGGTCCGTCATGACTTGTGCAGGCCGCCCATCAACAGGCCGATGCGGGTGGTGTCGAATTCGTCGACCGGCAGGATGCCGGTAATGCGGCCGCCCGACATCACGATGATGCGGTCGGCCAGGGCGCGCACCTCTTCCAGCTCCACCGAGGACAGCAGGATCGCCACGCCCTCGTCGCGCAGGCGCAGCAGCTGGCGGTGGATGCTCTCGATAGTGCCGATGTCGACGCCGCGGGTCGGCTGGCCGATCAGCATCAGCTTCGGCTTGGCCGCGACTTCGCGCGCGATCACGACCTTTTGCTGGTTGCCGCCCGAGAGCAGGCCGATGCGCAGGTCCGGATTGTTCGGACGCACGTCGAAGGCCTGCATCAGGTGCGCGCAGCGCTGGGCGATGCGCTTGAAGTCGAACAGGCCCCAGCGGTTCTTGACGTGGTCCTGGTAACCGAACACGGTGTTGTGCATGACCGAGAAATCCTTGATCACGCCGTCGCGCAGGCGGTCTTCCGGCACGTGGCCGATACCCAGCCTGCGGAAGTCCGCGGGCAGGCCGTCGGCATTCGCGCGGCCGGCATAGGGCAGGGCCTGGCCGAGGAATGCCACGTTGCCGGCGCTCGGCAGGCGCATGCCGGACAGGATTTCCAGCAGTTCGCTCTGGCCGTTGCCGGACACGCCGGCGATCGCCACCACTTCGCCGGCGCGCAGCGTGAAGTCGATGTCCGCCAGCAGCTTGACGCCATTGGCATCCTGCAGCTGCAGGTTCGACACCTTCAGCACCTCGGCACCCGGCTTGTAGGGCGCGCGCGGCAGCTCGCTCTGGATCGGACGGCCGACCATCATGTTGGCCAGCTGTTCCTTCGAGGTGTCGCGCGTCTGCACGGCGCCCACCACGCGGCCGGCGCGCATCACCGTCACCTCGTCGGTGATCTCCATGATCTCCTGCAGCTTGTGGGTGATCAGGATGATGGTCTTGCCTTGCTCCTTGAACAGCCGCAGGATCTCGAACAGCGAGGCCGTTTCCTGGGCGGTCAGCACCGCGGTGGGTTCGTCCAGGATCAGGATGTTGGCGCTGCGGTAGATCTGCTTCAGGATCTCGACGCGCTGCTGGGCGCCGACCGACAGGTCGTGCACGGTGGCCAGCGGGTCGACTTCCAGGCGGTAGCGGTCGCAGATCTCGCGCAGCTTCGCCTCGACCGCGCCGCGCTGGCCGGCCAGCTTGAAGCCGCCTTCGTTGCCGAGCATGACGTTGTCGAGCACGGTCATGTTCTCGACCAGCATGAAGTGCTGGTGGACCATGCCGATGCCGAGCGCGATCGCTTCGTGGCTGGTGCGGATATCCTGCGGCCGGCCGTCGATCAGGACCTGGCCGCTGTCGGCGTTGTAGTAGCCGTACAGGATGCTCATCAGGGTCGACTTGCCGGCGCCGTTTTCGCCGATCACGCCGTGGATCGAGCCCCTGGCGATCGAGAAGCTGACGTCGGCGTTGGCCTGCACCGCCCCGAAGGCTTTGCTGATGTTGCGGAATTCTACGGCTGGCTGCATAGCGATCCGTTTTGGGTAGACAGAGTCATCAAGGAGAACATTCATTCAAAAGCGCGCCGCGCCGGGGAATCCGGCGCGGCGCGCTAAGGTACACAACAAATTCGGACGATGGTGGCCGGGCTGCTTATTGCGGGCAGGCGTTCGCGGCGCGATAGTCGACCACCTTGATCTTGCCGCTGACGATGTCGTCCCTGGCGGCGAGCACGCGCTTTTCGATCTCGGGGGTGACGACGCCGCGGTTGTACTTGTCGAGCGCCCAGTCGACGCCGCCTTCTTTCAGGCCTTCGTAGGTGATGCCCGGCGTGAACTGGTTGTTGTTCGCCTTCACCAGGGCGTCATAGGTGGCGTTGTCGACGCGCTTGACCATCGAGCTCAGCATGGTGCCCGGGTACAGGTAGTTCTGGTTCGAGTCGACGCCGATGGCCAGCTTGCCTTTTTCCTTGGCCATCTGCAGGGCGCCCATGCCGGAACCGCCGGCCACCGCGAACACGACGTCGGCGCCGCGGTCGAACTGCGCGCGCGCCAGTTCGCCGCCCTTGGCCGGGTCGTTCCAGGCCGCGCTGGTGGTGCCGACCATGTTCTGCAGGATCTGGATCTTCGGGACGATGGCTTTCGCGCCCTGGGCATAGCCGCAGGCGAAGGCGCGGATCAGCGGGATGTCCATGCCGCCGACGAAGCTGATGGTCTTGGTCTTCGAGGCCATGGCGGCGGCGACGCCGACCAGGTAGGAGCCTTCCTGTTCCTTGAACAGGATCGAGTTGACGTTCTTGCCCTGGGCATTGCCGTCGATGATCACGAAGTGCACGTTCGGATACTCGGCGGCGATGCGCTGCACCGGCTGGCTCTGGGAAAAGCCGATGGAAACGATCAGCTTGAGCTTCTTGCGCGCGAGCGCGCGCAGCACCTGCTCGGCCTGGGTATCGTAGTTGGCCTGGGCTTCAAACACCTTGACGCCGGTTTCCTTCATGAAGCGGGTGACGCCTTCGGCCGCGGACTGGTTGAAGGACTTGTCGAACTTGCCGCCGGCATCATAGACGATGGCGAGCTTGGCGCCGGCCATGTCGGCCGAGGCGCCGGCGCACACGCAGAGCGCCGCAATCGCCATGCCGAGTTGCTTGAATTTCATCTCTATTGCTCCTGAATCCTCTATTGTACCTGTCACAACGGCTGAGCTGGGAGGAGCAAAAGACCGTTTGGCAGGCACTGTTGCCAGCGGACCGTGTCAGACCTTGTACTTGCTTGCGATGACAATCGCGGCCGGGCCGGTGCTGTCGCGTTATTGCGACAGGCGTTTGCCGACCACATGCTGCAGATCCGGGAACGGAGACGTTTGCAGCGCAGCTTTGCAACTATGCATGAGCCTGTTTATTCGTGGCAAATACGATTTTACTTCGCAATTTATTTGCTGGAAATATAAATAGAGACAACTTTTTGCAATTTCTCACTGAAAACCACAGCATGCCGTGCCGGTGCGCGCCGTGTATTTATTCGGCGGCGAGCGGGAGGGTGGGCAGCAGGACCGGTACGGGCAAGCGCGGCGCCATGACGGTTGCGCCGGCCGTGTCTGCAGGGGCGGCAAGCACGGCCGCGCCGGCCAGCATGGCATCGGCCACCGACGGCACGGCGATCGGCATGGCGAACTGGGCGGTGAGGAAGCGCGCGATGCGGGCCTGGGTCGCTTCCAGGTAGGGAATGTTCATGTGGTCCGACTCGGGCACGACGTCGTCGCCGCAGAGTTGGGCCAGCTTGGCAACCAGCTGGTCGGTGTGCGAATGCGGCACCACGTCGTCGCTGGCGGCGCGCAGCACGTAGGTCGGCGCCTTGAGCGAAGGCGCGTATTTGATGGATTCGAAGCGGTGGCGCAGCATGTATTCGATCGGCATCACGCGGAACTTGCGCTTGGCGATCGCCAGGATCGAATCGTAGGGCGTGATCAGGACCACCGAATGGGCCGGCCGCTCCTTGGCCACCTGCACCGCCACGCCGGAGCCCAGGCTGCGCCCGACGACGGCGATGCGGCGCGCATCGACATGGACGCGCGCGGCCATCCAGTCGAACAGCATGCAGCCATCCTCGATCATGTGGATCTCGGCCGGGACGCCGTGCGATTCGCCGTAGCCGCGGTAGTTCACGGCCAGCACGGCCATGCCGGGAAACAGCTTGCCGGCATCGCGCACCACCCACGAGACTTCTTCGGAACGGCCGCCGAAATAGATCACGGCCGGATGCTGGCCCGGCGCCAGCGGCGTCATCAGCCAGCCGCACAGACGGGTGCCGTCCTTGGCGCGCAGCACCACTGGACGGGTGCGGTGGCCGCTGCTGCGCGGGCTCTTGACCTCACGCTCGACCGTCGGATTGAACACCAGGCGACGCTGGTTGGCCGCAACCGCGGCCGTCAGGCCTAGCCACACCATGCTGGCAAAGCCAGCCATTCCCGCCGCAATTTTGTTTCTGTTGTTCATGCTTATCAGTCTACCTCTGCATCCCGCATAAATCTGTGCGTTCCTTCGCAAAGGATGACCGGTTCCATCGCTTCGGCATGAGAAGTGGCTTAAAAGCAACACCCAAGCCACAGTTTGGGCGTTGCCAGCCGGCATTCGGCATTGGCGATGCCGGCAAGCCGAACCGGATCCACGCCAGGAATCCGCAAGACCCGGGCGGTTCAAGTAAGATGGCTTGCCGATCGAGTTCGCATTTTTCGAGTTTGCATTTTTGAGGAGATGACGTGCACTACCTGTTGATCTATGAACTGGCCCCCGACTACCTGGAACGCCGCGGCGAATTCCGCGACGAACACCTGCAACTGGCCTGGGACGCCCAGCAGCGCGGCGAGATCGTCATCGCCGGCGCGCTGGCCGACCCGTCCGATCAGGCGATCCTGCTGTTCAGCGGCGATTCGCCGGCGGCGGCGGAACGCTTCGCCCAAGCCGATCCGTACGTGGCCCAGGGCCTGGTCAAGAACTGGCGCGTGCGCCAGTGGAACACCGTGGTCGGCGAGGACGCCTCGCATCCGGTGCGTCCGTAATCATCGCAGCTGGCCGGCGCCGCCGGCCGTCACTTCGCCACCATCAACTTGACCACCAGGTCGTGCGTGGTGACCGCCAGCGCACCGTCGGGCGTCAGCGTCACGCCGATCGGCCTGTCCAGGCCGCCGGGCAGGGCGCCCAGTACGATGCCATTGCGTCCGGCCACCCCGGCCACGGTGCTGGTCACGTTGTCGAGGTTGATGCGGCGGATGGTGGCGTTGCCGGTATCGGCCACGTACAGGTCGTTGCCCTCGACGTCGATCCCGGACGGCGAGCACAGCCGTGATACGCCCGGGCTGCCGTCCAGCGCGGCGCACTGGCCCGGCAGGCCGGCCAGGGTCGAGACCCGGCCGTCGGGGTCGATCATGCGCACCGTCGAGTTGCCGGTGTCCGCCACGTACACATTGCCCCAGTCATCCACCGCCACGTCCTGCGGATCGCAGAAGCGCGCCGCATTGTCGCGATTCGCGCTGCCGCCGTCGGCGCTGCCGCACACGCCGGGGGCGCCGGCCACGGTGCTGACCCGGCCCTCGGTGTCGATGCGGCGCACCGTGTGGTTGCCGCTGTCGGCCACCCACAAATTGCCCCAGCGGTCGAGCGCGATGCCTTTCGGATGGCAGAACTGCGCCTGCGCGCCGTTGCCGTCGGTGCTGCCGCAATTGCCGCTGCCGGCCAGGGTCGTGACCGCGCCGGCCGGGGTGACGCGGCGGATCGCCGAGTTGCCGCTGTCCGTCACGTACAGGTTGCCGTCGGCATCCGTTTCCAGCCGGGGCGGGGTGTTGAAGCGGGCCGCGCCGCCGTTGCCGTCGGCATAGCCCGGCGCGTCGGCCGTGCCCGCCAGCGTGGTGACGACGCCCTGCGGCGTGATCTTGCGCAGGGTGGCGCTGGCGCCTTCGGCCACGTACAGGTTGCCGGCGCCGTCGGCGGCGATGCCTTGCGGATCGTCGAAGCGCGCCTGCGAGCCGGTACCGTCGCGCGAAACGCTGCACACGCCGCAGGTGTCGCCGGCGATCGGGTACAGGCCGGTGGCGCCCTGCGGCCGGTCCGGCCAGCTGGGCCAGTCGGGATGGTCGGGCCAGTGGTCGTGGCCGGAAGACCAGCCGATACCGATGCCGACGTCGCCGCCGCAGCCGGCCACGCCCAGGGCCAGCAGCAGCGGTAATGTACGCAGGCGCCGCATGAAGGGGCGGCGCGCCCCGGTGGATGAGGTGGATGGCTTCATGTCGAGACCTCGCGTGGGAACCGTTCGCAGCTTAGCGAGCGCACCCGGTTGCGTCATGCGGACGCTCAAGACGCGTGGGCGCGCTTGTGCAGGTGTCCGGCTGCCAGACGCGAAAACGACGGCTGCGCCGGCCGGGCGGAATATCCACGGCGATTGCGCTTATGCTGAGGTAATATCTTGCTGGAAAATCAACTCGACTGGAGAACCATGGACACCGCCGCCAACTTGTGGCCGCTGCTCGGCATCCTTGTCGTCGTCGCCGGCTTCCTGCTGCGCACCAATCCGGTGCTGGTCGTGATCGCCGCCTGCGCCGTCACCGGGCTGGCGGCGGCCTTTTCGCCGGCCCACATCCTGGAATCGCTCGGCAGCGCCTTTCTCAAGACGCGCAACCTGCCGCTGATCCTGCTGCTGCCGCTGGCGGCGATCGGGCTGCTCGAGCGCGCCGGCCTGAAGGAGCATGCGCAGGCCGGCATCGCGCGCATCCGTTCGGCCACCACCGGGCGCCTGCTGACCGTGTACCTGCTGGTGCGCGAGCTGGCGGCGGCCTTCGGCCTGACCAGCCTCGGCGGCCACCCGAACATGGTGCGCCCGCTGATCGCACCGATGGCCGAGGCCGCCGCCGAGGCGCGCGTCGGCACCCTGAGCGAAGCGCTGCGTCATCGTATCCGTGCGATGAGCGCGGCCACCGACAACGTCGGCCTGTTCTTCGGGGAAGACGTGTTCGTGGCTTTCGGCGCGATCGTGCTGATGCAGACCATCCTGCGCGCCGAGGGGCTGGAAGTCGATCCGCTGCACATGGCGCTGTGGGGCATCCCGACCGCGGTGACCGCCTTCGTGATCCACGCCTGGAACCTGCGCCGGCTCGACCGCCGTATTTCACGCGAACACCTTTTGCGCGAGCGGGAGCTGCGCCGGTGATCGCGATCGACTTCTTCTACCTGCTGGTCGGCCTGCTGTTCGCGGCCACGGCCGTGATGAACCTGCGCGACCGCGGCAATCCGCGGCGCTTCACCACGGCCCTGTTCTGGGGGCTGTACGCGCTGGTCTACCTGGCGGGCGAGCGCCTGCCGCCGCTGGCGGCCGGGCTGCTGATGGTGGCGATGGCGCTGGTGGCCGGCGTCAAGCTGGTCGCGCCGGGCCGGGCGCAGGCGGTGCCGGAAGCCGCGCGCCGCGCCAGCGCGGCACGGCTGGGCCACCGGCTGCTGCTGCCGGCGCTGGCGATTCCGGTCGTGACCATGCTCGGCTCGACGCTGCTGAAGGACGTCAGCATCGACCTGGGCACGTTTGTCGAACCGCTGCTCGACCCGAAGAACCTGACCCTGGTGAGCATGGGCTGCGGCGCCATCGCGGCGCTGGCGCTGGCCTGCGCCATCACGCGCGCGACGCCGCTGCAGGGCGTGCGCGAGGCGCGCCGCCTGATCGACGCGATGGGCTGGGCGGTGGTGCTGCCGCACATGCTGGCCGTGCTCGGGCTGCTGTTTTCCGAGGCCGGCGTCGGCAAGGCGGTGGCGCACGTCACGACCAGCTACATCGCGATGGATTCGCGCCTGGTCGCGTGCGCCGCATTCTGCATCGGCATGGCACTGTTCACGGTCGTGATGGGCAACGGCTTCGCCGCCTTCCCGGTGATCGCGGGCGGCGTCGGGATTCCGGTGCTGGTCGGGGTGTATCATGCGAACCCCGCCGTGATGGCGGCGATCGGCATGTTCAGCGCCTACTGCGGCACCCTGATGACGCCGATGGCCGCCAACTTCAACGTGGTGCCGGCGGCCCTGCTCGAGCTGCCGGACAAGAATGCCGTGATCAAGGCCCAGCTGCCGACCGCGCTGCCGCTGCTGGGCGCGAACATCGTGCTGTTGTATTTCCTGATGTAGTTATCCCGTGCTCCAATGAATTGCCAAGGAACTCTCGTATGACCAAGACCGTACTGCTCACCGGATTCGAACCCTTCAACGGCGCCGACGTCAACCCGTCCTGGGAAGCGGCGCGCGCGCTCGACGGCTGGAGCGGCCCCGGCTTCCAGGTCGTGGCGCGCGAGCTCCCCTGCGTGTTCGGACGCGCCAACCTGGCCCTGTTCGACGCGATCGACGCGCTGCAGCCCGACATCGTGATCGCCCTCGGCCAGGCCGGCGGGCGCAACGAGATCTCGGTCGAGCGCGTGGCGCTGAACGTCGACGACGCCAGCATGCCCGACAACGCCGGCCAGCAGCCGCTCGACGCCACCATCGCCGACGGCGGCCCGGCCGCCTATTTCAGCACGCTGCCGATCAAGGCCATCGTGCGCGCATTGCGCCTGCGCGGCTTCCCGGCCGGGGTCTCGCAGACCGCCGGCACCTTCGTGTGCAACCACGTGTTCTACGGCCTGATGCAGCATGCCCAGGGCCGGCAGTTGAAGGGCGGCTTCATCCACGTGCCTTTCCTGCCCGAGCAGGTTGCCGACCGCACCGAACCGACGCCTTCGATGGCCTTGAACGACATCATCGATGCGGTGCGGATCGCGGTCGAGGTGGCGGTGGGAGTGGAGACGGATGTGGTGGAGGCGGGTGGCGCGACGCACTGAGCGTTGCTGCTGCGCCCATCTCCGGCGCCGGCGTCAAGGCTGGATCGCCACCTCGCCGATCAATCCCATGAGCCACTGCAGTCCCGGATCGTTATCGCGCCGCGCATGCCAGGCCATCGAGATCGTGAAGCCCGGCAGCGCCACCGGCACCGGGCATGAGCGCAACTGGCCGGACCCTTCCCAGCGCCGGGCCAGCACGTCCGGCACCGTCGAAATCATCGGACTGGCGCCAAGCACCCCCGGCACCGAGGAAAAGCGCGGCGTCGTATAGCACACGTTGCGGCGCAGTCCTTGCGTGGCCAGCGCGGTGTCCGTGGCGCTTTCGAAAGCCGCCCGGTAGCTCACCAGCAGGTGGGGCAGGGCGGTGTACTGTTCGAGCGTCAGGTCGCCGTCCAGCCTGACCTGGGCGGGATCGTAGACGCAGCGGAACCCCATCTCGCGCAGCATGCGCTCGCGCTGCCATTGCGGCCCGGCCGGCAGGCGCGCCACCGCCAGCTCGACCTCGTCGCGTTCCAGCATGTCGCTGGCGGAAAACGGGTTGGCTTCCTTGAAGGCCACGCGTACCCGCGGCGCCAGCTGTTGGAGGCGTGCGACCATGCCCGGCATCAGCCACAGCTCGACCCAGTCCGGCATCCCCACCAGGAACAGGCGCCCGGCGCTGCCCGGATCGAATACCGGGGCGTTGAAGATGGCGCGCTGCAGCTGTTCCACGGCCGGCCCGATGGCGGCCTCCAGCGCCAGCGCCCGCGTGGTCGGCAACATGCCTTCCGTGGTCCGGATCAGCAGCTCGTCGCCGAACAATTGGCGCAGGCGGGCCAGGGCGCCGCTCAGTGCGGGCTGCCCGAGGAAGAGTTTTTCGGCGGCGCGCGAGACGCTGCGTTCGCGCATCAATACCAGGAAGCTGACCATCAGGTTCAGGTCCACGCCACGAAAATCATTTTCGTTGATACCTGCCATTGTTCTAATCGATTTGCTTGATAGTACTCGTCATTGGATCATGGAATCCTCGAACACACCAGAGGAAACCCATGCGCACCAACTTTCAAACCGCCATCTCGACCCTGTCCCTTGCCTTTGCCGCCGCGCTGTCGACAGCGACGCTGCTGCCCCGGGCGGTCCACGCCGCCGCACCGCAAGTGCGCACCCAGGCGCCGGGCTTCCATCGCATCATGCTCGGCGCGGTGGAGGTGACCGCACTGTCCGACGGTACCGTCACCATTCCGCTTGACCAGCTGCTGACCCATACGACGCCGGCCCACGTCGGCCAGGTGCTGGCCAGCCACCATCTCGGCACCCGGGTCGAAACCTCGATCAACGCCTTCCTGGTGAATACCGGCACCCAGCTGGTGCTGATCGATGCCGGCGCCGGCACGTCCTTCGGTGCGCATGCCGGCGGACGGCTCGTGCAAAGCATCCGCGCTGCCGGCTACCGGCCGGAAGACATCGATGCGGTGCTTCTCACCCATATCCACGGCGACCATTCGAACGGCCTGACGGTGGATGGCAAGGCGATGTTCCCGAACGCCGAGGTCCACGTCGACGAGCACGACGTCGCGCTGTGGCTGGATCCGGCCAGCCGCGCCAAGGTCGCCAAGGGACATGCCTACATGGTCGATGAAGCACTGGCGGCCTTTGCGCCCTATCGCCAAGCGGGCAAAGTAAAAACCTTCCGCGGCGCGGTCGAGGTCGTCCCGGGCATCCGCAGCGTGCCGACGCCGGGACACACGCCGGGCCATACCGTCTATGCGGTGAGCGGCGGCGGCCTGACGATGCGCTTCCTGGGCGACCTGCTGCACGCCAAGGACGTGCAGATGGCCGAGCCTGCCGTGACAATCAGCTTCGACGAAGATGCGGATGCGGCGCGGCGCCAGCGCGAAGCCCTGTTCGCCGATGCGGCGGCGCGCGGCTATATCGTAGCGGCGGCGCACACGCCGTTCCCGGGCGTGGGCCATGTGGAGCGCAGCGGCAAGGCCTATGCCTGGGCGCCGCTGAACTACAGCGCGCTGCAGTAACAGCTGTTCCGCTCAGGCCGGGGCGCCGTCCAGGCTCAGGATCTTCAGGAACGCCCGCACCACCGGCGCATCGTCCTGCGACGGGTAGGTGATGTATAAATTCGCCGACGGCGGATTGCTCCGGATCGGCAGGAAGCGCACGCCCGGCCAGCCGATGCGGCTGGTGGTTTCCGGCATCAGCGCCACGCCCAGCCCGGCGCCGACCATGGCCAGCAGGGTCTGCGGCTCGGCCGCTTCCTGGAAGATGACCGGCTGGAAGCCGGCGTTCACGCAGCACTGGATCAGGTAGCGCGGCTCGGCCGACTGGTCCAGGTGCAGGCTCAGCATCGGCTCGGCGGCGATGTCGGCCAGCTCGATGGCGTCCTTGCGTGCCAGCGGATGGCGCGCGTTGATCGCCACGCACACGTTCTCGCGGAAGGCCAGGTCCTGGCGCAGGTTGGCGTGCTTCAGCGCGTCCTCGTCGACCCGCGGCTCGCGCCAGAAACCGACGTCGATCTGGCGCGCGCGCAGCGCTTCCCACTGGTCGTTCGGCCCCATCTCGTGGATGGTCCAGGTCACGCGCGGGAACTGGCTCTGGAACTGCTCGAGCAGGCCCGGGATCGGACCCCACATGGCCGAGCCGACGATGCCCACGCGCAGGCGCCCGACCTCGCCGCGGTCGATCTGGCGGATGGTGTCGATCGTCATGCGCATCCGGCCGAGCAGGTCCGCCGCTTCCTGCATCAGCGCCTTGCCGGCCACCGTCAGCTCGAAGGTACGCGTGGTGCGCGCGAACAGGCGCACGCCCAGTTCGCTCTCCAGCTTCATGATCTGCTGCGACAGCGGCGGCTGCGAGATGTGCAGGCGCTCGGCGGCGCGGCTGAAGCTCTTTTCTTCGGCCACCGCCAGGAAGTATTTCAGCTGCTTCAGGTCGATCGACATGAGGGTCCTTTATGCGCCCAGTGCCACCGCCAGCCGGGCGCCGACGAGCGCGTTGTGCTTGACCAGGGCGATGTTGGTCGCCAGGCTGCGCCCGCCGGTCAGTTCCTTGATGCGCGCCAGCAGGAAGGGCGTCACCGCCTTGCCTTTCACGCCCTGCTGGCCGGCTTCCGCCAGTGCCTGCCCGATGATGCCGTCGATCTCGGCGTTCTGCATCGCCATCTCCGCTGGCACCGGATTGCTGACCACCACGCCGCCTTGCAGGCCGAGCTGCCACTTGGTGCGGATGAAGCGCGCCTGGTCCTCGGGCGCGTCGATCTGGAAGTCGGCCTTGAAGCCGCTGTCGCGCGTGAAGAACGCCGGAAAGCCGGGCTGGCCCACGCTCAGCACCGGCACGCCGTGGGTCTCCAGGTATTCCAGGGTCAGGCCGATGTCGAGGATCGATTTCACGCCGGCGCACACCACGGCCACGCTGGTCTGGGCCAGTTCCTGCAGGTCGGCCGAGATGTCGAAGCTGGTCTCGGCGCCGCGGTGCACGCCGCCGATGCCGCCGGTGACGAAGACTTCGATGCCGGCCAGCTGCGCGCAGATCATGGTCGCGGCGACGGTGGTCGCGCCCAGCTTCTTCTGCGCCAGCACGTAGGCCAGGTCGCGCCGGCTCACCTTGATCGCATCGCTGGCGTTGCCCAGCACCTCGAGTTGTTCAGGCGACAGGCCGATGCAGATCCTGCCGTCGATGATGGCGACGGTGGCCGGCACCGCGCCGGCGTCGCGGATCACCTGTTCGACTTCGCGCGCGGTCTGCACGTTCTGCGGATAGGGCATGCCGTGCGAGATGATGGTCGACTCGAGCGCGACGATGGGTTTGCCGGCGGCGCGTGCCGCCTGTACTTCGGGGGAAAACTGGAGAAAGGCTTGCATGGTCTGTTCCAAACTTCGGGTCTGTTTCGAAAAAATCCGGTTATGTTCGCACTGCGGTCTTCACGGCGGCGCTTGCATCGGGCTCCAGCGCCGCCAGGGTGTCCGGTCCGATGTGCGGATGGACGGTGTCGAGCGTCGTCACGGTCAGGGCCGACAGGTGCAGGCCGCGGCGGCAGGCCAGCAGCAGCGCATCGGCCCCGGCGCCACCGGTTCCATCATCGCGCTGTGCCAGCGACCAGCACACCGCCGCCGCGAAGGCGTCGCCGGCGCCGGTGACGTCGGCCACTTCCGCCGCCGGCGCTGCCAGGCGGCCGATGGCGCCGTCCGGCAGCGTCAGCAGCACGCCGGCCGCGCCGCGCGTGACCACCACGTCGCGCGCGCCTTGCGCCTGCACTTCGCGCATCGCCGCTTCCAGCGCGGCCTCGTCCGGCAGCGGCCGCGCCACCCGCGCCGCCAGCTCGCCGGCGTTCAGGATCAACAGGCGCACCCCGAGCAGGTCGCGCGGCAGGCGTGCCATCTTCGGTTCCGACACCGCCACCAGCACCAGCGGCGCCACGGCGCGGCGCGCCTGGCCGAGCAGGGCCTCGACCGTCGCCAGGGGCAGGTTCAGGTCGGCCACCACCAGCGCGGCGGACGCCAGCTGGGCTTCGCGCGCGGCCACGAAGGTCGGCGTCAGGCGGTCGTACAAGGCCATGTCCGCCAGCGCCACCATCATGTCGCCGTTGGCGTCCAGCACCGCGGTGTAGGTGCCGCTGGCGGCGCCGTCGAGCCGCAGCGCGCCGTGGACGTCGATGCCGAGCGACTCGGCGTGTGCGAGCAGGGCGGCGCCCGAGCTGTCGCTGCCCGTCGCAGTCAATAAAGCAACCGGCGTGCCCAGGCGCGCCAGGTTCTCGGCGATGTTGCGCGCCACGCCGCCATAGGACTCGGCCTGGCTGGCCGGGTTCGAGGTGTGCAGGGCGAGCGGCGCCAGCGAGCGCAGCTTGCGGTCGAGGTTGGCCGCGCCCATGCACACCACCGAACGCCTGTCCGGCAGCACGTAGGCGCGCCCGAGCAGCTTGCGCTCGCGGATCAGGCCCGCGATATAACCGGCCACCGCCGAGCGCGACAGGCCGAGTTCGGCCGCCAGGTCCTGCTGCGAAATGAAGGGATTCGCCCGGATCAGCTCAAGCAGCTGTTGTTTTTTCGGATGTTCGGTCACGGCGGAAAAGGGCGGTCATCAAGGATAAACATTTGTTTATAATCTTAAACATTTGTTTGGAGGGCGTCAACGCGGGCAATTTCGGCGACGTATTGTTGAACAGGCGTCCTATCTGCTTATCAGTAGAGTGTAGCCGGGATTTATATATTCAGCATATAAATCGGTCAAAAAAATGGTATTTGCCATACCAATCCACGATAATGCATAGTTAGAACATTCTGGTGCATGACTTTCCCAAAAGCGTGCGGTCCGCAGCCCCCGGACCCGCTTCCGCATTGGACCTGCGCCTGCACCGACGACCGACATCACGACATCCCGTAATACAACAAGGAATTCCATCCATGTCCAGCAATACCCCATTCGAAGCCCTCGAGGTCATCCGTGCCCGCAAACCGGACTTCACGCCGCGCGCAGCCCTGATCCTCGGTTCCGGCCTCGGCGTGCTCGCCGAGCAGATGACGGACGCCGTCTCGATCAGCTACGCCGACCTGCCGGGCTTCCCGATCAGCACCGTGCACGGCCATGCGGGCGAACTGGTGCTGGGCACCCTGGCCGGCGTGCCGGTGGTCTGCATGAAGGGCCGCGGCCACTTCTATGAAGGCTACGGCGCCAGCGTGATGACCTCGGCCGTGCGCACCTTCAAGCTGCTCGGCTGCGAACTGCTGCTGGTGACGAATGCCGCCGGCTCGCTGCGTCCGGAAGTGGATGCCGGCAGCGTGGTCGTGCTGAACGACCACATCAACCTGCTGCCGGGCAGCCCGATGGCCGGCCCGAACGACGAGCGCTTCGGCCCGCGCTTCTTCAGCATGGCCAATGCCTACGACGCCGACCTGCGCGCGATGCTCAAGGCGGTCGCGCTCGAGAAGAACATCACCGTGGCCGAAGGCGTGTACCTGGCCACCCCGGGCCCGCACTTCGAAACCCCGGCCGAAATCCGCGCCTTCAAGACCATGGGCGCCGACGTGGTCGGCATGTCGGTGGTGCCGGAAGTGATCGCGGCGCGCCACTGCGGCCTGAAGGTGGCGGGCGTGTCGGCCATCACCAACCTGGCCGAGGGCTTGAGCCCGTTCCCGCTGTCGCACGAGCAGACCCTGAAGTATGCGGCGATCGCGGCGAAGGACTTGGTCGAGCTGATCCATGGTTTTGTCGATCGCCTGGGGAAGACCCCGGTCGCAGCCTGAATAGTCGATAGTTACTGGTAACTGATACGGAAAAATATAGTCACGTCGCCCCCGCGAAGGCGGGGGCCCAAGTTGTACGCGTTTCGACGGCTCATCCAACTTGGGTTCCCGCCTTCGCGGGAACGACGTGGCGTTAATTTCGCAGTCGCGATCTAGAGTGAGAAACCATGTCACGCGCATTCATCCTCCTGCTTGACTCCTTCGGCCTCGGCGCATTGCCCGACGCCGACAAATACGGCGACGCAGGCGCCAATACCCTCGGCCACATCGCCAAGTGGGCGGCCGACGCCGGCCGCCCGATGGACCTGCCGAACCTGGAAAAAATCGGCCTCGGCGCCGCCGCGCACAAAGCCAGCGGCGCATGGCCGGCCGGCTTCGGCAAGCGCGAAGGCTTCAGCGGCGCCTGGGGCGTCGCGCGCGAGCAATCGACCGGCAAGGACACGCAGAGCGGCCACTGGGAAATCGCCGGCGTGCCGGTGCTGTTCGACTGGGGCTACTTCCCGAAGACCGTGCCTTCGTTCCCGCAAGAGTTGACGGATAAACTGCAGGAGATCACCGGCGTGGCCGGCTGGCTGGGCAACTGCCACGCGTCGGGCACCACCATCATCAACGAGCTGGGGGACGAGCACGTCAGGACCGGCAAGGTCATCCTCTACACCTCGGCCGACTCGGTGCTGCAGATCGCCGCGCACGAGGAGCACTTCGGCCTGGAGCGCCTGTACCAGGTGTGCGAAGCCGCCTATGAACTGGTCAAGCCGTACAACATCGGCCGCGTGATCGCGCGTCCGTTCACCGGCGCCGACGGCAACTACAAGCGCACTGGCAACCGCCACGACTACGCGGTGCCGCCGGTCGCGCCGACCCTGCTGGACCACGTCAAGGACGCGGGCGGCGAGGTCATAGCCCTCGGCAAGATCAGCGACATCTTCGCAGGGCAGGGCGTGACCCGGCTGATCAAGGGCGCCGACAACATGGCGCTGTTCGACCGCCTGCTGGAAGTGGCTGACACCGCCCCCGACAAGTCGCTCAGCTTCGTGAACTTCGTCGACTTCGACATGCACTTCGGCCACCGCCGCGACGTCGCCGGCTACGCGAACGCGCTGCACGAGCTGGACGCGCGCCTGCCGGAATTCATGGGCAAGCTTCAGCCCGGCGACCTGGTCGTGATCACCGCCGACCACGGCTGCGACCCGACCTGGGCCGGCTCGGACCACACCCGCGAACACATCCCGGTGCTGTTCTTCGGCCCGGCCGCGCCGGCGCAGGAATTGCCGACCGCCGACACCTTCTCCGACATCGGCGCCACCCTGGCCAAGCACCTCGGCGTCAAACCTCTCGCCAACGGAACTGCACTGTTATGACCCAGAACCTCGACTTCAAACGCAACACGGCCATGGGTCTCGACCTGGGCTGGATCAACCACCTGACGGTGAACCGCGCCGCCGCCGACCGCCGCGCCGCCAGCCTGGCGAACCGCCGCACGGTGAAAAAGGAATACCAGGCCGCGTGGCTGGTCCGCGCCATCGAATGCATCGACCTGACCACGCTGTCCGGCGACGACACCCCGGGCCGCGTCGAGCGCCTGTGCCGCAAGGCCATGCGTCCGCTGCGTTCGGACCTGATGCAGGCGCTGGGGCTGGACAACCTCACCACCGGCGCCGTCTGCGTGTACCACGAGATGATCAAGCCGGCCGGCGAGATCCTGCAGGGCCGCCTGCCGATCGCCGCGGTGTCCACCGCGTTCCCGGCCGGCCTGTCGAGCCTGGAAACCAAGCTGCGCGAGATCCAGCTGTCGGTGGCCGCGGGCGCGACCGAGATCGACATCGTGATCACCCGCCAGCACGTCCTGACCGGCAACTGGCAGGCGCTGTACGACGAAATGGTGGCCTACCGCCAGGCTTGCGGCGAAGCGCACGTGAAAGCAATCCTTGCCACCGGCGAACTGGTCACGCTGGAAAACGTGGCGAAAGCGTCGTGGGTGTGCATGATGGCCGGCGCCGATTTCATCAAGACCTCGACCGGCAAGGAAGGCGTGAACGCGACCATCCCGGTGTCGCTGACCATGGTGCGCGCGATCCGCGAATACTACGAGCGCACCGGCTTCCAGGTCGGCTACAAGCCGGCCGGCGGCGTCTCCACCGCCAAGTCCGCGCTGCAGTACCTGACCGTGATGAAGGAAGAACTGGGCAACGAGTGGCTGCAGCCGCACCTGTTCCGCATCGGCGCGTCCAGCCTGCTGACCGACATCGAGCGCCAGCTCGAGCACTATGTCACCGGCAGCTATTCGGCAGCCCACCGCCACGCCCAACCTTAAGATCACGGACACGTCATGCCAACAATTAAAGAGATTCTGCAAACTATGGATTACGGTCCCGCACTCGAAACCACCAAGGAAGCGCAAGCGTGGCTGGACCAGCACGGCCGCCGTTTCGGCCTGTTCATCGACAACAAGTGGACCGAGCCGGGCGAGACTTTCGGCACCTTCAACCCGGCCGACGGCAGCGAACTGGCGCAGGTGACGCAGGCGACCCATGACGATGTCGAGCGCGCCGTGGAAGCGGCGCGCAGCGCCCACCCGGCCTGGGTCGCCATGGGCGGTCACGGCCGCGCGACCGTGCTGTATACGCTGGCCCGCCTGCTGCAAAAGCATGCGCGCCTGTTCGCCGTGCTCGAGACCCTGGACAACGGCAAGACCATCCGCGAAACGCGCGACGCCGACATCCCGCTGGCCGCGCGCCACTTCTACCACCATGCCGGCTGGGCGCAGCTGCAGTCGGAAGAATTCGCCGACTACCGCGCCGTGGGCGTGGTCGGCCAGATCGTGCCGTGGAACTTCCCGCTCCTGATGCTGGCATGGAAGGTGGCGCCGGCCCTGGCCGCCGGCAACACCATCGTGTTCAAGCCGGCCGAGTACACCTCGCTCACCACGCTGCTGTTCGCCGAGATCTGCCAGATGGCCGGCGTGCCGGCGGGCGTGTTCAACGTCGTCACCGGCGATGGCCGCGTGGGCGAAGCCATCGTCAAGCACCCGGCCATCGGCAAGATCGCCTTCACCGGTTCGACCGAAGTCGGCCGCATCATCCGCAAGACCACCGCCGGCAGCGGCAAGAAGCTGTCGCTGGAGCTGGGCGGCAAGTCGCCGTTCATCGTGTTCGAGAACGCCGACCTGGACGCGGCCGTCGAAGGCCTGGTCGATTCGATCTGGTTCAACCAGGGCCAGGTCTGCTGCGCCGGTTCGCGCCTGCTGGTGCAGGAATCGGTCTACCCGCGCTTCATCGCGAAGGTGAAGGCGCGCATGCAGACCCTGCGCGTCGGCTCGCCGCTGGATAAATCCACCGACATCGGCGCACTGGTCGATCCGGTGCAGCAGCAGCGCATTGCCGGCCTGGTGGAATCGGCGCGCGCCGAGGGCTGCGAAGTCTGGCAACCGGCCCAGGAAACCCCGGCGGCCGGCTCGTGGTACCTGCCGACGCTGATCACCGGCGCCTCGACCACCGCCACCGTGGCCCAGACCGAGATCTTCGGCCCGGTGCTGGTGGCGTCGAGCTTCCGCACCCCGGGCGAGGCGGTGCAACTGGCCAACAACACCGTGTACGGCCTGGCGGCCTGCGTCTGGACCGAGTCGATCAGCCTGGCGCTGGACGTGGCGCCGCAACTGAAGGCGGGCGTGGTGTGGATCAACAGCGCCAACCAGTTCGACGCGGCCTGCGGCTTCGGCGGCTACAAGGAATCGGGCTTCGGCCGCGAAGGCGGCAAGGAAGGCATGTACGAATACCTGACGCCGCGCGCCGAAGACGCGCGTCCGGCCGCGCCGGTCCGTACCGAAAAGGGCAAGGCCAGGCCGGCGGACGCCGCCAGCCGCGGCGCCAATCCGTTCCAGATCGACCGCACCGCCAAGCTCTACATCGGCGGCAAGCAGGCGCGCCCGGACAGCGGCTACAGCCGTGCGATCGTCGGCGCCAACGGCGCCTTCCTGGCCGACGTGGGCGAGGGCAGCCGCAAGGACATCCGCAACGCCGTCGAAGCCGCGCACAAGGCGTCCGGCTGGGCCAAGGCGACCGCGCACAACCGCGCGCAGGTGCTGTACTACATCGCCGAGAACCTGGCCGCGCGCGCCGACGAGTTCGTGGCCCGCATCGCGCTGCAAACCGGCGGCAAGAACGCCGAGCGCGAAGTGCAGGCTTCGATCGAGCGCCTGTTCTACTGGGCCGCATGGGCCGACAAGTACGACGGCCTGGCGCACCAGCCGCCGATGCACGGCATCGCCATCGCCCTGAACGAACCGGTCGGCGTGATCGGCATCGTCTGCCCGAACGAGAACCCGCTGCTGGGCTTCGTCTCGCTGGTGGCCCCGGCCATCGCACTGGGCAACCGCGTGGTGGCGGTGCCGTCGGAAGCGCATCCGCTGTCGGCACTGGACATGTACCAGGTGCTCGACACCTCCGACCTGCCGGGCGGCGTGCTGAACATCGTTACCGGTTCCGCCGACGAACTGGCGCGCACGCTGGCCACCCACTTCGACGTGGATGCCGTGTGGCGCCACGACGGTTCGGAAGAGGGCTGCGCCGAAGTCGAGCGCCTGTCGTCCGAGTCGCTGAAGCGCACCTGGGTCGGCGGCGCCAAGGGCCGCGACTGGTTCGATGCGCGCCAGGCGTGCGGCCGCACGGTGCTGCAGCATGCGAGCCAGGTGAAAAACGTCTGGATTCCGTACGGCGTGTGAGGGAACCTCGATACGTTCGTAGGAAAATCGTCATCTGCATGCGTTGACGGTCAGGGTGGTCGGGTTTTCCCGTCCACCCTTTATCTATTTTTGAAAGAGCATCATATGTTCCTCCCCCAAGAAATCGTCCGCAAGAAGCGCGACGGCGGCATCCTGACCCGCGAAGAAATCCAGTTCTTCGTGCGCGGCATCCCCGACGGCAGCGTCACCGATGGCCAGATCGCGGCCCTGGCCATGGCGGTCTACTTCAACGACATGAACATGGACGAACGCGTCGCCTTCACGCTGGCGATGCGCGATTCCGGCCAGGTCCTCGAGTGGAAGTCGCTGGACCTGTCCGGCCCGGTGGTGGACAAGCATTCGACCGGCGGCGTCGGCGACGTGGTCTCGCTGATGTTGGGCCCGATGATCGCCGCCTGCGGCGGCTTCGTGCCGATGATCTCGGGGCGCGGCCTGGGCCACACCGGCGGCACGCTGGACAAGTTCGATTCGATTCCCGGTTACTCCACCGTCCCCGATCCGGCGCTGTTCAAGAAAGTGGTGAAGGACGTCGGCGTCGCCATCATCGGCCAGACCGCCCAGCTGGCGCCGGCCGACAAGCGTTTCTACAGCATCCGCGACACCACCGCGACCGTGGAATCGGTGGCCATGATCACCGGCTCGATCCTGTCGAAGAAGCTGTCGGCGGGCCTGGATGCGCTGGTCATGGACGTCAAGGCCGGCAGCGGCGCCTTCATGCCGAGCTATGAAAAATCGGTGGAACTGGCCGAGTCGATCGTCCAGGTCGGCAACGGCGCCGGCACCCGGACCTCGGCGATCCTGACCGGCATGAACGAGTCGCTGTGCCCGGCGGCCGGCAACGCGGTCGAAGTGCGCGTGGCGATCGACTACCTGACCGGTACATCGCGCCCGGCGCGCCTGCACGAGGTGACGATGGCGCTGTGCGCCGAGATGCTGGTCATCTCGGGCCTGGCCGCAAGTTCCGAGGAAGCGCATGCGAAACTGCAGCGCGCGCTGGATTCCGGTGAAGCCGCCGAGCGCTTCGCGCGCATGGTGACGGCACTGGGCGGCCCGGCCGACCTGATGGAGAATCCGGACGCCCACCTGGCCAAGGCCCCGATCGTGGTGCCGGTGCCGGCCTTGGAGACGGGCTACGCCGCGTCGACCGACTGCCGCGGCCTGGGCCTGGCCGTGGTCGGCCTGGGCGGCGGCCGTGTCCGTCCGCAGGATCCGATCGACTTTGCGGTCGGCCTCACCGGCCTGGCGGAACTGGGCGAGCGCATCGAGGCCGGCCAGCCGCTGGCGCTGGTGCATGCCCGCACCCGGGACGCCGCCGAGCGCGCGGTGCGCGAAGTGCAGGCGGCCTACCGCATCGCGCTTGACAAGCCGGCGGCGCAGCCGATGATCTACAAGACCATTCGTCCGTAATAAATCCTTACCTTCGAATAAGCACTGCGTCGCCCCTGCCTTCGCAGGGGCGACGGTGGTTTGCTTACGTAGCAGGGGATGCCCTTATCAGTAACGAGAACATGTCATGAAATACGAACACCTCATCAACGAAGCCCGTGCAGCGCGCGACCTGGCCTACACCCCGTACTCCAACTTCAAGGTCGGCGCCGCCCTCGAATGCAGGGACGGCCGCGTGTTCCGTGGCTGTAACGTGGAAAACGCATCCTACGGCCTGTGCAACTGCGCCGAGCGCACCGCCTTCTTCTCGGCCATCGCCCACGGCTACCAGCCGGGCGACTTCGCGGCGCTGGCCGTGATCGGCGACACCGAAGGTCCGATCGCACCGTGTGGCGCCTGCCGCCAGGTGGTCCTGGAACTGGGCGGCAACGACCTGCCGGTCGTGCTGACCAACCTGAAAGGCGACCTGCTGGAAACCACCGCCGCGGCCCAGTTGCCGAATGCCTTCGGCGGCCGCGACCTGCAAAAGTAAGCTTCGCGCCGTGGCGGGCATTGTGTTTTTTGCCACCTGGTTTGCTACACTGTCCGCATCCCATCCCCAGGAGCGACGCGATGCAGGACGATGCCGGTGTACCCACGCTTGCCCAACCCTGCCGCCGTTTGGCGGACCTGCCGGGACCGCGCACGCTGCCGCTGCTGGGCAACCTGCACCAGGTGCATCGCGGGCGCCTGCATCAGGACATGGAAGCGTGGGCGCGCCGCTACGGTCCGCTGTTCCGGGTTTCGCCCGGCCGCGGCGCCATGCTGGTGGTGGCCGACCATACCCTGATCGCCCAGGTGCTGCGCGAGCGGCCCGCGACCTTCCGCCGTCCCAGCATCACGGCCGAGGTGGCGGAGGAACTGGGCGGCGTGCCTGGGGTATTCGAGGCCGAAGGCGCCGATTGGCGCAACCAGCGGCGCATGGTGATGCAGGCCTTTGCGCCGCATGCCGTCAAGTCCTACTTTCCATCGCTGGTGCAGGTGGGGCAGCGCCTGCAGCGGCGCTGGGAGATGGCCGCGGTGGCCGGCGACCTCATCGACCTGGGCACCGACCTGCGCATGTATTCGATCGATATCGTCGCCGGCCTGGCGTTCGGCAGCGACGTCAACACCATCGAAACCGGCGACAACGCCATCCAGCGCAATCTCGACAAGATCCTGCCGGCGGTGGGGGAGCGCAGCATGGCGCCGTTTCCCTGGTGGCGCTACGTGAAGCTGCCGCGCGACCGCGAACTGGAACGCTGCGTGGCCGCGGTGCGGGTCGCGGTCGATGCCCTGGTCGCGCAGGGCAGGGAACGCATGCGCAACGATCCCACGCTCGCGGCCCGGCCGCGCAACATGCTGGAAGCGATGCTGGCCGCCGCCGCCCAGGAGGACAGCGGGGTGACCGAGCGCGAGGTGGCCGGCAACGTGCTGACCATGCTGCTGGCCGGCGAGGACACCACCTCGAACGCGCTGGCCTGGCTGATCTGGCTGCTGCACCGCCACCCGCAGGTGCTGGCGCGGGCGCGCGAGGAAGTACTGCGCGTGGTCCCCGACCCGGCCGCCCTGACGATCGAGCAGGCCGGCCGGCTCGACCTGGTGGAGGCCTGCACGCACGAGGCACTGCGCCTGAAACCGCCGGCCGCCTTCCTGCCGTTCGAGGCGCTGGTCGATACTGTGGTCGGCGACGTGCAGGTGCCCAGGGGAACGGTCGTCTGGTGCGTGATGCGCGCCAGCAGCGTCGACGAGGCCTGGGTGGCCAATGCCGCCCAATTCGATCCGCAGCGCTGGCTCGACGAGCAAATCGACAAGAAAGTGTCGATGCCCTTCGGCGCCGGGCCGCGCACCTGCCCCGGACGCTATTTGGCGTTACTGGAGATCAAGGTGGCGATGGCAATGCTGCTGACCCGGTTCGAGATCGTGTCCGTGTCCACGCCCCACGGTGGCGAGCCGGTCGAAAAGCTGGGCTTCGTGATGGAGCCGGAGACCTTGCGGATGCGCTTACAAATCCGCTACAAAACGCAACCGTGACTGTATCTTGAAATCTTGTTTATGCCCTCAACATGAAGGCATATCCGGATATTATCGAGGAGGCAATACCATGAGCCCGCAAGATTCGCAAATGTTGAACGAGTTTCTTTCCCAGCTGATCCAGGCACGCGGGATCCAGAAAGACCCCGAAGCCGACGCGCTGATCCAGCGCGCGGTCGCCCAGCAGCCGGACGCCGCCTACCTGCTGGTGCAGCGCTCCCTGTTGCAGGAGCAGGCACTGAACAATGCCAGGGACCGCATCGCGGCGCTGGAAAACCAGGTCCGTTCCAGCCAGCGCGGCGACGACGGCAAGTTCCTCGATGCCAACTCGTGGGGCAACAGCGGCGGCACGCGCCCCGCGCAGGCGCCGGCCCAGTACCAGCGCGAGTATCAACGCGACTACCAGCCGCCGTACCAGTCCCAGCCACCGCAGTACCAACAGCCCGCGCCGTCGTCGGGCTTTCTGCGCGGCGCTTTCGGCGGCGGCGGCGGCGGCGGTTTCGGCGGCAGCAGCATGCTGGGCTCGATCGCGGCCACGGCCGCCGGCGTCGCGGCCGGCAGCTTCCTGTTCCATGGCCTCGACAACATGTTCCACGACCATAACCAGGGCGGCTCGAACCACCTGCTGAACAGCGACGACCAGGGCAACAACCTGTTCAGCGACCAGTCGGGCAGCGGGCTGGCCGACCAGGCCGGGCTGGGCGACGTCGGCCAGTCGCTCGACAATGGCGCGTCGCAGGGCTTGTTCGACAGCAGCGTCGACGAAGGCGGCCTGGATGGCGGCGGCGGCTTCTTCGACGGCGACGGTTCCGACGAAGGCCTGTTCAGCTAAGCCCGCTCAGCGGAGCAGTACCTCGGTATCCCGGGGGGTGTAGGTCCCGACATGCCACACATGCCTCTCGGGATCGCGGCACAGGAAGCCGCGCGTGCCGAACTCGGTGTCCGCGGGTGCTTGCAGGATCACGCCGTCGCCCAGCGTCAATTGGGCATGGGCGATGGCGCCCCGATGCCGGGCACGGCAAGCAGGCATTCGAAGCCGAAGGCTTCGCACAGCCAGTCGATGACGGCGGGCGTGTAGGTAGCGCGGGGAGGGAACGACGATGGATGGCATGGCGACGCCTGTCACGGATCGATGATCCATCGACCAGCGCGGCCCCGTTTCACATCTGCTGGAACAGATAGCTGTGGTTCCGGCTCACCTCGAGTTCGCCCGGGTAATTCTTCAGCCTCAGCATCTGGCGCCCGCGCACGTCGCGCGCCACCTCGGCGATGGCGTCGACGCGCACCAGCGTCGAGCGGTGGATGCGCCAGAACTCGTCCGGGTCCAGCTCGTCCAATAATTCCTTCAGCGTCTTGCGGATGAGGAATTCCGAAGTCGCGGTCTGCACCCGCGTGTATTTTTCGTCGGACTGGAAGAACAGCACCTCGCGCGTGCTGACCATGCGCAGGCTGGCGCCGACCTGGGCCTGGATCCAGCGCAGGTAGCCGTTCTTCGGCCGTGCGTCGGCCGCCGGCCTGCCCTTGTTTTCCAGCAGCGCCGTCAGCCGCGCCAGCTGCGCGCCGATGTCCTGCGGCGCCGGCGTGGCCACCGCCTGGCGTGCTGCCGGCTGCGCTTCCAGCCCCATTTCCAGCCGCATGTTCAGCCGATCCTGCAGCCGCGCGCGCAGGCGTGCGCAGGTGGCCGCCAGGCGCTCGGCCGACACCGGCTTGAGCAGGTAGTCGAGCGCACCCTGCTCGAAGGCGTCCAGCGCGTACTGGTCGTAGGCGGTGGCGAACACGATCTGCGAATGGCAATACAGGCGGCGCGCGGCCTCGATGCCGGACAGGCCCGGCATGCGGATATCGAGGAAAGCGATGTCGGGCTTGTGCAGCTCGCCGAGCTCCACCGCCTGCACGCCGTTGGCGGCTTCGGCCACGATCCGCAGTTCCGGCCAGACGGCTTGCAGGCGCGCGCGCAGCAGGTCGCGCATCGGCGCTTCGTCGTCGGCGATCAAGGCCGTGACCGGGGCGCCGGGCGGGGTGAGCGTGCTGTCCGTGCTCATGGTGCGGTGTCCTCCATCATCTTGTAGGGCAGGCGGATCGTGGCGCAGGCGCCGCCGCCGGGCGGGGTGGCGATGAGCAGCTCGGCCTGGGCTCCATACAATAACTGCAGGCGTTCGCGGATGTTCGCCAGGCCGACGCCGTCGTCCGCATGCGGGTCGATGCCGCCGCCATCGTCGCACACCTCCACCTGCAGCGTCGCGTCCACGACCAGGGCACGCACGCGGACGGTGCCGCCTTCGATCTTCGGCTCCAGCCCATGCTTGATGCTGTTTTCGATCAGCGTCTGCAGCATCATCGGCGGGAATGGCGCGCTGTGCAGGAACAACGGCACCTCGAACTTTACTTTCAAGCGTTCCTTCATGCGCGCCTGCATGATCGACAGATAGGCCTTCGACAGCTCGACCTGCTTGCCGAGCGTGCCGCCGTCGCGCGCCCGCATCTGCGGCAGCGTCGAGCGCAGGTAATCGATCAGGTGGGCGTGCACGCGCGCCGCCTCGGGTGGATCGGTCTCGATCAGCTGGCCGATCAGGGCCAGGGTATTGAACAGGAAGTGCGGCTCGACCTGGGCCTGCAGCGCCGCCATTTGCGCTTCCATCAGGCGCCGCTCCAGCGTGGCCACGTTGGCCTGCAAGGTCGCATCCCGCGCCACCAGCTCGGCTTTCCGCTTGCCGCCGGCCAGGATTTTCACCGCGAAGGAAATGAAGATGTACCAGACCGCCGGCTCGGGCGTGTTCAGCATGCCGAAGCAGAGCAGCACCACGAACCAGGTCACGAACAGCCGCCGCCATTCGACCACGGCCAGCCAGTCGAAGAAGCGCCACCACCATTTGCCGGCTTCGTTGATGGCATCGCGCACGAAATCGAGTGCGTAGTTGATCTGGCTGGCGCGCATGGCAGGCTTCCCGGTCACAGTTTGTAGTCGTCGCCGCGCTTGCTGCGGCTGTGCACGGCAAACGCGACGATGACCAGCTTCAGTACCATGAAGACAAGGAACAGGAACAGCGCCAGCGGCAGGACACTGGTAATCAGCGTGAAGACGATGGCCAGCCCGATGCAGCACACCAGCATCGCCGGCCAGGGCATCGCCGCGATGGCGCGGGCGGCGTCGCGGCAGGCGCGCACGATGTCGCGCGAGACATGTTCCAGGGTGGCGCCGAAGTCGCGGAAGGTGGTTTTGTTCATGATGATCCTCCTGTGTCGATGAGGTCACTGTAAGGGCTGGCTCGGGGGCATGCCAGTGGGAACCGATGAAGTGCCGGAATCGGGGGACAAGCGGTTGGGCGGACGGATGAGTGGTGGGCGTTTGGTCAGCATTCCGAATCATGCTCTCGGCGATGGCAAGATGCAACCAAGAGTGATTGGCGGGAAAACGCCCCTGGTTACGGCACGATGAGAAGGCGAATATTTGATGGTATCTTTTGCGTCTTCCGCTTTACCGCTTGCTCTCGAGCCGACATGGGCGCTCGCGGCCAATCAGACATCCATCGCTTGAAGGACGGTGTTGACGTAGGTATCACGTATCCATGAAACGCCAGGTCATGACCTTGTATTGAAGTCAATACATATGTTTACCTCGGCCATGGATGTCGTTACTATTTGCCATCATCCCTGCCGCGAGGTCCCTATGCTCCGTCCTTCCCTGGTCGCATTGTTCGCAGTCGGTCTCATCCCTTCCGCCTTCGCCCAGGCCCCGGCCGCGCCGGCAGCATCGGCCGTGCCCGCCGCCGACACCCCGCTGATCGAGCGCGCCAAGCTGTTCGGCAATCCCACCAAGACCGCCGGCCGCATCAGCCCCGACGGCAAATGGCTGTCCTGGATCGCGCCGCGCGACGGCGTCCTGAACGTGTGGGTGGCGCCGTTCGACAAGCCGGACGATGCGCGTCCGCTGACCGCGGAGAAGACGCGGCCGATCCGCACCGCGTTCTGGTCGCCGGATTCGAAGTCGCTGCTGTTCATCAACGACAAGGGCGGCGACGAGAACTACCTGCTGTACGGCGTCGACGTCGCCAGCGGCAAGCAGACGCTGTACACGCCGTTCGAGAAGACGCGCGTGCAGCTGGTGAACATCAGCCGGCACGTGAAGGACCGCATCCTCATCGGTATCAACAACCGCGATCCGCGCTGGCACGACGTCTACAGCCTGGACATCAAGAGCGGCGCGCTGACCCTGGTGTACAAGAACGTCGACGGTTATGCCAACGTCATCGCCGACGAGCAGCTGAACCTGCGCGTGGCGGGCAAGTCGCGCAGCGACGGCGGCAGCGATTACTACCGCCTCGACAAGGGCAAGGCCGAGGCCACGCCCTTCGTGCAGGTCGGCCTGGACGATGCGCTGACGACCGCGCCGCTCGGTTTCACCACCGACGGCAAGACCCTGTACTGGGCCGACGCGCGCGGGCGCGACACGGCCGCGCTGATGGCGCAGGATGTCGCCGCCGGCACTGCGAAAGTGGTGGCCCGGGATGCGCGCGCCGACATCGGCGCGGCCCTGTTCGACGTGCGCACCGGCCGCGCCCAGGCCTATGAAGTCGATTACCTGACGAGCGAATACGTGCCGATCGATGGCGCGCTGGCGGACGACCTGAAGACGCTGAAGGAAAAGCTGAAGGGCGAGTTCTCGGTGCAGGCGCGCAGCGATGCCGACGACAAATGGATCGTGGTCGCCGATCCGGTATCGGCGCCGGTGTCGACCTGGCTGTACGAACGCAAGGGCAAGCGCCTGACCAAGCTGTTCACGGCGCGCCCGGAACTCGAAGGCGCGCCGCTGGTCGCGATGCATCCGCGCGAGATCAAGTCGCGCGACGGCCTGACCCTGGTGTCCTACCTGTCGCTGCCGAAGGCGGCCGACCCGGGGGGCAGCGGCAAGCCTGGGCGTCCGGTGCCGATGGTGCTGCTGGTACACGGCGGCCCGTGGGCACGCGACGGCTATGGCTACAACAGCCAGCACCAATGGCTGGCCAACCGCGGCTATGCGGTCCTGTCGGTGAACTTCCGCGGCTCGACCGGCTTCGGCAAGGGCTTCATCTCGAAGGGCGACCTGCAATGGGGGCGCAAGATGCACGACGATTTGCTGGATGCGGTCGACTGGGCGGTGAAGAGCGGGGTCACCACACGCGACCGGGTCGCGATCATGGGCGGCTCCTACGGCGGCTATGCGACCCTGGCCGGCATGGCCTTCACGCCGACCACCTTCGCCTGCGGCGTCGATATCGTCGGCCCTTCGAACCTGTTTACGCTGCTGGAGACGATTCCGCCGTATTGGGAAGCCTTCAAGCAGCAGTTCTACAAGCGCATGGGCGATCCGACCACGGAGGAGGGCCGTGCGCTGCTGAAGTCACGTTCGCCGCTCAATTTCGCCGACAAGATCGAGCGCCCGCTCCTGATCGGCCAGGGCGCCAACGATCCGCGCGTCAACGTGCGCGAGTCGGACCAGATCGTCGCGGCGATGACGGCCAAGAAGATCCCGGTGACCTATGTCCTGTTCCCGGACGAGGGCCATGGCTTTGCGCGGCCCGTGAACAGCATCGCCTTCAATGCGGTGGCGGAAAACTTCCTGGCGCCGTGCCTGGGCGGGCGCGCGGAAGCGGTCGGCGGCGCATTGCAGCCGTCGACCGCGCAGGTGAAACAGGGCGCCGAGTTCGTGCCGGGCCTGCGCCAGGCGACGGGCGCGAAATAAGCGGAACCGGGAAAGCCGGGCCGGTTGAGAACCGGCCCGTGGCGCCGATCAACGCTGCTGGTTCAGGCCGCCGGTGCCGGTGCCGTTGTTCAGCGAGCTCGGGCTGGTCGACGAGCCGCCGACCACGCCGCCGTTGACGCCGACACCGGTGCCGCCCTGCACGCGGCTGCGCACGGAGCTGCTCTGGCTGGAACCGGTGGTGCCGGTGCCCAGGGTGGTGCCGCTGCCGGTGGTGCCCGACGACATCGCGCCGGTGCCGGTCGAGCCGCGGCTGGTCGATGGGCTCATCGGCTGGGTCGACGGCAGGGCCGGGGTGGCGGCTGCCGAGCCGGGTACCGGCGTGGTGGCGCTGCTGCCGGTGGCCGATTGGCCGGCCCAGGTGCCGACGCTCGGGGTGCCGCTGTTGGTGGTGCCGGTGGTACCGCTGCCGGTGGCTTGGCCCATCGACGAGCTGCCCATCGAGCCGGTTGCCGAGGAGCCGGTCGCCGTGGAACCGGTGGCCGAGCCGCTCAGGCCGGACGCCGTGGTCTGTGCGAAGGCGACGCTGGACAGGGCGGCGAGGATGGCGGCGGTGACGATTTGTTTGCGCATGGTGTTCTCCTTGATCTTTGAATACTGAATAAGACATGCGCGCCGGGTTCTGCGCTGCATGTGTCGTGTGCATCCAGAATAGCGAGCTCACGCGCGCAGGTCATCGGAGAGACGATTGTGTCCCGGTGAGATACTTCCTACGGCAGCAACAATCTGATACAAAAAGACTTGGAGCGTCTATAGGCGCCGCTGGCGCCTGCCCCTGGCCAGGCGCCAGGCAAGGAGGCCGATTCCGAGCGCTGCGACGGCGGCGGCCGCGTTCCGGCTGCATCCGCAATCGCTCGCATTGCCGAGGCCGGCGCTTGGGTTCCCGTTGCCGCCCGCTAGCCTGAGTGACCAGAACCTGGAGACGTCGGGTACGTTGATCCTGCTTGCCAGGAGTTCGGCCGCCTGGGCGAAGACGTCGGGATGGGTCCTGGCCGTGACGGTCATCAGCTCGAGCAGGGCTGCAACCGCTTCCCGCTGCGATTCCGGCACCCATTTCCAGATGGCGTCCTCGATGACGAACACCGGTTCGGGCGAGGGCGGGCCAATGACGGGCTTTTGATGGTAGCGGTCGCGAAACCGGTTGATGCAGCGTATGAGTTCGGTTTCCTTGGCCGGGTCGAAATCGCACGTTTCGCCACGAAAGCGTACCGCGCTGTTGGCCGAAGCGAATGGCTGCCCGGTGTCGACGTCGGTGGCCACCGCCCCGATATCGACACCATAGTTGCCGTCCGCGGGATCGTTATACAGGATGAGCGTACTGCTGTGCGGTGTGGTCTGGATGGCATAGCGCACCGTGACGGTGCGGTGCTGGCTGCGGCCCGCCATCAAGGGAAACGGCCAGGTGCAATGCGCGCCGAGCAGGACCGTGCCGGCATTCGATGGCAGGGCGATGCCCCCGATGAACCATCGAACCGTGGCGAAGCGCGTGCTCACCCATGCGCGGATGGATTGCTCGTGCAGCGTCCTGTTCCACGACCAGGGCCCCTCCTGGCACAGCCGTTTCTGCTCGCCCGAGAAATCGAACACGCCGCTCGCGCCGACGTCGGAGCGCAAGGTGTCCACAGCATCGTCGATGGGCGACAGGTAGGGTGCGCTGGGGGACAGTCCGGAGGAAATGATGCCCTCCCGGCTCGCCTCGCAGCGCCCCTCGTCGCCACCGAGCGAACTGTCGAAGCACATTTCCCCGGCAGGATAATAGGTGGATCCCAAGCCGAGTACCGGCCTTGTCCAGGTATAGAGCCTGCCGTTCTCGCATCCTTCCAGGTGGCCGACGAATCCGTAGCGCGTCTCTTTCACCCAGCTGAACAGGTAGCACCATTTGTGCTGCGTTCGGATACCCGAGCAGACGGCAAACGGCCAGTACCATTTCGGGCACCACCACGATTGCCGTTCCTGCACGTCTTTTTCGTAAGGCATGATCTGTCCTGTCAGGCAGCGCGCGTTGGAATGTCAGCCGGACCTTTTCATTTGCTTTGACGGCGATTCCCCGTGGCGGTTCCCCGGCCGGCTTCAGGGCGCGTCCCAGTAACGCCGCAGCAAGCCGTAATTCACGGTATCCGCCATCTCGCCATGCACGATCCAGCGTTCCGGCATGTAGCCCTCCTTGCGGAATCCCAGCTTTTCCAGCACCCGTCCCGATGGGATGTTCGCCGGATCGACGTCGGCCTCGACCCGGTTCAGGTCGAGCTCGCGGAAACCGTAGTCGAGCAGCGCGTGCAGGGCTTCATAGGCATAGCCTTGTCCCCAGTGCCGGCTGCCCAGCGCGTAGCCGATCTCGCAGCGGCGGTTCTGCTCGAAGAAGTGGTGCAGGCTGGCGTTGCCGATCAGTTCGCCGCTGGCCTTCACCTCGATCCCGAAGCGGACGCCGCTGCCGCTCGCATAGTCGGCGATGGTGTCGGCGATGCCCTTGACCGCCTGCTCCCTGTCGGTCCATGGCGAGCCGCTCCAGTAGCGGGTCACTTCCGGATCGGCGAACACGGCGTAGTGGGCGTCGATGTCGCGCTCGTCCATCCAGCGCAGGATCAGGCGTTCGGTGGTCAGGACAGTCGGGGTCAGGCTGGGCATCGCATCTCCTTGTCGTTCATGTGTCTTGAAGGCCGACGGCGGCCAGCACCATGCTGGTAATCAGCCGCTCGGCATCGTCGAAATCCTGCTGGACGAGGCCATCGCGGTCAAGCACCAGCGCCATCTGGGCCGAGAAGTCGGCATACGACTGGGTCATGGCCCAGACCGCGAACATCAGGTGGGTGGCGTTGACCGGTGCGATCCGGCCCTCGGCGATCCAGCGTTCGAACACGCCGATGTCGGCGCGCAGCAGCGGGACCACGCGCTCGCGGATCTGTTCGCCGTACAGCTTGGCGCCGCCGATGACTTCCATCGCATACACGCGCGAGGCCAGCGGCTGTTCGCGCGAAAAGCGCAGCTTGGCGCGCACGTAGGCGCGCAGCACGTCGCCCGGCTTCTCGCCCGACGCCTTGCCGGCGTCGGCCAGGCTGGCCATGCGTTCGAGCCAGTCGTCCAGCACGTTGTCCAGCACGCGCCGGTACAGCGCCTGCTTGCTCGGGAAGTAGTACATCAGGTTCTGCTTCGACAGCCCGGCGCGCTCGGCCACGGTGGCGACCGAGGTGCCTTCGAAGCCGCATTCGGCGAACAGGCGCACGGCTTCGAGCAGGATCGCGGCTTCGACCTTGTCGCGGTTGAGCAGGCGCTTGCCGGTCGGGGTCGTGGTCATTGCGCTTTCCATGGTCAAGGCAGGGTCCGCAGGAAGTCGAGCAAGCGCGGTTCGGACGCGTAGGCGACGTTGAAGCGGCACCAGGCGTGCGTGGGCGGCCGCAGGCTGAAGAATTCGCCCGGCGCCAGCAGGAGGCCGGCGCGCAGCGCGAGGTCGGCCACCTGGCGGCCGCTGCGCCGGGGCGCCTCCGGCCAGCCGGCGCTGACGAACATGCCGCCGCGCGGCCACGCCAGCGGCACCAGGCCGGCGTCCTGCAGGCGCTCCAGCGTCCGCTCGCGCGCGCCGTCGAGCTGGTGCACCAGGCGCTCGACCAGCTTGCGGTAGGCGCGGTTGCCGACGGCGTCGAACACGGCGCGTTCATTGATCTCGGAGGTGGTCAGCCCAGTGAGCATTTTCACGCGCACCAGTTCCGGTATCAGGGAGGCGGACGCGCAGATCGAGCCCACCCGCAGCACCGGCGACAGGGTCTTGGAAAAGCTGCCCAGCCGGATCACGCGGCGCAGCCCGTCCATCGCGGCCAGCGAGGCGTCGGCGCGCGCCGCCAGTTCGCGGTAGATGTCGTCCTCGACCAGCCAGAAATCGTACTGCTCGGCCAGGCCCAGCAGGCGGTGCGCCTGGGCCGGCGAGAGCGAGGTGCCCAGTGGATTCTGCAATACCGTGTTGACGAACATCAGCTTGGGCTGGCGGGCCGCCGCCTGCGCGGCCAGCACCTCCATGTCCAGGCCGCCCGGGCCGCGCGCGATGCCGACCGCGACGCAGCCGTGGTGGCGCACCAGGGCCAGCAGGTTGCTGTAACCGGGGTCCTCGACGAAGACCACGTCGCCGGGGCGGGTCAGCGTGCGCAGGATCAGGTCGAACGCATGGGTGGCGCCGTGGGTCAGCAGGACCTGCTCGGGTTCGAGCGCGAACAGTTCGTCGGACAGGGTGGTGGCCATGTGCTGGCGCAGCGCCGGAAAGCCGAGCGGATGGCCGTAGCCGCGCAGGCGCCCGGCCGGGATCTTCATCGCATGGCGCACGGCGTCGAGCAGGGTGGATTCGCCGTACCACTCGGGCGGCAGCCAGCCGGCGCCGACCGGCAGCGCGTCCGACTGCCCGGAATACAGATCCGGGGTGAGGGCGTCCACCGCCGCCGCGGCCGGCAGCGATGCCGCCTGCTGCTGCGCCTCGGGTCCGCGCGCCACGAAAAAGCCGGAACCGCGGCGCGACGACAGGAGCCCCAGGTGCAGCAGGCGGTCATAGGATTCGACGACCGTGAAGGTGCTCACGCCGTTCGACTTTGCGAATTGTCGAACCGAAGGCATCTTGGTGCCGGCCCGCAGTTCGCGCCGGTTGACCATGCCGGCAATGGCGGCCACGATCTGGTCGACCAGGCTGCCGCGGCGCTGGCGGTCGATCGCGAGGATCGGCCAGCCGGGCTGGTCCATGCTGCGCTGCTGTCCTTCGCCTGCCGCCATGCCGTCCATCGCCACTCCATCGGTGCGCCGCGGGTAACTGTACTGGTTATGCTGCCTGTACGGTTGGCCGCTTTTCGCTGGTTGTGTATATGTGCCGCCGTGGTACTGCTGACTATTATTGCATCATGATTTTGCCAACTGGTAAATATTTTTGGCGATAACAAAGGGAGTCTGTATGAATGAGGCGAGACCCGCATCGATGTCGTCCTTCTGGATGCCATTCACGAACAACCGCGATTTCAAGGCCAGTCCACGCCTGCTGGTCTCGGCCGAGGGGATGTACTACAAGGACGTCGACGGCAACAGCGTCCTCGACGGCACCGCCGGCCTGTGGTGCGTGCCCTGCGGCCACAGGCAGCCCAGGATCGTCGCCGCCGTCGGCGAGATGGTCGGCCAGCTCGACTTCGCGCCGACCTTCCAGATGGGCCACCCGGCCGCCTTCGACCTGGCCGAGCAGCTGATGGACTACACGAACCACAAGTTCGGCCACGTGTTCTACACGAATTCCGGCTCGGAAGCCGTCGATACCGCCCTCAAGATCGCGCTGGCCTACCACAAGGCGCACGGCGAGGGCGGGCGTACCCGCCTGATCGGGCGCGAGCGCGGCTACCACGGCGTCGGCTTCGGCGGCCTGTCGGTAGGCGGCATCGGCGCCAACAGGAAGAGCTTCGGCCCGCTGCTGCCCGGCGTCGACCACCTGCCGCACACGCACGACCTGCCGAGGAACGCGTTCTCGCGCGGCGAGCCGGACTTCGGCGTCGAGCTGGCGGACGAACTCGAACGCCTGGTCACGCTGCACGACGCCTCGACCATCGCCGCCGTGATCATCGAACCGGTGTCGGGCTCCACCGGCGTGCTGGTGCCGCCCAAGGGTTACCTGAAGCGCCTGCGCGCGATCTGCGACAAGTACGGCATCCTGCTGATCTTCGACGAAGTCATCACCGGCTTCGGCCGCCTGGCCACGCCCTTCGCGGCCGATTATTTCGAGGTCGAGCCGGACATGATGACCACGGCCAAGGGCATCACCAACGGCACCGTCCCGATGGGCGCCGTGTTCTCGAAACGGTTCATCCACGACGCCTTCATGGATGCGCCGGCGGGCATCGAGCTGTTCCACGGCTACACCTATTCGGGCCACCCGCTGGCCTGCGCGGCGGGCCTCGCCACGCTCGAGGTGTTCCGCGAACAGAAGATCCTCGAGCATGCGGCCGCCATGCAGCCCTATTGGGAAGACGCGGTGCACAGCCTGCGCGGGTTGCCGCATGTGATCGACATCCGCACGGTCGGGCTGGTGGCCGGCATCGAGCTGGAAAGCATTCCGGGCAAGGTCGGGGCGCGCGCCTATGCCGCCTTCAAGAAGGCATTCGCGGATGGCATCCTGATCCGCACCACGGGCGACATCATCGCGCTGTCGCCGCCGCTGGTACTCGAGAAGACCCACATCGACGAACTGTTCGGCAAATTGACCGACGTGCTGAAGCACCTGGACTGAAAGGTAACGCCATGGAGACGATCCATCATTTCATCGACGGCCGCACCGTCGAGGGCAGCGCACGCTTTGCCGACGTGTACAACCCGGCGCTGGGCGAGCCTTGCGCGCGCGTGGCGCTGGCCGGCCCGGACGACGTGGCTGCGGCGGTGGCCGCCGCCGCCGCCGCATTCCCGGCCTGGGCCGCGACGCCGCCGCTGGCGCGTGCGCGCATCCTGTTCAAGTACCTGCAGCTGTGCCAGCAGCACACCGACGAGTTCGCGGCCCTGGTGGTGCGCGAACACGGCAAGACCTTCAGCGACGCCCAGGGCGAAGTCGCGCGCGGCATCGAGGTGGTCGAGTTCGCGGTCGGCATCCCGCAGCTGCTGAAAGGCGAGTTCACCGACCAGATCGCGCGCGGCATCGACGCCTGGTCGATGCGCCAGCCACTGGGCGTGGTGGCCGGCATCACCCCGTTCAACTTCCCGGTCATGGTGCCGATGTGGATGTTCCCGGTCGCCATCGCCTGCGGCAACACCTTCGTGCTGAAGCCGTCGGAACGCGACCCGTCGCCGTCGCTGCTGCATGCGCGCCTGCTGCAGGAAGCCGGATTGCCGGACGGCGTGTTCAACGTGGTGCAGGGCGACAAGGCGGCGGTGGACGCGCTGCTCGACCATCCGGACATCCAGGCGCTGAGCTTCGTCGGCTCGACCCCGATCGCCGAATATATCTACGCGCGCGGCACCGCCTCCGGCAAGCGCGTGCAGGCGCTGGGCGGCGCCAAGAACCACATGGTGGTGATGCCGGACGCCGACATGGAGATGGCGGTCGATGCGCTGATGGGCGCCGCCTACGGCTCGGCCGGCGAGCGCTGCATGGCGATCTCGGTGGCGGTGGCGGTGGGCGAGGCCGGCGACCAGCTGGTCGCGCAACTGGCCGGACGCACCGCCGCGCTGAAGATCGGCGACGGCATGGCGCCCGGCGCCGACATGGGGCCGGTGGTCACCAGCGCCGCCAGGGCGCGCATCGAAAGGCTGATCGGCGAAGGCGTGGAGCAGGGCGCCACCCTGTTGGTGGACGGCCGCGGCTACCGGGTGCCTGGCCGCGAGAACGGCTTCTTCGTCGGCGGCACGCTGTTCGATCACGTGCAGCCGTCGATGAGCATCTACCAGGAAGAGATCTTCGGGCCGGTGCTGTGCGTGGTGCGCCTGCCGGACGTGGGCAGCGCCTTGGCCCTCATCAACGCCAACGAGTACGGCAACGGCGTCGCCGTGTTCACCCGCGACGGCGGCGTGGCGCGCGAATTCGTGCGCCAGGTGCAAGCGGGCATGGTCGGCGTGAACGTGCCGCTGCCGGTGCCGATGGCCTTCAACAGCTTCGGCGGCTGGAAGCGCAGCCTGTTCGGCGACCACCATGCTTACGGGCCGGAAGGGGTGCGCTTCTATACGCGGCACAAGGCGGTGATGCAGCGCTGGCCGAATACTGCGAGTGCGGGGGTGGAGTTTGCTTTTCCGCAGATGAAGTAGAAGCCACCTATAGCGATCAGCTCCCGCTACCCGCTACGTCGTCCCTGCGAAGGCAGGCACCCAAGTCATACGCATCTCGACAGCTCGTCCAACTTGGGCCCCTGCCTGCGCAGGGGCGACGTGCTGGAGCTGGCGCCACATGTTGACGGTAATAACGTACAAGAACCGAAGGGATGCCCATGATCGAGTCACTCCAGCATTTGCAACCGGCCGGAAGCACGCACGAGGCCCTGTCCGAACGCTTCACCGACCTCGCCCCGCCGCTCACCGCGCGTCAGGCCGCCATCGAGAGCGCCCGCTGCCTGTACTGTTACGATGCCCCCTGCACGCGCGCCTGCCCGACCGGCATCGACGTCGCCAGCTTCATTCGCAACATCCACGACCAGAACGTCGTCGGCGCCGCCATCGGCATCCTGAAGCAGAACATCTTCGGCGGCGCCTGCGCCCGCGTCTGTCCGACCGAGATCCTGTGCGAGGATGCCTGCGTGCGCAACAACGATGCCGAAGGACAGCCGGTCAAGATCGGCCTGCTGCAGCGCCACGCCATCGACCACGCCCGTTTCGACGCCCACCCGTTCCAGCGTGCGCCCGCCACCGGCAAGACGGTCGCCGTGGTCGGCGCCGGCCCAGCCGGGCTGTCCTGTGCGCACCGGCTGGCGATGCTGGGTCACGACGTGGTCGTGTTCGAGGCGCGCGACAAGGCGGGCGGCCTGAACGAATACGGCATCGCCAAGTACAAGCTGCCCGGCGACTTCGCCCGGCGCGAGGTCGCCTTCCTGCTGTCGATCGGCGGCATCCAGGTCCGCCACGGGCGCGTCCTGGGCGCCAACCTGCACCTGGCGGATTTGCACACCCGCTACGATGCCGTGTTCCTCGGCATCGGCCTGCAGGCCAGCCGCCGGCTGGGCCTTACCGGCGAGGATGCACCGGGCCTGTGCGCCGCGGTCGGCTACATCGCCACCCTGCGCCAGGCCGCGGACCTGGCGGCGCTGCCGGTGCCGCGCCGCGCCATCGTGATCGGCGCCGGCAACACCGCCATCGACATGGCGGTGCAGCTCAGGCGCCTCGGCGCGGACGAGGTCACGCTGGTGTACCGGCGCGGCCTGGCGTCGATGAGCGCCACCGGCCACGAGATCGAGATCGCCAAGCACCACTTCGTGCGCATGCGCACCTGGGCCGCGCCGCTGGAAGTGCTGCTGGACGACGCCGGACGGGTGCGCGGCATGCGCTTCGAGGAAACGCGCATGCAGGACGGGCGCCTGGTGGCCGCCGGCGGCATCGTCGAGATCGCCGCCGATGCCGTGTTCAAGGCCATCGGCCAGGGCATGGACGGCGACAGCCTGAGCGATTCGCTGGCGCGCGGGATCGAACGCGAACCGGACAGCGACAGGATCCACGTCGACAGGTTGTTCCGCACCGCGCTGCCGGGCGTGTACGCCGGCGGCGACTGCATCGCGCCGGGGCAGGACCTGACCGTGCAGGCGGTCCAGCACGGCAAGCTGGCGGCACTGGCCATCCACGCCGACATCCAATCCTTCGCATCCATGACGGGGGCAGCATGGCCGACCTGAGCATCGATTTTTGCGGTATCCGATCGCCGAATCCGTTCTGGCTGGCCTCGGCGCCGCCGACCGACAAGGCCTACAACGTGGTGCGCGCCTTCGAGGCCGGCTGGGGCGGGGTGGTGTGGAAGACGCTGGGCGAGGACCCGCCGGCGGTCAACGTGTCCTCGCGCTACTCGGCGCTGCACGGCAGGAACCGCGAGGTCATCGGCTTCAACAACATCGAGCTGATCACCGACCGCAGCCTGGAGGTCAACCTGCGCGAGATCGCCGCCGTGAAAAAGGCGTGGCCGGACCGGGCCATGATCGTGTCGATGATGCTGCCCTGCGAGGAAGCACCGTGGCGCGCCATCCTGCCGCTGGTGGAAGCCACCGGCGCCGACGGCATCGAGCTGAACTTCGGTTGCCCGCACGGCATGCCCGAGCGCGGCATGGGCGCGGCGGTGGGGCAGCAGCCGGACCTGATCGAACTGGTCACGCGCTGGTGCAAGACCTACACGCGGCTGCCGGTCATCGTGAAACTCACGCCCAACATCACCGACGTGCGCGCGCCGGCGCGGGCGGCGCTGGCGGGCGGGGCGGATGCGGTCTCGCTGATCAACACCATCAATTCGATCACCCACCTCGACCTGGACCGGATGGTGGCGTATCCGGCGGTCGGCGGCGCCAGCACCCATGGCGGCTATTGCGGCGCGGCGGTCAAGCCGATCGCGCTGAACATGGTGGCCGAGATCGCGCGCGACCCGGCCACCGGCCGCTTGCCGATCTCGGGCATCGGCGGCATCGGCAGCTGGCGCGACGCCGCCGAGTTCATCGCGCTGGGCGCCGGTTCGGTGCAGGTCTGCACCGCCGCGATGCTGCACGGCTTCCGTATCGTCGAGGAGATGAAGGACGGGCTGTCGCGCTGGATGGATGCGCAGGGCTATCCGGACATCGCGTCGTTCTCGCGCAAGGCGGTACCGAACACGACCGACTGGAAATACCTGGACATGAATTACCGGGTGGTCGCGCGCATCGACCAGGACAAGTGTATCCAGTGCGGCCGCTGCCACGTGGCCTGCGAGGACACCTCGCACCAGGCGGTGGCGCGGCTGGTGCAGGGCAATGTGCGGCGTTACGAGATCATCGACGCCGAATGCGTGGGCTGCAACCTGTGCGAAATCACCTGCCCGGTCGAGGACTGCATCACGATGGTGCCGCAGGAGACCGGCAAGCCTTACATGAACTGGACGCAGGATCCGCGCAATCCCCGGGCGGAGGCGGTACTGGGCGATGCGTGAATGCCGGATGGCGATGCTGTTCGGCTTGGCTGGCATTGCTTTTGCTGGTTGAATGCATGGACGGGGAACCCGGCTCGCCGTCCGCGTCCACCCTACCCGAAACGCCGGCATGACGGGTAGGGTGGACAGCTACGCTGTCCACGCGTTCGACGATAATAGGCACATCGAACATTGCTACCGTAGGAGAGAGACCCGATGAGCACCGCCCCCCAAGTCGACAAAGACCTCTGGAACGAAGACCTGGCCCCCACCAGCCCCGCGCAGCGCACCTGGCGCTGGTATCACTTTGCCGCGCTGTGGGTCGGCATGGTGATCAGCATTCCCGCCTACATGCTGGCGGCCAGCCTGATCGAGGGCGGCATGTCGGCCTGGCAGGCGGTGCTCACGGTATTCTTCGCCAACGTGATCGTGCTGCTGCCGATGCTGCTGATCGGCCACGCCGGCACCAAGTACGGCATCCCGTACGCGGTGCTGGCGCGTACCTCGTTCGGCACGCGCGGCGCACGGCTGCCGGCGCTGATGCGCGCCATCGTCGCCTGCGGCTGGTACGGCATCCAGACCTGGTTCGGCGGCAGCATGATCTACACGCTGCTGGGCGTGCTCAGTGGCGGCATGAGCGGCAGCCCGGTAGGCGGCGCCAACCTGCCGGGCCTGGGCATCAATCCCGGCCAGCTGGGCTGCTTCCTGGCGTTCTGGGCGATCCAGTTCTATTTCATCGTGCACGGCATGGATTCGATCCGCAAGCTCGAGACCTATACCGCGCCGCTGAAGATCGCGATCTGCTTCCTGCTGCTGTGGTGGGTGTACGACAAGGTTGGCGGCTTCGGTCCGCTGCTGGCCCAGCCTTCGCAGTTCGTCGAAGGCGGACCCAAGGCCGGCCTGTTCTGGCACGTGTTCTGGCCTTCGCTGACCGCGATGATCGGCTACTGGGCCACGCTGGCGCTGAACATCCCGGACTTCACCCGCTTCGCCAAGAGCCAGCGCGACCAGGTGGTCGGCCAGTCGCTCGGCCTGCCGCTGCCGATGGGCTTGCTGGCGGCGCTGGCGGTGACCGTCACCTCGGCCACCGTCGTCCTGTACGGCAAGGCGCTGTGGGACCCGGTCGACGTGGCCAGCCGCATGACCGGCATCGCGGTGCTGGTGGCGCTGCTGATCCTGCTGATCGACACCGCCAGCGTCAACCTGGCCGCCAACATGGTCGGTCCCGCCTATGACTTCTCGGCGCTGTCGCCGGAGCGTATTTCCTACCGCGCGGGCGGCTACATCACCGCCGGCATCGCGCTCGCCATGATGCCCTGGAAGATCCTCGAGAAGAGCGAGAACTACATCTTCATCTGGCTGACCGGCTACTCGGCGCTGCTCGGGCCGATCGCCGGCATCCTGATCGTCGATTACTACTTCATCCGCAAGACCGACATCGCCGTCGACCACCTGTACCGCGACGATGGCATCTACGCCTATCGCAATGGCTGGAACATGGCCGCCATCGTCGCCTTCGTCGCCGGCGTGCTGCCGAACATCCCCGGCTTCCTGAACGCGGCCTTCCCGGACGCCTTCCCGGACGTCGGCGCCGGCTTCAAGACCCTGTATACCTATGCCTGGTTCGTCGGCATCGCGATCGCCGCGGTGGTGTACGGACTGATGATGAAAGGCCGGGCGGTGCCTGCGATGCGCCCGGCCCGCTCGCTCGACTGAGCGCACTGGAAACCGCCATGTTTCCAAGGTTTTGCCAGGCGCTCCACACCTTTTGAAGGAGAAGTCCATGACCGTATTGATACGTGGCGGTACCGTCGTCAACGCCGACCGGGCGTTCCGTGCCGACGTCCTGTGCGAGGGCGGCAGCATCGCCGCCGTCGGCGACAAGCTGGCGGCGCCGCCCGGCGCCACCGTGATCGACGCCGGCGGCCAGTACGTGATGCCGGGCGGGATCGACACCCACACCCACATGCAGCTGCCTTTCATGGGGACGGTGACCAGCGACGACTTCTACAGCGGCACCGCGGCCGCGCTGGCCGGCGGCACCACGACCATCATGGACTTCGTGATCCCGAGCCCGAAGCAGCCGCTGATGGAGGCCTTCCACACCTGGCGCGGCTGGGCGGAGAAATCGGCCGCCGACTACACCTTCCACGTGGCCGTGACCTGGTGGGACGAGTCGGTGCACGCGGACATGGGCACCCTGGTGCGCGAGCACGGCGTGAACAGCTTCAAGCATTTCATGGCGTACAAGAACGCGATCATGGCCGACGACGAGACGCTGGTGAAGAGCTTCCGGCGCGCGCTCGAACTCGGCGCGATCCCGACCGTGCACGCCGAGAACGGCGAACTGGTCTACCAGTTGCAGAAGGAATTGCTGGCCCGGGGCGTCACCGGGCCGGAAGCGCATCCGCTGTCGCGCCCGCCGGAAGTCGAGGCCGAGGCGGCCAACCGCGCGATCGCCATCGCGGGCGTGCTGGGCACCCCGGTCTACATCGTGCACGTCTCCTGCGCCGAATCGCTGGACGCCATCGCCCGCGCCCGCGCGCGCGGCCAGCGCGTGTACGGCGAAGCGCTGGCCGGGCACCTGGTGATCGACGACAGCGTCTACGCCAGCACCGACAAGGCCCATGCGCGCGCGCACGTGATGAGCCCCCCGTTCCGTTCCAGCCACCACCAGGCCGCCCTGTGGCAGGGCCTGCAGGGCGGCAACCTGCACACCACCGCGACCGACCACTGCACCTTCTGCGCCGAGCAGAAGGCGATGGGCGCCGACGACTTTACCCGCATCCCGAACGGCTGCGGCGGCGTCGAGGAGCGCATGGCCGTGGTCTGGGACGCCGGCGTCAACGGCGGCAAGCTGACCCCGTCCGAATTCGTGCGCGTGACCTCGACCAACGCGGCGCAGATCTTCAACATGTACCCGCGCAAGGGCCTGGTGGCCGTGGGCGCGGACGCGGATGTCGTGGTGTGGGATCCGCTCGGCATGAAGACCCTGTCCGCCGCGACCCAGTTCTCCAAGGGCGGGTTCAACGTGTTCGAGGGCCGGACCGTGCGCGGCGTGCCGACGCACACGGTGGCGGCGGGCAAGGTCGTTTTCGAAAGGGGCGACCTGCGGGCGGAGCAGGGGGCGGGACGGTATGTGGAGCGGCCGGCGTTTGGGGCGGTTTCCGCCGGGGCTTCCGCTGCCGGTGCGGCTGCTGCGGCACCCGCACCCGCACCCGCGCCCGCGCCCGCGAATAGCGCCGCCAGCCTCTGAACGTCGCCCCTGCGCAGGCAGGGGCCCAATTCGCACGAGCTGTCGAGACGCATCAAACCTGGGCCCCTGCCTTCGCAGGGGCGACGATTCGAACGATAACGCAAGGATTCCCACCATGAACGATCTGCGCATCAACGGCGCCCGCCTGTGGACTTCCCTGATGGACCTGGCCCGCATCGGCGCCACCGACAAGGGCGGCGTCAAGCGCCTGGCCCTGACCGACCTCGATCGCCAGGGCCGCGACCTGGTGGTCCAGTGGGGGAGGGAAGCCGGCCTGGCCATCACGGTGGATAAAATCGGCAACGTCTTCATGCGCCGCGAAGGCACCAATCCGGCGCTGCCGCCCGTGGTCACCGGCAGCCACATCGACACCCAGCCGACCGGCGGCAAGTTCGACGGCAACTACGGCGTGCTGGCCGGGCTGGAAGTGGTGCGCACGCTGAACGACCACGCCATCCGCACCGAGGCTCCGGTCGAGGTCGTGTTCTGGACCAACGAGGAAGGCTCGCGCTTCGTGCCGGTGATGATGGGGTCGGGCGTGTTCTGCGGCGCCTTCAGCCTGGAGACCGCGTACGCGGCGCGCGACGTGGACGGCAAGAGCGTCGGCGAGGAATTGCAACGCATCGGCTACCGGGGCGAGCAGGTGCCGGGCGAACACCCGATCGGCGCCTATTTCGAGACCCACATCGAGCAGGGACCGGTGCTGGAGGATGCCGGCAAGGTGATCGGCGTGGTGCCGGCGGTGATGGGCCTGTCCTGGTACGACTGCACGGTGGGCGGCATGGAAGCGCATGCCGGCCCGACCCCGATGCATTTGCGCCGCGACGCGCTGCAGGTGGCCACCCTCGTCATGCAGGAGACCGTGGCCATTGCCAACCGCTATCCGCCTTATGGGCGCGGCACGGTCGGCATGGTGCAGGTGTTCCCCAACAGCCGCAACGTGATCCCGGGCCAGGTCAAGTTCAGCATCGACCTGCGCAACGTCACCGGCGAACTGCTGGACACCATGCATGACGAGATCACCGCCTTCGTCGACAGGACCCGGCGCGACAGCGGCCTGGCGATCGGCCTGGAGCGCGTGTCGTACTACCCGCCTTGTCCCTTCCACCCGGATTGCGTGGATGCGGTGCGCGCCGCCACCGCCGCCCTCGGCTACCCCAGCATGGACGTGGTGTCGGGCGCCGGCCACGACGCCATCTACGTCGCGCGGCTGGCGCCGGCCGGCATGATCTTCGTGCCCTGCAAGGACGGCATCAGCCACAACGAGATCGAGGACGCCCAGCCCGCTCACCTGGAAGCCGGCTGCAACGTGCTGCTGCACGCGATGCTGGAACGGGCCGGCACGGCCGGGCGCACGATTGAAACGCCCGCGCCGGACCAACTTATTGCATAATAGCAATCGACCAATCCGGTCTGTTACCTCGGGCGTGGATAATGCTGACCGGGCACTACGAAATTCCCCTGGTCCTGGTCTCGATTTTCGTCGCGATCGTCGCCTCCTACTCCGCGCTCAGCCTCGCCGGGCGCGTCACCGAATCCAGGGGCCGGGCCCGGTATGCCTGGACCGTGGGCGGCGCCATCGCGATGGGTTCCGGGATCTGGGCCATGCACTTTGTCGGGATGCTGGCTTTCAGGCTGCCGATCCCGATCGCCTTCGACACGCCGATCACGGTGGTGTCGCTGCTGCTGCCGATCGCCGCCTCCGGCCTGGCGCTGTGGCAGGTCAGCCGGGCTGAGCTCAGCAGCACCCGCCTCGCGCTCAGTGCGTTGCTGATGGGCGCCGGCATCAATGCGATGCACTACACCGGCATGGCCGCGCTGCTCATGGCGCCGGGCATCGTCTACGACCCGTGGCTGTTCGCGCTGTCGGTGCTGATCGCCATCGGCGCCTCGGCGCTGGCGCTGTGGATCGCCTTCCGGTTGCGCCGCAACACGCCCTGGATCTGGCTGCCGCGCTTCGGTGCCGCGGTCGTGATGGGTGCCGCCATCGTCGGCATGCACTACACCGGCATGGCGGCCGCCAGCTTCCCCGCCGACAGCGTGTGCATGGCCGCGCGGGAGGGCGTGCAACCCGGCGGCCTGGCGCTGCTGGTCGTGATCGCCAGCTTCGGCGTACTGAGCCTGGCACTGACGGCATCCGTGTTCGATGCGCGCCTGGAAGTCAACGCGCGCATCCTGGCGATGTCGGAGGTGAACGCCGCCGAGCGCGAGCGGCTGCTGGTGCGCGAGCGCGCCGCGCGCGACCAGGCCGAGCACCTGAGCGCGATGAAGGACGAATTCCTGGCCACGCTGTCGCACGAGCTGCGCACGCCGCTGAACGCGATCCTCGGCTGGGCCGGCATGCTCCAGCGCGGCGTGAAGGACGAGGCCACGCTGCGGCGCGGCCTGGACACCATCGAACGCAACGCGCGCGCCCAGGGCCAACTGATCGACGACCTGCTCGACATGAGCCGCATCGTCTCCGGCACCCTGCGCCTGGACGTGCAGCGCGTGGACCTGGCCAGGGCGGTCGAGGGCGCGCTCGGCACCGTGCAGCCGGCGGTGCTGGCCAAGCAGATCGACTTGCGCACCGACATGAGCGCCGATCGCGCCGAAGTGCACGGCGACGCCGGCCGCCTGCAGCAGGTGCTGTGGAATCTGCTGTCGAACGCGGTCAAGTTCACGCCCGGCGGCGGCACCGTGCAGGTGCGGCTGGCATGCGAGGGCACCGATGCGGTGATCCGCGTGAGCGATTCCGGGATCGGCATCGCGCCCGAATTCCTGCCGCACGTGTTCGACCGCTTCCGCCAGCAGGACGCCTCGATCACGCGCCGCCACGGCGGCCTGGGGCTGGGCCTGGCGATCGTCAAGCAGCTGGTCGAGCTGCACGGCGGGACCATCGCTGCCGACAGCGCCGGCGAGAACCGGGGCACCACGTTCACGCTGCGCCTGCCGCTGGCGGCACTGGCGGCGGCCACCGAGGTCGATGCATCCGCCGAGGTCGCGGCCGGCGCGCGGGTGCAGGCGCTGTCCGACCTGTCGGGCCTGAAGGTGCTGCTGGTCGACGACGCGCCCGACACCCTCGACGTGCTGGAACAGATCCTGCGGCAGAGCGGCGCGGAGACGATGAGCGCCACCGGCGCCGAGATGGCGCTGGCGCTGCTGGCACGCGAGCGGCCGGACGTGATCGTCAGCGACATCGGCATGCCCGAGGTCGACGGCTTCGAACTGATGCGCCGCATCCGGCGCCTTCCGCACGATGCCGGCGGCGAGATCCCGGCGCTGGCGCTGACCGCCCTGACGCGCCAGGACGACTACGACAAGGCGCTGCGCGCCGGCTTCGACGATTACCTGGCCAAGCCGGTGGACGCCGGCGCGCTGGTGGCGCGCATCGCCGAGATGGCCGGCGGGACGACAGGCAGCGGCACCTGATTTAGAACCTATCCCAGTAGGGAGAGGGAAGTTGATGGCGATGCATGGCAAGTGGGGGCAAGGCGCGAGGACGCCGCATGGCGCGCCATGCAAGGATGAGCAACGCAGCACCCGCTTGCCATGCGCGTCAGCAACGACCGGTTCCCTGCTGGGATAGGTTCTTACTGGAAGGTCGTTTCGCGTTCCGGCGTGGCGCTGATGCGGTGGATCGCCAGGTCGGCGCCGTCGAATTCCTGCTCCGGGTCGAGGCGCAGGCCGACCGTGGCCTTCAGGGCGCCGTACACCGCCCAGCTGCCCAGGCCCGCGACGCCGATGCCGAGCGCGGTGCCGGCCAGCTGCGACAGCAGCGAGACGCCGCCCAGGCCACCCAGCGCATGGCTGCCGAAGATGCCAGCCGCGATGCCGCCCCAGGCGCCGCACAGGCCGTGCAGCGGCCACACGCCCAGCACGTCGTCGATCTTCCAGCGATTCTGCGCCAGCGTGAAAGTGGTGACGAACAGGGCGCCCGCCACCGCGCCGGTGACCAGCGCGCCGAGCGGGTGCATCAGGTCGGAGCCGGCGCACACCGCCACCAGGCCGGCCAGCGGGCCGTTATGGGTGAAGCCGGGGTCGTTGCGGCCCAGCAGGAAGGCGCTCAGCGTGCCGCCCGCCAGCGCCATCAGCGAATTCACGGCGACCAGGCCGTTCATCTTGTCCAGCGTCTGCGCGCTCATCACGTTGAAGCCGAACCAGCCGACCATCAGGATCCAGGCGCCCAGCGCCAGGAACGGGATGTTCGAGGGCGGGTGGGCGGCGATGCGGCCATCCCGGGCATAGCGGCCGCGCCGCGCGCCCAGCAGCAGCACCGCGGGCAGGGCGGCCCAGCCGCCGACCGCGTGCACCACCACCGAGCCGGCGAAATCGTGGAAGGGCGCGCCGAAGCTGGCGGCCAGCCAGTCCTGGATACCGAAGCGGTTGTTCCAGGCGATGCCCTCGAAGAAAGGATAGACCAGGCCGACCAGCAGCGCGGTGGCCGCCATCTGTGGATGGAACTTGGCGCGTTCGGCGATGCCGCCCGAGACGATGGCGGGAATCGCGGCGGCGAAGGTCAGCAGGAAGAAGAACTTCACCAGCGCGTAGCCGTTGTTGGCGACCAGCGTGTCGGTGGCGCCGACGAAATGGACGCCGTAGGCGATGCCATAGCCGACGAAGAAGTAGGCAATTGTCGATACCGCGAAATCGATCAGGATCTTGACCAGGGCGTTCACCTGGTTCTTGCGGCGTACGGTCCCCAGTTCGAGGAAGGCGAAACCGGCATGCATCGCCAGGATCATGATCCCGCCGAGCAGGATGAACAGCGCGTCGGCGCCGCTTTTGTAAGCTTCCATGCAGTACTGTTCCTAAAAAAGTGCAGGCAAAATGCGCAGGCACTTTTTAGTAGCAATAAGCGTTCCATTTTGGTGAGCGGGCGCACCCCGCGCGGGCGCATGGAGCCGGCGCCCGATTTTCGTGCGCCGGCACCGCGATGGTGCGCCTGTGCGCCAAAATGGATGGCAGGCTTGCCTGTCCTATATTGCCTGCGGGAGTTCGCCCAATTCGATCTCGCGCCGTTCCTCGTGGCTGCGCCGGCCGGCTTCCAGCAGCTGCATGACCGCGATCGCGTCCGCCGGCGGGACCGGATTCGGCGCGCCGTCCAGGATGGCGTCGCGTACCTGGCGGTAGTATGCCTGGTAGGCGCCGTTCTCGGTGGCGATCGGGGTCGTCTTCACGGTGCCGTTTTCTTCGAGCGACAGCATGCCCTGTTCGGGATCGACGCCCCAGGCCGCGGCATCCGGACCCGGCAACCGGCCGGTCTTCAGCATGGCTTCCTGCGGATCCAGGTGCTGCTTGACGTAGCTGCCGCGGGTACCGTACAGCGCCACGCGCGGGCGCGGTGCCGCGGTCAGCATGCTGGCCGCCACGTCCACGCGCAGGCCGTCGGCGTAGCGCAGGCGCGCGTGGACGCAATCGTCGGCCTGGGTGCCCGGCCGCAGCGCCGCCAGGTCGGCCTGGATCGCCAGCGGCCAGCCGAAATAGTGCAGCGCTTCGTGCAGCATGTGCGGCCCGAGGTCCATCCAGGTGCCGCCGCCCTCGAGCGCGGCTTCCTTCCAGCGCGGCAGCGGCTGCGGGCGGAAGCGGTCGAAGTGGATGGCGGCGTGGCGGATGGTGCCGAGCGTGCCGGCGGCCAGCAGCCCGGCGGCCGTGATCGTGCTGCTGTCCCAGCGGCGGTTGTGGAAGACGCTCAGCAGCAGTCCGCGCTCTTCGGCCATGGCGGCCAGGCGCCGCGCCTCGTCGACCGTCGCCGTGAACGGCTTGTCGACCACCACGTGCTTGCCGGCCTCCAGGGCCAGCGCGGCCAGCTCGAAGTGGGTTGCGTTGGGGCTGGCGACGACGACCAGGTCGACCAGCTCGCTGACGGCCAGCGCGCGCGCATCGGCCAGCACCGTCACCGCATCGCCCAGCGCGGCGTGCACCTTGTCCGGGCCGCGGCTGGCCACCGCGGCGATGCGCAGGCCGGGCGTCGAGCGCACCAGCGGCGCGTGGAAGGTCTGGCCGGCGAGGCCGAAACCGATGATGCCTACCCTTAGCGTCTTGTCTTGCATGTCCTCTCCCGTTTCACGATCGGGAGAGTGTAGCGCAGGGCGGGGGCGGTCGCCGCGCAGGTTGGCCTTGCGCGTGCCCACCCTACGATTTGACGAGGCTTCTGGCGGCGGCGCTGACCTGGTCACGCAACCACTTGTGCTCCGGCGACTGGTGCATCCGCTGGTGCCACAACTGGTAGAAGCGCATCGGCGGGAACTTGAGCGGCACCGTGAAACTCTTCAGCGGCAGGGTCTTTTCATAGAAGCGGATGAACTGGCGCCCGGTGGTCAGCACCAGGTCGGTCTGGGTCAGCATGTACGGGATCAGGCCGAAGTAGGGCGACTCCACCGCCACCTTGCGCTGCAGGCCCTCGCGTTCCAGGAAGGCGTCGATCACGCCGTGGTAGCCGGGCAGCATGCTGGACGGCGCCACGTGCGGCAAGGTCAGGTAATCGTCGAGCGTCATCGCGTCGCTCGCGGTGCGGCGCGCGTAGGCGCTGTCGGCGCGCATGGTGCAGATGATCGGGTCTTCGAACAGCTTGGAGATGTGCAGGTGTGCCGGCGGCTCTTCCCAGTTGGCGATGACGAGGTCGATCTCGCCGTCGGACAGCATGCGCAGGTAATCGGTGCCCGGCCCCAGGTGGTGCAGGGTGACGCGGCTGTTGGGCGAGCCGCGCCGCAGGGCGGCCACCACGCCCGGCAGGAATTGGGTGTCCAGGTAGTCCGGCGCGGCGATGCGGAAGGTGCGCGCGGCTTCTTCCGGCATGAAGGGCGACTTCTTGATGAACAGGCTCTCGGTCTCGTCCAGGATGCGCTTGGCCGGCTTGAGCAGGCTTTCGCCATGCTGGGTCGGCACCATGCCGCGCGCGCCGCGCACCAGCAGGGGGTCGCCCGTCAGTTCGCGGAGTTTACGCAGCGAGGCCGAGATCGAGGGCTGCGGCTGGTTCAACTTGAGGGCCACGCGCGACACGTTCTTCTCGACCAGCAGCAGGTAGAGGATGCGGATCAGGTGCAGGTCGAGATGCTGGGGCAGGCTGGACATGGATTCGAAAAATCGTGCGTATCAATCGTGCGTATATGCGTGAGCTTATGTTGAATATACGTTATTTTTCATGTTGAATAAATGGAAACCGGATTATCTTGTCGTAACCCGCTGGCTGTAATTAGCCCGCTGTAATTTGCCTGTAGTGACTGCATAAGGGATGCGCATGGATTATCTGCTGCCGTATGGCCTCGAATGGATGAATCTCCTGGTGCGCTGGCTGCACATCATCACCGGCATCGCCTGGATCGGGGCCTCCTTTTATTTCGTCTGGCTCGACAACTCTCTGCGCCCGCCGGCGCCGGGCGGCGAGCTGGCGCGCAAGGGCGTGTCCGGCGAGCTGTGGGCGGTGCACGGCGGCGGTTTCTACAATCCGCAGAAGTACATGGTGGCGCCGGCCGAGCTGCCGGCCGAGCTGCACTGGTTCAAGTGGGAAGCGTATTCGACCTGGCTGTCGGGCTTCGCGCTGCTGGGCATCGTCTATTACTTCAACGCCCAGGCCATGATGGTCGACCGCGGCGTGGCCGACCTGTCCAGCTGGCAGGCCGTCGGCATCGGGCTGGGCAGCCTGGTCGTGGCCTGGGTCGTGTACGACCTGCTGTGCCGCTCGAAGCTCGGCAAGCACGACCTGGCCTTCGGCGCCGTCGTCTATACCTTGCTGCTCGGCGCCACCTGGGTGCTGACCCACCTCCTCAGCGGACGCGCGGCGTATATCCACGTCGGCGCGATGATCGGCACCATCATGGTGGCCAACGTGGCGATGGTGATCATTCCCGGCCAGCGGAAAATGGTGAACGCGATGCGCGCCGGGCAAAAGCCCGATCCCGTCTACGGCATCCGCGGCAAGCAGCGCAGCGTCCACAACAACTACTTCACGCTGCCGGTGCTGTTCATCATGATCAGCAACCACTTCGCGATGACCTACCACCATGCGCATGCGTGGGCGGTGCTGGGCGCGATCATGGCGGCCGGCGTCTTCATCCGCCACTTCTTCAACCTGCGCCACAAGGGCCGCATCGAGTACAAATACCCGGCGATCGGCGTGCTGCTGCTGGCGGCGGTGGCAATCACGATCGCGCCGCGTCCGGTGGCGCCGCCGCCGGCCCGCGCGGATGCCGATGCCGCGCATGCGGGGGCGCAGTTCGCGGCGGTGCAGGGCATCATCGCGCAGCGTTGCGTATCCTGCCATGCGGCGCATCCGACCCAGCCCGGCTTCGCGGCGGCGCCGGCCGGCGTCGCGCTCGATAATGCGCAGGGCATCCGCCAGAACGCCGCGCGCATCTACCAGCAGGCAGTGCAACTGAAGGCGATGCCGCTGGCGAACATGACCAACATGACGGACGCCGAACGGGCCCAGGTCGCGGCCTGGTTCGAGGGCGGCGCCAGGACGAATTGAGCGAGGCGATGGAACAGACCAAAGAACAGCTGCTGCGTAGGTCGACGCCCATTTCGACGAACAGGTCGCCTTCCCGCAGGCAATGACCCTCATCCCCAACAGGCCGCCACGCGCATCCTAAACGCGATCTACGGCCAGTTGCCCGAACTGAAGAGGATCAATCCGGTCGTGCCCGGCATCGATTCGCCGACCATGCTGGTGGGCCGCATCGACGGCACCAACACCAAGGTCGTTCCCGGCAAGGTGGTCATGAAAATGGAACGGCGCATGATCCCGAAGAAGACCCTGCAGCGGCGGAAGCCCCGGGGCGCAAGCTGGTCGAGGACGCGGTGCGCGATCTGCCCGGCATCCGGCTCGACATCAAGCACCTGCTGCTGTCGCAGGCGCTGCGGCCTCGGCCGGGTTCGAAAAGCTGGTGGCCAGCCTGCAGAAGAAGGGCCTGGCCGTGATGGGCGAGGCGCCGCAGGCGAAAGGCATTGCAGCAGACGCAACAGAACGTGTTCGAGATGCTCCTGGCTTTTGGTAAAAATTTTGCCATGAACTCCAAAAGTAGTTTCCGGCTTTCGAAGTTCATTTAGAGCGCCTAACAAAACCTCCATGGCTGCGTTGCATCGCCTCGCCGTACTCGCGTACTGTCTTCGGCGATACGCCTTGCCCTGAAGGTTTTGTTAGGCGCTCTTAATCTGGGTACTTTAGATAATGGCGTCTTCGCTAATTAATCGAAAAAGTAGCCGCAAGCCAGGCCGCCAGCGATGCCGCCAACTACGGCCCCGCCTTCGAAGCCGGCCCAAGCACCGGCCCCGCCAGTAAAATATGCCCCAATACCGCCACCAATCAGCCCGCCCGTGAAGGCCGATGCCGCGATGCACATATTTTCCGCAGTTCCGCCGCTTACGTTTTCGATTTGATTCAAGTTCAGAGTTTGCATTTTATTCTTGAAAATAGAAATAACAAATTTCTTTGTCGTTGTTTGGCATGTGTTTACGTGAATGAATTCGTAAACTATCAAAGTCTTCGATTGAAGCCTCGGGTTCCATCTACCCGATTGCACCGAGGTCCAGTGACTGTTTTCCAGCCTCTGCAGTTGGTTGAATAAGCATCGAGTGAATGCGCGCAAATGGCTGGTGTTGATATGTCCAGCCAATCAATTGATGCGGTGATGGCATAAAGAGTCAACCGACGATGCCGGTCAATCCCAATATCAACCAAACTACTCCGATGCAAACCAGCCCTCTTTTTACCTTCTTGTTGGATGAAAGCCCCGCACTACAGAACAGAACCATAGATATGACGAAAAAAAATGAGTCTCTCATACTTAGCTATATGATTGCCAAAACTTGTTTAACATCGTGCTGCATATAAAACAACAGTAAAGCGTACATGAGCCGCTACGCCATCAGTATGCCTTGATGGTCAAACGATATCTTGCAAGTCCTTCTGTAATGCGGCTGCAAGCCCTGATTCAAGAGGCAGGATACGATTCGGGCTTTTTATTATTGGTAAAAATAGCCGCAGGCAGCCGTTCCAACAATGCCACCGATTTCCGCACCGGCCAGGAAGCCGGCCCAGGCGCCGGCGATGCCGCCAGGCGAACCCCAAGCGCCACCGACTATGCCAAACCCAAGGGAAACTTCAGCTACACATTGTGACTCAGTGTGGCCTCCACTGATGTTGGCGATTTCATCGAAATTCAGGACTTGCATTCAATCTCTCCAATACTATTATTAATGTCCACTTGTTGATCGCTTGCTTCATCTTTAACAGCGACATGTTTAATGTACATTAATAAAATCTGCTTGCTAAGAAATATTTTTACCAAGAAATTTTTTCAAAAACTGATTGTGCGGCAAATGGAATGGAAAGCGGGCAAGTGCCGCTGTTCTCAAGTCAAACATCGTGAATTGAGAAACTCGATGCCGCAGTTTTCTGGATTTGGATATTGGAATCGGAACTCGGATATTCGGAGATCGCACAACAAAAATCTGTCATGAGAAACGACTGCATGGAGCTCTATTTGCTACCCAGGTAGCTGAATATGGATGATATCGCTGGCCGTTATCATGCGTCTAATCATCCATCCATGATTTCTCGGAAATGGCATGCTGAAGCATTTGCAAGCACTTGCAAGCGCATGTAAAACCCCAGTGTTCGTATTTTTTTCAGCTATCCATTTTCAGGTTCATATCAATACTCGCGAGCTATCTGCTGAAACCAAGGTCATGGGCGTGATCAGAAGCCGCGCAGGCTCGATCGGTATTTTATGCAAATAGCATGACTGAAAAAAATTTTATCACGGGGTGGGAAAAAATTCAATTACTGACTTTGTGGCCGCATCGTATTCACATGATGGGCGATCGAGACCGAATAGCCGTGGTATGTCTTGCATTGATTTGCGAATGAGGAAATACTGCAATAATTTCGAATTGAAAATATCACCAATTCCCACTCAAATTGAGTGAATGGATTTAGAGCGTCTAACAAAACCTTCAGGGCAAGGCGCAACGTCGAAGACAGTACGAATGTACGACGAGACGGTGCAACGCTGCCATGGAGGTTTTGTTAGACGCTCTTAATCAGGCAATGTAGTCATGCAGGTCGTATCCGCATTGGCACAGCCGCTCGGCGCCGCCGCTACGCCACGCTGTAACTTGCTGCCGCACGAGGTCGTGCTGGGCTATCGCGATGGTGCAGGGCGCGAAACGGCGATGCAGATGGGCGACAACCGGCCGGCCGCCACGTTCATCGCATGACAGTCATGGAAGCCCGGGTAGCTGCTCTTTCGTTCAGGGATCAACTTGTCAATCCACTGTCTTGCGCGGCACGATCGCGAACTGCGGCGCGGCGCTGTAGTCGGGCTGCACGCTGCGCGCCATGAAGCGCTTCCATGCGGCCAGGCCCGGCTTGCCGGCGCTGTCCGCCGCATACGCGAGGGCCGGCTGCATGTTCGATGGAAAACCCATCGCCGACGACGAGAATCCGCTCATCTCGCCGCTGCGCAGTTTCAGCGCCACTGCCATGTCCTGGCCGGCGCAGGGCAGCTTCTGGATGTCCGGCTTCTGGCTGGCGCGGTAGACCTGCCCGATGTCGTCGTAGATCGGCCCGTCGCGCGTGTCGCGTACCTGCACGTCGTACATGGCGCCCTCGATCCAGCAGGTGCCCTGGCCCGTCATGCGCGCGATCGGGAACCTGCTTTTCCAGGCCAGCAGCGGGCGCGCATCCTCGAAGCCGAGGTCGGCCAGGTGCCCGACCGCCGAGGTGAAGAAATCGTCCTGCCATGGCGCGATCCCGGTATTGCCGCGGTACGAGAACGCGTACCCGTTGACGATCACGCCGAGCCGGTTGGCCTTGGGATCGCGCGTGTAGGTGGTGTTGTACCAATCCAGGTTGTGCTTGACGACGCCCATGAAGTAGGACTTCAGGCGGTCGGCGTCCGGCGTGATGTAGGCCGCGTCGCCGATGGTGCGCAAGGCCCAGGCCTGGCCGCGCACCTGGTCGGACTTGAGCAGGCCCTTGGCGTTGTCCCGGTAGTTGGGGTTGGACGAGAACGCGTCGTAGCTGGCCCAGAACTGCAGCTCTTCCAGGTAGTAGTGGTCGCCGGTGAGCAGGTAGGGCAGGTAGGCCAGGTTGGGCTGGTGCGACACGTCCGGCGAATACGGCGTGTCGCAGGCCTTGTCGGCCGCGCAGTCGGGAAAGGCTTCGTACTTGCCGGTGGCCGGGTTGCGGGTATCGCCCTTGTGGCCCAGGCGCGTCATGTAGGGATAATCGAGCAGGCTGACCGGCCTGCCGCTGCGCCGGTCGCGATAATGGATCGGCCAGCTGCCGGCCAGGTCGCCGCCGCCGAGGGTGGCCTGGCGCGCGCGCCGGTCCATGCTCAGCAGGTAGAGCACGGCCCAGTCGGGCAGCAGGCCGATGTCGCCGCGGCCGCCCGTGGTCGGCATGTAGGGCGTGGCCAGGCCGGCGCCCATCGGTTCGACGGCGTCGCCCTTCCAGCGCGTGTGCAGCTTGTCCAGCGCCGCCTCGGCCGGCACGATCGACTGGTCGTAGTTCGGCACCGCGCGCGTGGCGATCAGGTAGGGCGTATCGTGCCTGAGTTCGAGCGCCGGCGCCTCGCCCCACCAGAACACCTTGCGCCAGCGCGCATGGTGCAGGTGCTTCAGGCCGGGCCGCGCCCAGGCTTCGCGGCCCCCGATCTCGACCCGCGCGTCGTAGCTGAAGTTGCGCGGGCCGGGTTCATAGGCCCAGTCGTTCTCGACGGTGACGTCGACGCGCGCGCGCTTCGTCTGCGGATACCAGCGCACGGCGAAGCGAGCCGCCAGGTGCGGATGCGCGGCGCCCTGCGCGTTGACGAGCGGCGCCGTGACCTGCCATTCGGTGACCAGCGGACCGGCCAGCCAGGTTTCCACGCCCTTGCCGGCGAGCAGGCGCTCGGCCGACGCAGTCCAGGCCTGGCCGTCGATGCCGGCGCTGACGCCGGCGCGGAAGCCCTGGCCCAGCAGTGCGGCGGGACCTGCGGCAGCGGGACGGGGGGCGGCAGGACCGGAGGCGGCGGGCTTCGCCGGCGCCGCCTTGCCGTCCGCGGCCAGCACCAGCATCAGCGACTGCTTCGGCGCCAGCGCCGGCACCACGGCCGAGATGACGGCATGGCGCACCGACCCGTCCGGATGGCGCGCCTTGACATCCACCTGCAGCGGCACCGGCTTGCCGCCCAGCTTGCCCGTCAGGCGCTCCGGCTGCCTGAGGTCGCCGGGCGCGAACACCTGGCCGAAGGTGAGCGGCACGTCCTCCTGCCCCGCGCTGCCGGTGCTGTCGACGAACACGCCGGTCAGGCCACCCTCGATGCCCTGCTGCTGTTGCAACTGCTTCTGCTGCGCCAGCTTGACCGGTTCGCCGTAGCGCGCGGCCAGCACGCGGCCGGCGTCGAGCTGGCCGGTGGCCGGCAGGCCGGTGAAGCCGTCCTGGGCCGTGGCGCTGGCGGCGAGGGTAATGAGAGCGAAGGCGAGTAGGGACGGGAGGCGGGCAGGTCGCATGGTGGTTGGGGCGGTCGCGGAAACGCTAGCTTACCGCAGCGGGCGATGTCGCCGTCGTCCCGCTGCGTCCAGGCGAACAGGCGAACAGGCGAACAGGCGAACAGGCGAACAGGCGAACAGGCGATTTTCGGCGGCGTGGTGACAAAGCGAGGATTTTCGGGGCCGCCTTCATTGCTATGCTATTGCTTTTAGGAATCAAAAAGAAAGCAAGCATGAAGATCCTCATCGTCCTCGCCGTCGCCGTTGCCGTGCTGGCATGGCTGGTGTCCACCAAGGCCGGCAAACATGGCCGCGACGGCGCATACAAGCGCCGCGACCTCATGACCGGCAACGAGCTCGAATTCTTCGGACGGCTGGTCGTGGCGCTGCCCGATCACTACATCTTTCCGCAAGTGGCCATGTCGGCCCTGCTGGAAGCGGCGAGCGGCGACAAGAAGCAGGCCCACGGCGACCGCCTGCGCATCGCCCAGCAGCGCGTCGATTACGTGGTCTGCAACCGGCGCTGCGAAGTCGTTGCCGTGGTCGAACTGGACGACAGGACCCATTCGCGCGCGAAGGACAAGGTGCGCGACGGGCGCCTCGAGCAGGCGGCCATCAGGACGGTGCGTTTCCAGTCGCGGCAAAAGCCGGCGCCGGATGCGATCCGGGCCGCGATCCTGCCGGCTGGGCAGCCGACGCTGGTGGTCGTGAACGGCTGAGCGATGCGCTTGCACGTGGATGAATTCGTGTACCTCCACCTACGTTCTAAGCAACAACACGCCAGCATGAAGGCATCGATCGACTTCGCGGCCACGAGACGCGTACCTGGCCAAGAGCCTGTCTCAGTAGCAAGGGGAAGCGAATGACGATGCATGGCGCGCGTGGGCAAGGCGCGAGGAGGCCGCATGGCGCGCCATGCAACGACGGGCAACGCCGGGCAACGACGGCCACGTTCGCCAGGCGCGTCAGGCGCGGCGCCGGCCTATTGGGATAGGCTCTGAGCCGCGGACCGGGTACGATAATCGTTGCGAGGTTCGAATCCGGGCATGTTCCCATGCCATGGCCGGATGTTATGATAATGGGTCATTGTCAACATGGACCTGAATCGGACATGAATACGGGTGTAGTGACTTACGTGCGCGAGATCGAGGCAATCGGTGCGGTGCCGAAGATCCTGGAGACCGTCGCTTCGCTCACCGGTCTCGGCTTCGTCGCGATTGCCCATGTCGCCGAGGATTCATGGACGACCTGTGCCGTCTGGGACAAGCTGAATTTCGGCCTGAAGGTCGGTGATGAACTGGATGTCACGACGACGCTGTGCGAAGAAGTACGCAGCACCCGGAAGAGCATTGTCATCGATCACGTCGAGGTCAGCGAGCAATATTACAACCACCATACGCCGCGTATTTACGGATTCCAGAGCTATTTTTCGGTTCCGATCTTCCGCCGTGACGGAAGTTATTTCGGCACATTGTGTGGCCTTGATCCAAAGCCGATGAAGCTGTCGGCCGCGCCGATGGTGTCGACGCTCGAGCTGTTCGCCGAGGTGATTTCCGGGCAACTCGAGAGCGAGCGCATCCATGCGGTCACGCAGACCGATTTGTCGTCGGAGCGCGCAACCGCGGAATTGCGCGAGCAGTTCATCGCCGTGCTCGGCCACGACCTGCGCACGCCGCTCAGCGCCGTGCAAAACGGCGTCGAGTTGCTCGCCCTGAAGTCCAGCGATCCGGCGGCCCTGGCGGTCCTGCATCGCATGCGTCGCAGCGTTGGCAGGATGTCGGCTCTGGTCGACGATCTCGTCGATTTCACGCGCGGCCGCATGGGCGGTGGCATTGCGTTGAAGCGGCGGCACGAGTCCGCGCTTGATGTGCAGTTCGGCCAGGTCATCGCCGAGCTGCGCGAAATCCATCCCGACGCCGACATCGCGGCGATCATCCAGCCTGACATCCGTTTGAACTGCGACGCGGGCCGGCTTTGCCAATTACTGTCGAACCTGGTCAAAAACGCCATCGTGCACGGCACCGCGGGTGCGCCGGTCGATGTACTGATCACTTGTACGGACAAGAAGTTCTTCATGTCCGTGACGAACGATGGCGATGCCTTGTCTCCCCACGTGGTCCAGCAACTGTTCAAGCCCTTCTGGCGCTCGCCTTCGAGTACACCCAACGAGGGCCTTGGCCTTGGCCTGTACATCGTCGCCGAGATCGCCCATTCGCACCGTGGGATGATCGAAGTGACGTCCCTGGACGGCAAGGTCTGTTTTACGTTTTCCATGCTTAACATGGAAAGTGTCCAGGTCAATGGCCTATAACACGGAAAGTCACGGAACCTGTCACGAGAGATCCCGATCAGCCAGGTGCTGATCCGGCCATCATCAAGTTTCCGGGTGTGGAGTGCTCCGGGATATGCGCTTCTCACGCCTATGTGGCATGAAGGCGGTTCGTGCCGCCCGGCCAGCAATCGAATCCAAGGACTTTCGTTTTAATTGCATGCTTCAAGAGCAATAGCAATATCGAGGGGTATCGGACGAAACAAAGTTTTGAATTCCGGGCGTGGCTTCTTACATGCTGTGCAGCGTGCGTCCTACGATGCGCGATCTTGTAAAACTCGATAATCCAGCATTGAAGCAATCCAGCCCGGTTGACGCCGCGGTGCCCTGATGACATCCACTTCACCGATTCCAGGCGATAATGTCGCCGATTTGAACGCCGCCTGGCCCGATTCCCACGCCTGGGCCATCGATCAAATGCCTTGTCCCGCCTACTGCTGCTCCATGACCGGCGCGATCGTTCACTGCAATGCGGCCGCCGTCCGCATATGGGGCTGGCGGCCTGACCCCGGCAAGGAGGCGCTCTGGGACGGCTTTGCCGCCCTCCGCGATCTGGACGGCCAATTTGTCGACAGGGATGCCTGTCCTTGCGCAAGCGCCGCCTCGGGAAACGTCCCGGTTCCAACCGAACTCTTCGCGGACTCCAACGATGGGCAACTGCGACGAATCATCGTGCACGCGAAACCCGTCCTTGACGCCGACAGGACGACTGTCGGGGTGGTGTGCTGCCTGACCGATATCAGCGAGAAACGCCATCTGCAGGCGCGCGCGCGCGACGCGGCCGATGCGCGCGAAGACTTTCTGAGCATGCTTGCGCATGAGCTGCGCAACCCGTTGGCGCCGATCATGAGCGCGGCTTGCTATTTGCAGCGTGCAAATGTCGATCCCGCGGTCGCGCGCATGGCCGGCGTCGTGGAGCGGCAGACCAAACAACTTGCGCGCTTCATCGCCGACTTGCTCGACGCCTCGCGCGTGGCCCGCGTCTGCCAGCTTCCGGTCGAGCCACGGACGTGCACCGAAGACGAAGTGCTCGCGATGGCGCTGGACGTGGTCGCGCCCGCCATGCAGGCGCGCAAGCAACGCCTGATCATCGACTCGGCCGCCAACGGCGGCGCTCTATGCTGCGACCCGGAGCGGGTGGCTCAGGCGCTGAGCAACGTCCTGGCCAATGCCAGCGCGTTTACGCCGGACGGCGAAGCATTTTCGCTGCGTGTGTTTGTTCATGGGAAAGTGTTGCTGTTGGAAGTCGTCGATTGCGGCGCCGGCATCGCCCAAACGGATTTGGCGCACGTCTTCGAGCCCTTCGAGCGTCGTGCCGTTGCGCCGGGCCGTTCTCCCGTGGGTGCCGGATTGGGCTTGACCATCGCCAAAGGCGTCTGCGAAGCCCATGGCGGATCGATCGACGTGCGCAGCGCCGGACTTGGCCAAGGGACGACTGTCTGGTTGACGCTGCCCGTTGTGGAAAATACAACTTGAGCACTTTCCGCAACCGACATGCGACCTTGCGTCATGCCGACCTGCCTGAGGGGGCACGTGATGCCAATGGTTTGAACAGGCCGACGGATGCGACTTGCGGTAATGGCCCAGCGGGCCATTACCGCCGCGTGGGGCCGCCGTCCGGGACGACGGCCGCTCGACCGTACGTGATTTACTGCTTCAAGGTCCGCTCGAACAACTGATAAATCCGGCGATACTCGTCATACCAGCTCTCCGGCTGCACGAACGAATGCCGCTCCATCGGATACGGCGCCAGTTCCCAGTTGTCCTTCTTCAGCTCGATCAGGCGCTGCGCCATCCGCACCGAATCCTGGAACAGCACGTTGTCGTCGACCATGCCGTGCGCGATCAGGAGGTGGCCCTTCAGGTTCTGGGCGTACTCGATCGGCGACGAGACCTTGTAGGCTTGCGGGTCGAGGTCCGGCGTGTTGAGGATATTGGCGGTGTAGTCGTGGTTGTAGCTGGTCCAGTCGGACACCGGGCGCAGGGCGGCGCCGGCCTTGAACACGTCCGGTGCGCGCAGCAGGCCCATGAAGGTCATGAAACCGCCGTAGCTGCCGCCGTAGATGCCGACGTTGTGCGCGTCGCCCTGCTGGTTGGCCACCATCCAGTTGACGCCGTCCAGGTAGTCTTCCAGTTCCGGATGGCCCATCTGGCGGTAGATCGCGCTGCGCCACCTGGCGCCGTAGCCCTTGGAGGCGCGGTAGTCCATGTCGAGCACCACGTAGCCCTTCTGCACCAAGAGGTTGTGGAACATCTGCTCGCGGAAGTAGACGGAGTAGCGGTGCGACACGTTCTGCAGGTAGCCGGCGCCGTGCACGAACATCACGACCGGGTATTTTTTACCGGCTTCGAACCGGGCAGGGCGGTACAGCTTGGCCCAGACCGGGTCGGCGCCGTGGGTCGAGGGCACCGCCACGAATTGCGGCTGGATCCATTCGCGCGCCCTGAAGTCGGCGCTGCGGGTGTCGGTCAGTTTCGCCGCCGCGCCGCCGGTCGAGGGCAGGGTGGCGATCTGCGGCGGCAGGTAGGGCGCCGAGTAATGCACCAGCAGCTTGCGCTGGTCCGGCGACAGGCGGAAGTCTTCCACGCCGCCTTCCAGGCTGCTCACTTCGCGCGTCGCGCCGTCGCGGGCCGAGACGGCGCAGACTTCGTAGGCGACCGGGGTGCTGCGGTTGCACATCATCCAGGCGGTCTGGCCGTCGGCCGACCAGGCGACGTCCGAGGCTTCCCACTTGCCGCTCGTCAGGGCGCGCGCGTTGCCGGCGGCGTCGCGCACGTACAGGTGCGCGTAGCCGCTTTCCTCGGACAGGTACCACAGCGTGGCGCTGTCCGGCAGCCAGCCGAATTCGTTGTTGTCGTAGTTGATCCAGGCCTGGTCGACCAGGTGGTGCACCGGCTTGAGCGCGGCGCGCGGCAGGTCGACGGTGGCGATCCAGCGGTCCTTGTTGTCGACCGCGCGCAGCATCACGGCGACGTTGGCGCCGTTCGGGCTCCACACCACGGCGTCGCCGCCGAAGCCGATCGTCACCGGGCGCTTGCCCTTGAGCGGTTCCAGCTTCTGCTCGGCGCGCAGCGCGGCCAGCGGGTCGACCGCGATGCCCGGGAGCGGGTCCAGCGCCAGGTCCTTCACTTCGCGGGTAGCCAGGTCGACCAGCTTCAGGGCCTGGCCATGCGGGCCGTTGCGGCCGACGCGGGTGCGTTCGTCCGAGAATTCCTCGTAGCCGCTTTCGGTCACGTAGCGCGGCATCTTGCCGATGCGGCCCTTGTCGGCGTCCTTGGGACCGGTTACCACCAGCAGCCAGCGGCCGTCGGGGGACAGGTGGCTGTTCAGGATGGCCAGCTTGTCGCCCAGGTAGATCGGGCCCGGGGCGCGGGTCGGGTCGGCGCGGCGCTCGGCCTCGGCCTGGGCGCGGGCGGCATCGCCGTCGTCCTTCTGGCGCTTCAGGGTGGCGATCAGGCGCAGCTGCATGTCGCGCAGCGCGTCCGGCTCCTGGACGTTCGGGTCCTTGGCCGCGCGCAGCGAAGCGACCGGGCCGGCCACGCGCGCGGCGCGGTCCCAGCCGAACCAGTCGTCGCCGATGCGGTACTGCACGCTGCGCTCATCCTTCGCATACTGCACGGCGGCGATATTGCCGCTGCCGCGGGTGATCTGGGTCAGCACCCCGCTTTTCAGGTCGCGCTCGAACAGGTCGCCGTTGCGCAGCACGATGGCGCGGGTGCGCTTCTGGTCGTAGACCATGGTCGGGCTGTCGAGTCCGGCCAGCTCGGCATCGCCCACCCGCCGGTTCTGGCCGCCCTTGCCGGCGTCCACGCGCCAGGTGTCGCGCAACTGCGAACCGTCGCGCTTCTGTTTATACAGGACCTGCTTGCCGTCCCAGTTCCACCAGGCGGTTCCGACGGGCGCGCCGATCCAGTCCGGGTTGGCCATGGCCTGGTCGAGGGTGATGGGGGTGACGGCCACGGCGGGCAGCGTCGATAACGCCAGTGCGGAGAGAACGGTCAGGGCAGGAATTCGCATCGTCAATCGGTCGGTGGATAAAGAACAAGAATGCTTTCTTGGCCAAAAATTGCAAAAAGGCATTCTAGCGCAGCCGATTCGGGTACTGGGCGGTTTCAATCGGAAAGAGAAAAAGCGTGGTGCGCAGGCGTAAGTACACCAGAAACGACAACGCCCGGACAATACCGGGCGCGGGAGAATTCAATCGGCTGGCGCGGCCAGCCGGCGGTATTACATGTTCAGGTGCGAGTAGCTGGCGGTGTGCAGTTCGGTCGGGGTGGTGACCGACGGGTTACGGACGAACATCACGATGCGGGTGACGATGGCCAGGGCGGAAATGGCGACGGTGACGTATTCGACTGGGGTCATGATTTTATATCCTCGTATTCGGTATCAAAGAGTGCTGGCCAAGGGCCTGACTTAGTTGGAAGCGGCGTTGCGCTTCACGGCGTTGCGGGCGAAGGCGCCGCTGGCCGGCTGGACGGCGTCGTGGACGAACCAGCCGCCGTGGGCGGTGTACAGCTCGATCGCGAAGTCGCGGACAGTGCCGAGGATATCGGCGAGTTGGTGGCGCGGTCCTTTGGTCTGCGCCTGGGTGATGGTTGCAGTATTCATTGAATTCTCCGTGATTTCCTGTGTTGTTGCGTTGCAGTATAGGGAGAATCTCGTTATAAATGAACTTTTAGTTTGTGATGTTCTCCATAAGTTTTGTGAATATTTTCTGTAAATCAACTATTGGTGGCGCTTACCCATGACATGCGCCTGGCGAATATCTGTCGAGTTCACTTAGTTCCTGATGGAAATCTGGCCTGGAAATTGCATATGTCATCGGCATGAAACCGCCTTCCCAGCGCACCCTGCGTATCGTCGTCGTCAACACCGTGCCCGACACCGGTGCCGGCGGGACCGCCCTCGACGCCCAGGCACGGCGCAACGCGGCGCTGCGCATCGGCTTGCTCGAATCCGGCTACGACATCGTGGCGTCGCTGCCGGCCGACATCTTCCTGCCCGAGCGCATCGCCCAGATCCAGCCGGACATGATCATCATCGACAGCGAATCCGACGCCCGCGACGTGCTCGAGCACATCGTGATCGCCACCCGCGACGAGCCGCGCCCGATCGTGCTGTTCACCGCCGACCCGGCCCCGGCGCCGTCCAGCGTCGACGCGGCGATCGCGGCCGGCGTCTCGGCCTATATCGTCGATGGCTTGCAGGCCGAGCGCGTCAAGCCGGTGCTGGACGTGGCCCTGGCCCGCTTCAAGCGCGAGCAGAAGCTGCTCGACGAACTGTCCGACACCCGCCGCCAGCTCGCCGACCGCAAGCTGATCGAGCGCGCCAAGGGCGTGCTGATGGCGAAGAACCGGCTGAGCGAGGAACAGGCTTACCAGAAGCTGCGCAGCATGGCGATGAACCGCAAGCTCAAGCTGGTGGAGATTGCGCAGCGGGTGCTGGATGTGGAGGATTTGCTTTGACGATTGCATGGGACGCATGGTCGTTCCTTCGCCACGACAAGCACGTCGCCCCTGCGCAGGCAGGGGCCCAGGTTGCTCGCGTGCCGACAGTGCTGGCAGAACTTGGACCCCTGCCTGCGCAGGGGCGACGTGCAAGGGCCGCGTGGAACTGGTCACGCGTCGCAGCCTTCTATATAAGGAAGTTTTAGATGACAGGCGCATTCGTAACCGGCTCCGACCGCCCCGAAAAGACCGTGATTAGGGTCGGCTTCATGCCGCTCACCGATTGCGCGTCGCTGGTAATGGCTTCGGTGCTGGGACTGGACGAGAAATACGGCATCAAGCTGGTGCTGAGCCGCGAGCATTCGTGGTCTGGCATGCGCGACCGCCTGCTGAAAGGGGAGCTGGACGCCGCCCACGCCTTGTACGGCATGGTCTACGGCATCGAGATGGGCATCGGCTGCGCCGCCACGCCGATGGCTGTGCTGATGAATTTGTCGCGCAATGGCCAGGCGATCACGCTGTCGCGCGCCTTCGCGGCCCAGGGCGTGACCGGCCTGGAATCGCTGGCGGCCACGATGCGGAAGGGCAACCGGCGCTTCACCTTCGCCCATACCTTCCCGACCGGGAACCACGCGATGCTGCTGTCCTACTGGCTGGCCGCGGGCGGCATCGACCCGCTGCGCGACGCCCAGCTGGTGACGGTGCCGCCGGGGCAGATGGCGTCCAACCTGGCGGCCGGGCACATGGACGGCTTTTGCGCCGGCGAACCCTACAGTGGGGCCGCGGTGCGCGACGGCAGCGGCTTCACGGCGGCGACCAGCCAGGACGTCTGGCCCGACCATCCGGGCAAGGCGCTCGGCACCAGCGCCGCCTTCGCGGATGCCAGTCCGCATGCCTGCCGTTCCCTGATCGCGGCGGTGCTGGAAGCGGGGCGCTGGATCGACGATTCGGACGAGCACCGCTTCGCCGCCGCCGAAGTCCTGTCCAGTCCGGCCTACGTGGGCGCCAGCCTGCGGGCGATCGCCGCGCGCCTGCAAGGCGAGTACGACAACGGGCTGGGCCGTCACTGGAGCGACCCCGATCCCTTGCAGTTCCATGCCGGCGGCGAAGCCAATTTCCCTTACCTCTCGGACGGGATGTGGTTCCTGACCCAGCACCGGCGCTGGGGCCTGCTGCGCGAGGACCCGGACTACCACGCGGTGGCCAGCCGCGTGAACCGGGTCGGGCTGTACCGCGAAGCCGCCGTGCTGGCCGGCGTGCCGGCGCCTTCGTCGCTGCTGCGCAGTTCGGTCCTGATGGACGGCAAGGTCTGGAATGGGCGCGATCCCAGGGCCTATGCCGCCTCGTTCGTCATTCACAAGCGCGTAACGACAGGCATCCACTGATGCGCAGGCACGTGGCGCGGGCGCCCCATGTTGGGGCATGGTGCACCGCAGCGAAGCGTAACCTTCGAGTGCATCGATGAGGCACCAGAGGGAAAGGCTTCTGGCACGGCTCTTGCAAACATCCCGGTAAAGGATCAACGGCGATCCCACGATACAGCCGGTCCAACGAAGGACCGGCAAACAGGACAACGGCGTCCGCTGCACCCGAACGACATGACAAGCATGTCGTCGGCCACGTAGCGGACGCCTTTTCGTTTTTGAACGGAACCTAAGCAAGGGAAACCAACATGGCCGGCAAAGCAAACAGCATCAAGCTCCTTTCCTTCGACACGCCGCAGATGCGTGCCTTCCACCTGACCTGGGTGGCCTTCTTCGTCTGCTTCTTCGCCTGGTTCGCCTGTGCACCGCTGATGCCCGTCATCAAGGGCGAATTCCACCTCTCGGTCGGCCAGATCGCCGACATCAACATCGCCGCCGTCGCCATCACGATCCTGGTGCGCCTGCTGGTGGGCCCGCTGTGCGACCGCTTCGGCCCGCGCAAGACCTACACCGGCCTGCTGGCGCTGGGCGCGATTCCGGTGCTGGGCGTGGCCATGGCGCAGAGCTACGAAAGCTTCCTGCTGTTCCGCCTCGGGATCGGCGCGGTCGGCGCCAGCTTCGTGATCACCCAGTACCATACGTCTGTCATGTTCGGCCCCAAGGTGGTCGGCACCGCCAACGCGGCGTCGGCCGGCTGGGGCAACAGCGGCGGCGGCGTGGCACAAGCATTGATGCCGCTGCTGATGGGCGCGGTGGTCATGCTCGGCGTGAGCGAAACCATGGGCTGGCGCGTGGCGCTGCTGGTGCCGGGTATCGCGATGCTGGTGACCGCGATGGCTTACTGGAAGCTGACCCAGGACTGCCCGGAAGGTAACTTCAGCGACCTGCGCGCCGCCGGTATCCCCTTCGAGGCGAACAACAAGGGCGGCTGGTCCAGCTTCAAGCAAGCCTGCGGCAACTACCGTGCCTGGCTGCTGTTCGTGACCTACGGCGCCTGCTTCGGCATCGAACTCTTCATCCACAATACCGCCGCCGTCTACTACGTCGACCATTTCGGCCTGTCCCTGAAGGCCGCCGGCATGGCCGCCGGCAGCTTCGGCCTGCTGGCGCTGTTCGCCCGCGCACTGGGCGGCTGGCTGTCGGACCGCGCCGCCAATCGCGGTGACCTGAACAGCCGCGTCAACCTGCTGTTCATCCTGATGGTGGGCGAGGGCCTGGGCCTGCTGTGGTTCTCGCAGACCAGCAGCGTCGCGCTGGCCATCGCCGCCATGCTCGCCTTCGGCCTGTGCACCCACATGGCCTGCGGCGCCACCTATGCGCTGGTGCCCTTCGTGAACCGCAAGGCCCTGGGCGGCGTGGCGGGCATCGTCGGCGCCGGCGGCAACGTCGGCGCGGTGCTGGCCGGCTTCCTCATGAAAGGCACCGGCGACGTGCGCCAGACCCTGTTCATCCTCGGCGGCGCGGTGCTGGTATCGAGCGTGTGCGCCATCGGCGTGCGCTTCAAGACCGCCGCCGTGGAAACCCCGGCGCCCGCTGCCGCTTAAGGAATCCCATCATGAAACTCATCGTCATCGGCCACGGCATGGTCGGCCACAAGTTCCTGGAAACCCTGCTGGCGAACGAAGCCGCCGGCTTCGACGTCACTGTCCTGTGCGAAGAACCGCGGCCGGCCTACGACCGCGTGCACCTGTCCGCATTCTTCGCCGGTAAATCGGCCGACGACCTGTCGCTGGTCGCACCGGGCTTCTTCGAAAACCGCGCCAACGTGACCCTGAAGCTGAATGCAAGGGCCGTCGAAGTCGACCGCGCCGCCCGCACGGTCACGCTGGCCGGCGGCGAGATCCTCGGCTACGACAAACTGGTGTTCGCCACCGGCTCGTATCCCTTCGTGCCGCAGGTAGACGGCAAGGAACGCAAGGATTGCTTCGTCTACCGCACCATCGAAGACCTGGAGGCGATGCTCGCCTGCGGATCGCGCGCCAGGTCGGGCGTGGTGATCGGCGGCGGCCTGCTCGGCCTGGAGTGCGCCAAGGCGCTGCGCGACATGCAGCTCGACACCCACGTGGTGGAGTTCGCGCCGCGCTTGATGGCGGTGCAGGTCGACGACCTGGGCGGGCGCATGCTGCGCACCAAGATCGAAGACCTGGGCGTGACCGTGCACACGCAAAAGAGCACCCAGCGCATCGTCGACGGCCAGCAGGCCACCCATCGCATGGAGTTCGCCGACGGCAGCTTCCTGGAAACCGACATGATCGTGTTCTCGGCCGGCATCCGCCCGCGCGACGAACTGGCGCGCGCCTGCGGCCTGGCGCTGGGGCCGCGCGGCGGCATCGCCATCGACGACGCCTGCCTGACCTCCGACCCGGACGTGTATGCCATCGGCGAATGCGCGGCCTGGAACGGCCAGACCTTCGGCCTGGTCGCGCCGGGCTATGACATGGCGCGCACCGTGGCCAAGGCGCTGCTGGGCCAGGGGGCCACCTTCGGTGGGGCCGACATGAGCACCAAGCTGAAACTGATGGGCGTGGACGTGGCTTCGATCGGCGACGCCCACGGCGCCACGCCGGGCAGCCGCAGCTTCCAGTTCACCGACGAGCGCAAGCAGGTGTATAAGAAGATCGTGGTGTCGGACTGCGGCAAGCGCCTGCTGGGCGCGGTGCTGATCGGCGACGCCACCGAGTACGGCAGCCTGCTGCAGACGGTCCTGAACGGCATCGCCCTGCCAGCGGCGCCGGAATTCCTGATCCTGCCCCAGGGCGACGGCAATGCGCGTCCGGGCATCGGCGTCGATGCGCTGCCGGCAGCGGCCCAGGTCTGCTCCTGCAACGACGTCAGCAAGGGCGCGATTTGCGACGCGGTGGCGGGCGGCGCCTGCGACATCGGCGCCATCAAGGCCTGTACCGGCGCCGGCACCTCGTGCGGCGGCTGCGTGCCGCTGGTGACCCAGGTCATGAAGGCCGAGATGCAAAAAGCAGGCATGGCCGTGAACAACCACCTGTGCGAGCATTTCGCCTACTCGCGCCAGGAACTGCACCACCTGATCCGCGTGGGCGGCATCCGGCATTTCAGCGACCTGCTGCACAAGCACGGCAAGGGCCTGGGCTGCGACGTCTGCAAGCCCGTGGCCGCCAACATCCTGGCCTCGACCTGGGCCGACTTCGTGCTGAAGCCCGAACACGCCAGCCTGCAGGATTCGAACGATTACTTCCTCGGGAATATCCAGAAGGACGGGACGTACTCCGTGGTGCCGCGCATGCCGGGCGGGGAAGTCACCGCCGACGGCCTGATCGCAGTGGGCATGGTCGCCAAGAAGTATGGCCTGTACACCAAGATCACCGGCGGCGCGCGCGTCGATTTGTTCGGCGCCCGCGTGGACCAGTTGCCGCACATCTGGGAAGAGCTGATCGCGGCCGGCTTCGAGTCCGGCCACGCCTACGGCAAGTCGCTGCGCACGGTGAAGTCCTGCGTCGGCTCGACCTGGTGCCGCTACGGCGTGGGCGACAGCGTCGGCTTCGCGATCGCGCTGGAAAACCGCTACAAGGGTTTGCGCGCGCCGCACAAGATCAAGTTCGGCGTGTCCGGCTGCACCCGCGAATGCGCCGAAGCGCAGGGCAAGGACGTCGGCCTGATCGCCACGGATAAAGGCTGGAACCTGTACGTGTGCGGCAACGGCGGCATGAAGCCGCGCCACGCGGAACTGCTGGCGTCCGACCTCGACGAAGCCACGGTGGTCAAGCTGGTCGACCGCTTCCTGATGTTCTACGTGCGCACCGCCGACCGCCTGCAGCGCACCAGCACCTGGCGCACGAATCTGGAGGGCGGCCTGGATTACCTGAAGGGCGTGGTGGTCGAGGACAAGCTCGGCATCGGCGCCGAACTCGAAGCCGACATGCAGCGCGTGGTCGACACCTATGAAGACGAGTGGAAGAACGCGGTCGAGGATCCGGCCGTGCGCCAGCGCTTCCGCACCTTCGTCAACAGCGACGCCCAGGATGCCAACGTGGTCTTCATGCCGGAGCGCGGCCAGGTGCGCCCGGCCACGCCGGAAGAGCGCAAGCAGCGCGTCATTCCCATCGCCGCGATCGGCGCCTGAACACCGACCCAAGGAGAATCGCCATGCACCGTGATCTGCAACTGAACCAGTGGAACGCCATCTGCACGCTCGACCAGATCGTGCCCGACACCGGCGTGTGCGCGCTGTTGAACGGCCGCCAGGTGGCCGTGTTCCGTGTCGGGACCGGCGCCGACGCCGAACCGCCGCGCCTGTTCGCCATCGATAACTACGATCCCAATTCGGAAGCCGCGGTGCTGTCGCGCGGGCTGGTCGGCAGTGTCGGCGAGCGCATCGTGGTGGCCTCGCCCATCTATAAACAGCACTTCGACCTGCAGACCGGGGAATGCCTGGAAGCGCCGCACAACTCGGTGGCCAGCTACCCGGTGCGCGTCGAGGACGGCAAGGTCTGGGTCGGCGCATGAGTGCCGAGGGCCGCCCCGCGCTGGTCGTGATCGGCAACGGCATGGCCGGCATGCGCACGGTGGAAGAGCTGCTGAAACTCGATGCGACCATGTACCGCGTCACCGTGTTCGGCGCCGAGCCGCACGGTAACTACAACCGCATCCTGCTGTCGCCGGTGCTGGCCGGCGAAAAGACCGTCGACGACATCATGCTGCACACGCGCGACTGGTACGCGGCCAACGGCGTCACCCTGCACGCGGGCGATCCGGTGGTGCGCATCGACCGCAAGCGGCGCGTCGTGCATGCCCGCTCCGGGCTGGCGGTACCCTACGACCGCCTGCTCATCGCGACCGGCTCCAGGCCCTTCATCGTGCCGGTGCCGGGCCATGGGCTGCCGGGCGTGATCGGCTTTCGCGATTTGCACGACGTCGACACCATGCTGGCGGCCGCGAAGCGCGGCGGCAGGGCGGTGGTGATCGGCGGCGGCCTGCTCGGCCTGGAAGCGGCCAACGGCCTGCTGCGCCAGGGGATGATTGTGACCGTGGTGCACGTGACCGGCAGCCTGATGAACCAGCAGCTCGATCCGCCGGCGGCCGACCTGCTGCGCGCGGCGCTGGAGAGGAAGGGCCTGCGCATCCTGCTGAACCGCCAGACCGAGGCGATCCATGGCGACGAGCGCGTGCGTTCGGTTCGCTTCGCCGACGGCGAGCAAATCGAGGCCGACCTGGTCGTGATGGCGGCCGGGGTGCGTCCGAACGTCGAGCTGGCGAAGAGCGCCGGCCTGCACGTCGAGCGCGCCATCGTGGTCGACGACACCCTGCAGACCTACGATCCGCGCGTGTATGCCGTGGGCGAATGCGTGCAGCACCGCCGCGCCACCTTCGGCCTGGTGGCCCCGATCTGGGACCAGGCGCGCGTGTGCGCGGCCCACCTGGCCGGCAAGGGCCACCGCCGCTACGTGCAGCAGGCCACCGCCACCAAGTTGAAGGTGACCGGGGTCGACCTGTACTCGGCCGGCGACATCGTCGGCCTGGACGGCAGCGAAGACCTGGTGCTGCGCGACCGCCGCGGGGGCGTGTATAAACGCCTGGTGGTGACCGGCAACCGGCTCACCGGCGTGGTGCTGTACGGGGACGTCGCCGACGGTCCCTGGTATTTCGACTTGATCCAGAAGCGCACGAACATCGCATCGCTGCGCGACGGGTTGTTGTTCGGCCAGGCGCATTGCGCCGAAGCGGCCTGACGAAGGAGTTGTTCATGAAGCTGTCCGCCATTCCGACCACGATAAAAACCACCTGCCCGTATTGCGGCGTCGGCTGCGGCGTCAAGGCGCAGGTGGGCCAGGACGGCGCGCTTGCCATTGCCGGCGACGAGGCGCACCCGGCCAGCCAGGGCCGCCTGTGCGTGAAGGGCGCGGCGCTGGGCGAGACCGTCGACCTGCAGGGCCGCCTGCTGCAGCCGATGCTGCGCGAGGGCGCCGGCTTGCGCGAAGCGAGCTGGGACGAGGCGCTGGCCCGCGTGGCCGACGGCTTCGCGCGCATCGTCGCCGAACACGGGCCGGATGCGGTGGCGCTGTACGTCTCCGGCCAGCTCCTCACCGAGGATTACTACGTCGCCAACAAGTTCATGAAGGGCTACATCGGCAGCGCCAACATCGACACCAACTCGCGCCTGTGCATGTCGGCCGCCGTGGCCGGCCACAAGCGCGCCTTCGGCGAAGACCTGGTGCCGGGCTGCTACGAGGACTTCGAACTGGCCGACCTGGTGGTGCTGGTCGGTTCCAACGCGGCCTGGTGCCACCCGACGCTGTACCAGCGCATCGTGCGCGCGAAAGAGGCGCGGCCGGGCATGAAGGTGGTCGTGATCGATCCGCGCCGCACCGCCAGTTGCGACATCGCCGACCTGCACCTGCCGGTCAAGCCGGGCACCGACGTCTGGCTGTTCAACGGCTTGCTGGCCTGGCTGGCGCAGCAGAAGCTGGTGGACACAGTCTTCGTCGATGCCCATACCGCCGGCCTGGGCGACGCGCTGGAAGCGGCCGGGCAGGGCGGCAACCTGCTGCAGGTGGCCAAGGCCTGCCGCCTCGATCCGCAGCAGCTGCTGGCTTTCTACGAACTGTTCGGCCGTACCGAAAAAACCGTCACTGCCTTTACCATGGGCGTGAACCAGTCGTCCAGCGGCGCCGACAAGGTCAACAGCATCATCAACTGCCACCTGGCCACCGGGCGTATCGGCCGTCCCGGCATGGGGCCGTTCTCGCTGACCGGCCAGCCCAACGCGATGGGCGGGCGCGAAGTCGGCGGCCTGGCCAACATGCTGGCGGCGCACATGGAGCTGGACGATCCGGACCAGCGCGCGCTGCTGCGCGACTTCTGGCAGGCGCCGCGCATGGCGGACAAGCCGGGCCTGAAGGCGGTCGATTTGTTCCGCGCCATCGAAGAGGGCAAAGTCAAGGCCGTGTGGATCATGGCGACCAACCCGCTGGTGAGCCTGCCGGACGCCGACCAGGCGCGCCGCGCGCTGGCAAAATGCGAGCTGGTGGTGGCCTCCGATATCGTGTCCGGCACCGACACCAATGCCGCCGCCCACGTGCTGCTGCCGGCGCTGGGCTGGGGCGAGAAGGACGGCACCGTCACCAATTCCGAACGCCGCATCTCGCGCCAGCGCGCCTTTCTGTCGGCGCCGGGCGCGGCGCGGCCCGACTGGCGGATCATCTGCGACGTCGCCGCGCGCATGGGTTTCGACGGCTTCGATTACGCAGGTCCGCACGCGATCTTCGACGAGCATGCGCGCCTGAGCGCCTGGCGGAACGGCGTCGAGGGCCAGCGTCGCCGCGCCTTCGATATCGGCGGGCTGGCCGGCATGGGACGCGACGATTACGATGCGCTGGAACCGGTGCAATGGCCGGTGCCGGCGGCCGGCCAATCAAGCATGCGCCTGTTCGGCGACAAGCGCTTCGCCCATCCGGACGGACGCGCGCGCTTCGTGGCCACCGTCGCGCGCGCGCCGTTTCATGCGCCCGGCGGCGACTATCCGCTGGTGCTGAACACCGGCCGCGTGCGCGACCAGTGGCACACGATGACGCGCACCGGCAAGTCGGCCAGGCTGGCCGAGCACATTCCCGAACCCTTCATCGACATGCATCCGCAGGATGCGCTGCTGTGGGGCGTCAAGGCGGGCGAGCTGGCGCGCGTGACCAGCCGCTGGGGCGCGGTGGTGGCGCGCGTGCAGCATGGCGGCGGCATCGCGCGCGGCAGCGTGTTCATGCCGATCCACTGGAGCGGCCAGACGGCCTCCGACGCGCGCGTCGGCACGGTGGTCAACCCGGCGGTCGATCCGGTCTCGGGCGAGCCCGAATTCAAGCACACGCCGGTGCGTATCGAGCCCTTCGGCGTGGCCTGGTACGGTTTCATCCTCAGCCGCAGCGAGCTGCCGCTGCTCGACGCGGCCCACTGGACCCGCATCCAGGGCCGCGGCTTCATCCGCTACGAACTGGCCGGGCGCCTGCCGATGCGCGACGCCGCCGGCTGGGGACGCACGCTGCTGGGCCTGGGCGCCGCGGACGAGGACGCCGACTGGATCGAGGCCGAGGACCGCAGCGGCGGCGTGTACCGCGCCGCGCACCTGGCCGGCGGCCGTATCGAAGCCTGCCTGCTGGTGTCGGCGCGCCAGGACCTGCCGGGGCGCGCCTGGCTGGCGGAGATGTTCGCGAGGGACGAGCTGGCCCCGCGCGAGCGCCTCCAGCTGCTGGCGGGCCGTGCGCGCGAGCAGGGAGTCGACCCGGGACCGACCGTGTGCTCGTGCTTCGGGGTGGGCCGCAAGACCATCGAGATCGCGATCCGCCGCGATGGCCTGACGGAGGCGGCGCAGGTGACGGCCTGCGTCAAGGCCGGCGGCAACTGCGGCTCGTGCGTGCCCGAGATCCGGGCGCTGCTGGCCGAGGCGGGCGCGCTCGCTGCGCAGGCCGGCGCCTGATGCGGCGCCCGTGGCGGATATGTGCCATCATGCTTGATGCCCAAGAAACCGGATTTCGCCGCGCTGTTCGCCGCATCGCCCTATCCCTACCTGCTCATCGATACGGATTTCATCCTGATCGGTGCCAATCCAGCGTACCTGCGCTCGACGGGGCGCACTGCCGATGACATCGTCGGGAAATACATCTTCGATGCGTTTCCGGCGAACCCGTCGGATCCGGAGTCGACCAACCTGAACGAGGTGCGGACATCGATCGAGCTGGCCATCGCGACGCGCCAGCCGCATACCAGCGCCCTGTTGCGCTATGCGGTGCCGGTCGAGACGCCCGCCGGTACGGTGTTCGACCAGCGCTACTGGAGCGCGATCCACACGCCGGTGTTCGATGACGGCGGCGCGGTGGCCTTCGTGGCCCAGAATGCGATCGACGTGACCGACCTGTACCGCTTCGATGCGGCCACCCGCAAGTATTACCTGAAGCAGGATGCCAGGGCGGTGCCCGACGTGGCGCCGATGGACCGGCCCCAGATGCACGAGGCGATGACGCGTATCCTGAGCGCCGAGCGCAGCCAGCTGCAGGTCTTGTTCGACCAGGCGCCGGGCTTCATCGCGGTGCTGCAGGGGCCGGACCATATCTTGGAAATCGTCAACGATGCATATTACCAGCTGGTCGGGTACCGCGATGTCGTGGGCAAGCCGGCTTTCGAGGCCATGCCCGAGCTGGCCGGACAGGGGCTCAGGGAATTACTGGACGGGGTGTACGGGAGCGGCAAGCCGGTGGTGCTGCGGGAACGCAAGGTTGCCCTGCAGCGGTCGCCGGATGCGCCGCTCGAGAATCGCTACGTCGACCTGTTGTACCAGCCGATCGTCGGCCAGGACGGGCGGGTCACGGGTATCTTTGCGCAGGGTAACGATGTCACCGCCGCGCACGAGGCCACGCGCGCGCTGTCGGAAAAAATCCGGCAGCTCGAGGAGGCGCGCGCCGCCCAGAACTTCCTGCTCGAACTGACCGACCGCATCCGCCAGCTGGGCAATCCCGACGATGTCACCGCGGCCGCCTGTGCGCTGCTGGGACGGAAGCTGGACGCGTCGCGCGTGCTGTATGCCGAAGTGGACGACGCAGCCGGCACGATCATCATCCGCCGCGACTGGACGGCCGAGGGCCTGTCCAGCCTGGCCGGACGCAGCCGGAGCATGGCCGATTTCGGACCCGCCATGATCGCGGCGCTGCGTGCCGGCGAGACCGTCGTCAACCACGACGTCGACCGGGACCCCCGCACCGCCGGCCACACCGCGCCTTATACCGATACCGGCGTGCGCGCCGACATGTTGCTGCCCTTTATCAAGGCCGGCAGCCTGCGTGTTGTGCTGACAATCCAGAGCGCCATGCCGCGCATGTGGCACGAGGGCGAATGCCGGCTGGCGCAGGATGTCGCGGAACGCACCTGGTCGGCGGTCGAGGCCATGCAGGCCCAGGCGGCGCTGCGGGACGAACGCGACCGCAGCCAGTACATCTTCGATGCCATGAAGGAAGGCTTTGCCGAGCTCGATGCGCGGTGGACGATCCTGCGCATGAACGCGGAGGGGCTGCGGTTGACCGGGCGTACCGCCGCTGCTGTCGTTGGCCGCGACCACTGGGAAGTCTTTCCCGAGATCCGCGGCACGGCCGCCGAAGCCATGTATCGCCGGGTCATGGAGACCGGCCGCACCGAGACCATGGAAATCGCCTATTGCCGGCCCGAGGGCGCGCCGGGGTGGATGGAGGTCCGCACCTACCGTTCGCGTGACGGCGGCATCGCCTTCTTCTTTCGCGATGTGAGCGACCGCCGCTCGGCCCAGGAGCAGCTCAAGGTCGCGGACCGCAGGAAAGACGAATTCCTGGCCATGCTCGCCCACGAGCTGAGAAATCCGCTGGCGCCGATCGGGGCGGCGGCCCAGTTGCTGCAGCGGGCGAAGCTGGACGAGGCGCGCATGCGCCAGACCAGCCAGGTGATTGCCCGCCAGGTCGCGCACATGACCCACCTGATCGACGATCTGCTGGACGTGTCGCGCGTGACCGGCGGCCTGGTCAAGCTGGACAAGGCACCCCAGGACATCCGCCACATCGTCAGCGAGGCCGTGGAGCAGGTGACGCCGCTGATCCAGGCGCGCGGCCATCACCTGGCGCTGCACCTGCCGCCCGACAACACGCTGGTGGACGGCGACAGGAAGCGCCTGGTACAGGTCCTCGCCAACATCCTGAACAACGCCGCCAAGTATACTAACGAAGGGGGCCATATCCGCCTCGAGACGGACGTGGACGGTCCGCACGTGTTCGTCCGGATCGAGGACGACGGCATCGGCATGTCGGCGGAGCTGGTGGCGCATGCCTTCGAGCTGTTTGCGCAGGCCGAGCGCACTTCGGACCGCTCGGCCGGCGGCCTTGGGCTGGGGCTGGCGCTGGTGAAAAGCCTGGTTGATCTGCATGGCGGCACGGTGAGCTGCCGCAGCGCCGGCGCTGGCCACGGCAGCCGCTTCACCGTGTGCCTGCCGCGCCTGGCGGTGCCGACACCGGCCGCGGCCGGCGAGGAGGGGAAAGCGGCACTGGCGCCGGCCGGACGCGTCCTGCAGGTCATGATCGTGGACGACAACGTCGATGCGGCCGAGATGCTGGCCATGCTGCTCGAGACCGCCGGCCACCGGGTGTCGGTCGAACACGACGCACGTGCGGCACTGGCGCGCGCGCCCGGCGACGCGCCCGACGTGTTCCTGCTCGACATCGGCCTGCCCGGTATGGACGGGACCGAGCTGGCGCGTCGCCTGCGCGCATTGCCCGAGTGCGCCGGAGCGGTCCTGGTCGCCGTGACAGGCTATGGCCAGGACAGCGACCGCGAGCGCACGCAGGCGGCCGGGTTCGACCACCACCTGGTCAAGCCGCTGGACATGCAGACCCTGTTCGCGCTGCTCGAACGCGTGTGATGGAAGGCCCGTCCGGCGCCGGCGGCAGCGCCGGTATCCCGGCCAGCCGCGCGGAGCCCAACTACTTGACTAGAATTTTTGGGCGAGTATTAGAGCCTATCCCGGTAGGCCGGGTCGCGCCTGACGCGCCTTGCGCACGCGCGCCATGCATCGTCATTCTCTTCCGCCTTCCTACCGGGACAGGCTCTTAGTGCCAGGGCGTGAACGCGAACCCGTTCTGGATCACGCCGACGACCTGCGCGACGTTCTCGGTGCTTTCGCTGAAATCGCGCAGCACGTCGGCGCGCTGGGCGCCGTCGCCGAGCACCTTGTTCCAGTAGTCGAAGCCCGCCTGGTCCGGCGTGCGGTGCAGGACGTTCCGGTACAGCGCCGTGATGAAGCCGTCGGTGCCGACGTTGGCGCCGTAGGTGTCGCCGAACTCCTTGCTGTCGATGAAGAGCCTGGCCGCCTGCGTGAGCGTGGTGCCGTGTTCCCTCTGGTAGATCCAGTAGCCCAGCCCGCCCTTGTCGGGCGTGCGGTCGAAGGCGGCCTGGTACAGGCGGTACACCTGGCCGCCGGTGCCGTTGCCGTTGACGTCGAGCGCCATGGCCGTGTCGGCGAACTGCAGGCGTTCGACCCCTTGCAGGGTCACGCCGTGGCCCTGGAAGTCGTCGACGCGGAATGCGAAGGGCGCGCCCTTCACCACGTAGGCCGACGCGGCCTGTGCGAAGACGGCGGTGTCGATGCCCTTGCCGGCATCGATCAGGGTCTGGCCCGCGTCCACGGCGATCGTGTCGTCCTGCGTGCCGCCCATGTGCGCGACCCCGACGGCGGAATCGAAGAAGGACTGCACCTGGCCGCCGATGGTGAAGGACGCCACGGCGTAGCCGACGTTGGCGCCGGCCGCACGCGGATGCAAGGTAACGGCGATGCCGACGAACCCGTTACTGTCCGGCATGGCCGACCCGGTGAGCGTGACGGTGGCGACGCCCCCGGCTTCGCTGACGCTGGCGGTCATGGCGGAGGAGGCGGCGCCGTTCATGCTGGCGTCGGTGTAGGTGGCGGCCCTGGCATCGTAGGTCAGCGTCAGCGCGAAGGACGTACTGGCGCCGGCCTTCCATGCCTTGCTGAGGATGCTGAGGCTCAGGGTGTCGTCGTCGTGGGCGTAGATGCTCAGCATCGAGGGAAAATCCGGGGCCGGCACCGGCGTGGCCGGGACCGATGCGACCGGGGGTGTCACGACCGGCGCGGGAGCGACTGGCGCTGGAACGGCCGGCACGGGCACCACCGGCACGGTGACCACCGGCGCCGGCACGGATGGCGCAGGCTCGGCGGGTGTCGGCACCGTCGGCTCCGGTACCGATGGCGCCGGCTCGGCAGGCACCGGCGAACCGTTCGTCACCGTCATTTCGGTCTGGATCCCGAGCGCGGCCAGCTGCGCGCCGGTGTAGGTGGCGACGTTGCTGGCCAGGTCGGTCACGCGCACTTGGGTGACGTGGTACGTACCCGCCGGGGTCGCGGTGGTGAGGGTGAATTTGTTGTTGGCGGTATCGGGTGTGCTGTCACTGAACGTGTCCTGGCCGTACCCGCCGCTGATCACCATATTGTCGTAACTGCCGTAGGCGTAGCCAAGCTTCCCGTCCAGGTAGACCGCGATGTCGCTGACGCCGCTGCCGCCCTCGTCATGTGCCTGGACGCTGACCACGATCTCCTGCGATCCCTTGCTGAGATCGACCGTGTTGGGGAGCGTCAGCTTTTGCAGCACCGGTGCGGTGCGATCGGCCACGCTGCCGGTGACCTGCATGCTGGTCTGGATGCCCAAGGCTCTCAATTGCGCAGCGGAATAGGTGGCGACGTTGCCGGCACGGTCATACACCAGTACGTCCGTGACCTGGTAGGTGCCGGGCGCAGTGGCTGTGGTCAGCGTGATCTTTTGGCTGGCGCTGTCGGGTGTGCTGTCCTGGAACGTGTCCTGGCCGAACGTGCTTTCGATCCCGATAATCGAGTAGGCGCCATACGTGAAGCCGAGCTTCCCGTCCAGCAGCACCGACACGCGGTCGATACCGCTGCCGCCCGCATTGTCCTGCGCCTGGGCGCCGACCAGGATCTCTTGCGGTCCCTTGCTCAAATCGATCGTATCGGGCAGGATCAGCTTCTGCAGTACCGGTGCAGTGGTGTCGAGCTTGCCGCCGGTGACCTGCATGCTGGTCTGGATGCCCATGGCCCGCAGTTGCGTGCCGGTATAGGTGGCAACGTTGCCCGCCATGTCGTAAACATAGACGTTGGTCACGTTGTAGGTGCCCGGCGAGGTCCGGTCGGTCAGCGTGATGTTGGTGCTGGCGCTGTTGGGCGTGCCGTCGTGGAACGTGTCCGCGCTAGCCGCATCCGGAATCGAGATGTTCGAGGACGCGCCGTAGGTATAGACGAATTTTCCGTCCAGGCTCACCGCCACCCGGTCGACGCCGCTGCCGCCTTCATCGCTGGCTTCGGCGGAGACCGCCATGATCCCGCTGCCGCTGCTGACATCCAGCGTGGCGGGCAGAACGAGGCTTTTCAGTTTTGGAGCGGTGGTGTCGGCCATGGCGCATCGCCATCGTCATGATGGCTGTAAATAAAAGTTGTCTATTGTACAGCTAACGATGCACGGTAAATATCACCAAATGTCACGCCGGAGGCAGCGCCGCCGTCCGCTCACCCCGGCGGCGTGATCCCGAACGCCTGCGGCACCGCCACCCGCATGATGTCGATGAAGCGGCGCAGGCGCGCCGGATAGAAGCGCGCAGGCGGATAGATCAGGTGGATCGGCAGGGCGGGCGCCTGCCAGTCGGGCGCCAGCTGCACCAGCCGGCCGCTCTCGAGCTCCTCGCGCAGCGCCCAGGTCGAGGCCACCGCCGCGCCCACGCCCAGCACGGCCGCGCTGCGCAAGGCGTACAGGTTGTCGGTGTACAGGCGCGGCTGGATGCGCATGCGCACCGTTTCGCCGCTGCCGCCATGGACCAGCTCGACCTCGTCGCGGTAGAAGGTGCTGGCGGCGATCCAGGGCAGCCGCGCCAGCTGCTCCGGATGGGACGGTGCCGCGGCGCCGTCGAGCAGGCCGGGCGCGCCCACCACGATGCGCGGCACCGCGCCCAGAGGGATCGCCACCACCGAGGTGTCGGTGAGGGCGCCGACCTGGATCGCGCAGTCGATGCCTTCGGCGATGAAGTCGGGCGTGCGGTCGTGCAGGGTCCACTCCACCGTCATTCTCGGGTAGCGCTTCAGGTATTCGCCCAGGGGCGCCACCAGCTGCTGCTGGCCGAAGGCATGCGGCGCGATCACGCGCAAGGCGCCCACCGGCTCGTCGCCGGCGCCGCGGATTTCGCTCTCGAATGCCTGCCAGCCGGCCAGCAGTTCCTTGGCGCGGGCGTAGCAGCGCATGCCGTCGTCGGTGAGCGTCATCGCATGCGTCGACCTCTGCAGCAGCCGCACGCCGAGCGATTTTTCCAGGGTCTTCAGGCGCCGGCTGACGGTGGGTTGTGTCGTTTCCAGCAGGCGCGCGGCGGCCGACAGGCTGCCCGCATCCACGATGCGGACAAAGGTTTCCACCAGCATCATACGGTCGGCGGTGGAAATGCTGGGAATAGGTTCTCTGTTCATACGTCCATCGTATAACAGTTCGACGCGCGCGGCGGCTACCGTAATCGCGCCTGACTTCGGATAATGCGTGCCATTGTCATCCCGACCACTGGAGCGCTCGATGAGCACCGCACCCATGACCGCCACCGCATCCGTCCAGCCCACGCTGTCGCCCGCACTGACCTTCCTGCTCGCCGGCGGCACCGGCCTGACCGTCGCCGCGCTGTACTACAGCCAGCCGACGCTGGGCGTGCTGGCCGGCGACCTGCATGCGAGCAGCCGCGGCGTCGGCTGGATCCCGACGCTGACCCAGCTCGGGTATGCGCTCGGCCTGCTGCTGCTGGCGCCGCTGGGCGACCGCTACGACCGCCGCAACATCATCCTCGTCAAGTCGCTGGTGCTGAGCGCGGCGCTGCTGCTGACCGGCTTCGCCCCCGGCCTCGGCGTGCTGCTGGCGGCCAGCCTGGCGGTCGGCCTGTTCGCCACCGTGGCCCAGGACATCGTGCCGGCCGCCGCGACCCTGGCCCCGGCCGACCAGCGCGGCAAGGTGGTGGGCACGGTGATGACCGGACTGCTGCTGGGGATCCTGCTGTCGCGCGTGGTGAGCGGGTTCGTCGCCGAGCATTTCGGCTGGCGCAGCGTGTTCGTCGCGGCCGCCGCCAGCGTGCTGCTGCTGACCGCCGTGATGGCGAAAGGCTTGCCGCGCTTTGCGCCGACCACCACCGCATCGTACCCGGCCCTGCTGCGCTCGCTCGCCGGGCTGTGGCGCGCGCACCGCCGGCTGCGCATGGCGGCGCTGGCCCAGGGCCTGCTGGCGACCGGCTTCTCGGCCTTCTGGTCGACCCTCGCCGTGATGCTGCACGATGCGCCCTTCCACCTCGGTTCGGCCGTGGCCGGCTCGTTCGGCCTGGCCGGGGCGGTGGGCGCGCTGGCGGCGCCGGTAGCCGGCCGCCTGTCGGACCGCCGCGGCGCGGAATGGGTGACGCGCATCGCCGCCATCATCACGGTGGTGTCGTTCGCATCGATGCTGGCGATGCCGCTGCTGTCGACCGGTGCCCAGCTGGCGCTGCTGGCACTGGCCACGGTCGGCTTCGACCTGGGCGTGCAGGCCAGCCTGATCTCGCACCAGACCATCGTCTACGGCATCGCGCCGGAAGCGCGAAGCCGCCTGAACGCCTTGCTGATGACCAGCGTGTTCGTCGGCATGGCAGCGGGCGGCGCGCTCGGCGCCCAGGCGCTGGCGGCCTGGGGCTGGATGGGTGTGGTGCTGCTGGCGGTGGCGGCGAGCGGGGCGGCGCTGCTGGTGCGCATCCGCGCCGCCGCCGTGCGTTGAAGTCCTGACACAGCGCCGGCTCAGTGGGCAGGACTGAGCGCCTTTTCCAGGTGTTTTTCCAGGCCTTCCAGCGACTTGCCGCGGGTCTCGGGCAGGCAGGCCGCGACGAAGATCAACGAGCCCACGTTGATCGCGGCAAACACGAAGAACGTGGCGCTGCCGAATCGCGCCATGGCGATCGGGAACAGCAAGGCGACCAGGCCGTTGCACACCCACTGGCAGGCCACCGCGGTGCCGGTGAGCACGCCGCGCAGGTGCATCGGGAACAGCTCCGACATCAGGAGCCAGTACACCGGCGAGATCAGCATCTGCATGAACAGCAGGAAGCACAGGATGCAGGCCAGCGCGGCGTAGCTTTTCAGCAGCCCTTCCGGCATCCACAGCAGCACGGCGCCCAGCAGCGCCTGGGTGGCGATCACGAAGCCGAGGCCGGTCATCAGCATCGGCCGGCGGCCATGCTTGCCGATCAGCCAGATGCCGATGAAGGTGGCGATCACGGCCACCACGCCGTTGCCGATGGTCGCGGTCAGCGCCGCATTGGTGCCCAGGCCGGTCGATTTCAGGATGATCGGCGTGAAGTACATGAAGGCGTTGACGCCGGTGAACTGGGCCATGAAGCCCAGGCCGATACCGATCCACAGCAGTTTGCGGATCCAGGGCGTGCCCAGCACGGCCGACCAGCCCGCCTGCTCGTGGTCGATCTGGTTCAGCTTGACCATCTCGGCCATCTCGGCCTCGACCTGTTGTTCGCTGGACCGGATCTGGTGCAGCACGGCGCGCGCTTCCTTCATCCGGTGCTTGCTGGCCAGCCAGCGCGGCGAGGCCGGCACGAACAGCATGCCCACGCCCAGCAGGATGGCCGGCACGGCCGCGATGCCGAGCATGGTGCGCCACACGTGCGGCGAGTCGGAAAAATGCGCCAGCAGGGCATTCAATATATATGCGATGAGCTGGCCGCCGACGATCATCAGTTCGTTCTGGCTGACCAGCCGCGCGCGCCGGCTGGGACCGGCCATCTCGGCGATGAACACCGGCACCGTGGACGAGGCGCCGCCGACCGCCAGGCCGAGCACGAAGCGCATCGCGACCATGACCGCCACCGACGGCGCCAGCGCGGTACCGAGCACGCCGATCATGAAGACCAAGGACAGGCCCAGCAGGGTGGTGCGGCGGCCGTACTTGTCGGCCAGCGTGCCCGCCATCAGCGAACCGAAGGCGGCGCCGAACACCAGGGCCGAGGTGACGATGCCTTCGGTGACCGGTGTCAGGCCGAGGCCGCCCGCCGCGAGCGGCGTGCTCATGAAGGGCAGCGCGCCCGAGATGACGCCGGTGTCGTAGCCGAAGGCGAGGGCGCCCATGGTGGCGGCGATGGCGACCTTGAAAACGAAGCGGCTTTCCTTGCTGTCGGGCGGCGCCGTGGCGGCGGTCGTGGGTGTGGCGATAGACATGAGGCTTATCCTTCTAGAATTTCTCAACATTAGCTGTTGAAGGATAAACTGGATTTGCACGAATGTATGTTGGCAAACATACATATATGCATGCCTCGTCCAATGGCCGTCAGGCCCGTCCGGCCGGCCTGGACGTCATCAGGCTGGCCACCACCGACGCCGCCAGGATCAGCCCGACCACGCCGAGCGCGATGCCGGTCGGGATCTTGTAGATGTCGAGCAGCAGCATCTTGACGCCGATGAAGATCAGGATGCCGGCCAGCCCGTACTTCAGCAGGTGGAAGCGCTGCGCCATGTCGGCCAGCAGGAAGTACATCGCGCGCAGGCCGAGGATGGCGAAGATGTTCGAGGTGAACACGATGAAGGGGTCGCCGGTCACCGCGAAGATGGCGGGAATCGAGTCGACCGCGAAGATCACGTCGGTGATCTCGACCAGCACCAGCACCACGAACATCGGCGTGGCGTAGCGCAGGCCCTGCTGGATCACGAAGAAGCGGTCGGCGTGGTAGTGATCGGTGATGCGGATGTGGTTCCTCATCCAACGCAGCACGCGGTTGTCGGCGATGTTGGGGCTGTCGTCGGCCGCGCGCAGCATGTGCGCGCCGGTGTACAGCAGGAAGGCGCCGAACACGTACAGGATCCAGTGGAACCGGGCCAGCAGCAGGGCGCCGACGTAGATCAGGACCGCGCGCAGCACGATCGCACCCAGCACGCCGTACAGCAGCACCCGCTTCTGGTAGGCGGCCGGCACGGCAAAGAAATTGAAGAGCGTGATCCAGACGAACACGTTGTCGACCGCCAGCGACTTTTCGATCAGGTAGCCGGTGAGGTATTCCAGCGCCCGTGCCCGCGCGACCTCTTCGCCGACGATGCCGCGCAGGTACCACCAGAACCACAGCCCGAAGGCGAGCGCGATCGAGACCCAGATCAGCGACCAGACCGCCGCCTCGCGTGTGCTGACCCGGTGCTCGCCTTCGTGCTTGAGAATGAAGAAATCGACCGCCAGCAAAATGGCGACCAGTATCGAGAACGAAAGGTAGAGGCTGGGCGTACCGACCGATTCGAGCATGGGACTCTCCGCTGGACGCCGCAAACGCGGCAGCGGCAGTGTAGAACGGGGCAGGGTGAGGTGGCGCGCGCGATCCGCCTGGAAAGACAGTGATGCTGGTGTCATACGGAAAAAAGATGCAAAAAAGCAAACGAATTCGGTATGGAAATCTTGTTTGCTAGAATGCCGCCGTCTAAAATTCAAGGAGCATCTTTGTCGTTTTGTAAATTTTCGCGCGCGTCCGCCAGCACCTGCGGAATGCGCCCGCCGCTGGGCCCGGCCATGCAACCCATCGCCATCGGGGTGACCTCCGCACTGCTGTCCATCGCCGCCCAGGCGCAAACCTCGCCTGCCGCCACGCCGGCCGATGCCGGCCAGGAGAACAAGGTCGTCGTGACCGGCTACCGCTATTCGATCGCGAAAAGCCTCGACCAGAAGCGCGAGGCCAACGCGATCGTCGAAGTCGTGACCGCCGAAGACATCGGCAAGTTTCCCGACAAGAACGTGGCCGATGCGCTGCAGCGGGTGCCGGGCGTGATCGTCGACCGCGACGGCGGCGAAGGCAAGAACGTCAGCGTCCGTGGCCTGTCGCCGGAACTGACATTGACCCAGTTGAACGGCAACTACGTCGCCACCGCCGAATCGAACGGCGACCCCACGCGTTCGTTCAACTACATGCTGATGCCGTCGAACATGCTGTCCAGCGCCGAGCTGTTCAAGACACCGGAGGCGCGCCTCGACGAAGGCGGCATCGGCGGTACGGTGATCCTGCGCACGCGCCGGCCGCTGGACGTGGCGCCGGGCAGCGGTTTCGTCAACGCCGAAGGCACCTGGGCCGACACGACCAAGAAGGGCGATGGCCAGTTCTCGGGCCAGTACGCCTGGCACGACAAGACCAAGCGCTTCGGCGTGCTGGTCGGCTATACCCGGCAGAAGCGCACCACGCGCACCATGGACACCAGCACCGAAGACTGGAAGTGGTACGGCGAAGGCCGCGACGCCCATCCGGCGACCGGCGCCGACGGCAAGCCGTCCGGCCTGACTTCCTATTGGTGGGGCGATTCCGGCTTTCATGACCAGGCAGGCAGGTACTATACCGATTTCATGATGCCGACCTCGGTCAACTTCAACGTCAAGGAAGAAGAACGCGTGCGCAAGGGCGGGCAAGTGACCTTGCAGTTCAAGCCGGTGCGCAACCTGAACCTGGTGGCCAATTACTTCCGTTTCGATTTGTCGCAGAACGCCCGGACCAACTCGCTGAAAGTGCCGGAATGGGGCCTGGCCCGGTATGCGGGCGACGGCAACTGGGCCGGCGGCCGCATGCTCGACGGCCTGGCCTTCGATCCCAGCGGCACCATCGTCAACGGCGCGCAGTACAGCGTCCACCCCGGCAAGGCCTACTACTGCGGCGCCGGCCAGGCCGCGGCGGCCGGTTATGCCAACACCGGCGGCTTCGGGCCGGACGACTGCACCATGCCGACGCCGCAGATCAGCGGCAGCTACAACCGCGAACGCGCACTGTCGCAGACCCTCGACTTCGCCGCCGAGTGGCGCGGTACCTCGGTCGACGCCAGCTTCCAGGCCGGCCATACCTGGGCCAGCGGCGGTCCTTCGCTGCAGTTCACCATGCCCATCAAGCCGCGCAGGCAGAACGCGGACGGCAGCTGGGCCCTCGGCAACACCGCCACGGCCTGGAGCCTGGCCGGCACGCCGACGCTGGCGTTTTCGCCGGAACTGATGCGTAACCTGCGGGACGGCGTCGGCGAGATCGACCTCGGCTCGACCTCGTCGTCGTGGACCCGGAACAGCACCCGGCAGAATTATGCCCAGGCCGATTTCACCTGGCACCTCGATACCGGGTGGCTGGACTCGCTGCAGTTTGGCGGCAAGTATCGCGACGGCGGCATCCACAGGAACACCGGCAACAATTACTGGACCTGCCCGGGCACCGACGGCAGCTACGACAAGCGCTACCAGAACGGCTGCGACCCTGCCGCCGGCACCTTCCGTCCGTCCTTCCTGTACGGCCAATCGCTGGGCAACATCGCCGGCGCCTTCCAGGCCACCGCCTTCCCCGCGATCGACTATCCGGCCTACATCGCGCACCTGGACAAGACCTATGGCGCGATGCAGACCCGTAACGAAGACAACTTCGTCTACAACGTCGACGAGAAGATCAAGTCGTTCTACCTGCAGGCCAACGTCAAGACCGGCCGCCTGCGCGGCAACCTCGGCCTGCGCGTGGTGCATACCCGGCAGCATGCGGATTCGACCGACCAGGTCGACTACTACAACGACTATTTCTTCGACGGCGCCGACGGCAGCCCGGCACCTTGCCAGGCGGGGATGCCGGCCGGCGGCGCACCTGCCGGCTCGGGCTGCGTCAGCGGCTTCACGGTGCTGCCGGACAGTAATACCAGCCCGGATACCCGGCACGTCTCGACCTTCGTGGTCAGCGCGCTCGACCGCAGCTATACCGACGTGCTGCCGAGCTTCAACCTGGCCTTCGACCTGAGCGACAAGCTGCTGCTGCGCATGGCCGCGTCCAAGGTGGTGTCGCGTCCGAGCTATGGCGACATCGCCTCGCCAGGCGGCCTGAATTACTACAGCCAGGAATACGTCAATGACCGCCGGCTGACCGGCGGCGGCGACCAGCAGGGCTGGTTCGGTTCCGGCAGCAACAAGGCCATCGAGCCCTACAAGGCCACCCAGTTCGACCTGGGCCTCGAATGGTACTTCCAGCGCGGCTCGGTGCTCGGCGTCGGCGTGTTCCGCAAGAACGTCAGCAATTTCTCGGTGCCGGTGGTGCGCGACGTCGCGCTCGACCTGGGCGGCGAGCCGGTGACGGTGCAGAACTACGCGACCAGTGCCGGCGGACGCAACGCGGTGTCGAAAGGCGCCGAGCTCTACATGCAGCACACGCTGGCGTCCGGCCTCGGCTTCCAGTTCAACTACACGTACAACAAGACCAGCCAGGCCGCCGTGACCCTCGAGGACGGCACCGCGATCGGCAGCTCGCCGCTGATCGGCAGCGCCAGGAACCAGGCCAACCTGACCGTGTTCTACGAAACCGACAAGGTGCTGCTGCGCGCCTCGTACAACCGCCGCGGCGAAGTGGTGCAGGGCCTGGTCAACGGCCTGAACGTGTATGAGGAACCGTACGCTCAGATCGACCTGAACGCGGCGTACAACTTCACCAGACAGCTGAGCCTGAGCGCGTCGGTGCTGAACCTGACGCGCGAAGAGAGCCGTGCCCACCTGGGCAACGATACCAGGGACCGCTTCTATTCGAACGGGTATGCCGGCCGTACGGCTTATGTGGGGTTGAACTACAAGTTCTAGGGACAGTTTCAGGGACCGGTCCCGGCAGTGCGATGCATGCTGCCGGGCTGGCGACCATGCGATCGAGGAAAACAAAAAAGCCAGATCACCGAAGGTGGATCTGGCTTTTGCATTCTGTGGTCGGGGTGAGAGGATTCGAACCTCCGGCCTCTACGTCCCGAACGTAGCGCTCTACCGGGCTAAGCTACACCCCGACTGGTATGGTACTGGGATACTGGGAGATGAAACTGATGGTCGGGGTGAGAGGATTCGAACCTCCGGCCTCTACGTCCCGAACGTAGCGCTCTACCGGGCTAAGCTACACCCCGACTGGTTCCAGATTCGTTTCACGAATCTCGGGAAGGCATTACTATAGTTGCCTCAATGGTTCCTGTCAACAGCGAAGCTGCACAGCTGGAGCAGGCTGTGCTTGTATTCGCTCTCCGGCAAATCGGCGATGGCGGCCTTGGCGCGGTTGGCCGCCAGTTCCGCTTCGCGGCGGGTGTAGTCGAGCGCGCCGCTGCTGCTGACGGCCGACAGCACGGCGTCGAAATGGGTCTCGTCGCCGTTTTCGATACAGCTGCGGATCAGTTCGCGCTGTTCCGCCGTGCCGTTTTCCATCACGTAGATCAGGGGCAGGGTGGGCTTGCCTTCGCGCAGGTCGTCGCCGACGTTCTTGCCGATCTCGCCGGCGTCGCCGGCATAGTCGAGCACGTCGTCGATCAGCTGGAACGCGGTGCCCAGCGAGCGGCCGAATTCGCCGGCGGCTTCGATCTGCGGGTCGTTCGCGCCGGCCACCAGGGCGCCGAGCTGGGCCGCCGCTTCGAACAGCTTGGCCGTCTTCGAGCGGATCACGGTCAGGTAGCTTTCCTGGGTGACGTCCGGATCGTGCATGTTCAGCAGTTGCAGCACTTCGCCTTCGGCGATGACGGTGGTGGCGCGCGACAGGATTTCCATCACGCGCATCTCGTCCAGGCTGGTCATCATCTCGAAGGCGCGCGAGTACAGGAAGTCGCCGACCAGCACCGAGGCGGCGTTGCCGAACAGGGCGTTGGCAGTCTGGCGGCCGCGCCGCATCGAGGACTCGTCGACCACGTCGTCGTGCAGCAGGGTCGCGGTGTGGATGAATTCGACCACCGCCGCCAGTTCGTGGTGGGCCGCGCCGCGGTAGCCGTAGGCATTCGCCAGCAGCAGCACCAGCACGGGACGGATCCGCTTGCCGCCGGCGCTGATGATGTACTCGGCGATCTGGTTCACCAGCGCGACGTCGGAATGCAGCCGCTGCCGGATCACCGTGTTCACGGCCTCCATGTCGGCGGCAATCGTGCGGGTGATGGGATTCTGTTGGGCGGTTTGGATGGCGGCGGACAAGGCAGACCTGCGGTTTAGATTTTGTTAAGTGCCGCGATTATACGACAAGCAAGGCAAATGAGCGCTTTTCCACACTCGGCAGGGGAAGCCGGTGCGGGAAGGCGTGCAGGCGCTGCGGCCTTGCGTGGACCGTGCAACAGCCGCCACAGCCGTTTTGACATGCGCTTGCAATCCCTTTATAATCATCTGTTCCCTGGATCTTGAAGCTGCGCGCCCCGGCGCGTCCGACTCGGTTCGGCTGGAAATTTTTTAAACAATTAACGAGGTTTCAATCATGTACGCGGTCATAAAAACCGGTGGCAAGCAATATAAAGTTGTCGCTGGCGAAAAACTCAAAGTAGAACAGATACCGGCAGACATTGGTTCCGAACTCACTATCGATCAGGTTCTCGCCGTCGGCGAGGGCGAGAGCATCAAGTTTGGTGCTCCGCTGGTGGAAGGTGCTTCGGTTCGCGTGACTGTTGTGTCGCACGGTCGTCACGACAAGGTACGTATCTTCAAGATGCGTCGTCGTAAGCACTACCAGAAGCGTCAGGGCCATCGCCAGAACTACACCGAAATCCAAGTGGTTGCGATCAACGGCTAATTGCCGCGCATCCCTCATCAGTCAGCAAGGAGCATCTAAATGGCACACAAAAAAGGTGGCGGTACTACCCGCAACGGCCGTGACTCAGAAAGCAAACGCCTTGGCGTGAAAGTCTACGGCGGCCAGGCGATCAACGCCGGCGGCATCATCATGCGTCAACGTGGCACCACGGTTCGTCCGGGCACCAACGTCGGCCTGGGCAAGGATCACACCCTGTTCGCGCTGGTCAACGGCACCGTCAAGTTCGTCAAGCAAGGCGTCGGCTCGAAGCAGTTCGTGACCGTCGTTGCCGCTCCGGCAGCCGAAGCAGTCGCAGCGTAATACGCACGCGTCGCCATGTGCGGCGCATTTTTTTAAGGCGCAAGCCTTAGAATTAAGGCTCTGCCATCGGTGGAGCCTTTTATTTTTGGTGGTCTCATCATGAAGTTTATCGACGAAGCAAGAATCGAAGTCATCGCCGGCGACGGCGGCAACGGCTGCGCCTCGTTCCGCCGCGAGAAATTCCGTCCGTTCGGCGGCCCCGATGGCGGCGACGGCGGCAAGGGCGGCTCGATCTGGGCGATTGCCGACCGCAACATCAACACGCTGGTCGACTTCCGCTTCTCCAAGGTGCATACGGCGCGCAACGGCGAACCGGGCCGCGGCTCCGACTGCTACGGCAAGGGCGCCGAGGACGTCTACCTGCGCATGCCGGTCGGCACCCTCATCATCGACGATAACAATGGCGAGATCATCGCCGACCTGACCGAGCACGGCCAGGTCGAGCTGCTGGGCAAGGGCGGAGAGGGCGGGTGGGGCAACATCCACTTCAAGACCTCGACCAACCGCGCCCCGCGCCAGAAGACCGAGGGCAAGGAAGGCGAACGCCGCACATTGCGCCTCGAGCTGAAGGTGCTGGCCGACGTCGGCCTGCTGGGCATGCCGAACGCCGGCAAGTCGACCTTCGTCACCGCCGTCTCGAACGCGCGTCCGAAGGTCGCCGACTACCCGTTCACGACCCTGCACCCGAACCTGGGCGTGGTGCGCGTCTCGCACGAAAAAAGCTTCGTGATCGCCGACATCCCGGGCCTGATCGAGGGCGCGGCGGAAGGCGCCGGCCTGGGCCACCAGTTCCTGCGCCACCTGAGCCGCACCGGCCTGCTGCTGCACATCGTCGACCTGGCCCCGATGGACGGCAAGACCGACCCGGTCAAGGAAGCCAAGGCGCTGGTCAAGGAACTCGAAAAGTACGACGAAGAGCTGCTCAACAAGCCGCGCTGGCTGGTGCTGAACAAGCTGGACGTGGTGCCCGAAGACCAGCGCAAGAAGGTCGTCAAGGACTTCGTCAAGAAGATGGCCTGGAAGGGCCCGGTGTTCGAGATCTCGGCGCTGAACCGCGAAGGCTGCGAAGACCTGGTGCACGCGATCTACCGCAACCTGGAAGAGATGCGCCACGTCGAGCAACGTTCGGAAGAAATGCAGATGACCGAGGAAGCGCGCGGCATCTCGTCGATCGATCCGGACGATCCCCGCTTCAAGATCCTCGAAGATTAAGTTGCTGTTCTCCGCAGCCACCCGCGAACGCCTGCGCCTGCAACTGCTGCAGGCGACGGCCACGGTCTGTTCGCTGGCCGCCTTCTCGGCCATGCTCGATCCGGACCGGATCGCGACGCGGCTCGGCTTGTTTCTCGTCGGCGTGAACGGCTACAGCCAGTTCTACGCCATCTATGTCGGAGTGCGCTTCGCTACCGCGTTGCTGGCTCTGCTGGCGGCGAGGCGGGGCGACCAGCCCCTCCTCGGCGACCTCACCGCACTGTTCATCCTGGCCCAGCCGCTCGGCCGCCTGGTCGCGGCGTTTGCGATCGGCCTGCCCCAGGGTGTATTGTTGGCCATTTGCGGGATCGAATTGCTGGCCGGCCTGGCGCTGCTGGCACTGCGTCCGCGCGGACGCCCGCTCCTGTCCTGAGTTCGCACCCACTTCGACATGACCACCCTCCAATCCCTTATTCATTCCTCCAGCCGCATCATCGTCAAGGTCGGCTCCTCGCTCGTCACCAACGAAGGCCGCGGCCTCGACAACGCCGCGATCGCGCGCTGGGCCGCGCAGATCTCGTCCTTGCGCTCGCTCGGCAAGGAAGTCGTGCTGGTCTCGAGCGGCGCGATCGCCGAAGGCATGCTGCGCCTCGGCTTCGCCAGCCGTCCGACCGACATCCACGAACTGCAGGCCTGCGCCGCCTGCGGCCAGATGGGCCTGGCCCAGATCTACGAAACCAGCTTCCGCACCCACGGCGTGAAGACGGCGCAGGTCCTGCTCACGCACGCCGACCTGGCCGACCGCGAACGCTACCTGAACGCGCGCTCCACGCTCACCACGCTGCTGCGCCTGGGCGTGGTCCCGATCATCAACGAGAACGACACCGTGGTCACCGACGAGATCAAGTTCGGCGATAACGACACCCTCGGCGCGCTGGTCGCCAACCTGATCGAGGCCGATGCCCTGGTCATCCTGACCGACCAGAAGGGTTTGTTCTCGGCCGACCCGCGCAAGGACCCGCAGGCGCGCCTGATCGAACAGGCGCAGGCCGGCGACGCGTCGCTGGAAGCGATGGCCGGCGGCGCCGGCAGCAGCATCGGCAGCGGCGGCATGCTGACCAAGGTGCTGGCCGCGCGCCGCGCCGCGCGCTCGGGCGCCCACACCGTGATCGCCTGGGGCAGGGAAGACAACGTGCTGGTGCGCCTGGCGCAGGGCGAGGCGATCGGCACCCAGCTGACCGCGCCGACCGCGCGCCTGACGGCGCGCCGGCAGTGGATGGTGGACCACCTGCACACGGCCGGCGAACTGGTGCTCGACGCCGGCGCGGTGCAGAAGCTGGCGAAAGAAGGCAAATCGCTGCTGCCGATCGGCGTGGTCGCGGTGAGCGGCGAATTCGGCCGCGGCGCCCTGGTCGCCTGCAAGGGCGAGGACGGCCGCGAAATCGCGCGCGGCCTCACCAACTACACCGCCAGCGAAGTGCGGCGCATCATGCGCCATGCATCGAGCGAGATCGAGGGCATCCTCGGTTACGTCGAGGCGCCGGAGCTGGTGCATCGGGATAACCTGGTGCTGGTGTAGCCGGCGCGGGGGGATTATCGCTTCAGTGCCCGGTTCTTGTACGCGATCATGAACCAGAGTACGGAAGCCGCCGGCAGCGCCGTTGCCACGACAGCGTGCTTCCCAAGAAACGGACCACCCCGGCGCACAAGAAGCACATGCCGGCCTAGCACGCCCGGCCGCGGCAAATTGCGCGCATCGTCACGCCGGCGGGCACCGCTCCTGGAGCGGCGCCCGCGATTCGGGAAAGCGATTACTGCTTCGCGCTCGTCACCCGCCAGACCACGTTGCCCACGTCGTCGGCGAACAGCAATCCGCCTTCCGCATCCTGGGCCAATCCGACCGGTGCGCCGTACAGGTTCTTTTCGTCGGCCGAATAGAAACCGGTCACGACCGGCTGGACCGGGCCTTTCGGCATGCCGTTTTCGAACGGCACGTACACGACCTGGTAGCCGCTCAGCGGCGAGCGATCCCAGCTGCCGTGCTCGCTGACGAAGGCGCCGCCCTTGTACTGTTGGGGCAGGTTATTCCCGGTGTAGAACAGCAGTCCCAGCGCCGCCACGTGCGATCCCAGGGCGAAATCCGGTTTGATGGCTTTCTTGACCAGGTCCGGCCGCTGCGGCATGACGCGGCGGTCGACGTGCTGGCCATAATAGCTGTAAGGCCAGCCATAAAAGCCTTTCTCCTGCACCGAGGTCATGTAATCCGGCACTAGGTCGGCGCCGATTTCATCGCGCTCGTTGACGATGGCCCAGAGCTTTCCGGATTGCGGTTCCCATTGCAAGCCGGTCGGATTGCGCAGGCCGGATGCGAATACGCGGCTCGCACCGGTTTCGGCATCGACTTCCAGCACGGCGGCGCGCCGGTATTCCACATCCAGGCCGTTTTCCGTGATATTGCTGTTCGAGCCGCTGCCGACATACAGTTTTTTCCCATCCGGACTGGCCAGCAGTGCTTTGGTCCAATGGTGGTTGACCGTACTCGGCAAGTCACCGAGCTCGGTGCCCGGATCGGACATCTTCGTTTCTCCCGGCGTGTAGCGGTACTTCATGATATTGCCGGTATTCGCGACATATAAAGTATCGCCGACGAGCTGGACGCCGAACGGAGAATGCAGGTTTTCGATATAAACGTGCTGTTCCCATTCGCCGGTGGCGCCCGCTTTCTTGCGCAGCAGGGTAATGCGGTTGCCGCCCTTGCCGCCCTTGCCCGAGCGACCCTTGACCATCCCGGCGATGACCTGTTTCGGCGTGGTGACGGCTTCCTCTCCCGGACCGTTCGCTTCCACCACCAGCACGTCCTGATTGGGCAGGACGAGGAGCTGGCGCGGGTGCATCAGGCCGGATGCGATCTTTTCGATGCGCAGGCCGGCAACGACTTTCGGCGCCGCGTCGCCCTTCCAGCCCACGCCATCGGGCACCTGCATCGGCGGCACCAGGAAATCCTGCGCCTTCGGCAAGACCGGATTGGCGCCCAATTGCTGCGAAAAATCCACCTTTTCCTTGTTGCCGCAGGCGCCCAGCGCCAGGGACAAACCGGCCGCCAGGCCCACTACACGCCATCTCTGTTTATGCTTATCCATGGCTGAACTCCTTGAAAGTGACTTTTTCTCCAGCCAGGATGATTCTCCCGAGCCCCAGCGCGAGCACCGTCGCGACGGACAGCCATACCGCGGTGGGAATCACCGCATAGGCATCCCGGCTGTGCACGAATGCGTTGACGAGCGCGGCGACGATGCCGACCACGTTGAGCCAGAAGTTCACGACCATTCCCGTGGAGCGCACCCGGTGCTTGCCGAACCAGACACGGCCGAGATTGATCAGCTGGGGAATGATGGCGAACACCAATCCCATGCTGACGAGCCAGGATGCGCTTTTGACCCAAAGGACGTTCGCGGTATTGGCATAGATGATGTCGAACACCAGCGTGGCGACGAAGAAGCCGAAAGGTATGGGATCGAGCACATTGAAAACCGCCGACGTCACGCTGAAACGCGACGAATTATTTTCTGCATTCATGATACTGCCCTTGTCAATATGAGTGATTTACGCGTTGTAAAACCACGATGCGTACCTGTTTCCAGGCCACGTTAATGCATGCGGAGCGTAGCATGGATGACAAGAAGTTCGTCGCATTGATGGGTTGAAACGAATCCGTATTGACGAAAATGATTGGCATTGGGTGGGCCAGGGATGCATGCGCAGCAACGCACTGCAGGGCCGCGAAGATCGCAATCTGCCGATAGCCATCCGGTCCCAGTCACCAGGCCGCCGGATAGGGCGGGAAATCGGGGACAAAATACGGCGCCGGCGCCAGGTAACAGCCGGACAGCGCGCTATCCCGATTGGGCAAGCAGAGTTAACAAAAAATTACAAAAGTCGCCTGCCGTATAGTCTTGAAATCAACAAACTGTCATTATTGCTCGGTTATAATACTAAAAATTTGCTATTAATCATTTCATATTCCCCCACCGGTTCGCGGTGGACATCGCACGCCAACCGCGTACCTTTGAGCAGGACATCAATTTGACCACGGCTCCCTTGATCGTCGACCTGGACGGCACGTTGATCCATACCGACATGCTGCACGAATCCGCCCTGCGCGTCTCGCGCGACCGGCCGCTGGACGTGCTGCGCATTCCGCTCTGGCTGATGCAGGGCAAGGCGGTCCTGAAGCGCAACCTGGCCAGCCGCAGCAGTTTCGACGCCGCGCTCCTGCCGTACAACGAATCGCTGCTGGCCTGGCTGAAGGAACAGCGCGCCGCCGGCCGCCGCCTGGTGCTGTGTACGGCGTCGGACCGCGCGATCGCCGACGCGGTGGCGGATCACCTGGGCGTGTTCGACGAGGTGCTGGCCAGCGACGGCAGCACCAACCTGGCCGGCCACCACAAGGCCGAGGCGCTGGAGCGCCAGTACGGCCACGGCGGCTTCGACTACGTCGGCAATTCGTCGGCCGACCTCAAGGTCTGGGGCCGCGCGCGCAAGGCGATCGTGGTCAACGGCGCCAGGGGACTGGCCAGCAAGGCCGAGGCGCTGTGCGGCGTGGAAAAGGAGTTTCCGCCGCCGGCGCGCGGCGTGCGCGCCTGGCGCAAGGTGCTGCGCGTGCACCAGTGGCTGAAGAACATGCTGCTGTTCGTGCCGCTGGTGGCGGCGCACCAGGTATTCGACATGGACCACTGGCTGACGCTGGTGCTGGCCTTCGTCTCGTTCAGCCTGTGCGCATCCACCGTCTACATCGCCAACGACCTGCTCGACCTGGAAAGCGACCGTGCCCACCCGCGCAAGCGCATGCGGCCGTTCGCGTCGGGCGCGGTGCCGGCCTGGCACGGGGTGGTGGTGGCGCCGCTGCTGCTGGCGGCCAGCATCGCGCTGGGGGCGATGGTCGGCGGGACCTTCCTGCCCTGGCTGATGTTCTACTTCCTGCTGACCTGTGTGTATTCGCTCGGCCTGAAAAAGGTGATCCTGCTCGACTGCATCACGCTGGCGATGCTGTACACGCTGCGCATCACGGCGGGCGCCGCCGCGCTGTCGATGCCGCTGTCGTTCTGGCTGCTGGCGTTCTCGGTATTCCTGTTCCTGTCGCTGGCCTTCGTCAAGCGCTACGCCGAGCTGCTGACGCAGGCGCAATCCGGCAAGCACAAGGTGCATGGTCGCGGCTACTACACGACCGACGAGCCGCTGGTGCTGAACATGGGCGTCACCGCCGGCTATGCGTCGGCGGTGGTGCTGGCGCTGTACCTGAACAGCGACAACGTGCTGATGCTGTACGAGCAGCCGGAAGCCGTGTGGGGCGCGGTGCCGGTGCTGCTGTTCTGGATCAGCTGGATCTGGATGCAGGCGCACCGCGGCAACATGCACGACGACCCTTTGGTGTTCGCGGTGAAGGACCGCGCCAGCCGGCTCGCCGGCCTGGCGTTCGGCGCGGTGCTGGTGATCGGCGCGCTCGGGTGGCCATGGTAAAGGTATCGTCGTGGGGCCGGCTGGACAGCCACGAGCACGACCTGGTGCTGCTTGCCGACCGCAGCCAGGTGGCCGGCCGGATCGCGGGCGCGGGTAAGGCGCAAGCCAGGGCCGGCCTGGCCCAGGGCAACGGCCGCAGCTACGGGGATGTCTGCCTGAACCCGGGCGGGCGCCTGTGGCGCACCACCGGCATGGACCGCTTCATCGCCTTCGACCCGGCCAGCGGGCGCCTGCGCTGCGAAGCCGGGGTGCTGCTGCGCGACATCCAGCGCATGAGCCTCGCGCACGGCTGGCTGCTGCCGGTCACGCCGGGCACCCAGCTGGTCACGGTCGGCGGCGCCATCGCCAACGACATCCACGGCAAGAACCACCACGTGCTCGGCTCCTTCGGCGACCACGTGCTCGGCCTGCGCCTGGCGCGCACCGACGGCACGGTCATCGATTGCGGTCCCGGGCTGCAGCCCGGCTGGTTCGCCGCCACCGTCGGCGGCATGGGCCTGACCGGCGTGATCGTCGAGGCCGAGCTGCAGCTGCGCCGCGTGAGCGGCCCCTGGCTGGTGACCGACGCCGTCCCCTACCGCAACCTGGACGAGTTCTTCCACCTGGCCGACAGTTCCGAGGCCGGCTGGGAGCAGACCGTGTCCTGGATCGACTGCCTGTCGGGCATCGGCCGCGGCCTGTTCTTCCGCGCCAACCTGGCCAACATCCCCGACCTGCAGGCGACCTACGGGCGCGCGCCCAAGCGCGTGCCCTTCGTGCCGCCGGTGTCGCTGGTGAACGGCCTGTCGCTGCGCCCGTTCAACGAAACCTATTTCCGTCTCAACTCCCTGAAGGCGGGGCGCACCATCGCCCACTTCGAAAAGTACACCTACCCGCTCGACAACCTGCACGACTGGAACCGCGTGTACGGTCCGCGCGGTTTCTACCAGTACCAGAGCGTGGTGCCGCGCACCGGCGGGCAGGCCGCCATCCACGCCATGCTGGAGGCGATCAAGGCGTCCGGCCAGGGCTCGTTCCTGGCCGTGCTGAAGACCTTCGGCGCCCGCGAGAGCGTGGGCATGATGAGTTTCCCCCGTCCCGGCGTCACCCTGGCGCTGGACTTCCCGAACCGCGGCGAGACCACGCTGCGCCTGTTCGAACGGCTCGACGCCATCGTGCGCGTGGCCGGCGGCCGCATCTACGCCGCCAAGGATGCGCGCATGCCGCGCGACCTGTTCGAATCCGGCTACCCGCGGCTCTCCGAATTCTTGCAATACCGCGACCCGGGCATCAGCTCGTCGATGTCGCGCCGACTGATAGGAAGCTGATATGCCCGCTGTCCCCACCGTCCAACAACGCATCGTGATCATCGGTGCCACCTCGTCCATCGCCGAGCACTGCGCGCGGCTATGGGCGGCGCGCGGCAACGCGACGCTGATCCTGGTCGGACGCGACGCCACGCGCATGGAGCGCATCGGCGCCGACCTGCGCGTGCGCGGCGCCGCCGGCGTGCAGGTGCGCGCCGCCGACCTGATGGACCCGCGGGCGATCCGCGCGCTGGTCGACGCCATCGTGCTCGAGGGCATGCCGACCCAGGTCCTGATCGCGCACGGCTCGCTGCCGGACCAGGCGCAATGCCAGCGCGACCTCGGCGCCGCGGCGGAAGCGCTGCAGGTCAACGCCATGTCGCCGGTGCTGTTCGCGGAAGCCTTCGCCGGCCATATGGAAGCGGTGGGCGGCGCGATCACCCTCATCGGCTCGGTGGCGGGCGACCGCGGACGCCGCTCCAACTATGTGTATGGCGCCGCCAAGGGCCTGGTCACGCGCTACGCGCAGGGCATGCAGCACCGCCTGGCGGGCAGCGGCAGCCTGCTGAAGGTGGTGCTGGTCAAGCCGGGGCCGACCGCGACCCCGATGACCGCGCACCTGCCGCAGCGCGGCCTGGCGCCGGTGGAGGACGTGGCCAGGCAGATCGTGGACGGGTCCGCCGCCGGCAAGGCGGTGGTCTACGCGCCGGGCAAGTGGGCGCTGATCATGATGGTGATCCGCCACCTGCCGGCCTTCGTGTTCAACAAGATGAACATTTGAATGAACGGCCGTACCCTTTTCGACACCGCCGCCGGCGTTGCCCCGCGCTGGTGGGCCTGGGCGCTGCTGTTCGTGCTGGCCGCCGTGGCGCTGGCCTGCTCCAACTGGGGCGCGATCCGGGCCGTCAACCATGAGACCAGCGACTTCGCCGCCAACACGCTGCTGATACTGGACGCCAAGCGCCTGCACCTCATCTACGGCAACTACTCGCGCGTCGGCTTCAACCATCCCGGCCCGGCGATCCTGTACGTGCTGGCCTTTGGCGAACTGCTGTTCCACGACGTGCTGCGGCTGGTGCCGTCGCCGTTCTCGGGCCAACTGCTGGCGGTCGACCTGTACAACGCCGCCTGGCTGGTGCTGGTCGTGGCGATGGTGCGGCGCATGGCGGGCAGCCTGGCGCCGGCGCTGCTGTTCGGCGGCGTGACCGTGCTGGCCTTCGCCTACTGCGACCACGCGATCCTGAACGGCATCTGGTTCCCGCACCTGTACGTGCTGCCGTACGCGGCGATGCTGGTGGCGATCGCGCGCCTGGTGCACGGCCGCACCGACACCCTGGTCCCGCTGGCCGTCAGCAGCGGCTTCCTGATCAACGGTCATGCGTCTTTCGTGCCGATGCTGGGCGTGATCCTGATCGTGGTGGTCGCCGCCAACTACCTGATCATGCGCCATGACGCGGCCAATCGCATCCTGGGCCGCGCCTGGTTCGCCGCGCACCGCCGCGCGATCCTGGTGGCGGTCGGCATCCTGCTCCTGTTCTTCGTGCCGCTCATCATCGCCACCGTCAAGGACTTCCCGGGACCGATCTACCAGTACCTGAAGTTCAGCCGCGGCAACAAGGGCAACACGTTGCGCGAAGCCGCCAGGTTCACCGGCGTCTACTGGGGCCTCGGCCATGGTGCGCCGGCGCGCGGCGCGCTGCTGTGGGGCGGGGCGCTGGCGGCGATGCTGCTGGCCGGCCTGCGCTCGCTGCCGGCCGCGTTCGCGCGCGACGCGCGCGCACTCGGCACCGCCTTCCTCGGCGCGACGCTGGCGCTGCTGTACTACGCCAAGGTCGGCGTCGACATGCTGGACCAGGTGTATATCGCGCTGTTCTATTTCGCGGTGCCGGCGCTGGCCGCCGGGCTGCTGGCCCTGGTCGCGTACCGGGCGCTCCCCACCGAAGGCACGCTCAAGCGCGCCGGCGCGCTGGCGCTGGCACTGCTGGCCGTGGCCTCGTCCTGGCACTGGCTACGCCAGGACCCGGCCTACCGCTATTTCTACGACAACCCGCAAGTGGTGCGGCTGTACGAAGGGGTGCGCGCCCTGCCGGGCAGCGGCCGTATCGTGCTCGACCTGGAGCAGACCCCGGACAATTGGAGCGAGGTGTGGGGCAATACGCTGGCGCTGCTGGCCTACGCCAAGCGCCAGGGCACGGACCTGGCCTGCGTGAACGAACACTGGCACATCTCGTTGACCCGCCCGCTGCAGTGCACGCCGGACGAAGTCGCGCACAACCGCCGCTACGAAGTGCGCCGCACCGTCGCGCCCGACCCGGTGCGCGGCGAGCCGGCTCTCGACGTGCAGGGCCTGTCCTTCTACAAGGCCGGCGCCGCGCCGCGGCCGGCCGCCTGGATCACCGTCCAGGCGCAGCCGGCATATTTCCAGCCGCTGCTGGCCGAGGGCTGGACGCTGGAAGGCGAGGGCGCCCGCGCCGGCGGACCCGCCGCTACGATCGCGCTGGCGGCCGATCCGGCCCGTGCGCGCCGGCTGGTCCTGGACGTCGGCACCGCGGTGCCCGCGCTGGGGGCACGCCTGACCGTGCGCGCCCTGGTGGACGGCCAGCCGGCCGGCGAATGGGCGCTGTACGCCAGCGAGCGGCGTCGCCGCATCGCGCTCGACCTGGGCGCCGACCCGGGCACACCGCACCGCATCGAACTGCGGCTCGAGCGCTCGGCCGGCCACACGCTCGACCTGTGGCTGTACGGCCTGCGCAAGGACGCGCTGCAACCATGATCAACAAGTAAACACGTAATGAAACATGCAATGAACGAGCGCTCAGCGCTCCCTTCCCGAGGATTGACACGGCATTGGCCGAACGTCCTGCTGTTCGTGCTGGTCGCCGCCGCGCTGATGTACGTCCAGTGGATGGTCAACGCCCACAAGGTGCTGCACGAACTGGGCGACTTCAGCGCCAACGGCTTCCTGATCCTGGACGCCAAGCGCCTGCACCTCCTGTACGGGAATTACTCGCGCATCGGCGTGCACCACCCGGGGCCGGCGATCCTGTACGTGCTCGCCTTTGGCGAAGCGCTGTTCCACGACCTGCTGCACGTGGTGCCGTCGCCGTTCTCGGGCCAGCTGATGGCGGTGTGCCTGTACAGCGCCGCCTGGATCGTGCTGATCTTCGCCATGCTGCGCCGTATCGCGGGCGGCGTGCTGCCGGCGCTGATGTTCACGGCCGTGTTCACGGCGGCGCTCGGGTTCTTCGAGGCCCCGGTCTTCCTCGGCGCCTGGATGCCCGACCTGTACATCCTGCCGTTCGCGGCGATGCTGGTGGCGATCTCGCGCCTGGCCCACGGCCGCACCGACATGCTGCGCGCGCTGGCGGTGTCGAGCGGCTTCGTCATCAACGGCCACGTCTCCTTCATCCCGATGCTGGGCGTGATCCTGGTCGCGATGCTGGCCGCGAACTGGATGATCTCGCGCCGCGACCCGGCCATGCGCATCCTGTCGCCGGCCTTCCTGGCGCGCCACCGCCGCGACATCCTGGTCTCGGTGGGCATCCTGTTCCTGTTCTTCGTGCCGCTTTTGATCCTGACCGTCACCGAGTTCCCGGGGCCGCTGTACGGGTACGCCAAGTTCGGCGGCAGCGGCAAGCACAACGCGCTGCGCGAATCGCTGAAATTCGTCGGCTTCTTCTGGACCCGGGGCTACGCCTGGGCCTGGGGCCTGCTGGCCGCGGCGCTGCTGCTGAGCGGCCTGCGCGCCAAGGACAGGCCGCTGGTGCGCGACCTGCGCGCGCTCGGCATCGCCTTCGTGGCGGCATCGCTGGCGCTGCTGGTGTACGCCAAGTTCGGCATCGACCACCTGGCGCTGACCTATGTCGGCCTGTTCTATTACACGGTGCCGGCGCTGGCCGCGGCGCTGGTGCTGCTGTACGCCTGGCAGGCGCTTGGGGTGTCGGCGCCGGGTTCGGCGTCCAGCGGCAGGGCGCTGGCGGCCGGCCTGGTGGCGCTCGCCGGGCTGGGCGCGACCTGGCATGCGCTGCACAAGCCGGGCTACTACGACTTCCTGTACGACATGCCGGGCATCGTGCAGATGCACGAGCGCCTGCGCGCGCTGCCGGGCAGCGGCCGCATCGTGCTGGACCTGGAGCAGAAAGGGCTGGACTGGGACGAGATCTGGGGCAAGGCTGCCGCGCTGCGCCTGTACGCCAAGCGCCAGGGCCAGGACCTGTACTGCGTGAACGAACACTGGCACCTGCTGTTTACCGACGAGGGCCGCTGCCGTCCCGAGGAACTGGGCACGCCGCGCCGCTTCTTCGTGCGCAACATGAGTACGCCCGACGCCGGGCGCGGCGACGCCGACATCGAGGGCATGGGCCTGCTGCTGTACCGCCACGGCCGCACCGACGCGCCGCGCGCCTACACCAGGGTCAGCGACAGCAAGGACGTGTTCCGCGCGATCCTGGGCAGCGGCTGGTCCGACCTCGAAGCCGACTACGTGTGGTCGATCGGCCCGGTCGCCGGGATCAGGCTGCCCGCCGATCCGGCACGCGGCCGCATGCTGCGGCTGGACCTGGGCAGCTTCATCCCCGAGGATTTCTTCCGCCAGCACCTGGACGTGCTGGTGAACGGCCGTCCCGCCGGGAGCTGGGACTTCAACCACTTCGAGATCCGCCGCCAGATCCGGGTCGACCTGGGTCCGGACCCGGGCGCGCCGCGGCACATCGAGTTGCGCATCGCGCGGCCGGCGGCGCCGGGCGACTACCCGTCGTGGGGGCAGGACGCGCGCAAGCTGGGGGTGTCGCTGTATGGCATCAGTCAAGAAACCAGGCAAGAAACAAGCAAGCAACAAGCAAGCAAGCAACCAACTGAGGAACCGCATGACTGACCTGAACCGCAAGATCATCCTGCCCGGCGGCGCCGGACTGGTTGGCCAGAACCTGGTGGCTCGCCTGATGTCGCGCGGCTACCGCAACCTGGTGGTGCTCGACAAGCACCGCGCCAACCTGGAGGTGCTGCGCCGCGTGCAGCCCGACATCACCGTGGAATACGCCGACCTGGCCGAGCCGGGCGAATGGGCGCGCCACTTCACCGACGGGTCCACCGTGGTCATGCTGCAGGCCCAGATCGGCGGCAACGACTGGCAGGACTTCGTGCGCAACAACGTCGACGCCACCCGCCACCAGCTCGACATCATCAAGGGCCAGCCGAACACGCGCCTGGTGGCGATCAGCTCCTCGGTGGTGGTATCGGTGGCCGACGACTTCTATACCCGCTCCAAGCGCACGCAGGAGGAGATGGTGCTGGCCAGCGGCATCCCGTGCCCGGTGCTGCGCCCGACCCTGATGTTCGGCTGGTTCGACCGCAAGCACCTGGGCTGGCTGTCGCGCTTCATGGCCAAGGTGCCGGTGTTCCCGATCCCCGGCCACGGCCGCTACATGCGCCAGCCGCTGTACGTGGGCGACTTCTGCAACGTCATCATCGGCTGCATCGAGGACCCGGGCATCACCGGCGTCTACAACATCTCGGGGCGCGAGGAAGTCGACTACATCGACATCATCCGCGAGATCAAGCGCGTCACCCGCGCCAGGACCCCGATCGTCAAGATCCCGTACAGCGCCTTCTACGCGCTGCTCTGGGTATGGGGCAAGTTCGACAGCAACCCGCCGTTCACCACCCAGCAACTGGCGGCGCTGGTCGCGCGCGACAGCTTCGAGGTCATCGACTGGCCCGGCATGTTCAAGGTGCAGAGCACGCCGTTCGCCAGGGCGATCGACGAAACCTTCAACGATCCCAAATACAGCAACGTCGTCCTGGAGTTCTGAATGAATCAGCCTATCGAGCAACTGAGCAAGCAGCGCATCGCCGTCCTTGGGGCGGGTCCGATGGGCCTGGCCGTCGCCTACCAGCTGGCGCGCGACGGCCACCAGCCGGTGGTCTACGAAGCCGACGACCGCGTGGGCGGCATGGCCGCGCACTTCGATTTTTCCGGCACCTCGATCGAGCGCTACTACCATTTCCACGCGATCTCGGACCACGCCTTTTTGAAAGTGCTGGACGAACTGGGGCTGGCGTCGAAGATGCACTGGGTGGCCACCAGGATGGGCTACTGGTACCGCAACGAGGTGCAGGAATGGGGCAATCCGGTGGCGCTGCTGAAGTTCCGCGGGCTCGGCTTCATGGCCAAGTTCCGCTACGGCCTGCACGCTTTCCTTTCCACCAAGCGCGACGACTGGAAGCCGCTCGACCACGTCGAAGCCAGCGGCTGGATCAGGAACAAGGTCGGCGCCGAAGCCTGGGAAGTGCTGTGGCGCCGGCTGTTCGACTATAAATTCTACGACTACAGCGACAACCTGTCGGCGGCCTGGATCTGGAGCCGCATCCGCCGCATCGGCCGCTCGCGCTACAACCTGTTCAAGGAAAAGCTGGGCTACCTGGACGGCGGTTCGGCGACGGTGCTGGAAGCGATGCGCGCCGACATCGAGAAGCACGGCGGCATCCTGCGCCTGAAGACCCCGGCCACGAGGGTGCTGATCGAAGGCGGCAAGGTGACCGGCGTGGAGGCGGGCGGCCAGGTGGAAGCCTTCGACAAGGTGATCAGCACCATCCCGCTGCCCTACGTCCCGCGCGTCATGCCCGACCTGCCGCCCGCCACGCTGGACGCCTTCCGCTCCAAGAAGAACATCGCCGTGGTGTGCGTGATCGCCAAGCTGAAGAAAGCGGTGACCGAGAACTTCTGGCTGAACACCAACGACCCGGAGATGGACATCCCGGGGCTGGTGGAGTACACCAACCTGCGCCCGATGGGGAACGAGCACATCGTCTACGTGCCGTTCTACGTGCCGGGCGAGCATCCGAAGTTCGCGGAGCCGGACCGGGCCTTCCTGGACAAGGTGAAGCGCTACCTCATGAAGATCAACCCGTCGCTGCGCGATGACGACTTCATCGACATGCGCGCCAGCCGCTACCGCTATGCGCAGCCGATCTGCGAGCCGGGCTACCTGGACCGCCTGCCGCCGGCCAAATTGCCGGTGGGCGGCCTGTGGGTGGCCGACACGTCCTACTATTACCCGGAAGACCGCGGCATCTCGGAGAGCATCGACTTCGGCCGCAAGATGGCGCGCGAGGCCGGCGCGTGAGCAAGGCCGCGACCTCGGCTTTCGCATCGCGCCAGTTCCTGGCCTTCCTGCTGACCGGCGGCTTCGCGGCCGCCGTCAACTTCGGCTCGCGCATCGTCTATAACCACGCGATGCCGTTCTCCGCCGCCGTCGTGTGCGCCTACCTCACCGGCATGGTCACGGCCTTCGTGTTGAACAAGCTGTTCGTGTTCCGCGACAGCCGGCAAGCCGTGCACCACGCCGCCGGCTACTTCATCCTGGTCAACCTGGTGGCGGTCGCCCAGACCTGGGCGATCAGCATGGTGCTGCTCAACTGGGTACTGCCGGCGCTGGGTGTGACTGCCTATACGCGCGAGATCGCGCACGCGGTAGGGGTGGTGGTGCCGGTGTTCACCAGTTACCTGGGGCACAAGCACTTTTCGTTCCGGTGAGACGAAGCCGGCGGAACGCAGCAGCGACATAAATCGTTAGCTTACAAACCGTCGCCCCTGCGCAGGCGACGTTTCAGGCCAACTACATCCGGCTCAGGTATCCACACCCGCGTCCACACCCGCGGGCAGCAGGCCGGCCGGCGCCGGCGTCTTGTCCTTGTACTCGCACAAATCGTTGATGATGCAGTTCCAGCACTTGGGCTTGCGCGCCACGCAGGTGTAGCGGCCATGCAGGATCAGCCAGTGGTGGGCGTCCTGCAGGAATTCCTTCGGCACGAATTTCATGAGCTTCTGTTCGACCTGGTCGACGTTCTTGCCCGGCGCGATCTTCGTGCGGTTGGACACGCGGAAGATGTGGGTGTCGACCGCCATCGCCAGCTCGCCGAAAGCCGTGTTCAGCACCACGTTGGCGGTCTTGCGGCCCACGCCCGGCAGCGCTTCCAGCGCCTCGCGCGCGCGCGGCACTTCGCCGCCGTACTGGTTGACCAGGATCTCGCAGGTCGCGATGACGTTCTTCGCCTTGTTGTTGTAGAGCCCGATGGTCGCGATATAGGTCTTGAGTTCGTCCAGGCCGAGGTCGAGGATCGCTTGCGGCGTGTTCGCCACCGGGTACAGCCTGCGCGTGGCCTTGTTGACGCCGACGTCGGTCGCCTGGGCCGACAGCAGCACGGCGATCAGGAGTTCGAACGGCGTCGTGTATTCGAGTTCGGTGGTCGGGTTCGGATTCGCTTCCCGCAGGCGGGTGAAGATGGCGTGGCGTTTGGCTGGGTTCATTGGATGCTTATTCTTTTTTATCGAGCAGCGGCGGTGCCGGCGTGGTGGCCTTCTGGCGCGCGCGCTCGATGGCGGCGGCGATGATCGCGCGCTTGCGCTCCTTTTCCGCCAGCTCATCGGCGCTGTTGGCCTGCTCGGCGGTCACGGCGCGCATCTTTTCCAGCGCCTTGGCGGCCAGGCGCGCGTCGTTCTCTTCCTTTTCGCGCTGCAGGCGCGCGCTGCGGAAGTCGTGGCGCGCGCGGGCGGCGTCGGCCTGGTCCTGGGTCCAGGCATTCCAGCCGGTCAGCTCGCCCGTGACGGGGAGCATGCCGATGCAGTCGACCGGGCAGGGCGCCACGCACAGGTCGCAGCCGGTGCACAGGCTCGGCAGGATGGTGTGCATCTGCTTGGCCGCGCCGAGGATGGCGTCCACCGGGCAGGCCTGGATGCACAGCGTGCAGCCGATGCACAGGTTCTCGTCGATCCAGGCGACCGGACGCGGGCGTTCGATGCCATTGGCCGGATTGATCGGAATCACCGGACGTCCGGTGAGTGCGGACAGGCGCGCCACGCCCTCGATGCCGCCGGGCGGGCAGCGGTTGATGTCGGCTTCGCCGCGCGCGATCGCCTCCGCATACGGGCGGCAGGCGGGATAGCCGCACTTGGTGCACTGGGTCTGCGGCAGCAGGTCTTCGATCTGGTCGGCGAGCGTTTTGGTCACGGCGGGCTGGTGCTGGGTTGAGCGTTTGCTGAACCAGCATTATCCGCGAAAAGGCGGATCGCGTCGAAGGCTGGCCCGCTGAGTGGGGCAGGTAACGCTGGCGCGAAGTTGGCCGCCGTTTCGGCGCCGAAGGTGATGCAACTAACGGAGTGCCGGGGACGCTTGGTGGTCTACTGGGTACAAGACATGAACCTCAAGGAGGATCTTATGAGCAAGAAGCATGTGATGGCGGCCGCGCTGACGGCCGCCCTGCTGAGCGCCGCCGGGTCGGGCTTTGCCCAGGACCGCTATCATGGCGGCGATCGCGACCACGACCACTACAGCCAGCGCGACAACGACCGCCGTGACGACGGCCGCCGTGACGACGGCCGCCGCCATGATGGCCGGGACGACAACCGCCGCCACGACGGCCGGGACGACAACCGCCGCGGCGACCGTTACGACGGCCGCGACAACCGCCGCTGGGACGGCGCCGGCCCCTCGCACGACCTGCGCCGCGGCGGCCACCTGCCGGACCGCTACCGCAACCGGCAATACGTGGTCGACGACTGGCGCGGCCACCGCCTGCGCCAGCCGCCGCGCGGCTACCACTGGGTCCAGACCGGCGGCGACTACGTGCTGGCGGCCATCGCCACCGGCGTCATTGCCGACCTGATCATCAATAGCCGCTGAGGCCACCGAGTCACCGGGTCCGAGGGCTGCCCGTTGGGGCGGCCCCGGCAGGTGAGCAAGATTTCCGCTTCCCGGTGCGGGCGGCGGTGTGAACGGCCCGCTTTGCTCATGCGAAGCGGGCCGTTGTCGTTGCATGATGAACGCGGCCGTCGATCCGTCACCCCTTGCGAGGGCAGGGGCACAATTTACGTATGGAGCAGCACACGCCGGTAGTCCGCAACGAACTTGGGCCCCTGCCTTCGCAGGGGCGCCGGTTTGAGTGAGCCGGGAATGAATACGGACAAAAAAACGCCGCGGACCCGCCGCGGCATTTTCATGGCATGCACCAACCGATCAAGCATTCTTCCGGATGAATTCCCCGATCATCGGGCAGATGATCTCGCGCCAGCGGCGCCCCGAGAAGATACCGTAGTGGCCGCATTTCGGCGCCGTGAAGTGCTGTTGCTTGTCGGCCGGGATGCCGGTGCACAGGTCGTGGGCGGCCCGGGTCTGGCCGGCGCCGGAGATGTCGTCGAGTTCACCTTCGATGGTGAACAGCGCCACGTTCTGGATGTCTTGCGGACGCACCAGCTGGCCGCCGACTTCCCAGGTGCCTTTCGGCAGGCGGGTTTCCTGGAACACGGTCTTGATGGTTTCCAGGTAATACTCGGCGGGCATGTCGAGCACGGCGTTGTACTCGTCGTAGAACTTGCGGTGCGATTCCGCCGAATCGTCGTCGCCGCGCACCAGGTGCTGGTAGAACTCGCGGTGGCTCTGCGCGTGGCGGCCCGGATTCATGGCGACGAAGCCGGCATGCTGCAGGAAGCCCGGGTAGACCTTGCGGCCGAAGCCGGGATAATTGCCCGGCACCGCATAAATGACGGTGTTCTCGAACCACGAGAAGGGCTTTTCCAGGGCCAGGTCGTTGACCGCGGTCGGCGACTTGCGCGGGTCGATCGGACCGCCCATCATGATCATCGACTTGGGCAGCTTCGGATCCTTGGCAGTGGCCATCAGCGAGATCGCGGCCAGCACCGGCACGGTCGGCTGGCATACGGAGATCACGTGCACGTCCGGGCCCAGGTGGCGGATGAAGTCCTGGACGTAATAAATATAGTCGTCGAGATGGAAGGGGCCGTCCGACAAGGGCACCATGCGGGCGTCGACCCAGTCGGTGATGTAGACGTCCTGGTTCGGCAGCAGCGCGCGCACGGTATCGCGCAGCAGGGTCGAGTGGTGACCCGACAGCGGCGCGACCAACAGCACGGTGGGTTGTTTCAGCGCGGCGAAGTCGGCGTCCGCCATGTCCTTCTTGAAATGCACCAGCTTGCAGAACGGCTTGCTGACGGCGGTGCGTTCCACGATGCCGACGCTCTGGCCGTCGATCAGGGTCGAAGGCAGTTCGAAAGCGGGCTTTTCGTAATCCTTGCCCAGGCGATACATGAGCTCATAGCCGGCGGCGATACGCTGCGAGAACGGGGTGTGTGCGAAAGGCGAAACCGGGTTCGAAAACAGTTTAGCGGAGGCATCGGCCCACTGCATCAGCGGGTTCAGGAAGGAGCGTTGCATTTCATGCAGTTGATAAAGCATATAATTTCCTTCGCGATATTTCAGGCCTCACTACGTCATTTCAAGGCCGTTGACTGTGCGTCAAATCATGGGTTGCGCATCAGTTTCGTCAATTATAGGCCAACTGGATTGGCATAGGGCAACATCAGATTGGGTGGTTTCGTCTAAAAGTTGCGCTACGCAACACTTGTATCACATTCGTGTCAGGGCTTCGGTTAAGTGACCGACATAAGAAAAATGCCCCGCATCGGCGGGGCATTTTTGTCGTGAACCTGTTACGGAACGATCAGTCGAACACAGGCGTCTCGACGCCGAGGATCTTGTGCAGCTTCGGCGAGGTCGTCGTGTACTGCATGTGGATCTTCTTGTCCGGGAAGATGTACGGCGCGGCGCCGAAGGCGGCCAGCGCGGCCTCGTGGAAGCCCGACAGGATCAGCTTCTTCTTGCCCGGGTAGGTGTTGATGTCACCCACGGCGAAGATGCCCGGCACGTTGGTTTCGAACTTCTCGGTGTCCACCACCTTCAGCTGCTTGCGCTCGATGTCCAGGCCCCACTCGGCGATCGGGCCCAGCTTCGGCGACAGGCCGAAGAACACCATCAGCATGTCCAGCGGCACGCGGCGGGTCACGCCGTCGGCACCGGTGACTTTCACTTCGGACAACTTGCCGTCCTTTTCGTCGAAGCCGGTGACCTGGCCGGTGATCAGCTGCATTTCATACTCTTCGCACAGCTGCTTCATCTTGGCGACCGACGCCGGGGCGGCGCGGAAGTCGTCGCGGCGGTGCACCAGCACGACCGATTCGGCCTTGCCGACGAAGTTCAGGGCCCAGTCCAGCGCGGAATCGCCGCCGCCGCAGATGACCAGGTTCTTGCCGTCGAAAATGCTCGGGTCCTTGACGCGGTAGTGCAGCTGGCTGCCCTCGAACTTCTCGATGCCGTCGACCTTGATCGTGCGCGCCTGGAACGAGCCGACGCCGGCGGCGATGAAGATGGTCTTGGTGATGAAGCGCGTGCCGGTCGAGGTTTCGACGTTGAAGCGGTGGTCTTCACGGCGCTGGACGCCGGTCACTTCCTGGCCCAGGTGGAAGGTCGGATCGAACGGCTCGATCTGCTTCAGCAGGTTGTCGGTCAGTTCCTGGCCGGTGCAGACAGGCACGGCCGGAATGTCGTAGATCGGCTTGTCCGGGTACAGTTCCACGCACTGGCCGCCGACGGCCGGCAGCGAATCGATCACGTGGGCTTTGATTTCCAGCAGGCCCAGTTCGAACACCTGGAACAGGCCGACCGGGCCCGCGCCGATGATCACGGCATCGGCTTCGATGGCGCCGGCAAAGGAGCTGTTGGGAGCGATGGTGCCCGCTTCGGGGGTCGCACTGATAGTCATTCTTACTTCCTGTGAATTTTGATGGGGTAGGGGCGAAGACGGCTAGTGTGCCACGACGGTGGCACCTTTGCAGGGAACCGGCACCCGGGCGGATGCCGGCCGGGCCTCATCGGGCCAGCTGGTCCAGCTTGTCCTTGACGTCCTTCCACTCTTCCGCGTCGGACAGGGCCGGCTTGGTCTTGGTGATCGACGGCCAGTTGCGTGCCAGGTCAACGTTGATCTTGATGAATTGCTGCTGGTCCGACGGCACGTCTTCTTCCGCATAGATCGCGTTGACCGGGCATTCGGCCACGCACACGGCGCAGTCGATGCACTCGTCCGGGTCGATGACGAGGAAGTTCGGGCCTTCCCGGAAACAATCTACCGGGCATACATCCACGCAATCGGTATAGCGACAACGGATGCACGATTCGGTGACAACGTGGGTCATAACAGTCCTATTAGTAATCTTGGTTTGGCGGCGCTGCTGGGCGTGGAGGAACTCGCCGGACGCGGCAAAGCACTGTATTTTAGGGCAATTCGGCTTTTACGACAAATCAGGCTTATACACAATACACATAAGCAAATGTATGTCAGGAGCCGTCGCGGGGATGGGTGCGCAGGTGCGCGAGCAGGGTGTGCCAGCCGGCGCAAGCGGGGCCGCCGTCCTCGGCCAGCACCAGCGTGCGGCAGCGCCGGCCGTCGTCGGCGCTGATTTCCCAGCGCCGGATGTCGGCGCCGACGCAGTCGGCCGGGGCGGGGGCGGCATCGAGGCGCGCCAGCAGGTCCGCCAGCAAGGCCTCGATGGCCTGGCCATCGGCGCGCTGGCGGGTGTCCAGTTCGATGTGCTCGCCGCGCCCCGTGAAACCGCCGCTGGCCCTGGCCGTGATCTTCATGCGTTTCAACCCTCGGTATTCAGACGATGGGGATGGTCGCCACCGGATCGTCCTCGTCGGCGGAAGGCGTGGCCGCGGTGCTGGTCAGCGCCGCCGCTGCCACCACGGCGGCCTCGCCGGAAGCATTCACCGTGGCGACCACGGCCGCCACCCGCGTGGTGCTCTGCGGCGGCGTCGACCCGGCCGGCCCGAACCGTCCGTGTTCGGCGCACCAGCGCGCCAGCGCCTGCGCTTCGGCGTCGAGTACGCGTTCGACATCGTAGTACTCGGCCAGGTTCATGGTGCCGCAGCAGGCGCGCCGGTCCTGGCGCGCGCCGGGGGCGTCGCTGACCAGCGCGGCCAGGCGCAGGCCCGGCGGATGGCCGGCGCCGGCGGCCAGGGCGGCCGGCACGTCCAGCACTTCGCGCCGGGCGAAGCGGTCGCGGATGAAGACCGCGTATTCGGGCGGCTGGCCGTCTTCCTGGCAGATGCGCAGCATTGCGTTGGCGACGTCGGCGTAGGTGGCGGCCAGGTCGGGCGCGGCGATCAGCGCGCGCAACACCAGGCCGCGCAGCCAGCCCGCCACCCGGTGCAGCACGCCGGCGCAATCTTCCAGCGCCGGCTTGCGCTCGAAGGCGAACAGGTCGGCCAGGATGTCGTAGACGGCGCCGGTGAACACCTGCGAAATCGCATGCACTTCGGTGCCGGCCTGGGACAGCGTCAGGTCGTTGTCGGCGTTGCGCAGGCCGGTGGTGCTGCCCAGGGCCAGGCCGAACTGTTCGGCGATGTCGGCCAGGAAGGTTTTGTCGTGCAGGTGGGCCTTGGTCTGGGCCACCACGGCGTCGCACTGGTCGAGCTGGGACAGGGCCAGGAAGATCGCGGTCAGGTCGCCGAAGGCTTCGTGCAGGCCGCCGGTCTGGGGCGGATTGTTGGCTTCCAGCCAATGCGGCTTGAGGCCGTCCAGCACCGCGTGGCCGGTCTCGTGCGAGACGATGTCGAACGAGCGGCAGGTGTACACCCGGTCGGTTTCGCCGGACGGGATGAAATCGCCGAACTTCAGGCTGGCCTGGGCGCGGCTGTAGAACGCATTCATGACGTTCGGCAGGCCGTACGGGTAGACCTGCAGCGGCGCCGTGTCGACGCTGCTGTTCCATTGCCAGGGCAGGGGCATGGCGGTGCCCGCGTTCGACAGCGCGCGCTGGTACATGGTGAGCGTCTGGCGCACCACGGCGAAGGTGTGGACCGCGTCGAACTGCGCGGTGTCGGGCATGGTGACGAAGTCGCCGAAGGCGTTCGGCTCGACCGCCGGGATGGCCGGGTCCCTGATCTCGATGCGGGCGTCGCGCGGGCCGGCCAGCACCACGCCGGGCAGGAAAGCCTTGCGGGTGCCGATCTCGCCGACCGACGGGTCCTGCTTCCACATCAGGACGCGGGCGCCGAAGGCGTAGGGCAGGGGCACTTCGGCGCCGCCGTCGGGGGCGCCGGAAGGCGCGCCATCGCCGGCGCCGGCCGGACCGGGGAACAGGCCGGGGGCCAGTGCGGCACCGACCGGGCGCGGCCGTCCCGGCTGGTCGAGCAACTGGGCGGCCTTGCGGTGTTGCCGATACGATGCGCTGGGTGTCGGGATGAAGCCGACCGGCGGTTTGGCGCTGGAATCCATGAGAGTTCCTCCTTGGCAGGTATACACGGGCATGGTCGCCCCTTGTCCACGAAGGATGTTGACTCTAGTCAATTGATCTGTGTCTAGATCCAAAATGCATGAGCGATGGCCTTGCAGGCTGGCCTTTATGCAGCTCAACTGGCATCATGGCGGCCTAGTCGATTTTCAAAGGAAATGGCCGGCATGGCGGACATCAGCATTACCCAACAGCATAGCTTGAGCCCGGACGCGGCGCGCGGCGCGGCCCAGAAAGTCGCGGACAAGCTGGCCGGAGAATATGGCCTGAACTGCAAGTGGGACGGGGATATATTGCGTTTCGACCGCAGCGGCGTCGAGGGATCGCTCGCACTGGGCGAGCGCCAGGCCGCGCTGCGCATCAAGCTGGGCTTCATGATGAGCGCTTTCGCGTCCACCATCGAGCCGAAGGTGGCGGAAAGCATGCGCAAGGTGTTTACTGGTTCTTGAGGTCGTCGATCAGGTCGACGTACTGCTGCATCGCGTCTTCCTGGGAAGTGCCTTTCAGGGCGGCCCAGGCGTCGTACTTGGCGCGGCCGATCATGTCGGTGAAGCCGGGGCGCTCGCCGGTGGCGTCGCCGCTCGCACCCTGCTTGTACAGGGAATAGATCTTCAGCAGCGTCATGTTGTCCGGACGTTCCGGCAGGTTCTTCGAATCGATCTGGGCCTGGGCGAACTGGTCTTGCAAACTCATGGTGACTCCTTTGATAACGATGAGGCATCTTAGCGCATCGTCATGCAAATCACGCCTGAGTTGCGGGGAAATTAGAGGGGATACTCGGTAGGATGGACGCGGACGGCAAGTCGGCTTCGCCGTCCACGCGGTGACAGGCAGAGGCACCGCGTGCGTACGACATCGTTGCCGACATCGTTGCCGGTAACAATCGACGCGTGGACGGCATGGCCGTCCACCCTGCGTCTTACACGCCCAGCAGTTCGACGTCGAAGATCAGGGTCGCGTTCGGCGGAATCACGCCGCCGGCGCCGCGTGCACCGTAGCCCAGGCTGGCCGGGATGATCAGGCGGCGCGCGCCGCCGACCTTCATGCCCTGCACGCCTTCGTCCCAGCCCTTGATCACGTGGCCGGCGCCCAGCGGGAACTGGAACGGGTCGTTGCGGTCCTTGCTGGAGTCGAACTTGGCGCCGGCGCTGCCGTCGTCGTTCTGCAGCCAGCCGGTGTAGTGGACGGTGACGTAGGTGCCGGCGGTCGCTTCCGGGCCGTCGCCGACGACGGTATCTTCGTATTGCAGGCCGGAATTCGTGGTGTTGGTCGCCATAATGTTTCCTTATTGTTCAGGATAAAAGGCGATTGTAGTGCATGCCCTGTCAAAGCGCTATTAACGGGTTTTCCACTGTGTTGCGGCGGCGCGCCGAATCGATGTCGAATACATCGAATTCAGGCGAACCCGTCATTCGGTTGTAACGTTTCCCCGTAGAATAATAGCTCTTTCCACCTCCGGGTTTCCTTCGCCATGCTGCGCCGTTTCCGTACGCTCCTTTTCTCCGCCGCCTGCCTGTCGGCCGCCGTGCAATCCGCCCAGGCCAACGTGGTCGTGGTCCTGAATTCGCGCGACGCCACCGTCCAGTTGCTGGACCAGGCGACCGGCGCCGACCACGGCACCTTCGCGGTCGGCAAGGAGCCGCACCACCTGATGGCGACGCCGGACAACAAGTCGGTGATCGTGGCCAGTTCCGAGGGTAACGAACTGATCTTCCTGGACCCGGTCACCGGCAAGGTGCAGCGCAAGGTGACGGACGTGCTGGACCCGTACCAGATCGGCTTTTCGCCGGACCAGAAATGGTTCGTGTCGACCGCGCTGCGCCTCGACCGCGTCGACGTCTACCAGTACGTGAACGGCAACCTAGTGCTGAGCAAGCGCGTGCCGATGCCGCGCATGCCCAGCCACATCGCCTTCGACGCCGCCAGCACCACCGCCTTCATCACGCGCCAGGGCAGCGACCAGGTGAGCGCGATCGACCTCAAGACCGGCGCCATCAAGTGGACCCTCCCGGTCGGCAAGCTCCCGGCCGGCATCACCATGACCCCGGACAATAAATTCCTGCTGGTCGGGATCATGGGCAGCGACTACGTCGAGGTGATCGACTGGCGTACCGCGAAGACCGTCAAGCGCATCAAGACCGGCAACGGCGCCCACAACTTCCGCGCGCTGGGCGACAAGCGCCACATCTTCGTGTCGAACCGGGTGCAGAACTCGATCAACATCATCGACCAGGTCACGCTGCAGAACGTCGGCATGATCCCGGTGCCGGGCGGCCCGGACTGCATGGAACTGTCCGCCGACGGCAAGACCCTGTGGGTGACCCAGCGCTGGATCAAGAAGGTGGCCGTGATCGACGTCGCCAGCCGCAAGGTGATCAAGATGATCCCGGTCGGCCGCTCGCCGCACGGCGTGTTCTTCGCCAATTCGGCGCCGCGGATGTGATGGCGCGCCCGTCGCGCAAGGTGACGGCGGCGCTGCTGCTGGCCGCCGTCGCCGTCGCCGTCGCATACTCGGCGCCGGCGTCCGCCGCCGACGCTTGCAAGGGCACGATCTATCTCACCTTCGACACCGGCAGCCAGTCGCAGGCCGAACTGATCGCCGGCACGCTGCGCAAGCACCATGTGAAAGCCACCTTCTTCCTGGCCAACGAGAAGACGGTGCGCGGCGACTGGTCGCTGGACCCGTCCTGGTCGGCCTACTGGAAGGCGCGGGTGGCGGAGGGGCACGCCTTCGGCACCCATACCTTCGACCACGTGTACTGGCGCGCCGACGAAGCCGGCGGCCGCATCAAGGTCAGGCCGCAGTTCGGCCAGCATGGTGGAAAAAACCTCAGCTGGAGCGCGCAGCAGTACTGCGACGAGCTGCGCCGCGTCGACACCCGCTTCGCGGAACTCACCGGGCGCCACATCGACCCGCTGTTCCGCACCCCGGGCGGACACTCCTCGCCCAACATCCTGGCTGCCGCCAACACCTGCGGCTACCGCCACGTGGGCTGGGCCAAGGCCGGGTTCTCGGGCGACGAGACTTCCAGCGCGGTGTATCCGAACGCGCTGCTGCTCAAGCGCGCCCTCGACAATCTGCGCGACGGCGACATCTTCATGGCGCACATGGGCATCTGGTCGCGCAAGGACCCCTACATGCCGGCCAACCTGGAACCCCTGGTCAGCGGTCTCCAGCAGAAAGGCTTCTGTTTCGCTACACTGCGCGAGCACCCGGACTACCGGCGTGCGCAATGAAGCGCAATGAAGCGCGCAATAACATGAACGTTTTGACATGATCCAGCATTTCCTCGATTGGTTCGCATTCCTCCAGGGCTGGCTGTTCGAGAGCCTGGTCGAACCCTTCCTGTTCCATGCCGGCCTCGGGGCCTACACCGAAGACGCCTTCGAAGGCGTCGAATGGTTCCTCACCGGTGCCTGCGAAGTGGCGGCGCTCTACCTCGTGCTGCGCCCGCTGGAAGCCCTGTTCCCGGCGCAGAAGATGAGCGACCGCCACGCGCGCTGGAACGATTTCATCTACACCCTGATCCATCGCCTCGGCCTGTTCACGATGGCGGTGTTCTTTACCCTCGACCCGCTCATGGACCACGTGGCCGGCCTGTTGCGCATGGAAGGCGTGCGCCCGTTCAACCTGGAGTCGCTGGTGGCCGGCATGTCGCCGCTCGCGAGCTTCTTGTTGTACCTGGTGGTGCTCGATTTCTTCGATTACTGGTTCCACCGCGGCCAGCACAAGTTCCGCTGGTGGTGGGCGCTGCACAGCCTGCACCACAGCCAGCGCGACATGAACCTGTGGAGCGACAACCGGAATCACTTGCTGGACGATTTGCTGCGCGACGTCTACCTGGCCGTGCTGGCGCTGGCGATCGGCGTGGCGCCGGGCCAGTACGTGCTGCTGGTGTCGGTGTCGCGCGCGCTGCAGTCGCTGCAGCACGCCAACGTGCGCATCCACTTCGGCGCCATCGGCGAGCGCCTCCTGATCTCGCCGCGCTTTCACCGCACCCACCACGCGGTCGGCGTCGGACACGAATCGCGCGGCCAGGGCTCGCTGGGCGGCTGCAACTTCGGCGTGCTGCTGCCGGTGTGGGACGTCCTGTTCGGCACTGCCAACTTCGCGCCGGGCTGGCACGGCACCGGCGTGCGCGACCAGTTCGAGCGCGTCAACCCCGACGGCAGCGTGCGTCCGGGGCGCGACTACGGGCGCGGCTTCTGGCGCCAGCAGTGGCTGGGCCTGGTGCGCATGGGCGAGGCGGTCGCCGCCATCGGACGCGACCGCAGGAAGGCGCCATGATGCGCCCGATCGCGATCGCCTACGGCCGCGCGCTGCGCTCGCAGTTCTCGCGCCGCATGCTGTTGCTGTCCGTGGTGCCGCTGCTGCTGTCGCTGGGGCTGTGGGGCGGCCTGCTGTACGCCGGCATGCAGCCGCTGCTCGACAGCCTGCACGAACTGTTCCTCGACTACGGTTTGTTCGAAACCAGCGGCAACGTGCTGGCCAACCTCGGCCTCGGTTTCCTGAAGACGCTGGCGGTGCCGCTGGTGGCGATGCTGGCGCTGCTGCCGCTGATGATCATCACCTCGCTGCTGTTCATCGGCGTGGGCGCGATGCCGGCCATTGCGCGCCACGTCAGCCGCATCCAGTTCCCGCAGATGGAGCGCAAGGAGGGCGGCAGCTTCCTGGGCAGCCTGGGCGTGAACCTGTCCGGCATCCTGGTGTTCGCCCTGCTGTGGGTGGTGACGCTGCCGCTGTACGCGCTGGCGCCGCTGGCGCTGCTGGTGCAGGCCGTGCTGTGGGGCTGGCTGACCGCGCGCGTGATGAGCTACGACGCGCTGTCGATCCACGCCAGCAGGGACGAGCGGCGCGCCATCGTGGCCGGCCGGCGCCGCCAGCTGCTGGTGATCGGCACCATCTCCGGCCTGCTCGGCGCGCTGCCGGGCGTGGTGTGGATCGGCGGCGCGCTGCTGTCGGTGGTGCTGTTCCCGGTGCTGGCGGTGCTGTCGATCTGGCTGTACCTGGTGATCTTCATCTTCACCGGGCTGTGGTTCCAGTATTACTGCCTGCAGGCGCTGGCCGACTTGCGCGCCGCCGGCGCCCCGGACACTGCCGCGCCGATCAAGGCTTGACCAGCGTCAGCAGCAGCAGGCGCCCCTCGGCATGGGTCTTTTCGTTGACGGTGACGACGATGCGGCCCTGCGGGTCCTCGCCGACCGAGGTCACCTCGGCCACCGCGCCATCGTCCGCCGCGTGCCCCGCCGTGTGCCCGTACCCCGGCAGCAGCGACGAAATGTCGGTCCACTTGCCGCCGCCGTCGGCCGACCAGGCCAGGTAGGGCTTGCCGGTGGCCTTGTCGAAGCCGCCCACGACCAGCGTGTCCGGCTGCTTCGACAGCGCCAGGAAGGCACCGATGTACGGATAGCGCTGGTTGCCCTCGACCGGTTCCCGGATCACGAACGTGAAGGTGCGGCCACCATCCTCGCTGCGCAGCAGGCCGCCTTCGACGCCGGCGAACACGCGCTGGGTGCCCGGCACCGAATCGATGAACTGGACGTTGCGGTTCTCCAGGTCCGGCAGGGTCAGCGCCAGCGGCAGCGGCGAAGCCAGGCCGATGCCGTCGGCGCGCAGCTGGTAGGCACGGAGGTAGGCCATGTCGAGCGGGCACTCGCCGCCGACCAGCACCCGGTCGCCGACCACGTGGAAGGCCTGGTGGGTGCAGATCATCGAATCGAACTGTCCCAGCAGGACGCGCCAGCTGGCGCCGCGGTCGTTCGAGGCGAGCAGGTTGGCGCCGGCGCCGGCGTTCGTGTACAGCACGTTGCCGGACTGTTTCAGGTCGCTCATCCACAGCGTCGAGCAATACGCGCCGGTGCAGGCCCGCAGGGCGGCGTCGCGCGTGGCGAAGGCGCTGCTGCCGGTCTCCAGCGCGCACAGCGCCGGTTCGGCCGCGGCGCCGGGCGCGATGCTGTCGTACCAGGGCTGGAACAGCCACAGCGTGGTGCCGAGCATGCGCAGGCTGGGCGCGCGCGCCGGGTCGCCTTCGCGCGCCGCCGGCAGCGCGCACGGGCCCAGCGGCGCCTCGCCGAAGCGCATGCCGGCCTGCAGCGGCAGCGCCGCCGACAGCAGCGCGCTCGGGGCTGCCGGCGTGTTCGACTGCGTCAGGTAAGCCTTGCCGTCGCGGTAGGCGAGGCTTTCGAAGCCGCGCGCCGAGCTGGCCAGCAGGTCGACCCGGGTCTGCTGCTGGGGCGCCGGCGCCGGCAGGGTGGGGACGGGCAGGCCGGCATCGCCGCCGCCGCCGCAGCCGGCCAGCAGGGCGCCCAGCAACGTGGGCAACAGTGCGGGCAACAGCGCAGTGAACAGGGCGGGGGCCGCGCGTTCTTGTTGGGTCATTGTCGAGTCTCCGGTGGATGAGGCGCCGATTCTAGGAGGGGGGCGCAGCCGCGTCTTGGTGAGCTTTGTCGGGAGATTGTCGAAGAATGTCATGCCGGGCCGGGCCGGGCCAGGCCGGGCCGGGCCAGGCTTGCGACGGCGAGGGCCGCTTTATGACACACTGCGGATTTCCAACTTGGAGCGCACCATGGCATTCGGCCTCATCATCGTCGGCGACGAGATCCTGTCCGGCAAACGCAGCGACAAGCACCTGCCCAAGGTGATCGAAATGCTGGGCGAACGCGGCCTGCAGCTGGCCTGGGCCGAGATCGTCGGCGACGATCCGGCACGCATCACGGCGCTGCTGCGGCGCACCCTGGCCGGGCCGGATGTCGTGTTTTCCTGCGGCGGCATCGGCGCCACCCCGGACGACCACACGCGCCAGTGCGCGGCCGCCGCCCTCGGGGTGCCGCTGGCGCTGCATCCGGAAGGCAAGTTGCTGGTCCAGGAGCGCATCCGCGAGACCGCCCGCGAAGCCGGCAAGGAAGCCGACCTGGACTCGCCCGACAATCTGCACCGCCTCAAGATGGCCGAATTCCCGGCGGGCAGCAGCCTGATCCCGAACCCGTACAACCGCATTCCCGGTTTTACAATTGCTCAGCATCACTTTGTGCCCGGCTTCCCGGTGATGGCCTGGCCGATGATCGCCTGGGTGCTGGACAATCTGTATGCCGACCAGTTCCATCGCCAGGCGCGCGACGAGCGCGCCGTCCTCGTCTACGAGCAGCCCGAGTCGCTGCTGACCCCGCTGATGGAAACGCTCGAAGCCCGCTATCCGGGCATCCGCGTGTTTAGCCTGCCGAGCGTGGGCGATGCGCAAACGCGCCGCCACATCGAGCTGGGCGTGAAGGGAGAACCCGCGCAAGTGGCCTCGGCATTCGCCGACATGCGCGCCGAACTCGAGCGCATGGAAGCCGAATACGAGATGCTCCAGTAGGTGCTGTAGGACTCGTCTTAGGTGGCGTTGCGGAGCCGGTACGGCCAGGCAAACTGTGCCGTTGTTTTTTTGCGAAAATACAGGGGTGATGTCAAAAATCTGCGCGAGTGGTTCCTCGGTGTCACATTGATGTGGTGGAATGATGTCTGTAAGCAGCGCGGTCGTTCGTGCGATCGCGCCTGGATTTTGTAAAATTTTGACGACCTGGATCATTCTGACCGACCAGCACATGGGCGAGCCGGTTGACGGGAATTGCAGGCTTCAGGGACTTCGGCAACCATGGGTTTTCCGGAGTCCCGATTGATTTATACCGGTTGAGCCATCATGGAAAGTATTCGCCGTCCCCGACGGCCTCGTTTCACCCGCGCCCTGCGCCGCGCCTTCGGTCTGGCACAGCCGGGCCAACCCATCCTGGCCGGCGTGCCCGCCATGGCCGCCGAGCAGGACGTGCCCGTGCGCGAGGTACCCCAGCGTCTCGAGCCGGTGTTCGACCCCGTCGGCAAGCCGGGCTTCGACCCCCCTGCCGAGGCCGGCTCGTCGGGCATGGAGCCGCCGCCGTCGCCGCAGCCGAGGCGCCGCTGGCGCCGCGCCAAGCGCGCGCTGCTGGTGCTGCTGCTGATCGCGGTCGCCGCCGCTTCCGGCATGGCGGTCTACGAAAGCCGCACCTCGACCCTGCAGGCCCGCTTCTTCGCCGGCCTGGCCAAGAAGGTCAGCTACCGCGTGCAGCCGGGTCCCAGCGATGCGATCCGCTTCCCCGCCAGCAGCCCGTACGACGAGCGCCTGGGCTATTCCAACCTGGCGAACTACCTGGCCAAGCTGAAGACGCGCGACTACGTGGTCGCGTCCCAGGCCCGCATGTCGCCCAAGATGCTGGAGCTGGCCGAGCATGGCATTTTCGCCACCTACCGCGAAAAGACCCGTGCCGGCCTCGACATCCTCGACCACAGCGGGGAGCCGCTGTTCTCGGCGCGCTTCCCGGAGCGCCTGTACGACAATTTCGAGGCCGCGCCCTCGCTGCTGGTGCAAAGCCTGCTGTTCATCGAAAACCGCGAACTGCTCGACACCACCTACCCGAAACGCAACCCGGCGGTCGAGTGGGACCGCTTCTCGAAGGCGGTGTTCGACAAGACCCTGCATTCGGTCGGCCTGGGCAGCGGCTCGCGCGTGGCCGGCGGCAGCACGCTGGCGACCCAGATCGAAAAATACCGCCACTCGCCGGAAGGCCGCACCGCGTCGACCTCCGACAAGCTGCGCCAGATGGTCTCGGCCACGCTGCGCGCCTACGAAGGCGGCGAGGACACCAGCGCCGCACGGCGCCGCATCGTGCTCGAGTACCTGAACACGGTGCCGCTGTCGGCCAAGCTGGGCTACGGCGAAGTCAACGGCCTCGGCGACGGCATGTGGGTCTGGTACGGGCGCGATTTCGCTTCCCTCAACAGGATCCTGGCCACCAATACCGTCACCCCCGAATACGCGCTGGTGTACAAGGAAGCGCTGTCGCTGATGATCGCGCAGCGCCGCCCGGCCTATTACCTGGGCGCCGGCGAAAAGGACCTGGAAACCCTGACCAACACGCACCTGCGCGTGCTGGCCCAGGCCGGCGTGATCTCGCCGGCGCTGCGCGACGCCGCCACCGCCGTCACCCTCCATCCGGCCCTGGGCTCGGGCGTGGCGCCGCCGCCGGCGAACACCTTCGTCACCCGCAAGGCGGCCAACGCGGTGCGCAACCACCTGGCCAACCTGCTGGGCGACTCGCGCCTGTACAACCTGGACCGCCTCGACCTGTCGGTGGTGACCACGCTGGATTCGGACGCCCAGAAGGCCGTCACCGCGGCGCTGCGCAAGCTCACCGACGCCGCCTCGGCCGCCAGCGCCGGCCTGACCGGCAAGGGCATGCTGGGCAACGGCGACCCGGCCAAGGTGGTCTACAGCTTCACGCTGATGGAGCGCGGCGACAAGGTGAACTACCTGCGCGTCCAGACCGACAACTACGACCAGCCGCTCGACATCAACGAAGGCGCCAAGCTCGACCTGGGTTCCACCGCCAAGCTGCGCACCCTGGTCAGCTACCTGGACATCATCGACCAGCTGCACCAGCGCTACGAGCCGATGCCGAAGTCCGAACTGGGCAAGCAGGCCATCGATCCGAAGGACCGCCTGTCGCAGTGGGCGGCCGACTACTTCATGGCGCTGCCGGCGGGCGCCGACCGCAGCCTGCCGCCGATGCTGCACGCGGCCATGGAGCGCCAGTATTCCGGCAATCCGGGCGAGGCCTTCTTCACCGGCGGCGGCGTGCACACCTTCGGCAACTTCAGCCGGCTGGACGACTCACGCATCCTGACCGTGCAGCAAGGCCTGCAGAACTCGACCAACCTGCTGTTCGTGCGCCTGATGCGCGACGTGGTGCGCTACTACATGTTCCAGCTGCCGGGCTCCTCGGCCCAGCTGCTGGCCGATGCCGACGACCCGCGCCGCGCCGAATACCTGGCGCGCTTCGCCGACCGCGAAGGCAAGGACTTCCTGGCCCGCTTCTGGAACAAGTACCGCGTCATGAATCCGGACCAGGTCCAGCCGGCGCTGATGCAGGGCGTGCGCCTGCGCGCCTCGAAGCTGGCGGCCGTGCACCGCACGATCCTGCCGAACGCCTCGCTGGCCGAGTTCAGCAAGTTCCTGCACACCTACCTGCCGGCCGACAGCGAAGTCACCGAGGAACGCATCGCCAAGATGTACGACCAGTACGCGCCGGCCAACATGTCGCTGGCCGACCGCGGCTACGTCGCCTCGGTGCACCCGCTCGAGCTGTGGCTGGTCGGCTACCTGCACACCCATCCGAAGGCCGGCTGGGACGAGGTCACCAAGGCGTCCGTCAAGGAGCGCCAGGAAGTGTATTCCTGGCTGTTCAAGACCCACCGCAAGCACGCCCAGGACAAGCGCATCGCCGGCCTGATCGAAGTGGAAGCCTTCCTCAAGATCCACGCCCAGTGGAAGAAGATGGGCTACCCCTTCGATTCGCTGGTGCCGTCGTACGCGACCACGCTGGGCGCCTCGGCCGACCGGCCGATCGCGCTGGCCGAACTGATGGGCATCATCGTCAATGGCGGCGTGCGCAAGCCGACCCAGCGCATCGACTCGCTGCACTTCGCGAAAGACACGCCCTACGAGACCCTGGTGAAACGCGGCGACGCCGCCAAGGGCGAGCAGGTGCTGAACCCGGCGGTGGCGCGCGCCGTCGCCGACGCCATCAAGGGCGTGGCCCAGGAAGGCACCGCCAAGCGCGTGAAAACCGCGTTCGTCAAGCAGGACGGCAGCGTCATCTCGATGGGCGGCAAGACCGGTACCGGCGACCAGCGCTTCGACGTCTACGGCGCCGGCCACCGCCTGATCGAATCGCGCTACGTGAACCGGTCGGCGACCTTCGTGTTCAACATCGGCGAGCGCTTCTTCGGCAGCATGACCGCCTACGTGCACGGGCCGCAGTCGGCCAACTACGACTTCACCAGCGCGCTGCCGGTGCAGCTGCTGGTGACGCTGGCGCCGAGCCTGATGCCGATGGTCGAGAAGCAGGACACGGTCACCATCCCGGGCCTGCACGTCGAGCGCGCCGGCGTGGCGGCGCCGGGCGGACCGGCGGATGCGGTGGCGACCGACAAGGAGCAGGTGACGGGCGATGACGCCACCGGCGCGGCCGAGGCGGTGCCGGAAGAGGTGGCGCCGGTGACGGCGGCGGACGAGCCGGCACACCCGAAACCGGCGGCCAAGCCGGCGGCCAGGAACGCGGCCGAGGCCGCGGCGCATCCGAAGCCGGCCAAGCCGGCCGAAGGTGCGTCACGTGCCAAGGCCGGGACCGAGGCCGCGCACCCGGCCAGGCCGGCTGGCGAGGGCACGCATCACGCGAAGGCGGCCGCCCCTGCCGCCCATCCAAAGGCCGCCGCCGAGGGCGTACACCCGAAACCGGCCGCCCCGCGCAAGCCGGCGGCGGAGACCGAGGACAAGCCGAAACGCGCGCCGCGTCCGAAGCAGGACGTGGTGGAGGAAGTCCTGCATTGAGTAGTCTTCCATTGCAGCAGGCGACGCCCGCGCCGCGGGCAGGATGGAAGGCAGCATGAAACGTCCGGCCCTGCGCAAGTTCAGCCTGGTGTCGCTGCGCGACCTGCTGGCCGCCTCCAGCCCCACCATCGTGCTGGTGGCGATCGCCTGCGCGGTCGCCTACGTGCTGGTCGACCCGGCACCGCCGACGCGGGTGGTGCTGGCCACCGGCCAGGAAAACAGCGCCTACGAGGATTTCGGCCGCCAGTACGCGGCGCGCCTGGCGCGCGACGGCATCCGCGTCGACCTGCAGCGCTCGCTCGGCTCCCAGGACAACCTGCAACGCCTCATCGACGGCAAGGCCGACATCGCCTTCGTGCAGAGCGGCTCCACCGATGGCGCCGAGGCCGAGCGGCGCGGCCTGGTCTCGCTCGGCAGCCTGTTTACCGAGCCGGTCTGGCTGTTCCTGCGCGCGCCGAAAGGCCGGCAGCCGGCGGTGCGCAAGCTGACCCAGTTGAAGGGATTGCGCATCAACCTCGGTCCGGAAGGCACCGGCGTACCCAGGCTGGTACGCCAGGTGCTGGCCGCGAACGGGGTCGAGCCGGACCAGCTGGCCATCTCCGCGCTCGAAAATACCCCGGCCACGGTGGCGCTGCTGGACGGCCGCATCGACGGCCTGGTGTTCAGTTCCGCGCCGGAAGCGCCGCTGGTGCAGATGCTGCTGCAGACCCCGGGCATCCACCTGTTCGACTTCCGCCAGGCCGAAGCCTATACGCGCCGGCTGCCGTTCCTGACCCACGTGGTGCTGCCGCGCGGGATCGTCGACCTCGGGCGCGACATCCCGGCCCAGGACTTCGACCTGATCGCCCCCACCGCGACGCTGGTCGCGCGCGAACAGCTGCATCCGGCGCTGGTCGATTTGTTCGTGAGCGCCGCCGGCGCGATCCACGGCGGCACCGGCTGGTTCCAGCAGCAGGGCCAGTTTCCGTCGCCGCGCTATACCGAGATCCCGGTGTCGCGCGAGGCCGCCAAGTATTACCGCGACGGTCCGCCTTTACTGCAGCGCTACATGCCGTTCTGGCTGGCCACCCTGTTCGACCGCCTGTGGGTGGTGGCGGTGGCGCTGGCGGCGCTGATCATCCCGCTGTCGAAGGTGGTGCCGCCGCTGTACGTGTGGCGCATCCGCTCGCGCGTGTACCGCTGGTACGGCCAGCTGCGCGCAGTCGAGCAGGAACTGGAAGCGGGCCTGGAGACGGGCGATCCGGCGCAGCGCGACAAGCTGCGCGCCGGCCTGCTGCGCCGCCTCGACGACATCGAGCAGCGCGTGAACCACATCTCGATCCCGCTGTCCTATGCCGACGCCCTGTACGGGCTGCGCAGCCACATCGGCTTCGTGCGCCAGCGCGTCCAGGGGCAGGGGCAGGGGAGTGCCGCCGGCCCGGTCGCCGGCTGAATCGCGGCGCTTGATTCAGGCGCCGACCCAGGGCAAACCGGCTTTGCACCAGCCGCCCACCGTCTTGCGGTGGCCGTCGGCATCGCGGTCGCCCTCGAAACCTTCCAGGATGTCGAACGCGTTCGCGTAACCGAGTTCGGTCGCCACCCGCGCCGCATGGCGCGAACGCACGCCCGAGCGGCACAGGAACAGCACCACGTCTTCCTTGTCGGCGGCCTGCTGCAGCTGGGTAGCGAAATCCGGGTTCGGCGTACCGCCCGGGTACAGGCTCCATTGCACCGCGCCGTGCTGTCCTTCGGCGATGGCGGGGCGGCCGATCCAGTCGCGTTCCGCATTGGTGCGGACGTCGACCAGCTTTACCCGCGGGTCGGACTGCAGCAGCATGAAGGCTTCCTGCGGCGTGACCGCACCGGCATAGGGCTGGCCGGCGCCGCGTTGGCGCGCGCTGTCGAGAATCTCATCGGTCTTGCTCATCGTTTCTCCTGTGAGCGCGGGCGCACCGTGACGGCACGCTCCGCGCATGGGCTCGCACATTTGGTGCAAGCCGCGTCAACTTGGTGCATACTGAAAAAATTGCACCCGATTGGTGCGTATGCATGAGTGTGCATCAAACCCGTGCATCCACACCGGGTCGTTGATTTTAATGGGCAAATCGCTGGCGCACCAAAGACAGCTTGCTCATTTGCTCATGATCAAATGCTGGCACAATTTCTGCTACATAGAGGGTGCGCTGCCGCACGTTCGATTGAACCGCCCGGCACCCCTTTTTCACTTAGGAGATACACGAATGGCAAGGACCGCCGCAGATGTAATGCAGATGCTGAAGGACAACGAAGTCAAGTTCGTTGATTTGCGCTTCGCGGATACGCGCGGCAAGGAACAACACGTCACCGTTCCCATCTCGCATTTTGACGAAGACAAATTCGAATCCGGCCACGCGTTCGACGGTTCGTCGATCGCCGGCTGGAAAGGCATCGAAGCATCGGACATGCTGCTGATCCCGGACCCGAACACCGCCAACCTCGACCCGTTCATGGAAGAGACCACCGTGTTCATGCAGTGCGACGTGATCGAACCGTCGGACGGCAAGGGCTACGACCGCGACCCGCGCTCGATCGCGAAGCGCGCCGAAGCCTTCCTGAAGTCGACCGGCCTCGGCGACACCGCCTTCTTCGGTCCGGAGCCGGAATTCTTCATCTTCGACTCGGTCCAGTGGAAATCCGACATGTCGGGCTCGATGGTCAAGATCAACTCGGAAGAAGCCTCCTGGTCGACCGACAAGGAATTCGAAGGCGGCAACAGCGGCCACCGTCCGACCGTCAAGGGCGGCTACTTCCCGGTCCCGCCGGTCGACAGCTTCCAGGACATGCGTTCGGAAATGTGCCTGATCCTGGAGTCGCTGGGCATCCCGGTCGAAGTGCATCACCACGAAGTGGCCGGCGCCGGCCAGAACGAAATCGGCACCCGCTTCTCGACCCTGGTCGAGCGCGCCGACTGGACCCAGAACATGAAGTACGTGATCTGGAACGTGGCCCACAGCTACGGCAAGACCGCCACCTTCATGCCGAAGCCGATGAACGGCGACAACGGCTCGGGCATGCACGTGCACCAGTCGATCTGGAAGGACGGTAAGAACCTGTTCGCCGGCGACGGCTATGCCGGCCTGTCGGAAACCGCCCTGTATTACATCGGCGGCATCATCAAGCACGCCAAGGCCCTGAACGCGATCACGAATCCGGGCACCAACTCGTACAAGCGCCTGGTGCCGGGCTACGAAGCGCCGGTCAAGCTGGCCTACTCGGCCCGTAACCGTTCGGCCTCGATCCGCATCCCGCACGTGGCGAACCCGAAAGGCCGCCGCATCGAAGTGCGCTTCCCGGACCCGTTGGCCAACGTCTACCTGTGCTTCGCCGCGCTGCTGATGGCCGGCCTGGACGGCATCCAGAACAAGATCCACCCGGGCGAAGCCGCGACCAAGGACCTGTACCACCTGCCGCCGGAAGAAGACAAGCTGATCCCGACGGTGTGCGCCTCGCTGGAAGAAGCGCTGGAAGCCCTGGACAAGGACCGCGAGTTCCTGACCCGCGGCGGCGTGTTCAGCGACAGCATGATCGATGCCTACATCGAGCTGAAGATGGGCGAAGTCCAGCGCATGCGCATGACCCCGCACCCGATCGAATTCGACATGTACTACTCGTCTTAATCGATTCGCTCATGGAGAAGGCACACATTGCCGGCCTGGCATGGCCAGCCCAGCAATGTGTATCCATGCGGTAACAGAAACGCGGGGAAAGCCAGTCGGCTGCCCCGCGTTTTTCATGGGATGGGGTATATTCAAGGATTCCCAACCAGACACGCGAGCGCTCGATGAACCTGCTGCGCGTCGCACTGCTGGCTTGCGATGCCCGCTGTACGTTCGTACAGCTGCGCTTCTCGGCCAACATTGCTTCCGCTCGCTACGGTTTCTCGAGCGCTCGGTGTCGACTGACCTGATGCGAATGATAAGCAACAGCTTTATTTTGCGCCCGGCCGGTATTGCGGCAGCCTGCGCGCTGATCGCGGTCCTTGCGCAATCCAGTGCCCGCGCCGATTCCATCGTCTACAAATGCGTCGACAAGAACGGCCGGGTCGAATTTACCGACATTAACAAATCCGGCTGCAAGCCGCTCGACCTGCCGGGCTACATCCCGGCACCGCCGCAGGCGGCGCGGCCGAATCCGGCGCCGGCGGCGAGCATGCGCCAGGGCGCGCCGCGTCCGTCCGCGGCGCCGGCGCCGGCCAACTTCCCGCGCGTGGACACGTCCACCCAGCGCGCGCGCGACGACGACCGCCGCGAGATCCTCAACGAGGAACTGCGCGCCGAGGAAAAGAAGCTCGCCGACCTGCGGCGCGACTTCAACAACGGCGAGCCCGAGCGCCAGGGCAACGAGAAGAACTACGCCAAGTACCAGGAACGCGTGGCCAACATGCGCGACGACATCGGCCGCGCCGAAAAGAACGTCGAGGCGCTCCGGCGCGAAATCGCCAACATACGCTGACATCATTCATGAATGTAACTCCGGCCCATCCCCTGCCGCGCGACGGCTTGAACGAGCGCTCGCAGGACCGTTTCATAGGCCTGGACCTGCTGGCTTCCGCCGTGCTGGTGGTGGATGCCTGCGGCCTGGTGCGCTATGCCAACGCGGCCGCCGAGCACCTGCTCGACATCTCCGTAAAATCGCTGACGCGCCAGAAGCTGGCCGGCCTGTTCACCAACGGCGAGGAACTGGGCGCGCTGTGCGCCCAGGCCGCCGCCCACAAGTATGCCGACCTGCGCCAGGACCTGACGCTGCAGCGCCCGGGACGCGATCCGCTGCACGTGCACAGCATCGTCAGCGCCTTCGGCGAGTTCGCCGGGGAAGCCGAGGTCGTGGTGGAACTGCGCGAGAACGTGCAGCAATTGAAGCTCGACCGCGAGGAACGCATCCTCGACCAGAGCCAGGCCAACAAGGAGCTGATCCGCAATCTGGCGCACGAGATCAAGAACCCGCTGGGCGGCATCCGCGGCGCGGCCCAGCTGCTGGAGCTGGAGCTGCCGGACGCCCACCTGAACGCGCTGCGCGAATACACGCAAGTGATCATCAAGGAAGCCGACCGGCTGCAGACCCTGGTCGACCGCCTGCTGGCGCCGCACCGCCGTCCGCACATCGTCGGCGACGTCAATATCCACGAAGTGTGCGAGCGCGTGCGCAGCCTGGTGCTGGCCGAATTCCCGTCGGGGCTGGCCATCCGGCGCGACTACGACGCGTCGATTCCCGAATTCCGGGGCGACAAGGAGCAGCTGATCCAGGCGGTGCTGAACATCGTCCACAACGCCGCCCAGGCGCTGCGCGGACGCATCGCCGCGGGCGATGCCGAGATCGTGCTGCGCACACGGGTGGCGCGCCAGGTCACCCTGGCGAAGGTGCGTTACGGGCTGGCATTAGACTTGCATATCATCGATAACGGACCGGGTATCGCACCCGAGATCCGCGACCGCATCTTCTATCCGCTCGTCTCCGGGCGCGAAGGCGGCAGCGGACTCGGGCTGACGCTGGCGCAGACCTTCGTGCAGCAGCACATGGGACTGATCGAGTGCGAGAGCCGGCCTGGACTCACGGATTTCCGCATCCTGATTCCGCTGCCATGAGCGGCGGGGAAAAGGTCGCGAATCCCCATGTGGAAGTGGGTCCCCCTTGAACTAGCGCGGGAAGCAAGAACTAATGAAACCAATCTGGATTGTCGACGACGATGCATCGATCCGCTGGGTGCTGGAAAAAGCCCTGGCGCGTGAAAACCTCGCAACCCGGAGCTTTGCCAGCGGACGCGAGGCCCTGGCCGCGTTCGAAACCGACACGCCGCAGGTGCTGGTGTCGGACATCCGCATGCCGGGCGAATCCGGCCTCGACCTGCTGGCCGCCGTCAAGGAGCGCCATCCCGGCCTGCCGGTGATCGTCATCACCGCCTTCTCCGACCTCGACTCGGCGGTCGCCTCGTTCCAGGGCGGCGCCTTCGAATACCTGGCGAAACCCTTCGACATCGACAAGGCGGTGGCGCTGATCCGGCGCGCGCTGGAGGAAAGCCTGCGCGAGGCCAGCGTCGACATCGCCCCCAGCGAAACCCCGGAAATCCTGGGCCAGGCGCCGGCGATGCAGGAAGTGTTCCGCGCCATCGGCCGCCTGTCGCAGTCGAACGTGACGGTCCTGATCACCGGAGAGAGCGGCACCGGCAAGGAACTGGTGGCGCGTGCGCTGCACAAGCACAGTCCGCGCGCGCAGCAACCGTTCATCGCCCTGAACACGGCGGCGATCCCGAAGGACCTGCTGGAATCCGAACTGTTCGGCCACGAGCGCGGCGCCTTCACCGGCGCGCAGGCGATGCGGCGCGGCCGCTTCGAGCAGGCCGAGAACGGCACCCTGTTCCTGGACGAGATCGGCGACATGCCGTTCGACCTGCAGACCCGCCTGCTGCGCGTGCTGTCGGACGGCCACTTCTACCGCGTCGGCGGCCACCAGCCGGTCAAGGCCAACGTGCGCGTGATCGCGGCGACCCACCAGAACCTGGAACAGCGCGTGCGCGACGGCCTGTTCCGCGAAGACTTGTACCACCGCCTGAACGTGATCCGCCTGCGCCTGCCGAGCCTGCGCGAGCGGGGCGAGGACATCCCCATTCTGGTGCGCCACTTCCTGGTGCAGAGCGCACATCAGCTGGGCGTCGAACCGAAGCGCCTGAGCGAGGAGGCCCAGCGTTTCCTGTCCGGCCTGGAGCTGCCCGGCAACGTGCGCCAGCTGGAAAACCTGTGCAACTGGATCACCGTAATGGCGCCGGGCCAGACCGTCGAGGTGAAGGACCTGCCGCGCGACCTGACCCAGGCCCAGGCGCAGCCCGGCATGCAGGGCGCCGGCGCCGTGGTGGCGATGCCGTCGCCCTCGGCCGGTCCGTTGACCAACAACGGCGCCGACGCTGCCGGCATGGGCGCCGCGGCCGGCACCGGCGGCGTGCTGCCGAACGGCGCCGACGGCTGGATCGGCCTGCTCGAACTGCAGGCCGCGCGCATGCTGTCCGACGGCCAGGTCGAGGTGATGGACGTGCTCGGGCGCCAGTTCGAGTCGGCCCTGATCCGCACCGCACTGAAGCACACGCACGGGCGCAAGAACGATGCGGCGATCCGCCTGGGCATCGGACGCAACACCATCACGCGCAAGATCGCCGAACTCGGCATCGACGGGGCGAAGGACGAATAAGGTCCGGGGGACCTTATTCGAAAGGTCCGGGGGACTTGTGCGAAGGTCCGGGGGACCTTATTCGAAAGGTCCGGGGGACTTGTGCGAAGGTCCGGGAGACCTTGCCGAAAGGCCAGCGTCGCGGGTAGCGTGGACGGGTTCCCGTCCACGCTACCTGTAACGTCCCTCCCCATCTCGATGGGTTAAACTCTGTCATCCGCGCAACAAGCGCTGCTTTGACGAATTTCCATGCTGATCAACTGCGTCGCCTACCAGGAAGGCAAGAAGCTGTCCGATATTCCGGTCGAAGACATCAGCGACTATCTCGACAAGCCCGGCTGCTTCGTCTGGGTCGCGCTGCGCGACGCCACCGCGGACGAGATGGCGCAGATGCAGGAAGAGTTCAACCTGCACGAACTGGCGGTCGAAGATGCCGCGCGCGGCCACCAGCGCCCCAAGGTCGAGGAATACGGCGACTGCCTGTTCACGGTGGTGCACACCGTCGACCTCGACCACGACCAGCTGGTGACCGGCGAGCTGGCGATCTTCGCCGGCCCCAACTACGTGCTGTCGGTCCGGCGCGACGCCGCCAAGGGCTTCCTCGGCGTGCGTGCGCGCGCCGAACGCGAGCCGCATCTGCTGCAGATGGGGTCTTCGTTCGTGATGTACGCGCTGATGGACGCGGTGGTCGACCGCTACTTCCCGATCGTCGACATGCTGGAGTCGGAGCTCGAGACCATCGAAGACCGCATCTTCACCCACGGCGCCCAGCGCAACAACGTCGAACGCCTGTACCAGCTCAAGCGCAAGGCCCTGGAACTGCGCCACGCCGTGACGCCACTGATGGATGCGGTCGGACGCCTGCTGGGCGGACGCGCGCCGACGCTGGCGGCCGGCGTGCAGGATTACTTCCGCGACGTGCACGACCACCTGATCCGCATCTCGGGCCGCCTCGACACCATCCGCGACACCAGCGCCACCGCGATCCAGGTCAACCTGTCGATGGTCTCGATCGACGAGAGCGAAGTCAACAAGCGCCTGGCCGCCTGGGCTGCGATCTTTGCCGTGTTCACCGCCTTTGCCGGGGTATGGGGCATGAACTTCAAGTACATGCCCGAGCTGGAGTGGAAGTGGGGCTATCCGATGGCGATCGGAGTGATGGTCGGGGTCTGTCTTTATTTATACCGGTTGTTCAAGAAATCGGGCTGGCTGTAAGCCGACAGCACGATGCAAGCGTTACGCGCGGACGGCGCATCCGGCGCGGCCGATCCACCTGCACCGGCGGAGCCGTCCACCCTGCAGAAGATCTTCACCGCTTGGCGGTGAAGATCTTCTTCGGGCACATCGCGTGCACGCCGACGTTGCCGTCGACCAGCTGGGTGATCTCCATGTCGACCGCGGCGCTGGCGAGCATGTAGGCGTCGTCGCGGTCCAGTCCCTTTTCCTCGACCAGGAAGGCGATCATGTCCTTCAGCGCCATCTCGGTCGCCTGCTTCAGGTCCTTCGAAAAGCCCATCGAGATATAGTGCGTGGGCGTCTCCGCGCGCGGCCATACCAGCTTGCGATTCTTGTGCACCACGAAGCGGAAGGTGCCCGACAAATAGGTTTCCAGCGCCGTGATGTCGACCTCGCCGTTGCCCTGGGCCGCGTGGCCGTCGCCGGCCTGGAACAGCGCGCCCTTGGCCGCCACCGGGATGTACAGCGTGGTGCCGGCCACCAGTTCCTTGTTGTCCAGGTTGCCCGCGTGGACGAAGGGCGGGGCGGTGTCGATCTTGCCGCCGGCCGGGGCCACGCCCATGCTGCCGAAGAAGGGTTTCAAGGGGATCTCGATGCCCGGCGCGAAGTGGCCGATCATCTTCTTGCGGTCCAGCGGAACGACTTTATAGCGGCCGTACGGATACTCCATCGGCAGGAAGCCGGCGCCGACGCCGAACACGTTGCAGGCGAAGTTGGCGTCGATGTCGACCTTCAGGATCTGCACCTCGAGCATGTCGCCGGGTTCGGCTTCCTCGATCGCCACCGGCCCGGTCAGGATGTGGCCGCCCGGTCCCTTTTCCTGTACTTCCTTGTAGATCGGCGCGGTGTAGGGCGGGATGTCTTCCGGCTTGACGCCGCGCGCGATCATGCGCTCGGGCGAGCCGCAGGTGGACAGGGTCTGCATGCGCACGGTGTCGCCGGAACGCACGGTCAGGACCGGCGTCGACTGGCCCGAGTAGTAGCCCCAGGCCACGGTCTTCGGGGTGGCGGGCAGGGTGTATTCGGCGGCGTGCGCGCAGAAGCCGGTGGACAGGGCGAGGCAAAGCGGGAGGAGGGTGCGGCGCATGCTGGTCCTTGGACGAATGGCAACCGGACCAGTCTACGCATGGGTGCCGGTGCTGTCCATCGCCCAATGAAAAACGCCCGCGGCGGCTGCCGCGGGCGTCGATGATGCAGCTTACGTCAGGCGCTTAGAACGCGTAGCTGCCGCGCACGTAGTAGGTGCGGCCGATCGCGTCGTAGTAGCGCGGATCGAAGCCCGACTGGAACTGCGAGGTCTGGTAAGACAGCGGCGGCTGGCGGTCGGCCAGGTTACGCACGCCGGCGGTGATGCCGAAGCCCTTCTTCTGCGCCCACGACACGTAGGTGTCGAAAGTGGTGTACGACGACACGCGGTTGGCCGGGTCGACGTCCACGTAGCCGCTCTTGTAGCGCGCGGTCAGGCCGGCTGCCAGTTCACCCTTGCTCCAACCGAGGTTGGCGGTGTTCTGCCAGCGGAACACCGGACGCGCGCCCGAGTACACGCCGACGTTGCGGTTCCATTCGCCGCCTTCGTCGTTCTGGTAGTCGTACTTGTGGATCCAGGTCGCGTTGTCGGCCAGCGTGAAGTTGCCGTAGGCGGCGGTGCGCAGGCGGTAGGTCGCGGTCAGGTCGACGCCGTTGGTCTTCAGGCCGCCCAGGTTCTGGGTGCGCAGGTCGACGTAGCCGCAGGTGACCGGGTTCGGGCATTGCGAGCCGTCGACCGAGATGTCGCCGGCCGTGTTGCGGCTGTAGACACCGGCGTACAGGACCGGGTCGGCGAACACGTCTTCGGCGGCCAGGGTGCCGATCATGTGCTTCAGCTCGATCGCCCACAGGTCCACGCCCACGGTCAGGTTGTTGATCGGCTCGACGATCAGGCCCAGGGTCGCGTTCTTCGATTTTTCAGGCTGCAGTTCCTTGTTGCCGCCGTACAGGACCTGGAATTGCTGGCCGCAGTTGGCCGCGCGCGACTTGCCCGGCAGCGGGGTGCCGCCCGGGCAGTTGACCGGGTCGTCGAAGACGCCGGCGCTGTTGGTGTAGCTCTGCGCCGAGTTGACGTCGTACAGCGACGGGGCACGGAAGCCGGTCGAGTATGAACCGCGCAGCATCACGGTGCGGCTCGGCTTGAAGGTGAAGCCGACTTTCGGGTTGGTGGTGCCGCCGAAGTCGCTGTAGTGGTCGTAACGGACCGATGCGGTGACGTCGAGCGACTTCAGGATCGGCACGTTCAGTTCGGCGTAGGCCGCGTAGACGTTGCGCGACCCCGAGTTGAACGAGTTCGGATCGATACCGGTGGAGGCCACGACTTTCTCGGCGAACTCGGTGTTGGCCGCGCTGATGAACTTCTCGTGGTTGCCCTGCGCGCCCAGTGCCAGGGCGGCCTTGTGGCCGGTGTTCAGCCAGTCGCCGAGTTCGCGGCTGGCATGGAAGTCGAGGCCGGTGGTCTGGCCGCGTGCGTGCTGGATGGTGCCGGCCAGTGCGGCCGAGTTCAGCAGCGCGGTGCCGGCGGCATCCTGCTCGCCCAGCGTGTTGATCACGCCGTTCAGCACCCCTTGGCTGATGATGTCGCCGTTGCTGTAGCCGAACAGCTCTTCACGCACCTTGTTTTCGTTCCAGGTCAGGGCGCCGTTGTAGTCCCAGGCGCCCAGCGTGCCCTGCAGCGAAACGACCAGGCGCTGCTGCTGGTTGGTGTTCTTGTCCATGCGCGAGCCGTTCGGCAGGTCGCGCCACTTGGCGTGCACGAAGCCCGGCAGGACGCCGGCCGGCAGGTTGTCCTCGGTGTAGTTCGGGTCGAGGCCGGCGTTGGCCGGGTAGAACGGGTTCAGGCTGCCGTCCGGACGGGTGCGATTGATGTACAGGTTGCCGTACGGGACCGGTGCGATGTTGCTGGAAACAACGCTCTCGCTGGTCAGGTATTCCAGGCCCAGTTCGTGGTTGTCATTCAGCTTGAAGGTGCCGCGCAGCAGGCCGGAATCGCGGCGGTTGCGCGGGATGTAGTCGACGAACGGCGAGGTGCTCATGTAGCAGCCGGTGGCGCCGTCGGACAGCAGGTTCGGCGCGCTGCAGCCGGCGGCCGCATTCGGATTGAAGCTGTCGCCGCCCTGGAAATAGTTGGCCGGCGCGGTCGAGCTCGACAGGCCGCCCGGGAAGCGGGTGTTGAACGGACGCTCGGAACCGGTGACCGCCTTCTGCTCCTGGTGGTCGACCACGATCGAGAAGTTATAGCGGTCGGTGTCCAGGTTGCCGAAGCCGAAGGCCGCGTTGGCGTTGACGCCCTTGCCGCCCGCGTGCTGCGGCACGTCTTCGCCGAAGGTCACGACGCCGCCGGTGAAGTCTTTCCTGGTGATGAAGTTGATCACGCCGCCGACGGCATCCGAGCCGTACAGCGAGGAGGCGCCGTCGCGCAGCACTTCCACGCGCTCGAGCGCGGCGAACGGGATCATGTTCAGGTCGGGCGCCGAGCTGTCGAATGCATTATTTGCCAGGCGACGCCCGTTCAGCAGCACCAGGGTCTTGTTGGCGCCGATGCCGCGCAGGTCGGCGAACGAAGCGCCGCCGGTGCTGGCGCCGACCGACTGGCTGGTGCCGGTCTGGGACTGCGACACGCTCAGGCTGGCCATCACTTGCTCGATGGTGGTGATGCCTTCCTTCTTCAGGTCGTCAGCCTTGATGACCGTGACCGGGACCGCGGTTTCAGCGTCGATGCGCTTGATGGCCGAACCGGTGATCTCGACGCGCTGCATGGGCGCCTGGGCGGCGGCATCCTGGTTCTGGGCGATGGCGTGGGCCGAGAAACCCAGGCCGGCGGCAAGCGCACTGCCCGAGAACACCAGGCGCAGCGACTTTGCCAATACTTTTTCCGTGAACATCTGAATCCTGTTGTTGAGTTTTGCTAGTTACTGGGCTGCATTGAACGATGACAGTTCAATGACATCCGGCCGATACATATATCACCAAAACTCACGCTGACAAAATTTTTCGTAGGTAATTACGGAGAAAAGCAACAATATTTACGTAAAATTCGAAAATTATTAGAGAAAATTGCTCGCAAAATCGGAAAAACCGTAAGCGCGCCCCTGCCGAAGCGCCGCCTTCAGGCGGTCGCCCGGTGGGTCGCCGCAGCGCCGGCCGAGGCGGCGATGATCATCGCGATCGCCAGCCACTGGATGCCCGCGAGCCGCTCGCCCAGCACCAGCCAGCCGGCCAGCGCGCTGAGCGCGGGCGAAGCGCTGACCAGGATGCCGAACACGCGCCGCGGCAGGCGTTGCAAGGCGGCCATCTCGAGCGAATACGGTAGCGCGCTCGACAGCAGCGCCACGCCCAGGCCCGCCGCCAGCACGCCCGGTGCCAGCAGGGCCGTGCCGGCATGCGCGAAGCCGACCGGCACCGTGAACAGCGCCGCCGCCAGCATCCCCCAGGCCACCGCCTGGCCACCCTGCAGGGTCGAGACGCGCTTGCCGAACACGATGTACATGGCCCAGCACAGCGCCGCGCCGGCGGCAAGCAGTACGCCGAGCGGATCGAGCGGGGCAGCCTGGGCCGCGGTGTGCACCCCGTGCGGCAACAGCAGCCACAGCCCGAGCACGGCGCAGGCCAGCCAGGCGAAATCCATGGCGCGGCGCGAACCGGCCAGCACCACCATCAGCGGTCCGGTGACTTCGATGGCGACCGCGATCCCGATCGGGATGCGGGCAAAAGCGCCGTAGATGAGGAGGTTCATGCAGCCCAGCATCAGGCCGTAGACGAGCAGGTTCGGGATGTCGGCGCGCGCCAGCGGGCGGCGCCACGGCTTGCGCCAGGCCAGCAGCATGCAGGCGGCCAGGCCGACGCGCAGCGCGGTCACGCCCTGGCTGCCGACCTGGGGGAAAAGGTGTTTGGCGATGGCGGCGCCGACATAGGTCGACACCATCGCAGCCAGCAGCGCGAGAACCGGCATCAGCGCGGACGCTGGCGCCGGCCGGCCGCCATCGCCGCCGCCGGCCGGCGGAGGCGCTGCCGGCATCAGCCGGCCATCGCCAGCGCGACCGCTTCCGCGACGCGGATGCCGTCCACCGCGGCCGACATGATGCCGCCCGCGTAGCCGGCGCCTTCGCCGGCCGGGAACAGGCCGCGCGTGTTCAGGCTTTGCAGGGTGTCGTCGCGGCGCTTGATGCGGATCGGCGACGAGGTACGGGTCTCGACCCCGGTCAGCACCGCGTCTTCCTTGTAGTAGCCGCGGATCTGCTTGTCGAAGGCGACGAAGGCTTCGCGCAGCGCCACGGTGGCGTAGTCGGGCAGGGCGGGGCCGAGGTCGGTCAGGTGCACCGCCGGCTTGAACGACGGGATCACCGAGCCGAATTCCTTCGACGCCACGCCACGCACGAAGTCGCCCATCAGCTGGCCCGGCGCATCGTAGGTGCCGCCGCCGAGGACGAAGGCGCGCGACTCCAGCTCGCGCTGGAAGGCGATGCCGGCCAGCGGGTGGCCGGGATAGTCGGCCGGGGTGATGCCGACCACGATCGCGCTGTTGGCGTTGCGCTCGTTGCGCGAGTACTGGCTCATGCCGTTGGTGACCACGCGGCCTTCTTCCGACGACGCCGCCACCACGGTGCCGCCGGGGCACATGCAGAAACTGTACACGCTGCGCCCGTTGGAGGCGTGGTGCACGATCTTGTAGTCGGCGGCGCCGAGGATCTTGTTGCCGGCGTTGGGACCGAAGCGGCAGGTGTCGATCAGCGACTGCGGGTGCTCGACGCGGAAGCCGATCGAGAACGGCTTCGCTTCGACGTACACGCCGCGGTCGTACAGCATCTGGAAGGTGTCGCGCGCGCTGTGGCCGACCGCCATCACCAGGTGGCGCGTCGGGATCGTCTCGCCCGAGGCCAGCTTGACGCCGACCACCTGGCGGTTGTCGCCGTCGCCCTCGACCAGCACGTCGTCGACGCGCGTCTTGAACCGGATCTCGCCGCCCAGCGCCAGGATCTCGGCGCGCATCTGCTCGACCATCTTGACCAGACGGAAGGTGCCGATGTGCGGCTTGCTGACGTACAGGATCTCTTCCGGCGCACCGGATTTCACGAACTCGGTGAGGACCTTGCGGCCGTAGTGCTTCGGATCCTTGATCTGGCTGTACAGCTTGCCGTCCGAGAAGGTGCCGGCGCCGCCTTCGCCGAACTGCACGTTCGACTCGGTGTCCAGCTTGCGCTTGCGCCAGAAGCCGAAGGTGTCGACGGTACGCTCGCGCACTTCCTTGCCGCGCTCCAGCATCAGCGGCTTCAGGCCCATCTGGGCCAGGATCAGCGCCACGAACAGGCCGCAGGGGCCCATGCCGACCACCACCGGGCGTGGCGTGCCCGGCGCCGGCGGGGCGGCCTGGACGAACTTGTAGCCGGTGTCGGGCGCCGGCAGGACGTACTGGTCGCCCTTCAGGCGGGCCAGCACCTGCGCCTCGTTCTTCACCTCGACGTCGAGCGCGTAGATCAGCACGATCGCGCTCCGCTTGCGCGCGTCGTAGCTGCGCTTGAAGACCGCGAAATCGATCAGATCGTCATGGGTGATACCGAGCCGGCCGACGATGGCGTCGCGCAGGGCTGGTTCCGGATGGTCCAGGGGAAGTTTGAGTTCGTTAATTCGCAACATGTTGGAAGCGTGGCCGCGCGTGGCGGCGACTGGCGGGCAAACCTCCAGTATAAGGCATCGCCGGCGGCGGCAGGTCGTGCGGCACAATTTTTCCGGTTTGCATTCCTGGGGTGGCGCCAGCGCCATTCTGGTGCGCGCGGACGCACCATTTTGGGTGGCCCAACATTGATGCGATGCCAGATGCGTAAACACACATCTCTGGTTTGGAACGAAGTGTATGTACATGTAACTACGCGCTATTTTCCTTCATAAAAAAGCATGCCGCCAAACATTATTGCGATGCACCATGAGAATTCGTGATTTTTCTTGCGCGCATTTGTGTTGTTTCTACACATTCACACAATTGTGTTTCATTGACACTTTCCCTTTTGCTATGGTTTTATCGAAAGATCAGTAACGAGATGTATCTGATGTGCGTTGGGAGTGTCGTCCCTGGGACACGCTGGATGAAAACGTTGTAGCAGCTAAACCACTTTTGAGAGAAATCCAAGAAGGAGAAGTTTTCATGATGTTCAAATTGAAGTCGATGCCGTCCGCGGTCATGTTCATGATCGCAAGCGGGGCCCTGGCAACCGCCGTACCCGCAATGGCACAGACCACCGAAGCGGCCGGCGCCACCAGCGCCACCCCGCAACGCGTGGTCGTGACCGGCTCCCTGATCAGCCGGGCCGACAGCGAGACTCCGACCCCGGTGCAGGTGCTGACCGCGCAGGACATCCAGCGCAGCGGCAAGACCTCGGTCGCCGAACTGCTGAACGACCTGGCCGCCAACGGCCAGGGTACGCTTGGCACCGGCTTCTCGGGCGCATTCGCCAACGGCGCGTCCGGCATCTCGCTGCGCGGCCTGACCGTCGGCGCCACCCTGGTGCTGGTCGACGGCCACCGCCTGGCGCCGTACCCGCTGTCGGACGACGCCCAGCGCTCCTTCGTCGACGTCTCCTCGATTCCTTTCGACGCCATCGACAGCATCGAAGTGCTGAAGAGCGGCGCCTCGTCGCTGTACGGTTCCGACGCGATCGCCGGCGTGGTCAACATCAAGCTGAAGAAGAACCTGAACGGCACCCGCCTGTCGGCCGAGAGCGGCGACACCCAGCACGGCGGCGGCCAGACCCACCGCGCCTCGTTCAGCACCGGTATCGGTGACCTGGACAATGACGGCTACAACGCCTTCGTCACCGCAGAATGGCGCCACCAGGGCGCGATCAAGGTGTCCGATCGTTCCCAGTTCGAATGGGACAACGCCGACTGGCGCGGCCGCGGCGGCAACGACGTGCGCCTGGGCGTGCCGAACAGCCTGAACTCGCGCCTGGTCGCCACCAACAGCCCGTTCCTGTACAACGCGGCCGGCGCCGGCGGCGCCAGCAACCCGGCCAACTTCCAGTTCCTGGACCCGACCCGCTGCAACTACAACCTGTACATGGCGGGTGGCTGCGCGATCAACGACACCGTCTCGAACATCCAGCCGGAAAGCGAGAACATCAACCTGCTGGTCGGCATGACCAAGAAGCTGAGCAACAACTGGGAACTGGCCTTCAAGGGTTCGATGTTCCAGCGCAGCAGCGTCAACAACCGTGGCACCTACCAGTCGCAGTACAATCCAACTACTTTCGGTGGCAACAACTCGCTGAACAATGGCGTCGTCGTCGGCGGCAACAGCCGCGTGCCGAGTACCCTGATCCCGGCCAGCGCCGCGTTCAACCAGCTCGGCGCCCCGGCCCGCCTGTACGGCTACATCCCGGGCACCGATCCGTTCAGCACCCAGGACAACACCGCCACCACCACCCGCTTCGCGCTCGACCTGCACGGCAGCGCCTACGGCTGGGACGTCAACGTCGCCGGCGGCCTGACCAAGGTCCGTACCCAGATCGACTACAGCGGCTACATCGACCGCGCCGCCCTGTACAACGCGATCGGCATCTACGGCGCCAATCCGACCGCCGCCAACGGCTTCAACCCGATCGGCGGCAACTCGCCGGCCGTGCTGAATACCGTGTCGCCGCGCTTCTCGAACACCAACGAATCGACCCTGAACTACTTCGACGCCGTCGGTTCGCGCGAACTGATGCAGCTGGGCGCCGGCCCGCTGGCCATGGCGGTTGGCGTGCACTACCACAAGCGTGACCAGAACTCGCCGGCGGCCAGCCTGACCGCCAACGGCCAGGTGGCGCAAACCACCGCCTTCGTGATCGGCGACGAGAAGAACAGCGCGGTGTTCGCCGAACTGCAGGCGACCCCGATCCAGAACCTCGAGCTGCACGCCTCGGGCCGCTACGACCACTACGAGAACTTCAACAAGTTCACCCCGGCGGCCAGCTTCAAATGGTCGCCGATGCGCGAGATCGGCGTGCGCGGTACCTTTGCCCGCGGCTTCCGCGCGCCGAACCCGGCCGAAGTCGGCAACGCCGGTTCGTTCTTCACCTTCAACGGTATCGACGACCCGGTCCTGTGCGCCAACGGCGACCCGAACACCCGTGGCAACGTGCCGACCGCCTGCGGCCTCAATCCGCCGTATGTCCAGCTGACCACCCCCAGCCTGTCGCCCGAGAAGTCGACCTCGTACACCCTGGGCCTGATCCTCGAGCCGGCACGCGGCCTGAGCGCGACCCTGGACTACTACAACATCAAGGTCACCAACCAGATCGTGTCGGCCGCCGGCAACGATCCGAGCTACGTGCCGGAATTCGTGCGCGGCCCGGTCACCCCGCTGGACATCGCCAACGGCAACGGCACCAACACCGTCGGCACCCCGGCGCTCGGCCCGATCATCTACGCGACCTCGCCGTACGTGAACCTGGGCGGCACCAAGACCAGCGGTGTCGAGGCGGACGTCACCTACCGCTTCCGCCTGCCGAACGACCTGGGCGCCCTGCGCGCCAACCTGAGCGCGGCGCACACCTTCAGCTACATCACCGAGGCGGCCGGCGGCATCAGCTACCAGCTGGCCGGCACCCAGGGTCCGTCGGCGATTTCCGGCGCGACCGGCAGCCCGAAGGACCGTGCCCAGTTCTCGCTCGGTTATAGCCGCGGCCCGCTGGACGTGACGGCGACCATGAACTACACCAGCGACTTCAAGACCATCGACCCGTCGCTGGGCGTGAACGACTGCTCGGCCACCGGCTTCGACGTGGGCGGCCGTTCCTACTTCCGCAACCTGCAGCAGCCCGAGTACTACTGCCACGTCGCGTCGTTCACCACGACCAACCTGAACATCCAGTACAAGCTGAGCCAGAACCTGACGCTGAAGGGTTCGATCCTGAACCTGTTCGACAAGCAGCCGCCGATCGACGTCGCCACCTACGGTAATGCCAACACGCAGACCGCGTACAACGCCTCGCTGCACCAGGCGGGCGCCGTGGGCCGCTTCTACAGCCTTGGCCTGAACTACATGTTCTAAGCCCTCGCACCTGGCGAAGTTCGGCGCCCCGCCGGTGGACATGGTCCGCCGGCGGGGCGTTTTCATTCAGGTCGGCGGCGCGACGCCATGCATGCCGAAAAAAATGTTGCGCCAATCCAACGGTGAAAAAATATTTTCGTTTGTCGATCGCGGGCTGCGGAAATGCAATTTCTGCTTGGCTAACTTGTATAGCCAATGCCATTGATGCGGTGCATCAAACGCGTGGCGAATCCTGTCCGGCGCCGTCGTGGGCGCCGCCGCGTGCGAAAAGGGCAGCCCGTCGGCCCCCATGCCGGCGCACCTTGCTGGTGCACTCGCCGCGAGCCTGGTGGCCGCGCCAGGCGCTTGCGCCGTTCAGATCCCGCCCCAGCCCGCCGCCAGGATGGCCAGCGCCGCCAGCCCGGCGGTCTCGGTGCGCAGCACCCGCGGTCCCATCGACAGGGGCAGGGCGCCGGCGGCGATCGCGGCATCCTCTTCCTCGACGCTGAAGCCGCCTTCGGGGCCAACCAGCAGGCAGACGGCGCGCGGGGCGGTGGCCCGGGTCCATTGCGCCAGCGAGGCGTCGGCGCGCGGGCTGAGCAGGATGCGCACGGCGTCCGTGGGCGGCTGGGCGATCCAGCGGCCGAATTCCTGCAGCGGGGCGACGTCGGCCAGGCGGTTGCGCCCGCATTGCTCGGACGCGCTCACCACCACCGCCTGCCAGTGCGCCAACCGCTTGTCGGCGCGCTCGCCGGCCAGCTTGACCACCGAGCGCCGTGCCGCCAGCGGCTGGATCGCGCCCACGCCCAGTTCGACCGCCTTTTCCACGATCCAGTCCATCTTGCTGCCTTCGGGCAGGCCCTGGACCAGGGTCGCCCGGAACGGCAGCTCGACGTCCACCGGCTCGTGCGCGAGCACTTCGGCGCCGGCGCGCCGCTTGCCGACCTCGAGCAGGCGAGCGCGCGCCTGGCCGCCTTCGCCGTTGAACAGCACCAGCTCGTCGCCCGGCTGCTGGCGCACGACGTGCAGGTGGTGGGCGACGGTTTCCGGGAGGTCGACGATGCTGCCTGGGAGCAGGGGCTGCGGGCAATAAAAGCGTGGCATGGATGGCAAGAAAGGCGGTTGGCAAGCCGCCATTTTAAATCCCGCCGGGTGTGCTCTGGTAAAATACCCGGTTAACGCTAGTTGTATTGCACCGTCTTCCTATCCTCAGACTCACCACATCCATGAAACCTCTGCAAACCACCACCCTGATGGCCAACGCGATCCGCGCGCTGGCGATGGACGCCGTCCAGAAAGCCAACTCCGGCCACCCGGGCATGCCGATGGGCATGGCCGAGATCGCCGTCGCGCTGTGGGACGGCCACTATCGCCACAATCCGGCCAATCCGGGCTGGATGAACCGCGACCGCTTCCTGTTGTCGAATGGCCACGGTTCGATGCTGCACTACGCGCTGCTGCACCTGTCGGGCTACGAACTGTCGATGGACGATATCCGCAACTTCCGCCAGCTGCACAGCAAGACCCCGGGCCACCCGGAAGTGCACATCACCCCGGGCGTGGAAACCACCACCGGTCCGCTGGGCCAGGGCATCGCCAACTCGGTCGGCATGGCGCTGGCGGAGTGGCTGCTGGCCAGGGAATTCAACCGTCCGGGCTTCGACATCGTCGACCACCACACCTACGCCTTCGTGGGCGACGGCTGCCTGATGGAAGGCATCTCGCACGAAGTGGCGTCGCTGGCGGGCACCCTGCGCCTGAACAAGCTGGTCTGGCTGTACGACGACAACGGCATCTCGATCGACGGCAAGGTGGAAGGCTGGTTCACCGATAACACCCCGCAGCGCTTCGCGGCCTACGGCTGGAACGTGATCCCGGACGTGGACGGCCACAGCGTGGAAGCGGTGGACGCGGCGATCGCGCAAGCAAAGACCTCGGACCGCCCGACCCTGATCTGCTGCAAGACCATCATCGGCAAGGGCTCGCCGAACCTGCAGGGCGGCGACAAGGTGCACGGTGCCGCGCTGGGCGACAAGGAAGTGGCGGCGGTGCGCGAGCACCTGATCTGGGATGCGATCCCGTTCGACATCCCGGCGCCGATCTATGAAGCCTGGGACCAGAAAGCAAAGGGCGCCGCGGCCGAAGCCGAATGGAACGACCTGTTCGCCGGCTACCGCGCGCAGTTCCCGGAACTGGCGCTCGAGTTCGAGCGCCGCATGAAGGGCGAGCTGCCGGGCCAGTTCGAAGCGACCCTGGCCGCGGCCATCGCATCGACCGTCGAGAAGAAGGAAAACATCGCCACCCGCAAGGCCAGCCAGAACGCGATCCAGGCGCTGGCGCCGATCCTGCCGGAATTCCTGGGCGGCTCGGCCGACCTGACCGGCTCGAACCTGACCAACTGGAAGGAATCGATCCCGGTCCGTTCGGGCACCCCGGGCAACCACATCAACTACGGCGTGCGCGAATTCGGCATGGCCGCCATGATGAACGGCATCGCCCTGCACGGCGGCTTCATCCCGTTCGGCGCGACCTTCCTGACCTTCGCCGACTACAGCCGCAACGCGCTGCGCATGGCCGCGCTGATGAAGATCCGTTCGCTGTTCGTGTTCACCCACGACTCGATCGGCCTGGGCGAGGACGGCCCGACCCACCAGTCGGTGGAGCACGTGTCGTCGCTGCGCCTGATCCCGAACCTGGACAACTGGCGCCCGTGCGACACGGTCGAATCGCTGGTGGCCTGGGGCGAGGCGGTCAAGCGCAAGGACGGCCCGTCGACCCTGATCTTCTCGCGCCAGAACCTGCCGTACCAGGAACGCGACACGCTCACCATCGCCAACATCGCCAAGGGCGGCTATGTGCTGCGCGACGTGCACAACCCGCGCGCGGTGCTGATCGCGACCGGTTCGGAAATCGAACTGGCGGTGAAGGCGGCCGATACCCTGGCCGGCCAGGGCATCGCCGTGCGCGTGGTGTCGATGCCGTCGACCGACGTGTTCGAGCGCCAGGACGCCGTCTACAAGGCGCAGGTGCTGGGCAAGGGCATCCCGCGCGTGGCGATCGAAGCCGGCGTGACCGACTTCTGGTACAAGTACGTCGGCCTGGAAGGCGCCGTGGTCGGCATCGACACCTTCGGCGAATCGGCCCCGGCACCGGTGCTGTTCAAGTACTTCGGCTTCACCGTCGAGAACGTCGTCGGCAAGGTCAAGTCGGTGATGTCGGCTTAATAGTTCAGTGGGCTCCGCCGCACGCCTCGGGAGACAGCGGGTTGACAACTGAGGTGCGGCAGATTTTTCGCGCTATGCTTGCGTGATAACGGATTTTTTTCAATCAGGAGTGAAGCAATGACGATCAAGGTAGCAATCAACGGTTATGGCCGCATCGGCCGCAATGTACTGCGCGCTTTCTACGAAGGCGGCAAGCAGCAGGACATCCAGATCGTGGCGATCAACGACCTCGGCAACTCGGAGTCGAACGCCCACCTGACCCGCTACGACACCACCCACGGCAAGTTCCCAGGCACCGTCGAAGTCGACGGCGACTTCATGATCGTCAACGGCGACCGCATCCGCGTGTTCGCGCAGCGCAACCCGGCCGAGATTCCGTGGGGCGAACTGGGTGTCGACGTGGTGCTGGAGTGCACCGGCTTCTTCACCACCAAGGAAAAGGCCTCGGCCCACCTGAAGGGCGGCGCTAAGAAGGTCATCATCTCGGCACCGGGCGGCAAGGATGTCGACGCCACCATCGTCTACGGCGTCAACCACGACGTGCTGAAGGCGTCGGACACCGTGATTTCGAACGCCTCCTGCACCACCAACTGCCTGGCCCCGCTGGTCAAGCCGCTGAACGACGCCATCGGCCTGGAAAACGGCCTGATGACCACCGTCCACGCCTACACCAACGACCAGGTGCTGACCGACGTGATGCACGAAGACCTGCGCCGCGCCCGTTCCGCCACCCACTCGATGATCCCGACCAAGACCGGCGCCGCCGCCGCGGTCGGCCTGGTGCTGCCGGAACTGAACGGCAAGCTGGACGGCTACGCGATCCGCGTGCCGACCATCAACGTGTCGATCGTCGATCTGTCCTTCATCGCCAAGCGCGACACCACGGTGGAAGAGATCAACAGCCTGATGAAGGCGGCCGCCGAAGGCCCGCTGGCCGGCATCCTGACCTACAACAGCGCACCGCTGGTCTCGGTCGACTACAACCACAATCCGGCCTCGTCGAACTTCGATTCGACCCTGACCAAGGTGTCGGGCCGCCTGGTGAAAGTGTCGTCCTGGTACGACAACGAATGGGGCTTCAGCAACCGCATGCTGGACACCACCGTGGCGCTGATGAACGCCAAATAAAATACGGACTGCTTCAATGGAACGCTCCTTCGGGAGCGTTTTTTTTTGCGCGTTGCACCAACAAGGGGCACGGCGCTTTGCTGTCGAATGATGACGGAACATTGCGCGGGGCAAGGTATGGGAGCGGATGGTGCATGTGCAGCACTTTTTCGGTGCAATTCCTTACCGAATAAAATTTTGAAAAAGGGGAGGTCAATGCTTTTCTTAAACGTAAAGCGGCGTTAATCTCGAACTTAATGTTGTAAATACGCGTTGATGTTACGAGTTGTGAGAACTTGTATCCAGATGTATCCAAAACGCCACAGAATACGAGGCATCTATCTTTGTTATAAAAATCTATTTCCCAAAAAACATTTGATCTGACAAACTCAAAGTGCATCGTGTATGCACGTACTTAAGAAAAGCCACCAAGAGGAAGATCAATTGAACCGAAATCTCGTGCTGAAACCCAGCGTAATTGCCGTGTTGTTGGCCCTCGGAACCGCTCCGTATGCCGCAGCACAGACCGGCGCCACCAGCGCTAACACGACGTCCGCCGGCGCCACCGCGACGGCTTCCGCTCCCGCTACGGTCTACGTGACGGGTTCGAACATCAAGCGTACGGAGAAGGAAGGCACTTCGCCGATCAGCGTCATGTCCGCCCAGGACATCAAGAACACGGGCGTGACCACCGTTGCCGACCTGATGAAGTACGTGCCTTCGATGGGCACCGACAGCAACCAGGACTTCAACAGCGGCTCCGGCTTCGCCAAGGGCGCGGCCACCGCTTCGCTGCGCGGCCTGGGTTCGTCCTCGACCCTGGTGCTGCTGAACGGCCGCCGCATCACGCCGGCGCCGTATGCCGATCCGAATGACGGCAACTCGGTTCTGTACGACCTGAATTCGATTCCGATTTCGGCGATCGAGCGCATCGAAGTGCTGCAGGACGGCGCTTCGGCCGTGTACGGCTCCGACGCGATCGCCGGCGTGATCAACTTCATCCTGAAGCAGAACTACGAAGGCGCCGAGATCGCGGCGCGCTATGGCGCGAACGACGACCGCAACTTCGCCAAGAAGGGCATCAACGGTATCTGGGGCAAGGGCAACCTGGACACCGACGGCTACAGCTTCATGATCACCGGTGACTTCAACCAGCGCGACCGCACCCTGCGCAAGGACGCCACCGACATCGAATTCGAGCAATACCAGCTCCTCAATGGCCGCTACAAGTCGATCTACGGCAGCGCGACCTCGCAGTACCCGACCTATTACCGCGAGACCCGTCCCGGCTCCGCCAACTTCGGCGTGACCCAGGCCACCGGTCCGACCAACATGCAGTTCAACCTGGGCTGCCCGACCAGCGAGCAGATCACCGGCAGTGTGGCCGCCAACGGCCTGCTGCCGACCAGCACCCTGGTCGGACGCACTTTCTGTAACTTCGACGTCACGCCCTTCCAGGAAGCCCAGGGTTACGGCCGCGACGTGAACCTCATCAGCCACGGCGAACTCAAGCTGGGCCAGAACGTCACCGCGTTCGCCGACGTCGCCTACTCGCGCGCCCAGCGCGACTACACCGACGTGCCGATCGCGATCGGCACCACCAGCGTGACCAACTGGACCGCCAACGGTCCGGGCGCCTCGTACCAGACCATTTTGCCGATCGGCCACCCGGACAATCCGTTCCCGAATGCGCGCTCGTCGGTCAACTACCGCTTCACGGGCCTGCGCGGCGGTTCCTCGACCATCAACGAGGGCAAGCGCGTGCTGGCCGGCCTGAAGGGCAGCCACTTCGGCTGGGACTGGGAATCGGCGCTGCTGTGGAACCGCGCCGAGAACGAAGGGACCCAGTACGGCCGCCTGTACCTGCCGACCCTGCGCAAGCTGATGACCGACAACTGGTCGCTGGCGCAGGTGGCTGCCGACCCGACCATCGGCCATGACGTCGTCACCGAGAACATGTCGCAGATCGCCCAGTGGGATGCCAAGGCGAGCACCGAGTTCGGCCAGCTGCCGGGCGGTGCCGTCGGCGTTGCCGTCGGTGTCGAACTGCGCCGCGAAAAGATCAACCTGTCGCCCGATCCGCTGGTCGCATCCGGCCAGATCTACGGCCTGGCCAACACCATCCTGAACAGCGAGCGTGACGTCAAGTCGGCCTTCATCGAGGCACGCATCCCGCTGCTGAAGAACCTGGAGTTCGATTTCGCCGGCCGCGCCGACAAGTACCCGAACCTGAAGACCAACTACGTGCCCAAGGTCGGCGGCAAGTGGACCATCACCGACACCTTCGCCCTGCGCGGCACCTACGCGGAAGGCTTCCGCGCACCGTCGCTGAGCCAGGTGGTGCCGGGCGGCGCCCAGTTCTTCCTGAACAGCATCTGGGACCCGAAGCGCTGCAACGAGGACGAGATCACTCCGAAACCGAACGGCACCACCCAGGACTGCTCGCGCAGCGTGGGCGGTTCCGGCGGCTACAACCCGGAGCTGAAGCCGGAAACCTCGAAGAGCTACAACCTGGGCTTCATCTGGTCGCCGACCAGCAAGTTCGACGTCACGCTGGACTTCTACAAGATCAAGCGTGAAAACGAAATCGTGCTGGGCAGCGCCGACGACGCGCTGAAGAACGAAGACCGCGTACCGGGCAACGTGGTGCGCGACGTCAATTCGGTCAACTTCATCACCGACCCCGCCGGCAACCCGGTCCCGGGCACCGGGCCGCTGCTGATGCTCTACACGCCATGGCAGAATCGCGGCATGACCGAGCTGCGCGGCGCCGACATCGAAGCCCACCTGCGCAACAACCTGGGCGAGTGGGGCTCGTTGTCGACCACGCTGCGCTCGACCTACGTCGACAGCCTGTACATCCAGCAGTTCGCCGGCGATCCGACCCACAACGTGGTCGGTTCGATCCCCTACTATCGCGACTATAACTTATCGAGCGGCAACCCGACCCCGCGCTGGAAGAGCACGATCTCGACCACCTGGAGGCTGGCGGACCACTCGGTCAACCTGTCGGCCAACTACGTGGGCAAGATCTCCTACCTGCGCTTGTACGAGGGCGACGAGACCTACGAGAAGCCGTTCTGCTACTACAGCGCCCAGGGCAACAACACCATTCCGCTGTACGGCACCTTCTATCCGAAGTGCGAAGTCAAGGAATGGGTGACCTTCAACATGGGCTATACGTACACCGGCTTCAAGAAGTGGACCCTGAACCTGAACATCCAGAACCTGTTCGACGAGAAGGCGCCGTACGATCCGGGCTACGGCACCTCCGGTTTCAACGAGACCCTGCACAACCCGTACGGCCGTTACTTCAACCTGAGCGCGCGTTATACGTTCTAAGAGCGTATCCCGGTTCGCCGGGCGGTATCGGCAACGATAACGGTAACGAGGAATAAAAAACCCCGCCGGTTCGCACCGGCGGGGTTTTTTTCGATCTTTTCCGGACTTATTTCCTGGTCGGCCAGGGCGTCAGGATCTCGAAGCCGTTTTTCGTCACCGCGATCATGTGCTCCCACTGCGCCGACAGCGAGCGGTCGCGCGTGACCACCGTCCAGCCGTCGTCGAGCTGCTCGACGTCGGCCTCGCCCAGGTTGATCATCGGTTCCACGGTGAAGGTCATGCCTTCCTTCAGCAGCAGGCCGGTGTTGGGACGGCCGTAGTGCAGCACCTGCGGTTCCTCGTGGTAGACCTTGCCGATGCCGTGGCCGCAGTATTCGCGCACCACCGAATAGCCGGCCTTTTCGGCCAGGGTCTGGATGGCGTGGCCGACGTCGCCCAGGCGCGCGCCGGGACGCACCGCGCGGATGCCCGCCATCATGGCGTCGAAGGTGGTGTCCACCAGCTTCTGCGCTTCCGGGGAGGGCGTGCCGGCGAAGTACATGCGGCTGGTGTCGCCGTGCCAGCCGTCCTTGATGACGGTGACGTCGATGTTGACGATGTCGCCGTCCTGCAGGATCTCGGTGGGACTCGGGATGCCGTGGCAGACCACGCCGTTGACCGAGGTGCACAGGGTCTTGGGGAAGCCGTGGTAGCCGACGTTGGCCGGCGTGGCCTTCTGCACCTTGCGGATGTAGTCGTTGCAGCGCTGGTCGAGTTCCTCGGTCGAGACGCCGGGGACGACGTATTCCGAGATCATTTCCAGCACCTCGGCGGCCAGACGGCCGGCGACGCGCATTTTCGCAATGTCTTTTTCGTTCTTGAGTTTGATAACCATGATTCGTTTTTGTTGGGCCGGTCTCACATGATACCCGCGTCCAATGAAAAATGCCCGCCAGGCGAACCTGGCGGGCATCGGTCAAGCCTTCGCGACGCGGTCGCTTAGAAGGCCTGGTTGTAGCGCACGTAGACGAAGCGGTCGATCGGCAGGTTGGCGTCGATCGCCGACGAGGACGCGGCACCGAGGACGGTGTTGCGCGGATTCTTGTCGAAGATGTTGTTGGCGCCGACCATGATGGTGCCTTTCCACGAGGTCTTGTACGACACGCTGGCGTCGTTGTAGACCATCGCGCCCAGCTGGTTCACGCCGCGGCCCCAGTTGGCCTGGGCGTTGACGTCGGTGCACTCCACCGGCGCGGTCAGGCTGTTGCTGTAGCACTTGTCCTTGATCTTGCCGAAGTAGCGCGCGGTCCAGGTGGCGCTCCAGTTGCCCATGTTCCAGTCGAGCGAAACGTTCGACTTCTGGCGGTAGTAGGCCGTGCCGCCGCCGCCGTCGTACTGGCCGAGGTAGTCGTCGTAGTCCGATTCCTTGTCCGGTTGCTGCTTGTACTTGGTGACGAAGGTCGAGTCCGAACGCACGGTGAACTGGCCGTACGGGGTGCGGCCGAAGCGGTAGGAGAACGACAGGTCGATGCCCGAGGTTTCCAGCGCGCCCAGGTTGGCGTTGCCGTGCGACAGGTTGATGATCTGGCCGGTGGCCGGATCACGCTTGATCGCGGCGCAGTACGATGCGATGTTCTGCACGTAGCAGTACTCGGCGACCTGGGTCGCGGTGATGCCCGAGATCAGGTTGTCGACCTTGATGTCGTACCAGTCCAGCGAGCCCGAGAAGCCGGTCAGCCACGACGGGCTGTAGACGAAGCCGACGGTCTTGGTCTTGGCCTTTTCCGGCTGCAGCGAAGCATTGCCGGCGCCCGAGTTGAACGGGACCGCGCCCTGCGCGCCGCCCGAGTCGGTGATCGGTGCGCCGTTCTGGGTCGCCTGGTGGAAGTTCGGGCCGGCGCCGCCGGCGGCGCAGCGTGCCGCCACGGCCGGGTTGCTCTGCTGGCCGAATTGGCTGTCGCACGGGTCGAGGTAGGTGTCGAACGATTGCTGGCCGCCGCCGAAGGTGTCGCCGACGCTCGGCGCGCGGAAGCCCTGGGCCCAGGTGCCGCGCACCAGCAGGTCCTTGATCGGCTTCCACATCGCGCTGGCCTTGCTGTTGGTGGCGTTGCCGAAGTTGCTGTAGTCGGAGTAGCGGGTCGCCAGGTCGACGCTCAGCAGTTCGGCGAAGCGCACGCCCTTCAGGATCGGGATGTTGGCTTCCAGGTAGGCTTCGCGCACGGTGTACTTGCCGCGGGTGGCGTTGCCGGCCAGGTCCGAGGAGTAGCCCGATTGCTCGAACTGGCCCGGGATGTCGTAGCCGCGCACTTCGCGATGCTCGAGACCGCCGGCCACGCCCAGCATGCCGGCCGGCAGCTGCAGCAGCTCGCCGCTCAGGTTGGCGGTGGCGCTGTTGATGGTCGAGCCGTAGGTCGCCTGGCCGGTCGACATGATGTAGTTGATGGCTTCCTGGCTGTTGGTGCCCGGGCCGCCGATGATGTTGAACGGCTGGCATTCGGCCAGCGAGACCGGCGAACCCGGGGTGCCGCACTGGACCACGCCGTTGCTGTTCATGAAGGACGGGCCGAGGGCCTTCTTCAGGTTCAGCAGGTTGACGTTGCCGGTGCCGAGCACGGTGCCGCGCACGGCGCTGTGGTTGTAGCCCACGTCCCAGTTCCAGGCCTTGCCGCGCACTTCGAATTCGCCCGACAGGGTAGCGTCCAGGTGCAGGGTGCGGTTCTCGTTGTCGGTGACGCGCGGCTGCTCGGTGGTGCGGCGGTAGAAGTACAGGTCTTCGCCGAAGCTGTTCCAGTAGCTGTTGCGGTCGATGTAGACCGGGTAGTTCGACTGGGTTTCGCTGTTCAGCGGGTAGCCGGCGATCTGCGCGGTCGACTTGCGCTGCGAGTACATCGCGGTGGTGCTGAAGTGCGTGTTGTACGGCAGTTCGATGGTGCCCTTGGTGAACAGGGTATCCAGCTGCGTCGGCATCTGGAACATCATCTGCGACGCGCTGTTGAAGTTGTCTTCCGGACGGTTGTTCCAGTCGTGGTAGTTGGCCGGGTTGCGCGGGTCGGCGCCGACGCCGATGCCGTTGCCGCCTTCGCCGCCGGTGTGGTTCAGGACCAGGTCGCGGCCGTCGGCCGTGACGACTTCACCCCACGGGCCGACGCCCAGGCCGGCGGTCGGGTGGCGCACGCCTTTCGGGTATCGGGTGCTTTCGCGGTCGCGCGCCCACACGGTGCCCTGTTCGGTGTGCGACAGGCCCAGCATCAGGGATGCCTTGTCGCTGTTGGCGCCGTAGGCCAGCGAGAAGTCCTTGCTCTTGCCGTCTTTCTTGTCGTTGGCGCCGGTGTACAGGCTCAGCTGGCCACCTTCCATGTTCTTTTTCAGGATGATGTTGACCACGCCCGAGATCGCGTCCGAGCCGTAGATCGACGAGGCGCCGTCCTTCAGGACTTCGATGCGCTCGATCATCGCCGACGGGATGGTCGACATGTCGGTGTAGCCGTCGACCGACTGGGTCCAGCGCTTGCCGTCCACCAGCACCAGCAGGCGGTTCGAACCCAGGTTGCGCAGGCTGATGTACTGGCCGCCGTTTTCACGGTTCGAGGTCAGCGAGCCGCCGCGGTCGAAGTCCGGGGTGCCGGCCGACGACAGCTGGTTCAGCACGTCGCCGACGGTGACCAGGCCGCTTTTCTGGATCTGTTCCTGGCTCATGACCTGGACAGGTTGTGCGGTTTCCATGTCGACCTGGCGGATACGCGAGCCCGTCACTTCCACGCGCTGCAGCGGCGCATTCTGCGCCTCTTGGGCGTAGGCCGCATGCATCCCGAACGCTACGCCACCGACGCACATCAGGCGAATCGAACGGGATAAGACTTTTTCCATCATGATTGCAAACTCCTAGGGGTTAGGGCACGGCATCGGTGCACCGTGACAACGCCGTCGCTGGGGCGACTGTTTTCAGAAAACAAGGCGGGTAACATTGTTTTTCAAGAAGGCAATAGAATCATTTGGAATGCCCTGCTGTCAACGCATACGTATCGGGAATCGAAAGTGTTGCGATTTTGCGTAAGTACAGTCAAATATGCATATCTACCGTTATTTGCCGGAAATGAGCCAAACCAGCAAAAACTCGGTTTCCATGAGGCACACAATTTGTGTCTTTTGAGTATGAAATATCGTGTCGAGCCAGACACGTTTGGTTTTCTTTGTTGCACCGCAAAGGTGCGCTCTATTCCCCACATTGGCGCATCACGAATGAAGAAATTCCTTGCAATACCATGATCCGGCATGTTTTTTATTCAAAAAGGGTATGGGCGCAGGGTTGAAGCAGATTCACCCGAATCATTGGAAATGATTGCCTGTATTGCTTTGGCGTATTAAGTTGGTGCGTCGGCGCCCATTGCTGCACTGCGAAATAGCGCTTTCATGCACCGAGTAAGTTGCCTGCCCAGACAAAAACGCATAACCCGAATTATCGAAAGCGGGTGTCGCCAGGCGTGTACCGGTTACAGACATGAAAAAACCGCCGGGCAAGGCCGGCGGTTGGCGGAATACAACGGTCAGCCAGTGTTCAGAAAGCCTGGTTGTAGCGCACGTAGAAGAAACGGTCGATCGGGCGTTCCGGATCCACCGACGACGACGACGAGGTGCCGTAGGTGTACGCGGTGTTGGCGTCGTAGACCACGATCGGCTTGCGGTTGAACACGTTGTTGGCGCCGACCAGCAGCTTGCCCTTCCACGGCAGCGCGTAGCCGACCGACAGGTCGCTGTAGACCATGGCGCCGAGGCGGGTGTAGCCGGTGCCCCAGCTGGCGCTGTCGTCCGGGTTGCTGCACTCCAGCTTGTTGACAGCGCTCCAGCAGTGGACTTTCACCTTGCTGTAGTAACGCGAGCTGAGGGTGACGTTCCAGTTGCCGAGGTTCCAGTCCAGCGCCAGGTTCGACTTCACGCGGTTGTTACCGAATTCGCCGGCGTAGTTGATGAAGTTCGCGGTCGCGGTGCTCTTGATTTCGTAGCGGTCGACATAGGTCGACTCCGAGCGGATGCCGAACTGGCCATAGCTGTTGCGCGGGAAGCGGTAGGCGAAGGTCAGGTCGACGCCGCGGGTCGACAGTTCGCCCAGGTTGGCGTTGCCGCGCGACAGGCTCGCAATCTGGCCGGTGACCGGATCGCGCTTGATCTTGTCGCAGAAGCTGCCCACGCCGTTGACGTAGCACTCGTCGATCTCGTACTTGGCCGAGACGCTGGTGATGCGGTTCTTGACGCGGATGTCGAAGTAATCGAGCGCGATCGAGGCGCCGCCCAGCCAGGACGGGCTGTACACCAGGCCGAAGGTGCGGGTGGTGGCGGTTTCCGGCTGCAGCGCGTCGTTGCCGGCACCGGTGTTGAACGGGAACGGGGTCTGGGCGCCGCCGGCCGGGACCGGGGCGCCGGCCTGGTTGACCTGCCGGAAGTTGGCCGGCACGCCGGCCGCGCTGCAGCGCGCCTTCACGGCCGGGTTCTTGGCCGCTTCGCCGTACACGCTGTCGCAGGTGTCGAGGTAGGCGTCATAGGACTGCGTGCCGCCGCCGAAGGTGTCGCTCAGGGCCGGGGCGCGGAAGCCTTCGGCGAAGGTGCCGCGTGCCAGCAGGTCGCGCACCGGTTTCCACATCACGCTGGCCTTGCTGTTGGTGGTGCTGCCGAAGTTGCTGTAGTCCGAGTAGCGCGAGGCGACGTTGAGGCTGAGGAGTTCGGCGAACGGCAGGTTCTTCAGCAGCGGCACATTCAATTCCAGGTAGGCTTCGCGCACGCTGTACTTGCCGAAAGTGGAATTGCCGGCCAGGTCGGTCGAATAGCCCGATTGCTCGAACTGGCCCGGGCGGTCGTAGCCGCGGATCGAGCGGTGTTCCAGGCCGGCCGCCATGCCGATCGCGCCGGCCGGCAGGGTGAACAGCTCGCCGGTGATGTCGGCGGTGGCGCTGTTGATGGTGGAGCCGTAGGTCGCCTGGCCGGTCGACATCACGTAGGCCAGCGCCTGCGGGGTCGAGGCCGACGGGCCGCCCAGGATGTCGAAGGGTACGCATTCCGCCAGCGGAACCGGGCTTGCCGCGGTGCCGCACTGGACCTGGCCGGCGGTGTTCAGGAAGGACGGGCCGACCGCCTTTTTGAGGTTCAACAAATTCAGGTTGCCGGTCTGGGTCACGTTGCCGGAAATGGCGCTGTGGTTGTAGCCCACGTTCCAGTTCCAGGCCTTGTTCAAGACTGTGAAATCGCCTTCCAGCACGGCGTCGATGTGCAGGGTGCGGTTTTCGTTGTCGGTCACGCGCGGCACTTCGATCGTGCGGCGGTAGAAGAACAGGTCGCGCCCGCGGCCGGCACCGGCGACCTGGTTGCCGTAGGGGTTGAAGTAGCTGTCCTTGTCGATATAAACCGGGAATTTGCTCTGGGTCAGCGAGTTGACCGGATAGCCGGCGACCTGGCGCGAAGAGCTACGGTCGGCATACATGGCCGTCGTGCTGAAGCGCATGTCGTAGGGCAGGGCGATGCTGCCTTTGGTGAACAGCGTCGTCAGCCGGGTCGGCGTCAGGAACATCATCTGGCTGGACGAGTTGAACGTGTCCGCTTCGGCATTGGTGTAGGTGTGGTAATTGGCCGGGTCGCGCGAACTGGAGCCGGTGCCGTCGCCGTTGTACGCGCCGGTGTGGTTCAGGACGCGGTTGAAGCCGCCGTTCGCGGCCACCGTGTTGGCGGCGCCGGCGGCGGTGACCGGGGTGATGCGGCCCCACGGGGTGGCGCCGAAGCCGGCGGCGTAGTGGGCGGGGCCGTTGGTGTAGGCGGTCACGTCGCGGTCCTTGGCCCACACCGGGCCCTGGTCGCTGTGGCTGAGGCCGAACATGATGTTGGCCTTGTCGTCGCCGGCGCCGTAGCTGAGCGCGTAATCGTGGGTCTTGCCGTCGCCCAGTTCGTTCTGGCCGGTGTAGGCGCTGGCCTGGCCGCCGACCATGCTCTTCTTCAGGATGATGTTGAGCACGCCGGCGATCGCATCGGAGCCGTAGATCGAGGACGCGCCATCCTTCAGGATTTCGATGCGCTCGATGAAGGCCGACGGAATGGTCGACATGTCGGTGTAGCCGGCCACGGTCGCGGTCCAGCGCTTGCCGTTGACCAGCACCAGCAGGCGGTTCGAACCCAGGTTGCGCAGGTTGGCGTACTGGCCGCCCTGTTCGCGGTTCGAGGTCAGTGCCGACCCCTTCGAGAATGCCGGCGTGCCGGCCGCGGAAATGTTGTTGATGATGTCGCCCACGGTGACCAGGCCCGATTTCTGGATCTGCTCCTGGGTCATGACCTGGATCGGCTGGGCCGTTTCCAGGTCGACCTGGCGGATGCGCGAGCCGGTGATCTCGACGCGTTGCGCGGCGGCGGGTTGCGTCTCGGTGATCGCTTGTGCCTGTGCGAGGGTGCTCATCGCCTGCAGGGCCACGGCGACGGCCATGGCGATTTTGGTAGGTCGTTGCATGGATTCTCCAGTTCGGCAGTGACCCGGCGATGCATGGCCGCCGGGTCTTGGACAAATGTCGACAACATCAGGGCGCGGTACGGCATTGCCGTACATACGTCCGATGTATGAGACCATTCAGTATTGACACGTGTCAATACTGAAAAAATGCTTGTCTGCAAACGTGGATGAAATACAACATGCTGCAATGCGGCGTGCACGCTCGCGGGGCGCACATGCACGCCGGAGGGCGCCGCTGCCCGCGCATGGTGCGGCGCCGGCGGCAGCGAAAGGCGGCGCCGTCGGCGCTAGGCGTCGAAACAGTCGCGCCACAGGCGCATCACCATATCGGCGTGGCCTTCCACCAGCGCCGGTTCGACGCGCGCATTGTCCTGGCCCTGCAGGCGTATCTGGTGCTGCAGCCTGCGCATGGTGCGGTAGGCACCGGCGACGCCGGCGGCCAGTTGCGCATCGATCAGGCCGAGCTCGCCGCACAGGTGCAGCAATGCGATGTTGCCGCTGTTCGCCGTCAGCCGCGGGTACTGCGCGGCGTGGCGCAGCACCAGGTACTGGACGATGAATTCGATGTCGATCATGCCGCCGGCGTCCTGCTTGAGGTCGAAGCGGCCGGTCGGGTTCGGATGGGCATCGCGCATGCGCCGGCGCATCGCCACCACTTCGTCGCGCAGTTCGGCGGCGCGCTCCGAGCGGTCCTGGCGCAGCACCGCTTCGCGGATCGCCTCGAAGCGCGCGCCGATGGCGGTGTCGCCGGCGCAGAAGCGGGCGCGCGTCAGGGCCTGGTGTTCCCAGATCCAGGCCGAGCCCCGCTGGTAGCGCTCGAAGGCCGCTACCGAGGACACCAGCATGCCGCTGGCGCCGTCCGGGCGCAGTGCGGTATCGATGTCGAACAGGATGCCGGCCGGGGTATGGGAGGTCATCCAGGTGATGAAGCGCTGGGCCAGCCGGGCGTAGTTGGACGGTGCCAGGTCGTCGTCGTCGTCGAACAGGAAGATCACGTCCAGGTCGGACACGTAGCCCAGCTCCTTGCCGCCCAGCTTGCCGTAGGCGATGACGGCGAAGCGCGGCTCCTCGCGGTGGCGGCTGGCGATGGTGCGCCAGGCGCGCCGCACGGTTTCGTGCACGATCAGGTCGGCCAGCGCGGACAGGTGGTCGGCCAGGCGCTCGACCGAGAGTTCGCCGGCCAGGTCCAGCGCCAGCAGCCGGAACAGCTGGGCATGGTGGGCTTCGCGCAGGACGTCGAGCTGGCGCTCGGTGTCGCCGGCCGCGCCGTCGAGCCGGGCCTGCAGGTGCGCGGCCAGCGCCGGCAACTCCTCGGCGAAGCTCGCCGCCGAGTTGCCGCGGTCGTCCAGCAATTCGTCGAGCAGGATCGGATGCCGGGTCAGGAAGGTGGCGGCCCAGCCGCTGGCGTTGATCATGCGGATCACGCGCTCGAGCGTGTGCGGATACTCGGTCAGCAGCGACAGGTAGGCCGAGCGGCGCGCGATCGCCTCGAAGAAGTCGAGCAGGCGCCCGAGCGTGGCGGCGTGGCTGCCGAGCCCGGCCTCGCGGACGACGGCGCCGATCTGCGGCAGCGCTGCGTTCACCAGCGCCACCAGGCGGTTGCGGCTGGCCTCGGGCAGGGTCTGCAGGCGCGGCGCCTGCCAGGTCGCGACCAGGCGGTCGGCACCGGCGCCAGGCTGGTCGAAGCCGAGGCTGGCGAGGCGGTCGGCGATGGCGTCGCGGTTGTCGGGGTCGGTCAGCGAGGCGCCCGGGTCGACCTCGTCGCCACCGTTGCCGCTGCTTTCAGCCTTGCTGGCGAAGATCGCGTCGAACTGGGCCGCAACAAACGTGCGCCATGCGTCCAGGCGCGCCAGTAGCGCCGCTTCGTCGGCCAGGCCCATCATCAGTGCCACCGCATGACGGTCCTGCGGCGCGGCCGGCAGGGTATGGGTCTGGGCGTCTTCCAGGTACTGCAGGCGGTGTTCCAGGTTGCGCAGGAAAATATAAGCGTCAAGCAATTGCTGGACGATTTCAGGCGTGAGCAGTTCGCGCTCGCCCAGCAGGTGCAGGGTGGTGCGCGTGGACCGTTCGCGCAGCGCCGGGTCGCGTCCGCCGCGGATCAGCTGGAACACCTGGGCCAGGAATTCGATTTCGCGGATGCCGCCGCGCCCCAGCTTGACGTTGTTGCTGCGCTCGGGGTGCAGCCGTTCCTGGCGGTTGACCTCGGCGCGTATCTGGGCGTGCATGGTACGGATGGCGTCGATCACGCCGAAGTCGAGGTAGCGCCGGAACACGAAGGGGCGCACGATCGCGTCCAGCGCCGCGATGTCCTCGGCCTCGCCGGTGACCGCGCGCGCCTTGACCCAGGCATAACGTTCCCACTCGCGGCCCTGTACGATCAGGTAGTCCTCGACCATGTTCAGGCTCGCCACCAGCGGACCCGACTTGCCGTTCGGACGCAGCGCCATGTCGACGCGGAACGTAAAACCGTCCTCGGTCACTTCGGACAGGGCGGCGATCAGCTTGCGGCCCAGGCGCACGAAGAATTCGTGGTTGGACAGGCTGCGCTGGCCCGGGCCGGCACGGGTGTCGCCGTCTTCCGGGTAAACGAAGATCAGGTCGATATCGGAGGACACGTTGAGTTCGAAACCGCCGTGCTTGCCCATGGCCAGCACCATCATCTGTTGCGGCCGGCCGGATTCGGCGCCGGTCGGCACGCCATGGATGGCGGTCAGCTCGGCGCTCAGCTCGGCCAGGTGGGCCTGGACGGCGAAGTCGGCGAAGCGGCTCATCGCGGTCACGACTTCGTCGAGGTCGGCTCGGCCTTCGAGGTCGCGCCGGATGATGGCGCAGATGAGCAGGTTGCGCAGGCGGCGCATGGCGCGCCCGAGCGGCAGACTGGCGCCGGCGCCGGGGCCCGCGGCGGCTTCGGCCGCCAGCGCTGCGCCGAAATCGAGCCGGGCCAGCGATAATGGGGCCAGGGCGGCCAGGCGTTGCTCGCGTGCGGGGTCGGCGCCGAGCCAGCGCTGGTAGAAGCGCGACAGGCCGGCCAGGTCGGCGGGCGGGATGGGAGCGGAAGCGGAATTCATGGGATCGATCCAGGCGAGTTATGCGTTCCGGGACGCTTGCTATCGGGTAAAATTGCCCGCCGCTGCCCAGGGTTGGCATGATGGTAAGGTAGTCGCCCTCTTAGTTGCAAGTCGTTGCTTGTCCTGCAAGTACTTCTTGATGGTATGAAATAACTGGATTTACCGAATTTACGTCTACGGCGAGCCTTTTTGAGCATATTGATGCACAACCCGGAACAGCAGGCACAGCGCGCGCGGCAGGAAGGAGCGGGGCACGTCGATGCCGGCACGCCCGATACCGCCACGCCGCCCGCCGACGCCCATCCCGGCGATGCGCACGCCGTCGAAGCGCACGCGCACCTGCCGCTGGCCGAACGCTGGCGCCGCCTGCGCGCGGCCTACCGTTATGCCAACCTGGCCTCGCACCACGTGCTCGGGTTCACGCTGAAGGCGGTCCTGTTCGTCTATTTCGTCTTCATGCTGCTGTTCCTGGCGCTGCGCTACGCGGTGCTGCCCAACATCGACTTGTATAAACCGGACATCGAGCGCGCCGCCAGCCGCGCGCTCGGCAACCAGGTCACCATCGACCGGGTGTACGCCTCGTGGCGCGGCCTGCATCCGAACCTGTACCTGGGCGACCTGCGCCTGCGCGACCGCCAAGGCCGGCAGCTGCTGGGGCTGCCCTCGGTATCGGCCACGCTGTCCTGGTGGACCTTCGCCGCCTTCGAGCCGCGCTTCGAGTCGCTCGAGATCAACCGTCCCGAACTCGACGCGCGCCGCACGCCCGACGGCGTGCTGCAGGTGGCCGGGGTGCGCATCGAGCCCGACAAGAAAGAGGGCGGCGGCGGCGCCGACTGGCTGCTGCGCCAGCGCGAGATCGTCATCCGCGAGGGCCGCCTGACCTGGACCGACGGCGTGCGCGGCGCCCCGCCGCTCGCGCTGCGCGACGTCACCATGGTGCTGCGCAACCGCTGGACCACGCACCGCTTCGCGCTCAAGGCGACGCCGCCGGCCGCGGTCAGCGATCCGCTCGACGTGCGTGCGCGCTTCACCACGCCCGCGTTCGGCGCGCACGCGGCGGACGCGCTGCGCTGGAAGGGCGAGGTCTACGCCGACCTGCGCAATGCCGACCTGGCGGCCTGGAAGCAATACCTCAGCTACCCCTTCGCCCTGGAGCGCGGCCGCGGTTCGGTGCGGGCCTGGCTGAACTTCGACCAGGCGCGCCTGGCCGGCTTTACCGCCGACCTCGGCCTGGCCGACGTCGGCGCGCGCCTGGCGCCGGACGCGCCGCCGCTGCGGCTGGCCCGGGTCAGCGGCCGCCTGTCGGCGCGCGAGGAAATCAAGCCCGGCGCCGGCGGCGGCAAGCCGACCTTCGGCGCCCTCGGCCACACGGTCGGGGTCGAGGATTTTTCGGTGGTGATGCGCGACGGCACCGTGCTGCCGCCGGCGACCCTGTCCGAATCCTGGCGCCCGGCCGCCGGCGGCCGGCCCGAGCGCGTCGAAGTGCGCGCCGAGCGGGTCGACCTGGGCGCGCTGGCCACGCTGGCGGCGCAGATGCCGCTGACGCCGGCCCAGCGCCGGCTGCTGGAGGAACTGGCGCCGCGCGGCCGCCTGGTCGATGCCGACGTCGAATGGCAGGGACGCTTTCCGCAGCTGGCCGCCTACCGCGTGCGCGGCCAGGTCGAGAACCTCGGCATGAACGCGCTGCCGGCGCTGCCGGCCGAGGCGGGACAGCCGGCGCGCCCGGCGCTGCCGGGCTTGCGCAACCTGTCCGGCAGCGTCGACGCCAGCGACCGGGGCGGCAGCCTGACGCTGGATGCCGACGGGCTGGCGCTGGCGCTGCCGGCCTGGTTCGCCGAACCGGAAATGGCATTCGACCGGCTGGGCCTGCGCGCGCGCTGGTCCTGGCCGCAGGACGACCAGCTGCTGGTCGAGATCGACGGCATGGACCTCACGCAGGGCGCGTTGAAAGGCACGCTGGCGGGCCGCTACCTGCAGCCGCTCGGCGCGGGCCACGGGCCGGGCAGTGCCGACCTCAACGCCACCATCGACAACTTCGACATCGCCGCCATCGGCCGCTTCCTGCCGCTGGCCACGCCCGAACACCTGCGCGACTGGCTGACCGGGGCGCTGCAGGGCGGCACGCTGCGCGACGCGCGCCTGCGCCTGCGCGGCGACCTGGCGCATTTCCCGTTCAAGGGCGCCAGCGCGCTCGAGCGCGCGCGCGGCGAATTCCGCGTCAGCGGACGCATCGAGAACGGCCGCCTGGAATATGCGCCGGCGCACCGCCAGCCCGACGGCAAGACCCCGCTGTGGCCGCTGGCGGAGGAGATCAACGGCAGCATCGTGTTCGACCGCGCACGCATGGAAATCCATGCCGACAGCGCGCGCACCGCCGGCGTGGCGCTGAACAACGTACGCGCCGTGATCCCGGAACTGGGCTCGCACGAATCGGTGCTCGACATCGACGGCAACGCCGCCGGCGCGCTGCAGGACCTGCTGCGCTACGTGGCGGCGACGCCGGTGCTGGAATGGATCGGCCACTTCACGGAAGACACGCGCGCCAGCGGCCCGGCAAAGCTGGGCCTGAAGCTGCACCTGCCGCTGGCCAACCTGCACGACGCCAAGGTCCAGGGCGCGCTGCAGCTGCAGAACAACGACATCACCCTGTTCCCCGACCTGCCGCCGGTGCAGGCGGCGCTGGGCCGGGTCGAGTTTTCCGAGCACGGTTTCAACCTGAACGGCGTCGGCGCCAGCTTCCTGGGCGGCCCGCTGACGCTGCTGGGGGGCACCCAGCGCGAGGGCGGGATCGTGGTGCGCCTGGCCGGCAACGCCACCGCCGACGGCATGCGCAAGACCGCCGCGCTGCCGGCGCTGCAACGCCTCGGGGCCAAGCTGTCCGGCGGCGCGCGCTTCGCCGGCAGCGTCACGGTCAAGGACCGCCAGACCCAGATCGTGATCGACTCGACCCTGGCCGGCCTCGGCGTGGAACTCCCGGCGCCGCTGAACAAGCCGGCGGCCGATGCGCTGCCGCTGCGGTTCACCCTGAGCGGCCAGCCGACCGGCAGCGACGGCATCGGCCACGACGAGATCCGCATCGGCCTGGGCAGCATCGCGGCGGCGCGCTACGTGCGCGAGCGCCAGCCGCACGGTCCCTGGATCGTCAAGCGCGGCGGCATCGGCGTCAACGTGCCGGCGCCCGAGCCGGACAGCGGCATGATGATCAACGTGAACATGAAGGCGCTGAACGTCGACCGCTGGCTGGCCGCGGCGGCCGACATCGCCGGGCCGGGCACGCCCGCATCCTCCGCTTCCGCCGCCAACGCCGGGAGCGGTGCGGGCGCGGGACCCGGCATGGCCCAGTACGTGATCCCGGACACCATCGGCGCGCGCGCCGGCGAGCTGGTGATCGGCGAGCGTCCGCTGCGCAACGTGGTGGTGGGCGCCACCCACCAGCCCGGCATGTGGCAGGCCAGCATCGACTCGCGCGAGGTGATCGGCTACGTGACCTGGAACGAATCGCCCACCGGCCAGGGCCTGGGCAAGGTGACGGCGCGCCTGGCCTCGCTCGACATCCCGGAATCGACGGCCAACGAGGTCAAGGACATGCTGGAGTCGGGTAAGGGCGCCACCGCCAGCATCCCGGGCCTGGACATCGTGGCCGAGCGCTTCGAACTGTTCGACAAGCAGTTCGGCCGCCTGGAGCTGGTGGCCAGCAACGCCCAGGCGCTGGCCGGGCGCGAATGGCGCATCGACAAGCTGGCGCTGACCAACGCCGACGGCCAGTTGAAGGCCAGCGGCCGCTGGCTGGCGCGCGACGGCAAGAGCAACACCGCGCTTAATTTCAAGCTCGACATCGGCGACGCCGGCCGCCTGCTCGACCGCCTCGGCTTCCCCGATACCCTGCGCCACGGCAAGGGCCAGCTGGCGGGCGACGTCTCCTGGTCGGGCCTGCCGTATTCGCTCGACATCCCGAGCCTGTCCGGCCAGATCCAGATGAACGTCGAGGATGGCCAGTTCCTCAAGAAGGATCCGGGCGCGGCCAAGCTGCTCGGCGTGCTCAGCCTGCAGATGCTGCCGCGCATGCTGAAACTCGACTTCCACGATGTGTTCTCGGAAGGCCTGGCCTTCGACGGCATCACCGCCAACGCCATGATCGCGCGCGGCGTGCTGCGCACCGAGAACCTCAAGATGCACGGGGTGGCGGCGACGGTGCTGATGGATGGCAGCGCCGACATCGCCAACGAATCGACCAACCTGCACGTGGTGGTGATCCCCGAGTTCAACCTCGGCACCGGCCCGCTGGTGTACGGCCTGGCGGTCAACCCGGTGATCGGGCTGGGCAGCTTCCTGGCCCAGCTGTTCCTGCGCGCGCCGGTGATGAAGGCGCTGACCTATCACATGCAGGTGACGGGGCCGTGGAAATCCCCGTCCGTGGTCAAGCTGGACAACAACGCGCTGCCGCCACTGCCGGCCGCGCCCAACACGCAGAAGCGAAGCCAATGAAAGGGGAGACAATGAGCGAACAGCAATCCATGAGCGAACCGCGAAAAACCATCGTCGCCGCGGTGCAGATGGTGTCGACCCCGGTGGTCGAGGAGAACATCGCCACCGCGCGCCGCCTGCTGCGCGAGGCCGCCGCCACCGGCGCACGATTGGTGACCCTGCCGGAATACTGGCCGATCATGGGCCGGGCCGACACCGACAAGGTGAACCACGCCGAGCAGCCGGGCAGCGGGCCGATCCAGGATTTCCTGGCTGCCCAGGCGCGCGAGCACGGCATCTGGCTGATCGGCGGCACCCTGCCGCTGGTCTCCGGCGACGCCGGCAAGGTGCTCAACACCACCCTGGTGTACGACCCGCAGGGGCGCCCGGCCGGCCGCTACGACAAGATCCACCTGTTCGGCTTCAACAAGGGCGGCGAATCCTACGACGAGGCGCGCACCATCGTGCCCGGCGCCAGCGTCGGCGCCTTCGAGGCGCCGTTCGGCCGCGTCGGCATGTCGATCTGCTACGACCTGCGCTTTCCGGAACTGTTCCGGGCGATGGGCGAGTGCGCGCTGGTCGTAGTGCCGGCCGCCTTCACCCACACCACCGGCCTGGCGCACTGGGAAGTGCTGCTGCGCGCGCGCGCCATCGAGAACCAGTGCTACGTGCTGGCCTCAGCCCAGGGCGGCCTGCACCCCAACGGCCGCCGCACCTTCGGCCACAGCATGCTGGTCGACCCCTGGGGCGAGGTCAAGGACGTGCTGGCGGAGGGAGAAGGCGTGGTCAGCGGCGCGATCGACCCGGCGTTCCTGGCCCAGGTGCGCGAGAACCTGCCGGCGCTGAAGCACCGCACCATGTAATCCCTGTCCGTTGCGCCACCCTCGGTAGGAAAGAACCGGATATGGCACAATGGGACTATCCTTACCCGAAAGACCCGCACATGAAACCATTCGAACCGAACCTGTCCTCCCTCGCGGTCGCGCGCGACGTTCTGTTGACGCCATTCGGCCTCGACGAAGGCAAGCTGATCACGACGCTCGGGACGATGTTCACGCACAAGGTCGACTACGCCGACCTGTATTTCCAGTTCACCAAGAGCGAAGGCTGGAGCCTGGAAGAGGGCATCGTCAAGAGCGGCAGCTTCTCGATCGACCAGGGCGTCGGCGTGCGCGCCGTGTCCGGCGACAAGACCGCCTTCGCCTATTCCGACGACATCTCGCAGGCGGCCCTGCTGGACGCCGCCGCCGCCACGCGCACCATCGCGCGCGCCGGCACCGGCCGCGTGAAAGTGGCGGCCGGCGTGCGCGAGAGCGGCGGCCGTTCGCTGTACCTGCCGCACGATCCGCTGAACTCGCTCGATGCCACCGCCAAGGTGCAATTGCTGGAGCGCGTGGAAAAGATGGCGCGCGCCAAGGACCCGCGCGTGGTGCAGGTGATGGCCAGCCTGGCCGGCGAATACGACGTGGTGCTGGTGGTGCGCAGCGACGGCGTGCTGGCGGCCGACATCCGCCCGCTGGTGCGCGTCTCGGTCACCGTGATCGCCGAGCAGAACGGCCGGCGCGAAGTCGGCTCCTCGGGCGGCGGCGGCCGCTACGATTATGCGTACTTCAGCGACGAGCTGCTCGACCAGTACGCCAGCGAAGCCGTCAAGTCGGCGCTGGTCAACCTGGAAGCGCGTCCGGCGCCGGCCGGTCCGATGACCATCGTGCTCGGCCCGGGCTGGCCCGGCGTGCTGCTGCACGAAGCGGTCGGCCACGGCCTGGAAGGCGACTTCAACCGCAAGGGCTCGTCCGCCTACGCCGGCATGATCGGCGAGCGGGTTGCGGCCAAGGGCGTGACCGTGGTCGACGACGGCACCCTGCAGGACCGCCGCGGTTCGCTCAACATGGACGACGAAGGCAACCCGACCCAGTGCACCACCCTGATCGAGGACGGCATCCTGAAGGGCTATATCCAGGACACCATGAACGCGCGCCTGATGAAGATGCCGGTCACCGGCAATGCGCGCCGCGAATCCTTCGCCCACCTGCCGATGCCGCGCATGACCAACACCTACATGCTGGCCGGCGACAAGGACCCGGCCGAGATCCTGGCTTCGGTCAAGAACGGCCTGTATGCGGTGAACTTCGGCGGCGGCCAGGTCGACATCACCAACGGCAAGTTCGTGTTCTCGGCCAGCGAAGCCTACATGATCGAGGACGGCAAGGTGACCTACCCGGTGAAGGGCGCGACCCTGATCGGCAACGGTCCGGACACCATGAACCGCATCTCGATGATCGGCAACGACATGCAGCTGGATTCGGGCGTGGGCGTGTGCGGCAAGGAAGGCCAGAGCGTGCCGGTGGGCGTGGGCCAGCCAACGTTGCGTATCGATGGGGTGACGGTGGGCGGCACGGCCTGATCGAAGCGCCGGCTCACCCCCGGGCTTGAAAACGACGGCGTCCCTGCTTCGGCAGGGACGCCGTTTTGCTTTACTGGAAGGTGTAGCGCGCCCCCACCGTGTAATACCGCCCCCTGGCGCCCTCGTAATCCAGCGGGTTGTAGGCCTGCGCTCCATAGGTCAGCGGATCGAGTGGCGCGACCTTGTCGAACAGGTTCTGGATCGAGCCGAACACTTCCCAGTTCGGTAGCGGCTTCCAGCGGGCCACCAGGTCGAAGGTCGTGAACGAGGCCAGTTCGCAATTGCCCGGCGCGTCGCGGCCGTCCGCGTAGTGGCTGGCGCAGCCATCCGGATCGTTCTTGAACAGGACGTTGTCGATCTTGCCGCGGAAGTTCACGTTGAGCGACACGCGCCAGTCGTTACGGTCCCAGCCGACACGCAGGTTGGCCTTGTTGTCGGGCGTGCCCGTGCAGTTGGTGACGTCGCAGTTGCCGTGGGTGCCCGAGAAATCGCGTGAGCTACCGTCAAGCTCGGTACGGGTCCACTCGAAGAAGTGGGTGTACTTCACGTCGAAGCTGACGTTGCCGTAGTTCTCGGGAAGGCGGTAGTTGTAGCGGCCGTCGACGTCGAGGCCGCGCACCTTGGTCTGGGCCGAGTTGACGTAACGCGACAGGACCGCCACCAGCGCGCCCGGGTCGCCCGGGATGCCGCTGTTGCTGCCCGGGTCGCGCACCACGCTGCCTGCGGCGATCGCCGCATCGGTCTGGTTCTGGTTGATCTCGTTCTTGCGCTTGATGGTCCAGTAATCGACCGAGACGCTGGCGCGCGGGATCGGATCCCAGATCACGCCCAGGTTGTAGCTGCGCGAGCGTTCGGGCGACAAGGCCGGGTTGGGCGAGGTGATCACGGCGACCGACGCCGCGTCGCAGGTGCCCGGCACGCCCAGTGCGCAGCGCACCGGGTCGGCGGCGGTGGAGTAGGCCGCCAGGCCGCCCACGCCGTTCTCCGCCGGGCCGGGGGCACGGAAGCCGCGGGCGAAGGTGCCGCGCAGGGCGAATGCGCGCACCGGTGTCCATTTCAGGCCAGCCTTCGGCGTGTAGGAATTGCCGACGTCGGTGAAATGGTCCCAGCGCAGCGCCGCCGAGGCTTCCAGGTTGTACGCCAGCGGGGCCAGTGCCTCGCCGTACAGGGCGAAGACGTTGCGGCCGCCGGAGTAGGCCGAGTAGCCCAGGCCGATGATGTTGCCGCGCTCGGTACCGCTGGTAGGCACCAGTTCGGTCCGTTCGTGGCGCCATTCGGCGCCCAGCGCCAGGCCCAGCGGCGCGCTCAGGTAGGGAACGCCTTCGAATTCGCGCGTGGCCTTGACGTCGCCCTGTACCACCTTGCTGTTGGCGCGGTTGCCGATGGTCGGCGACAGCGCCGCGTACAGGGCCGGCGAGTTCAGCCCCGCATTCTCGCCGATGCGCCAGAAGGTGCCGGGCGGCAGCGCCGCGTAAGCCGGATTGGCCAGCGCCGCCGCCACGTTGGCCGCGCTCGGATCGAGCAGGGCGAAGGCGACGTCGCGCTGCAGGTAGCCGTTCTGGGTATTGTTGACGTGGTTGTGCGAAAACAGGACCGCCGAATCCCAGTCCCAGCCGAAATGGGTGCCCTTGGCGCCGCCGACCCAGCGCACGAAGTTGGAACCGATGCTGGACACGCGCGGACCGACATCCGCCGCCAGGTAGCGCAGGCGCGCGGGGGTGCCGAAATAGGGGTTGTCGGGGTGCGCCGCGCCGAACTGGACAGGGGCGTTGTTGACCGGTCCGCCCGGATAGCCGACCGAGCCGTTGATGCCCGAGGGGGTGGTCGAGGAATCGGTCTGGCTGGTGTAGTAGTTGAACTCGCTGTAGACCTGGATGTCCGGCGTGGCCTGCCAGGTGCCGCGCGCGAAGAAGCTGATGTTTTCCTGCTTCGGCTCGATCTGGTTGTAGACCTGGGTGGAATCGATCAGGCAGCCGCCGCCGGGGTCGCCCTGCGGGTGGCTGGTGAAGTTCGAGCAGGCGGCGCCCGGGAAGGTGCGGGTGAAGCCGGGGCCGGCCAGGTTGCCGCGGTTGTAGTAGTTGGCCGGGTCGGCCGGGTTGCGCACGTTGCCGTTGATGGCGCTGCCGGCACCGCCGCTGCCGGGGATGATGGCACCGGTGCCGCCCAGGCTTTCGTTGGCCGAAAAGCCCCAGGGCCGCAGGTCGATGCGGCCGATGTGGTCGCGGTCGGCACGGTCGCGGTACCAGATCTCGTCGAACTTCTTGTATTCGATGCTGAACAGGAAGTTGTAGCGGTCCTTGTCGAGGCTGCCGATGCCCTTGGTGAAGGCGATGTTGGTGCGCTTGCCGTCCCAGTCCTCGCTGCTGCCGCGCGAGAAGCGGAAGGTGTTGCCCTCGTAGTCCCTGCGCAGGATGATGTTGACCACGCCGGCGATCGCGTCCGAGCCGTAGATGGCCGAGGCGCCGTCCTTCAGCACCTCGATGCGGTCGACGGCGTCGGTCGGGATCACGTTGAGGTCGGAGAACTGTTTCTGGCCGTCGTCGGCCAGGCCGTAGGGCGCCATGCGGCGGCCGTTCAGCAGTACCAGCGTGGAAGACGCGCCCAGGCCGCGCAGCGAGATGCCGGAGGCGCCGGCGGCGAAGCCGTTGCCGAAGGTGGTCGGCACCGAGCCCTGGTTGTCGACCGCCAGCGTCTGCAGCAGCTCGGCCACCGTGTTCTTGCCGGATTTCTCGATGTCGGCGCGGTTGACGGTGATGACGGAGGAGGCGGTCTCGGCTTCGGAGCGGCGGATGTTCGAGCCGGTGATTTCGACGCGCGCGATGGGCTTCGGCGCCGCTTCCTGGGCCAGCGCCGGGTCGGGCAGCGCCAGCACCAGCATGCCGACGGCGCCGCCGCCCGCGAACAGGCGCCGTATCGACCGGCAGATCGGCGTTTGCATCAAAGGTGTTTCAGACATGTCCAGGCTCCAGTTGCAATAAGGAAGAACCCGCGGCTTGGGCCAACGCGGCGCGCGAGCTGGGCGGGGCATGTTGCGACTCTTGCATTGGAGGCAAACCAGGGACTGACATCTCTCAAGCGTGTCCGGCAAGGCAGGAGCAGGTGTCGGCTTCATGCAACCGATTGTCTTGTACAGACGATCGCACGCAACGGACAAACAACTTGCCAACGTTTGCCGATTGTTGTTATAGTCGTTTGAACATTTTCGGACCCGACCATGCGCCACGCCGTCTTTTTTACCTTTTATGTCTGGTTTAGCCATTCCAGCCCAACGGCGGTGGAGTAGCGGCAGGTTCACGCAGCAGCAGAACAAGGTCCGACACGAATTCCAGAAAAACCGCCAGCGATGGCGGTTTTTTTTTGGCCCAGCACGCACATATTGAAGAACGGAGAACCGCAATGCCCCGTACCGACGACTTACGCATCCGCGAGATGAAGGAACTGACCCCGCCGGCGCACCTGATCCGCGAGTTTCCGGTGACGGAGCCGGCCGAACAGACGGCCTCGCAGGCGCGGGTGGCGCTGCACCGCATCCTGCACGGCCAGGACGACCGCCTGATGGTGGTGATCGGCCCGTGCTCGATCCACGAACCGCGCGCCGCGCTCGAGTACGCGCGCCGCCTGGCCGAGCAGCGGGCCCGCTTCAAGGGCGAGCTCGAGATCGTGATGCGGGTCTACTTCGAGAAGCCGCGCACGACGGTGGGCTGGAAGGGGATGATCAACGACCCCTACATGGACAACAGCTTCCGCATCAACGATGGCCTGCGCATGGCGCGCGAGCTGCTGCGCGACATCAACGAGATGGGCTTGCCGGCTGGTACCGAGTTCCTCGACGTGATCAGCCCGCAGTACATCGCCGACCTGATCAGCTGGGGCGCGATCGGGGCCAGGACCACCGAGTCGCAGGTGCACCGCGAGCTGGCCTCGGGACTGTCGTGCCCGGTTGGCTTCAAGAACGGTACCGACGGTAACATCAAGATCGCGGCCGACGCCATCAAGGCGGCCTCGCAGCCGCACCATTTCCTGTCCGTGACCAAGGGCGGCCACTCGGCGATCGTGTCGACCGCCGGCAACGAGGATTGCCACATCATCCTGCGCGGCGGCAAGGCCCCGAACTACGACGCCGCCAGCGTCGAGGACGCCTGCAAGGCGCTGGCCGCGAACGGCCTGGCCAGCCGCCTGATGATCGACGCCTCGCACGCCAACAGCAGCAAGAACCCGCAGAACCAGGTGCCGGTGTGCGCCGACATCGCCGGCCAGGTGGCCGGCGGCGAAACCCGCATCGTCGGGGTGATGGTGGAATCGCACCTGGTGGGCGGGCGCCAGGACCTGGTGCCGGGCAAGGAACTGGTCTACGGCCAGTCGGTGACCGACGGCTGCATCGACTGGGACACCAGCGTGGCGGTGCTGGAGGGGCTGGCCGCCGCCGTGCGCCAGCGCCGCCTGCGCGAAGACGGCTGAGGCTCGACAGGAAAAGCACAACGAAAAACGCCGCCGGCAGTGCTGCCGGCGGCGTTTTTTTACGCCCGGAGGATCAGAAGCGGTAGGTCAGGTTGGCGTACACGAAACGGCCGTAGGTGTCGTACACCTGGGGGAAGGTGTTGCCGTTGCCGACGGTGCCGGTCACCGAGCTCGACGAGGCCAGCGGCGGATCCTTGTCCAGCAGGTTGTTGACGCCGACGCTCAGCGACATCTTGCGGCCGAAGCGGTAGATGCCGCTCAGGTCGAGGTAGCTGCGCGATGCCAGGTGGTCGTCGCGCTGCGTGTCGAGCTCGCCTGCCAGCTGCGGATTGCTGTCGAGCATGTCGTTCTTCACGCGGTCGATGTAGCGCCAGGTGGCGGAGACGTCGAAGTTCCACGGGCTGGACCAGGTCAGGCGCGCCTTGTGGCGCCATTTCGGCACGACCGGCGCGGACGAGCCGCAGGTGGCGCCGAACAGGCCGGCGCAGTCGTAGCTGCCGCTGCCCGGCAGGTTTTCCACGGTGTAGCTGCGCAGGTAGGTGCCGTTCAGCGAGAAGTCCAGGCCGCCATAGCTCTGCGGCAGCTTCATGCGGTAGCTGGCGCCCACGTCCAGGCCCGAGGTGCCCTGCGAGCCGATGTTGGTGGTGCCGGCTTCGACGAAGCCGCCCGGGGTCAGCCACAGCGAGCCGAGCTGGTCGCGGTGGATCAGGCCGCAGTACACCGGGTTGCCGGTGGTCAGGCACTGGGTGAACACGCTCTGGGCGTTGACCGACTGGATCGCGTCCTCGATCTTCAGCTTGAACGCGTCCAGGGTGATGCTCAGGTTCTTGGTCGGCTCGATCACCAGGCCCACGGTATAGGTGTCGGCGGTTTCCGGCTTGACGTTGGGGTTGCCGCCGGTACGGCCGTTGTACTGGTTGGTCGAGTTTTCCGTGAGCTGGCCGTACTGTGCCGCCGTCACGCCGGTGTTGGCGCACTGGGCCCGGGTCGCCTTCGGGCTTTCGCCTTCGCACGGGTCGTCGCTCGGACCTTCGAGCACCACCGCCTGCCCGGTGTACAGTTCATAGATGTTGGGCGCGCGCACGGCGCGCTGGGCCGAGGCGCGCACGCGCAGCTGGCTGACCGGTTCCCAGTCGACGCCGACGCCCCAGGTGTTGGTCTTGGCGTCGGTGCTGTACTGCGAGCGGCGGTAGGAAGCGTTGACGTCCAGGCGGCGCGCGAAGGGCTTGTCTTCCAGCAGCGGCAGGCGGATTTCGCCGAAGGCTTCCTTGACGTTGTACGAACCCGCCACCGCCGGCGAGGCGCCGCCGGCGCCGGACAGGTCGCCGGTCTGGTTTTCGTAGTCCGGCTCGTAGGACAGCTTTTCAACGCGCTGCTCGTAGCCGAAGGACACGCCCAGGCCGGTGCTGGCGGTCGGCAGCTTCAGGCCGTAGCGGGTCAGGTCGGTGCCGACGTTGATGCCGAACACGCTCTGCTGGGTGTAGCCGCCGGTCGAGCCGGTGGCGTTCAGGTAATCCAGCGCGGCCTGGGTGATGCCGCCCTGGCGGTACAGGTTGTAGGGCACGCAGTTCGGATCGCTGCCGTTGAGGAAGGCGCGACACACCGGATTGCCGTTGGCGTCGGCCACCACGTCCAGCGCGCGGCCGATCAGGCGGGTCGAGAAGTAGCCGGTCGACTTGTCGTTGTGGTTGACGCGGGCGAACTGGCCGAACACGTCGTAGCTCCATTCGCCGATCATGCCCTTCACGCCCAGCACTTCGCGGAACGACATGTCGGTGATGCTGTTGTTGCGCGGGCCGCCTTCGATGTTGCGCTTGCCGACCGATACCGTCGTGGTCTGGCCGGGCCGCGTGAGGCCGAGGGCGCTGCGCCAGGCCGCGTTGAGCAGCGGGTTCTCGTAGGCGATGGTGGCCTGCTCGCCGTAGAAGATGCCGCCCGGCGCGATCTGGGCGTCGGTGCTGTAGTTGTGGAAGTTGAATTCGCTGTACAGGCGCGCGTTCGGGCTGAGGTCGAAGTGCAGGGTCGAGTTGACGTTGTATTCGTCCGACGGACGCTGGAAGAAGTTCAGCGGGCCGAAGTTGTAGGCGTCGGTGGCGGACACGTAGCGGCGCGGGTTGCCGCTGGCGTCCGGCGTGAAGGCGCCGATGCGGGCGATCGAGGTGCCCGAGCCCGAGCAGGCGAAGCCCGGGTCCGAGGCGCCCAGCGAGCACGAGGAAAAGTCGCGCTGCGATTGCAGCATGGCGTCGGAATGGCGGTGCGACACGAAGAAGGTGGCGTTGCCCTTGTTGTCGGCGAAGTTGGCGCCGGCCAGCAGGCTGAAGTCGTAGCGCTTGCCGTCGAAATTCGCGTTGCCCGGCAGCGGCAGGTTCTTGGCCCTGACCACGGCCTGGGCTTCGTCGTTGTGCTGCTTGTGGTTGGCGCCGGAGATGTTGGCTTCCAGCTCGACGCCCGTGAAATCGTCCTTCAGGATGAAATTGACCACGCCCGCGACCGCGCCCGAGCCGTACACGGCGCCGGCGCCGCCGGTCAGCACGTCGACGCGGCGGATCAGCTGCGACGGGATCTGGTTCAGGTCGGCCGCGGTGTCGAGCACGCTGCCCGAGGGCAGGCGCTTGCCGTTGACCAGCACCAGGGTGCGCTGCGAGCCCATGCCGCGCAGGTCGACGGTGGCGGTGCCGCTGGCGCCGTTCGAGATGGCGGCGCCCTGCGAGGCGAACACCTGGGGCAGGTTGTTCATCAGGTCTTCGACGTTGCGCACGCCGTCGATCTTGATGTCCTTGGCGCTCAGGGTCGTGATCGGGCTCGAGCCTTCGGTATTCAGCGAAGGGATGCGCGAGCCGGTCACTTCCACGCGCTGCAGCGTGGCTTCGCCGTCCTGGGCATGGGTCAGGCCCGCCCCGAGCGCCATGCCGCCTGCAAACATCAAACGCACCGATCGAGAGATTGCTTTTTCCACCGTCATTGCTTGAGCCCCTTGTCGAATTGGTTTTCATCCCTCTTTTCGGGAAGGAATTGTCTTTACAGCTGAGCTATAAAAACATTGCCAATAGACAAAGTCAACGCTGTGTTATGAGATATGTACAAATACAACGAAGCCGTATTTTATTTTGAATATCTACGCAATTTTACGATTATTTATCGTAAATTTGAGTTATTTTCTTAATTTAGTTGCATCAGTTTGGTGCATGCGCCCGCCGCAATGTGCGTGCCGGTGGTGCGCGCCTGCACCTTTCCCGCGCGCCGGTTTTCCCTTTTCACATGAAAAAAGGCGGTGATCGCTCACCGCCTTCCGGGTCAAGCCGACTTCTGCTCAGGCATCAGAACGTATAGCGCGCGCCCACCTTGAAGTAGCGGCCGATGGCGCCGCTGGCGTCCATCGGGTTGTAGCTCATGCCGCCGTAGGTCAGCGGATCGAGCGGCGCGACCTTGTCGAACAGGTTCTGGACCGAACCGTAGACCTGCAGATGCGGCGACACCTGGTAGCGTGCCGACAGGTCGATGGTCGTGAACGACGCCAGGTGGCAGCCGCCCGGCGCCGGCGAACCATCGGCGAACTGCGAGGCGCACTTGTCGCCGGCAAAGTAGGTGTTCTCGATGTCGGCGCGGTAGTTGGCGGTGGCCGTGATGTTCAGGCCCTGGCGGTCCCACGAGGCGTTGGCGCTGATCTTGTTTTTCGGCGTACCGGCGCAGTTCGAGGTGTCGCAGTTGCCGTGGGTGCCGGCGTACTGGTAACGGTTGCCGTTCTGCTCGGCGCGCACCCAGGACGCGACGTGGGTCCAGGTCAGGCCCACCACGGCGCGGCCCATGTCGCCCAGCGGGATGCGCTGCTTGATGTCGAGGTCGATACCCTTGACTTCGGTGTAGCTCGAGTTCTGGTACGGCGCCTTCGACAGCAGCAGGGTGCCGGTGTTGGCGACCGGCGCGCCGTTCACGACCAGGTTGTTGTCGTTGCGGATCGCGGTCGGCAACGCCGCCGCTTCCACGTAGGACAGCGGGTTGATCTCGTTGCTGCGCTTGATCTTCCAGCCGTCCAGCGACAGGCTGGTGTTGGACAGCGGATCCCAGACCAGGCCCAGGGTGGTGCCCTTCGAGGTTTCCGGCTGCAGGTTCGGGTTGCCGACCTTGACCGCGCCGATGGTGATCGCGCAGTCGGCCAGGGTGGCGCCGCCGGCGGCCGGGACGCCGCCCGGGCAACGCACCGGATCGCGCACCGAGGAATTGCCGGTGCTCTGGCTTTCGACGCCGGCTTCGGCCGGACCCGGCGCGCGGAAGCCTTCCGAATAGGTGCCGCGCAGGGCGAAGGTGCGCAGCGGCGTCCACTTGGCGCCGACCTTCGGCGTGGTCGACGAGAAGTTCTTGTACTTGTCGTAGCGGACCGCGGCGGTCAGCTCGACCGTCGACAGCACCGGCGCCGCCACCTCGACGAACACCGCCGACACGTTCTGGTCGCCCTTGGCCGCCACGTACGAGGAATTGATGGAGCCGTCCAGGGTGCCCGACAGCGACGGGTTGTCCAGCTTCTCGCGGCGGTGCTCGGCGCCGAACGCCAGGCCGAGTGCGCCGCCCGGCAGCTGCCACAGCTCGCGCGAGGCCTTGAAGTCGACGATGTCGAGCTTGGTGCTCGAGGTCGAGACCGCATTGGTCACGATCGCCGCGTACAGCGAGGCCGGGTTGCGGCTGGCCTGGGTGCCGATGTAGTACGGGAACAGCGAGCTGGCCGGGTTGCCGAGCGCCTGCTGCAGCACCCGCATGTTGAGCATGTTGCTGTAGTTCAGGTCCAGCGTCGATTGCGAGTGCACGTAGGCGGTGTCGAAGTCCCAGCCGAAGCGCTGGCCCTTGATGCCGACCACGACGCGGCTGAAGGCGTTGTCGGCCGAGCGCGTGCTGGGGCCGACGTCGAACATCGAGTAGCGCAGGCGCACGTCGGCGCCATAGGGGTTCTGCGGATGGCGCGCCGACATCAGGATCGCGTTGCCGTAGTTGATCACGCCGGTCGGGCTGGCGGCGTTCGGCGGGAAGGCGACGGTGGCGCTGGTCGACGGCGGGGTCAGCGTGAATTCGGTGTCGCGCTTGGAATAGCCAGCTTCGCCGTACAGCTGCAGGCCGCCTTCCAGGTTCTTGGTGAAGCGGGTGTACAGGTTGACGCCGCCGATCTCCGGTTGCATCGAGCGGAACTGGTCGGCGTACCACAGGCAGCCGCCGGCCGGGTCCTGGGCGGTGGTGACGGAGAATTGCGAGCAGCCCGGCAGCGAGACGTAGTTGCCGGTGGCCGGGTTGCGCAGCGCGCCGGCCGGGTTCGGGCTGGATGCGCCGGGGGTGATGTAGCCGGCGGCGAACTGGGTGTTGGCGGCGTAGCCCCATGGGCGGATGTCGCCGTGGCCGATCCAGTCGCGGTCGGCGCGGTCCTTGTTCAGCAGTTCGCGGTTGCCGAAGGTTTCGAAGTTGACCATCCAGTTGTAGCCGTCCTCGTCGAGGCGGCCGGTGCCCCAGGTGAGCGAGGCCTTGGCCATCTTGGCGTCGCGCTCGCCCGAGATGCCGGTTTCGGCCTTCAGCGTCAGGCCGGTGAAGTCCTTGCGCAGGATGATGTTGACCACGCCCGCGATCGCGTCCGCACCGTAGGTGGACGATGCCCCGTCCTTCAGGATCTCGATGCGCTCGACCGCTTCCATCGGCACCGTGGAAAGGTCGGTGAAGCTCTTCTGGCCGTCGTCGGCACGCGCGAACGGCGCCATACGGCGGCCGTTCAGCAGCACCAGCGTCGAAGTCGCTCCCAGGCCGCGCAGCGAAATCGCAGTCGAACCGGCGGCGAAGCCGTTGCCGAAACCGGTCGGCAGCGAGCCGGCGCCGTCGGCGGTCAGGGTCTGCAGGTATTCGGCGACGGTGCCCTTGCCCGACTTGGCCAGGTCCTCGCGCGAGATCGTCTGGATCGGCGATGCGGTTTCCGCGGTGGCGCGCTTGATGCTGGAACCGGTGACTTCGACGCGCTGGACAGGACCCTGGCCCGCATCCTGCGCCATGGCCGAGGCGCCGAGGGCGGCGTAGGCGAGGGCGAAGGAAACGGCTTGGGCGAGAACTTTCTTTTGATGCAGATGCATTGCGACTCCTAAATAAACTTCAGGGGCAAGGCTACATGCCGATCATTCCTTTTTCCGGGCGTTTAAGGGATGCGCATGCCGGATCGAGGAGCGAGGAAACGTAGTCTCTCTCATTCTTGTCAGAGAATTGAAATATTCTCATGCTAAATATCTAACCATCGCATGTTGATTGCTGTCAATACCGTCATGGCCTGTATTGTGTAATTACAACAGATTGGAACGGGTGGGCGTGCGAATCTGGTCTATAGTCTCGGACGGTATTCAATGGAACTCCTCGATGTTTGCTTCGCAGTTTTCTTACATCCTGCGCCGGCTGTGGCAGATGGTGCCGACCATGGCCGGCGTCGTGGTGCTGGTGTTCGTGCTGTTCAACTGGGTCGGCGGCGACCCGTCCTATCTGTTGGCCGGCAAGATGGCGGATGCGCGCGCGATCGCCGGCATCCGCGCCCAGCTCGGGCTGGACCAGCCCTGGTTCGTCCAGCTGTGGATCTTCGTCAAGCAGATCCTGCGCTTCGACTTCGGCAACGCCTGGAGCACCGGCGAGCCGGTATCGCACATCCTGGCCAGCCGCCTGGGACCCTCGCTGACGGTGCTGGTGCCCCTGACGGTGCTGGAGACCCTGTCCGGCATCGCGCTGGCGCTGGCCATCGCCTTCGTGCGCGGTTCGCTGACCGACCGCCTGGTGATGGTGGCGTGCACGGTCGGCATGTCGATCTCGATCCTGGTCTACATCATCGTGTTCCAGTACGGCCTGGCCTATGAACTCGGGCTGTTCCCGGTGCAGGGCTGGGGCGAGCGCTTCTGGGAGAACCTGCTGCGCTACGCCACGCTGCCGATCCTGATCGGGCTGGCGGTATCGGTGGCGCCGACGCTGCGCCTGTTCCGCAGCTTCGTGCTGGACGAGGTCGGCCAGGACTACGTGCGCACCGCGCGCGCCAAGGGCCTGGGCGAGCGGCGCATCGTCTGGGTGCATGTGCTGCGCAACGCCGCGATCCCGATCATCACCTACGTCATGTCGAACCTGCCGGCGCTGCTGATCGGCGCCTTCCTGCTGGAACGCTTCTTCGGCATCCCCGGGATCGGGCGCGAAGTGATCCTGGCGGTGGAGCGCAGCGACTTCCCGGTGATCAAGGCGATCACGGTGTACGTCGCCGCCGCCACCATGGTGTTCAACCTGCTGGCCGACCTGATGTACCAGGCGGTGGACCCGCGGGTGCAATTGGCATGACGGGCGTGCACGCGTCGAGCGCGGGCCATCCCGCGGTATCGCCCGGCCTGTGGACGCTGGCCTGGCGCCGCCTGCGCGCCGACCGCGTCGCCATGCTGGCGCTGGCGGTGGTCGGCGTGTTCCTGCTGTCGGTGCTGCTGGCCGCCACCGGGCTGGTCGCCGCCGACTGGGAAGACGAGGTGGCCGTGAACTACGCGCCGCCCACCTTCATGGGGCCGGACCCGGCGCTGGCGGCCTTGAGCCGGCCGCCGCCGCCGGCACCGCCGAACGCCTTCGATCCGCTGGCCGCCGACGTGGCCGCCGAGTTGGCCAGATTGAAGGCCGGCCTGGCGCGCCAGGGCAGGGCGGCGCAGGTGGCCAGGGCCGCCACGCTGCCCTTCGGCGCCGACAAATGGGGGCACGACATCGTCAAGAAGACCATCAAGGGCGGCCAGACCTCGATCGTGGTGGGATTGGTGGCGGCGCTGGTCGCGGTGGCGCTCGGGACGCTGTTCGGCGCCCTGTCCGGTTTCTACGGCGGCGTGGTCGACGACCTGTTCAACTGGTTCTACAGCGTGTTCACGGCGATTCCCTCGATCCTGATGATCCTGGCCGTGGCGGCGGTGCTGCAGACCCGGGGCGTGCTCACCATCGTGCTGATCCTGGGCCTGACCGGCTGGACCGGACCCTACCGTCTGATCCGCGCCGAGTACATCAAGCACAAGGCGCGCGACTACGTGATGGCGGCGGACGCGATCGGCGCCTCGGGCTGGCGCCGGATGTTCGTCCACATCTTTCCCAACGTGTCGCACGTGGCGCTGGTGCAGATGTCGATCCTGGTGGTGGGCTTCATCAAGGCCGAGGTCATCCTTTCTTTTCTGGGCTTCGGGGTGCCGGTCGGGGTGGTGTCCTGGGGCAGCATGCTGAACGAGGCGCAGAACGAACTTATCCTGGGCAAATGGTGGCAACTGGCGGCGGCGGCCAGCGCGATGGCGCTGCTGGTGACCGCGTTTTCGCTGTTCGCCGATGCGCTGCGCGACGCGCTCGATCCGAAACTGAAGTGATGGCGATGGCATGAGCGACCTGGACGACGATCTTCTGGCGGTGCGCGGCCTGCGCATTGCCTTCCGTACCGACAAGAAAAATACCTTCGAGGCCGTGAAGGGGATTTCCTTCGGCGTGCCGCGCAATGCCACCGTGGCCCTGGTCGGCGAATCCGGCAGCGGCAAGTCGGTCAGCTCGCTCGCGGTGATGGGCCTGCTTCCGCCCGACAGCACGATCGTCGATCCGGCGTCGTCGATCCGCTTCGACGGCCGCGAACTGCTCGGCCTGCCCGTCGCCGAGCGGCGCCGGCTGTGCGGCAAGGACATCGCGATGATCTTCCAGGAACCGATGTCCTCGCTGAACCCGGTGTTCACGGTCGGCTTCCAGATCGGCGAAGTGCTGCGCCTGCACATGGGGATGCGCCGGCGCGCGGCGCGGGCGCGCACGCTCGAACTGCTGGAAGAAGTCGGCATCCCCGATCCGGCGCTCAAGATCGACGCCTATCCGAGCCAGATGTCGGGCGGCCAGCAGCAGCGCGTGATGATCGCGATGGCGATCGCCTGCGAACCGAAACTGCTGATCGCCGACGAGCCGACCACCGCGCTGGACGTGACGATCCAGAAGCAGATCATGGAACTGATCGCGCGGCTGCAGCGCAAGCACCGGATGGCGGTGCTGTTCATCACCCACGACCTGGGCCTGGTGGGCGAGATCGCCGACCGGGTGATCGTGATGCGCCATGGCGAGGTGAGGGAAGAGGGGCCCGCCGCCACGGTGCTGGCGCAGCCGGCCGACCCGTACACGCGCGCGCTGCTGCACTGCCGGCCGGCGCTGGACGCACGGCCGCTGCGGCTGCCGGTCATCGAGGACGTGCTGGGTGGGCGGGTGCAGCCCGGCATGGCAGTGCCTCAGCGCACGCGCGGCTATGCGCCGGACGATGAACCGCTGCTGGTGGTAAACAAGCTGGCCAAGAGCTTTTACATGCGCGAAGGCTGGTTCGGCAAGCGCGAATTCAAGGCGGTCAGGGACGTGTCGTTCACGCTGCCGCGCGGGAAGACCCTGGGCGTGGTCGGCGAATCCGGTTCGGGCAAGACCACGGTCGGCCTGACCCTGCTGCGCCTGCACCGCGCTACCGGCGGCAGCGCGCTGTTCGACGGCCGCGATCTGGTCGCGATGAGCGATCGCGACTTCCAGGCCTACAAGCGGCGCATCCAGATCGTGTTCCAGAATCCGTACGCGTCGCTGAATCCGCGTTTCACGGTGGGGCAGATCCTGCTGGAACCGATGCGCATCCACCGCATCGGCGCCGACGATGCCGAACGCATCGCCCACGCCTACTACCTGTTGCAGCGCGTCGGCCTGACTGCTCACGCCTTCGGACGCTATCCGCACGAATTCTCGGGTGGCCAGCGCCAGCGCATCGCGATCGCGCGCTGCCTGACCATGAAGCCGGAGCTGCTGGTGTGCGACGAATCGGTGTCGGCGCTCGACGTCTCGGTCCAGGCCCAGGTGCTGAACCTGCTGCAGGATCTGCAGGACGAGTACGGCATGAGCTACCTGTTCATCTCGCACGACCTGTCGGTGGTCAAGTACATCTCCGACCAGGTGATGGTAATGCACCACGGCGGCGTCGTCGAAATGGCCGACGCCGACGAACTCTACCGCAACCCGCAGCACCCCTACACCCGATCCCTGCTGGCCGCCATCCCCCGCACGAGACCCGCTTGACCGTGGTCAGAACCCGATTCCAGGCAATTTCCTTTGTTCGGGGTCAGAGCACAAGTTCGGGGTCAGAGCACAACCCTGGGGGCAGTGAACTGCGGGCTGTGGCAGGCATATGCGGTCATCGTGCCGCTGTCTGCCGCGCTGGCATGCGTGCTCTGACCCCGAATCGGTCTGTCCTTGTGCTCTGACCCCGGTTTGCTGTTAATCAAGGTGGCGCTGACGTTCCGGAACCGGTGGGATGATGGGCGATCCCATCCATTCAGGAAATCGACCATGAAGCAAAGCCAGCCGCAGCGCCGGGAGTTCCTGCGCTATGTGGGCACGATGGCGGCCCTGTCCGCGCCTGCCCTGCATGCCGCCGCCAACGAGAAGGACAAGGTGACCTTCCCGCCGACCGAAGCGAAGACCGAGAAGCCGGAAAAGACCGAGCCGCCGGGCGATCCGATGAACGAGCGGGTCGGCGTGGCCATCGTCGGCGTCGGTCGGATCTCGGTCAACGAGATGCTGCCGGCGTTTGCCCAGAGCAAGCATGCGAAGGTGGTGGCGCTGGTCAGCGGCGACCGCGACAAGGCGCTCAAGGTGGCGCACCAGTACGACATCCCCGAGAGCGCGGTGCTGGATTACAAGAACTACGACAAGCTGGCGAGCATGCCGCAGGTGCAGGCCGTGTATATCGCCTTGCCCAACAGCATGCACGCGGAGTACACGATCCGCGCCGCCAAGGCCGGCAAGCACGTGCTGTGCGAAAAGCCGATGGCCAACAGCGTGGCCGAGTGCCAGCAGATGATCGATGCCTGCCGCAAGGCCGGCAAGAAGCTGATGATCGCCTACCGCAGCCAGTACGAACCGATGGACCGCGCGCTGGTCAAGATGATCCGCGACAAGAAGCTCGGGACCCTGAAGGAATTCATCTCGGTGAATTCCCAGAACATGGGCGACCCGCAGCACTGGCGCCTGAAACGCGCGCTGGCCGGCGGCGGCGCCTTGCCGGACATCGGCCTGTACTGCCTGAACGCCGCGCGTTTCCTCAGCGGCGAGGAGCCGGTCGAGGTGACCGGCAACGTGTGGTCGACCCCGGGCGACGCGCGCTTCCGCGAAGTCGAGGAATCCTGCCAGTTCGTGCTGCGCTTCCCGAGCGGCTTCATCGCCAGTTGCAGCACCAGCTACGCGGCGCACAAGTCGCAGATGTTCCGCCTGAACGGCTCGGACGCCTGGGCCGAGATGAATCCGGCCTATGCCTACCACGGCGTCAAGCTGAAGGTGTCGCGGGTGGTCGACGGCCACGAGCAGGCAACCGACGCCGGCATCGAGGAAAAGGACCAGTTCGCGGCCGAACTCGACCACTTCGCCCAGTGCATCCAGCAGAACAGGGACGTGCACACGCCGGGCGAGGAGGGTTTGCAGGACCAGCGCATCATGGAAGCGATCTACGAATCGGCGCGCACGCGGCGCCCGGTCAAGCTGACGCCGCCGCCGGGGCGCACGCGCGGGCCGGAACCGCAGCAGGAGGGCTGAGCCGGCAGCCATTGTTGTGAAAAACGCAGGAAGGCGGCGCCCATCCGGAAGATCGGGCACCGGCGCCTGTCTTTTCCGATAACATACGGAGATGGACCAGCTCTCTCACCTGCTACACACCTATGGCGTCCTGATCGTGTTCGGCATCGTGCTGCTCGAACAGATCGGCTTGCCGATTCCTGCCTTTCCCGTACTCATCATCGCAGGGGCGCTGGCGGTCGATGGCGGCAGCGGCGGCCTCAGCTGGCCACTAACCCTCGCCGCCAGCGTGGCCGGTTGCCTGGTCAGCGACTATTTCTGGTTCCGCGCCGGCCGCCACTACGGCAAGCGCGTCCTGCGCCTGCTGTGCCGGATTTCGCTGTCACCGGATTCCTGCGTCAGCCAGACCGAGGACAACTTCAGCCGCTGGGGCGCGAAATCGCTGGTGGTGGCCAAGTTCATTCCCGGCTTTAACACCATTGCGCCGCCGCTGGCCGGCGCCATGGGCACCTCCACGTCCCGTTTCCTGTGGCTGTCGGTCGCCGGCGGCCTGCTGTGGAGCGGCGTGGGGCTGGGCCTGGGCGCCTGGTTCCACGACAGCGTGGACGATGTGATCGACTGGTTCGAGACCTTGGGCAGCACGGCCTTGATGGTGGTCGGGGCGTTGCTGGCGCTGTTCGTGTTGTTGAAGTACATCGAGCGCAAGCGCAACCTCGGCGCCGCCAAGCTGCCGCGCATCAGCGTCGATGAATTGAAGGTTTTGCTGGAAGCCGGCCACGATCCGCTGATCGTCGATGCGCGCAGCCTCACCGCGCGCCAGCTGGAGCAGGGCATTCCCGGCGCGCTGGCATATGGCGACGCGCCGGCGCGCCTCATGGCCACGCTCGACCGCGAGCGCCACATCGTCGTCTACTGCAGCTGCCCGAACGACGTCACCGCGGCCCAGGTGGCGAAAGAATTCCTGAACAACGGTTTCCATCGCGCCCGTCCGCTGCACGGCGGACTGGATGCGTGGAACGCGCATTGTACGGCGGCCGGCGCGGCCGAGGTGGCCCTCGAGCCGAAGGCGGGCTGATGCTTCCGTAGCTTGACTACGCCTATACGCATACGGTTTTTGATCAAATTCAGGGTAGGGCACAACTTCATGTACCTAAACTACAATTAAGACTTGCGTTGGCGTCAATAAATCCTTTAAGCTTGGGCATCTGTTTTCCTGATCCCGCCATGACCGCTTCGCCCGCCTCCTCCGTATTCGAGAATCCATCCATGCCTACCCACGACAGTCCGCGCCTGCTGGCCGACATCGGCGGCACCAATGCGCGCTTCGCACTGGAGTCCGGACCCGGCAGGATCGCGATGATCGAGGTGCTGCCTTGCGCCAGCCATGCGACCCTGGCCGATGCGGTGCGCGCCTACCTGGCGTCGGCGGCCGCTGCCGGCGCCGCGCCGGTGCGCCATGCGGCGATCGCCATCGCCAACCCGGTGGTCGGCGACACGGTGCGCATGACCAATCATCATTGGGAATTCTCGATCGAGGCACTGCGCCGTGAATTGGGTTTCGAGACCTTTGTCGTGGTCAATGACTTTTCGGCGTTGGCGATGTCGTTGCCGCACCTTGCCGACGGCGACAAGCGCCAGGTCGGCGGCGGCGCCGCCCGCGCCGGTACGCCGATCGGGCTGGTCGGCGCCGGCACCGGGCTCGGCGTGTCCGGCCTGATCCTGGGCCAGGATGGCGCCTGGACCGCGCTGTGCAGCGAAGGCGGCCACGTCACGTTTGCGCCTACTTGTGAAAAAGAAGTGGCGATCCTGCAATTTGCGTGGCGCGAATTCGAGCACGTGTCGGCCGAGCGCCTGCTGTCCGGCGCCGGCGTCGAACTGATCTACCGCGCCCTGGCGCATTACCATGGCCGTGACGCCGAAGCGCTGGACGCGCCCGAGATTTCGCGGCGCGGCCTGGCCGGCGAATGCGCATTGTGCGAGGACGTGCTGGAAACCTTCTGCGGCATGCTGGGCACGGTGGCCGGCAACCTCGCCGTCACCCTCGGCGCCCAGGGTGGCGTGTACATCGGCGGCGGCATCGTGCCGCGCCTGGGCGAGCGCTTCGGCCTGTCCTGCTTCCGCAAGCGCTTCGAACAGAAGGGGCGCTTCGCGGATTACCTGGCCCAGGTGCCGACCTATGTCATCACGGCCGAATACCCCGCGTTCCTCGGTGTATCGGCCATCCTGGCCGGCAAGCTCGGCAATCCGGCCGGCAAATAAGCGTGCGCCGCCGCGTTCACTGCGCGGCGTATCTTTGCATTTGTCCTTTTTCCGGTTTAATCGGGTACAATGAATCGCTAGTTGGAAGAAACGATGCCGTTCGCTTGCCCAGCGCGCGTCCGAAGCCTGGCCTTCCCATCGCGCCGGCAGCCCGTTTCGCTTGAAAATCAACAGCTTGCAGCCTGCTCCGGCAGGCCGCCACATGGCCGGGCGACAACCCGCCAAGGAATTCCGCCCGGCGTCCAGCGCAATGTCATGCCGCAGTGGCAATGCCGCGGTCATGCATGTTATGTAAGCCGGGCCACGAAACCCCGTTTCAACATTGCTTTGCCAACTGAGTTGCGCATGAAGCGTGCGCCGCGCAGGCGATATGGCGCAGTGGCCACCGCCAGGGCGCCAGCCACGTTGGACCGGGTTGTTTGATATTTTCTTTGCACGTCTTTGCAAGATCCGCTGACGACATCGTTATGAACACTGATGAGGCCAAGAAGGTGCTCGAGACCGCCTTGTTGTGCGCGCGCGAACCGCTGACCCTCCACGGCATGAAGAAATTGTTTGCCGATACGGATGCAGGCGGCCGCCCGATCGGTGCCGGCGTGGGCGCGGACACGATCAAGATCCTGCTCGAGGAACTGCGCCAGGATTGGCAAGGGCGCGGTATCGAGATCGTCAGCCTGGCTTCCGGCTGGCGCTTCCAGAGCCGGCCCGAGATGAAGGCCTACCTGGACCGGATCGCGCCGGAAAAGCCGCCGAAGTATTCGCGGGCGACGCTGGAAACCCTGGCCATCATCGCCTACCGCCAGCCGGTGACGCGCGGCGACATCGAGGAAATCCGCGGCGTCGCGGTGAACTCGCAGACGATCAAGATGCTGGAAGACCGGGGCTGGATCGACGTGCTCGGCCACCGCGAGGTGGCGGGGCGTCCGGCCTTGCTCGGGACGACCAAGCAATTTCTCGATGACCTGGGCCTGGCATCGCTGTCGCAGCTGCCGCCGCTGCAGCAGGTGGCCGACGCCGGTGCCGGACGCAGTCTGGAGGCGCTGGAAGCGGCTCTGCAACAATTTGACGACACTTCACCCGTTGAAGTCCCGATTCCCGACCCCGCGCCAGCGTCTAGTGCCTGATTGTCGCGCCAGGTCAGCAAAACCAAGAAACGAATGATGAATCCAACCGACAACATCGAGACGACCCCTGCCGAGGCAGAAACGGAGACGGCCGCCAAGCCGAAGCGCCGCACCAAGGCGCAGGTAGCCGCCGAACAGGCCGCCGCCGGCACCCAGCCGGACGCAGTGGCCAAGCCGAAACGTACCCGCAAGACCGCCGCCGCCCAGCAAGCGGACGCCGCCGCACCGGCGGCCGAGGCCGCACCGGCCGCTGCCGCGGAAGCGGCGGCACCGGCGCCGGCACGCAAGCCGCGTGCAAGGAAAGCCGCGGCCCCGGCTGGCCAGGCGCCCGCCGACGCGGCGCCGGCACCCGCGGCCGTTGCGGCGGCACCCGCAGCAGCCGTCCTTGCGCCGGCCGCTCCGGCCGATGCCGATACCCAGGCCGCGCCGCGCCAGGAGCCGGGCCAGCGCAAGCCGCGCGGCCCGCGCCAGATGCGCGAGCAGCGCCAGGTGCGCGAAGCGCGCCAGGTACGCACCGAGGGCGAAGGCGCCGAGGCGCCCGTCGTCCAGCCGCCCCAGGCGGTGGAGCAGATTGGCGCCGATGCCGGGCATGCCGATACCGGCCTTGCCGATACGGGCCGTGCCGATACGGGCCGTGCCGAGCCGCGCCGCGAGCAGCGCGCCGGCCGCCAGGACGGCCAGCGCAAGGGCCAGAAGAAGGAAGGCCAGAAGAAGGGCCAGCGTGGCCAGCAGGCCCAGCCGGGCGTTCAGCCGGCCCCGCAGGGACAGCAGCCCCAGCCGCAAGGCCAGGGCAAGCAGGCCAAGGGCCGCAACGCCAAGGGCGGCAAGGACAGCAAGGGCGGCAAGGGCAGCGACGCCGATGCCGTGTTCTCGTTCGTGACCTCGGACGCGTTCGACGCCAACGAGGGCGGCCGCGGCCAGGGCCAGGCGTCCAAGGTGCGGCGCGACCTGACCGCCGACGACGATGCGCCCAAGCTGCACAAGGTGCTGGCGGAGGCCGGCCTCGGCTCGCGCCGCGACATGGAAGAGCTGATCGTCGCCGGCCGCGTGTCGGTGAACGGCGAGCCGGCCCACATCGGCCAGCGTATCCTGCCGACCGACGCCGTGCGCATCAACGGCAAGCTGCTGCAGCGCCGCGTCAACAACAACAAGCCGCCGCGCGTGCTGGTGTACCACAAGCCGGCCGGCGAAATCGTCAGCGCGGACGATCCGGAAGGCCGTCCGTCGGTGTTCGACCGCCTGCCGACCATGAAGACCGGCAAGTGGCTGGCCGTCGGCCGCCTCGACTTCAATACCGAAGGCCTGCTGCTGTTCACCAATTCCGGTGACCTGGCGAACCGCCTGATGCATCCGCGCTACAACATCGACCGCGAATACGCCGTGCGTACGCTGGGCGAGCTGGAAGAAGGCATGCGCCAGAAGCTGCTGGCCGGCGTCGAGCTGGAAGACGGCCTGGCGAACTTCACCAAGATCGCCGACGGCGGCGGCGAAGGCGTCAACCGCTGGTACCGTGTGGTGATCGGCGAGGGCCGCAACCGCGAGGTGCGCCGCATGTTCGAGGCGGTCGGCCTGACCGTCTCGCGCCTGATCCGTACCCGCTACGGCGCCATGACCCTGCCGTCCGGCCTGAAGCGCGGCCGCTGGGAAGAGCTGGAAGAAAACGACGTGCGCAACTTCATGACCGCCTTCGGTATCGAGAAGAAGGGCGCCGGCGGCGACGCTGCGGCAAAAGGCAGGGGCCAGGGCGGCAAGGGGCGCCCCGCCGATGCCGGCGAGCGCGGCAGCGATCGTTCCAACGGCAACCGCATCGACCGCGCCGACGCCAACCGCAACGCCGACCCGTTCGGTCCGCAGGCGGCGCGTGTCGGTTCGACCCGGGGCCAGGGCGGGCAGGGCGGCGGCTTCGTCCAGGGGCGCAGCAGCCGGCCGGGCAGCGGCGGCGGCTACGGCGGCCAGGGTGGCCAGGGTGGCCAGGCGCGTAGCGGCGGGGGCAAGGGCCCGCGCCAGCCGGATCCGCTGCAGACTACCTTCGGCTTCGCCGGCACCGGCCAGAACCGCCGCCCGCAGGGTCCGCGCGTGAGCGACAGCGGGATGCCGCGCCGCGGGCGCAGGGGTTAAGGCGCCACCTTGCCGTTCCCGCCTCGGGCGGCGCGGCAGGCCGGCGCCGCGCCTGTGACAGGCGCGTCCGATATGCATGCAACTGCTGCACACCGCCCATAAAAGGCGTAAACTAGCTGTTGCATACATGTTCATTTCCTGGGACGGCGATTGCGGGCAGTCCCGTATCGCGTTATAATGCGAAACCAATCGAAGTACTTCCCGCCGGTAAGCCGGCAAGTGCGAAGCTGCGATTGGTAATAAAGATGGGCAGTTGCCCATTTTTTTTTTGTTGAATCGTTTATGGGTCCGGCACCGGACCGGTGATCTGGAGAAGTGCTGTGCAGCTGTTTGATTTGATTGCCAAGACAATCGGTGGACTGGGCTACGACCTGGTCGATATCGAGCGTGCCGAACGAGGCATCCTGCGCGTGTTCATCGACTTCCCGGCGGCGGTGGCGGACGAGAAGGGACCGATCACGGTCGAGGATTGCGCCACGGTCAGCCACCAGCTGTCGCACATGTTGACGGTCGAAAACGTCGACTACGAGCGCCTGGAAGTGTCGTCGCCCGGACTGGACCGTCCGGTGCGCACCCTGGCCGACTTCGAGCGCTTTGCCGGCAGCGAATGCACGGTCAAGCTGCGCGTCGCCATGCCCGGCACCGCGAATCGCAAGTCCTACACGGGCATCCTGCATGCGCCGCAGGGCGAGAAGGTCGGGTTGGAATTTGAAAGCAAGGATGGGCCGGCGTTGCTGGAATTTACGCTGGCCGAATTGGACAAGGCACGTTTGGTGCCAAAGGTGGATTTTAGGAGTCGCAAAGCATGAGTCGCGAAATTTTGTTGTTGGTTGATGCGCTTGCGCGCGAAAAAAATGTCGATAAGGAAGTTGTCTTCGGGGCGCTGGAGTTTGCCCTGGCGCAAGCCACGAAAAAGCGCTACGAAGGCGAGGTCGACATTCGCGTGTCCATCGACCGCGACACCGGCGAATTCGAAACCTTCCGCCGCTGGCACGTCGTGCCCGACGAGGCCGGCCTGCAGCTGCCCGACCAGGAAATCCTGCACTTCGAGGCGAAAGAGCAAATCTCCGACATCGAAGTCGACGAATACATCGAAGAGCCGATCGAGTCGGTCGAGTTCGGCCGCCGTTTTGCCCAGGACACCAAGCAGGTCGTGCTGCAGCGCGTGCGCGATGCCGAGCGCGAGCAGATCCTGCAGGACTTCCTGGAGCGTGGCGACGCGCTGGTCACCGGCACCATCAAGCGCATGGAGCGCGGCGATGCGATCGTCGAGTCGGGCAAGATCGAGGCGCGCCTGCCGCGCGACCAGATGATCCCGAAGGAAAACCTGCGTATCGGCGACCGCGTCCGCGCCTACATCCTGCGCGTGGACCGCAACATGCGTGGCCCGCAGGTGATACTGTCGCGTACCGCGCCGGAATTCATCATGAAGCTGTTCGAGCTGGAAGTGCCGGAAATCGAACAGGGCCTGCTGCAGATCAAGTCGGCGGCACGTGATGCCGGCGTACGCGCCAAGATCGCGGTGTTTACCGCCGACAAGCGCATCGACCCGATCGGCACCTGCGTCGGCATGCGCGGTTCGCGCGTGCAGGCCGTGACTGGCGAGCTGGGCGGCGAGCGCGTGGACATCGTGCTGTGGTCGGAAGACCCGGCGCAGTTCGTGATCGGCGCGCTGGCGCCGGCCAACGTGTCGTCGATCATGGTCGACGAAGAAAAGCACGCGATGGACGTCGTGGTCGACGAGGAAAACCTGGCGATCGCGATCGGCCGTTCGGGCCAGAACGTGCGCCTGGCGTCCGACCTGACCGGCTGGAAGATCAACATCATGACGGCCGAGGAATCGGCCAACAAGGCTGAACAGGAAACGGCCGCCGTGCGCGCGCTGTTCATGGAAAAGCTGGACGTGGACCAGGAAGTGGCCGATATCCTGGTCGAAGAGGGCTTCTCGAGCCTTGAAGAAATCGCTTACGTGCCCATCTCCGAAATGCTGGAGATCGAATCGTTCGACGAAGACACCGTCAACGAGCTGCGCACCCGCGCACGCGATGCGCTGGTGACTGAAGCGATCGCTTCCGAAGAAGGCCTCGAGGGTATGGAAGAGGCGCTGGTCAACCTGGAAGGGATGGACCGCACCACCGCCGGCAAGCTTGGCCTGGCCGGCATCAAGACCCTGGAACAATTCGCAGGCCTGGCCTACGACGAGTTCAGCGCCATCCTGGCGCTGCCGACCGAACGTGCCCGCGATCTGATCACAAATGAATTTAATGATGTGACCGATGATGAAATGAAATTGGTCGACGCTAAATACGACGACCGCGCCAAGGCGCTGCAGGCGAAAGCCTGGAGCCAGGTGGAAACAGCCAAGGCATAAAGAAATCAAAGACCGCGGCTTCGCCTCGGTCTTTGCGCTTTCTTATTCAACAAAATTTCTTTATCATCTCGCGACACATAGAAAAGAGGACTGAATGGCGAGTAACAACGTAGCCCAATTTGCCACCGAACTGAAGATGCCTGCAGACCTGCTGCTGACGCAGCTGCGTTCTGCTGGCGTCGAAAAAAGTTCGACGTCAGATCCCTTGTCCAAAGATGATAAGGATAAGCTGCTGAACCATCTGCGCCGTACCCACGGTGCCGCCGATGGTGGTGAAAAGAAAAAGATCACGGTGACCCGCAAGGAAACCTCCGAGATCAAGCAGGCTGACGCAAGCGGCAAATCGCGCACGATCCAGGTCGAAGTGCGCAAGAAGCGTACCTTCGTCCAGCGTGACGATCTGGTCACGACCAAACCGGCTGAGCCGGTCGTCGACGCCGCCGAACAGGCGCGCCGCGAAGAAGAGGCACGCCGCCAGGCCGAACTGCTGGCGCGCCAGGAAGCGGAACTGCGCGAGAAGCAGGAGCGCCTGGCCAAGCTCGAATCCGAGAAAGAGGCGCAAGCCAAGGCGGCTGAAGAGCAGGCCAAGCGTGACGCCGAGGAACGTGCCAAGCAGGAAGCCGCTGCTGCCGCCGCCGCGGCTGCCGCACAGGCCGCGGCCGCTGTAACCAAGGCAAACCAGGCAAATCAGGCGACCCAGGCTGCGGCCGGCGCCGCCGATGCCGCCGCCGAGGAAGCCAAGCGCAAGGCCGCCGCCGACGCCAAGAAGGCCGCCGACGACGAAGCCAAGCGCAAGTCCGACGAGGCCGCCAAGGAAGCCGCCGAACGTGCCGCCGCTACCGAGCGTGCGCGCAAGGCCGTGGCCGACGAAGTGGCCCAGATCAAGGCCATGATGGCGCAGCCGCGCCGCGTGATCAAGGCGCCGGAACCGGCGCCGGTCGCGAAGCCGAAGCCCGCCGAGCCGAGCACCCTGCACAAGCCTGCCGACAAGAAGCCGGCCGACGCGACCGCCAAGCCGGCGGAAGGCGGCGGCGCGCGTCCGAAACCGGGCGACAAGAAGTCGATCAAGTCGGCCAACGTGGCCTCGACCTGGTCGGACGACAAGAAACGCGGCGCACCGGGCGGTGGCATGAAGGGCCGCGGCAACGCAGCCCCGAGCGGCGGCCGTGACGGCTGGCGCGCGGGCGGCGGACGCGGCGGTCGCCGTGGTCATGACGACCGTGAAACCAACTTCCAGGCGCCGACCGAGGCGATCGTCAAGGACGTTCACGTGCCGGAAACGATCACCGTGGCCGAACTGGCGCACAAGATGTCGGTGAAAGCGTCGGAAGTCATCAAGCAGCTGATGAAGCTGGGCCAGATGTGCACCATCAACCAGGTGCTGGACCAGGAAACCGCGATGATCGTGGTGGAAGAGATGGGCCACAAGGCCTTCGCTGCCGCCGAGGACGATCCGGAAGCGGTCCTGGCCGACCAGGGCGAGCACGCCGAGTTCGAATCGACGTCGCGCGCACCGGTCGTCACCGTGATGGGTCACGTCGACCACGGCAAGACCTCGCTGCTGGACTACATCCGCCGTGCGAAAGTGGCGGCTGGCGAAGCCGGCGGCATTACCCAGCACATCGGTGCATACCACGTGGATACCCCGCGCGGCATGGTCACCTTCCTGGATACCCCGGGCCACGAGGCGTTCACCGCCATGCGTGCCCGCGGTGCCAAGGCGACCGACATCGTCATTCTGGTGGTGGCGGCCGACGACGGTGTGATGCCGCAGACCAAGGAAGCGATCGCCCACGCGAAAGCCGCCGGCGTGCCCCTGGTCGTGGCGATCAACAAGATCGACAAACAAGGTGCGAACACCGACCGCGTGACCCAGGAACTGGTCGCCGAAGGCGTGGTGCCGGAAGAATACGGCGGCGAATCGCCGTTCGTCCCGGTGTCGGCCAAGACCGGCCAGGGTATCGACGACCTGCTGGAAAACGTGCTGCTGCAAGCCGAAGTGCTGGAACTGAAGGCACCGGTGGAATCGCCGGCACGCGGCCTGGTGGTCGAAGCCCGCCTGGACAAGGGCCGCGGCCCGGTCGCGACGATCCTGGTGCAGTCGGGTACGCTGCGCCGCGGCGACGTCGTGCTGGCCGGTTCCTCGTTCGGCCGCGTCCGTGCGATGCTGGACGAGAACGGCAAGTCGGTGAACGAAGCCGGTCCGTCGATCCCGGTCGAGATCCAGGGCCTGACGGAAGTGCCGAGCGCCGGCGAGGAAGCGATGGTCATGGGCGACGAGCGCAAGGCGCGCGAAATCGCGCTGTTCCGTCAAGGCAAGTTCCGCGACGTGAAGCTGGCCAAGCAGCAGGCGGCGAAGCTGGAAAACATGTTCGACCAGATGGCCGAGGGCGAGGTGAAGAACCTGCCGCTGATCATCAAGACGGACGTGCAGGGTTCGCAGGAAGCGCTGGTCGGTTCGCTGCAGAAGCTGTCGACCTCGGAAGTGCGCGTGCAGGTGGTCCATGCGGCCGTCGGCGGCATCACCGAGTCGGACGTCAACCTGGCGACCGCGTCGAAGGCAGTCATCATCGGCTTCAACGCCCGTGCCGACGCCCAGGCGCGCAAGCTGGCCGAGTCGAACGGCGTCGACATCCGTTACTACAGCATCATTTACGATGCGATCGACGAGATCAAGACGGCACTGTCGGGCATGCTGGCACCGGAGAAGCGCGAGCACATCACCGGCCAGGTCGAGATTCGCCAGGTCATCCTGGTGTCCAAGGTCGGCGCGATCGCGGGCTGCCTGGTCACCGATGGCGTGGTCAAGCGTACCTCTTCGGTCCGCCTGCTGCGCAACAACATCGTGATCTGGACCGGCGAGATCGATTCGCTCAAGCGCTTCAAGGACGACGCGAAAGAAGTCCGCGCCGGCCTGGAATGCGGCCTGTCGCTGAAGGGCAACAACGAAATCCAGGTGGGCGACGTCCTGGAAGTGTTCGAAGTGCAGGAAGTGGCGCGTACGCTGTAATTACGACGCGTCGCCGACAGGAGCAGAAGTAGTAACATGGGGCCAGTCATCCCGCGCCGAGGCGCCGGACGACTGGCCCCAAATTTTTTATGAGTTGCTCGTTCAAACGTTAACGATAAAACAAGAGTACACAGTAGTAAACATATGGCAAAACACAGCAAAAGCATCCCTTCGCGCGGCCTGCGCGTTGCCGACCAGATCCAGAAGGACCTGTCGGAACTGATCGCGTTCGAGCTGAAGGACCCGCGCGTCGGCATGGTCACCCTGGCCGAAGTCCAGCTGACCCCGGACTACGCGCACGCGAAAATCTATTTCACCCTGCTCAAGGACAGCCCGGAAGAGGTCAAGCAGACCCTCGAAGGCCTGAACAAGGCGTCCGGCTATCTGCGCAACATGCTCGGCAAGCGCCTGCATATCCACACGCTGCCCCAGCTGCACTTCGTGCACGACACCTCGACCCGCCGCGGCATGGAAATGTCGGCGCTGATCGACCAGGCCAACGCCACCCGCGCCGCCGACGATCCGGACAGCGTGCAAGCCGATCATCCGGGCAAGCCGGAAGAAGATGCGGCCGGTGACGGCGTAGATTCCAAGTGAACGCACGTCCCCCGAAGAAGCCCCGCGACCTGGTCGACGGGGTGCTGCTGATCGACAAGCCGGTCGGCCTGTCCTCGAACGATGCGCTGATCAAGGCCAAGCGCATGGTCAACGCGAAAAAGGCGGGCCATACCGGCACGCTCGACCCGTTCGCCACCGGCCTGCTGCCGCTGTGCTTCGGCGAGGCGACCAAGTTCTCGCAGGACCTGCTGGAAGCGGACAAGACCTATGTCGCGACCATGCACCTGGGCGTGACCACGAATACCGGCGATACCGAAGGCGAGACCGTCGAGACCAGGCCGGTCGACGTCACTCTTGAGCAGATCGAATCCGCGCTGGCCCGTTTCCGCGGCCCGATCCTGCAGGTGCCGCCGATGTATTCGGCGCTCAAGCGCGACGGCAAGGCCTACTATGAATACGCGCGCGAAGGCATCGTGCTCGAGCGCGAGGCGCGCCCGGTCACCATCCACGCACTGGACTTCATCGGCTACGAAGCGCCGATGCTGATCATCCGCGTGACGTGCAGCAAGGGCACCTACGTGCGCGTGCTGGGCGAGGACATCGGCGCGGCGCTCGGCTGCGGCGCCCACCTGAACGCGCTGCGCCGGATCCAGGTCGGCACCTTGACGGTCGAGGGCATGATCACGCTGGAGCAATTGCAGGCGCACGCCGATCCGTTGTCGCTGCTGGCGCCGGTCGATGCCTTGCTGTCGACGTTCCCGCGCGTCGACCTGACGGACGAGCTGGCCGAGCGTTTCCTGAACGGCCAGCGCCTGGCGCTCGGCAAGGAGGCCGCGGTCGTCGTGCCGCTCATCGACCAGGGTACGCAGGGCAGGGTGCGGGTGTACCACGACGGCAAGCTGCTCGGCACCGCACTGCTGGGCGAATACGCGATCCTGGCGCCGGAACGCCTGATCGCCAGGGCGGAGTAAGCCGGGCCGGTGTCCCGACACCGGCAAATCGTTGAAATTCCAAGACTTTTCAAGAAGCCGGTAAACAGCGGGTCACATTCGCATGCTATACTTGCCGGTTTCCGAAATTGGCAGCACCGTACACTTTCGTACACCCGCAACAACAATTCTCACGCTGGATAGACAATGTCAAACACCAAACGCGCGATTCGTAATATCGCAATCATTGCCCACGTTGACCACGGCAAGACCACTCTGGTCGACCAGCTGCTGCGTCAGTCGGGTACCTTCCGCGAAAACCAGGCCGTGGACACCCGCGTGATGGACTCGAACGATCTCGAAAAAGAGCGCGGCATTACCATCCTGTCGAAGAATTGCGCGGTCGAGTACGAAGGCACCCACATCAACATCGTCGACACCCCGGGCCACGCCGACTTCGGCGGCGAGGTCGAGCGCGTGCTGTCGATGGTCGACTCGGTGCTGCTGCTGGTCGATGCCCAGGAAGGCCCGATGCCGCAGACCCGTTTCGTGACCCGCAAGGCGCTGGCCCTGGGCCTGAAGCCGATCGTCGTGGTCAACAAGGTCGACCGTCCGGGCGCGCGCGCCGACTGGGCCATCAACCAGACCTTCGAACTGTTCGACAAGCTGGGCGCCAACGACGAGCAGCTCGACTTCCCGATCGTCTACGCCTCGGGCCTGAACGGCTACGCCGGCCTGACCGAAGACGTGCGCAGCGGCGACATGAAGCCGCTGTTCGACGCCATCCTGAAATACGTGCCGGTGCGCGACGACAATCCGGACGGCCCGCTGCAGATGCAGATCACCTCGCTGGACTACTCCTCGTACGTCGGCAAGATCGGCATCGGCCGCGTCAACCGCGGTACCGTCAAGACCGGCCAGGACGTGATCGTCATGAACGGCCCGGACGGCACCCCGATCAAGGGCCGCATCAACCAGGTGCTGAACTTCAAGGGCCTGGAGCGCGTGCTGGTCGACGCCGCCGTCGCCGGCGACATCTGCCTGATCAACGGTATCGAAGAAATCGGCATCGGTTCGACCATCTGCGCGCCGGACACCCCGGAAGCGCTGCCGATGCTGACCGTCGACGAGCCGACCCTGACCATGAACTTCATGGTCAACAATTCGCCGCTGGCCGGCCGCGAAGGCAAGTTCGTCACCAGCCGCCAGCTGCGCGAGCGTCTCGAGCGCGAACTGAAGGCCAACGTCGCGCTGCGCGTCCTGCCGACCGACGACGACACCACCTTCGAAGTCTCGGGTCGCGGCGAACTGCACCTGACGATTCTGCTGGAAAACATGCGCCGTGAAGGCTTCGAGCTGGCCGTGTCGCGTCCGCGCGTGGTCTACAAGATGGTCGATGGCGTGCGCCACGAGCCGTTCGAGAACCTGACGGTCGACGTCGAGGAAGCCAACCAGGGCGGCGTGATGGAAGAACTGGGCCGCCGCCGCGGCGACCTGCAGAACATGGAATCGGACGGCAAGGGCCGTGTGCGCCTGGAGTACCTGATCCCGGCCCGTGGCCTGATCGGCTTCCAGGGCGAATTCATGACCCTGACCCGCGGCACCGGCCTGATGAGCCACGTGTTCCACGAATACGCGCCGGTCGACAACAGCAAGGGCGAACTGGCGGGCCGCCGCAACGGCGTGCTGATCTCGCAGGACGACGGCGCCGCCGTGGCCTACGCGATCTGGAAGCTGCAGGACCGCGGCCGCATGTTCGTCGAACACAACACCCCGGTGTACGAAGGCATGATCATCGGTATCCACTCGCGCGACAACGACCTGGTCGTCAACCCGATCAAGGGCAAGCAGTTGACCAACGTGCGTTCGTCGGGTACCGACGAAGCCGTGCGCCTGGTGCCGCCGATCCAGATGTCGCTGGAATACGCAGTCGAGTTCATCGAGGACGACGAACTGGTCGAGATCACGCCGAAATCGATCCGCCTGCGCAAGCGTCACCTCAAGGAGCACGAGCGCAAGAAGGCCAGCCGCGAAAACGCGTAATGGCTTGATCGCTGGATGAACAACCCGCTGCTTGCAGCGGGTTTTTTTATGGGTATCGTTCCTGCGTCGTTGCCGCCATTGCCGGAAACGACGCCCCGCGCAGGCGAGGATTCATGCAAGGGTTCCCGAATACGGATTCACGAAAGGGACGGGCTGCCTTCACCATCTCGAATCCTGTTGCTCGGCATGGGTTCCCGCCTGCGCGGGAACGACGTTTGCATGCGGATCAGGGCGAACACAGGCATGAAAAAAGCCGCCCGGAGGCGGCTTGTTCACTGGGCCGAGCGCGGCGCAACGCCGGGCGCTCAGCGCAATCCCAGCAAGGCCAGCACGCGCTCGCGGCTGACGCCCACCAGCGCCGAGCTCAGCGCCAGTAGCGAATCGTAGTTGGTGCTGGCGGCGGCGCTGGCGAAATCCTCGCTTGCCAGTTCGACTTCCGGCGGCGGCGTGGTCGCCGTGACGACCTGGGAACTGGCGTTCGAGAGGGCGGTGCTGGCGGCGTCCTGCGAGCGGCGTACGCGTTCCAGCGCCTGCACCACCTCGCGCAGGCTTTGGCGAAGCGCATCGGCATTGCCCACGCCGCTGTTGCCGCCGCCGCCGCCGCCGATCGTCCACTGCTGCGGCGCCAGCGCCGGCGCGACTTCCTCGGTGGCCACGCGGCCGCGGCCGCTGACGGCGATGCTTTCCCTGACCGCCGGCCAGTTCGATTCCGCCGTGGAGAAGACCAGGTTGCCGCTGTCCAGGCCGGCGCGCACGCCGAGCGGGGCCACCGCGCGGTCGATCGTGCGCGCGGCTTCTTCGCTCGACTGGTCGGTGCCGATGGTGACCGCCAGCTGCGGGCCGCCGACGCCGCCGACCGAGAACGCGACCGTCTGTGGCGCGTTGTGCTGCAGGGTCTCGATGTCCAGGCCGCGGATGCGGAAACGCTGCTGGGCTGGCTGGCCGTTGAAGTTCAGGTTGGCGTCGACGCCACCGCCGGCGCTGCTCTTGCGCGCCGCCAGAGTGTTCGTCAGCTGGCGCACCGCGCTGTCGAGCTGCTGGCGTTGGCCGCCGCGCTGCGGGCTGCTGCGCTGGGCGTTGCCGGCGCCCGACAGCCTGGCGCTGATCTCGCCTTTCAGGTTTTCGAGCTGTCCGGCCACCTGTTCGAGGTAGTCGACCGCCTGCTGGGCGCGCGCGACCGAGTCCTGCAGCGCACTGCCGATGGCGGCGCCGGCGCTGCGCAGCGGCGCCGGCGTGGCGGCAGCGCTTGCGGAATTGTCCTTCTCGATGTCGACCACGTCGACATTGCGCGCCGGCGCCAGGCGCGCCGGGGTGGACGTGCCGGCGACGAGGGCGCCGCCGGTGGAGGAGCGAAGTGCTGTGTCGATTGCCATCAGAGCGCCGAGAACAGGGAAAGGTTGCCGATCTTGCTGTAGGCTTTATAGGTGGCCTGCAGCGCCGTCGAATAGCCGTTCAGTTCGATCGCGGCGGCGCCGACGTCGAGCTGGCCGATATCGTTGATCGCCATCTTGTTGGACAGGCTGACGTTCTGGTGGTTGGCGTCGATGGTCGACAGGATGTTCTGCTGGCCGCCGAGCACGGCGACCTTGCCGGACAGGAGGTCCATCGCATCGTCGAAGCCGTCCAGGTTGGCCGACAGGGTCGCCTTCACCGTGGCGTCGTTGCCGTTCAGGCCCGGCGCGGACAGGGCGCTGATGGTCTGGTCGAGCTGGTTGAGCAGCTTTTCCAGGCCCTTCACGTTCTGGTTCGCGGCCTGGGTGATGCCGTTGCCCACGACGACGGCCTGGGTGCTGGTGTTGCCGGCGTAGTCGTAGCGCGAGCCCAGCGGCTTGGCGGCGTCATACACGATCGGCGCGCTGCCGGTCACGGTGCCGGAAAACACGTAACGGCCTTCCTGGTCGATCGTGTTGGCCGTATACAGGATACTGTCGCGCAGCGAGGTCAGGGAGGTGACCATCGATTTCAGGTCGTCCGGGGCGTTGCTGCCGTCCGAGGCCCAGACCAGCAGGTCGCGTCCCGACTGCATGTCGCTGACCATGTTCTGCAGGTAGCCTTCGTTCTTCGACATGCGCTGCTGCACCGCCGCGATGTTGTCGCGGTATTGCGTGATGGCGGCTTCCTCGCGCTTCAGGCGCGACAGGCGCACGCTGTCGACCGGATCGTCCGACGGCAGCTGGATGCGGTTGCCGTTGGCCATCTGCTGGGTGACGTAGGTGATGCGCTCCTGGTTCTTCTGGAGCGACTGGTTCATCATCGATTGGTATTGGCTGGTCGCGATTCGCATACTCTGGTTCCTTAACCTTAACCCATCATGGCCAGGGTGGCGTCGAACAGCGCATTCGCCACCGACATGACCTTCATGTTGGCCTGGTACATGTTCTGGTATTCGACCAGGTTCACGGCTTCCTCGTCCTCGTTGACGCCGCTGGTCGACTGCCAGTCGGCGTCGGCCTGGTCGCGCATCGACTGGGCGGTGGTCAGCGCGGTCTTGTTCTGCTGGCTTTGCACGGCCAGCTTGCCGACCAGCTGGGTGTCGGCGTCGCTGATCAGGACCGTGCCTAGGCCCGTCACCGTGACGGTCTGGTTCTTGATGCCGACCAGCTTCTGCAGGTTGCCGGTGTCGCCCGCGGTGCCGTCGCCCGAAAACGCCAGGTCGGCGGTCTGGAAGCCGTCCGCCACCTGCAGCATGTTCGCGGTATTGCCCGCGCTGTAGACAAACATCGGCTTGCCCTTGGTGCCGTCCATCGCATAGCCGGCCGCCAACTGGCCGTTGACCTTGTCGGCGAGCTGCTGGGCCATCTCGGCCACGCCCTGCTGCAGCGGCTTCAGGGTGTCGGTCACATAGCTCGACAGGCCGCCGAGCTGGCCGCCGGCCTTGGTCGGATCCAGCGTGAACGAGGTGCCGGCGATCTCGAGGCTGAAGGTCTGGTCGATGCCGCCGCCCACTTTCAGCGTACCGGCAATGCTGCCCAGCACCAGCGACTGGCCCGACTTGAGCGAGACGTTGCGGGTGCCGTCCGGCTGGTCGCTGACTTCCAGCGCCATCTGGCCGGCCAGGCTGTCGATCGCCTGGTCGCGCGTATCGATCAGGCTCGAGGCGTTGCTGCCGCTGGCGTTGGCGCTGGCGATCTGCGCGTTCAGCGAGGCGATCGTCGCAATCGAACTGTTGGCCGAGTCGACCACGGCGCTGCGTTGCTGGCGCACCGATTGCAGCTGGGCGTTGAAGACGTTGTTCAGGCTGTTGAAGCGCTGGGCCAGCAGCGTGCCGGTGGTGACCACCTGCTGGCGCAGCGGGGTCGAGGTCGGGTCGACGCCGGCCACCGCGTTCAGGGCCGCGAAGAATTTGTCGATCCCGCTCGACAGGTTGGACTCGTCGTCGGCCATGACCTGTTCCAGCTGGGTCATGTAGGGCTGGGTCTGGGAGCGCTCGCCGACTTCCGAATTGCTGCGCCACAGTTGCTGGGTTTTATAGTTGTCCGAAAAACGCAGCAGCGAGGTCACGCGCACGCCGTTGCCGGCCTGGTTGGCGCCGGCCGAGGGCGCCGCCGCCGTCAGCAGGGCAGACTGGCGCGTATAACCCTTGGTCTGCAGGTTGGCGATGTTCTGGCTGCTGGCGGACAGCGCCAGCTGCGATGCGAGCGCGCCGGATAGCGCGTTGTTCAGGATGCTCATGGTGCACGTCTCATTTGGGCGGGATCAGTAAAGACAGGCGACCGTTCAGCCGGCTTTATTAAGTCCTTGCGGCAACAATTGCTTCAAAATGGCATCGGCGACGCCAAAGGCGCGCTGGTTGGCCAGGTTCCCGGCCAACATGTTGTCGACCATGTCCGTCATGTCCTGGTTGACCTTGTTCCGGGTCGGGCTGTCTTCGGGCGCGAGGGTGCGTTGGCTCTCGCGCATCTGGTGCAGCATGTGCGAGATGAAGAAGCTTTCGAACTCGACCGCGGCCTTGGTGGCCTGCGCCACGTAGGCCGGGTCGGGCTGCCCGGCCGCGCCGGCGGCCGGCGCCACTGCTTCCTTGCCTTCGGCCTGTTCCGGGTGCAGCGGCTTGAGCGGGGTGACGTTATTCAGCATCAGATCACCACCAGTTCGCCTTCGATCGCGCCGGCCTGGTCGAGCGCCTGCAGGATCGCCATGATGTCGTCGGGCGATGCGCCCAGGCTGTTGACCACGTCGATGATGGTCTGCAGGCGGGCGCCGGCCGGCCAGTGGAACATCTGGCCCGAGCCCTGGTCGACCGAGACCTTCGACTGCGGCGTCACCGCGGTCTGGCCGTTCGACAGCGGGTCCGGCTGGCTGACCGCCGAGCTTTCCGAGATCACGACCTTCAGCGCGCCATGGGTGACGGCGGCCGACTTCACGCGCAGGCCGTCCGAGATCACCACGGTGCCGGTGCGCGAGTTGAACACCACCTTCGGCGTTTCAAGGCCGGCTTCCACCACCATGTTTTCCAGCTTGGCCACGAAGGCTACGCGCTCGGTCGGGTTGGCCGGCGCGACCACTTCGACGCTGGTGCCGTCGGCGGTGGTGGCGACGTCGCCGAAGCGGCGGTTGATCGCGTTCACGACGTTGGTCGCGGTGTCGAAGTTCGGGTGGCGCAGGCGCAGCATGACTTGCGGACGGGTCGAGAAGTCGGTCGGGATCTCGCGTTCGATCTGGGCGCCGTTCGGGATGCGGCCGCCGGTCGGCGTGTTCACCGTCACCGACGAGCCGCTCTTGCCCGAGGCCGACAGGCCGCCGACCACCACGTTGCCCTGGGCCAGCGCATAGACTTCATTGTCGGCCGCGCGCAGCTGGGTCAGCAGCAGGGTGCCGCCGCGCAGGCTCTTGGCGTCGCCCAGCGACGACACCGTGATGTCGATCGCCTGGCCGCGGCGGTAGCCCGGCGGGAAGACGGCGGACACCATCACCGCCGCCACGTTCTTGTTCTTGGCGTCCTCGCCCTGCGGCAGCTTGACGCCGAACTGCTTGAGCATGTTGACCACCGACTGGCTCGCGTACTTGACCTGGGTCGAGTCGCCGCTGCCGTTCAGGCCGACGACCAGGCCGTAGCCGACCAGCGGGTTTTCGCGCACGCCCTCGACGCTGACCAGGTTGCGCAGGGGCTGGGTGCGGGGCAGCACCGGCTCCACCTGGGCCGAGGTTTTCGGGATGGCCGGCGCAGCCATGGCCGCGGAGGCGGCGGACAGCGAGAGACTGGCCAGTACGGCCAGGGAAACGATACGGATCAGTGAAGCGGGGCGTGCAAATGGGGTCATGTCGTCCTCAGAACGGCATCAGCGGGCCGGCAAAGAAGCGGGTCAGCCAGCCGGGGGTATTGGCGTCGGCCAGCGAGCCCTGGCCGGAATAGGCGATGCGGGCATTCGCCACGCGCAGCGAGGACACCTGGTTCTCCGAATCGATGTCGGCGGCGCGCAGGTAGCCCTTCACGCGCAGGAATTCCTCGCCCTGGTTCAGCTGCAGGCGCTTTTCGCCGGCCACGCGCAGCAGGCCGTTCGGCAGCACTTCCTGCACGATCACGGTGACCGCGCCGGACAGCGCATTCTGCTGGGTGCTGGTGGCGTCGCCCTGGAAGCCGCGGTCGGCGCTGGCGTCGATCGCGGTGCGGCCGAAGGTCTTGCCGAGGACGCCGAGCGGCGCCACCGAGACCGACGAGCCCTTGTTGAAGCTGGTGCCGGCCTTCTTGCTGGCCTGGGTGGTTTCCTGCAGCAGGACGGTGACCACGTCGCCGATGCGGAAGGCGCGCGCGTCCGAGGTCAGCGACACGGTGTCGGCCGAGAACACGCCGCCGGACATGCCGGCGCGCGAGGCGTTGGCCTTGGGCAGGGCGAGCGCGTCGTCGACCGGGGCCGGGGTATGCAGCGGCACGTTCGAGGCGCAACCGGTAAGCAGCAGGATGGCCGCCGCTGCTGCGGCATGGAAGCGGATCATGATCAGCGCGCAGCCTGCGACAGGTATTGCAGCATGTTGTCGGCGGCCGACAGCACCTTGGTGTTCATTTCGTAGGTGCGCTGGGCGGCGATCATGTCGACCATCTCCTCGACCACCTGCACGTTCGAGCCTTCCAGCGAACCCTGCTTCAGGGTGCCCATGCCGGCGGTGCCGGGCTGGCCTTCGTTCGGGTTGCCGCTGGCCGCGGTTTCCTGGAACAGGTTCTCGCCCATCGCCTGCAGGCCGGCCGGGTTGACGAAGCTGGTCAGGGTCAGCTGGCCCAGTTCGGTCGGGGCGGGGTTGCCCGGGACGGTGGCGCTGACCATGCCGTTGGCGCCGATGGTGAGCGACAGCGCGTTGTTCGGCACGGTGATCTGCGGCACCAGGGGCAGGCCCTGGGCGTTGACCAATACGCCGTTGGCGTCGACCTGCAGCTGGCCGGCGCGGGTGTAGGCGGCGGTGCCGTCCGGACGGCGCACCTGCAGGAAGCCGTTGCCGGAGATCGCCACGTCGAGCGGCTGGCTGGTGGTCTGCAGGCTGCCGTTGGTGAAGATCTTCTGGGTGCCGACGATGTTCACGCCGTTGCCGAGCTGGACGCCGTTGGTGACGGTGTTGTCCGCGGTCTGGGCGCCCGGCTGCTTGTCGACCTGGTAGAACAGGTCTTCGAACACCACGCGGTCGCGCTTGAAGCCGACCGTGTTCACGTTGGCCAGGTTGTTGGCGATGGCCTGCAGTTTCGCATCCTGTGCCTGCACGCCGGTCTTGCTGATCCACATTGCTGGATTCATGGGGTACTCTCTTTACGTTATTGGGTAGGCCAGGGCGTTCAAGCGCCGATGAGCTTGTTACCGGCTTCGTTCATCTTGTCGCTGGCCTGGAACAGCTTCATCTGGATCTCGAAGCTGCGGTTCAGGCTCATGGTGGCGACCATTTCCTCGACCGCCGACACGTTGCTGCCTTCGAGCGAACGCGGGCGCAGTGTCACGGCCGGGTCGGTGGCCAGTTCGCCGCCGGCGCGCGGCACGACCAGGCCGGCCTCGTTCTTGGTCAGCTCCGCGCCTTCGGCATTCACCAGGCGCAGCTTGTCGACCACCTGCATCTGGGTGGCGCCCTCGGTCAGTACCGAGATGGTGCCGTCGGTGCCGATCTCGACCGCGGTGTGCGGCGGCAGCGTGATCGGGCCGCCTTCGCCCATCAGCGGGTGGCCGTGCACCGACAGCGCGCCCTCGGCGCCGATCTCGATCTCGCCCGAGCGCGTATAGGCTTCGCCGTCGCCGTACTGCACGGCGAGGTAGCCCTTGCCGCCGATCGCCACGTCGAGCGGGCGGCCGGTCTCGCGCACGCTGCCGGCGCGGGTCGAGATGGTGTCGGCCTGCATGTTCGCCATGTGCACGTCGTCGTAGCCGTAGCCGCCGGCCGGCTTGGCCTGGCCGGCCACTTCCATGCTGGCGCGGAAGCCCGCGGTGTCCAGGTTGGCCAGGTTGTTGGCGTGCACCTGCTGGGCGCGCATCAGGCGGTCGGCGCCGGAAGCGGCGGTGAAGATCAGTTTATCCATGTCGGCTCAGTGTCTTGAATGTCGCGGCTTACAGGGCCTGCATCAGGGCCTGCATCATCGCGCTTTCGGTGGTCAGGACCTTGGAGTTGGCCTGGTAGTTGCGCTGCGAGGTCATCAGGCCGACCAGTTCCGAGGTGATGTCCACGTTCGAGCCTTCCAGCGAACCGGTGCTCAGCTTGCCCGCCAGGCCGATGCCCGGGGTGTTGTACAGGGCGGCGCCGGAAGTGGAGTTGGCGGTCCAGCTGGTGTCGCTGATGGCCTGCAGCGCGCCTTCGTTGGCGAAGGTGGCGATGGCGACGGTGCCCACCACCTGCGACTGGTCGTTGCTGTACTTGGCCACCAGCGAGCCGTCGCTCGACAGTTCGACACCGACGAAGGCGCCCGAGGCATAGCCGTCGCTGCGGTTGGTGGTGGTGGTGGCTTCGCCGGCGAACTGGGTGGTGCCGGTGTAGTCGACGGCGAGCGTGGTCGCGAGCGAGCCGTTGCTGGCCGGCAGCGTGATGCTGACGCCTTTTGCGCCGTCTTTCAGCGTACCGTCTTCGTTGAAGCTCAGTTTCGTGAAGGACCCGGCTGCGGCGCTGACCGGATTCTTGTCGACGCCATAGTAGACGTTGATGGCGTTGTCGCCGGTCTTGACGAAGTACTGCGACACCGTGTGCTGGGCGCCCAGCGAATCGTAGGCGATCGACTGCTTGACCATGTTGTAGCTGGCCGTGTTGTCCGGATCCACGGTCGTGACGGTCGGCTTTTCCCACTGCGCCGACAGGTTGCCGACGAAGGCCACGCTCTTGGTGGCGACGGCCGGGATCTGGCCGGTCGGGACCTTGATGTCGCCCATCGCGCCCAGCGTGCCGTTGGCCGACGGGCCATAGCCCTGCACGGTGCGGCCGTTGCTGTCGATCAGGCTGCCCTGGGTGTCGGTCGAGAAGATGCCGACGCGGCTGTAGGTGGTGCCGCCCTGGGCGTCGCGGCTGACGAAGAAGCCGCGGCCGTCGATGGCGGCGTCGAGCCCGCGGCCGGTGGTGGTGGTGCTGCCGTTCTGGCTGATGTTCTGGGTCACCGAGCCGATTTCGACGCCGTTGGTCCTGGTGCCGGCCATCACGGTGGAGAAGTTGGCGCGGCCGGCCTTGAAGCCATAGGTGGCGGCGTTGGCGATGTTGTTCGAAACGGTTTCCAGCTGCTCGTTGATGGCCTGGATGCCGGACAGTGCGATGTCGAAGCTCATGTCGATTCCTTGATGTTTGATGCGGTAGAGGAGGAAGGCCCGCTCAGGAGCCCGTCTTGCCGTTGAAACCCGTGACGGTCGAGGGATCGACCTCGCCGATGCCCGCCACCTGCAATACCACGCCGGCGCCGGTCACGCGCACGCTGTTCAGGCGCGCCGCCACCTCGACCTGCGGCGCGCTGCCGTCCGATGGCTGGGCCTTGATCGAATAGGTGCCCGGGGCCAGGCCCAGCGCGTCTGGATCGATCGTGAACGCCAGTTCGCCCGAACCGTGGGCGCCGAGGGCGACCGTGTGCTGCTGGCCGTCGCCGCCGGTCAGGACCAGGTTCGTGTCGCTGCTGGCGCCGAGCAGCTTGATGGTGCCGCTGACCTTTTCGCCGTCCAGCTTGACGCGGTCGGTGACCACGGTCACGTCGGAACCGACCTGGCCGCCCATGGCCAGGGTCTGCAGGCTTTGCAGGATGCTGGCGTTGGCGGTGGTCATGCTCGACAGGTTCTGCAGCGCCTCGGTCTGCGACAGCTGCGACAGCTGGTTGACGTAGGTGGTCGGGTCCTGCGGTGCGAGCGGATCCTGGTTCTGGATCTGCGCCACCAGCAGCTTGGTGAACATGTCGCGGTTTTCCGAAGTCGCGGCCTGCGGCGCGACGGCCTTGCCGCCGCCGGCCGCGCTGTTGTTGCCCAGCAGGCTGTTGTTGGTGGCAGTGGTGGAAGTCGTGGTAACCATGTGATCAGCTCTCGCCCAGTTTCAGCAGCGATTGCTGCATCGATTTGATCCGGCCCAGCACCTCGACGTTGGTCTCGAATGCGCGCGAGGCGGACATCATGTCGGCCATCTCGGCCACTTCGTTGACGTTGGTGTAATAGACCATGCCGTCAGCGTCCGCCTTCGGATTGTCCGGCTCGTGCATGCGGCGCAGCGGCTCGCTGCTTTCGACCACGTCGAGCACCTGCACGCTGCCGCCGGCCTGGCCTTCGACCATGGCGGCGAACACCGGCTTGCGCGCGCGGTAGGCTTCGGTTTCGGAGCCGGCCACGGCGTTGGCGTTGGCCAGGTTGCTGGCGATCGTGTTCAGGCGCACCGATTGCGCCGCCATCGCCGAACCGGCGATATGGGAGATGTCCTTGAAGCCCATGTTCAGTGTCCTTTATCGGCCCGCGTTATTGGCCATTGATGGCCTTGGCCAGACCGCGCAACTGCATGTTCACGAAGGTCAGGCTGGTCTGGAAATCGGAAGCGTTCTGCGAGAACGCCGCCTGCTCGACGCCGATCTCGACGGTGTTGCCGTCGGCGCTGGGGTGGAAGGGCACGCGGTACAGCGGATCGCCGTCGCCCAGGCTCATCCCGCCGTTCTCGGAATCGATGCGTTCCTGCAGCATAGCGCCGAAGTCGACGTCGCGGGCGGTGAAGCCGGGCGTGCTTTCGTTCGCGATGTTCGCCGCCAGCACCTTGGTGCGCTCGGCACGTACCTGCAGCGCATCCGCGTGCACCCCGAGTGCGTCCTTGAAATTAAACGTCATGGTCCGGAACCTCCGTTGTCCTGCAATGCAATGTGATTGGTTAAAATCGGTTTTCTATCTACTGACGCTATTCTCTAATGATTGCTTTCTGTAAGGCAACCCTTGTCGTAACGACATTTGTGCTGTTTTCCGGCCTTGTACAAGCCGCGCCAGTCTCTCTGCCGATGCAAATCGAACAAGCCGCCCGTGCCGAATTGGAAAGGCAAACGGCGGCGTCCGGATTGACCGAAGCGCAGATCGACGTGGCCGTCGTCACCGCGCGCGCCGCGCCGCCGTGCAGCCAGAACGTCGCCATCGAGCCCCTGGATACCCGTTCTCCCCTGCGGATGCGCTTCCTGGCGCGTTGTAACGACACGCCCGGATGGCGGTACGAGTACGTGGTCCGCGCGCGCCTGACGGCGATGGTGGCGATTGCCGCTGCCCCGGTCGCCGCCAACGAGGCGTTGACCGATGCACAAGTCACGATCGAGCGCCGTGATATTTCTAATATTGCTGATCCGATCACGACACCCGAAGATGCTGTCGGACAAATGTCACGCCGCATGTTGCGTCCAGGAGACATTCTGCGCAGCGGCCAGCTCAGCAGCCCCGTGATGGTCAAGCGCGGCGACGCGGTGACCATGATCGCGCGCCGCGACGGCATCGAAGTCAGCACCGCCGGCGAGGCCCTGGATGCCGGCGCGCGCGGTGCCATGGTGCGTGTACGGAATGCCAACAGCGGGCAGGTGGTGCGCATGCGCGTTGCCGGTCCGGGGACGGTGGAGCCGGCCGACAGCGCGGTCAGCCGCTGATGCCTTGCAGCTTCCCGGCCAGGCGCGACAGCTTGGCCGCGTACGACGGGTCGGTCGCGTAGCCGCCCTTGGCCAGTCCCGACGCGAACGCGTGGGCATCGTTGCCGGTGCCGAGCGCGCCGCGGAAACGCGGATTGTCGATCAGCATCTGCGCATAGTCGCGGAAGGCGCTGGCCTGGTCCGGGTAGGCGCGGAAGCGCGCGCTGGTCTTGAGCGCCGCGCCGCCCACGTATTCGGTGGTGCTGGCGTCGGCCACGCCGCCTTGCCAGCTGGCGCCGGCCTTGATGCCGAACAGGTTATGGGTCGAACTGCCGTCGGCGTTCTTCAGCGGGCGCCGGCCCCAGCCCGATTCCAGCGCGGCATGGGCGGACACCAGTTCCGGCGCCACGCCCAGCTTGCCGGCCGCTTCGCGCGCCCAGGGCGCGATGCTGTCCAGGAATTCCTGCTGGTCGGGCGAGGCGTTGCCGTCGCCGATGACCGCATTCGCAGCGCCGGCCTCGCCGGCGCGTGCTGCCCATACGCGGCCTTCCGCGCTCAAGGTGGCGCCGCCGGTCCAGTCGCCGCCGCCGTTCTGGATGAAGTCGGCGACTTCGCCCTGCACCTGGCCGAACACGCCGCTGAAGTTGGCCCCCCCGTTGCCGCCGCCGTTGTCGAGGGCGGCGGTGGGACGGGTCGCGGCGGCCGGCGCCAGCGCCGGGATCGCGGTGCTGAACTCAGCGTGGCGCATAGGTCTGGTCCTCGCCGTGCAGCAGGCGCTGCATCACCGAATGCTGTTCGGCCATCAGGTTGGTGTTGCGGGTGGTGGCGCGCTTGCAGTCGCGCACCAGCTGCTCCAGCTGTTCCCAGGCGGCGCTGGCGCCGCCGCGCTGGGCGTCGGGCAGGCTGGCGAACAGCTTGTCCATGCCGGCCTGCTGGCCGAACAGGGCACGCACCAGCTGCACGCGCTGCTGGCGGCGCTGTTCCATGGTGTCCAGCTGCGGCGTCAGTTCGCCGGCCAGGGCCGCCAGTTCGGCGCCGTGGTGGCGCAGCGCGGCCTGGAACTGGCGTTCCAGCACGTCGCGGATCGTGGCGCAGGCCTTGAGGTCGTGCTGGATGCCGTCCAGCAGGCGCTCAAGCGCCTGGTCGCGGGTCATTCGGCTCATGCGTTACCCCTGGCTGCCATGGAAGCGCTGGATCAGGCCCGCCAGGCGGCCGGCGTCGAACGGCAGCTGGCCCTTGGCCAGGGCATCGCGCAGCTCGGCCACGCGAGCGGCGTCGAAGTCGGGCAGGGCGCGCAGCGCCCCCTGGGCCGGTTGCAGCACCGCCGATTCGAGCGGCTCGTGGGCGGCGGGTGCCGACACCGCCACCGAAGCGGAGACGGCGGCGGCGCCGGCTTGCGGCGTGATGGAGATGGAAGGAGTCGAGACGCCTGTGATCTTCATGCGTTGTCCTCTGGATTTCGATTGGATCGTCATGGTTTCTTCGCCATTTGGCTGCGCAGGTCCTGGAGCGCCTCGTCGCCGGGCTTGCTGACCGTCACGTCCTTCTCGAGGGATTCGGTCGGGCCCGGCGTGCCGAACATCGCCTTCACGCTGGCGGCCTGGGCACTGGTCAGGATCAGGAGTTCGATGCGGCGGTTCGCGGAGGCTTGCGGCTTGCTGCTCTCGAGCGGCGCACGGTCGGCCATGCCGACCACCTGCAGTACGCTGTCGCCACGCATGCCGCCACTCAGCAGTTCACCACGCGCAGCCAGGGCGCGGTTGACCGACAGGCTGGTATTCGAATAGCCCATCGGACCCTTGTAAGTGTACTGCAAGGAATCAGTGTGGCCCACAATCAACATCTGATTTTCCATTTTTTCGAACAATGGCGCCATCGTACGCAACAGTTTCGAGAATTTCGTGGTCGGTAACGGGCTGCCGCGCTCGAACATGCCCTGGCGGTCGGTGTCGTGCAACATCACGCGCAAGCCATTCGGCGTGACCACCGTGGCAAGATTCGATGACAGGCCGGCATCGACGCTCATCTGCTGCAGCGCACGGGCCAGGGCCGCCAGTTCGGACGCCGATTCGTACTGGGTGCGGGCGGCGTCCTGCTTGCCCGCGTTCGGACCTTGGCTGCCGCCATTACTCTTTGGCATCTCGAAACGCTCGATCAGGCTGCCGGCCTGGCTGCCATCGATCTGCGGCTTGCTGCCGCTGCCTTCGATCATGCCGCTGGCCATGTTGTCGCGTACGATTTTCTTGGCCTTTGCCGCATCTTGCGAAGCGATCAGCCACAGCACCAGGAACAGTGCCATCAAGGCCATGCAGAAGTCGGCGAACGCCACTTTCCAGGCGCCGCCGTGCTCGTCGTCGTGGTGCTTGCCGCCGCCGCGCTTGACGATGGTCTCGCCGTGGTGGTCGCCGCCGGCGCCTTTTTTATTTGCTTGCACTGAGGACTCCGTTACGCTTTACGCTTGGCGCCACCGGCGTCTTCGCCCTCGGCCATGGCGTTCAGCCAGGCTTCCAGCTGGGCGAAACTGGGCTTGGTGTTCAGCTGGATCAGGCGGCGCCCGGCGTCGATCGCCAGCAGCGGCGGCTTGCCGGCCACGTGGGTCACCAGCACGACCTTCACCGTTTCCATGGTCGAGGCTTCGGAATTGACCTGCTGCTTCATCATGCCGGAAATCGGATCGAGCACGCCGTAGCAGAAGAAAATGCCGATGAAGGTACCGACCATGGCCGCGCCGATGTGTTCCGCGATCTCGGCGGTCTCGGCGCCTTCGCCGACCGAGTTCATGGTGATCACGATGCCCAGCACCGCGGCAAGGATGCCGAAGCCCGGCATGCCCTCGGCCACTTTATGCAGCGACTTGGCCGGCTGGCTCAGCTCTTCGTGGATGGCTTCCAGTTCCTGCTCGAGCACGCCTTCCAGTTCGTGGGCGTTGATCTTGCCCATCGCCATCAGGCGGAAGTTGTCGACGATGAAGGCGAGCAGTTTCGGCTCTTCCAGGATCAGCGGGTAGCGCTGGAACATCGGGCTTTCCTTGGGTGCCTCGACGTGGGCGTCGAGCGCTTTCAGGCCGCCGGCGGCGGTCTGCAGCAGTTCGTACATCAGCAGCAGCAGCTGGCGCTGGAATTCCGAATCGTGCTTGTGCTTGCCCGCGACCTTTTTCATCTGGCCGAGCATCTCGACCAGCACGTGCTTGGGGTTGGCCAACACCAGCGCGCCGAGGGCGGCGCCGCAGATGACGATCAGTTCGTTGGGCTGCCAGATGGCGAGGGCAGTGCCGCCCATTAGCATGTAGCCGCCGAACACCGTGCCCAGCACGATGAGAATGCCTAGGATTTGCATGACGTTGTTACCTTTTTTTCTGTGAGTCGTATGGCATTCAAGCCTGGGCCAGCGCGGCCTTCATCTTGGCCAGTGCACTCTTGTTGAGCTGGCAGACGCGGGCATCGGACAAGTCGAGCACGGCGGCGATTTCCTTGTAGCTGAGCTCGAATTCGTAAATCATCTGGATCACGCGCTGCTCGCGCTCGTTGAGGGCGGACAGCGCGTGCTCCAGGCTGCGGCGCACCGCATACTGCTCTTCCGGCCCCGGCGCGTGGCTGGCGCGCTCGGTGCTTTCCTGCAGCACGTCGTCGAAGCTGAGCAGCTCCTCGGCGACGTCGTCGAGCAGGAACTGGCGCCATTCGTCCTGGCCGATGCCGAGCGCCTCGGCCGCTTCCTTGTCGTTCGGCTCGCGGCCCAGCTTGCGGGTAAGGGCGCGCACGGCGTCGCGCATCTTGTGGCTGTCCTGGCGGACGGCGCGCGGACGCCAGTCCTGCCGGCGCAGTTCGTCGAGGATGGCGCCGCGCACGCGCAGCGAGGCGTAGCTGGCGAAGCCGGTGTCGGGCGTGCCGTAGCGGCGCAGCGCCTCGAGCAGGCCCATCAGCCCGATCTGTTCCATGTCTTCGCGTCCCATCGCGCCCGAAACCTGCGAGTTCAGCTGGCGTGCGATGCGCTTCACCAGGGGCGCATAGGCGACCAGGTGGCGCTGCTCGTCCTTGGCGCTCATCGCCGCGTGGAGCGCGGCGCCGGCGTATTCGGTGCTGCCGTAGCTGTCGGCGTAGTCGGTCATGTAACCCACGATATCCCCGGTGTCATTCGATGATGAGCTTGCCGATCATGACTTCGGCGAATGGTTTTTCGGCGTGCTCGTGCTCGTAGTTGGCATCGAACGCATGGTTCAGCTTCTCGGCGTACTTGTCGACGCTCATGCTCGAAGCCTCGGCCATGGTGTAGCTCGACAGCGTACGCACGGCCAGGCTGCGGATCAGCGGCAGGTTTTCCTTGGTTTCCTTTTCCTTGGCATGCTCGGTGGCCAGCACCAGGTCGGTCGACAGGTAGTGCGACTCGGTTTCGTTGGGGCCCCGGCGCAGCATCACGATCACCTTGTCGAGGGTGACGTACTTCATCGGCTTGGCTTCCTTCTTCTCCGGTTCGGCCTTCTTTTCCGTGCCCGCGGCAGCCGCCGGCTTGGGCATGAACCACCAGACGGCCCCGCCGGCGCCGGCGGCGCTGACGATCACGGCGCCGACGATGGCCAGTAACGTTTTCTTGTTCATTGTGCTTGTGTCGTATCTGCTGAGGTTGGGCTATCAGGCGTCGCGGCCGCCGAGCGAAAACGCGGACCCGGCATGGCTGGCCTCGGCCAGTGCGCGCCCGGGTTCGTCCTGCTCGCGGCCCGGCTGGCGGCCGCGGCCCTGCTGTTGCTGTTGCTGCTGCGGATCGCCGAACGGCGAGGCATTGCCGCTCTTCGGTGCCGGGGTCACGGTCACGGCGACGTCGGTGTACTGGCGCTGGGCCAGGTCGTTGCGCAGGTTGTCGCTGACGGTCTGCAGCTGGCGCAGCACCTCGCCGTTGCTGGCCGAGATGTTCACTTCCAGCGTACCGTTGCTGTGGCGGATCGCGATGTCGATGCGGCCCAGCTGGGGCGGTTCGAGGCGGATCACGGCCTGTTCCACGTTCTTGCCGACCTGGAGGTGCAGGCGGTCGCCGAGCGCTTCCTGCAGGCTCTGGCGCCAGGCGGTCGGCGGACCGGCCAGCTTGACCGCGTCGGCGGCCGGCTGGGCGGCGGGCGCGGCGACGGCGACGGCGACCGGCGGCGCGCCGGCGCCGACCGGCGCGGTGCGGTCGACGGCGCCGTCCTGGCGCGTGCCGGCGCCGGCGTCGGCATTGGCGCCGCCGGCATTGCCGCCGGTGTTGCCGGCGCTGCCGCCGGCATTGCCCGGTGCGGCCTGGACGGCGAAGCGCACGGCGCCGTCATCCTGGCGGGTGAGGGTGGCCTGGGGCGCTTGCGGCGGCAGCTGCGCCAGCGCGATGTCGGCGCGGCGGCCGCTATCCTGGCCGGCCGCGGTCACGCCATGCACGCCGCTCGTGCCGACGCTGTTGCCGGCCTGGCCGGCATCGCCCGCGACCTTGCTGCCCGCGGCCGTGTTACCGCCCTGGGCAACCTGCACCGCCTGCGCGATCTGCATCGGCGTCAGCGGCATCAGCGGCATGGCCATCGCGGCCAGCAGCGTGTTGTCCTGCGCGCCGGCGTCGGCGCCGTCGTCGCCTTCGGCGGCGGCGCCGGGAGTACCGGCGTCAGCGGCGGCGGGCGCGCCGGCATCCCTGGCGGCGCCCGCCGCGCCGGACTGGACAGCCGCCGGCACCGTGGCCTGGAAGACTTGCGACAGCGCGGCGAACGCGCTCGCCGGCAGGACGGGCGCGGCGGCTGGGCTCGCCGGCAGGGTGGGCACGGCGACCGGCTGCGCGGCGGCGCCGGGTTCGGCGCCATCGGCCTGCTGGCCGAGCCATTGGGCGAACTGCGTGGCGGCCGGCGCCGGCGGCGTCGCCGCGGCCGTGCCCGGCTGCTGGCCTGCGCCCGCAGGGACGGCTTGCGCCGCCTGCACGGCCTCGCCGGCCTTGGCCGCCGGGGCCGGTGCCGTTGCGGCGGAGGTGTTGACTAAGGTGGACATCATGCTTATTCCTGGCTCATGCCTGATTCGGTATCGCTGTGCATCGCATACGCGGCCCAGCCTTCTTTATTCGTGCGCAGTTGTTCCAGGCGAGCCGCCAGCTCGCCCGACGCCACCGAAGTGGCCTCGAAGGCCGCATCGTGGGCCGCGCGCAGGCGCTGCAGGGCCTGGCGTTCGGCCGCGTTCCACGGGCCGCGCGCGGCCAGCGTGCGCAACTGCGGCGCCAGCGCGTTCACGTGCGTGCCGAGCAGCGCCCAGTCGGCGGCGGCGGCGGCGGCGCGCAGCGCGTCGCCCATGCGCAGCAGCTGGGCCTGGCGCAGCTCAGCCATTGCGTGCCTGGACGCCGCCCCAGCCCTGGCGGATCGTGCTCATGATCTTCACGACCTCGTCGATCATGGCCGGGTCCTGCTTGATGCCGGCGCCGTGCAGGTGGCGGGCGCAGAAGTCGTACAGGCCGGCCAGGTTGGCCACGACCTGGCCGCCGCTCTCGAAATCGAGGGAGCTGGACAGGCCGTTGATGATGTCGACGCATTTGTTGATGCTGGCCGCACGCTGCTCATAGCGCTTGGCGACGATGTGGGCGCGCGCGCGCGCCAGTTCGTCGAGCAGGCCGTCGGTGAGCAGCAGGACGAGTTCGATGGGCGAGGCGCGCGAGGTCTGCGCATCCAGGCTGGTGGAGTGGTAGCTGGCGTAGGCTTCTTGATAGGACATGGTTGCTCTCTCAGGACTTGTCGCTGCTGAACAGCGCGTCGAACATGGAAAGGTTGCTGTTCATTGTCGACTGCAGCGTCTGCAGGTCGGTGTATTGCTTCAGGTAGCGCGCGTAGGCCGAGTTGTAGACCTGGTCGAGGTCGGCCTGGCGCTTGGTCAGCGTCGACGACAACGCGTTGTTGGCGTCGGTGCGCTGCTTGATCTGGCCATTGGTGCTGTTGCTCCACTGGTTCAGGTAAGTGTTCATGGAGCCGGTGATGCCGCTCGGGCTGCTGGCGCTGGCCGAGCCGAGCAGCTTGTCGAGGCCGGTCGGATCGACCGCCAGCTGCTTGGTCAAACGCGCCGAATCCAGGCTCAGCGAGCCGTCGCGGTTGGCGGTGATGCCGTAGCTGGCCAGCGAGACGCTGCCGCTGGGACGCACCAGCGACACCAGGCGGCTCTGCAGCGCCGACATGCCGGCGTCGTGCGCGAAGGCGCCGGCGGTCACGTCCTTGGCCGGATCGCCGGCGTCGACCAGGCTGTCGATCGCGCTCTTGAGCTTGTTGTAGGCGTCGACGAAGGACTGCACGTTCTTGGTGGTGCCGCCGCTGTCGCCGGAAACCGTCAGCGAGACCGGCGTGGTGCCTGTGCTCTGGGCCTTGGTGACGGTGAACGACACGCCGTCGATGTTGGTGAAGGTGTTCGAGGGTTGCTTGATCGCGGTGCCGTTCTCGCCGCCCAGCATGACGATCGCGTCCTGGGCCGCGGTGACCATGGTGCGGTTGGCGGTGGCCAGGCCGGTCTTGAGCGTGCCGCCGGTCGCGCCCGAGGCGTCGAGCGAGATGGTGTTGGCGACGCCGGTGTTCTTCGAGGTCAGCACCAGGCGGGTCTCGGTGCCGATGGTGACCACGCCGGCCGACACCTGGCCGGCATTGCCGGAGGCGCGGTTGATCGCGGATGCCAGTTCGCGCACGCTCAGCACGCCGTCCTTGTCGGTGTCGGCATTCCCGGCCGACAGGTCGACGTTGAAGGTCACCGGGGTGGCGGTGGCGGAGCTCTCGTCCGACAGCTTGACCTTCAGCGTGCCGCCAAGGGTGGCGCCGTCGGCCAGGCCGTTGTACGAGACCTGGCCGGCGGTGGCGACCTGCTTCACGAACAGGCTGTAGGTGCCGGCGGCCGCGTTCGCCTTGGCGGTGGCGCTGCCGAAACTGGTGTCGGACAGGGTCGCGCTCTGCGCCAGGACCGACTTGCCCAGGCCGGTCAGCGAGCTCAGGCTGCCCTGGAAGGCGGAAATGGCCGAGCTCAGCGTCGTCAGCGCCTTGGAGGTGTTGGTCGTGGTCGTGGTGTCGGCCTGGATCTTGGCCTGGCTGGCGGACGTGTACTTTTCCGCCAGCGCCTGGGCGGTGGTGGTCGGGTCGTAAGCCGGTGCGGTAATCGTTGATGCCATGTCTGTTCCTCTCGTTAATCGGCCCGTCCGGCCAGCCACGATTGCGTGGCGATATCGTCTTCGCGCTTGCGCTGCGCGCGGTCCTGTTCGCGGGCGAATGCCGTTTCCTGCTGGGCCAGCACCTTGCCGAGCAGCTCGCGCCGGGTCCAGGCCTGGGCCAGGTTGCGCTGCGAGACCGCCATGTTGGCTTCATGCAGGTGCAGGTCGGTGCGGTGGCTGTCGGCCAGCGCGAACACGGCTTGCTTGTAATCGCCGCAGTTGACCGCCAGCGCCGGCGACAGCGCAGCGATCCGGCCGGTCGGCCCGCTGCCCACCGCCAGGTCGGTCAGGCGCTCGACGCTGGTCTGGTAGCGCTGGCGCGTCGCTTCCTGCTTCGCCAGGTCGGCCTGCAGGCGTTCGACTTCGGTACTGCGCAGGCGCACCAGCGTGCCCAGGCTTTCGATCGTGCTTGCCTTGTTCATGTCATCACCTTCATGCCATCATCGCCTTCAATTGTTCGACCGACGGCGCCAGCGGCGCATCCTCGCGCGTGCCCTGGCACAGGAAGGCTTCGATGTGCGGATGCAGCTTGACGGCGCGATCGGTCTCGGGATCGGCGCCCGGCTGGTAGGCGCCGAGCGGGATCAAATCGCGCACGCGCGCATGTTTCGCCATCGCCGCCTTCAGCTTGCGCGCGGCCAGCGCGTGTTCGGGCGGGACCACCTGCGCCATGCAGCGGCTGATCGACTGGGCGACGTCGATCGCCGGGTAGTGGCCGCGCTCGGCCAGTTCGCGCGTCAGCACGATGTGGCCGTCGAGGATCGCGCGCGCGCTGTCGACCACCGGATCCTGCTGGTCGTCGCCTTCGGCGAGCACGGTATAAATGGCGCTCATGCTGCCGTTCGGGTTCTCGCCGTTGCCGGCCGATTCGCACAGCTGCGGCAGGTTCGAGAACACCGAGGGCGGGTAGCCGCGCGTGGCCGGCGGCTCGCCCAGCGACAGCGCGACTTCGCGCAGCGCCATCGCGTAGCGGGTCAGCGAATCGCACAGCAGCAGCACGTTCTGGCCGCGGTCGCGGAAGTGGGCCGCGATCGAGTGGCACAGTTCGGTGGCCATCACGCGCATCAGCGGGCTTTCGTCGCCCGGGGCCACCACCAGCACCGCGCGCTTGAGGCCTTCCGGTCCCAGCGATTTCTCGACGAATTCGCGCACCTCGCGGTTACGCTCGCCGATCAGGCCGACCACGATCACGTCGGCCACGGTCTGGCGCGTGATCAGGCCGAGCAGCACCGACTTGCCGACGCCGGAACCGGCCATCAGGCCGACGCGCTGGCCCTTGCCGATGGTGAGCATCGAATTGATCGCGCGCACGCCGACGTCGAGCGGTTCTTCCACCGGCGCCTTGCGCAGCGGATTGACCTTGGGCGGCGTGGTCGACAGGGTCTGGTCGCCCCCAAGACGGCCCAGGCCGTCGATCGGCTCGCCCAGGCCATTCACCATGCGACCCATCCAGGTGGGGCCGATCTGGATGCTGGACGGGCCGGTCGCCGGCAGCACGCGGGCGCCGGTCACCAGGCCGTCGGCCTTCTTGAACGGCATCAGGTAGGTCGCCTTGTCGCGGAAGCCCACCACCTGGGCGTCGAGCCAGCCACCGTCGACGGTCTCGACGCGGCAGCGCTGGCCGGTGTGCAGCTTGCAGCCGACGCTTTCCAGCAGCAGGCCCTGGACCGCGACCAGGCGGCCGGTCGGCGTCGCCACCGGCACGGCACCGATGTCGAGCGAGCGCAGGGTTTCGGCGAGGGCGCTCATGCCTCTTCCTTTTCATCGGCCGCGGCCAGTCCTTCGCGCACCTGCTCCATGCAGGCGGCGAGGCGGTTCTGGCAGCCGGCGTCGACTTCGTGGTCGCCCGCCTTGACGCGGCACTCGCCCGGCTCGAGGCTGGGGTCGGGCAGCAGGTTCCACTTCTTGGCGCGCTTCGGATCGAGTTCCTGGATACGCTTCATTTCTTCCGGATTGAGCAGCACCTCGACGTCGTCGCGGGTCGGCGGCATGCTGGCCAGGGCCTCGTCGACCAGGGCCAGCATCTGCACCGGCTGCAGCGCCAGTTCGGCGCGGATCACCTGGCGCGCGATCTTGCCGACCAGGTCGACGACTTCGTTGCGCTGGGCATTGCGGTATTCGGTCTTCAGCTTCTTCAGCGCGCGCAGCATGGCGTCGACCGGCTTGACCGCGGTTTCGAGTTCGGCCAGCGCCTGCTGGCGGCCCTCTTCGTAGCCGCGCGCCATGCCCTCGGCGTGGCCGGTCTCGAGGCCTTCGGTGCGGCCCTGTTCCAGGCCGACGTCGTAGCCGTCGCGCTGTCCCTGGCGGTAGCCGTCGGCGACCGCGCCCTGCCAATCCTCGCCGGCGCTGCCCGAGGAGGGCGCGCGGACGCCGGCGTTGGCCACGAAGTGGGACAGCGGCGGGAAGTGATATGGCCGGAACTGCTTCATTCCGCGGTCGCCTCGGCGAACAGCTGGACTTCGATCTCACCGTTGTCGACCAGCTCCTTGACAGAGGCCATGATCTCGCGGCGGGTCTGCTCGATGCGCGACATCGGCACCGGGCCGGAACGGCGCATCAGGTCCTCGAAGCTCTGGGCCTGGCGCTTCGGCATCGCGCTCAGCAGGGCGTCGCGCAGGGCCGGCTCGGCACCCTTGAGCGCGATCGCCCACTGCTCCAGCGGAATCTCGTCCAGCAGGCGCGAAATGGTCTGCTCGGTCTGTTTCGACAGGATGAAGAAGTCGTACATCGACATTTCGATCTTGGACACCACGTCCGGGTCGTGCGCGCGCAGCAGCTCCACCATGGCGCCGCGGTTGGTCGGCAGGCGGTTCAGGATCTCGGCGGCCTGGCGCACGCCTTCCACCGTCGAGCTCTGGGTATCGAGCGCGGACAGGCAGCGCTGCACCAGGTCTTCCAGTTCCTGCAGCAGGTCGCGGTCGATCTCTTCCAGGCGCGCCAGGTTCAGCAGCACCAGCTCGCGGCCTTCTTCGGGCAGCGCGTCGATGATCTGGCCGGCCAGCGCGGCCGGCAGGAAGGCCAGGAACACGGCCTGCATCTGCACGTGCTCGTTGGCGATGTATTCGGCCAGCCACTTGGGCGAGGCGTACTGCAGGCGCGCCATCATCGGGCGGATGGCGTCGCCGTAGATCGTGTTGAGGACGCTGTTGGCGATCTCGCTGCCGAGGGCCAGGTCGAGCGAGCGCTTCAGGTAGCTGCGCGACGCGCCGTGCAGGCCGCTTTGCTGGCGGTAGTCGTCGAAGAACTTCTGCGCCGCGCTCTTGACGGCGTCGACCTTGATGCCGCTCATCCGGCTCATCACCTGGGTCAGCTCGATGAGTTCCTCGCGCTCGAGGCAGCGCAGCACGGCCGCTGCCGGTTCCTCGCCGATCGACAGCAATACGATTGCCGCCTGCTCGACCGGGGTCAGCGCCACTTCCTGCATGTCGTTACTGTTCAGATCCGGCATTTTTCTTTTGCACCCATTGTTTGACCACTTCAGCGACCCGCTCCGGTTCCTTGCCTGCCAGGACCTTCAAGTGGTCGACCATCACATCCACGGCCGAACCGGCCGGGGGCAAATCATAGTTTTCGAGCAGCGGCTGGACCGGCAGCGTGCCGCCCAGGTTGGCGGCGCCGTCGGCGCCGAGCGCGATCGGGGCTGCGCCCGCCGCGTTCGGCGCGGCCAGCGCGCCGGCCAGGGCCGGGGTGCCGGCCGCGGCACCCGCCAGCTGCGCGGCGCCCGCGCCTTGCGGCGCCACGCGCTGGGTCAGCATGCGCATCAGCGGACGCAGGACCAGGAACCAGCCCAGGATCGCGCCGATCGCGTACATCGCCCAGCCGGTCATGTCGACCACGTTGTCGCGCTGCTGGTACCACGGCTCGATCGGTGCCGGGGCCGGGAAGGTCAGCGAGGACACCGCCAGCACGTCGCCGCGCTTTTCGTCGATGCCGAGGCCGCCGCGCAGGATCTTGTCGATGTTGGCGATTTCGGCCGCGGTCCAGCCGGCCTTCGGCGCCGCCGACTTGGCGTTGTTCAGCACCACCGCCACCGACAGCTTCTTCAGGCGGCCACGGGCACGCTTGATCTGGGTGATGGCGCGGTCGTAGGCGTACTGGCGGGTGGTGGCGTTCTTGCGCGCGCTGCCGTCGTCCGGCTTGGCGGCACCGTCGGCCGGCACGGTCGCGGTGGCGTTGCCTTCCGGCGCGGCCGCCGGCGGCCGGTTCGACAGGGTGCCCGGCACGCCCATCGCGATGCGGTTCTTTTCCTGCTCTTCGCGCATGGCTTCGCTGGTCACCTTCGGCGCTTCGCCGTACTTCTCCTGGGTTTCCTCGATCTTGTCGTTGTCGACGTCGGCGGTGACGCTGACCTTGAAGTTGTCCGCGCCCAGCACCGGGCCGAGCAATTCGTTGACGTTGGCGCGCACCTCGTCCTGGAAGCGCTTGGCGGCGCTGTCGGCCTGGGCGGCGCCGTCGAAGCCGTCGGACAGGTCGACGCGCGAGGACAGGTAGTTGCCGTTCTGGTCGACCAGCGACACGCGGTTCGGCGCCAGGCTGGCGACGCTGCCCGACACCAGGTTCACGATCGCCGCGATCTGTTCGTTGGACAGGGTGCGGCCCGGCTTCACCGCGACCACCACCGAGGCCGACGACTTGTCGCCGTCGCCGGCGACGAACGAAGTCGACTTGGCGATCGCCAGGTGCACGCGCGCCGAGGCGATCGCATCCATGGTCAGGATCGACTGCGACAGCTCGCCTTCCAGGCCGCGGCGGAAGCGCACGTCCTGCACGAACTGCGACACGCCCAGCGGGTCGTTCTTGTCCATCAGTTCGAGGCCGGCCGGCAGCTGCGCGGTCACGCCCTTGGCGGCCAGCAGCATGCGCACCTTGCCGAGCTGGGACGAGGGGACCAGCACCTGGCCGGATTGCGGGTGGACGCGGTAGGGCACGTGCTCGGCTTCGAGCACGCCCATCATGTCGGCGGCGGCGACCTTTTCGGTGGCGCCGAACACCGGCTTGTAGCCCGACTGGTCGTTCCACATGTAGAGCATGACCGCGGCGGTCACGCCAATGGCGAGGACCAGCATCGGGGCCAGGTTTTTCGAGAGCGCGGGCGGTAGCGCGAGGCGCTTGCCGGCGACGGCGGACTTCAGGGCAGCAATCACGTTTGGTTCTTCCTGATCAGACTGGGAGCTTGAGCAAGTCGTCGACGGCGCCCATCACTTTGTTACGGACCTGCATCAGCATCGAGAACGACAGGCTGGCCTGCTGCGACGACAGCATGGCGCCAACCAGGTCGTCGCTCTTGCCGCTGTCGACCGCGGCCATCTTGTCGCCGGCGACGCGCTGTTCCTGGTCGACGCCGGCGATCGCGTCCTTCATGCTTTGCGTGAAGGAGAAGCCGCCGTTGGCATTGGCCTGGCCGAGCTGGGCGGCGTCGATCGACGGCGCCACCGCCAGGCGGCCGGCATCGTTGGTCAGTGCGGCCAAATCGGCCCGGATCAGACCAGCAAGTTCAGTTCCCATCGTGTTTCCACTCCATGATCAGGTAATGTGCGTTTGTAGGTGCGCGGTAGAAAATTGACAGTATTGCTTAGTGTCACTACCGGATAAAGTAAATTGCTTTGAAGAAATTGTTAAATCTGCAGGGGCTTGGCAGAATCCTGGTGGCTCCGTGTGTGGAAGAAAATTCCACATGTATTTAGGTGACACTCAGACAATTTCGGTAAATCTGCGTTGGATGTAAGCATCTTACCGTACGGCAATGGCTAAATCAAAGGAGAATCTCAAACGACGCGACACAATTTAGCAGGTATAATTGTTGCCCAGGGGAATGAAAAGATAGCATTCCCGATTAGTAGAATGTTAATTTTAAAATGCCGATCGTTAACAACGCCAACGCTGAACAGCATGCCGTGCTCGACCCCCGTCTCCTGGGGCGTCCGGTGCATCTATTGCCCCAGTTCGCAGTCCGTCTGCAGGACGACCTCGAGGCCCTGATGCAGGGCAGCGCGCGCCGCTACTGGGCCGGCTGGCGCCTGGAAAACGTCGAATTCGGACGTGCTCCGCAAGCCGAAAACCTGCGTTGGATGGCCGCAACAGGCCTGCTGGGCACGGTTTCGGTGGCGTTTGAACGTGGTTTATTACTGACACTGTTGGAGCGGCGCTACGGTGGCCGTGGCGCCGGCGCAACTCAACAGGGCGCCCAAAAAGAGCGCCAGGGTGAGCGCGTGACCGCCACCGAAGACCGCTTGAGCGTCGTACTGACACAACAAATGATCGATGTGTTGTATGGACGCGTCGCTGTCAGTACGGCAATGGAGGTCGCGCCACAGCCGGTACCGGCCAATGCCGTTGCCGCTACGACCATGCCCGGCGCCACCAGCTGGGCCGCACGGGTCCAGGTGCGCGATGCCGCGGACACCGTCGGCGCGTTCTGGATCGCGCCCGACCAGGCCTTGATGGCAACCATTCTGGGCAGCCTGCGCCCGGAGCAGCCGCACCCGCGCGCTGCGCGCGGTCCCAGCGAACCGCTGGCGACCAAACTGCAGGTCAAGCTCGACGGCCGCCTGGTGAGCAAGGAAATCACGCTGGGCGCGCTGTTCGACTTGAAGGTGGGCGACGTCATCCCGGTCAGCATGGGCCGGGCCGACGTGTTGCTCGACGAGGCGCGGCTGTTCACCGCCGCCGTCGCCGAGAGCCAGGGAAAGCTGTGTTTAACCTCATTTGAAGATGCCGAGTAACTCTATATGAACCTGAACGATCAATTCGCCGGCGGCGACATCATCATCGACGACCTGGCCGACGACGCCGCTCCGACGGCCGCCGCCGCGCCTTCGGCGCGCCTGCCGCAGATGATGCGCCGCATCCCGGTGACCCTGACGCTGGAAGTGGGCTCGGCCCGCATCTCGCTGCAGGAACTGATGGCCATCGGCCCGGCCAGCGTGATCCCGCTCGACGCCCTGGCCGGCGAGCCGCTGGTGATCAAAGTGAACGGCGCCGCCATCGGCCGCGCCGAAGTGGTGGTCGCGGGCGAGCAGTACGGCCTGAAGGTCATCGACCTCGACGGCCTCAACCTGGACCTGATCGCACCATGAGCTTGAAGCAGGGCGGCGCCGCGGTGCGCCGCTGGGCGCCGGCGGTCGCCGGCGTGTTCTTATTGGTGGTGGGCACCAGTGCATGGGCGGCGCCGGCGGGACAGGACGTCCTCCCCGGCGTGATCCCCGGTTCCAGCAGCGGCCTGACGGTGAAGTCGCAGATCCTGGTCCTCATGACCATCCTCGGGCTGCTGCCCGTGATGGTCATGATGATGACCAGCTTCACCCGCTTCGTGATCGTGCTGTCGCTGCTGCGCCAGGCGCTCGGCCTGCAGCAGGGCCTGCCCAACCGGATCATTACCGGGGTGGCGCTGATCCTGACGCTGCTGGTGATGCGCCCGGTCGGGATGCAGGTCTGGAACGAAGCCTTCCTTCCCTACGACCAGGACAAGATCACGCTGGAGCAGGCGCTCAAGACGGCCGAGGTGCCGCTGTCGCGCTTCATGCTGGCCCAGACCAGCAAGACCGCGCTCAACCAGATCGCGCACCTGGCCGGCGAGCCCGCGGACATGCAGCCGATGCAGCGCGCCTTCACGGTCAAGATGGCGGCCTTCGTGCTGTCCGAGCTGAAGAGCGCTTTCCAGATCGGCTGCATGCTGTTCATCCCGTTCCTGATCATCGACCTGGTGGTGTCGTCGGTGCTGATGGCGATGGGCATGATGATGCTGTCGCCGCTGGTCATCTCGCTGCCGTTCAAGCTGCTGCTGTTCGTGCTGGTCGACGGCTGGACCCTGACCGTCAACACGCTGGTCGGCAGTATTCACGGCTGGTAGGACATCTCGATATATGACTCCCGATATTGCAGTCGACATCGTGGTCGACGCCCTGCAGCTCGTGATGGTGCTGGTGATGGTGCTGGTGATGCCCGGCCTGATCACCGGCGTCATCGTCGCGCTGTTCCAGGCCGCGACCCAGGTCAACGAACAGACCCTGAGCTTCCTGCCGCGCCTGCTGGTCACGCTGGTGGCGCTGATCCTTGCCGGCCACTGGATGACGGGCAAGCTGATGGATTATTGCGTGTCCGTGTTCCAGCGGGCGGCCCAACTGGTCGGCTAGATGCTCGAAGTCGCCAACCTGCTGCTGCCGACCCTGATGGCGCTGTGGTGGCCGTTCTGCCGCATCATGGCGATGCTGTCGACCGCGCCCGTCATCGGCGAAGGCCTGGTGCCGGTGCCGGTGCGCTTGCTGCTGTCGGTGGTGCTGGCGTTCCTGATGCTGCCGATTACCAAGGTGGCGGCGATGCCGGACCCGTTCTCGCTGGCCGGCGTGGTCACGATGATCGAGCAGGCCGTGATCGGCGGCGTGATCGGCCTGGCGCTGCAGCTGACGATGGCGGTGGTGAGCATGCTCGGCTTCCTGGCGTCGAGCCAGATCGGCTTTTCGATGGCGCAGATGAACGACCCGGTCAACGGCCAGCAGTCGGACGTCGTGTCCGGCCTGCTCGGCCTGGTGTCGATGCTGGTGTTCTTCGCGATCGACGGCCACCTGGTGCTGGCCGGCGTGATGGGCCAGAGCTTCCGGGCCTGGCCGGTGGGCGGCGGCTTCGGGCCGCTGCTGCTGGAGACCGTGGCGCTGAACGTCGGCTGGGTGTTCTCGGCCGCGATCCTGCTGGCGCTGCCGATCGTGTTCTCGACGCTGGTGGTGCAGATCGGTTTCGGTTTCCTGAACCGGGTGGCGCCGTCGCTGAACCTGTTCTCGCTCGGCTTTTCGCTGGTGACGCTGTTCGGCCTGATGATGCTGGTGCAGGTGGTGCGCTTCGTGCCCGAGCACTACGTGCAGATGACCAACCAGGTGCTGGAGATGCTCCAGCAGCAGATGAGGATTGCCCATGGCTGACAGTGGCAGCGGCGGCGACAAGACAGAAAAGGCGTCAGCCCAGAAGCTGAAGAAGGCGCGCGAACAGGGCCAGGTGGTGCGGTCCAAGGACCTGGCCACGGCGGTCGGCATCCTGGCCAGCCTGAAGCTGTTCGTGTTCCTGCTGCCGGATTACCTGGAATCGTTCCGCGCGCTGTTCCGGCTGGTGTACGTGCCGCTCGGCGCGGCGGGCTCGATCGAGAACGCCCTGTCGGTGGTGTGGGGCAGCGCCGTGGCGCTGCTGATCAAGATGGTGCTGCCGCTGCTGGGCGTGCCGCTGGCGATCATCGTGGCGAGCGCGGTGCCGGGCGGCTTCATGGTTTCCAGCAGCAACCTGATGCCGCGCTTCGACCGCTTCTCGCCGGTGAAGAACCTGGGCCAGCTGGCCTCCGGCAAGCACTGGACCACCTTCGCGACCTCGGTGGCGAAGGCGGCCCTGCTGGCGACGGTGCTGGTGCACGTGGTGCGCTCGGCGCTGAATGCCTGGGTCGAGCTGCAGCGCATGCCGCTCAACGATGCGTTGCTGCACGGCGCCGGCATGATGTTCGACGGCCTGATGTCCCTGGTGGCGGTGTTCCTGATCTTCGCCGCGATCGACGTGCCCCTGCAATCCTTCCTGTTCGCGCGCGGCCAGCGCATGAGCAAGCAGGAAGTGAAGGAAGAGTACAAGAGCAGCGAGGGCAAGCCCGAGGTGAAAGGGCGTATCCGCCAGCTGCAGCAACAGCTGGCGCGGCGCAGCGTGAACAAGACCGTGCCGACGGCCGACGTGGTGATCGTCAACCCCGAGCACTACGCGGTGGCGCTGAAGTACGACCTGGAGCGCGCCGAGGCGCCGTTCGTGGTGGCCAAGGGCGTCGACGAGATGGCCTTGTACATCCGCTCGGTGGCGGCGAAGCACAAGATCGAGACGGTCTCGCTGCCGCCGCTGGCGCGCGCCATCTACAACACCAGCCAGGTGCAGCAGCAGATTCCCGCCCAGCTGTACCAGGCGGTGTCGCAGGTGCTGAACTATGTGCTGCAATTGAATGCTTTCCGTGCAGGCCGGCGCCAGGCGCCCCCACGGTTCCCCAATGAAGTGGCCGTACCGGCCCATTTGAGTGAGGTATCCGCTAAATGAACATGATTAACAGCTTGCTCGTTGGGCTGCGCCGCCAGAAGTACGCCACCCCTGCGTTCCTGGTGGCCATCCTGGCGATGATCATGCTGCCGCTGCCGCCGGTGCTGCTGGACGTGCTGTTCACCTTCAACATCGTGATGGCGCTGGTCGTCATCCTGGTGTCGGTGTCGTCGAAACGGCCGCTGGACTTCTCGGTGTTCCCGACCGTGATCCTCGGCACCACGCTGCTGCGCCTGGGGCTGAACGTGGCCTCGACCCGCGTGGTGCTGCTGCGCGGCCACGAGGGCACGCACGCCGCCGGCCAGGTGATCGAAGCCTTCGGCAACGTCGTCATCGGCGGCAACTTCGTGGTCGGCATGGTGGTCTTCGTGATCCTCATGATCATCAACTTCGTGGTGGTCACCAAGGGCGCGGAACGCATCTCGGAGGTGTCCGCGCGCTTCACGCTGGACGCGCTGCCCGGCAAGCAGATGGCGATCGACGCCGACCTGAACGCCGGCCTGATCAACCAGGAAAAGGCGATCCAGCGCCGCAAGGACGTGGCCAACGAAGCCGACTTCTACGGCGCCATGGACGGTGCCTCGAAGTTCGTGCGCGGCGACGCCATCGCCTCGATCCTGATCCTCCTGATCAACATCATCGGCGGCGTCGCGATCGGCGCGCTGATGCACGACCTGTCCTTCGGCGACGCCTTCAAGACCTATGCGCTGCTGACCATCGGCGACGGCCTGGTCGCGCAGATCCCGGCGCTGCTGCTGTCGGCCGCGGCCGCGATCCTGGTCACCCGCATCAGCGACTCGGGCGACTTCGAACAGCAGGTCAGCGGCCAGCTGCTGGCGCAGCCGAACGTGCTGTTCTCGGCCTCCGGCGTGATGATCATCCTGGCCCTGGTGCCGGGCATGCCGTGGTTCTTCTTCATGGTGTTCGCCGCCGCCCTCGGCTACGTCGGCTGGAAGCTGACGCGCGAGGTCAAGGCGCCCGACACCGCAGGCGTGGCCGCGATCGAGGCGGCGCTGCGCGACGACCGCGCCCCGGAACTCGACTGGCAGCAGCTGCCGGTGGTGCAGCCGATCGCGCTGGCCGTCGGTTACAAGCTCGTGCACCTGGTCGACAAGGCGCAGGGCGAAACCCTCACCAAGCGCATCATGGGCGTGCGCCAGAGCCTGTCGGAACAAATGGGCCTGCTGCTCCCCGCCATCGGCGTGCGCGACGACCTGACGCTGCGCCCGAACCAGTACTCGATCGCGGTCAACGGCACCGTGGTGGCCGAGGGCGAAGTGCAGCCCGACTGCCTGATGGCGATCGCCTCGCCCAACGTGTATGGCGAGCTGGATGGCATCCCGGGCATCGAGCCGGCCTTCGGCATGGCGGTGACCTGGATCGAGCCGGACCAGAAGGCGCACGCGCTGGGGCAGGGCTACCAGGTGGTCGAGGTGGCGAGCGCGATCGCCACCCACACTTCGAAGATCGCGCGCGACTACATGTCGGAGCTGTTCCGCCACGAAGACGTGCCGGCGATGCTGGAACGCCTGACGGCGCTGTCGCCCAAGCTGGCGAGCGCGCTCGACAAGGCGCTCACCCACACCCAGCTGCTGCGCGTGTTCCGCGTGCTGCTGGCCGAGAACGTGTCGCTGAAGGACATCGTGGTGATCGCCACCACGCTGCTGGACAGCTCGGAAACCACCAAGGACCCGATCCTGCTGGCGGCCGAGGTGCGCTGCGCGCTGCGCCGCCAGATCGTGTCCACGCTGTACGGCAAGAAGAAGGACATGCCGGCGTTTAACTTATCGGGAGAGTTGGAAAACATGCTGCTCGGGTCCCTGAACCAGGCGCGCCAGGCGAACGGCGGCAAGATCGCGCTGGACAACTACCCGATCGACCCGCAACTGCTGTCGCAGCTGCAGCTGAACATGCCGGTGGCGCGCGAGCAGATGAAGCAGCAGCACACGCCGCCGCTGCTGCTGGTGCTGCCGCAGGTCCGCCCGCTGCTGGCGCGCTATGCCCGCCTGTTCGCGCCGGGACTGCACGTGCTGTCGTATAACGAGATCCCGGAAAACCGCGAAGTCTCGATCGTCGGCACCGTCGGTTGATTGGTTACGGGTGCTGTCGCACCCGGCCATACCCTCAGGCCGGCAGCAGCAGCGCCAGTTCCGCCACCGCCCTGAACACGGGCAGACTCAAGGCCGATGCCGCCTCCGCCGACGGCAGGCGCGCATGCACCCGGCCTGCCGGTAGGATTTCGACATACTTCCATTCCAGCACGCGCAGGCCGGTGCGCCGCACCGCCGCTTCCAGTTCCGGCTGCAGCACGCGCATGCGGTCCAGCGTGCGGCTGTCCTGCGCCCAGACCTCGATCCGGACCCCGTCCGCGACCGGCTCGGCCTGCACGGTGACGATGCTGCCGTCGGCCAGCACCAGTTCCAGGCGCAGGGCGGCGCGGCTGCGGCGGCGCCGTTCCTGTCGTGGCTGTTCCGGCTCGCCCTGCACCACGCGCAGATGCTGGTCGCGGGCGCCGTTGGCGTGGACCGTGAAGCGCCAGGCGTCCTGCGGCGCGGCCAGGAGCTCGGCCTGGCGCAGCACCCGTGGATCCTGGCCGCTGAGCAGGACCGCGGCCGGCACCTGGCCGGCGCGCGCCTGCTGTTCGCGGGTGGCGAGCTGGGTGCCGTAGTTGCGCACCATGCCGCGCCATGAACTGGCGAGCGTGCCGCCGTCCGGCGTCGGCCAGTTCAGCTGGCGCGACATGATCACCTGGTCGGGCCGCATCGCGGCGGCGTCCGCCGACTCCGCTGCGGGCGCGGGCAAGACCGTCGCCGGCTGGGACTGCGGCAGCGGCAGCGCATCGAGCTCGGCCTGCAGCAGCGCCACCGGCGCCACGGCCGTGACGGCGCCGACCGGCATCGCCGGCAGCGAGGGCACCGCGAGCGGCGAGGGCAGGGTGGGGAAGGAGAAGCTGGCCATGATGAGCACAGTGTAAAAGTAAAAGGCCAACCGTGTGGCTGGCCTTCGTGAAAATCCCGCCTGTGCCAGCGCGGGAGGGTGGCCGGGGGCCGAACGATTACTGCAGGAGCGACATGACCATCGAGGACATGCTGTTGGTCTGCTTCAGCATCGCGGTGCCGGCTTGCATCAGCATCTGGTTCGAAGTCATGCTCGACGACTCGGTCGCGAAGTCGACGTCCATGATGCGGCCGGTAGCGGCCTGGGTGTTCGAGCTGACGTTCGACAGGTTGTTGTAGACGTGGTCCAGGCGGTTTGCCACGGCGCCCAGCTTCGAGCGCAGTGCGCTGACGCTGTCGATCGCGCTGGCCAGGTCGCCGATGGTGGCGTTGGCTGCGGTGCCGGTGATGTCGCTGCCGATAGCGGTGGCGGCGGCGCCGGTGGTGCCGTTGTAGGCGCCAGCTGCGGCCTTGATGTTGGTGTGAACGTTGTTCAGTTCGGTGGTGAAGTTGGCATTCATCTTCTCCGACGAGTCGGCGCCGATCTGGAAGGTCAGGCCCGCGGTGCCGCTCAGCTTGCTGGTGCCGCCAGCGGTCAGCAGGGTGCTGCCGCCGAACTTGGTGTTGGACATGATGTTGCCCAGTTCGTTGCTCAGCTGGTCGAATTCACCCTGCATCGCGGTCTGGTCATCGGTCGATGACGAGCCGTCGGCGGACTGGGTTGCCAGGTCCTTCATGCGGACCAGGATGTTGTTGACTTCGGACAGCGCGCCTTCGGCGGTCTGCAGCATCGAGATCGAGTTCTGGGTGTTGCGCATTGCCACGGCCATGCCGCTGGTCTGCGACTTGAGGCGGGTGGCGATCTGCAGGCCGGCGGCGTCGTCCATTGCCGAGTTGATGCGGTAGCCGGTCGACAGGCGGGTCATCGAGGTCGACAGCGACTTCTGGGTGGTGCTGATCGAGGTTTGCGCGGAGAGCGAAGCGTTGTTGGTGTGAAGGCTCAGCATGGTGAAGCTCCTAGAAAGTTTGGTGTTGGTCACTGGAGCAGCGGTTCGTCGCGCTCTCACAAGTACAAGACGACCGTTCTCGCGCCGGCATTAAATGCCACATGGAAATTTATTTGAAAATTTTTTGACGGTGACGTTTTAACAATGATTGCCGCCCTTTGTTGTCATTAACCCTCTGTATATATAAGGAAGCTTGTCTTGTGTCGAACGGTCGCCACGACAAACTTACAATTTGGCGGATTATTTTTGCCCCATGGCAAGTGCGCATCTATAATCTGTAGACCTCAGGCGCCAGCCCCGATCGCGTCCGTCTTCACCGCCTCGCTCGACTGGCTCACTCACTTTCACCCTTTTCATCATGGCAAAACAACCCACGCATCCGGTTCCCCAGCACGGCCAGGCCGCCGCTGTCGCGGCACGCGCGAACCATCTCTATATGGAAGGCCTGCACCTGCACCACCAGGGCGAACTGGCCAGGGCCGCAGCCGCCTACGAACAGGTGCTGGCCCTGGTGCCGAAGCATGTCGAGGCCCTGCACCACGTGGGCATCATCGCCTTCCAGGAAGGGAACCACGAGCTGGCCGCCGGTTTCATCCGCGCGGCGCTGGCCCAGAACCCGAACATGGCCGGCGCCCACTGCGATCTCGGCAACGCCCTGAAGGAACTCAAGCAGTTCGGCAACGCCCTGAACAGCTATGACCGCGCGCTCGAGCTGGCGCCGAACGACGCCGACGCCTATTACAACCGCGGCGCCACCCTGCATGCGATGAAGCGCTTCGACGACGCGCTGGCCAGCTACGACCGCGCGCTGGCGCTGAACCCGGGCGATGCGCAAGCCTTCAACAACCGCGGCGTGACGCTCAAGGAAATGCAGCGCTTCGAGGAGGCGCTGGCCAGCTACGACCAGGCGCTCGCCCTGGTGCCCGACTTCGTGGACGCCTGGAGCAACCGCGGCATCGCGCTGCGCGAGGTGGGCCGCTTCGACGAGGCGCTGGAAAGCCTGGACACCGCGATCGCGCTGCAGCCGCGCTTTGCCGACGCCCATGTCAACCGCGGCATCGTGCTGCAGTCGATGGAGCGTTCGCAGGAAGCGCTGGATGCCTATGACTACGCGCTGAGCCTGAACCCCCGGTTCGCCCAGGGTTACCATAACCGCGCCCTGACTTACTACGAGCTCGAACGCTGGCGGGAGGCGCTGGCCGATTCCCAGCAGGCGATCCGCCTGCGCCCCGATTACGCGGAAGCCTACGCCTGGCTGGGCGAGACCCTGCAGGAGATGAAGCAGTTCGAAGCGTCGGTCAAGAGCTACGACGTCGGCATCCGGCTCGGCTACGAGACTGCCGAACTGCACGAGCGGCGCAGCGCGGCGCTGGGAGAACTGAAGCAGTTCGATGCCGCGCTGGCCGCGATCGACAAGGGCCTGGCGATGAAGGACTACCCGGTCGGCCAGTGCGTGCGCGGCGGCGTGCTGCTGCGCATGGACCGCCACGACGAGGCGCTGGCCTGCTATGAGCGCGCGATCGCGATGACGCCGGACCTGGCCGAAGCCCACCACAACCGCGCGATCGTGCTCGGCCTCCAGCAGCGCGACGCCGAGTCGCTGGCCGCCTTCGACACCACGCTGGCGCTCGATCCCGAGCTCAACCTGGCGCGCTGGAACCTGGCCCTGATGAACCTGCGCCGCGGCGAACTGCTCGAAGGCTGGCGCGGCTACGAATGGCGCTGGCAGACCCCGGGCATCAGTGTCTACAAGGAGCGCCGCACCTTCACCCAGCCGCTGTGGATGGGCGAGGCGCCGCTGGCCGGCAAGACCATCCTGCTGTATGCCGAGCAGGGCATCGGCGATACGCTGCAGATGTGCCGCTATGTGGAAAAGGTGGCGGCGCTCGGCGCGCGCATCGTGCTCGAAGTGCAGCCGGCGCTGGTGCGCCTGCTGCGCGGCCTGCCGGGCGTGGTGGCGATCGTCGCGGGCGGCGACCAGCTGCCGGCGTTCGACGTGCAGTGCCCGCTGATGAGCCTTCCGCTGGCGTTCAAGACCGAGCTGGCCTCGATCCCGGCGCGCCCGCGCTACCTCGAGTCCGACCGCGACCGCGTCGCCGCCTGGGAAGCCACGCTCGGCCCGAAGACCAGGCCGCGCGTCGGCCTGGTCTGGAGCGGCAGCACCATCCACCTGGGCGACCACCACCGCAGCATCGCGCTGGCCGAGTTCGCGGCGCTGCTCGGCGGCGACTTCGAGTTCGTGTCGCTGCAGAAGGAAGTGCGCGAGGCCGACCAGGCCGTGCTGGAGGGCCTGCCGCAGGTGCGTCACTTCGGTGCGCAACTGGACGACATGACCGACACCGCCGCCCTGTGCGAGCTGATGGACGTGGTCATCTCGGTCGACACCAGCGTGGCCCACCTGGCCGCCGCGCTGGGCAAGCCGGTCTGGATCATGCTGCCGCCTAACAGCGACTGGCGCTGGATGCGCGAGCGCGGCGACAGCCCGTGGTATCCGACTGCCCGCCTGTACCGCGGCAGCAAGGGCGGCGAATGGGCCGGCGTGGTGGCCGCGGTGCGCCGCGACCTGGAGGCGCTGGCGTGAAGGAGAACCGCATGCATCTGCCGATCAAGGTCATCAGCCTGCCGGGTTCGCTCGAACGCCGCGCCGCCTTCGCCGCCAACAACGGCCATGTCGCCTACGCGTTCTTCGACGCGGTCGACGGCAAGCAGATCCAGCCGCAGATGGCGCGCCTGCCCGACCTGTTCGCGCCCGGCCTGGAGTACACGGCCGGCGCGGTCGGCTGCGCGCTGTCGCACCTGACGCTGTGGCAGGACGTGGTCGACAGCCAGCAGCCGCTGACCGTCCTCGAGGACGACGCCATCCTGCGCCACGATTTCGAGGCGCGCGCGGCGCAAGTCGTCGCCGGCCTGCCAGCCGACTGGGATATCGTGGTGTGGGGATGGAACTTCGATTCGATCCTGTCGCTGAACATCATGCCGGGCGTCTCGCCGGCCGTCATGCAATTCAACCAGACCCAGTTGCGCGCGACGATGCGCAATTTCCAGGCGCTGGCCGGCGCGCCGGCGGCCCTGCGCCTGAGCGAATGTTTCGGTACCTGTGCCTACACCATCAGCCCCGCCGGGGCGCGCCGCTTCATGGAAGCCTGCTTCCCGCTGCGCCCGTTCCGCCATTACGTGCAGGGCCTCAAGCGCGACGTGCCCAACAACGGCATCGACATCCCGATGATCCAGCTGTACAGCCAGGCCAACGCCTTCTGCGCGCTGCCGCCGCTGGCCGCCACCCGCAACGACCGGGCGACCTCGCTGGTGCAGGCCTGAGCGGCGCCGGCGCGGTGCCGACACGGTGCCGACATAACAAAAAGAGCCGGCACGCGCCGGCTCTTTTTCATTGTTTTATTATTCTGCCGGCGACGCCGGCATGCGATCAGGCTGCCGGGTGCTTCGACGCCACCAGCATGATCGAGCCCGGATCGAGGAAGAACAGGCCCTCGACCGTCCACGAGGTGTACTTGCGGATGACGTTCATCAGCGTATAGGGCGTGTACCAGGCATTGTGATCCGGGTGCACGATCTCGCAGAAGGTTTCGGTCTCGCTGTCGTAGTCGAAGTGACGGTGCATGCACGAGAAGGCATCGGGCGCCGTGATGATGATCTCCGAGAAGCCGATCTTGTCGAGCGTCTGCAGGAACTGCTCGACGTTGTTCACGTGCTCGATGACTTCCGGGACCAGCAGCACCTCGTAGCTGTCCTGGATATCCTCGAGGCGCGAGAACAGCCTGCCGCTGCGCAGGTGCGGGCGCAGCATGTCGAGCGCCGTGGTGTCGAGGTCGAACCCGTCCAGCACTTTCGCGCAGCCCTGGAGTGCCAGGTGCAGGTTGTGCTTGACGTTGGTGATCGGCGCGTCTGCGCAGCCGACGTGCAGCACCTCGCGGCCGTCGCACAGGGACGCGAACACGTCGTTCCGGTGCGCGCCGCGCAGGCTCGAGGACACCGGCACCTTCTGCACGAAGAACGGATCGTGGCCGGCTTCGATCTTCGAGGGGCGCGGCGGGACCACGGGAACGGTCCGGGGACCCGAATCCGCCAGCACGATGCCGATCACGTCCTCCAGCGGGTAGTGCGCCGAGCGGCTGGCGATGTCGCTGCGCAGCCGGGCGCCTTTTTGGCGGCCCAGCGGATAATTCGAGTACAGGTCGCTGACGAAGCCGAGGTAATCCGGCAGCTTGGCATCGCGCATGCTGAACGAATTGCCGTCGTCGAGCAGTTCCGCGATGCCGCCGACGATGGTCGACAGCACCGGGATACCGGTCGCACCCGCCTCGAGCAGCACGTTCGGCACGCCGTCGCGCTCGCTGGTGTAGAGCAGGGCATCGTAGTCGGACACCGGGATGTCGTCGAATTTCCGGTAGCCGCCCATGATCTTCACGTTGGGCAGCACCTGCAGCGCGCCGAACAGCGCCTCCCCGCGATGGGTGCAGCACGACTTGTCGATGCCGCCATACACATGGATGCCGATCATGGGGAAGGCCACCGCGACGCCGATCAGGTCTTCCAGCCGCTTCTCGTCCGAGATGCGCGACGCCCACAGCAGCTTGCCGGCCGCCTGGTCGCGATGCCAGGCCGCCTGCACCGCCGGCGGATGGGTGACGACGGTCACCTGGTCCGCGCCGACCACGCCATCCTGGACCAGCTGGTCGCGGTAATACACCGAGTCGGTGAACACGCGCCGGGCCGCCATCCGGTAGGCCGGCTCCATGAAGCGGATGTACGAGAGCTTGCGTCCGTCCGGCAGCACGTTGTCGCCGAACGCGCTGATGTAGTAATCGGCGTTCGGCAACTGGGCGATCGCGGGCACGCACTGGAAACCCAGCGCCGAATTGATGATGTGGAAAGCCAGCCTGCGCTCGCCGAGCCGCTGGACGCTCTTTTCCAGGAAGCCGGGGCCCTGGGCACCGACGTTGGCGTGGATCTGCACGTTGCAGCCGAAGGATTTGAGATAGCTCTCGCCCCATGCGATGTTGTCGGAATCGACCCAGACCTCGATGTCGGCACGGCCCTGGGCTGCCTTGATCAGTTCCAGGGCGTGCTTTTCGGAGCCGCCGAACGACAAATGGGGGCACCACAAGATATAGGTTGTTTTCAAGTCGGATCTCCTTCTGAAGCGGGGCGGGGCAGGGGGGCTGGGATGGCGTCCGGTAATGGGGCCACAAGTGGGAAGGTTATTGCGCTACGGATACAAACGATACCATGGACGGTTTCGGCGGAACAAGCCGCGCCCCCTGTATACCGCGTTTGCCACGGCGGTTTGTTGTTTCTTGGCGGCATAATACGACCGCGCCGGGAGATACGTGGTCAGCTTGCCAAGAGCATGCGTGACTGCGGCGGTCCTGTCGGTCCGGCGCGCTTATTTAGGGTAAGATGCGCAGCCTCGCAAGCTTGCAACGACCACAGTAGATTAGGTATTTCGATGAGTAACGGAAAGCGCACATTGAGTGTCGCCCCCATGATGGACTGGACCGACCGCCACTGCCGCGTCTTCCACCGCCAGATCACCCGCCACACCTGGCTGTACACCGAGATGGTGACCACCGGCGCGCTCATCCATGGCGACGTCGAGCGCCACCTGCGCTACGACGACATCGAGCACCCGGTCGCCCTGCAGCTGGGCGGCAGCGACCCGGCCGACCTGGCCAGGAGCGCCAAACTGGGGGAGCAGTGGGGCTACGAGGAGATCAACCTGAACTGCGGCTGCCCGTCCGAGCGCGTGCAGAAGGGCGCGTTCGGTGCCTGCCTGATGAACGAGCCGCAACTGGTGGCCGATTGCGTCAAGGCGATGCGCGACGCGGTCTCGATCGACGTCACCGTCAAGCACCGCATCGGCATCGACTACGACCAGGAATACGGCTTCGTGCGCGACTTCGTCGGCACCATCGCGGATGCCGGTTGCCGCACCTTCATCGTCCATGCCCGCAACGCCGTGCTGAAAGGCCTGTCGCCCAAGGAAAACCGCGAGATCCCGCCGCTGCGCTACGAGGTGGCCTACCAGCTCAAGCGCGAGTTTCCCGACCTGGAAATCCTGATCAACGGCGGCATCAAGACCGACGACGAGATCGCGCAGCACTTGCAGCACGTGGACGGCGTCATGATCGGGCGCGAGGCCTACCATAACCCGTACCTGATGGCGAATTGGGATGCGCGCTTCTACGGCGACGATGCACCGGTCAAGACGCGTGAACAGGTGCTGGAAGCGATGATTCCCTATATCCGCGCCCAGCTCGACCAATACGGCCCGCTCGGGCTGCGCCTGAACAGCATCACCCGCCACATGCTCGGCCTGATGGCGGGGCTGCCGGGTGCGCGAAGCTTCCGCCAGACGCTGTCGGACTCGCGCAAGCTGGCCGCCGGCGATCCCGGGCTCCTGCTCGAAGCCGCCAGCCGCCTGCGCCAGGCTGCCTGAGTTTTCCCTTCCTGCCTCACCACGGACGGCGCCTTCAGGCGCCGTTTTTGTTCAAAATCCGCCACACGTCTTGTCCAGACATCCTTTCCTTCTGTAAATAACTTGTCCTAAAGCAAGAATAAATACATAATCTAAGTTCTTCTCCTTGCTATACCGTTAATCCTGTTGTGTTATCGAAACACTTTTGCTGCAAAGCATGTTTGTTATCTGCAACAGTGACATTTTGATTTATCCTGACGGAAATACACCAAGGTCATAAGGGAGATGACGGCGGTGAATGCGCGACGCGCGGCGCAGCAGGTCCCGGGCGAATTCGATCACTTGAACAGGGAAGAATAAGTAATGAATTTAGCAAACATGAAGGTCGGCGTGCGACTCGGACTGGGCTTTGCCCTGGTCCTGGTGCTGCTGGTGGTGGTGACTGTCGTCGGCATCGTCCGTATGGCGCAGATCCAGAACCGGCTCGACCATGTCGTGAGCGTGAGCAACGTCGTGACGCGCCTGGTGGTCGACATGCGCAACAACGTCAGCGAACGCGTGACCTCGCTGCGCACCCTGACCCTGATGACCGATCCGGCCGACATGGAGCCGGAACTGAAACGCTTCAAGGAACAGACCGCCAAGTACGACGCCCTGCAGCAGAAGCTGGCTCAGAAGTTCGCGCTTGAGGCCTCGACCGAGGAAAAAGCGTTGCTGTCCCAGATCAAGGACGCCGAAGGCGTCGCCATGCCGGCCATCGCCAAGGCCTCGGAACTGTACCTCGCCAACAATGCGATGGATGCGACCCGCGTGATGGTCAAGGAAATCCGCCCGGCCCAGAAGAAGTGGCTGGAAGCGCTGGACCAGCTGGGCCAGATGGAAGACAAGCAGAACGCCCGGAGCCAGGTGGAAGCCCAAGCCGCCTTTGCCGGCGCCCGCAACTTCATGCTGGGCTTGCTGGCCCTGGCCGTCGCCATGGGTGTGGCCGCCGCCACCTTCATCACCCGCGGCCTGCTCAAGCAGCTGGGCGGCGAACCGGACTACACCGCGAGGATCGCCGGCAGTATCGCCAACGGCGACCTGTCGATCGGCATCGACACCAAGGCGTCGGACAGCGGCAGCCTGCTGACCGAAATGAAACAGATGCGCAACAGCCTGGTCGACATCGTCAGCCAGGTCCGCCGCGGCACCCATACCATCACCACGGCATCGCGTGAGATCTCGGCCGGCAACGTCGACCTGTCCTCGCGCACCGAGCTGCAGGCCAGCTCGCTGGAAAAGACCGCCTCGGCGATGGAAGAACTGACCTCGACCGTGAAGCAGAACGCCGACAATGCCCGTGAAGCCAACCAGCTGGCCGCAACCGCGTCCGACGTGGCACGCAAGGGCGGGGAAGTGGTGTCGCAAGTGGTCGGCACCATGGGCGAGATCAACAGCTCGGCCAGCAAGATCGCCGACATCATCGGCGTCATCGACGGCATCGCCTTCCAGACCAACATCCTGGCGCTGAACGCCGCGGTGGAAGCCGCCCGTGCCGGCGAGCAGGGCCGCGGTTTCGCGGTGGTGGCGTCCGAAGTGCGCAGCCTGGCGCAGCGCTCGGCCGCGGCGGCCAAGGAGATCAAGACCCTGATCGGCGACTCGGTCGACAAGATCGGCCGCGGCAGCAAGCTGGTCGGCCAGGCCGGCACGACGATGGAAGAAGTGGTCGACAGCGTCAAGCGCGTCACCGACATCATGAGCGACATCGCCGCCGCCAGCGCCGAGCAGAGCGCCGGCATCGAGCAGGTGAACCTGTCCATCATCGAAATGGACGGCATGACCCAGCAGAACGCAGCCCTGGTGGAGCAGGCCGCGGCCGCCTTCCAGAGCCTGCAGGACCAGGCCGCCGAACTGCAGCGCGTGGTCAGCATCTTCAAGCTGGAAGAGGGCATGGAAGCCGCCGCCGAGCAGGCCGCCATCCGTCCCGCAGCCCCGGCGGCGGCGGCGGTTGCCACCGCGGTTGCCACCCGCGCGGTCGTCGCTCGTCCGGCCAAGCCGCAACTGAAGAAGCCGGAAACCAAACCGTCCGGCAGCGCCGCGCCGGCCACCGGCACGACCTCGACCTCGAAAAAGGTCGCAGCGGCCGCCGCCAGCGACGACTGGGAAGAGTTCTGAACCGAATCCGATTCGCATAGCGCCGTTCCAGATTGACCGAACGGCTCGTCAAACGCCGGTGGCGACACCGGCATTAAAAAAAACTGTGTTATTTAGGGGAAATAAAAATGTCCAATAAGAAATTTGCAGTCAGCCTGGTAGCAGCCCTGTTCGTGACCGGCTTCGCCGGCGCCGCCTTCGCCGCCGAAGTGCCGGCCAGCTTCGACGCGTCGAAGTGCAAGGTGGATTATCCGAAAGCGTCGCTGATGAACGAAGAGCAGGGCGTGACCTCGATGTCGTTCCAGGTGAATGCCGATGGTTCGGTGGCAGATTCGAAGTTGGAAAAGTCGAGCGGCTTCAAGGGCTTGGACAAGGCGGCCCTGAAAGGCCTGTCGGCCTGCAAGTTCAAGCCGGGCACCAAGGACGGCGCCCCGGCCCAGACCTGGACCAAGGTCGACTACGCCTGGAAGCTGGACTGATGCAAGCCGTCGTTCCCGCGCAGGCGGGAACCCATGAAAAAACCGGCCCATGAGGCCGGTTTTTTTTCGAGCCGGACCTTCTCGAGCTGGACTGTTACAGTCTCTTGTCGCCATGTTTCGATTGTAAGAACTTGCTTCATTTTTTCCGTGCGCGCGTCGGGCTCGCTATAGTGAGTCCAACACCAACCCAAAGGAGAAGCATCATGAAACGAATCCTCTGTGCCGCTGCCGCCGCCCTGATCAGCACCGCTGCCTTCGTGCCGGCGCAGGCCTTCGCCAAAGGTGACGTCGTCGTTATCCGTACCGCCCCGCCGGCCCCGCGCCACGAAGTGGTCCCGGCCGCCCGCCGCGGCTACGAATGGGCACCGGGCTTCTGGAACTGGAATGGCCACCGCTATACCTGGGTCAAGGGTCACTGGGAGCGCGCACGCAAGGGTTACGCCTACCACCGTCCGGAGTGGCGCCAGGGACGCAACGGCTGGGAACTGGACCGCGGCGGCTGGCGCCGTGGCGACCGTGACGGCGACGGCGTGCCGAACCGCTTCGACAACCGTCCGAACAATCCGAATCGGTCCTGAGTCATCGATGGGCTGACGAGCTGATCGGTTTCGTTGGCCTGGAAACCGTCGCCCCTGCGCAGGCAGGGGCCCGAGTGCTGCATGTACTGTCGAAACGCTGGCAAACGTGGGCCCCTGCCTTCGAAGGGGCGACGTTTACGCGTCAGCGATTTTTAACCAATCCGTCTCGACTCTCCGGCGCGCCTTGGCCGGATCATGTGGCCAGCAAGTCCCCACCGTCCGCAACCGGACCGCCCGGTCCTGCGCATCCACCAGGCACACTTCGCACACCATCGGCGGACCGGGCCAGCGCCCCGCAGTTTGCCTGCGCAAATTTTCACGGTCGAATTCCAGCGCGATCGTCGCACACTTCAGGTAGGCATCGGGAAACCTGTGGCGCCGCAAGCCCTGGCGCAGCCAGTCGCCATAGCGGGCGCGCAGCGCGCTCACGACGGGCGCGGCGTCTTCCTCGGCACCACCCCAGAGATCGAAGGCCAGCCGGGTCGATCCGCGCGACCTGGCCAGCGCATGCAGCATGCCGAGGGCCCAGTAGCCGTCCAGGTCGTTATAGCGGCTGATGAAGGTGTGCAGCAGGCCATAGGCCAGATCGTTGATCCTGGTGCGCCGTGCCATGGTGTCTCCCATGCGATGGCAAGCAGCTTAGCGCAACAATGGAAGCGGGCAAAGAAAAAGGGCCGCAGCGCGAAGCTTGCGGCCCTTGATCGGGATTCTTTGGGGTGGCTGATGGGACTCGAACCCACGACAACAGGAATCACAATCCTGGACTCTACCAACTGAGCTACAGCCACCACTGTCTTGCTTGTTTGTCGCGTTGTTGCTGCGACAGAACAAGATTATATAAGGTACTTCGCATTCTGGCAAATCTGAATTTGCCCAACCGTGCAGACGGGTCAGGTCGCCCCGAAATCCACTTCATGCACCGGCACGTCGATGCCGACCAGGGTGTTGAACGCGGCCGCCAGCGCGGCGGCGCTGGCACTGGTGTAGCCGTCCAGGCGCGCCGGTTCGCCGGCCTGTTCCCGACGCAGCAGCTTGCCGGCGTCCAGCAGGCGCACCAGCTGGCGCGCCACGGCGTCGCCGGTGTCGACCAGGGTCACGTCGCGTGCGCCCGTTGCCGCGATCACGCCCTCGATCGCGGCCCGCACCAGCGGATAGTGGGTGCAGCCGAGCACCAGGGTATCGGCGCCTTGTTCGAGCAGCGGAGCGATGTAGCGGCGCAGCAGCGTGTTGGTGGCCTCGGCGTTGCCCAGTTCGATCTGGTCGACCAGGCCGCGGCAGGGCTGCAGCAGGAAGGCGGTGCCGGTGGCGGCGCTGACCTGGTCGCGCAGCGCCAGGAACTTGGCGCCGGCCAGCGTGCGCTCGGTGGCCAGCACGCCGACCTTGCCGCTGCGGGTCGCGCCGGCCGCCGGTTTCAGGCCCGGTTCGACGCCGACGATCGGCATCTCGGGGAAGGTGGCGCGCAGCAGCTTCACCGCCGAGATGGTGGCCGTGTTGCAGGCCACCACCAGCGCCTTGGCGCCTTGCGCGATCAGGAAACGGGCGATCGCCAGCGAACGCCCGCCGATGACATCCTCGGACTTGTCGCCGTAAGGCGCGAAGCCGGAATCTGCGACGTAGAGCAGGTGTTCGTGCGGGAGTTGCGCGCGGATGTGGCGCAGGACGGACAGGCCGCCGAGGCCGGAATCGAAGATGCCGATGGGGGCGTCGTTGGGATGTGCTTGGGTGTTCATGAGGGGATGGTAACCCAGCATTGCAGCGTTGGGGAGTGGATGAAACTTGGGCCCCTGCCTGCGCAGGGGCGACGGTTCGACGACACGTGGCCGCGGATACGCCGCCCCTGCACAGGCGTCGAGAACGCCACTGGCATTCTCGACCCCAGGTTCAAACCGCCGTAAATCAGGCCGTCGTAACCGGAATACCCTTCAGCGACTCGATCTTGGCCGACCATTCCTTCGGGCCGGTGGTGTGCACCGAGGTACCGGTCGAATCCACGGCGACGGTCACCGGCATGTCCTGCACCTCGAACTCGTAGATCGCTTCCATGCCCAGGTCCTCGAAGCCCAGCACCTTGGCCGACTTGATCGCCTTGGAGACCAGGTAGGCCGAACCGCCCACCGCCATCAGGTAGGCCGACTTGTGGTTCTTGATCGATTCGATCGCCGCCGGGCCGCGCTCGGCCTTGCCGATCATCGCGATCAGGCCGGTCTTCTCGAGCATCATGTCGGTGAACTTGTCCATGCGGGTGGCGGTCGTCGGACCGGCCGGGCCGACCACTTCCTCGCCGACCGGATCGACCGGGCCGACGTAGTAGATCACGCGGTTGGTGAAGTCCACCGGCAGCTGCTCGCCCTTGGCCAGCATGTCCTGGATGCGCTTGTGCGCGGCGTCGCGGCCGGTCAGCATCTTGCCGTTCAGGAGCAGGGTCTGGCCCGGCTGCCAGGACGCGACTTCTTCCTTGGTCAGGCTGTTCAGGTCGACGCGCTTCGACTTCTGCGTGTCCGGGGTCCAGTTCACGTCCGGCCAGGTCGACAGCGCCGGCGGTTCGATGTACGACGGACCCGAGCCGTCCAGCACGAAGTGGGCGTGGCGGGTGGCGGCGCAGTTCGGGATCATCGCGACCGGCTTCGACGCGGCGTGGGTCGGGTACATGTTGATCTTCACGTCCAGCACCGTGGTCAGGCCGCCCAGGCCCTGGGCGCCGATGCCGAGCGCGTTGATCTTGTCGCACAGTTCGATACGCAGCTCTTCCAGCTTGTTCTGCGGGCCGCGCTGCTTCAGTTCGTACATGTCGATGTCTTCCATCAGCGACTCTTTCGCCATCAGCATCGCTTTCTCGGCCGAGCCGCCGATGCCGATGCCGAGCATGCCCGGCGGGCACCAGCCGGCGCCCATCAGCGGCACGGTCTTCAGCACCCAGTCGACCAGCGAGTCGGACGGGTTCAGCATCACGAACTTGGTCTTGTTCTCCGAACCGCCGCCCTTGGCCGCCACCATCACGTCGACGGTCTCGCCCGGGACCAGTTCCATGTGGACCACGGCCGGGGTGTTGTCCTTGGTGTTCTTGCGCTCGAAATGCGGGTCGGCCACGATCGAGGCGCGCAGCTTGTTGTCCGGGAAGTTGTACGCGCGGCGCACGCCTTCGTTGACGGCGTCGGTGATCGAGCCGCTGCCGAAACCTTCGAAGCGCACGCCCATGCCGATCTTCAGGAAGACGTTGACGATGCCGGTGTCCTGGCAGATCGGACGCTTGCCTTCGGCGCACATGCGCGAGTTGGTCAGGATCTGGGCGATCGCATCCTTGGCGGCCGGGCTCTGCTCGGCTTCGTACGCGCGCGCCAGGTGCTGGATGTAGTCGGCCGGGTGGTAGTAGCTGATGTACTGCAGCGCGGCCGCGACGGATTCGATCAAATCGTCCTGTTTGATGACAGTCATTTCGTTCTCGTTCAGGTTAGTGTTTGGTGGTGCTTGCGGTGTTGGACATGATGCGGTCGGTGTAGGCGATCGCCATCGCCGACAGCAGGAATGCGATGTGGATGCAGGTCTGCGCGACCAGCACCTTGACCTCGTACGCGTTGGCGTTGATGAAGGTCTTCAGCAGGTGGATCGAGGAGATGCCGATGATGGCCATTGCCAGCTTGGTCTTCAGCACCGACGCGTTCACGTGCGACAGCCACTCGGGCTGGTCCGGGTGGTCTTCCAGGTGCATGCGCGAGACGAAGGTCTCGTAGCCGCCCACGATCACCATGATCAACAGGTTCGAGATCATCACCACGTCGATCAGGCCGAGCACGACCAGCATGATGGTGGTCTCGTTGAGCTTGCTCGGTGCCGGCGCCCCCGGTACGGCCACGGCCTGGATGATGTGCTGCAGGGCGGCCTCGTTGCCCATCGCCGCGAACACCAGGTCCTTCAGCTCGACCCAGAAGTGGAACACGTAGACGCATTGCGCCAGGATCAGGCCAAGATACAGGGGGAGTTGCAGCCAGCGGCTGGCAAACATGAAACTGGCGAGGGCGGTGCGTTTTCTGACTGGGGGAGGGGAATGTGATTCGAGCATTCTGTAATGGTGCGCTGTAGGTAAAGCTTGTGAAGCGGCATCTGACAAGACAGCTGAGCATTCTACACCGGTCCGGCTTCGCTGGCTTGCCTTCGTCGATCGCCAAAGGTTGCTAAAATCATCCCAGGGATGCCGGGGATGCACCGCCAAAGTGCGTTGTAAGCGCTCAGTAAGCGTGTGCCCCTAAGGTATTGTGCAAAACTACTACTACCATGGAGACTAGTATGGCCGAGATCGAGACCAATCAGGAGCAGGGCGCATTGAACGAGCACCGCGTGTTCAACCCGCCCGCCGACTTCGCCGCCAGCGCCGCCATCTCCGGCATGGACGCGTACCAGAAGCTGTGCGACGAAGCCGCCAGCGACTACGAAGGCTTCTGGGCCCGCCTTGCGCGCGAGCACCTGGCCTGGCAAACACCGTTTACCCAAACCCTGGACGAGTCGGATGCGCCGTTCTACAAATGGTTCGCCGACGGCAAGCTGAACGCATCCTACAACTGCCTCGACCGCAACCTCGAGAACGGCAACGCCGACAAGACCGCAGTCATCTTCGAGGCCGACGACGGCAAGGTCACGAACGTCACCTACCGCGAACTGCACGAGCGCGTCTGCAAGTTCGCCAACGGCCTGAAGAGCCGCGGGATCAAGAAGGGTGACCGCGTCGTCATCTACATGTCGATGTCGGTCGAAGGCGTGGCCGCGATGCAGGCCTGCGCCCGCATCGGCGCCACCCACTCGGTGGTGTTCGGCGGCTTCTCGGCGAAATCGCTGCAGGAACGCGTGATCGACGCCGGCGCCGTCGCCATCATCACCGCCGACGAGCAGATGCGCGGCGGTAAATCGCTGCCGCTGAAAGCCATCGTCGACGAAGCGCTGGCCATGGGCGGCTGCGACACCATCAAGGACGTCATCGTCTACAAGCGCACCGGCGGCAACATCGCCTTCCAGGAAGGCCGCGACCTCTGGCTGCACGACCTGGTCGAAGGCCAGAGCGCCGACTGCGCGCCAGAATGGGTCGACGCCGAGCATCCGCTGTTCATCCTCTACACCTCGGGCTCGACCGGCACGCCGAAGGGCGTCCAGCACAGCACCGGCGGCTACCTGCTGTGGGCGGCGCTGACCATGAAATGGTCGTTCGACATCAAGCCGAGCGACGTCTACTGGTGTACCGCCGACATCGGCTGGGTCACCGGCCACAGCTACATCGCCTACGGCCCGACCGCGGTCGGCGCCACCCAGGTGATCTTCGAAGGCGTGCCGACCTACCCGCACGCCGGCCGCTTCTGGGAAACCGTCGCCAAGCACAAGGTCAGCATCTTCTACACCGCGCCGACCGCGATCCGCTCGCTGATCAAGGCATCCAACGCGGACGAGAAAGTGCATCCGAAGAGTTTCGATTTGTCGAGCCTGCGCCTGCTGGGCACCGTCGGCGAGCCGATCAATCCGGAAGCCTGGATGTGGTACTACAAGAACGTCGGCAACGAGCACTGCCCGATCGTCGACACCTTCTGGCAGACCGAGACCGGCGGCCACATGATCACGCCGCTGCCGGGCGCGACCCCAATGATCCCGGGCTCCTGCACGCTGCCGCTGCCGGGCATCATGGCCGCCATCGTCGACGAAGCCGGCGCCGACGTGCCGAACGGGCAGGGCGGCATCCTGGTCGTCAAGCGTCCGTGGCCGTCGATGATCCGCACCATTTGGAACAACCCGGACCGCTTCCGCAGCGCCTACTATCCGGACGAACTGGGCGGCAAGTACTACCTGGCCGGCGACGGCGCGATCCGCAACAAGGACACCGGCTACTTCACCATCACCGGCCGCATCGACGACGTGCTGAACGTCTCGGGCCACCGCATGGGCACGATGGAAATCGAATCGGCCCTGGTGGCGCATTCGGCGGTGGCCGAAGCCGCCGTGGTCGGCCGTCCGGACGACACCACCGGCGAAGCGATCTGCGCCTTCGTCGTGCTGAAGGGAGGCCGCCCGACCGGCGACGAAGCCAAGCAACTGGCCGCCGAACTGCGCACCTGGGTCGGCAAGGAAATCGGCCCGATCGCCAAGCCGAAGGAAATCCGCTTCGGCGACAACCTGCCCAAGACCCGCTCCGGCAAGATCATGCGCCGCCTGCTGCGTGTGCTGGCCAAGGGCGAGGACATCACGCAGGACGTCTCCACGCTGGAAAACCCGGCGATCCTGGACCAGCTCAAGGAATCCGCCTAAGAGCTAGCTGCTGCGTTACGGGTAGGGTGGACGGGTTTCCCGTCCACGCGTCCAACAAACGCATCTCCGACCCGACATCACGCCGCGCCCGGAATAGGTGCGGCGTTTTTCATTCTTCGCCAGGCCTGAGTCAACGTAGGGTGGGCACCCCGTGCCCACGCGAACGCCCGCATCACGCCGGCTCAAGCGTGGGCTCGCATCTCAGGCTACTAGCCTGAAATACTCCACTCTACGCCTCTTCTTCGCCAGGCTGCCTGAACAGCGCATCCAGCGGATTGGCCTTCTTTGGCGCCTCGGCCCCGCCAAACAACGCATCCAGTTCAGTACGCTTGCTCTCGCCAACAGCCCGCCCGCGCTTGCCCGCGAACTCCTCCTCGATATTGTCGCGGTAAAAACTCCACGCCGCCCCCGAGGTCGAAAACCGCCGCCACACCTCGCTGCCAACGCCGGCGTAATCGATGGCGCTGCCATCGTCGAACTCGACCCGCAGCACGCGCTCTCGCAGGTCGTAACCGATGGCGCGCAGCTTGCCGGCATTGATCTTCTTCATTTCCATGGTGGCTCCTTGAGGGGTGAAGATGCCGATGATACTGCGAACTTCACCGTCGTTCCCGCGCAGGCGGGAACCTATGCTGAGCCGGCCAGAACGCTCACGTCGACAGTTGCCAACGTAGGCAATGATGCGATGCTTGTCAGGATGCTCTTGTGCAGCCGAGAAAGCTTGTTATAATAGGCGGCTTCGCAGACATGCGAAAACCCATCAGGAGAGATGGATGAGTGGTTTAAGTCGCACGCCTGGAAAGCGTGTATAGGTTCATAGCCTATCGGGGGTTCGAATCCCCCTCTCTCCGCCAAGTATACGCAAGCCATTGATTCCACTCGGAATTCAGCATTCATGCGGGTTAGAGGACGGTCTTTCGATTACTCTACCGTATACATCGGATTAAAATGGTCCGATGACGAAGCAAATGGCCTACCCTCCAGGTAGGCTGGTCCGCAAGGACGGCAACATCCGATTCCAGTACCGGATTCCCAAAGACCTCCTGCAGCACTACCCGCGTCCCATCGTGTCCGAGAACCTCGAACATCGGACAAGACGCTCGCTGCTCGCATGATCCACGCACGCAGGGCGGAACTTGAACGGCAGTTCGAGCGTCTCCGCAGCCAGTCCAGGCGCAGGCACAGCGTCGAACTACGATAACTGACCAAGATGCCGGGAACATCGCAAGGGCTATGCTGGCGTCATCAGCACAGGTAGACGAAGAATTGCGGCACGAAGGGCAGATAGAGTTTCTCTCGCACCCTCCTCAGTTCGGACCCAGCGTGAGGACACCTGATAAGGATGCAGTTCGAATAGCTGCGGCAAGAGGCGATTACTGGGCATTCACGGATATCGTCAACGAGTGGCTCATGGATCATGGGTAATGGGTCATGGGTACGACTTGGAGCCGGGTTCGCCTGACTTCCGCAAAGTCGCCCGAGAGTTTGCCAAGGCCACACAGCAGAGGCTCGAAATCCAGCGCAGACGCGACGAAGGTGAATTCGTTGAGTCGCTGCTCGCACCGAAGGTTGAAGCAGAAAGTGCATCGTCCGTTCTGCCAGCTGGCCTGTCTATGCCAAGCCTTGGAGACGTCGTCAGCCACTTCTTAGACAATTACGACAAGACCGCTGCAATGTTCAAGAAGCATCAAGCCGCGCTTGGGCTGTTCCTTGAGTTCATTGGTAACGTTCCGGTATCTGACATCCGACAGATCGACATCGACAATTACTTTGCAATGTTATGTCGGCTTCCGCCGAGATGGCCCGATGAGGTTAGGCGCAAAGGCATCTCGGCCAAGAAATTGGCGGAGCAGGACCACGAAGTCACGCTCTCGCCGAAGACCTTTGAATACTCGTACATGGCATCCATACGGCCATTCCTAGCCGCTGCCATTGAATGATCAATGGACTGAAGGGAAGCCGAGATTGGTCACGCATGTTCGCAAGGAGCGCGGCGCAGGTTTAGCTAAGGCTAAAAAGGCAGAATTCCGCCGGTTGCATGGGAAGCTGATCTGTGAGCGCTGCGGCACAGATCCAGTGGTTGAGTATCAGAGCGAACACGGCGAAGCATGCATAGAGGTACATCACAACACGGTACAAGTGCAGGACATGGACGAGGGTCACATGACCACGCTCGAAGACCGGCAATGCCTCTGCGCGAACTGCCACAGGTTTGTGCACCGATTACTCAAATCCCAGTTTAGTTAAATTGGGGAAATGGCGTAGAATACAAGAACGCTAATACCTACTACGACAATGGCCCGCTCCAGAAACCAGTTCAGTATCGCCGAACTTTACTTAAGCTACCGCAAAGCTAAAGCCGAAGCATTTTACGAAAACACGCATTTTCACGCCACTGCATTCACTCGGTACGAACAGAATCTGCACGCGAATTTGACATCACTGCTCGCGAGGCTAAACGCCGATTCCGTCGACTGGTTTCTCGACTCCAACTTGATTGGGGATCACGCTTACCTTCCTAAATCTGTAGACGACAGTTCTTGGGATGAATTGTCAGATGGGCATTTTCGTGCTCTTAATCCGTTGGAAGATTGGAATAGGCGATTTGAGAAATCCAAAGCCCGTGCATCAGCTAGTTTGAGATTGGTCATCCGTCCAACCGTCGACTTTCAAATTATCTCTGCACTTTGGATTATAAAAGTTGGTCATAAATTCGATGCGGTGTTGGATGAAGACGTTTCATTTGGTAATAGACTGCGTCGTACACGCATTGTAGATATCGAGGGCGGGAAGAATTCAGTTTTAAATCTGAACACCCATAATCTGTTTGCGCCTTATTTCTCGGCATATCAGGACTGGCGCGAACGTGGTCTGTCGGCGATGGAAGGATGCCTCAATGAAGGCAAAAATATCCTTGCTGTCACGATGGATATCGAAAAATTCTATCATCGCGTTAGCCCGGATTTCTTGTTGCGCCCTGGATTCCTCCGAGCAGTTGGTATTGTCCTTGCAACCGATGAGAAGCGTTTTACTGAAGAACTTTTGACAGCAATAAAGACGTGGTATCGCACCACGCCAGACTACATAGATCGACCTGAAGGAGCAGTGCCGGTTGGTCTTTCTGCATCCAAAATCATTGCGAATGTTTTGCTTGCTAAGTTCGATGAGGCAGTTATCGGAAAAGTAAATCCGGTTTACTATGGACGATATGTCGACGATATTTTCTTGGTTCTAAGTGCAGAGAATCAAGATATGAGCGCTTCGAGTGTAGCCAGACGCTTGGTTTCTGCGTTGTCGCCAATGCTAAAAATCCAAATCGAGCCTGCTGGGCCACCCTCAATGATATTAGCGTTGCCTTACGCTAAGGATTCGAAACTGCGTTTCGCTGGCGCAAAACAAAAAATATTCTCTTTATCCTCCGAGCATGGGGCTGACTTAATCCACTACATCCGTGCTCAAATTCGGGCACAGTCAAGCGAATATCGTTTGTTGCCAGATGTTCCCCATAGAGCAAACGAGATGGCATCCCGTGCGCTCTTGGCTACTCCAGATGCTACGTTACAAGTAGATGCGTTAAGGAAGGCTGACGTTGTATCAGTTCGGCGGCTCGGGTTTTCTCTTCTTTTGAGCGACATTGAAACTTACGCCGTTGATCTACAACCGGACAAATGGCACGGAATCCGCGAAGAATTTTATGCATTGGCGCGCCGGCATATCGTTACTCCTACTGGATTCTTTGAGTTCTTCAGCTACGTTCCTCGTATTTTTGGTTTGATGCTTTCTTGCGGGGATTTCTTGGCCGCTAAAGCACTGGTCAAATCGCTTGTAAACACTGCCGAGGTATTATCGAAAACTACTACGGTTGGCTTGCGCACCGAAAAGAAGCGATTCAAACTTTGCTTGGAGCAATATTGTCATGCTCTCTTGCAAGCCGGATTGCAGGCAGCAAGTGTGCGTACGTCAAGTATTAACCCTAAGTACCTTAGTGCAATTCGGTCATTAAAAAAGCTTAGCGCGGAAATGCGTTTACCTAGCTCCGTGGAAAGTCTGGAACGGCAGGCCAAGCAGATCCTGCTCGCTGATTGGGCCCGACGTCCATACAAAGATTACTGGTATACCGATCAGCAGGAAGACGAACTTGGACCTCCTGTACCGCGACAATTCTCGGTTAGGCGGCAAATAAGACTAGGGGCAATACGCAAGTTTCGAAAAGTCGCTGTGCATTTGAAGAGCCCCCATTGGCCTGCCTTAGCGTTCCCAACACGCCCCTTAAAGGTGGATGAAATACCTTTGGTCGCGCCAAAAGTACTGCACGATCCTATGCTGTTTGAGCAAGCGATCAGTGTGCTGCGAGGAGCTCGTATTGGATCTGATGGAGAGTTAGGTTTTATTGGAACTCCTAGTTCAGCGAAAATTGTCGACTTTGTTGCCTCGGGGCGGGGGAAAGACTCTGTTCGTGTAGCAGTTACGAGCCGCGAAACAACGCACGAGCAGTGGGAGCAGGCAGCGTTAGGCCTACATGACCGGTGCTTGGAACGATACGAATTGTTCAACCGCTTGCTCAACAGGATATTAGGTGAGGAAAAACGGCCGGATTACATTGTATTGCCTGAACTGACTGTGCCCTTACGTTGGGCATTGAGAGCTTCTAAAAAACTTGCTGATAATAGAATTTCATTTCTTGCTGGTGTTGAGTATCACCGGGACCGATCTTCTAAGAAGCTGCGAAACGATTGCCTTGTATCGCTCACGACCCAATGGCCAGGATATTGGAGTCATGTGACTGTCCTTCAGTCAAAGTTTCATCCCGCACATGGCGAGCGAACGGGCTTAGCAAAGCTTCTTGGAAAGGGAAATTCAATGTTTGAGCCGATCGGTCTAGGAGCAATGCCAACGGTATATCAACACAATAATTTCTTCTTCTCTGTCTTGGTTTGCAGTGATTTAACGAATATTAGTCATCGTAACGATTTGCGAGGGCGTGTTGACGCATTGTTTGCTCTCGAATGGAATCCCGATACGAAAACGTTTGCTTCTCTGGTTGAGGCTACTGCCTCAGATCTTCATGCCTATGTCGTACAGGCTAATAACCGGCTATATGGTGATAGTCGCATTCGCGCTCCAATCATTCACGATTATGCGCGAGACGTTGTTCAAGTGAAAGGTGGAATTAGCGATTATTATGTTCTCGGTGATATCGATCACGTTCAGTTAAGAAGAGAACAGAAGCGAAAAAATAAAAACCCGAGATTCAAGCCCGTTCCGATCGGTTACAAGATATCATTAGGCCGAAAGGCGCAAGAATAATAATCTCGGTCGCTAAAGAAATAGAATTCGAGCTTCTTAATGCGATGGTGTAGTAACCGTCATGTCGGTAGTTAAGTATTTGAGCGATGAAATGTAATCTTTAATTTAAATTCTAATTTTGTGATGAATGACATGGACAATGATCGATGCTTTTTATGTGGAACGTTGAGTGATTCAATCTCGCAAGAGCATGTATTTCCAAAGTGGTTACAACATCGTTACAAACTTTGGGATCAGCGATTAGTTCTGTTGAATAATAGTATGATCCAGTATCGAAACCTGCGCATTCCCTGCTGTTCGATTTGTAACAATCAACCGCTATCGAGGCTTGAGGCGGTAATCTCGTCTGCAGTTGCCAGCGGCTATGAAGCATGTTTGGAAATTGATGATCATCTTTGGTACCTCTGGGCTGGAAAACTATTTTATGGTGTCTTACGTAAAGAATTGAGTTTGCCACTGGATCGGACCCAGCCACGTAACGGGGGGATCATTTCGGAAGCGGCGCTGAAATCTTTTGCAAGCCTTCAACTATTTCTGCAAGGAATCCGAGCTGCACATATATTCTCCGGTATGTCGCCTTATTCAGTACTTATCTGTAATATTCACGATCTCGGCCAAAAATTTAACTTCAGCTTCCGAGATAGTTTTCCGTACATGACACTCGCAATCAGGATGGGAGAAATTGGCATCATCGTTGCTTTCGAAGATGCGGGAATAACGAGCAGTAGTTTTGGGCGGTACGTTGCGAACGTCAATGGTAGGAAAATTCACCCTCTCCAATTCGACGAACTTTATGCAAAGGTTACTTACCAATTAAGTTTGATCACAGGTGGGCTCCAATACCTCACCTCCGAAACTAATTCTGACCGCCGGAAAACTCAGGTGTTTGACAATATATTCTTGCGTGACTGGTCGCAAGAATATTTTTCGACCGTTTTACGAGCCCATGTTTCCCAATGGCTGAGATCGACGGCAGATGATGTACAGTGGTTTGTGCCTCCTAATCTCGTACCTACATGGATGACGGATCCCGAGGGAGGACTGTTGCTGCTGCCATTGTCGACCTGGCAAAAGCAGAGCGGAGCAAATAAACTGATTTTATAACCTGAAGTCTGCAGTATTCTATTAGTTTGAGTGCTATATGCTCGATATGGAGACCCCCTGATCAGTATTCATCAGGGGATCGCCAACACATGATTACTTTTTCGGCTTTCGACGAGTTGCGCTAAAAAATGGACCTAGCCCGATTTTTGGCTGCGCAGCACGAAATCCTAATTGGAGATACAGCGAGCTTGAAAGAACGTCGTAGATCTTTGCGCGGATGTATTCGAGAAAGATTAACCTTTCCGAATTCGATATACTCCTCATTTCGGTACTCATCGAAACAGGTGTCGCATGAAGATGCTGACTAGCCAGCCGGAACAAAAATTCGTACTCTGCCTTCATTTGCAGCGACTTTGCGAATTCTGCGCTATTATGCTTTCGACGAATTTTTCGGTTGATCACTCCTTCAAACTGCTTGATCTCATTTTCTAATTTTGCCAGATCTTCCTTATAAGGCAAGATTATTTCATCCTCAACGATCTGTGCGTAGAGTTCATAGTTCCCGATCGCCGGCTTTCTATAAATCGAAAAGCTTTTGCTGAGCGACTTATCGAAGTCATCTATGAGTTTCTCGATTTCAGCTTCTCCAAGCCGCGGCTTGCCTAGCTTCACTCTCCTAGTTGCTTGCTTGAAAAGCATGAGACTAAATAGCGGTTGTATCTGTTTGAGCTGATCGATTTCATTTTGAAGATGTTCGATGACAGTCTCGTAATGGAAGCTTTTTCCTCGAAGCAAATGCTCATAATATTCTAGGGGATCTTTTTTTGGGTCGCAAAGATGTTTGACCCACATGATCGAATCGCAAAAATATCTTGCCTTTTGGGTTAAAGATAAGTTGTCTACGTTTGCGATATCTTCAGAACAAAATTCCAAGAACTTCGATAGCCCATCATGTACACCCACGAAACGCCAATAGAGTGCCGGCACTTCCCAAATTTTTAAATTTCGCGAATAATATTCGTTTTCGAGGGCTACCCGCTTATCAGATATTGCGCGTGTCGCTATTTGCAACTCCGCTTCCTTACTTTTAATTTCGTCAACGGTCTTCGAGATCAGTTCATTCACGTCCACTTTTTCACCTTTAGGTCAAATTTTGGGCTGCAGCGGTAATCAGTGTAGATGAACTGTTGCTCTCTCAGCAATCTATAGTCTTACGCAGAAAATTCACTTCACCGGGCAGGCACGGCAAGCGCATTGGCCAGCATAGATCTCGTCGACGCTGTTGGCCTCTTCTAGCCTGATGGGCTATAGCGTGGCCGCGTAGGCCTCGTACTCTTCCTTAGGTACGCAGCCTAGGGCACGTACATTAAGAGCCTATCCCAGTAGGAAGGGGGAAGCGAATGACGATGCATGGCGATCGTGGGCAAGGCGCGAGGAGGCCGCATGGCGCGCCATGCAACGACGAGCAACGCCGCCCACGTTCGCCAGGCGCGTCAGGCGCGACTCCGGCCTACTGGGATAGGCTCTAAGTAGCCCAAGTCTTTCGCTGTCTTGGTCAGGGCGGCTCGGAACAGGGCAGACACGCCAACGTAGTCGTCCCAGTTCTCGGTGAGTCAGTTGATGATGTCCTGGGCTTCGTTCACGGAACAGCTGGTGAGCGGGCACGCTCGATCAATGATTGCTTGACCGGCTGAGATAACTGTGTCGGAGCGAAGGGCCTAGGGCAGGGCGGAGGGATTTGCAACCAACAAACGGCACTGTCATAATGTGCACCGATGCCGTTCTAGACCGTATACATTTCCGTCTACAACAGCAGAGGTGACTGGGCTGAAACCCGCATGAATACTAGCTTTGGCGGTTTTTCCGGGGATTCCCCCTCTCTCTGCCAAGGATATAAGCCCCCTGACTTCAGGGGCCTTTTTATTTCCAGCCCACAGGTTTCCGCCAGTCGAACCCCCTTGGAAATATTCTAGGAAATTCCGAGCCAAGTTCAAATCATAATCAAGCATCCGGCCACAACAAAGATCGATGCACCTGCACCCCCGCCCAAGCCCCGTCGGCCACCGCCAGCGTCACCGAATGCGGCACCCGCGCCACATCCCCGCAGGCAAACACGCCGCTGATTGAAGTCTTCTTCTCCGCATCCGTCTTGACCTGAATGCCCATCGGCGTTTCCTCCAGCTCGCAACCCAGCGACGCCGCCAGCGGACTCGAAGGCGAGCAGCGCGGCGCCGCGAACAGCCCGGCAAACGCAAGACGCCGCCCATCGGCCAGGACGACATCGGCATGCCCATCGATCCGCTCGATACCGGTTTCGTCGATCGTGACGCCGCGCCGCGCCAGCGCCTGTCGTGCGTCCGGATCGAGCGAGACCCCGCCATGCAGCAGCAAGGTCACCTGGCCCCAGTCCGTCAGCATCTCGGCCTGGTGCGCCGACACCGGGCTGGTGCCGATCACGCCGATTCGCCCCTGGGCGAGTTCATAGCCATGGCAGTACGGGCAGTGGAAGATGCTTTGTCCCCAGCGTTCGGCCAGCCCCGGAACTGGCGCCAACTGGTCCGCCACGCCGGTGGCGAGCAGGAGCCGCCTGCCGGCATGCACCTGCCCGTCGGACGTCGTCACCGTGAACGCATCGCGCGTGCCTTCGGCGGCGACGGCGGTGCCGTCGCGCCAGGTCAGCGTCGGATAGGCTTCGAGCTGCGTGCGCGCCGTGCGTGCGATCTCGTCGGGCGGCACGCCATCCTGGCCGAGGAAGCCGTGCGAGTGGCTGGCGAAGCGGTTGCGCCGCTGGCCGGCGTCGATCACCAGCACCGTCTTGCGGGCCCGGACGAGCTGGAGGGCGGCGGCCATGCCGGCATAGCTGCCGCCGATGACGATGACGTCGTAGTGCATATCGTTTAGTTCCTTGATGAGCGCCAGGCCGCGTGGCGGCGCGCGAAATCGGCGGCCAGTTCGGCGAGCGTGATGTTCTGGAAGCGCTGCAGCAGCAGGGCTTCCGCTTCCGCGAAGGCGTCGTCGAGCGCGGCGTTGACGGATTGCTCGACCAGGCATTCGGGGTGTTCGTTGCGGCTGCCGATGGCGAAGACCGCCGGTTCGCCCAGTGCTTCGTGCAGCTGGCGCAGCGTGACGGCGCCGAGGTCGACGGCGATGCGCCAGCCGCCGGCGTGACCGCGGTCGGAGCTCACCAGGCCGGCTTCGCGCAGCAGGCCCATGGTGCGGCGGACCACGACCGGATTGGTGCCCAGGCATTGGGCAAGGTCGTCGGACGTCATCGGCGTATCGCGCTCCGCCATGTGGAGGAGGGCGTGCAGGACGGAAGAGAGGCGGCTGTCACGTTTCATGTAACTTAGTTTGTTACGTAAACGGCGGCGTGTCAAGTACCCGGGCCGGCCCGGCCGCCGGGGAGTGCCTCAGTGGCGCGTGCTTCCTTTGAGGTTCAGTCTTGTCGACGAATTGCCTACAATGCGTCTTTCGTCACACCACTTCGGAAAATTCATGGACCAAAACACTGTTGGCTCTGCGTCGAGCGTCAGGCAACGGCTGACCGTTCTCATCGTCGGGACCGTCATCGCGACCGTCGCCTTCGGCATCGGCAGCGTCGCCTTGTTCATGCAGGGCGAGAATGGCCGCGCACTGTTCTATGCGGGCCTGTGCCTGGTGAGTATCGTGCTAGGTGTGCGGACCTGGAAGGACAGGCAAAAGATAGGCATGAGCAAGGCACCAGACCAGGCGGGCTGACCGGTTTTGTGTCTGCTTTTCGGGCTGAGTTGCAAACTTAGGCACCGGCCTTCGCCGGTGCGACGGTTCTACTGTCAGCGGAAATCGACGAGCGCTGGCGTGACGGTTTTACTGTAAGCGGTTCTACTGTCAGCGGAAAATCGACGAGCGTCGGCGTAACGTACTGTGAGCGGAAAATCGACGAGCCACCGGTAGCGGCCCGTCCGGTATTACCTAGCCGCCAGGCAGCGCCGCGCCCGGCATCAAGCAGCCGCTTTCCTCGGCGGCAGCGGCGCTTCCTGCGCCACCAGCCCCTCGATGCGCACTTCTTCCCAGAACGCGGCCGGAATCTCGATGTGCATCAGCGTGGCGTTGCGCTTCAGGTGCTCCGGGCTGCTTGCCCCCGGAATCGTCGCCGCGACCACCGGATGCGCCACGCCGAACTGCAGCGCGGCGGCGGCCAGGTCGACGCCGTGCCCGGCCGCGATCTGGCGCAGCCGTTCGCGCTTCTGGATCTGCTCCTCTTTCGCCGGCATGTAGTCGTAGTGCGAGCCGCCGGCCAGGAAGCCCGAATTGAACGGGCCGCCCAGCACCACGTGCGCGCCGCGCTGTTCGCACAGCGGGAACAGTTCTTCCAAAGCCGTCTGCTCCATCAGCGTGTAGCGGCCGGCCAGCAGGAAGATGTCCGGGTCGGACAGCTTCAGTGCGCGCAGGCAGGGGTCGACCGTGTTCACGCCCAGGCCCCAGCCCTTGATGATACCTTCCTCGCGCAGCCTGACCATGCCTTCGAAGGCGCCGCCGGGGCCGGCCGCGATCTGGAAGTAATGTTCGAACTGGTCGCCCAGCGCGTCCGGCGACAGGTCGTGTACGTAGGCGATGTCGATGTGGCCGAGCGCCATGCGCTGCAGGCTGTCCTCGACCGAGCGGCGCACGCCGTCGGCGGTGTAGTCGAGCACGCGCTTGAAGGGCAGGGAATTGACGAAGGGGGCGGCGATCTCGCCAGGGTGCTGCGGATGCAGCAGGCGGCCGACCTTGGTCGACAGCGTGTATTCGTCGCGCGGACGCGCGCGCAGGGCCGCGCCGAAGCGGTGCTCGGACATGCCGGCGCCGTAGTGGGGCGCGGTGTCGAAGTAGCGGATGCCCGCTTCCCAGGCCGCGTCGACGGTCGCCTTGCCGGCTTCGTCGGTCGTGGTATGGTACATGTCGCCGAGCCCGGTGCCGCCCAGGCCCAGGCGCGTGATCGGTTGATAGCGCTGGTTCACTGTTGGTCCTTTCTTGTACATGGATGACTCATCCTACACCGGTGGTGCGGAGCGCATTGTTCGCTTCGATCGATTACACTGCCCGGCCGATTCCGACGACCTGAGCCACACCAGTGCAGCACGCAACCAATTTCCTTTCCCCCTCCTTGACGCGGGCGCGCCTGGCCGCCATGTCGGTGCTGTTCTGCAATGGCGTGATCTACGCGTCCTGGGGTACCCACGTGCCGACCATCAAGGACAAGTTCGACCTGTCCGACGCCAACCTGTCCTTGTCGATGCTGGCGGTGGCGCTGGGCGGGATCCTGATCATGGCCTGGGCCGGGCGCTGGATCGCGCGCGTGGGCAGCGCTTCGGCTTCGGTCAAAAGTGCGCTATTGATGTTCATGGCGGCCTTCGGCATCCTGTTGGTGCCGCAGTACGCGTTGCTGCTGTTCTGGTTGGCCCTGTACGGTGCTACCTCGGCAGTCAACGACGTCGCCGCCAACTCGCAGGGCGCGCTGATCGAGGCGGCGTTCGAGCGGCCGGTCATCGGTTCGCTGCACGGCAGTTTCAGCCTCGGAGGCATGATCGGCGCGTTGGTGTCCAGCGGCTGGCAGGCGATGGGGTGGCCGGACCAGTGGCACTTGGCTGTGGTGTGCGTGCTGTGCGCGGTGCTGATCCTGTCGACTTCGCGCTGGCTGCTGCCGGAGTCGGCGCACGTGCCGGCGAATGCTTTGCCGAACGATGCGTCGGCAAAGGATGGGCCGTCGAAGGATGGGGCGTCGAGCGATGCCGCGGCGAACCCCGCGCTGGCCGACGGCAAGCTCGCGCCCGGCCTCAAGCGCAAGCTGGTGGTGCTCGGCATGCTCGCCTTCCTGGCGCTGATCGTGGAAGGCGCGATGTACGACTGGACCGCGGTCTACATGCGCGAGGTGGCGCTGGCCACGGGCGGCTTCGTCAGCGCCGGCTATGCCGCGTTCTCGATCGGCATGGCGGCGGGGCGCTTCAGCGGCGATCCGGTGCGGGCGCGCTTTTCGGAAGGCGCGCTTGTCGTGGCGAGCTGCGCGCTGTGTTCGGTCGGGCTCGGCCTGGCGCTGCTGCTGCCTGGCGTCTCGACCGCGCTGGGCGGGTTCCTGCTGTGCGGACTCGGTACCGCCAACATCATTCCGGTGATGTTTTCGTCGGCCGGACGCATGGCGCTGGCCAGCGGCGGGTCGGCGTCGAACGGCCTGGCGGTGACGACGCGGCTGGCCTACATGGGCTTGCTGGTGGGGCCGGTCATCGTCGGCTTCATCGCGCACCATGCCGACTTGCGTACTGCAATGGCACTGACCCTGCTTGGCGTGCTGGCGATCGCGGCGGTGTCACCCAGAGTGTTTCGTTTCAGCCTCTAATTTGACTAATTGATATGCATAAGTGACTATTCGGTCACTAACCTCGTGTATCGTAGCAATGTCGGCAGTTCAAGATCACATGAGGGGATACGCATGAGAGCATTCTATTTCGCATTCGCCGCAGGAGTCTTCAGCATGGGCAGCGCATGGGCGCAGTTACTGGAGCAGCCTTCCGCACCGACGCTGCAGGCGGAAACGCCTGCGGCGCAGGCCTTCGGCAAGATCCAGCAGCCGTTTCCGCGCTCCTACATGAGCAACGAAACGGCGCCTGCCATCGACAACCTGCATCCGAATTTCCGCACCGACCCCAAGCTGGTCGGCGGCTTCGAGCTCACGCCCAACCTGGGCATCGAGGCCGGGTTTTCCAACCTGTACAGCCAAGGCTTTCACTACGTGGACGCGCGCCATGCCTACGAGCGCGCGGGTGCCCTCGGCAACCACGGCTTCGCCAGCCACCTGGCCGCCAAGGTCAGCGTGCCGGTGGACGACCGCCTGACCGCCTACGGCGCGGCGGGCGTCGCCTACAGCCTGCGCGAGTCGGCGGCGAAAGACAAGACGCTCAGGGACATCGACGTCGGCCCCTATGCCGGCGTGGGCGCCAAGTACAAGCTGACCGACAAGGCCTCGCTGAGCGGGGAATACCAGCTCCAGGGCGACACCGGCAAGAAATGGAGCAACGATACCAATGCGAATGGTTTTAGCGCAAAACTGAAGCTCGGCTTCTGAATCGTAGCCAGCCGCGCGCCGCCCATCATCGGCGCCCATGGGGGGCAATCGGATGATGGCGCGGCGACGGTCAGCCTCCGCCACCGCCCCAACCGCCACCGCCACCTCCGCCACCCCAGCCGCTACCGTTTCCGCCACCACCCCCACCATCGCCGCGCCCGCCCGCGCCACTCTGGCCGCCGGGTCCGCCGCGGAACATGCCGCGTCCGCCATTGCGGATGCGCTCATCCCCGGTCACGCCGCCGAACTGGTACGTAAAGCCGAGCGAGACCACGCGCGGCTGCGTGGTCGACACGCTGTGCACGCGCAGGTTTTCGTTCTCGATGAAGGTCTCGGTATCGCCGGTGCGGAACAGATTGACCACGTTCAGGTTCATCGCCAGGCGCGGCGAGAAGCGGTGGCGCCAGGAGAAATTGGTGGTGGTAAAACCGCTGTTGGTGCCCTGGCCGTTCAGCGACTGGCCCTGGCGGTTGACGTTCAGCTGCAGCGATTCCGCGCCGATCTGGTAGGCCAGGCGCAGCTTGACGTTCTCGCGGCGGTTCTTCTGCTCGAGCGGGCTGGCGTCGAGGTTGACGTTGGAAATGCGCAGGCGCTTTTCGTTGGCCAGCGTGGCGCCCAGGTTGGCCGACAGGCCTTGCAGGAACAGCTTGCGCACGTTGAAGTTCAGGTCGACACCGGTGGAATCGTTGGCGCCGAAGTTGACCGGCGAACTGACGATCACGTTGGGGTCGCTCGCCAGCGGGTAGCTGCGGTTGCCGATCACCGGCGCTTCGCGGCGCTTGAACAGGGTCACGCTGCTGTCGACGAAGTCCAGGTAGCGGTCGCGGTAGGCGAATTCGATCAGGTCGTTGTTCACCGGCTCCAGGTCCGGATTGCCCTGGCGCGCGCTGAAGTCGCTGACGTAGACCAGGTTCGGGTTCAGGTCGCGCTCGTTGGGACGCGCGATGCGGCGCGCCATGCGCAGCTGCAGCTGGGCCGAGCCGCTCAGGTCCTGGGTGGCGTACAGGCTCGGCAGCCAGTTCATGTAGTGATACTTGTCTTCCTGCTCCAGCAGCGGCTGGCGCACGTCCAGCTCGGTGTACTCGCCGCGGATGCCGGCCAGCACCTGCAGGTTGCTCGTGACTTTCTTGCTCAGGCTGGCGTAGAGGGCGGCGTTGCGGTCGTTCGATTCGAACTGGCTGATGCGGCTCGGCACCGGCTCGTAGGCGCCGCTCAGCGGGTTGACGGCCAGGTAGCCGGTGTCGTTGTCGTTGCGGCTGTCCGCGACCTTGGCGCCGGCCTTCAGCGACCAGGTTTCCCACAGTACCCTGGTGTAGTCGACCGAGAGGTCGAGGATGCGGCTGCGGCGGCCGGTGGCGCGCCGGCTGTCGGTGAAGTAGCGGGCCGGGCGCAGGCGGTAGTCGTAGAAGACTTCGTTGTCCGAATCGTTGTCCTGGCCGGTGTAGCGCAGGTCGAACTTCAGTTCTTCGCCCGGTGCGCCGCTCTTGTGGCTGTACGAGGCGCCGAGGCCGAAGTTCTCGGCCGGGGAGGCGCCGTGCGAGCGGTAGGTGTAGTCGGCGGTCGGCGCCAGCGCCGGGCCGAACAGCTGGGTCAGGTTGGTGTTGTTGCTGTCGTTCCGGTTCTTCGAATAGCTGACGGTGGCGCCGGCCTGGTCGCGCTCGCCGACGTTGTAGGTCAGGGTCGAGGCGAAGCCGACCGATTTCGATTGCCCGTTGCGGTCGCTGCGGGTGTCGTTGCCGCCGATGACGTTGCCCGTGGCTGGATCCAGGTCTTCGCGCTGCGATGCGCCGTGGCTGGTGCGCTCGAACTTGCGCACGTACAGGTTGCCGCTGATGGAGTAGGGGCCGGCCGCGTATTCGCCGTTGACGCCGGCGTTGTAGCGGTCTTCGCTGCCCTTGTTCAGGTTCACGGTGGCGCGCGAGCCGGCCTTGCGGGTGCGCTTCAGCACCAGGTTGATGATCGGGCCGCTGCCGCCTTCGTTGCCGAACTCGGCGCCGGGGACGTTGATCACCTCGATCGATTCGATGTTCTCGGCCGGGAAGGAATTCAGCGCGTCGCCGCGGTTCTGGCCCTGGAACTGGGCGTCGCGCTTGCCGTTGACCATGATCTGCACGTTCTGGTTGCCGCGCAGCGCCACCGTGCCGTCCTGGTCGACCGTGACCGCAGGCACGTTGTTGAGGACGTCGGCCGCCGAGGCGTTGCTGACGCTGATATCGTTCTTCGTTTCATACACGTCGCGGTCGACCTTGTTGGTCGGGCGCGAGGCGACCACTTCGACGGTGGCGACGTCGTCGCCGGTGCCGGCTTCGGAGGCGGCCTGGGAAGCGGACTGAACAGCAGGCCGGGCAGCGCCGGCGGCCTGGCCGCCGGCCGCCGAAGGCGCACCCGCGGCCGGGGCGGCGCCAGGTCCCGTGGCCGCAGCCGGCGCCGGGCGCTGGGCCGGCGGCGTCTGTGCTACCGTCTGTGCGAACAATGGTTGGGCAACGAAACAGCCGAGGACGAGGGCGGGCAGGACCTTGAGCGCCAGTGTGCCCTGGCCGGCGGCTGGACCGGCGGAACGGAAATCAGTCATGGATAGGAACAGGTCGATCGCGGGTTATGGGTGTCGTGGCGGAGATTCGGGCGGCCATCTGGCCTGGAAACTTAACGCGGCTGCGCCCGCTAGGATGACAGGGCTGCAAGACAATCACAAGGTTGATATCGCGTCAATACGTCGCCAAAGCCACAGCCCGGCCCGGCGATCCCTGTCCGCATGCGAGAAAACGCGTATATCGCGAAGGCCTCGGCCGGGTGGATATTCGTGGCGCGCCCAGCAGGATCGGTGATTCAAGGCTAATATTCATGGTTTATACATAATGCGAGCGCGCCGTTTTGCGCTCGCCCACTGCCCCACGGCAGCTGGCGCACGGCACAGGAGAACAAGATGAGTACCGAAAGCAGTTTGAACGACACCAAAGATACCCAGTTGCGCGCGGATGCGCTCGAGTATCACCGCAGCCCCGTGCGTGGCAAGATCGAAGTGGTGGCGACCAAGCCGCTGTCGAACCAGCGCGACCTGTCGCTGGCCTATTCGCCGGGCGTCGCCTACGCCTGCGAGGAAATCGCCGCCGACCCGGCCATGGCGGCCGAGTACACCTCGCGCGGCAACCTGGTGGCCGTGATCTCGAACGGCACCGCCGTGCTGGGCCTGGGCAACATCGGCCCGCTGGCATCCAAGCCGGTGATGGAAGGCAAGGGCTGCCTGTTCAAGAAATTCGCCGGCGTCGACGTGTTCGACCTGGAGCTGGCCGAGAACGACCCGGACAAGCTGATCGAGGCCATCGCGATGCTGGAGCCGACCGTGGGCGGCATCAACCTGGAAGACATCAAGGCGCCGGAATGCTTCTACATCGAGAAGAAGCTGAGCGAACGCATGAACATCCCGGTCTTCCACGACGACCAGCACGGCACCGCCATCATTTCCAGCGCGGCGCTGCTGAACGCGCTGAAGGTGGTCGGCAAGGACATCGGGCAAGTGAAACTGGTGGCTTCGGGCGCCGGCGCCGCCGCGATCGCCTGCCTGGACATGATGGTCAGCCTGGGCGTGCAGCAAAAGAACATCTTCGTCACCGACTCCAAGGGCGTCATCTGGCAGGGCCGCGAAGCCAACATGGAAGCCAACAAGGCGCGCTATGCGCAGGATACGTCCGCGCGTACCCTGGCCGACATCGTGAACGGCGCCGACGTGTTCCTGGGCTGCTCCACCGCCGGCGTGCTGAGCGCCGAGATGGTCAAGACCATGGCCGAGCGTCCGGTGATCCTGGCGCTGGCCAATCCGGAACCGGAAATCCGTCCGGAAGTGGCCAAGGCCGCGCGTCCGGACGTCATCATCGCCACCGGCCGTTCGGACTACCCGAACCAGGTCAACAACGTGCTGTGCTTCCCCTACATCTTCCGCGGCGCGCTGGATTGCGGCGCGACCCGCATCACCACCGAGATGAAGCTGGCCTGCGTCACCGCGATCGCCGACCTGGCCGAAGCCGAAGCCAACGACGCCGTGGCCGCCGCCTATGCCGGCGAGGACCTGAGCTTCGGCCCCGACTACATCATCCCGAAACCCTTCGATCCGCGCCTGATGGGCGTGATCGCGCCGGCGGTAGCGAAAGCGGCCGCCGAATCGGGCGTGGCCACCCGTCCGATCGCCGACATGGACGCCTACCGCGACCGGCTGGCCCAGATGATCTACCACACCGGGTTCTTCATGAAGCCGGTGTTCGCCAAGGCCAAGGCCAACCCGCGCCGCGTGGCGTATGCCGAAGGCACCGACCAGCGCGTGCTGCGCGCGGTGCAGACCGTGGTCGACGAAGGCATCGCCAAGCCGCTGCTGATCGGCGCCGCGGCGGAGATCGAAAAAGCCGTCAAGCAGTCCGGCCTGCGCCTGAAGCGCGACGTCGACTACACCGTGGTCGAAGCGGAAGGCGATACCACGCTGCAGGGCACGCGCCTGCTGAACGACGGCAGCGTCGACGCGCTGATCTGCGGCATGAAGGGCAACTACGACAGCCACCTGGTGCACGTGCAGAAGGAGATCGGCACCGCCCCGGAAGCCGGCGTGTTGGCCGCGATGAACGCGCTGGTGCTGGACAAGCACACCCTGTTCATCACCGACACCTACGTCAACGATGCGCCCTCCAGCGAGGAACTGGCTTCGATCACGCGCCAGGCCGCCGGCGTGATGCGCCACTTCGGACTGGAGCCGAAGGCCGCGCTGCTGTCGCACTCGATCAACGGTTCGTCCGAGCGCCCGTCGGCACGCCGCATGCGCGAAGCGGTCGCGCTGCTGGCCAAGGATGCGCCCGAGCTGGACGTGATCGGCGAAGTCCACGGCGACGCCGCGCTGTCGGAAGACATCCGCCGCCTGTACATGCCGGAAGGCGGCTTCAGCGGCAGCGCCAACCTGCTGGTGATGCCGTCGCTGGATGCGGCCAACATCCTGTTCAACGTGCTGAAAGTCGCGGCCGGCAAGGGCGTGACCGTCGGCCCGATCCTGCTGGGCGCGGCCAAGCCGGTGCACATCCTGAGCCCGAGCGCGACCGTGCGCCGTATCGTCAACATGACGGCGCTGGCCGTGGCGGACGTGCGCTGAGCGGAAGCCCTGGTACGTAATTAACCGTCGTTCCTGCCTTCGCAGGAACGACGTTTTCAAGTACGTATTCGTGGTTACCGCAGTACGCCCATCCAACCGTCACGCTCCCTCGTCGAGGCGTGATCTATAATCGAAACATGTACAAGACGACAAGACATTGGACAAAGTACGCCTGGATCGCCTGCCTGGCCATCCTGTTCAATGTCTTCGTCCCCGTCGTCTCCCACGCGCTGAACGCATCCTCCGGGTCTTCCCCGGCGAAGATGGAAATCTGCACCGCGATGGGCATCGAAATGCTGCCGATGGCGCTGCCCGGCGACTCCGGCGGCCACTCCGACGGCGACAAGCTGCTCAAGAGCCTGACGCATTGCGGCTATTGCGCCACCCACGCCGGCTCGTTCGGCCTGCCGCCCCAGCCGGCGGCCGTGTTCGCCGTGATCGGCGGCCACGATGTCTTCCCCCCGCTGTACTACAGTTCCCCGCGTCCACTGTCCGCGTGGTCGCCGGCGCAATCGCGCGCACCCCCTGTGACGGCCTGACCCGAACGATCGCGGTTTGCACTGAAGTGCATCGCACCGCAACGCTCCCGAGCATCGACGATTCGCCATGCGCCTGTGTCCCAGGATGCGCATGCCGGCGCCCGCTCGCTTGTCCGCCCCACAGGAACCACCATGAAAACAGCCCGCAAAGTGCTGACGCTGAGCGTCATCGCCACCGCCATGTCGTCCGCATTCGCCGATGACGCCGCCGCGCCCAGGATCGACACCGTCGTCGTCCGCGGCAGCAACCCGAGTTCGCTGCCGACCCAGATCCCGACCACGATCGAAGGCATCGGCCGCGAAGAGATCGCGCGCAGCATCAACGCCCTCGATGCCGAGGATGCCCTCAAATACCTGCCCAGCCTGCTGGTGCGCAAGCGCTACAACGGCGACTACAACCACGCGGTGCTGTCGACCCGCGCCTCCGGCACCGGCAACAGCGCGCGCTCGGCGGTGTATGCCGACGGCATCCTGCTGTCCAACTACCTGGGCAACGGCGCCAGCTTCGCGCCGCGCTGGGGCATGGTCAGTCCCGAAGAAATCGAGCGCGTCGACGTGCTGTACGGCCCGTTCTCGGCCGCCTACGGCGGCAACTCGGTCGGCGCCGTGGTCGACTACGTCACGCGCATGCCGACCCGCTTCGAGGCGCACGCCAAGTTCTCGTACTCGCGCCAGCCCTTCGAGCTGTACGGCACCGACACCACCTACAACGGGCGCCAGGGCAGCATGTCGCTGGGCGACCGCGTGGGCCGCTGGTCCTGGTACCTCGACCTCAGCCGCGCCGACGGCGAAGGCCAGCCGCTGACCTTCCCGACGCGTTATCCATCCGCCGCCGCCGCCTCCGGTGCCGGCATCCCGGTGACGGGCGCGGTGCCGGGGCAGGACCGCACCTGGCGCGACTGGCTGATCCTGGGCGCGGCGACCCGGTACCACACGGTGCAGGACCACGTGAAGGCCAAGCTGGCCTACGATTTCTCGCCGACGCTGCGCGCCACCTATGTGTTCGGCGGGTGGAAGAACACATCCGAGGGCCGGCCGCAGTCCTACCTGCGCGATGCCGGCGGCCAACCGGTCTACGGCGGTACGGTGAACATCGGCGGCCGCGCCTATGCGCTGGCCGCGACCGACTTCAACCAGTCCAACGAAAGCCTGCGCCACGTGATGCACGGCCTCACCGTCAAGAGCAACACGAAAGGCGTGTTCGACTGGGAAGTGGCGGCCAGCCTGTACGACTACGACAAGGACAGCCTGCGCGCGCCGACCGTCGCCTTGCCGGCCGCGGCGAATGGCGGCGCCGGGCGCATCGTCAACGGCGGCGGCACCGGCTGGAACACCTTCGCCGCCAAGGGCACCTGGCGGCCGGAAGGGGCGGCCGCGCACGTGGCCGAATTCGGCTACCAGCGCGAAGCCTACAAGCTGCGCAGCATCGAGAACGCCACAGCCGACTGGATCGGCGGCGCACCGGGCGCGCGCAACCAGGCCTTCCGCGGCCGCACCGGCATCGACGCGCTGTACGCCCAGGACACCTGGAAGTTCGCACCAAGCTGGAAGACGGTGCTGGGCCTGCGCTACGAGCGCTGGCACGCGCGCGACGGACAGACGTCGAACGCCACCACGACGGTGGCGCAGGGCAGCCGCCACGAAAGCCATTTCTCGCCCAAGGCGGCGCTGGCCTTCCAGGCCAACGACGACTGGACGCTGAAGGCGTCGCTGGGGCGCGCGGTGCGCATGCCGACCGTGTCCGAGCTGTACCAGGGCGGCATCAACGGCGCCGGCGTCCTGATCAACAATGATCCGGACCTGAAGCCGGAACGCTCCTGGACCGGGGAATTGACGGCCGAGCGCACACTGGACGGCGAACAGATGCGAGGCCTGCTGCGCCTGACCGCCTTCGGCGAGCGCACCCACGACGCGCTGTACTCGCAGACCAACGTGCTGGTCACCCCCAACGTTACCAACGTGCAGAACGTCGACCGGATCGGTACCAAGGGCCTGGAGCTGGCCTGGAACGCCACCGATGCCGGCCTGCGCGGCCTGGACCTGAACGCCAGCACCACCTGGACCGATTCGAAGATCGACCGCAACGACAAGTTCCCGGCCAGCGTCGGCAAGTGGCAGCCGCGCATTCCCGAATGGCGCGCCACCGGCCAGGCGACCTACCGGGTGAACGACCGGCTGGCGGCGACGCTGGCGGCGCGCTACAGCGGCCCGCAATACTCGACGCTGGACAATTCGGACCCGAACGGCTTTGCCTACCAGGGCGCCAGCAAGTACTTCACGGCCGACATGCGCGTAACCTACCGCATCGACCGCCAGTGGAGCGTGGCGCTCGGCATCGACAACCTCAACAATTACCAGTACTGGAACTTCCACCCCTATCCGCAGCGCACCTATGTCGCCGAGCTGAAGTTCGATCTGTAAAGGAAGGCAGACCATGCATACGACTTCCCTCCATGCGCGCCGGCGCAGCCTGTTCTGGCGCATCCACTTCTGGGCGGCGCTGATCGCCTCGCCGTTCGCGCTGGTCGCGACCCTCACCGGCCTGCTGTACGTGTTCACGCCGCAGATCGAGGCCACCCTGTACGGCCACCTGGAGCGGGTGACACCGCCTGCGGGCGCCGCGCCCCTGCCGCTCGATGCGGCGGTGGCCGCCGCGCGCCGCGCGGTGCCGGCCGGCCTGGAGATCGCCACCGTGGTGCCGCCGGCCAGCCCGCGGGATGCGCTGAAGGTGGGCTTCGCGCCGCCGTCGCGCGCCGCCGGCGAGCATGCGAATCACGCGCCGCAGCCGGCGTCGGCCGTGCCGGCCACAGCGGCCGCACCGGTACCGCGGGCCGCGGCTGCCGCCAGGCGCACCGTCTTCGTCGATCCCTACGATGCGCGCGTGCTCGGCACCCAGGTCGACGAAGACCGCTTCAGCGAATGGGCACGGCGCCTGCATTCGCGCCTGCTGCAGGGCGAATCGCTGCGCTGGATGATCGAGCTGGCGGCCAGCTGGATGCTGGTGATGCTGTTGACCGGGGTCTGGCTGTGGTGGCCGCGGCCGGAACAAGCCAGCCAGCCGGCGCTGCCGCGCGCCGGCGTGCGCGGGCGCCAGGGCTGGCGCCAGTGGCACGCCTTTCTCGGTGTGCTGCTGGGCGTGCTGAGCCTGGTGATCATCCTGACCGGGCTCACCTGGAGCAAGTACGCGGGCAGCCAGGTGCGCAGCGCGCGCGACTGGGCCGGCCAGGCCTCGCCGCAGGTGCCGGCACACCTGCATTCGATGCCGACCGGCGGGCCGCGACTGGGCTGGCAAGAGGCTTGGCAGCGGACCCGGGCGCTGGTGCCGGGCGTGCCGGTGGTCCTGACGCCGCCGCGCGGCCCGCACGGCGTCTGGCGCGCCGGTTCGGCCGACCGCCGTCATCCGGCCGACCGCTTCGACCTGGTGCTGAACGCCTACGACGGCCAGGTGCTGTACCGGGCCGGCTGGGAACGCCAGACCGCCTTCGGCAAGGCCACCGCGGTCGGCATTCCCTTCCACCGGGGCGAGCTGGGCCTGTGGAACCAGGTGCTGTTGTTCGTGTTCGGCGCCGGGGTGCTGTTCTCGCTGCTGTCGGGCTGGGTGATGTTCTTCAAGCGGCGGCGCACCGGCCGGCTCGGCTTGCCGAAGCTGCTGCCGGGCGCCTGGCGTTCGGCGCCGACGTGGGCGCTGCTGTTGGGTGCGGGCCTGTGCGTGCTGATGCCGCTGCTGGCGCTCAGCACGCTGCTGCTGGCCGCGGTCGAGCTGGCGCTGGGACGGGCGCGCAACCGGGCCGCCGCAATGTGAAGGGAATCAGGCGCGCGTCTGCTGGCGGCGGTCGCGCTGGCGCCGCGCTTCCGGGCAGCGCACGTTCCGGATCAGGATCTCGGCCGGCACCCGGCAGCTTTCCAGATAGCCGAGTGCGAACTTCAGCCCACGCGTCTCCGCCAGGAACAGCGCGTACTCGACATTCATTCCCGTTTCTTCGTCGACTCTTCTTTGTGACATGGGTCCGCCTGCAGCTCGATAAATATAGAACATGACAACGCCAAATGGGATTGTCATGTTGTCATTCTATATTTACTGGCAGCGTGGACGGAATGATTATGTTAACAATTGTTACGGCTGTCGCGGCCGATCCACATTCACCGATCTCAGCCGCGCCGGCGGCGCGCCATCAGCAGGCTGGACATGCACAGGGCCGACAGCATCAGGGCCGCCGTCGACGGCTCCGGCACTTCCGCCGTGATCGAGAAGGTGTCGCCGGCGCGCAAGCCCTCGGTGCTCAGCAGCCAGTCGGCGGCACCGTTTTCCTCCAGCGGATTACCGAAGTGGAACTCGGCCCATTCGGGCGAGCTGAAGCTGATGCTGGCATAGTCGCTGCCATAGCCGACTGAACCGAGCGTGCCGAAGGCCGGGGTGACGCTGCCGGCCTGGGCGAAGCCGATGCCGTCGAGCCTGAAGTCGAAGCCGTTCAGCGCGGCGCCGCTCAGGTTGCGCACGATGGCGTTCAGGCTCAGCGGGCCGAGCAGGTCGCCGGCTTCGACGGTGAACTCGAGGCGGGTCGAGGCCAGGCGTGCCAGGTCGAGGTCGAACGCGACCTGGCCCGGCGCGCTGTAGCTGGCGACGGTGTTGCCGGCGGCGCCGGTGCTGGTGGTCAGGATGGCGGCCTGGCTGGCGCCGCAGAAGACCAGCGCGGCGACAAAGGCGATTGCGTATTTGGATTGCATGATGGCTCCTGGAAGGGCTTACAGCGGGCCGAGCGCCCACGGACCCGAGATCGCGAAGGTGATGCCCGGGGTCTGGATGTTGACGAACAGGTAGCGGCCGGTCGGGTCGAAGCAGCAGCCGGCGAATTCGTTGCCGCGGTGGTCGCCGGCCAGCGAAGTGCGCTTGCCCGCGCCCTGCAGCTGGGCGCCGTTCAGCACCACGTTGTTCTTGGCGAAGATGTAGGCGTCGCCGCCGCCGGTGATGCCCATCAGGCGCTGGCCGAAACCGAAGCTGTCGGTGGTGGCGCTGGACGCGTCCTCGCAGATCAGGATCGCGTTGCGCGGGCTGACCGTCAGGTTGTCGCCCATGTTGCCGACCGTGGTGTTGGGGCTGGCGTAGATGCAGCGCATGACCTGGGCCGCCAGGTCGAGTTCCCAGATGGCGCCGCGCGAGATTGGGCCGCCGGCGGTGTCCATCACGAACATCTTGCCCTGCGCATGCCAGATGCCTTCGCCGCGGTTCATGCGCAGCGCGCCCTGCTGCCAGCCCTGTACGAAGGGGCCGGCGGCACTCGTGATCGCGATGCCGGTCGGGCCGGTGGCGTTGCCGCGGTTCTGGTCTGGGTTGGCGACGGTCACCCATTCCAGCTCGTAGGTGTCGCCCACGCGCGCGCCGGCGATGTTGGCGTTGACCGTACTCTTGGCTTTCGCCATCTGCAGCACGCCGCCCATGGCCAGCATGCCGTAGCCGCTGGGACGGATGTCCGGCATGTAGCGGTAGAAGCCGGACTTGCCGGACTGGTCCTCGGTCATGTAGACGAAGCCGGTGACCGGGTCGACCGCGGCCGCCTCGTGCGCGAAGCGGCCCATGCCGACGATCGGCTGGCCGGTGGTCTGGGCCGGGTCGGAAGACACCTCGAACACGTAGCCGTGCTTCTTGCCCGCGCTGCTGACGGCGTCCGAGCCGATTTCCTCGCAGCTCAGCCAGGTGCCCCAGGGCGTGATGCCGCCGGCGCAGTTGCCGTCGGTGCCGCCCAGGCTCGGCGTCACGCTGACCCAGTTACCGTCGCGGAACAGCAAATTGGTGGTACCGCCGCCGACCTGGGTGGTGCCGGCGCTGTTGAAGCTGCTGTCGTAGACGCCGTGGGCGTCGATGAAACTGGCCGGGCTGACGGCGTGCACTTCGTGGTTACGCACCAGCACCAGTTCGCTGCTGCGGCCGACCTTGCGCGACACCACCACGCCCATGCCGTCGTGGGCCGAGGGGCAGGGCTTGCCGTTGCTCATCAGGTCGCCGGTCCAGCCGAAGCTCTTGTAGGTGAAGCCGGCCGGCAGCTGCAGCAGCGGCAGGCCGGTGGTCATGTCGTTTACCGGCGCGATCGGGCCGTAGGGGCTGGTCACCAGCGCGCTGGCGCCGTTGGTGACGGCGGCGGCTTCCTTCGCCTGCAGGGCGGCGAAGGCGGCGACGAAGGGCAGGGTGGATGCGCCGGCCATGCCCTTGAGCAGGTTGCGCCGCGATGATGAAATATCCATGTTTGTCATGCTGAGCTCTCTTCAAAAGCGTACCGGGGCGGCACGGGCTCATGCATTAAAACAAACAAAAACTACGGCGCGATGACAGTAAAATGACAAGTTTTGGTGGTATGAGGGCCTCAGCGCCGTTCCGAAAAGCGCTCCAGCCAGGCGCGCAGCGGCTGCGCGGCATCTTCCCAGCGCGCCTCCAGCATCAGCGCGTGCGCCAGGCGCGGCACCAGGGTCGGCAGCACGCCGTAGTAGGCGGCGGTGCCGCGCACCGCGTTCACGCCGATGAAACGGTCCGACTCGCCGCCCAGCACGAACATCGGCGGCGCCTGCCAGGGTGCGGGTGCGAACGGGCGCCAGCCCTGCAGTTCGACGCCGACGTGGCGCGATTCGCCGTGCACCCGGGCGACGAAACGCGCATAGGTGGCGTCGGGCAGGTCATCGGAAAACAGGTTGCGGCGCATGATGGCCGGGTCCAGGCCGGCGGCATTTTTGCCGTCCAGGCGCAGCAGCTGGTGGAACAGGTCGGGCGAGGACAGCAGCATCTGCCAGGCCGAATACGACAGGCCCCAGGGCGGCACCGAGGCCAGCAGGGCGGCGCCGGCGGCCTTGCCCCCGGTGCGCAGCCAGTCCTGCAGCACCGCGCCGCCGAGCGAATGGCCGATCACGACCAGCGGCCGGTCGGACAGCGCCGCCGCGGTAAGGCGCAGGTCCTCGGTGTAGTCGGCCAGGCGCCAGTCGTTGAGGCGCTCGCGGCCTTCGCTGCCGCCGTGGCCGCGCAGGCTCAGCGCATGTACCTCGAAGCCGGCGTCGGCCAGGTAAGGCATGAAGTGTTCTTCCCAGACCCAGGCGCCGACGCAGATGCCGTGCACCAGCAGCAGGCGCGGGCTGCCGGGGCGGGGCCGGGCGGGCAGGCGGACGACGGTTTCGAGTTTCAGCATGGTGTACTCAGCGGAAAGGGCGCGCCCGGTGATGCGCTCGCCGCCATGGTAGCGCACGGCGCGCTCTGCCGGGCGCGCTTCAGGACAGCGCCGGCTACGCCAGCATGGCGTTGAACAGGGCGGCGCGGGAATTATTGATCAGCAGTCCACGTACAAGAAGGTCGCCCAATAGCTAAGCGGTGTCGATATCAGTCGGCATACAAGTCCGCAGGCTCGCGTAGCGGGATCGCGAGTTCGCCGGCGAGCGCGCGCAGTTCGTCGAGCCAGGCGTCGCGCACGACCACGGCATGCCAGGCATCGTCGTCCCCATCGATGGCGACCAGCCGCACGCCGCGTTCGGCCAGCCAGCTGTCCCAGGCGCGCAGCAGGGCGGTGCAGCGCGCCGGGCCGGCCGGCGGCGAGGCCGGGCATTCGAACTCGTCCAGGCCGCGCGCACTGCCCAGGGCATCGATCTGCGCGGCCAGCGTGGCGTCATCCTTGATGTCGGCGTGCAGCGCGACGCCTGCTTCACCGAGGGCGAACAGCAATTCGTCGAGGTCCTTGATCTTGCGCGGCTTGCCGGTCGTTACCAGCACCGTTTCCGTGGCGTCCTGGTCGCCGTCGGCGACGAGTTCGATCCAGCGTGCGATGCCTTTGCGCTTGGTCCTGGCCAAGTCGGTCCTGGTCGGTGGGGGCGGCGGTGTGATCTCGATGCCGGCGCCGGCCTGCTCCGCGCGCCAGGCGTCCCGGCTGTGGCGCAGGCGTTCGCGGTACCAGGTCACCAGGTCGCGCGGATAATAGGGGTGGTCGGCGAAGCTGCTGTCGTCGATGTCCCAGCCGCAGACGGCCAGCGCGACTTCGAAGGCAGGGTCAGCGCACGCACGACCGGGTTGGCCCAGGGAGCGGCATATTTGTTGGGCTTGTATTTTTTCGCGACCGGCTGTTTCGGGTCGAAGGCATTGACCAGCAGGTCGAACAGGTAGGTGCGCTGGTCTTTTGCATCCGATACCAAGTCGTGGAAGGACATCGGCACTTCCGGGTCGTCGACCAGCAGCAGGGTGAGAGCGGCAAAGGCCAGGCCTGAGCGCTTCATGCCTTGTGCGGGACGGAAGCCCGCAAGGACCGCACCGCCTTCCTGACGTATGAATGCATTGTCCTTCAGCATGGCGCGCCTGCGCGACAGGGCTTCGTCGCGCAGGACATCGAGAGGAACCCGAGACCATGACGAAAACACAGGTAGTCCTGATCGTAGGACAACTGGTGCCCGAGCCGGAACATGCGGTTCTCGAACGGCAGGAAAGGCAGTGCCTTCTCCAGGGCTGCGCGGTCTGGGATGTTCGACCGCAGCCTTGCCGCGTACGCTTCCAGGTTGCCTTGGGGATCGCGCATCGGCAGCGATGCGGTTGATGTCATGGCTTCCATTCTTTTCCGATCACGACTTTGTCAGCGTTCAAGGGATGTTTGGATGTCTTTGCAGCGGCCCGCGACCTCGACCGCGTGGCGGCTCAGCGCTCCGGTACCGCGCAGCGCGACGCGATGCGGGTCCAGCGCTCGCGGCTGGCGTGCCGCGTCGCCTGGCCGTTGCCCCCTTGTGCGATGGCTCGCATGTCCCGGTCGATCATGGCCGCTTCGGCGGGCGACTTGGCGTTGGCTCGGGCCTTGGCCAGACCTCGCAGTGCCAGCTGCGCTCAACCTTCGACCGGCGCTGCCAGCATGGCTTCGAACAGCGCGGCCCTGGCGGCACCCGCTGGCGATTGCCGGTACGGCGCGCCAAGCAGCACAGCGGTATCCGCGCGCAGCAGCCGGTGCTCCAGCGGCCGTCCCATCAGGTGCACATGGACATAGCCAGCAAAGCTGTCGGCAATGTCCTCGTGCACGCTGGTGGCGGCGTACAGGGTCGCAAAGCCGGTGCGGCGCAGGGCGGCGTAGGCCGCTTCGGCATCAAACAGCGACAGGCGCGGCACGCCGTAGTACACCAGCCGGCCGCGTTGGGGAAAGTCGTGGCCGGCGCGCGGCGCGAAGCGGCCGTTCGGGGCCGCCTGCCAGCACAGGTCGAGCAGGGGATAGGACGGTGAACCGCCAGCGGCGCGCCACCACATCGGCGCCAGCGCCTTGCAGGCGGCCAGCACATGGCCGAATTCGTGCAGCAGCACGAATTGCAGCGCCGCGATGCGGTTGTCGTGCGCGGGCTCGGCGATGCGCGCTTCCAGGCGGAGGCCGGCGGCGGCTTCGAAGGGCATGTTTTCGCGCCGTTCGAACCAGGCGTTGGCGGTGACGTCGGCGAACACCGCGGCATCGATGGCGACCGCGGCGCCGATCAATTCGCCTTGTGGGTCGGCCACCACGCAGCTAACGGCCGACGCCCCGGTGCCGTCCATCACGAACACCCCCAGCAGGCAAGGATCCAGATGGCGCAGCACGGCGGACGGCAGGCCGACGATGGCGGCGTCGAGGTCGGCATGCAGGCTGGCATCCGGACCGGGGGCGAACCGGGCGGCGCGCGCCGTGACCGGCTTGCCGGTGGCTTCGTTGTGGCGTCCGATGAAGGCGACCAGTTCGCGCGGCGCGGCGCCCCGGCGCTGCGCGAGCGGGCGCCGCAGCAGGTCTTCCCACAGCAGGGGATCGGCGGTGACGAGCATGGCTGGGACAGGATGGCGCGATGAAAGCTTATTGTCGCCAGAGTGCGGGAAGAATGGAATCGGCCGGGGTGTAAATCCAGGTAAAGCGTATGCGGCGTGGATGAATTCACCCGGCAGGCGTCTGCCCTGCGCAGGCAGGGCCCCAAGTTGTACGAAGAGTCCGCAGCGTATGTTATCGGTACGATGCGAACTTGGGCCCCTGCCTTCGCAGGGGCGACACGTAGGTGCGGCAATATGTTAGCTGCGCTGCCCCACCGGCACCTCATGATCCCCCAGCAGGATCTTGTCCGGCGTAATCGGCGTGCTGCGCAGCCGCTTGCCGGTCGCGTGGAAGATCGCGTTCGCCACCGCGGCGGCGGTGCCGACGATGCCGATCTCGCCGACGCCCTTGGCGCCCAGCTGCTTGCTGACCACGCGGTCGTCCTCGTCGGCGAAGATCACCTGGATGTCGTGGATGTCGGCATTCACCGCCACGTGGTATTCCGCGAAGTTGTGGTTCATGAAGCGGCCCAGGCGGTGGTCGGTGAAGCTTTCCTCGTGCAGCGCCTGGCTGATGCCCCAGACCACGCCGCCGACGATCTGGCTGGTGGCGGTCTTGGCGTTGATGATGCGGCCGGCCGCGACCGCGTCGACCACGCGCGTCACGCGCACGATGCCGAGCTTCTCGTTGACGCGCACTTCCACGAACACGGCCGAGTGGACCGCGCGCGTGTACTTGCGCTGCTTCAGCATCTGCGGCGTCAGCAGGAATTTTTCCTCGACCCTGTCCTTGCCGGCATCGGCCAGCAGGGCGGACAATTCGACGCCGGAATTTGCCCCATCCTTGGGCTGGCCGCGCAGGTGGATCCAGCCGTCGTTGAACTCGACGTCCTTGGCCTTCAGGCCCTTGAAGATCGAATCCTTCTGCGACTGTGCCAGCTTGAGCAGGGTGGTCTTCAGCTTGTCGCAGGCGCCGTGCACGCCCGAGCCGACGGTCGAGACGTGCGAGGAGCCGCCTTCGATCGGCGCCAGCGGCAGGGTCGAGTCGCCCAGCTGGAAGGTCACGCGCTCCAGCGGCAGGCCGAGCGATTCGGCCGCGATCATCGACATCACGGTATAGGTGCCGGTGCCGATGTCGGAGGCCGCGCTGGACACCACCAGGCGCCCGTCGGCGTGCAGCACGGCCGAGACGCGCGCCACCAGCACCAGCGAATCCCAGATGCCGGTCGCCATGCCCCAGCCGACCAGCTCGTCGCCGTCGCGCATCGAGCGCGGCTCGAGCGGCCGGTCCTTCCAGCCGAAGCGTTCCGCACCCAGCCGGTAGCACTGGCGCAGTTCCTTGCTCGAATAGGGCTTGTCGTCGAGCGGGTTGACCTCGGCGTAGTTCTTGAGGCGGAACTCGAGCGGGTCCATCCTGAGCTTGTAGGCCATCTCGTCCATCGCCACTTCCAGCGCGTGCACGCCGTGGGCGGCGCCCGGCGCGCGCATGTCGATCGGGCTGTGGCGGTCCTGCGCGATCAGCTTGTAGCCCAGCTTGATGTTGTCGCAGGCGTACAGCTGGCCGGACCAGTTGACGATCACCTCGACGTAGTCTTCCAGGCGCGAGGTCTCCTGCAGCGCCTCGTGCCAGATGGCCTGCAGCTTGCCGTCCGGGGTCGCGCCCAGCTTGACCTTCTGCCAGGTCTCGGGACGGTGGCCGAAGCTGAACATCTGCTGGCGCGTGAGCACCACGCGCACCGAGCGCTTCAGCTTCAGCGCCGCCATCACCGCCAGCGGCAGCTGGTACTGCGGGCGCAGGCCGGAACCGAAGGCGCCGCCGACGTAGGGATTGCGCACCGTGACCTTGTCCTTGGACAGGCCAAACGCGTGCGACACGTACCAGCGGCAGTTCTGCGAGCTCTGGTTCTTGTCGTAGATGGTCAGGTGGCCGTCGTCGCCGTAGACCACGGTGGAGGCGAACATCTCCATCGGGTTGTGGTGTTCGACGCCATGGTAGAACTCCGACTCGATCTTGACCGGCGCCGCTTCGTACGCTTTCTCGCCGTCGCCCTTCGAGCTCGGCGGCGTGAAGCCGGCCTTCAGCGGACGCGGTTTGTAGGCCTTGTTCAGGCTGTCGAGCAGGTTGGTGTCGTGCTCTTCGATGTCGTAGGTGGCTTCTACCAGCGCGGCGGCATGGCGCGCGGCCTCGAAGGTCTCGCCGATCACCAGCGCGATCGGCTGGCCGCTGTAGAAGATGCGGTCGCTGAACAGCGGCCGGAACGGCGAGCCGGCCGGCGCGGTCATGTCCTTGAAGGCCAGGTCATTGGAGCGCATCTTGGGGCGGTTCTCGTGCGTGATCACGTCGATCACGCCAGGGGCGGCCAGGGCCGCGCCCGTATCGATGCGCTTGATGCGGCCGCGGGTGGCGGTGCCGCTGACGACCACGCCGTAGGCCAGGTCCGGCGCCTGGTGTTCGGCCGCGTATTGCGCCGCGCCGGTCACCTTGGCGCGGCCGTCCACGCGCGACACGGCCATGCCGCTGCGTACGCGGCCGGTGCCCTCGGGCGCGACCGGGGTGCGCAGTTCGGGAATCAGGTCGGTCATTCTGTACCTCTCTTTGCGAATTCGGTGCCGCGCATGGCGGTGGTGAGGGCCTGCACGATGGCGTTCTTCGCCAGCGTCAGCTTGAACGCGTTCTGGCCGTAGCCGCGCGCGCCTTCCAGAATGCGGTCGGCGGCGGCTTCGAAGGCGGCGTCGCCTGCGGTCTTGCCCACCAGCGCGGCTTCCGCGGCCTCGACGCGCCACGGTTTGTGCGCCACGCCGCCCAGCGCGATGCGGGCGGCGCGGATGGTGCCGCCGTCCAGGTCGAGGGCGGCGGCCACCGACACCAGCGCGAACGCATACGACAGGCGGTCGCGCACCTTGACGTAGGCCGAGTGTTCGGCGAAGCGGTCCGCGTCGGGCAGGGTGATGTGGGTGATCAGCTCACCCGGCTGCAGGTTGGTGTCGATCTCCGGCGTATCGCCCGGCAGGCGGTGGAACCCGGCGAACGGGATCGCGCGCTCGCCCTGGTTCGACTTCACGTGCACCGTGGCGTCCAGCGCGCGCAGGGCCACGCACATGTCGGACGGGTGGGTGGCGATGCATTTCTCGCTGGTGCCCAGGATCGCCAGCTGGCGGTTGATGCCGTTCTTGGCCGGGCAGCCGGTGCCGGGTTCGCGCTTGTTGCAGGGCGTGCCGATGTCGTAGAAGTACACGCAGCGGGTGCGCTGCAGCAGGTTGCCGCCGTTGGTCGCCATGTTGCGCAGCTGTGGCGAGGCGCCGGCCAGGATCGCGGCGGACAGCAGCGGATAGCGGCTGCGCACCAGGTCGTGGTAGGCGGTGGTGGCGTTGCGCGCCAGCGCGCCCAGGCGCAGGCCGCCCTCGTGTTCCTCGATGACGTCCAGGCCCGCGTGTTCCAGCGGGTTGATGTCGACCAGTTGCGAAGGCGTCATCACGCCTTCCTTCATGAGGTCGAGCAGGTTGGTGCCGCCGGCCACGGGCCGGGCGCCGTCCGCGCTCAGCAGGGGCAGGGCGGCATCGACGTCCCTGGCTTGGGAAAAGACGAATGGATTCATGCGAGCACCGGTCCCGTGGTAAAGCCATCGGCGCCGGACGCGGCGCCCGCCTTGCCTTCTTCGATGCCCATCACCTTGCAGACGGCCTGGCGGATCTGCGGATAGGCGCCACAGCGGCACAGGTTGCCGCTCATCAGTTCGCGCACGTCGTCGACCGTTTTCGCCTGGCCTTCGGCGATCAGGCCGGCGGCCGAACAGATCTGGCCGGGGGTGCAGTAGCCGCACTGGAAGGCATCCTGGTCGATGAAGGCCTGCTGCAGCGGATGCAGCGCCTCGCCCTTGGCCATGCCTTCGATGGTGGTGACGTCGTGTCCGTTCTGCATGACGGCCAGGGTCAGGCAGGCATTCACGCGCTTGCCGTCGACCAGCACGGTGCAGGCGCCGCACTGTCCGTGGTCGCAGCCTTTCTTGGTGCCGGTCAATCCGGCGCGTTCGCGCAGCAGGTCGAGCAGGGTGACCCAGGATTCGACTTCGAAATCCCGGTCCTGTTCGTTGATGCGCAGCCGGATCGGGTACTGCTTGTAGAGGTCCATGGCCGTCCTTTCGTGAGCGAAGCCTCTACCTTAAAGGGCGTGAGGTCGCCGTTCGGTTAGATGACACACATAATCAATAGACAATCCAGCATGATTCTTTGTGGCGTTAGCGCGACAGAATTCCAGTCTTTTGTTTTTTCAGGCGCTATTGGCCTCAAAATGGAGGTGTTCAGTCCGGCAGAAAACGCCGCAGTCAGGCTGCGGCATTTTGATAGTGTCCACAAGCAATAATAATTTTACGTAAGGCAATATTTGTGTCTTGGCTGCACGCTCTGCCTGAGTTCGGCTAAAATCGGTCACGTCCAGCTGCGCCTCGCGCCCAAACCCTACGTCAGCTCATCATCCGGCCCCAACGCCGCCGGTTCTTTTCGTCGCCCTCCGGGGCAAGGTTTGTCCATGCTCAGTCAACAAGAACTCGCAGAAGAAGAACGCATCAAGGCCTTGCATCGGCTGGACGTGCTCGATACCCCACGCGAAGACCGCTTCGACCGCTTTACCCGCCTGGCCGCCGCCAGCTTCGGCGTGCCGATCGCGCTGGTGTCGCTGGTCGATACCGACCGCCAGTGGTTCAAGTCCTGCGTCGGCCTGGAACTGCCCGGCAGCCCGCGCTCGGTGGCCTTCTGCAGCCACGCGGTGGCGCTGGACGACCTGCTGGTGGTGCCCGATACCCATCTCGACGAACGCTTCGCCGCCAATCCGCTGGTGACGGGCGAACCCGGCATCCGCTTCTACGCCGGCCAGCCGGTGCGCAGCCTGGACGGCCAGCCGCTCGGCACCCTGTGCATCATCGACACCCGTCCGCGCGAGCTGGACGACGCCGGCCGGCGCATGCTGCGCGACCTGGCCCAGCTGGTGCAGGATGAGCTGAACCGCCATGTGGTGACGGCGGCGCGCGATGCCGCCCGGCAGGCGCTGGTCGACCTGAACGCCGACCTGGAACGGCGGGTCGAGGCACGCACCCAGGAATTGCAAGAGAAAAACATCGCGTTGGGGCAGGAAATCCAGCAGCGCCAGACCGTCAAGAAGACGCTGCGTCAGAAACAGGCGCTGCTCGATGCGGTGCTGGAATCGGTGGACGTGGGCGTGGTCGCCTGCGACGCCGAGGGCAGGCTGAGCCTGTGCAACCGCGATGCGCGCGAGTTCCATGGCCTGGACGGGGTGGCGATGGAAGACTGGGCCGCGCACTACGAACTGTTCCACGAAGATGGCGTGACCCAGATGACGGTCGACGAGCTGCCGCTGGTGCGTGCATTGCGCGGCGAGCGGGTGCAGGACCTGCCGATGGTGGTGGGGCGCGGCGGCGCGGCGGCGCGCCGGGTGCTGGTCAGCGGCCGCGCGCTGAAGGGGCCCGGCGGCGAAGCGCTCGGCGCGGTGGTGGCGCTCAAGGACGTCGGCGAGCTGTACGCCTCGCGCGCCCAGGCGCTCGAGAGCGAGGAGCGCCTGCGCACCATCGCCGACAACGTGCCGGCCCTGATCGCCTACCTCGACACCGGCCTGCGCTACCGCTTCGCCAACGATCGCTACCGCGAATGGTTCGGGGTGCGCAGCGAGAACATGATCGGCAAGACCATCCCGGACGCGATGGGCGAAGCCTTCTACGCGCCGCGCCGCGCCGCGCTGGAACGCTGCCTGTCCGGCCACGGCGCCTACCTGGAGATCGAGGAAGAGCGGCGCGGCCGCAAGCGCGTGATCAGCACCACCTACCTGCCGCACCTGCGCGACGGCAAGGTGCAGGGCATCTACGTGCTGTCGACCGATGCCACCTCGTCGCGCGAGTACGAGCGCCAGCTGCACGCGCTGGCCCATTCCGACCACCTGACCGGCCTGCCCAACCGCCGCAGCTACGAGGAACGCATGCTGCAGGCCATTGCCCGCGCGCGCCGCAGCGCCATGCCGCTGGCGCTGGCCTACCTCGACGTCGACCATTTCAAGCAGATCAACGACAAACTGGGCCACGCCGGCGGCGACGCCGTGCTGCGCGAGTTCGGGCGCCGCCTGAACGCCGCCGTGCGCGTCACCGACACCGTGGCGCGCCTGGCCGGCGACGAATTCGTGATCGTGCTCGAGCAGGTCGGCTCGCCACTGGAGTGCCGCCGCATCGGCGACAAGCTGCTGGAAGCAATGCAGGCGCCGTTCGAGATCGACGGCAAGCGGATCCCGGTCACCGCCAGCATCGGCTTTGCCTGGAGCGCGCATCCGGAACAAGCGGCGCTGGCGCATGCCGCCGACGCCGCCCTGTACGAATCCAAGCGCGCCGGCCGCAACACCGCCTCGGTGCAGGTGGCCGAGGCGGGGCACTACGCCTGAATGATCAGAAGGTGCGCACCAACCCCAGCATCAGCGCCTTCCTGCCCAGGAACTTGCCATTGCGCGCCGAGGTATAGGCCGCTTCACTGGCGTTGGTGCCCACCGCCGCCAGCGACAGCGTGACCGGTCCCCACGCCTTGTTCACGCCCACCTTCCAGTCGGTGTAGCTGGCATTCAGGCTGTGCTGCACGTGCTGGCGCCCGGCATGCAGGATCACGGTGAAGCCCTTGCCGGCGTCCAGGTTGGCGCCCAGGTCGAGGTAGCTGCTGTAGCGGCTGTCGACGAAGCCGAACAGCCTGGTCAGCGCATTCGAATACTTCACGTAATACGCGCCGTAGCCCAGCTGGGCGTACGCCTCGCCGGTATTGCCGTCGACGTAGCCCGGCACGCCGCCCAGGCCGTTGCCGGGGTAGACGTAGCCGAGCAGTCCGGCGTCGTAGGTGAGGCCGCCGCCCAGTTCGCCGCGCTTGCCGGCATAGACGTCCATTTCCACGTGCCCGCCGCCGCCGGCATCCCTGGCCCAGCTGATGCTCGACAGCCAGGCACCCGCGTACAGGCCGCTGGCCGGATCGGTGTAGTCGGCGCCGCCCTGCAGGGCCGGGTGCAGGCGCGTCTGGGAGATGCCGCGGTAGCGGTAGTCCGAGACGGCGCCCAGGTTGTAGGCGACGCCGGCCGACGGGGTCGGCGTGGCGTCGGGCGCGGCCGGGGCCGGATCGGCTTCCTGGGCAAAGGCGGGGCAGGCGAGGACCAGCAGGGTGGTCGCGATGAGGTGTTTCATGGTGTTTTCTCTTTCTTGGGGATGAGCCGGTCCCGCGCCTCGCGGCGCAACCGGTTACAACGGGGTAAATGATCTAGATTGAAATGGCCAGGCGGTAGCCGACGCCGGTTTCAGTGAGGAGATACCTGGGCTGGGCCGGGTCTTCCTCCAGCTTGCGCCGCAGGTGGCCCATGTAGATGCGGAGGTAGTGCGAGCGGTTGGCCGGCGGGCTGGTAACGTTCGGCTGGCCCCACACTTCGCGCAGCAGCTGCGGGTTGCTGACCACGCGTCCGGCATTGCGCGCCAGCGCGGCCAGCAGCTTGTATTCGGTCGGCGCCAGCCGCACGCCGTAGCCGTCGCGGGTGACGGAATGGCCCTGCAGGTCGATCGCGACCGTGCCGAAGCGCACCACCTTGCCCTTGTCTTCCGGCGCCCCGGCCTGCTGCTGCTGGCGGCGCAGCGCGGAGCGGGCGCGCGCCATCAGCTCGGCCACGCCGAACGGTTTGGTGAGATAGTCGTCGGCGCCGGCATCCAGCGCGCGCACCTTTTCCGACTCCAGCGTGCGCGCCGACAGCACGATCACGGCGGCGCGCGACCACTGGCGCAGGTCGGCGATGAAGGCGACGCCGTCGCCGTCGGGCAGGCCGAGGTCGAGCACCACCAGGTCGGGCTGGCGGGTGCCGGCGGCGATCAGGCCATGGCGGCAGTTGGCGGCCTCGAACACCTGCCAGCCTTCCTCTTCCAGCGCTTCGCGCACGAAGCGGCGGATCTGGGCCTCGTCCTCGACCAGCAGGGCCACCGGCCGCTGCACGTCATGCATGCGTTCATTCATGATGGTGTTCCGTTCCGGTGTCGGTATCGAGGTCGAGGTCGGGCAGCGGCGGCGGTTCGCCGCGCGGCAGCGCGATCGTGATGCGGGCGCCGCCCCCGGGCGCTTCGCTGCGCACCTGTTCCGCGCGGATGGTGCCGCCGTGCGCTTCCACGATCGCGCGGCAGATCGCCAGGCCCAGGCCCACGCCCGGCGTGCTGGACTCCGGCTGGCCGCGCGTGAATTTCTCGAAGATCGCTTCCTCGCGCCCCGGCGGCAGGCCGGGGCCGTTGTCGGTCACCCGCAGCTGGACGCTGTCGCCGCGCACGCGCGCGTCGACCACCACCCGGCTGCCGGGCGGCGTGTACTTGGCGGCGTTCTCCAGCACATTGCACAGCACGCGCTCCAGCAGCGGGGCGTCGAAGCGCACCAGCGGCAGGTCTTGCGGGATCTTCGCCTGGACGCTGTGCCCGGCCAGCACCGCGGCGCTGGCGCGCAGTGCGCTGCCGACCACTTCCTCGACCGACTGCCACTCCAGGTGCAGGTGCACGCCGCCGCTCTGGATGCGCGCCATGTCGAGCAGGTTGGTGACCAGGGTGTTCATGCGCAGCGCCTCGCTCTTCAGGGTCGCGGCCAGCCCGGCCTGCTGCGGCGTCAGCGGCGGGCGCGAGCCGGCCAGCGCTTCCGACACGCCGACCAGCAGCGTCAGCGGGGTGCGCAGGTCGTGCCCGAGCGCCGCCAGCAGCGAGTTGCGCAGGCGCTCGGATTCCATGTCGACCAGCGCACCCTGGGCCACCTCGATGTAGTGCACGCGTTCGAGGGCGATCGCGGTCAGGGTGGCGAAGGTGTCGAGCTGCTGGCGCTGTTCCGGCACCTGCATCCAGTCCGTGGACGAGGGCAGCAGCGCCAGCACCCCGCGCGTGCGCATCGGCGCCACCAGCGGCAGGTAGAACAGCGGGCTGGCCGGCAGGGTGTCGGTGCCGAGGCCGGCGGGCTGGGCATGGTCGAAGGCCCACTGCGCCGTGCCCCGCTCCGGCGCCGGCCCCGGCGCCGGCTGCGGACGGGCGTCGGCAGCCCGGGCCGATGCGGGCAACTGCAGGCGCCCCTCGAGGTCGGGCAGCAGCAGCGCGGCGCGGGCGCGGAAGGCTTGCGCCACGAATTCGCGGGTGGCGTCCAGCACCTGTTCCGGCTGCAGCGCGCCGGACAGCCGGCTGGCGAATTCGTACAGCGCATGCCAGCGCCGCTCGCGCTGGCGCGCCACCTCGGCCTGGAAGCGCAGCATGGCGGTCAGGTGGCCGGTGATCAGGCCCACCGCCAGCATCACGCCGAAAGTCACCAGGTACTGGAAGTCGCTCACCGCGAAGGACAGGCGCGGCGCCACGAACACGAAGTCGAGCGTGGCGACGCTGACGCAGGTGGCCAGCACCGACGGTCCGCGCCCGAAGCGGTAGGCCACGCCCAGCACCACCAGGATGAACAGCATGGCGATGTTGGCCAGGTCGAGCCAGGCGTCGAGCCCCCAGCCCAGCAGGCCGGCGCCCAGGCTGGCGCCGGCCCCGGCCAGGTAGGGCAGCAGGCGCCGGGCCGGCGTTTGCGCCGGGCCGGGAGGCGCAACCGACGCTGCCGCGCCCCGTGCGCGCGCCGGCATGCCGGCCGCCGCGATCTCGAACAGGTCGGCGCCGGGCGCCAGCCGCGCCAAACGGCGCGCCAGCCCCGGACGCCAGCGCGCGGCCTGCGCCGGCCGTCCCAGCACCAGGCGCGACAGGTTGCGGCTGCCGGCGTGGCGCGCCAGTTCGGCCGCCACGTCGCTGCCGGGCAGCACGGCGGTGGCGGCGCCCAGCTTTTCGGCCAAGCGCAGGTTGTCCAGGATCTGCTCGCGGCGCGCCGCCGCCAGGCGCTGCAGCGGCGGCGTCTCGACGTACACGGCGTGCCAGCGCGCGCCCAGCTGGCCGGCCAGGCGCGCGGCGCTCCTGACCACCTGCTCGCCCTCCGGGCCGGGGCCGACGCAGGCCAGCAGGGCGGCGCCGGTCTTCCACAGCGTGTCGACCGACTGCTCGACGCGCCAGGCGCGCACGTCGCCCTCGACGCGGTCGGCGGTGCGGCGCAGGGCCAGTTCGCGCAGCGCGATCAGGTTCCCCTTGCGGAAGAAGTTGCCGGCGGCGCGCTCCGCCTGCGGGCCCTGGTAGACCCGGCCGCTCTTCAATCGCGCCAGCAGCTCGTCGGCCGGCAGGTCGACCATGATCACTTCGTCGGCGCGGTCGAACACCATGTCGGGCACGGTTTCCAGCACGCGGATGCCGGTGATGCCGCCGACCACGTCGTTCAGGCTTTCCAGGTGCTGCACGTTGACCGTGGTCCAGACGTCGATGCCGGCATCCAGCAGTTCCTCGACGTCCTGCCAGCGCTTGCGGTGGCGCGACCCCGGCACGTTGGCGTGCGCCAGTTCGTCGACCAGCACCAGCGCGGTGGCGCCGCTCGCGGCGGCCGCCAGGGCGGCGTCGATGTCGAATTCAAGCAGGGCCTGTCCGCGGTGCGCTACCTGCTTCCGGGCCAGCTGCGGCAGGCCGTCGAGCAGGGCGGCGGTCTCGCTGCGGCCGTGGGTCTCGATCACGCCGGCCAGCACGGCGCCGCCGCCGGCCTGCACTGCCCGCGCGGCGGACAGCATCGCCCAGGTCTTGCCGACGCCGGCCGAGGCGCCGAAATAGATGCGCAGGCGGCCGCGCCGGGCGCGCGCTTCCTCCTCGCGCACCCGGGCCAGCAGCTGGTCGGGATCGGGCCTGCGCCCTTCGTTGGTGGTGGTCATGTCCGCCATGGTAATACGTCCGGCCGGGGCTTCCGGTTCAGCGTGCCGGGAAGGCCCGGTCCAGCGCCAGGTTCAGCGCCAGCACGTTGACGCGCGCCTCGCCGAAGATGCCCAGCAGCGGCTGCCCGGTGTGGCGGCCGACCAGGTCTTCCAGCGCCGCGCGCGGGGCGCCGCGGGTGCGCGCCACGCGGTCGATCTGGTACAGCGCGGCAGCGGGGCTGATGTGCGGATCGAGGCCGCTGGCCGACGCCGTCACCAGGTCGACCGGCACCGGCGCATGGTTGGCCGGGTCGGCGGCATGGAGGGCCTCGATGCGGCCTTTCACCGCATCGGCCAGCGCCGGGTTCAGCGGGCCCTGGTTCGAGCCCGAGGAGCCGGCCGCGTTGTAGGGCATCGGCGCCGTGGCCGACGGCCGGCCCCAGAAGTAGCGCGGCGCCGAGAACGGCTGGCCGATCAGGCTCGAGCCGCGCAGTATGCTGCCTTGGGTGCTGCCCTGGATCACCAGGCTGCCGGCGGCCTGCGCCGGGAAGGCGGCCTGGCCGATGCCGGTCACCAGCAGCGGATAGATGCCGCCGCACAGCAGGGTCAGGACCAGCAGCAGGGTGAGGGCGGGTCGGAATTGGGATGTCATGGGGTTCCTCTGTCTCGTACTAGGCTAAATGCATGGCGGCCAGCACCATGTCGATCAGCTTGATGCCGGCGAAGGGCAGCAGGATGCCGCCCAGGCCGTACACCAGCATGTTCCGGCGCAGCAGCGAGGCGGCGCCGATCGCGCGGTAGCGCACGCCCTTCAAGGCCAGCGGGATCAGGACCACGATGATCAGGGCGTTGAAGATCACCGCCGACATGATCGCGGAGCCCGGGCTGCTGAGTCCCATCACGTCGAGCGCCTTCAGCTGCGGGTAGGTGGCGACGAAGGCCGCCGGGATGATCGCGAAGTACTTGGCGATGTCGTTGGCGATCGAGAACGTGGTCAGCGCGCCGCGCGTCATCAGCATCTGCTTGCCGATCTCGACGATCTCGAGCAGCTTGGTCGGGTTCGAATCGAGGTCGACCATGTTGCCGGCTTCCTTGGCGGCCTGGGTGCCGGTGTTCATCGCCACCGCGACGTCGGCCTGGGCCAGCGCCGGGGCGTCGTTGGTGCCGTCGCCGGTCATCGCCACCAGCCGGCCCTCCGATTGGTATTCGCGGATCAGCTTCAGCTTGTCCTCGGGCGTGGCCTCGGCCAGGAAGTCGTCGACCCCGGCCTCGGCCGCGATCGCCGCCGCCGTGAGCCGGTTGTCGCCGGTGATCATCACGGTCTTGATGCCCATGCGGCGCAGCTCGGCGAAGCGTTCCTTGATGCCGCCCTTGACGATGTCCTTCAGTTCCACCACGCCCATGGTGCGGCCGCCGTCGACCACCACCAGCGGGGTGCTGCCGCGGCGCGCCACGTCGTCCACCGCGTGGCCCACCGCCGCCGGGTAGTCGTGGCCCAGGCCCAGCACGTACTTGCGCATGGTGTCGGCGGCACCCTTGCGCACCGGGCGCTTGTCCAGGTCGACGCCGCTCATGCGGGTCTGGGCGGTGAACGGGACGAATTCCGCCTTCAGCTCGGCCATCTCGCGGGCGCGCAGGTTGAACTTCTGCTTGGCCAGCACCACGATGCTGCGGCCTTCCGGGGTCTCGTCGGCCAGCGAGGCCAGCTGGGCCGCCTCGGCCAGTTCCTTTTCCGTGACGCCCGGCGCCGGGATGAAGGCGGCGGCCTGGCGGTTGCCGAGGGTGATGGTGCCGGTCTTGTCGAGCAGGAGCACGTCGACGTCGCCGGCGGCTTCCACCGCGCGGCCCGAGGTCGCGATCACGTTCGACGCCATCATGCGGCTCATGCCGGCCACGCCGATGGCCGACAGCAGGCCGCCGATGGTGGTCGGGATCAGGCACACCAGCAGCGCCACCAGCACGGTGACGGTCACCGGCAGGCTGGCCACGCCGGCCGCCTTGGCGGCATCCACCGCGAACAGCGAGAACGGCAGCAGCGTCGCGGTGACGACCAGGAACACGATGGTCAAGGCCACCAGCAGGATGGTCAGCGCGATCTCGTTCGGGGTCTTCTTGCGCTTGGCGCCTTCGACCATGGCGATCATGCGGTCGATGAAGGCTTCGCCCGGGTTCACGGCGATCTTCAGGACCAGCCAGTCCGACAGCACGCGGGTGCCGCCGGTGACGGCGGAAAAATCGCCGCCGGATTCGCGGATCACCGGCGCCGATTCGCCGGTGATGGCCGATTCGTCGACCGAGGCCACGCCCTGCACGACGTCGGCGTCGGCCGGGATGATGTCGCCGGCTTCGACCAGCACGAACATGCCCTTGCGCAGGTCGGTGGCCGGGCAGGGCAACCAGGTGGTGCCGTGCCGCGGCATGCCCAGCTTCTTGGCGATCACGGTCTGCTTGAGGGCGCGCAGCGACGCCGCCTGGGCCTTGCTGCGGCCTTCGGCCATGCTTTCCGCGAAATTCGCGAACAGCACCGTGAACCACAGCCACAGGCTGATGGAGAAGACGAAGCCGGGCGAGGCTTCTCCATTACCACGCAGGGCGTCCAGCCACAGCAGCGTGGTGACGATGGAACCGACGTACACCACGAACATGACCGGGCTGCGCCATTGCTGGCGCGGGTCGAGCTTGCGGAACGAGTCGATCACGGCCGGGCCGGCCAACTTGGGATCGAACATGCTTGTTTTGGGGTGCGACATGTGCGCTTCCTCTTATTTCGCGGAGATCAGTTGCAGGTGTTCGGCCACCGGGCCAAGCGCCAGCGCCGGGACGTAGTTCAGCACGCCCACCAGCAGCACCGCGCCGATCAGCAGGCCGACGAACAGCGGGCCGTGGGTCGGCATGGTGCCGGCGGTGACGGCCAGGCGCGGCTTTGCGGCCAGCGAACCGGCCAGCGCCAGCACCGGCACGATCATCGCGAAGCGTCCGAACCACATCGCCAGCGCCAGCATCACGTTGTAGAAGGGCGTGTTGGCCGACAGGCCCGCGAAGGCGCTGCCGTTGTTGTTGGCGGCCGAGGTGAAGGCGTACAGGATCTCGGAGAAGCCATGCGCGCCGGGGTTGGCCACGCCGGCGCTGCCGGCGCTGGTGGCCACCGCGATGGCGGTGCCGCCCAGGACCAGGACCGGCGTCACCAGGATCGCGATCGACACCATCTTCATGTCGAAGGACTGGATCTTCTTGCCCAGGTATTCCGGGGTGCGGCCGATCATCAGGCCGGCGATGAACACGCCCAGCACGGCGAACACCAGCATGCCGTACAGGCCGGAGCCGACGCCGCCGAACACCACTTCGCCGAACTGCATCAGCGCCAGCGGCACCAGGCCGCCGAGCGGCATCAGCGAATCGTGCATGGTGTTGACCGCGCCGCAGGAGGCGGCGGTGGTGACGGCCACGAACAGGCTGGAGGCGGCGATGCCGAAGCGCGTTTCCTTGCCTTCCATGTTGCCGCCGGCCTGCAGGCTGCCGGCCGCCTGGTCGACGCCGAGCGCCTGCAGCGCCGGATGCGCCTGGCCTTCCGCCCACAGCGCCACCAGGGTCATGGCCACGAACAGGATCGCCATGGCGGAAAACACCGCCCAGCCCTGGCGCCGGTCGCCGACCATGCGCCCGAAGGCGAAGCACAGCGCGGCCGGGATCAGGAAGATCGCCACCATCTCGGCGAAATTGGTCAGCGCGTCCGGATTCTCGTACGGGTGGGCCGAGTTGGCGTTGAAGAAGCCGCCGCCGTTGGTGCCCAGCATCTTGATCGCTTCCTGCGAGGCGACCGGACCCATGGCGATGGTCTGGGTGGTCGCGGTCAGCGTTTCCATGACCGGGTTGCCGGCCGGGTCCTTCAAGGGCTGGCCGTCGTCACCCGCCTTCGGTTGCGAATACGTCACCGGTTCGAGCAGCGTGGCCTGGCGGTAGGGTTCGAAATTCTGGATCACGCCGCGCCCGACCAGGAACACGGCCAGCACCAGCGCCAGCGGCAGCAGCACGTACAAGGTGACGCGCACCAGGTCGGCCCAGAAGTTGCCGACCGACTTCGACGAGCGCGCCGCCAGACCGCGGACCAGGGCGTATACGACGCCGATGCCGGTGGCGGCCGAGAAGAAGTTCTGGCCGGCCAGCACGACCATCTGGCTGAAGTAGCTCATGGTCTGTTCGCCGCTGTAGCCTTGCCAGTTGGTGTTGGCGACGAAGCTGACGGCGGTGTTGAAGGCGGAATCGGGCGACACCGCGCCCAGGCCTTGCGGATTGAGCGGCAGCACGGCTTGCAGGCGCTGCACGCCATACACGAGCAGGGCGCCCAGGCCATTGAACAGCAGGAGTGCCAGCGCATAGACCTTCCAGCCCATGCCGTGCGACGGGTCGATGCCGGCCGCGCGGTAGCACAGCCGTTCGAGCGGGGCCAGCCAGCGCATGCCGGGCACGCCGCCGGTCCCGCCGACGGCGGCCAGCAGACGTCCCAGCGGCAGTGCCAGCAGCGTCACCACGGCCATGAAGGCGGCCAGGAGGAGCAGGGCGTCGGTGCGCATCACAGATCCTCCGCGTTCAGCAGGGCCGCCACGAGGTAGCACAGCACCAGGGCCGCGGCCGCGCCGGCCACCCAATAGGTCAGGTTCATTGTTGACCCCCCAGCTTGTCGCAGGCGTGGGCCAGGGCGCACGGCAGGGCGGTCAGCACCACCGTTGCGCAGATATACAGGACGTCCATTTTGTTGTTCCAGGATGTGATTGACGACCCGGGAAGATTAGGACACGGGTGCGAAAAGAGGCGTAAATAGTCGGGCTGCCGGCATATATGCGGTATATAAACGCCATGCGGCGTGGCCGGTGCGTGGATGTGATATTGGCAAGAAAAGCGAGGTGTTGTTGTTGTAAGGCAACTCATCACGGATGAATCGTAATCCAATCGACAATGCTCCCGAATAAAACAAAGTTGCCTTGTGGACTTATCTGGAGCACGCGGCTATGCTCCAATCACGTTTCCCTTCCACGTGTTCATCCACCTTCCCGCAATGCCTTTTTCCAACGATTCCGCCACCCAGCGCCTGCAGCGCCTCGACCAGATGCGCAAGCCCCTGGTGACGCGCTCGATCGTGCTGCTGGCCGGTTTTTGCCTGTTCCTGGTCGGCATGTATGCGTGGAGCCTGTGGGCCTCGCGCCAGCACCAGCTGGAGCAGACGGGGGTCGCCACCGCCAACATGGCGCGCGCACTGGCGTCGCAGGCCGAGAGCTCGCTCAAGCTGGGCGACGCGGCCCTGGCCGAGATCGTGGAGCGCTACGAGCACGACGGGCTGGAGGGGACGGCGGGCGAGCGCATGCATGCGCGCCTGCAAGCCATCATCCGGCATACCCCCGAGCTGCAGGAAGCCTTCGTCTACGGGCCGGACGGTACCCGCCTGGCCAGTTCACTGCCGATCTTGGTAAAAGGCAACAATGCCGATCGCGAGTATTTCATTTATCACAAGAATCATACGGACCGGCGCATACTGGTCGGCAAGCCGATTCGCAGCCGCTCCAGCGGAGTCCTGGCGATTCCGCTGTCGCGCCGCATCGACCGTCCCGACGGCAGCTTCGGCGGCGTGGCGATGGCTTCGCTCAAGCTCGACTTCTTCGGCAAGTTCTATAACAGTTTCGACGTCGGGCCGACCGGCACCATCATCCTGGCCATCGACGACGGCACCTTGCTCTACCGCCGGCCGTTCAAGGAATCCATGGTCGGTGCCGATATCGGCAAGGGTCCGGTATTCCAGATGTACAAGCACTTCGGCAAGAGTGGCACGGCGATGCTGGTCGCGAAGATCGACGGCATCGAGCGCCTGTACAGCTACCGCCACCTGGACGGTTTTCCCCTGCTGGTCGCCAGCGCCCAGACCAAACAGGAGATCCTGGCCGGCTGGTGGCTTTCGGTGATCAAGATGAGCTGCCTGGTGAGCTTCGCGATCGCCGTGCTGGCCTGGGGTGGCCGCCGCATGGTGCTCCAGATCAGGGTGCGCGAGGAACTGGACGCGGAACTGCGCAGCGCCCGCGCCTCGCTCCAGATGCACAATCTCTCGCTGCGCGCGCTGGCCGACAGCGACGGGTTGACCGGGCTCGGCAACCGCCGCCTGTTCGAAGAGGCGCTCGAGCGCGAGGTCGGCCGCGCGCGCCGCCGCGGCGGCGCGCCGTTCGCCATGATCCTGACCGACGTCGACTTCTTCAAGAAGTACAACGACCGCTATGGCCACGTGGCGGGCGACGCCTGCCTGCGCAAGGTCGCCGGCGCCATCGCCACCGGGGCGCGCCGTCCGGCCGACCTGGCGGCGCGCTACGGCGGCGAGGAATTCGCCCTGATCCTCCCGGATACCGACCTGGACGGCGCGATGGCGGTGGCCGAGCTGATCCGCGCCGCCGTGGCCGCGCTGGCCATCGAGCACGCGGACAGCGCCTCGGGCCGGGTGACGCTGAGCCTGGGCGTGGTGGCCGGCTACCCGGGCAGCGAGCCGGACCACATGGCCTGCGCTTGGGTCGAAGCGGCCGACGCCGCGCTGTACGAGGCCAAGGCGGCCGGCCGCGACTGCGCCGAGGGGCGGTTGGGCATTCTGGTCACGGCCTGAAGGCATAGGGCAGGGCAATCGCTGCCATATAAACGATTTGCACAAGCTTGCTTGCAATTGAGTAGTACGCGATCTAACATGCATGCATGAACGCGAACGAATCCTCTCCCCCACCCGGGGCCGGCCCCGCGCCGCTGCTCGACGACCAGCTTTGTTTTGCGCTGTATTCGACCGGACTGGCGATGAACAAGGTGTACCGCAAGCTCCTGCGCAAGCTGGACCTGACCTATCCGCAATACCTGGTGATGCTGGTGCTGTGGGAGCGCGACGCCGTGACGGTCTCCGACATTGGCGCCCGCCTGTTCCTCGACTCGGCCACGCTGACGCCGCTGCTCAAGCGCCTGGAAGCGGCCGGCCTGGTGACCCGCAGCCGCTCGGCGGCGGACGAGCGCCAGGTGGTGGTGGCCCTGAGCGACGCCGGCCGTGCGATGGCGCGCGAGGCACGCGCGATCCAGGAACAGGTGCTGTGCGCGACCGCCTGTTCGCCGGACCAGCTGGGGGTGCTGAAGCGGCAGCTGGAAGGGTTGCGGGCGAAGCTGGGGAATCAGGCCTGAACAGAACGGTGGCGGTAAAGGTGCACTTTACCCGTCGTCCCCGTGAAAACGGGAGCCTATACTGACGTTTCAGGGTACGCTCATCCTGTTGCCCGGCATGGGACCCCGTTTTCACGGGGACGACGTGGTGGCTGGCCAGCGCACCTAACCGGCCGCACCTAGCCGGCCGCACCTAGCCGGCCGCACCCGTTTCCGGCTGGCACCCCGGATCAACCTGCTGCAGCGCTTCGCTCTGGGCCACCAGCAGCCGGCGGAAATCCGCTTCCGCCATCGGTTTGCCGATCAGGTAACCCTGCAGCACGTCGCAGCCGGTCGAGCGGATCGCGCTGCGCTGGCCTTCGGTCTCGATGCCTTCGCAGATCACCGACAGTTTGAGCGACTTGGCAAACGCGATCACGCCGTTGACGATGTCCAGGCAGCGCCGGTCCTGCTCGATTTCGTGCACGAAGGAGCGGTCGATCTTGATCGCCGTGATCGGGAACTGGCGCAGGTAGGAGAGGTTCGAGTAGCCGGTGCCGAAATCGTCGAGCGCGATGCGGAAGCCTGCCAGCTTGAGCTTGTGCAGCACCGCCGCCGCCTTGTCGGTGTCCTGCATCAGCATGCTTTCCGTGACTTCCAGCTTGATGCATTCCGGGTGCAGTCCATGGCGCTTGACCAGGCTGGTCAGCAGCGCCGGCAGGTTTTCGTCGGTCAGCTGGCGCGGCGACACGTTGACCGCCATCTTCAGCCGGAAACCGATCAGCTCCCACTCGCGCGCCTGGCGGCAGGCTTCCTCGCACACCCAGGCGCCGACCGCCGCCATCGCCGGCGAATCCTCCAGCATCGACAGGAACGCCTGCGGCCCCAGGATGCCCAGGCGCGGATGGTTCCAGCGCAGCAGGGCCTCGGCGCCGACCACGGCGCCGTTGGCCGCGCTGATCTGGGGCTGGTAATACAGCACGAACTGGCGCTGCTTGAGCGCGTTGAAGACTTCCTGGCGCAGCTGCAAACGCTGCTTGAGCAGGCGCATGCCGGTTTCCGAGAACACGCTGAAGGTGTGGCGTCCGTTGGCCTTGGCTTCGTACATCGCGGCGTCGGCGTTGTTCAGCAATTCGTCGGGCGTGGCTTCGTCGCCGCTGCCGATCGCCACGCCGATGCTGGCGCCGACCGTCACCTGGTGGCCGCCCACCACGATCGGTTTGCCCAGGCGGCGCAGCATCGCTTCCGCCAGCGCCCTGGCGGCGGCGTCGTCGGTCGGCTCCAGCACCACCACGAATTCATCGCCGCTGATGCGCGTGACCGTGGTGCCGGCGCCGGCGAAGGTCGACAGCCGCCGTCCGATCTCCTGCAGCGCCACGTCGCCGGCCTGGTGGCCGTAGGCGTCGTTGACTTCCTTGAAGCGGTCGAGGTCGATGAACAGCACGCCCACCTTCCTGCCGCTGTCGACCGAGCGGGCGAGCGCCGCGTCCAGCGTGCGCATGCAGCTGAAGCGGTTGTGCAGGCCGGTGAGGCTGTCGTGCGTGGCCAGGTGGATCAGCTTGGCCTCGGCTTCCTTGCGCAGGGTGATGTCGGCGAAGAACACGCTCAGGCCTTCCTTGGTCGGATAGACCCGCGCTTCCAGCCAGATCCCGAGCGGCGCGTAATAGCTTTCGCAGCTGGTGAATTCGCGCGTGGCCACCGCGCGTTCGTAAGTCCGGTGGAAGTCACTGCCGACCGATTCCGGAAACTCGTCCCAGATGTGCTTGCCGACCAGCTCATGCGGGCGCCGGTGGAGCCAGGACGCGCCGCGTGCGTTGATGTAGGTGAAGCGCCACTCGCGGTCGAGCGAAAAGCAGCCGTCGGCGATGCTGTCGAGGACCACGTCCAGGCGTTCGCGAGCCTGCTCGGCGGCCTGCTTGCCTTCGATCGCGTCGGTCACGTCCTGCAGGAAGCCGGCGAAGTTCATCAGCCGGCCGTACTCGTCGTGCATCGGAAAGATATGCATGCGCACCCAGACCATGGTGCCGTCCTTGCGGTAGTTGCGCAGCGTGGTGGTGCAGGGGCGCTGGTCGGCGATGCAGGCGCGCAACTGGTCCAGGCCGGGCTGGCGGCGGTCCTCGCGCTGCAGGAAGCGGCAATTGCGGCCGACGACCTCGTCGAAGGCATAGCCGAAATTGGCTTCGAAGGCGGGATTGACGTAGACGATCGGGTTGTCGTGCCGGTGCGGATCGGTGATGACGATGCCGTTGCTGCTGGCGGCGATCATCCTCTGGTAGAACCAGGCGGGCTGACTTCCCAGGGGTGCAGGAATGGACATGATCGACCTTGTCAAGATAGAACGGTTTCAGTGTAATCCCGCGTTGTCCGGCGCGGAGCACGGCAGGCGAACTGGTCATGCTGCCGCACGGCGCCGCCCGCCGCCCCCGCGAGGGAAGGGCTAGGCCGGTCCGAGGGCCGCCATCCTGAGCGCCAGGGCGGCGCGGTCGGCGTCGATCCGGGCGCCGTTGGTGCGGCTCGACAGCGTGCTCCTGTCCTTGCGGCCGAGAAAGTAGGCGATGCGCTCCGCATTGGCGCCGGACGGGTGCGGGATCCCGTGCAGGATGCGCGCCTCATCGAGCGCGCCACGCCGCGCCAGCCACGACAGCGCCTGGCCGACCTTGGGGCCGAGCGGAATATAGACCGCATCCGGCAGGGCCGCCGCTTCCTGGGCGAAATGGTCGAGCATCTGCGCCTGCAGCAGCGGCGTGGCGACCATGCCGGGGCTGGCGCCGTTGTAGTTCTTGCCGTCGACGAAGATGGCATGGCGCAGCACCGCCGTCACGTGCATCAGCTGCGCGTCGGCGCTCCAGAGCGTGGCGCAGCTGGCGATGCCGAGCCAGCGCTGGATGCCGACGTGGTCGAGCAGCGCCACCAGGTTGGGTCGGATCGCGCCGCTGAAGGCGCCGGTGTACTTGGCGGCGCGCAGCACGTCCGGAAGGGCCGCGCCCAGCGCCAGCTGGCGCCGCGCCTCGCGTACCGCGTTCTTCCACTGTGCGAAGCCGGGTGTGATGCCGACCACGACCACGCGGGCGTGCCGGTTCACGTAATCGAAGGGCGTGTAGTGCGCACTCAGCGTGCCAGCGCGCGCGACCGTGAAGGCCGCGGGAATCTGCGCAGGGGCGGCGATGGTATCGACGTCGGTACTGGCAATGGTATCGATGAAATTCGTAAAGCATGCTGCAGTCATGGTGCTCCAGGGCGTGCTTGCTGAAAAGAGGAGCATGGATTGTGCCATGCACGGACTGGTCCTACTGGTATTAGGACCAGTCTTAATCTGGTTAGGAAAAATCTTACCCTCCCGTGACGGGCAACGGAAACCGTACGGCGCTCATGTTACGATCATGCCATCCAGGGCCAGGCCATTCACTCTCTGAGGACGACATCACGTGCACACCGATATCACGCAGGCGCCATTCGGGAATTTGCCCGACGGCAAGCAAGTCACGCAGTACACACTGAAGAACAAGACCGGCATGATGGTCAGGATCCTGGATTTCGGCGGGATCATCAACGAAATCCACGTCCCCGACCGCGACGGCCGCTTCGCCGACGTGGCGCTCGGCTTCGACACGCTCGACCCCTACCTGACCGACAGCCCGTACTTCGGCGCGCTGATCGGCCGCTACGGCAATCGCATCGGCAAGGGTCGCTTTGTGCTGGACGGCAAGGAATACCGGCTCCCTGTGAACAATGGCGAGAACCACCTGCATGGCGGCGCCCCCGGCTTCGACAGGGTGCTGTGGGCAGCGGCAGTGGAAGAGGGCGTGCTGGTACTGCGCTACCGCAGCGCCGACGGCGAGCAGGGCTACCCCGGCAATCTCGACGCCACCGTGCGCTACAGCCTGAGCGACGAGAACGAGATCGTGGTGCGCTTCCACGCCACCACCGACCAGCCGACCCCTGTGAACCTGACCCAGCACAGTTATTTCAACCTGCATGGCGTGACCGGCGCGGGTGGCGGCGTTGACGATATCCTGGACCACGTGCTGACGCTCGATGCCGACCGCTTCGTGCCGGTCGACGCCGGCGCGATCCCGCTGGGCGCGCCGGCGCCGGTGACCGGCACCCCGTTCGACTTCCGCCAGCCGCGCGCCATCGGCGAACGCATCGAACAGCCGGACAAGCAGCTGCGCCACGGCACCGGCTACGACCATTGCTGGGTGCTGAACCGCAGCGCCGGCAGCAAGGCATTGGAACGCGCCGCCCACGTGCTCGAGCCCGCATCCGGCCGGGTACTGGAACTGTGGACCCAGGAGCCGGGCGTCCAGTTCTACAGCGGCAATTTCCTGGACAATTCCCTGAGCGGGAAGGGCGGCCGCCGCTATCCATTCCGCAGCGGTTTCTGCCTCGAACCACAACACTTCCCGGATTCGCCGAACCAGCCGGACTATCCGAACACGATCCTGCGGCCGGGGGAGATTTATGCGACCGAGTCGCGGTTCAGGTTCTCGGTAGAGGCATAGCCCGGCGCCGGATGCGCGCCGTCCTGCCCGGGGCGTCCCCGGTCCGGGTTGGCGGCGAGCCGCGCCAGCAGGTCCTCGGCAGGCATCGGCTTGCCGAGCAGGAAACCCTGCACATAATCGCAGCCGGCCGCGCGCAGCCACTCGAGCTGGGCATGGTCTTCCACGCCTTCGGCCAGCACGGTCAGGCCGAAGCCGCGTCCCAGCGAGATGATGGCGCGGGCGATGGTCTCGCCGCGCTGCGGCAGCAGCTGGACGAAGCTGCGGTCGATCTTCAACTGGTTGATCGGGAACGATTGCAGGTACGACAGCGACGAATAACCGGTGCCGAAGTCGTCGATCGACAGGCGGATGCCCGCCGCACGGATTTGCCGCATGAATTCGATCGCCGTATCGACATTTTCCATCAACAGGCTTTCAGTCAATTCGAGCTCGAGGTGTTCGGGCGGCAGTGCGCTGTCGGCCAGCGCGCGCATCACGTCGCCGATGAAGCCCGGTTCGCGCATCTGGCGTGCCGAGACGTTGACGGCCAGGCTCAGGTCGGCCACACCGGCACGCAGCCAGCCCGCCACGTCGTGGCAGGCGCGCCGCAGCACCCAGCGGCCCAGCTCGACGATCATGCCGGTCTCTTCGGCAATCGGAATGAATTCGGCCGGCGTCACGAAGCCATGTTCCGGGTGCGGCCAGCGCACCAGCGCCTCGACACCGACGATGTGACGGCCGCTGCAATCGAACTGCGGCTGGTAGTACACGCGCAAGGCCTCCGCTTCCAGCGCCTTGCGCAGTTCGCGTTCGATCCGTGCGCGCCGCTGGGTGGCAAGCGTCATCTCGGGTCGGAAATCCACGACTCGGTTGCGTCCGCCGTTCTTGGCGGCGTACAGCGCCGTGTCCGCGCTGCTGAGCAGCTCGGCCGAGCTGGCGACATCGTCGGGATACACGCACATGCCGATGCTGGCGCTGGCGAAGACTTCGCCCTGCTCGAGCGGGAACGGCACGCACAGCGATGCCGCGACCGCCTTCGCCACGTCCAGCGCCGCTTCGCGCCCGGCAAGCGGTGCCAGGATGATCGCGAACTCGTCGCCGCCGATACGCCCCACGATACCGGCGCCGCCGACCGCGCCCCGCACCGCCGCCGCGACCTTGCGCAGCAACTCGTCGCCGGCCGAATGGCCGAGCGTGTCGTTGACGACCTTGAAGTTGTCGAGATCGAGCAGTAGCAGCGCCAGCCGGGCGTCCGGCAGGGACAGCTCATGCTCGAGCCGCAAATAGGTCGCGTGCCGGTTCGGCAACGCGGTCACCGGGTCGGTGTAGGCCAGGTAGTCGAGCTCGCGCTCGGCCCGCGCCACGCGCGACCGCGTGCGGCGCAATATCGGCATCACGATGCCGAGCGCGCCGGCAATCGTCAGTCCCAGGAACACGACGTAGCGCAGCAGTCCCACGCGCAAGCCCGTCATGTTCACGATCAGCTCGACCTTGCCGATGACCTTGCCGCGGTAGGCGACCGGCGCCTCCATGCCGACGGTTCCCTCCGGTTCCAGCACGCCCTGCGCCTGCGCCTCGGGGACATAGCTGACGAAGCGCCGGCCGGCGCTGTCGTAGACCGTGGCCGACACCAGGTTTGCCGCAAAGTGCAGCGGGCGGAGCATGTCGGCCGCGGCCTCGCGGTCGTGGAACATCAGCGGCGCCGTGATGTTGTCGGCGATGATGCCGGCCTGCACCCTGGCCTCGTTCGTCAAGGCATTGCGCAGCGAGACGAACTGGTACGCGAGCAGGACCACGCTGGCGATCACGAGGCTGGCGACGGCCGCCACGATCTGGCCGGTGCCGACGGCCGACGATATCGATGCGCGGTCCCCCGGCCGGCCGCTGGCCGTGCCTCGCCTCGTCCTGAAGAGTCTCATGTGACGTTGCGCGCCAGCCGCAGCAGGCGCGAACTGAACTTGATGCCGGCACGGGTCGCCTCGCGCGTGTCGACGTCGAAGCGGATGTGCTGGGATTCCTCGACGAGGTTGATCGCGCCCGCATAGGTGCCGGACGGCGTTCCGTCGATCACGTACAAGGCGTTGCCCGCCTCCTTCGGCGCGCTGCGCGGGGCCCGGGCGGCGGCGACCACGACGATGTCGCAAGCCTTGCCGGGGCCGCCGTCGACCGTCGCCCACGTGCGCCCGTTGACGTTGCGGCCGTCGAGCTCACGCAGGCTGTCCCACAGCGAATGCTGGGGGCTGGCGCATACCGTCAGTGCCTTTGCCGGGGCAGCCGCCGGTGGCCACGTCGTGAACAATGCGATATTCAGGATATAAGCCGCCTTGAGCTGGTCGTCCTGTCCCTGCGCGCGGCAAGACGGTGCCGCACTCAGGAGCGGCAGGGCCAGCAGCGCGGCGGCCAGGCGTAGGCATGGACCCATCATCTCAGAACCGGTATGCCAGTTTGCCCACCACGCTGCGGCCTTCGCGTTCGATGGCTTCCTGCACGAACGCGGGGCCGGCCGGGTCGCCATAGGCGCGGTCGAGGGCATTGTAAAGGCCGACCGACCAGTCCCAGCCGGCCCTGCTGCCGGCCGAGCTCAACACGAGGTTGGCGCTGCAATGGCCGCCCACCCGCGCATGCTCGGTCAGGCGCTGCGAAGCGCATTGCCATTCGCCGGCCAGGCGTGCACCCAGCGCCGTCCAGGGCAGGCTGGCGCCGGCCTTGAACAGCCGGTGTGGCGAGTTGACCAATTCAAGGCCCCGGTCGTCGGTGGCCTGCTGCCAGCTGTAGTTGGCGCGCACCCGCACGCCGCCGGCGAAGGTGTGCTCGCCCGAGAGCTCGGCGCCATGCGCGGTGGCGCGCTCGGTATTGGTGAACCGGAGCAGTCCGGTCGACGCATCCAGTGCCTGCGTGATCAGGCCGTGCATCCGGTAGTGGAACAGCGACAGCGATACCTTGCCATAGGCATCCGGCCGGTGCTCCCACACCAGTTCATGGGTACGGATCTGTTCGGGACGCAGGTCCGGATTGGCTTCCTGGCCGCCGGCCGCCGGAATCGCGTAATACTGCTCGTAGGCGTTGGGCGTCCGGAATGCCGTGCCGTAGAGGAGCTTCAGGGTGTCTGCCGGCGTGAGTGTCCGGATCAGCGCCAGGCGTGGGCTGAATTTGCCGCCGGTCTCGCTGTCCCGGTCGTAGCGCAGGCCGGCGTTGACGATCGTTTTGCGTCCGACGCGCCATTCGTCCTCGACGAAGGCCGCGTCGCGATGGCTGCTGCGGCGGTCGTCCAGCCATGACACCGCCGGCGCGATGTCGTAGCTGAACTGGTCGCGCCGGCGGTTGCGCTGCAGTTCGACGCCAGCCAGCAGCCTGTGCCCGCGCAGTCCGCGGTAGCTCACGTGCGCGTTGGTGCCGTACCACGCGGCATGGTCGCCATCGACGTTCACGTGCGCGCCACCGCCCTCGTCGTTCGGATACAGGCCGACACCGAGGTAATCCGCGCGTCCCCAGAACAGGCTGGCCGCGACGCTCAGGTCGGAAGTGAGGGCGGACTCGTACGCCAGATCCGCGAAAGCCTGGGTGTCGCGGATCGAGTCGGGCGCATCGAACACCGCCCCGTACGACGCGGTGGGCACGCCCTTGGTGCGTGCCACGTAGCCGGCGCTGAGCGTGAAACCGCCGCGGTGCAGCTTGGCGAACAGGTTGCGGGCGCGGTCGCCGTCCAGTCCGTGCGCGATGCCGTTGCCGCTGTCAGGACTGTCGAATTCGGGGAAGTACAGGTCGCCGCCGCGGCGCGCGTAGCTGCTGGCGGACAGCACCACGTCGCTGCCGTCCTGGCCATGGGCACCGAAGGTGACGCGCGAGCGGCGTTCGCCAAGGCTGCCGAAGGACTGGGCGGCACGCACGCCGCCGAGCGCGCTGCCCGACTTGGTGATCACGTTGATCACGCCGAACAGCGCATTCGAGCCGTACACCGCCGCGCCCGGTCCGGGCACGTATTCGATGCGTTCAACCAGGTCCATGTCGAGCAGGGCCTCGGTGCCGATCGACGCCTGGTCATACACGCTATCGTTGGTACGCATCCCATCGATCAACAGCAGGAAACGGCTGTCGTAGTCGCCGGGACGCAGGAAGCCGCGCGCGCCGAGGTAGGCATAATTGCGGTCGCTCGACACGTACAGGCCGGGCAGGGATGCGAGCGCATCGGCCAGCGTACGCCAGCCGTATTCCCGGATCTCCTGCGAGGTCAGCACGGCGACGGCCGAGGGGGCATCGCTCAGCGACTGTTCGAAGCGCGATGCCGAGGTCACCGTCTGCACTTGCATGAGTTGTTCCAGAGGCAAGTCCGCAAGCGCCGGTGCGCCGGCTTCGTCCTGGGCCGCGTGCGCGAGCGAGGACGAGAACGACAGGGCGGCGCCGGTCAGTACACATGACATCAAAAAGGAATGGCGGAATACCAGGATCATAGGAGCTGCGCGTGGAAGTCTGGGGCAAATGCGCACCAGCGATACTTACATGTGACATTGTCACATAGAAAGAATAATTTCCATATTACATGACAAAATAATGACGCGGCGATGCAACGCCTGTGCGTGAGATACTGAAATCGGTATCGATAAACGCAAAAATTTGATTGGAAAGTTATCTCCCGCCTCATTAAACTTTCTCCACCGCTGAGATGGAGAAAAAAGCATGTCGGAGACAAAAAAGAAGCTGCGTTCCGCAGCATGGTTCGGCACCCAGGACAAGAACGGCTTCATGTACCGGAGCTGGATGAAGAACCAGGGCATTCCCGACCATGAATTCCAGGGCAAGCCGATCATCGGCATCTGCAACACCTGGTCCGAACTCACTCCCTGCAACGCCCATTTCCGCAAGCTGGCCGAGCACGTCAAGCGCGGCATCCTGGAGGCCGGCGGCTTTCCGGTGGAGTTCCCGGTGTTTTCCAACGGCGAATCCAACCTGCGTCCGACCGCCATGCTGACCCGTAACCTGGCCAGCATGGACGTCGAGGAATCCATCCGCGGCAACCCGATGGACGGCGTGGTGCTGCTGGTCGGCTGCGACAAGACCACCCCGGCGCTGCTGATGGGCGCGGCCAGCGTCGACATTCCCGCCATCGTCGTCACCGGCGGTCCCATGCTCAACGGGAAGCTGAACGGCAAGGACATCGGCTCCGGCACCGCCGTCTGGCAACTCCACGAGCAGGCCAAGGGCGGGCAGATCTCGATGCACGATTTCCTCGCCGCCGAAGCCGGCCACTCGCGCTCGGCCGGCACCTGCAACACCATGGGCACGGCATCGACCATGGCCTGCATGGCCGAAGCGCTGGGCACCTCGCTGCCGCACAATGCCGCGATTCCGGCGGTGGACGCGCGCCGCTACGTGCTGGCCCACATGTCGGGCATGCGCATCGTCGAGATGGTCAACGAAGACCTGCGCCTGTCCAAGATCCTGACGCGCGAGAATTTCGAGAATGCGATCCGCGTAAACGCCGCGATCGGCGGCTCCACCAATGCCGTGATCCACCTGAAGGCGATCGCCGGCCGCGTCGGCGTGCCGCTCGAGCTGGAAGACTGGACCGCGATCGGCAAGGGCACCCCGACCATCGTCGACCTGCTGCCCTCGGGGCGCTACCTGATGGAAGAGTTCTACTATGCCGGCGGCCTGCCGGGCGTGATCCGGCGCCTGGGCGAAGGCGGCCTGCTGCCGCACAAGGACGCGCTGACCGTCAACGGCAAGACGCTGTGGGCCAACAACCAGGATGCGCCGATCTACAACGACGAGGTGATCAGGAAGCTGGACACCCCCCTCATCGACGACGGCGGCATCTGCATCCTGCGCGGCAACCTGGCGCCGCGCGGCGCCGTGCTGAAGCCGTCGGCGGCGTCGCCGCACCTGATGACCCACCGCGGCCGCGCGGTGGTGTTCGAGGACTTCGACCACTACAAGCAGCGCATCAACGACCCGGACCTGGACGTCGACGAGAACTCGGTGCTCTTGATGAAGAACTGCGGCCCGAAGGGCTATCCGGGCATGGCGGAAGTGGGCAACATGGGCCTGCCGCCCAAGCTGCTGGCGCGCGGCATCACCGACATGGTGCGCATCTCGGACGCGCGCATGAGCGGCACCGCCTACGGCACCGTGGTGCTGCACGTGGCGCCGGAAGCGATGGCCGGCGGGCCGCTGGGCATCGTGCGCGACGGCGACTTCATCGAACTCGATTGCGCCAACGGGCGCCTGCACCTGGACGTGCCGGATGCAGAGATCGCCGCGCGCCTGGCCGACCGGCTTGAAACCCAGGTGGCGCCGCAGCGTACCGGGTACGCCGGCCTGTACCTCGAGCACGTGCTGCAGGCCGACGAAGGCTGCGACTTCGATTTCCTGGTCGGGTGCCGGGGTTCGGACGTGCCCAAGCATTCCCATTGACCGAGCGTCCCCTCATGCCCGCATCGCGGGTAGGGTGGACGGGTTCCCCGTCCACCCGTTCAAATCACGGTTGAATAACAGGCGAACACGCCGACGGAGACATACGACATGCTGCTCATCCAATATAAAACCGCCGCCGGCGAGCGCCGCGTCGGCATCCTGGCCGGCGACGGCGTCGCGCCGCTGGCCGGCTACGCCACCACGCTCGACCTGGCGCGCGACGCCATCGCCGGCGCGACCGGCATCGCCGTCCTGGCCGATGCCGCGGTCGACGCCGCCGCCACCGAATCGTACGACGCCATCGCCAGCCAGGGCCGCCTGCTGCCCCCGATCGACCACCCGGATCCCGCCCACTGCTACGTCACCGGCACCGGCCTGACCCACCTGGGCAGCGCCGACACGCGCGACGCCATGCACAAGAAGATCGGCGGCGACGTGGACAGCCTGTCGGACAGCATGAAGATGTTCCGCATGGGCGTCGAAGGCGGCAAGCCGGAAGGCGACGTGCCCGGCGTGCAGCCGGAATGGTTTTATAAAGGCGACGGCTCGATCGTGCGCGCCGGCGGCGAGGCGCTCGACATGCCCGAATTCGCGCTCGACGGCGGCGAAGAGCCGGAGATCGCCGGCCTGTACCTGATCGGCGGCGACGGCCAGCCGTACCGGGTCGGTTTCGCGCTCGGCAACGAGTTCTCGGACCACGTGACCGAGCGCCAGAACTACCTGTATCTCGCCCACTCCAAGCTGCGCAGCTGCGGCGTCGGCCCGGCGCTGCTGGTCGGGGACCTGCCGGTCCACGTCGAGGGCGTGTCGCGCGTGCTCGATGCCGAAGGCAAGGTGCGCTGGGAGAAGGCGTTCGTCTCCGGTGAGCAGAACATGTCGCACACGATCGCCAACCTCGAATACCACCATTTCAAGTACGGATTGTTCAAGCGCCCCGGCGACGTCCACATCCACTTCTTCGGCACCGCCACGCTGAGCTTCGCCGACGGCGTCCGGGTGCAGGCCGGCGAGGTCTTCGAGATCGAATCGCCGCCATTCGGCCCGCCGCTGCGCAACCCGCTGGCCGTCGCCGCGGCCGGCCACGCCAGGGTGAAGGCCTTATGAGCGGCCTGGCCAGCTATCCCAGCCTGGCCGGCCGGCGCGTGTTCGTGACCGGCGGCGGCAGCGGCATCGGCGAGGCGATCGTGGCCGCCTTCGTGGCGCAGGGCGCGGTGGTCGGTTTCGTGGACATCGTGGTCGATGCCGGCGAGGCGCTGGTGGCGCGCCTGGGCGCGTCGCTGCAGCCGGGCCAGGCGGCGCCGGTGTTCCGATACTGCGACATCACCGACATCCCGGCGCTGGAACAGACCATGGCCGAGCTGGCGTCCACCCTCGGCGACTTCGACGTCGTCGTCAACAACGCCGCCAACGACCAGCGCCACCGGATCGGCGACGTCGGCGTGGCCTACTACGACGAGCGCATCGCAATCAACCAGCGCCCGATGTTCTTCACCGTGCAGGCGGCGCTGGAAGGCATGAAGCGGCGCGGCGGCGGCTCGGTGATCAACTTCAGCTCGATGTCCTTCCACGCCAAGAATCCGGGCTATCCGATCTATGCGGCCACCAAGGCCGCCGTGACTGGCCTGACGCGCTGCCTGGCGCGCGACCTGGGCCAGTTCAACATCCGCGTGAACACCGTCACCCCGGGCTGGGTCATGACCCAGCGCCAGGTCGAGCTATGGCTGGACGAGGCCGGGGAGGCCGAGATCGGGCGCGCCCAGTGCCTGCCGGGCAAGCTGATGTCGGAGGACGTGGCGTCGATGGTGCTGTTCCTGGCGGCGGACGACAGCAAGATGTGCACGGCGCAGGACTTTGTGGTGGATGCGGGGTGGACGTGATGATGAGAGCACCTGTTAATGAAAATACGTCGTTCCCGCGAAAGCGGGAACCCATACTGAGCCACTGGTCATGCGCCGCATGGATTCCCGCTTTCGCGGGAATGACGGTGGTGGGTTGTGCAGGCGCATCGACCGCGTTTGCCGCACCCCTGGCCAGCCCCGACCGGCACATCAGCGTCGACGTCCGCCTCACCCCGGCAAAAACGCTCGAATACAGCGTCGCCCGCGACGGCAAGCCGGTCATCCTCCCATCCCGCCTCGGCCTGCAGCTCGAGAACGCCAACCTGTCCGACCAGCTGACGCTGGCGGCCGCCTCGCCCGTCAAGGAGGTCAGCGAGGACTACGAACTCGCCACCGGCAAGAAGCGCCGCATCGGCTACCGCGCCAGCGAGCAGGTGTTCACCGTCCGCAATGCGAAGGGCCAGGCCATGGACGTGGCCTTCCGCGTGTCGAACGATGGCGTCGCCTTCCGCTACTTGGTGCGCCAGGGCGGCGCGCTGAAGTTCAGCAGCGAAGCGACCAGCTTCCGCTTCGACGCCGGCGCCAAAGCCTGGCTGCAGCCGATGGCCGTCGCCCAGACCGGGTTTGCCAATACCAACCCATCCTACGAAGAGCACTACCAGCGCGAGATCGCGGTCGGTACGCCGTCGCCGAGCAAGGCGGGCTGGGTGTTCCCGGCGCTGTTCCGCAGCGGCGACACCTGGATCGCGCTCACCGAGGCCGGCATGGACGGCAGCTGGCACGCCTCGCGCCTGCAGGCCGACGCCGGCGGCGGCACCTACCGCATCGGTGGGCCGATGGCGCCGGAAATCTTCCCCGGCGGCGGCCTGCTGGCGGCAAGCCGCGATACGCTGGCCTCGCCCTGGCGCGTGATCGCACTGGGCAGCCTGGGCACGCTGGTCGAGTCCACCCTCGGCACCGACCTGGCCGCGCCCGCGATCCGCTTCGATGCGGCGCTGGTGCGTCCGGGCCATGCGTCCTGGAGCTGGGCGCTGCTGAAGGACGACGCCACCGTGTTCGACGTCCAGAAGAAATTCATCGACTACGCGGTCGACATGGGCTGGGACTACACCCTGGTCGATGCCGAATGGGACCGCAGGATCGGCTACGAGAAGATGGCGCAGCTGGCCCGCTACGCCGCCTCGAAAGGCATCGGGCTGCTGGCCTGGTACAACTCGTCCGGGTCGTGGAACCAGACCGAGATGTCGCCCAAGAGCAAATTGCTCACCCACGAACAGCGCGTCGCCGAATTCGCGCGCCTGGCGAAGATGGGCGTGAAAGGCGTCAAGATCGACTTCTTCGGCGGCGATGGCCAGTCCATGATCAAGTACTACGTCGACATCCTGGACGACGCGGCGGCCGCCGGCCTGCTGGTCAACTTCCACGGCGCGACCCTGCCGCGCGGCTGGTCGCGCACCTACCCGAACCTGATGACGGCGGAAGCCGTGCGCGGCCTCGAGTTCACCACCTTCGAGCAGAAGGACGAGGATGCCGTGCCGGCGCACGCCGCCATGCTGCCGTTCACGCGCAACCTGTTCGACCCGATGGACTTCACGCCGATGGTGTTCGGCGACATCCCGAAGATCCGTCGCGTCACGCGCAACGGTTTCGAACTGGCCGAGTCGGTGCTGTTCGTGTCCGGGATCCAGCACTTCGCCGAGACGCCGGAGGGCATGGCGACGGTACCGGCCGCGGTGAAAACCTTCCTGCGCGAGCTGCCGCGCAGCTGGGATGCGGTGAAGTACGTGGACGGCTATCCGGGCCGCCACGCCGTCATCGCCCGCCAGGGCGGCAATGCCTGGTACGTGGCCGGCATCAACGCCGGCGACCAGGCCATCACGCTCGACCTCGACCTCGGCTTCCTGGACGGCAGGGAAGGGCAGGTCATCACGGACGGTGCCGGCGAGCGCGCGTTCGCGCAGGCCGCGATCCGCGGCGGCCGCCAGCGCGTCACGATCAAGCCGCACGGCGGCTTCGTGGCCGTGTTCAAATAAGCAGGATAATAAGCAAAAAATACAGGAGACCGCATGCAACGCTTCAAATCGACCATCCTCGCACTCGGCGCCATCGGCATGCTCGGCGCGCTGCCGGCCTTTGCCCAGGTCAGCCTGCGCATCGACGCCGGCAAGCCCGGCGCCGTCATCAACAAGAACGTGTACGGCCAGTTCGCCGAACACCTGGGCACCGGCATCTACGAGGGCATGTGGGTCGGCCCGGAGTCGAAGATCCCGAACACGAAGGGCTGGCGCAACGACGTGGTCGGTGCGTTGAAGGAACTGCACGTGCCGCTGGTGCGCTGGCCGGGCGGTTGCTTCGCCGACGAATACCATTGGCGTGACGGCATCGGCCCACGCGGCAAGCGTCCGGTGAAGGTCAACACCAACTGGGGCGGCGTCCCCGAGAACAATGCGGTCGGCACCCACGAATTCTTCGACCTGGTTGAGATGCTGGGCGCGGACGCCTACGTCAACGGCAACCTCGGCACCGGCACCCCGCAGGAGATGGCCGAGTGGGTCGAGTACATGACCTCCGAAGGCAAGTCGAGTTTGGCCGAACTGCGCGCGAAGAACGGCCATGCGAAGCCGTTCAAGGTCGCCTATTTCGCCGTCGGTAACGAAGCCTGGGGCTGCGGCGGCAACATGAAGCCGGACTATTACGCCAGCCTGTACAACCACTACACGACCTTCCTGAAGGCCCCGCCGAACAACCGGCCGAAGATGATCGCCAGCGGCGGCACCGGCGACGACACCGCCTGGACCGAGGTCCTGAGCCGCGACGGCGGGCGCGACACCGACGGCATCAGCTTCCACTACTACACGCTGCCGACCGGGCAATGGGACAAGAAGGGCGCCGCCGTCGGCTTCCCGGAAAGCGAATGGTTCACGACCATGGCCGGCACGCTGCGCATGGACGACTTCATCCGCAAGAACGTCGCCGTCCTCGACAAGAACGATCCGAAGAAGAAGGTCGGCTTCTATGTCGACGAGTGGGGCACCTGGTACGACGTCGAGAAGGGCACCAACCCGGGCTTCCTGTTCCAGCGCAACACCCTGCGCGACGCCGTCGTGGCCGCGCTCAACTTCAACATCTTCCATGCCCACGCCGAGCGCGTGCGCATGACCAACATCGCGCAGATGGTCAACGTGCTGCAAGCCATGATCATCACCGAGAAGGACAAGATGCTGCTGACGCCGACCTACCACGCCTACAAGATGTACGTGCCGTTCCAGGACGCCACCTCGCTGCCGGTGACCCTGGCCAACAACACGGTCTACGGCGACAACGGCAAGGGCGTGCCCGGCATCAGCGCCTCGGCCGCGCGCGCCAAGGACGGCAAAGTGTATGTCGCCCTGGTCAACACCAACCCGCGCGAGGCCACCGACGTCACCCTGGACGTCACCGGCCAGAACGCCACCGGCGTGCGCGGCCAGGTGCTGACCGCCGACGCGATGGACGCCCACAACACCTTCCAGAACCCGCAGGCGATCAAGCCGGCGCCGTTCAGCGCCGCGGCCAGCGGCGGGAAGATGACGATCAAGGTGCCGGCCAAGGCGGTGATGGTGGTGGCCGTCGAAGGCTGACACGCAACCGGCTGCGCCATCCACGCCAAGCGATGCGCCAAGGGCAGAGTGGTCGGCTTTACCCTTGGCGCTGCGCCGCCGCACCGTGAACGCCCTTCACGCGGTGATACGTATCCGCCGCGCAGCTGCCTTGTGCTTATCCGCCCAAAGGTCGCTGGAACAGTACCATGGATCATCCACTGATACTGAACTTGATATCGAGATGTTAAAAAAAATGATTGGATGAGTATCCCACTCTCGTCTAGTATTGATGTACAAAAATACGGAGACAAGCAATGACCTTTACCCGCAGAACCCTGCTGGGCGCCGCCATGCTCGCCGCATGCAGCGCCCTCCCGGCATTCGCCGCCAAGCCCCTCACCATCGGCTTCTCCCAGGTCGGCGCCGAAAGCGAATGGCGCACGGCCAACACCGCATCCATCAAGGCCGCCGCCAAGCAGGCGGGCATCAACCTCAAGTTCGCCGACGCCCAGCAGCAGCAGCAGAACCAGGTCAAGGCGATCCGCTCGTTCATCGCCCAGCGCGTCGACGTGATCGCGTTCTCGCCGGTGGTGGAAACCGGCTGGGAGACCGTGCTGCGCGAGGCGAAGAACGCGAAGATCCCGGTGATCCTGACCGACCGTTCGGTCAAGGTCAGCGATCCGTCGCTGTACGCCAGCTTCATCGGCTCCGACTTCGTCGAAGAGGGCCGGCGCGCGGCGCGCTGGCTGCAGGAGTATGCGAAGAAGAATCCGGGCAAGCAGATGAACATCGTCGAGCTGCAGGGCACCACCGGCGCGGCGCCCGCCATCGACCGCAAGAAGGGCTTCGCCGAAGTCATCGCCGGCAACCCGAAGATGAAGATCATCCGTTCGCAGACGGCCGACTTCACCCGCGCCAAGGGCAAGGAGGTGATGGAAGCCTTCCTGAAGTCCGAGGGCAAGAACATCAACGTGCTGTACGCGCACAACGACGACATGGCGATCGGCGCGATCCAGGCGATCGAGGAGGCTGGCCTGAAGCCGGGCAAGGACATCTTCATCGTCTCGATCGACGGCGTGCGCGGTGCCTTCGAGGCCATGATGCAGGGTAAGCTGAACGCCACTATCGAGTGCAATCCGCTGCTGGGGCCGATCCTGATGCAGACCGCGCAGGCGGTGGCGGCCGGCAAGCCGGTGGCGCAGCGCATCACGGTGACCGAGGGCGTGTTCCCGGCCGAGGTCGCGGCCAAGGAATTCCCGAACCGCAAATACTGAGCCGCCCATGACGGCGCTCAGCGGCAGCACGCAGCCGGTGCTCGAGGTCACGGGCATCCACAAGCAGTTCCCCGGGGTGAAGGCGCTGGCGGATGCCGGCCTGCGCCTGTACCCCGGCGAAGTCCACACGCTGATGGGCCAGAACGGCGCGGGCAAGTCCACGCTGATCAAGGTGCTCACCGGCGTCTACCAGCCCGACGGCGGCAGCATCGTGCTGGACGGGCAGGCGATCCGTCCGCGCTCGACGCAGGAGGCGCAGGCGCTCGGCATCAGCACGGTCTACCAGGAAGTGAACCTGTGCCCGAACCTGTCGGTCGCGGAAAACATCTTCATCGGCCGCTATCCGCGCCGTTTCGGCATGGTCGACTGGCGCGCCATGCGCAGGCAGGCCGCCGAACTGCTGCAACGCCTGCAGGTCGGGATCGACGTCGGCAAACCCCTGGCGACCTATCCGCTGGCGATCCAGCAGATGGTGGCGATCGCACGCGCCCTGCACACCGATGCGCGCGTGCTGATCCTCGACGAGCCGACCTCCAGCCTCGACGAAGCCGAGGTGCAGACCCTGTTCGGCGTGCTGCGCCGCCTGCGCGCGGAAGGGATGGCGATCCTGTTCGTCACCCACTTCCTGGAGCAGACCTACGCGATCTCGGACCGCATCACCGTGATGCGCAACGGCGAGCGCGAAGGCGAGTACGCCTGCGCCGGGCTGTCGCGCCTGGCGCTGGTGAACAAGATGATCGGCGCCCCGGCCGATGCCGACGAAGACGGCACCGAGGCACAGGCAGGCGAAGAACGCGAACAGGGCGAAGTGTTCCTGCGCGCCCGCGGCATCGCGCGCAAGGGCGCGCTGCAGCCGGTCGACCTGGCACTGCACCGCGGCGAGCTGCTCGGCCTGGCCGGCCTGCTGGGTTCGGGCCGCACCGAGACCGCGCGCCTGCTGTTCGGCGCCGACCGCGCCGATGCCGGCAGCGTCGAGGTCGAGGGCCGGCGCGTCAGGCTGGCCAATCCGCGCGACGCGATCGCCCAGGGCATCGGCTTCTGCTCGGAAGACCGCAAGCACGAGGGCGCGATCCTGCCGCTGTCGGTGCGCGAGAACATGATATTGGCGCTGCAGGCGCGCCAGGGCATCTGGCGCGCGATTCCGATGCGGCGCCAGCAGCAGCTGGCAAGCGACTACGTGAAGTGGCTGGGCATCAAGACCGCCAGCATCGAGACCCCGATCGGGTCGCTCTCCGGCGGCAACCAGCAGAAGGTGCTGCTGGCGCGCTGGCTGGCCACCGAGCCAGGGCTGCTGATCCTCGACGAACCGACGCGCGGCATCGACGTGCGCGCCAAGCAGGAGATCATGGATTACGTGAGCGCGCTGTGCCGCAAGGGCATGTCCATCCTGTTCATCTCGTCCGAGCTGCCGGAAGTGCTGCGCGTGTCCGACCGCATGCTGGTCATGCGCGACCGCCAGGCTTGCGGCGCGTACCGGCGCGGCGAGCTGGACGAGACGTCGGTGCTGGGCGCGATTGCCGGCGAAAGCGCAGGCGAAGGTAATAAAGACACCGCGAAAGACACCGCGAAGGAGGGCGCATGAACACACGTGTCGATCCGGGCCTCACCAAGCCCGAGGGGGCCGTCGCACCGGCCGCGTGGCGATCGCTCCTGCTGCAGCATCCGCTGCTGCGTCCGGCGGCGGCACTGCTGGTGCTGCTGGTGCTGGATGCGCTGCTGGTGCCCGGCTTCTTCCGGCTCGAGATCAAGGATGGCCACCTGTACGGTCCCCTGGTCGACATCCTCAACCGCGCGGCGCCGCTGATGCTGGCGGCGCTCGGCATGACGCTGGTGATCGCCACGCGCGGCATCGACATCTCGGTGGGCGCGGTGGTGGCGCTGTCCGGCACCGTCGCGGCGATGCTCATCGGCGGCACCATGGTGGTGAACAACGGCGTACCCGAGTACGTGGCGAACACGCCGATGGGCACGGCGCTGGCGGCGGCGTTCGGCGTGGCGCTGCTGTGCGGGCTGTGGAACGGGGTGCTGGTGGCCGGCATCAAGCTGCAGCCGATCGTGGCGACGCTGATCCTGATGGTGGCCGGGCGCGGCCTGGCGCAGTTGCTCACCGACGGCCAGATCGTCACCGTGTATTACCAGCCCTACTTCTTCCTGGGCAGCGGTTATCTCTTCGGGCTGCCGTTCGCGCTGTACGTGGTGGCGGCGGTCCTCGCCGCGACGCTGCTGCTGGTGAAGAAGACCGCGCTCGGCCTGTTCATCCAGGCGGTCGGCATCAATCCGGTGGCGGCGCGCCTGGCCGGGCTGCGCACGGCCACGCTGATCGTCTTCGTCTACGTGTTCTGCAGCGCCTGCGCCGGCCTGGCCGGCCTGCTGGTCACGTCCAACATCAAGAGCGCGGACGCCAACAACGCCGGCCTGCTGCTGGAGCTGGATGCGATCCTGGCGGTCACGCTGGGCGGCACCTCGCTCGCCGGCGGAAAATTCAGCCTGGCGGGCAGCATGATCGGCGCGCTGATCATCCAGACCCTGACCTGGACCATCTATTCGCTGGGCGTGCCGCCCGAGGTGAACATGGTGGTGAAGGCGGTGGTGGTGTTCATCGTCTGCATCTCGCAGTCCGGAGAGTTCCGGGCGTTGCTGAAAAGGAGGTCCGCATGAGCGCAATCGCAAGCGGCGCGCGCGGCCTGTCCGCCGCGCCATGGTTCACGTCGCTGGTCACGGTGATCCTGCTGGTGGTCATGCTCGGCATCGGCGGCGCCGCCTATCCGGGCTTCCTGTCGATGCAGGTGGGGTTCAACCTGCTGATCGATAACGCATTCCTGCTCGTCGTCGCCATCGGCATGGGCTTCGTGATCCTGTCCGGCGGGATCGATTTGTCGGTGGGTGCGGTGCTGGCGCTGTCGACCATGCTCACCGCCTGGCTGCTGCAGAACGCGCACTGGCATCCGGCGGCCGTGATCCTCGCGGTGCTGCTGCTGGGAGCGATGTTCGGCGGCGCGATGGGGTTGATCATCCACCTGTTCAAGCTGCAACCGTTCATCGTCACGCTGGCCGGCATGTTCCTGGCGCGCGGGCTGTGCTACCTGGTCAGCGTCGAGTCGATCACCATCGACCAGCCTTTCTTCGTGGCGGTGTCGCAGACCCAGATTCCTTTCCTCGGCGGCTTCCTGTCGCCGGGCGCGGTGATCGCGCTGGTGGCGCTGCTGCTGGCGGTCTGGCTGGCGCATTTCACGGCCTTCGGCCGCGCCGTGTATGCGGTCGGCGGCAACGAGCAGTCGGCCGCGATGATGGGCCTGAACGTCGGGGCGACCCGCGTCGGCGTGTATGCGCTCTCGGGCTTGTGCGCGGCGCTGGGCGGCGTGCTGTTTTCGTTCTACATGCTGTCCGGGTATGGCCTGCACGGGCAGGGGCTCGAGCTGGACGCGATCGCGGCGGTGGTGATCGGCGGCACGCTCCTGAGCGGCGGTTATGGGTATATTGCCGGGGCGCTGTCGGGGGTGCTGGTGCTGGGCGCGATCCAGACCCTGATCGCCTTCGACGGCACGCTCAGTTCCTGGTGGACGAAGATCGTGATCGGCGGCCTGCTGTTCGTGTTCTGCGTCGTGCAGCGCATCATGGGAGGCCGGGCCAAATGATCCTCCATGACGGCTTCGATGACTCGGCATGGGTTCGCGCCTTGGCGCGGACGACGGTGTCCTGATGGATGCGGCCAACCCCAACTGGTTCCTCAAGGCGCGCCTCAAGACGCGCCAGCTGCTGCTCCTGATCGCGCTCGACGATTACCGCAACATCCACCGCGCGGCCGAAGAGCTGCACATGACCCAGCCGGCGGCCTCCAAGCAGATCAAGGACCTGGAGGAGATGCTCGACGTGAGGCTGTTCGAGCGCCTGCCGCGCGGGATGGAACCGACGATCTACGGCGAGACCATGATCCGCCACGCGCGCATGGCCCTGACCAGCCTGGCGCTGGCGCACGACGACATCGTGACGCTGAAGGCGGGCCTGTCGGGGCAGGTGGAGGTGGGCGCGATCATGGCGCCGGCGATGGCGCTGCTGCCGCGTGCGATCGCGCGCGTGAAGGAAGAAGCGCCGCTGCTGCGCATCGGCGTGCAGCTGGAAACCAGCAACGTCCTGCTCGACAAGCTGCAGCACGGTACGCTCGACTTCATGGTCGGCCGCATCTTCGACACCATCGACACCTCGGGCCTGATCTACGAGGAACTCACCGAGGAGCCGGCGTGCGCGGTGGTGCGGCCCGGGCATCCGCTGCTGGACAACACCCGGCTGCAATTGAAGGACATCGCGCCGCTGCCGTGGATCCTGCCGCCGCACGGCAGCATCCTGCGCTACCGCTTCGACATGATGTTCCGCCGCGCCGGGCTGGAGCCGCCGGCCAACGTGGTCGATACCACCGCCATGCTGGTGGTCACGGCGCTGCTGCAGCAGACCGATTCGCTGCACGTGATGCCGCTGGAGGTGGCGCAGTACTATGCGTCATTGAACGTGATGCGCGTGCTGCCGATCGACCTGCCGTGCAAAATGGATGCGTTCGGCATCATCCGCCAGCGCGACCACCTGCTGTCGCCGGGTGCCGAGCTGCTGTTGCGGGCGGTACGCGCCGCGGCAGCCGAGATTTATTAATTGTTCAATTACTTTCTGCACCGAAATGTTGCATTGCAATCGCAATATCTACAAATAATTTCCAAGAGTTAATTTTTATCCATTGAGTCCGCACCATACTGAGCCGTAAATTCTCAGGTAGGTAAATACGCATCGGCGGTTTGCGCCGGATTGGATTCAAGCGGAGATAAGAATGAACATCGGAAATCTGAAAATTGGCACGCGGCTCGCGATCGGCTTCGGCGCGATCTGCACGGCCCTGATCTTCATGGTGGGGCAGGGCACGTTGATGCTGGGCCGGGTCAACGACGGCACCAACGACATCGTCAACCAGCGCATGCCGCGCATCGACGCACCCACACGCCTGCAGGGCAAGGTGAGCGACATCGCCGTCGCGCTGCGCAACATGATGCTGAACGACGAGGCGGGCGACCGTGCCAAACAGGTCGAGGAAATCGCCTCGTCGAGCAAGGAGGTCGAAACCATCCTGCAGCAGCTGGACGTCATGCTGCACGACCCCAAGGCGCGCGCCGTGCTGGAAAAGCAGCGCGAGGCCGCTACCCACTACCTGAAGGGCTCCGGCGAACTGCAGCGCCTGATCAGCGGCGGCGACGCGCAGGCTGCGAAGGCTTTCCTCACGAAGGAATTGCGTCCGGCGCTGCGCCGGCTGAAGGCCGCCACCGCGGAACAGATCCAGGTCCAGAAGGACCTGGCCATGGCCAGGGCGGCGGAAGCCGAAGCGACCTACCAGCAAACCCGCACCCTGATGATCGTGCTGGGCCTGGTGATCCTGGCCGGTGCCGCCGCGCTGGCACGCTGGATCACCGTGTCGATCACGCGTCCGGTGCGCCAGGCGCTCGAGGTCGCCAACGCCGTCGCCGCCGGCGACCTGACCAGCAAGATCGACGCCAAGGGCGATTGCGAAGTGGCCCACCTGCTGAAGGCGCTGGACAGCATGAACCGGCAGCTGGTGGCGACGGTGAGCACGGTGCGGAGCAGCTCCGATGCGATCGCCACCGCCTCGTCGGAAGTCGCCGCCGGCAACCTGGACCTGTCCGCGCGCACCGAGCAGCAGGCCGGTTCGCTGGAAGAGACCGCATCGTCGATGGAAGAACTGACGTCCACCGTGAAGCAGAATGCCGACAACGCGCGCCAGGCCAACACGCTGGCCGAGACCGCGACCGGCGTCGCCGCCCGCGGCGGCCAGGTGATCCACGAAGTGGTGCGGACGATGGAACAGATCCACGCCGCGTCCGGCAAGATCGTCGACATCATCAGCGTCATCGACGGCATCGCCTTCCAGACCAACATCCTGGCGCTGAACGCCGCGGTGGAAGCCGCGCGCGCCGGCGAACAGGGCCGCGGTTTCGCGGTGGTGGCGGGCGAGGTGCGCAGCCTGGCGCAACGCTCGGCCGCGGCGGCCAAGGAAATCAAGGGCCTGATCGGCGATTCCAGCGAAAGCGTGGAAGCCGGCAGCCGCCTGGTGAAGGATGCCGGCACCACGATGGAAGAAATCGTGACCAGCGTGCGCCACGTGGCCGACATCCTCAACGAGATCAGCTCCGCCAGCCAGGAGCAGAGCGCCGGCATCCAGCAGGTCAATGAAGCGGTGACCCAGATGGATGGCGTGACCCAGCAGAACGCGGCACTGGTCGAGCAGGCGGCGGCGGCGTCGCAGTCGCTGCAGGAGCAGGCCGGCCGCCTGACCGAAGCGGTGGCGGTGTTCAAGCTCGACGCGCACGCGGCCGGCATCGGCCGTGCGCCGTCGGCGCCCGCGGCAGCGGCTGTCCCGGCTGCCCCGCGCCTGCCGGCGGCGGCCAAGCCCGCAGCGGCCAAGCGCACGGTTGCGGCCGTCGCTGCCGCCGCGCCGGCGGCCAAGCCGGTTGCCAGCCCGGCGTCGAAGCCGGCGGCATCGCGTGCGACTGCGCGCGACGTGGTGGAGAGCGATTGGGAAGAGTTCTGATCGCATAATCGAAGCCGCCAGCTTCCGAACGTCGTCCCCGCGCAGGCGGGGACGACGTTATCAGGGGAGGCGTCCATCGCGCTCAGGCCGCATGCATATTGCCACTATGCAAACGCGGCAGCGGCCCTCGCAATCATGTCGATTATGTTACGCTGTTCGACGCGCTCCGAGCTCTGGCGCTCGGCACACCGTCTTTACAAGGATCAGCATGACTGGCTTCGTCATTACCCCGCCCGCCATTCCCGCCGTCGCCGTGGCCGGCTCCGACCAAACCTTCCCCGTGCGCCGCGTGTTCTGCGTCGGCCGCAACTATGCCGCCCACGCGCGCGAGATGGGCAGCGACCCGAGCCGCGAACCGCCGTTCTTCTTCACCAAGCCGGCCGACGCCGTGGTGCCGGCCAGCGGCAGCGTGCCGTATCCGTCGTCGACCCAGGAACTGCACCACGAGGTCGAACTGGTGGTCGCCCTGAAAGGCGGCGGCACCGATATCGCGCCGGAAGCGGCGCTCGATCTGGTCTGGGGCTACGGCGTCGGCCTGGACCTGACCCGGCGCGATCTGCAGGCCGTCGCCAAGAAGGACGGCCGCCCGTGGGACATGGCCAAGGGCTTCGACGCCTCGGCCCCGTGCAGCCCCTTGCTGCCGGTGAGCGAGGTCGGCCATCCGCAGGAAGCCGCCATCTGGCTCGAGGTCAATGGCCAGCGCAAGCAGGAAGGCAACCTGAACGAAATGATCTGGCCGATCCCCGACGTGATCGCCTACCTGTCGCGCTTCGTCGCACTGGCGCCGGGTGACCTGATCTTCACCGGCACGCCGTCCGGCGTCGACGCGCTGCGTCCGGGCGACCGCGTGCGCGGCGGCGTCGACGGCGTTGCCACCTTCGAACTGGACATCGGCAACGCCGGCGCCGGCCGATGATCGCGCTGCTCCAGATCGGCACCTATCCGGCCGAGGTGCAGGCCCAACTCGACGCCGAATTCCGCTGCCTGTCGGTGGACGACCTGGACCGCGATCCGGCGCTGGCGTCCGAGATCCGGGGCGTGGTCACGCGCAGCAACCTGGCGGTGCCGGCCGCGCTGGTCGAGCGCCTGCCGCGGCTCGAGGTCATCGCCACCAACGGCGTCGGCTACGACCTGATCCCGCTCGACCTGGCGGCCCGGCGCGGCATCGTGGTGACCAACACGCCCGAGGTACTGAACGCCGCCGTCGCCGAACTGTGCGTCGGTACGCTGCTGTCGCTGCTGCGCCGCCTGCCCCAGGCCGACCGCTACGTGCGCGAAGGGCACTGGCGCGGCGCCGCCTTTCCGCTGTCCACCAGCCTGGCCGGCAAGCACGTCGGCATCGTCGGCCTGGGCCGCATCGGCAAGGACATCGCGCGCCGCCTGGAACCCTTCGGCGTGGCGCTCGCCTACCACGGCCGCACCGACCAGAACCTGGCCTGGCGCTACGAGCCCGACCTGGCGACACTGGCACGCGACGTCGACATCCTGGTCGTGGTGGCGCCGGGCGGCGCGGAGACCGCGCACCTGATCGACGCGCGCGTGCTGGCGGCGCTGGGGCCGGACGGGTACCTGATGAACGTGGCGCGCGGTTCGGTAGTGGACCAGGCAGCGCTGCTCGCGGCGCTGGAGCAGGGCACGATCGCCGGCGCCGCGCTCGACGTGTTCGACAACGAACCGGACATCGACCCGCGCTTCTTCACGCTCGACAACGTGGTGCTGACGCCGCACCTGGGCAGTGCCACGCGCGAGACGCGGGCCGCGATGGCGCAGCTGATGCTGGATAATTTGCGGGCCTGGTTCCGCAGCGGACGGGCGTTGACGCCGGTGCTTGCGGGCTGACCGGCGGCGCTTCGAGCGACAGCAGGAGGTCGCCCGGCGCTTCGAGCGTGGCCCGCAGCTTCCAGGCGTGGTTCCCAGCTCTACAACGTCGCCCCTGCGAAGGCAGGGGCCCAAGTTGCATGCACCAACGCAGCGCATGCAGAACTTGGACCCCTGCCTTCGCAGGGGCGACGGTTTTAAGGCTGACAGCTGCATCGAGCGCAGCGGCTACGCTTACGCTGCTCAACGCTCAACGCTCAACGCTCAACGCTCAACGCTCAATGCACAACGCTCGACGCTCGACGCACAACGCCCAGCGCTCAATTCGCCATGTTCCGCGCCACGATCGCATCCGTGGCCAATTGCGCCTGCTGCAAGGGCTGGTCCAGCACATTGGTCGCATATGCCGGGTGCGGTGCCGCCACCGTGCCGAGTGCGCTGCCGCCCCCGGCGCTGATGTCGACGTCCACCGTGGCCGACAGGCCCACGCGCAGCGGGTGCGCGGCCAGTTCCTTCGGGTCCAGCGAGATGCGCACCGGGACCCGCTGCACCACCTTGATCCAGTTGCCGCTGGCGTTCTGCGCCGGCAGCAGCGAGAAGGCGCTGCCGGTGCCGGCGCCCAGGCCGACCACCTTGCCGTGGTAGGCGACCTTGCCGCCGTAGATATCGGCCTCGATGGTGGCCGGCTGGCCGACGCGGATGTCGCGCAGCTCGGATTCCTTGAAGTTGGCGTCGATCCAGAGCTGGTCCAGCGGCACGATCGACAGCAGCGGCGCGCCCGGGGCGATGCGGCTGCCCACCTGCACGCTGCGCTTGGCCACGTAGCCGCTCACCGGCGCCACGATGGCGTTGCGGCGCGACGCCAGCCAGGCCGACAGGTAATCGGCCTTGGCCGCCAGCACCGTCGGGTGCTCGGCGGGGGCCACGCCGGCCACCGCCACGCGTGCGCCGGCGAGCTGCTTCTGCGCCACGTCCAGCGCGGCCTTCGCATCCTCGACCGCGCGCCGCGCATGCGCCACGTCCTCGCCCGAGACCACATTGTCCGCCGCCAGCGGCGCGCGCCGCGCCAGGTCTTCCTGCGCGGTCTTGAGGGCGACGCGGCGCTGTTCGATCAGCGCCTCGACCTGCTCGACGCTGGCATAGCGCTCGCGCTGCTGGCGCACGGCGCTGCCCAGGCGCGCCTCGGCCTGGGCCAGGGCGACCGCGGCGTCGGCCGGATCGAGCTTGACGATTTCGGTCCCGGCCTTGACGAGCTGGGTCTCGTCGGCGCGGATCTCGACCACGCTGCCGTTGACCTGGGACGCCACGTTGACCAGGTTGCCGCCGACGTAGGCGTTGTCGGTCTCGACGCGCTTGGACGCGACCAGCGTGTAGTAGGCGCCGTAGCCGATGCCGGCCGCGACGAAGGCGGCGGTGATCGCCAGCAGGACGGCCCTGCGCTTGCCCGGGTTGGCGCCGTCGTTCGAAGTGGTGGTTGCTGTGCTCATGGTCTCAATGTCGTTAAGGTGTCGGGACGGACGCGGTCCGGATGGCGGGCGCGCGGTAGCCGCCGCCGAGCGCTTTCACCAGCGCCACCTGGGTCTGCAGGCGCGCATCGGTCAGCTGCAGGCCGGCGTCGCGCTGGCGCAGCATGGTCTGCCTTGCCTGCAGCACGGCGGCGCGGTCGGCCAGGCCGCGCTTCCGGCGCGCCTCGGCGTTGACGGCCAGCCTGGCGGCGGCATCGAGGGCGGCGGCGTGCGCAGCGGTTTCGCGTTCGATGCCCTGCAAGGTCGCGCCTTCCATCGCCACGTCGCGCACGGCGTTCAGCACGGCTTCGTTGTATTCGGCGAGCAGGGTGTCGCGGTCGGCGCGCGCCACGCCCAGCTGGGCTTTCAGGCGGCCGCTGTCGAACAGCGGCAGGTCGAGGGTGGCGCCGAGCAGCGGCGTGCGGCTGGGCCAGCGCAGCAGCTTGCCGAGCGAGACCGCGTCCAGGCCGGCGGCGCCCACCAGGTTGATGTCCGGGCGGAAGGCGAGTTCGCTCGCGGCCACGCGCCCCAGCTGGGCCTCGACGCGCCAGCGCGCGGCCTGCAGGTCGGGGCGACGCGCCAGCAGTTCCATGCCCAGTTCGTGCGGCAGGGCGTTGGCGGCCGGTTCGGGCTGGACGCGGGCGAGATTGCCCAGCACCTCGGCGCCGCCGCCGACCAGGGCGCGCAGCGCTTCGCGTTCGCGCGCCGCATCGGTGTCGTAGCGGACCGCCTGTTCCTGCAGGTTGGCCAGCTCCAGTTCCGCACTCTCCAGCGCGTCCTGGCTCAGCAGGCCGTGCGCCATGCGCGCCTTGCGGTCGCCGATCAGGTCGCGCTGCACCGCGGCCAGGGCGTTCACGTTGTCCTGGCGCGCCCACAGCATCTGCAGGCGGAAATAGCGCTGGGCGACGCCGGCCGCCAGCGTCTGCGCGGCTTGCGCGCCTTCGGCCTGGCGCGCGTTGGCTTCGCCCAGCGCGGCGGCGATCAGGGCGCGGTGCTTGCCCCACCAGTCGAAGTCGTAGCTGGCGCGCAGCTGCACCGAGGCGTCGTTGTACCAGGCGCCGCCGATCGGCGGCGGGAAGAAACCGTTGGAGGAATAGCGCTGGCGATTCAGGCCGGTTGCCAGGCCGACCCGGGCGCCTTCGTCGGCGCGCTCGGCCTGGAAGACGGCGCGGGCGCCGGCCACGCGCGCCTGGGCCACGGCCAGCGTCGGGCTGTCCTGGAGCGCGCGCGCGACCAGTTGGTTCAGTTGCGGGTCGCGGTAGGCCAGCCACCACTGCTCGGCGGGCCAGGCATCCTGCGGCAGGACGATGTCGGCCGCCAGGCGCGTGCGGGCGGCGTCGGGACCGGCCGCGCGCGTGGTATCGGGCGGCACGCCGATGCAGCCGGCCACCAGGGCCAGCGTGGCGGCAGCGGCGGCCAGCGGGAGGAGTCGGGTAGGTTGCATTGGGTTCTCGGGTTGCATTGTCATTCCATGGCGGCGTGGTCGACCTGCACCGGGCCGCTGCTCGGCTTGGGCGGGCGAATCAGCACCAGCAGCGGGATCACGGCCAATGTGAGCAGCATCATCAGCCAGTAGTCGTCGACGTAGGCGATCATCGATGCCTGGCGCGTGACTTCGTTGTCGATCAGGGCGGCGCCGGCCTGGGTCGCCATGCTGTAGATGCTTGCCGGATCCTGCAGCGCCGCGTTGGCATTGTTCACGTGGGCGGTCAATGCCTCGTGCGCGGTGTTGGTATTCCGGACCAGCAGCACCTGCACCAGCGCGATGCCGATGCTGGAACCGATGTTGCGCACCAGGCTGTACAGCGCGGTGCCTTCGGCGCGCATCTGCGGCGACAGGGTCGCGAAGGTGGCGGCCGACAGCGGCACGAACACCAGGCCCAGGCCGATGCCCTGGACCACGCCGGGCCAGACGATGTCCGACTGCGACAGCACCAGCGTGTAGCCGGTCATCTGCCACAGCGAGAACGCGGTGATGGCGAAGCCGGCGCCCAGCAGCAGGCGGAAGTCGACCTTGCCGGTCAGGCGCCCGACCACCAGCATCGCCGCCATCGTGCCCAGGCCGGACGGCGCCGTGACCAGGCCGGCCAGCTTGGCGGGATAGCCCATCAGGCCCTGCAGCATGGTCGGCATCAGCGCGCGCGTGGCGAACAGCACCATGCCGACGATGAAGATCAGGAGCAGGCCGGTGACGTAGTTCGGGTTCTTCAGCAGGCGGAAGTCGACGAAGGTGGTGCCGGCCGGCCGGCTCAGGGAGTGGCCGATGAAGTAGGCGAAGGCCATCGCCGTCAGGATCAGTTCGACCCAGGTTTCAAGGGACGCGAACCAGTCGTTCTGTTCGCCGCGGTCGAGCAGCATCTGCAGCGCGCCGATGGCGATGGAGAGCGTGACGAAGCCGAACATGTCGAAGCGGATGCGGCGCGCGCCGGCTTCGCCATGGATGTAGCGCCAGATGCCCCAGAAGGCCAGTGCCCCGATCGGCACGTTGATGAAGAAGACCCAGCGCCAGCTGTAGCTGTCGGTCAGCCAGCCGCCCAGGCTGGGGCCGAGGATCGGGCCGATCATCACGCCCATGCCCCACACCGCCATCGCCGAGCCGTGCTTCTCGCGCGGATTGATGTCGAGCAGGACCGACTGCGACAGCGGCACCAGCGCCGCGCCGAACACGCCCTGCAGCATGCGCGCGATGACGATCTCGGTCAGCGTGGCCGAGATCCCGCACAGCACCGAGGCGAGGGTGAAGCCGGCCACCGAGACCAGGAATACCTTCTTCAGGCCGAAGCGGTCGACCAGCCAGCCGTTCAGGGGCGTGGCGATCGCCGCCGCCACGATGAAGGAGGTGAGCACCCAGGTGATCTGGTCGGTCGATGCAGATAGCGCACCCTGCATATGGGGCAGGGCGACGTTGGCGATGGTGCCGTCGAGCGCCTGGATGATGGTGGCGAGCATGATCGACACCGTGATCATGGTGCGATTGATCGGCTTTTGATGCGGCGGCAGCTTTTCCGAAGCCGGGCCCGGCTTGTCGCTCACAGCTCGCCCTCGATGCGCACGCGCAGGGATTCCAGCAGCGCCGCCGCCGCGTCGAGCAGCGCCGGGTCGACGTCCGCCAGCAGGCCGGTGCGGAAGGCTTCCGCTTCCTTGCGCACTTCAGCGTAGACGGTGCGCCCGGCCCCGGTCAGGTGCGCCAGCTTGACGCGGCGGTCGTTGGGGGAGGGGGCGCGGCTGACGAAGCCGTCGCGCTCCAGGCGATCCAGCATCGACACCATCGACGGCCCTTCCACGCCGACCAGGTCGGCCAGGGCGCGCTGCGACATCGGGGCATCCGCCTTGGCGATCATCGCGATCGTCATCCAGCCTGACTGGCCGATGCCGAGGTGCTTCAGGCGCTTGTCCAGCGCCAGGCGCCACAGGCGCGCACTGCCGTGCAGGGCCCTGGAAAAGCGTTCCTCGGGAGATTCAGGTAGACCACTCATCATTAGGCATGAAATAGATAGGAATCTATCGATTTTATTTTATGCAAGAGTAGTTGTAAAGGGAGTCTGAAGAGACATGTGCGCGCCGCAAGTCCGAGCCGTGCCAGAATGACATTGGAAGCTGTCATTGAAAGGACTGCCATGCCGCAAGCCGCACTGCTGACCGTCCACGGGATGGGCGAGACACCGCGCGAATATGCCGAGAAAGTGTTCCGCAACGTGCGCGGCCGCCTGGGAAGCCTGGGCGAGCGCGTCGACTTCCGCTCGGTGTATTACCAGGACATCCTGAAGCCGAACCAGGAAACCGTATGGGCCAAGGTGAGCGGCGCCACCACCAAGCTGCACTACGACGACCTGCGCCGCTTCCTGCTGTTCGGCTTCGGCGACGCCGCCGGGCTGGAAAACCGCAAGGAGATCGAGGGCTCGGTGTACGAACTTGCGCAGGCGGCGATCGCGCGCCAGCTGCTGGGCGTGTACCGGTACGCGCCGGACAGCGCGATCGTGTTCCTGGCGCAGTCGCTGGGCTGCCAGGTGCTGTCCAGCTATGTCTACGATGCGCAGAAGGCCCTGAGCGGGGAGCGGGTGTTCGCCGGCATCTGGAAGGACATCGACGCCTGGTGCATGCGCACGCTGGGGCACCGCCTGAGCGCCGCCGAGCGGCGCTTCCTGGCCGCCGGCAACTGCACCGCCTTCGTCACGACCGGCAACAACATCCCGATTTTCGTGGCCGCCCACAAGACCATGGACATCAAGCCGATCGCGCGGCCGACGCCGGGCTTCGAGTGGATCAACATCTACGACCCGGACGATGCGCTCGGCTGGCCGCTGCAACCGCTGTCGCCGGGGTACGCGGCGCTGGTGGACGACCGGCCGATCAATGCCGGGCAGGGGATGGTGACCTGGATCCTGAAGAGCTGGAACCCGATGTCGCACTCGGCGTACTGGGACGACGAGCAGGTGGTGGGGACGGTGGTGGAGATGCTGCGCAGGCAGGTGGGGTAAACAATTTATATTGTTAGCGTGAAGACGTCGCCCCTGCGCAGGCAGGGGCCCAAGTTCTGCATGAGCCGTCGAAACGCCCCTAACTTGGACCCCTGCCTTCGCAGGGGCGACGGTTACGAGCCGCGGGCCAGCTTCAGGCGCCGCTAACTGCCCCCGCTGTCCTTCCTGTTCCTGCGGCCCTTACTGCCGCGCTGTCCTTCCTGCCCCTCCTGCCCTTACTGCCCCTGCTCACGCGCCTTGCGCGCCATGCGCGCCCGCACCCCACCGTCGACCCCGGTCCCGGCCTGCATCGGCTGCTGCACCGACCCGCTGGCGGGCGGCAGCGTCGCCGGCGCGTTCTCCATCTGCGACTTCTGTACCACGTTGGCGGAGCTGCGCTCGGTCAGGTCCGGCGCGATGTGGTGCGACCACACGGCGCCGCGCGCCTTCCAGCCGGTCGGGAGGCCAGCGGCACCTCGCTCTCGACGAGCCGACGTTGGCACGAAGCGCTGCGGCGTGGCAAACAAGGCGTGCATCGCGGCCCCGCGTGATTGAATATGAACAGACGCATGCCAGCCGCAAGCCAGCCGCGCCTGCGTTCGATACCTTGTGTTAATCAAGTCGCGAACTAGCTGTTTCGGGAGATCTTGCCAAAAACCGGGCTCTGACCCCGGTTTGATCGGGATCAGGCCGGTTGCAGGGTGAACACGGCTTGGATGTCGCCGGCCACGGTCCCGCGGGCATTCTTGATCGGCGGGTTGCGGTAGCGGTCGAGCAGGGCACGGCGTTCGGCGTTCAGCAGGCCGAGCTGGTCGAGCACGCTGTACACGGCCGGATGCAGCGCGCGCACGGCACCATCCGCGACCTTGATGGCGATGCCGATGCCGGCCGAGCGGATGCCGATCGCCTGCACCGCGTCGGCGCCGATCTTGGCGACCCAGTCGCCGCCGCCGGCGCCCATCCAGGCGAGGTCGGTGCGCGCTTCGCCCGAGACCAGGTCGGGGCGGGCGGTCATGGCGTCGAACAGATCGCCCATCGCGCCGCCCAGACGTGGGTCGCGGCTGCCCTGCGCCAGCCGGGCGTACAGGTGGGCCAGGCGCGCCAGCGGCATCGCGTAGTTGGGCGCCGAGCAGCCATCGATGCCGGTCGGCAGTTGCCCTTCGCTGATCTGGACGCAGTCGGCCAGCGTGGCGCGCACCGCCCGCTGCAGCGGATGGCCGGGATCGACGTAGTTCTCCAGCGGCGCGCCATGCAGGCGGCACCAGGCCAGGAAACCGCTGTGCTTGCCCGAGCAGTTGTGGTGGACCGGGGTCCAGCGCCGTTCCGGCGGCGCCGCCACGCCGGCGAACTCGTAGTACAGCGGCACCGCACAGCCGCATGCCAGGTGGCTTTCGTCGACGCCGATCTTGTCCAGGATCGAGCGCACGCCGGCCAGGTGCTTGTCCTCGCCCGAATGGCTGGCGCACAGCAGGGCCAGTTCGTCGCGCGTCAGGCCGAAGCGCGCCGGGCCGTCGTCCAGTACGAAGGGCAGGGCCTGGAACGGTTTCAGCGCCGAGCGGGTAAAGGTCATGAAGCCGGGATCGCCGCTCGAGTACAGCAGGCGTCCTGTCACGTCCACCACGGCGACCGATCCGAAGTGGATGTTCTCGACGGCATGGCCGCTGGACGGGTAGCCGCGCGTGGTGGCGGCGAGAGGGACTGGATGCATGTGGGTCTCGTCTGGGGTGGGATGGCGAAACTCTAGCGGATATCGTACCGGCGCCGCGCCCGGCAAGGACGCGGCACCGTGGAAAACGCCCGCCGGAGTGTATGTATCGGCAACCTTTCAAGCTGCCTTTTCAACGTTTCATCCCGCTGTTTCGACGCTTCGGCAGATGCCTGGTGACGCCTGCCCGCACGCTCCCTAGACTGTCATCACTCGCCGCACATTACCCCACGCGGCGAAACGAACATCGGTAGACCGGCGGTTATGGAATAAATTATTTTGAAAAGCCGATTACGGTCCGTTTCTTATCTTGTATCGACCATGGGAGCAATCATGCGCATTCAACACGTCCTGGGCTTTGCCGCTGCCGTTGCCTTGTCCGCAATCGCCCGCGCCGAGCCGTCGGTCCCGCCTTCGCAAGCGACCCTGCCGGCCGCGCCGGGCAATGTCGTCGCGGTCCAGGGCAGCGCCCTGTCGGCGTACCGCCTGCCCGCCGGCGAAGCGCGCCACATGAAGGGGACCTTCCGCCTCGCCGATGGCCGCACGCTGGTGCTGACGGACAGCCGCAACCGCCTGTTCGCCGAGCTCGACGGCAAGCGCGAGGAACTGGTGCCGCTCGGCCAGAACAGCTTCGTGGCGCGCGAAAGCGGCACCCGGCTGGCGTTCGACAGCGTGCCCTTCGCCACCGAGGTCGTGGTCAGCAAGACCCGTTGACAAGAACAGCGCCGGCTCGGCCGCTGGGACCGGGCCGGCTTTTCATCGAAGGCGCGCTCAGATCGGCGCGCCGAACTTCCCGGCCTGGTAGTCGCGGATCGCTTCGTTGATCTCTTCGCGCGTGTTCATCACGAACGGGCCGTGCGACACCACCGGTTCGCGGATCGGCTCCGCGTGGCCGAGCAGCAGCACGCAGTCCTGGTCGGCGCGGATCTCGAGCTCGTCGCCTTCCGGTTCGAATTCGCACAGGTGGAAGGCACTGACGGTGTCCGGTTGCACCGCGATGACGCCGCGCACCACGTACAGGAACACGTTGCGGTCCAGTAAGTTGTTCAGGTAGAGGGTCGAGCCGGCCTTCATCTCCACCGTGCTCATGAACACGCCGGTCAGTGATTCGATCGGGCCGGTCACGCCGCCGAACTCGCCGGACACCAGTTGCAGGCGTACCTTGCCGCCGTCGCTTTCCACCACCGGCAACTGGTCGCGCTGCAGGCCGATGTAGCGCGGCTCGGTCATCTTCAGGGCCGGCGGCAGGTTCACCCACAGCTGCAGGATTTCCAGCGGACCGCCGCGCTCCATGAATTCGCGCGGCGACACTTCCGCATGCACCAGGCCGCGCCCGGCCGTCATCCATTGCACGCCGCCGGGGCCGATGATGCTTTCGTGGCCGGCGCTGTCGCGGTGCGCCAGCAGGCCGTCCAGGATGAAGGTGACGGTCTCGAAGCCGCGGTGCGGATGCGGGCCGAAGGGCAGGCCGCGGTTGTGCGGCGGATAGACCTGCGGGCCATGGTGGTTGAGGAAGAGGAAGGGATCGACCTGATCGACGTGCGGCCCCGGCACCGGACGCTGCGTGATCAGGTCGCCGATATCGTCGCGCATCGCCGGATGCAGCCGCTGGATGGATTTATAGCTCATGCCTGCTTGTTCCTTATCGTTGTCGCCATGCGCATACGATACCCGATTGCGCGGCGTGGCGCCGCCAGGCCGCAACGGTCCCGGCCAGCCGTGCTTCCCGCTCCCCCCGCTTCCTGCTAGACTTCTTGCGCCCAAGAAATCACGGAGACACGGCAGCACATGATCAGTAAAACCACCCTGGCCAGCCTGCTGCTGGCCGCCGCGCTGGGCGGCAGCGCTGCGCTCGCGCACGCCGCCCCGGCCATGCCCGGCGACGCCGCGCTGCAAGCCGCCAAGCACGCCGCCAGCGCCTACCGCACCGACGTGGTCGATTTGCTGGCCAAGCTGGTCAGCTACAACACGGTGGCCGACGAAAAAATCCCTTGCGACAAGAATCCGCGCCATGCGGCTTTCAAGAACTTCCTCAAGGAAGAAGCCGGGCGCTTCGGCCTCGATGTCGCCGACCACGGCTGCGTGGTGGTGATCGGCCTGGGGCAGGGCGAGGAAAAGCTGGGCCTGATCGCGCACGGCGACGTGCAGCCGGTCGATCCGTCCAAGTGGAAAAAGTCGCCGTTCGAGCTGGACCGTACTAGCGAGCCGGGCAAGCTGCTGGCGCGCGGCGCCGAGGACGACAAGGGGCCGATCGCCACCGCCCTGTACGCGATGAAGGCGCTGAAGGACGTGCAGCTGCCGCTGTCCAAGCGCATCGAGCTGTACGTCTACATGGCCGAGGAATCGGACTGGGGACCGCTGGAACAGTTCGTCAAGAGCCACCCGCTGCCGCAGGTGAACATCACGCTCGACGCCGAATACCCGGCGGTGACGGCGGAGAAGGGCTACGGCACGCTGGCCGTCACGCTGCCGAAGACGACGATGCCGGCGCAGTCCGCCGAGCCCCTGGTTGCCAGCTTCGGCGGCGGCTTCTTCGGCAGCCAGATCCCGGAAGATGCCCAGGCCACGATCGCGCAGGCGACGCCGGCGCTGGAAGCCCAGATCCGCCAGCGCGCCGCAAAGCAGTCCGGCATGCGCTATGCGTTCGAGTGGAAGGCACGCGACCTGGTGGTCACCGCCAAGGGCGTGTCGGCCCACTCGTCGAAGCCGGAAGACGGCATCAACGCGATCAGCATGCTGGCCGACGCGCTGGCCGTGCGCAGCTGGCCGGATGCGGGCGCCGGCGCCACGGTCAACTTCCTCAACGAGATGGTCGGCACCGGCTACGTCGGCGAGAAGTTCGGCAACATCGCCTACCGCGACGCCTTCATGGGCCCGATGACTTTCGCGCCAACGGTGATCCGCCAGGTGGAAGGAGAAGCACCCGGCATCGAAGTCGCGATCAACATCCGCCGTCCGCAGGGCAAGACGGCCGAGCAGCTGACCAACGAGATCAACGCCGCGCTGGCCCAATGGCAGGGTGCGCACGGGGCGCCGGCCGATGTCAAGGTGGACATCGGCGACCCCTGGGTCCAGAAGGATGCGCCACAGCTGCCGGTGCTGATGGGCGTGTTCTCGTACTTCACCGGGATCAAGGATCCGAAGCCGGTGGCGGTCGGCGGCGGCACCAACTCGCGCCTGTTCCCGCGCGCGGTCAGCTTCGGGCCGTCGATGCCGCGCACGGTGTACACCGGCCACTCCGAACATGAGTTCATCACCGTCAAGCAACTGTTGCTGAACCTCGAGATGTACACGGCGGTCATGGCCGAGCTGGCGAAGTAAGTCATGCAATGCGCGCGCGCTTGCGCTGCCTTCCATGCCCGGCCTGGAGCCGGGCATTTTTTTGCGCCGCAATAACAGGCGGAGCCCGACACGGGAGGGAGACACTGCTTCACGATCTGGAGCGTGTGCTTCCTGTAGGTACAGGTCTTGCCGAACCCTGGGGGTTTTTCTGATCGTACAGTAGGTATAGGCCTACAAGAACTGCTGTTTCATAGGGAAATCGAAGGCGGGAAACAGGCTTCCCCTAGGAGAGGCAGGGCAGGCGCCAAACCGGTCCATGTAAGCGCTGCACGTGGCAGTTGATGGCCGGAAAATTGCCTGATGACTGCAAGAAAATGTGGCGAAAACGGCATGATAGGATCGCTGCCTGACTGTGGATTCGAAACCGGAAGTCGTGCCGCGATTCTGCGCGCTGCTCGACATGAACATGCCATGCATAGCCAAGATCTCGTAAAGCCTGATGGACGACAACTGACCCTGTACAGCAACCGGCCGATCCCGGACGGGCTGGACGCGCCCAGCCCGTTCGCCGAGCCGCAACACGCGAATCCGCACCTGCGCTGGCATCCGCTGCGCGGCGAGTGGGTCGCCTATGCCGCCTTCCGCCAGAACCGCACCTACCAGCCGCCGCCGCCGTACAACCCGCTGGCGCCGGTCCCCGACGCCGACCACCCGACCGAGATGCCGGCCGGCGCATACGAGATCGCGGTGTTCGACAACCGCTTCCCGGCGCTGGCGCTCGATGCGCACGACCCGCCGGTGCTGACGGTGCCGAGCGCGCCCGCCAACGGCAAGTGCGAGGTGGTGGTGTTCACCCGGGACGCCCGCACCGCGCTGGGCCGTTTGCCGCTGTCGCGCATCGAGCTGCTGCTGAAGGTGTGGGGCGACCGCACCCGCCGCTTGCAGGGGAAGCGTCACATCCAGTACGTGCTGCCGTTCGAGAACCGCGGTGCCGAGGTCGGAGTCACGCTGCACCATCCGCACAGCCAGATCTATGCCTACCCGTTCGTGCCGCCGGTGCCGGCGCGGATGCTGGCGCAGGAGCGCGAATACTATCTGCAGCACGGTGCCAGCCTGCTGTGCGACATGGCGCGCGACGAGGCCGCCGACGGCAAGCGCGTGCTGTACCAGGACGACTATGCGATCGCCTTCGTGCCGGCCTGCGCGCGCTATCCATACGAAGTGTGGGTGATGCCCATCGCGCCGTGCAAGGATTTCGCCGCGCTCGCCCCGCCGCAGCGCGAGAGCCTGGCGCGCGCGCTGAAGACCGTGCTGCTGAAATTCGACAGCCTGTGGGACCGTCCCTTCCCCTACGTGATGGCGTGGTACCAGGCGCCGCTGGATGGGGCGGCGCATCCGGAAACCCAGCTGCACGCCCAGTTCTACCCGCCCTACCGTACGCGCGACCGCCTGAAGTGCCTGGCGGGCACCGAGCTGGGCGCCGGCATGTTCGCGATGGACGTCCTGCCCGAAACCACGGCCTATGAACTGCAGCAGGTCGAGATCAACCTGGAGGATGGCGCATGAGTGCGGACATCGATGCGCGCGCTGCCGAGGTGGCGGAAAAGCTGGCGCTGCTGCGCGAAGCGCTCGGCCAGGCCATGGGTGGGCAGGCGGGCGGTGCGATCCGCCTGCGCGGCCTCGACTGGTTTTCCTGGGTGACCGCGGGCGGCGACGCCTCGCTGCTGCTGGCCGCCGACTGCGGCGCGGCGGAGGTGCTGGTGACGCGCGACGATGCCGTGATCCTGACCGACGAAGGCGAGGCCGAGCGCCTGCGCCAGGAACAGGTGCCGCCCGGCTTCACCTTCCACATCGCGCCCTGGGCCGAGGTCGAGCTGCGCGAGACCTACGTGCTGGGCGCGGCCGCCGGGGCGGCGGTGTTCACCGACCGCCCGAAGCATGTCGACCAGCCGCTGCCGGCCAGCCTGCGCCTGCGGCGCATGGTCCTGGGCGCCGGCGAGCAGGACCGCTACCGCGCGCTGGGGGCCGAGGCCGCCGCGGCGGTGGGCGAGGCGCTGCGCGCCGCCCGGCCCGACTGGACCGAATTCCAGCTGGCCGCCGCCGCCGCCCAGGCACTGTGGTCGCGCGGCATCCAGCCGGCCCAGGTGCTGGCGGCGGGCGAACGGCGCCTGTCCCTGTACCGCCATCCGGTGCCTTCGCACGAACGTCTCGGCGGCCGCGCCACGCTGCAGGTGCGCGCGCGCCGCCACGGCCTGCACGCCAACCTGGCGCGCTCGGTCAGCTTCGGCCCGGCGCCGGTCGAGCAGGCCGAGCTGCTGCAGGTGGAAGCCACCGGCCTCGACGCGATCCGGCCCGGCAATTCGCTGGCCGCGGTGTACCACGCGCTGGACGCGGCCTACCGCCACGCCAACCGCCCGGATGCGATCCGCGCCCGCCAGCAGGGCGGCATCACCGGCTACGCGGCGCGCGAGATCGTCGCCACCGCCAGCACCGCGACCGGACTGGAGACCGGCATGGCCTTCGCGTTCAGTCCGAGCCTGGCGGGCATCACGATCGAAGACACCTTCCTGCTCGGCCGCGCCGGGCTGGAAAACCTGACCCTGGACCCGCAATGGCCGGCGGCCGAGGTGCCGGGGCGTGCCTCAAAAGGCCTGGCAAGGCCGCTCTGGCTGGAGAAAACATGAGATGAACAATCCCGAAACCTTCTTCGGCGGCGCCCCCGAGGCGTTCGCATCGGCTCCCGGCCGCGTCAACCTGCTGGGCGAGCATACCGACTACAACGACGGCTACATGCTGCCGGTGGCCACGCCGCAGCGTACCGAGGTGGCGCTCGCGCGCAGTATGGATGCCCAGCACCACCTGTACTCGGGCACGCTGGACGGCAACGTCACCTTCGCCGCCAGGGGCGGCAGCGCGCCGCAGGGCTTCGGCAGCTATGTCGAGGGCTGCATCCGGCTGGTGGAGGCGCTCGGGATCGAGGTGCCGCCGCTGCGCATGTACGTGACGACCGACCTGCCGGTCGGTTCCGGCCTGTCGTCCTCCGCCGCGCTGGAAGTGGCTACGCTGCGCGCGCTGCGCCAGCTGCTCGGCTTCGAACTCGACGACGTCAAGCTTGCCAGGACAGCCCAGCGCGCCGAGATCGAGTATGCGCGCGTGAACTGCGGGATCATGGACCAGATGGCATCCAGCCTGTGCGACGAGCGGCACATGCTGTTCATCGATGCGCGCACGCTCGAGCACCGCCTGGCGGCCCTGCCGCCGGATACCGAGCTGATCGTGGTCGACTCCGGCGTGCCGCGCACGCTGGCGGCCAGCAAGTACAACGAACGCCGCGCCGAATGCGAGGAAGCCTCGCGCAAGCTGGGCGTGCCGGCCTTGCGCGACGTGACCGACCCGGCGGCCGTGGAGACGCTGCCGGAGCCGCTGCGCCGCCGCGCGCGCCACGTGGTGCTGGAAAACCTGCGCGTGCTGGAAGCGGCGCAGGGCGTATCGGCCGAACGTTTCGGCGAACTGATGAACGCGTCGCACGACAGCCTGCGCGACGACTACGAGGTATCGATTCCCGAGCTCGACCGGCTGGTGGACGCGCTGCGTGCCGCTCCGGGCGTGCTCGGCGCACGTCTGACGGGAGCGGGATTCGGCGGGGCCACGGTTGCACTGTGCCGCGCCGGCTCGGCCCGGCAGGCGGCACAGGCAGCACTTTCCACCTACAACAAAGCAGGAGGCCAGGGACGCATACTGATCCCGGTCTCGACCTAAAGAAAGGAACAACAATAATGAGTCAGTTCGAGTATCCCCGCCCCCAGCTGGTACGCGACAATTGGATCAACCTGAACGGCAAATGGCGTTTCCGCTTCGATGACGAGCTGGTGTGCCGGATGCCGCAAGGCGTGACCGGCTGGACCCATGAGATCAACGTGCCGTTCGCCCCCGAAACCGAGCTGAGCGGCATCCAGAACACCGGTTTCCACCGTTTCTGCTGGTACGAGCGCGACTTCGACCTGGCGCCGTCCGAGCAGCGCACCATCCTCCATTTCGGCGCGGTCGACTATTCGGCCCGGGTGTGGGTCAACGGCCAGCTGGTGGCCGAGCACGAGGGCGGCCATACGCCGTTCTCGGCCGACATCACGCAAGCCCTGAAGGCCGACGGCAAGCAGACCGTGACCGTGTTCGTCGAGGACGATCCCGCCGACCTGGCCAAGCCGCGCGGCAAGCAGGACTGGCTGCTGGAACCGCACTCGATCTGGTACCCGCGCACCACCGGCATCTGGCAGACCGTGTGGATCGAGCAGGTGTCGCGCACCTTCATCCGCTCGCTGCGCTGGACCCCGATCTTCGAGACCTTCGAGATCGGCTGCGAGGTGTTCGCCGGCGGCGACATCCAGGAAAACATGTTCGTCGAAGTCAAGATCTGGCACGGCGAGCACCTGCTGGCGGACGACCACTACAAATTGCTCGGCGGCGAAGCCAACCGCAAGATCGCGCTGTCCGATCCCGGCATCGACGATTCGAGGAACGAGCTGCTGTGGAGCCCGGAGCGGCCGACCCTGCTCGACGCCGAGGTGATCCTGCGCTGCGGCGACAAGGTGGTCGACCACATCAAGTCGTATACGGCGCTGCGCTCCTTCCACATCAACCGCGACCGCCTGCTGTTGAATGGAAGGCCATACCCGCTGCGCCTGGTGCTCGACCAGGGCTACTGGACCGAATCCTTCCTGACCGCGCCGTCCGACGAGCACCTCAAGCGCGACGTCGAACTGGCCAAGCTGATGGGCTTCAACGGCGTGCGCAAGCACCAGAAGATCGAAGACCCGCGCTACCTGTACTGGGCCGACAAGCTGGGCCTGCTGGTATGGGAAGAAATGCCGTCGGCGTACCGCTTCTCGCCGCATGCCATCAAGCGCATCGTCAAGGAATGGACCGAAGCCATCGAGCGCGACTACAGCCACCCCTGCATCATCGTGTGGGTGCCGTTCAACGAATCCTGGGGCGTGCCGAACCTGACGCTGACCCAGGCACACCGCAACGCCGTCGAGGCGCTGTACCACCTGACTCGTACCCTGGACTCGACCCGTCCGGTGATCGGCAACGACGGCTGGGAAGCCTCGGCCACCGACATCCTGGGCATCCACGACTACGACAGCGACCCGGAAAAGATCAAGGCGCGCTACGAGGTGTCCGACCCCGTGCGCACGCTGTTCGACCAGCGCCGGCCTGGCGGACGCATCCTGACGCTTGACGGCTTCCCGCACCGCGGCCAGCCCATCGTGCTGACCGAATTCGGCGGTATCGCGTTCGATCCGAACGCCACCCCCGAGGACGGCACCTGGGGCTATACCCGTGCCCATACGGCCGAGAGTTACCACTCGCTGTACGAGCGCCTGCTGAAGGTCGTGAACGAGACGTTCATGTTCAGCGGCTTCTGCTATACGCAATTCGCCGACACATTCCAAGAGGCGAACGGCCTGCTGAACGCCGACCGGACGCCCAAGCTGCCGTTCGAGGTCATCAGCGCCGCCACCCGCAACGTCCCGCTCGAACCGCGCGACGTGGAGGAGGGGGAAAAAGGCGGTACACCAACCGCCTGATATGTTCCATATCAACCAGCATTGAAGGCCCCCACATACCGCGCGAGCGGCCGCAGGGGTGGTCGAGAAGCACAGCCGTACAGGCGTACGGCGAGCATCTCGGGGCCAGGCGCCCCCGCCACCCCTGCAACGCGCAGCAGGTGTGCGGGGCGCCCCACCACGAGGAGCCATCATGCCTACGATCGTCGTTTTCAGTCACCTGCGCTGGGATTTCGTGTTCCAGCGGCCGCAGCACTTGCTGTCGCGCCTGGCGCAACATTATCCGGTCCTGTTCGTCGAGGAACCGGTATACGAGGACGGCGTCCCGTTCATGGAGCAGTCGAGTCCCGCTCCCAACGTCACCGTGTGCCGCGCGCATACCCCGATCCATGCCGGCGGCTTCCACGACGAGCAGCTGCGCCTGCTGCAACCGATGGTGGCGCAGCTGGCACCGCCAGGAGACGAGGTGATCGCCTGGTTCTATACCCCGATGGCGCTGCCCCTGCTGCAGGCGCTGCCGCCGTCGCTGGTGGTCTACGATTGCATGGACGAGCTGGCCTCGTTCAAGAACCCGCCGAAACAGCTGCTGCAACGCGAGAGCGCGCTGCTGAACCTGGCCGACCTGGTGTTCGCAGGCGGTCCCAGCCTGTACGAAGCCAAGAAGAACCGCCACCCGAACGTGCACTGCTTCTCCAGCAGCGTCGACGTGGTGCATTTCCAGCAGGCGCTCGACCGCCAGCGCGTGCATCCGCAGCAGGCGGCGATCCCACACCCGCGCCTGGGTTTCTATGGCGTGCTGGACGAACGCTTCGACCCGGAACTGGTCGGCGAGGTCGCCGACGCCCATCCGGAGTGGCAGATCGTGCTCGCCGGTCCGGTGGTCAAGATCGACCCCGAACGCCTGCCGCGCCGCGCCAACATCCATTACCTGGGCCAGCAGCCGTACACGGCCTTGCCCGACCTGCTGGCCGGCTGGGACGTGTGCCTGATGCCGTTCGCCATCAATGAAGCGACGAAATTCATCAGCCCGACCAAGGTCCTGGAATACATGGCGGCGCAACTGCCGATCGTGAGCACGCCGATCGCCGACGTCGCCAACCCCTACGGCCACGTGGTGTCGATCGCCACCACGCCGCAGCAATTCATCGCCGCCTGCGAAGCCGCGCTGGCCTTGACCCCGGAACAGCGCCGCCACATGGTCGAGGCGATGCTGGCGGTGGTCGCCGCCACCTCGTGGGACAACACCGCCCGGCGCATGGCCGAGCTGATCGAATCGACGCCGGCGCGTGCCGCCAGTGCCGAGGAGGCGCAGGCGCCCGCGAACGGCGCCGCCGCCGCCGGAGGCGTGCGGGTCGCCATTCCCGGCAGCGCTACTGCAACCGGAACCACGGGGGCGGCAGGGATGGCCGGGCAGGTGACCCAGGCCAGCCCGCGGCGTGCATAAGGAATACGGCCGGACGCAACGCCAGTCACCCGGCAGCGCAAGCGATGCCGGGTGACTGGACGCGTCGTATCACTGAATCACCTAGGGTTTGCTGGGGCGGTGTCCGGCCCGGCCGGTGCTGTTTTCGGCGGCGTTCAGTGCTGGATGGCGCCTCCCGCCAGTGACACCCGGTCGCCGCTGCGGAAATCGGGCGTGGCCGACTGGCTGATGACCTGGGTGCTGCCATCGTCCATGCGCAGGGTCACACGGTAGGTGCGGTCGCTGCCGGACGAGCTGGCGGTGCTACCGCCCGAGCTGCTGCCCAGGGCCGCGGAAGCGCTGCCGGTTGCGCCTTCGGTGCTGCCGGCGCTGCCCTGGCCAGGCACGACTTCGATCGCCGCCACGGTGGCGTTCGGGCTGCCGCTCGGTGCGATTGCCGCGCTGCCGCCCGTGGTGCCGGCCGCACCGGTCATGCCGCCGCCGGTAGTGGCGCCCTGTTCGGTGCCCGTACCCGAGGTGCCGCTGCCCGAGGTGCCGCTGCCGGACGTGCCCGAGCTGCCGGACGTGCCCGATGAGCCCGACTGGTCGTAGCCGGACGTGCCCGAGCTGCTGCCCGAGCCGGAACTGCCGGAACTGCTGGTGCCGCCGCCCCAGCCGGACGAGCCGCTGGTGCCGGTACCGGTGCCGGTGCCGGACATGCCGCCCGCCGTGCCGCCCGCGCCGGTACTGCCGGCGCTGCCGCTGCCGCCGCTGCCGCTGGCGCTGCCGCCGCTGGCGCTGCTGCCTTCGGTGCCGGTCGTGCCGCTGTCGCTGCCGCCGCCGCGCATGGAACTGCACGCGGACAGGCCGAATGCCAATGCCAGCAAGCCCGTCAATAACACACTCTGGTGTTGTCGCTTCATGTTCAACTCCTTTATGGAAACGGTGTCAGGTAAGTGCGTGACGATGCCGCGTGCCACCCAGATAAGAGGCATGTTTGGAATCCGCGTTCCAGCTGACTCGGGTTGAACATGAGCCACATCAAAGCCGTGGCGAGCTTGAGGAATTTACGGCAACACTGGGCTCAAGGTTTTGGCGTCAGCGCGGTTTTCGCAAACAGCAGGCACAGCAGGCCGGAAGTGACGACGGCCGCGCTGCAGTCGACCGCCCAGTCGCCCATGTCGGCGCCGCGATACGGGAAGAAGCTCTGGATGAATTCGTCGCCGGCACCCATCGCGGCCACCGCCAGCACGGCCTTGACGGCGCGCGTGGCCGGCGTGCCGCGGCTGCCGAGGAAGCACAGGGCAGTGAGCACGGCATAGGCGGTCGAATGCAGGGCCACGCCCGAGGCGTAGTGGCCGATGTCGGCGCGCGCGCCCGGTATATTGCCGGCAATGACGATCGCCAGGTACATGACGGCGGCGCAGGCGATCAGGAACAGGCGCAGCCTGGGATTGTGCAGCAGGGTGGACAGGTCGGCGGTCATGGCAAGCGGATCGTAAAACGCCCACCTTACCATGCGGGATCGAGGTGTGCACATGCAGCAAACAGGCCGCCGCAAATGGGGCACGGCAAATGGCGCAAGGCAAACAGGGGCCGTGTTCGCCCTGCGGGAGCGGCGTGCCGTTGTACGGACGTCGGCCGAGGGCGCGGAAGCCGCGTCAGATCGTGAGCGCGGGTGTTCCGTTCAGGTAATGGGCGTCGAAACAGCTGGTGCAGTCGGCGCAGAACAGGTGGGCCACGCGCACCGACGACTGGCGCAGGACCAGCTTCAGGTGGCCGTTCCGGCATTTCGGGCAGGACTCGCGGACGCTGCCGAAAGTCAGTACGTGAAGGGGCTGGCCTTCATCGTCGACATGGTCGACCACCATGCGCGGATTGAGCTCGCTGAGGACCAGGCAGTCCTCGGTTTCGTGGCGGCGCTGGCGCTGGGTGGGGGTAGGGTGCTGCTGGGGTGGCGACATCGTTTCACGTAAAGTCATAGGGCTGGCTCCATGATCGTCTGATTCCCCACGCGAATTGTCTGAAAACGCGAGGCGCGAGATTCATCATAGCGGAATCTCGAGATCGTTCAAGCCCTTCGAAAGGGAATGCGGGCCTTCCGTATGGGCACTGCAACAACGAGAAGGCCAAAAAAAAGTGCCCGTCGACGGAGGACGGGCACAACCCAAGATCGGGCCAAGAGACGCGGAAATCGGTGCGGTGTATCGCATCGGAATGCGGTACACCTTACTGCGATCACGCATATCGGTTGCGTGTATGCAGATGAAGTCAGTATAGGGAGAGAATGTGACTAGGCCATGACACATATCAAGCAAATGCCCAGTTTGAAGCGAACGATTGCGGCTGGGGTCGGTCTCATGGCATCACGCAGGAATAAAAAAAAAGCCCGCTTGCTGAGCGGGCTTCAAACTATTTTCTTGGAGGAGAATAGTGGAGACAGGTGCATTATGTTGCGGCGCCAAATATATGTCTAATTTTGTTTTTCGATACCAGACATTATTTCACGTGATAACAGATGAGCAACAGCCCGCCACTCATGCCGCGCTCACTCGTTCACGGGAACCGTGTAGTTGAGCGCCATCCGGCCGCCGTCCGCGTACAGCGTCTGGCCGGTCATGTAGGAAGCGTCGTCGCTCGCCAGGAAGGCGGCGATGGCGGCGATTTCCTCGGGCTCGCCGCAGCGGCCCAGCGGGGTGCGCGACAGGATCGTGTGGCGTGCCTCGGGGCTGCCCATCACCGCCTGCCTGGCCAGCTCGGTCAGGATGGTGCCGGGACCGATCGCGTTGACGCGAATGCCGTGCGCGGCCAGGCCGATCGCCGCCACCCGCGTCAGCTGGTTGACGCCGCCCTTCGAGATCACGTACGGCACCTGGTTCGGAATGGTCAGCTCGGCGTTCACGCTGGACATGTTGATGATGCAGCCGCTGCCCTGCTTGACCATCTCGCGCGCCACCGCCTGGCTGCACAGGAACATCGATTTCAGGTTGATGCGCAGGACGCGGTCGAAGTCTTCCTCGGCCAGGTCGAGGAAGTCGGCGGCGTGGGTGACCCCGGCGTTGTTGACCAGGATGTCGACGTGGCCGAAAGCCTGCAGCGTGGCGGCCAGCATGGCGTCGACATCGGACTTCTGGCTGACGTCGGCACAGAAGAAGCGGGCGGCGTCGCCGAGCGCCGCGGCCGCGGCCGCGCCTTCCGGGCGGACGTCGGCCAGCATCACGCGCGCGCCTTCGCGTACCAGGCGCTGGGCGCAGGCGTGGCCGATGCCCTGGCTGGCTCCGGTGACGATGGCGACTTTCTGGGCAAGTTTCATGGCGGGGTTTCCTTGTGGGTCAAAGCCGCCATTTTATCTTCAGAGCCGCTGACACAAGCCCATGGCTGCGTTGCATTCGTCTCGCCGTACTAGCGTACTGTCTTCGACGATGCGCCGGCGGGCCGCATTCCTTGCCCTGAGGCTTGTGTGCGCGGCTTTTACAACATCAGAGGGTGGTCGGGCAGCTCGTTCGGGCCTGCGCCGTCGGCGGGGAAGTGGCGGCGCAACAGCGCATTGACCTGTTCGATCGCCGCCAGCGCCGCGCCGTGGTAATCGTCGTGACTGAAACCCGCCGTCATGGTGCGGCATACCGCCTGCCAGGTGGCGGCGTCGATCTTGCGGTCGATGCCGCGGTCGGCCACGATGTCGACCTTGCGGTCGGCCAGGTTAACGTAGATCAGCACGCCGCAGTTGTCCTCGGTATCCCAGATGCCGTAGTCGGCGAACAGGGCGATGGCGCGCTGGCGGTTGGTCACCCCGGCCCAGGCCGCCGACACGGGCAGCGACTTCTCCACTACCAGCCGCACTTCGCCGCGGTGGGTGCGCTCGCCGGCGGTGATCGCTTCGGCCAGCGCCGCCAGGGAGGCTTCGGGAAACGCACGCCGGGCCCTGGCGCGGGTGCCGAACCAGTGGCGCAGGGCGCGCCTGAATCCGCGGGAGGTGTATTCCATTACCAGTCTCCCGAGGCGCCGCCGCCGTCGAAGCTGCCGCCGCCGCCGCCGGAAAAGCCGCCGCCATCCGAAAAGCCGCTGCCGCCGCGGTTCATGTTGCCGAGCACGCTCCCCAGGATGAAGCCGGCGGCGCCGCTGTTCCAGCTGCCGTGCCGACCGGCACCGGGCAGGCCCAGGCGCGCACGGCGCGGACGGAAGATCGAACGCAGGAACATCAGGCCGATGACGATGAAGAACAGGCTGGTCAGGATGCCGGGGCCGCCCGCGTCCGCGCCTGCCTGCGGCGCGCCGCCCTGGCGTGCTTGCGGCGCAGGGAACTTCTCCTGGTTCAGCAGGGTCGAGATCGCGCCCACGCCGGCGACCAGGCCGCCGTAGTAATCGTTCTGGCGGAAATGCGGGGCGATGGTGTCGCGCAGGATGCGGCTGGACTGGGCATCTGTCAGCACGCCCTGCACGCCGCGCCCGGCCTCGATGCGCAGGCGCCGCAGCGCGCTCGGGTTGTCGCGCGCGACCAGCAGCAGCACGCCGTCGTCGACGCCCTTGCGCCCGAGCTTCCAGGCGTCGGTCACGCGGATGCTGTACTGCTCGATCGATTCCGGTTCGGTGGACGCGACCAGCAGCACCGCGATCTGGCTGCCGGTCTGCCCTTCGTAGTCGGCCAGCACCGCTTCCAGGCGCCGGCGCTGGTCCGCCGTCAGCATGCCGACCTGGTCGGTGACGCGGGCTTCCAGCATGGGCACCGGCTTGAAGGGTGATTGTGCCTGGGCCTGCGCCTGGCCCGCGATCAGCACGGCCAGCAGGGCGGTCCACAACAGGCGCAGCAGGGCAGGCATCGCGTTCGGTCCCGGTTGATCGGCTTACTTGCCGAAATTGACCGTCGGCGCCGTCGAGATCGCTTTTTCGTTCTCGACCGTGAACGAAGGCTTGGCCTGGTAGCCGAAGGCCATCGCCGTCAGGTTGGTCGGGAAGCTGCGCACGGTGACGTTGTAGTCCTGCACCGCCGCGATGTAGCGCTGGCGCGCCACGGTAATGCGGTTCTCGGTGCCCTCGAGCTGGGATTGCAGGTCGCGGAAGCTGGCGTCGGCCTTGAGCTGCGGATAGTTCTCGGACACGGCCATCAGGCGCGACAGCGCGCCCGACAGTTCGCCCTGCACCTGCTGGAATTTCTGGAAGGCTTCCGGATTGTTCAGCACCTCGGGCGTGATCTGGAAGCTGGTGGCGGCGGCGCGCGCCCGCGTCACGGATTCGAGCGTATCCTTCTCATGCGTCGCATAACCCTTGACCGTGTTGACCAGGTTCGGGATCAGGTCGGCGCGCCGCTGGTACTGGTTGACCACTTCGCCCCAGGCGGCCTTGGTGGCTTCGTCCTTGGTCTGGAACTGGTTGTAGCCGCAGCCCGAGAGCAGGGCGCTGGTGAGGATGGCGGCCAGCAGCATGCCGGCCCAGCGCGTGAAAAGGGTTGGCTTCATGGTAAATCCATTGCAAGTTGTCGAATAATTAAAAATATACCCGAAATGGCCGTGCAATGGCGTACAGACGGGAGCGGGCTGCCGACCGCACACCGCCGCAAGCTACAATAGCGGGTTTGCAACGAGATACGAGGGCCTGCCATGAACTTCATCAACAAGCTGAATGCCGCCTGGAGCGGCAACGATTCCCTGCTGTGCGTGGGCCTGGACCCCGACCTGGCGCGCCTGCCGGCGCACCTGCGCGAGCGTCCGGACGGCATCGTCGAGTTCTGCAAGGCCATCATCGACGCCACCGCCGACCTGGCTTGCGCCTTCAAGCCGCAGATCGCCTATTTCGCGGCGCTCGGCGCCGAGCGCCAGCTGGAAGCGATCTGCAGCTACCTGCGCGCCAGGTACCCGCACATTCCGCTGATCCTGGACGCCAAGCGCGGCGACATCGGCGCCACCGCCCACCAGTACGCGCGCGAAGCCTTCGACCGCTACGGCGCCGACGCCGTCACGGTCAACCCCTACATGGGCTTCGATTCGGTCGAGCCCTACATGGCATGGGAAGAGCGCGGCGTGATCGTGCTGTGCCGCACCTCCAACGCGGGCGGCTCCGACCTGCAGTTCCTCGATGCCGGCGGCCAGCCGCTGTACCAGCACGTGGCGCGCCTGGTGGCCGAGAAGTGGAACCGGAACGGCCAGTGCGCGCTGGTGGTCGGCGCCACCTTCCCGGAAGAACTGGCCCAGGTGCGCAGGATCGTCGGCGACATGCCGCTGCTGGTGCCGGGCATCGGCGCCCAGGGCGGCGACATCGCGGCGACCGTGGGCGCGGGCCGCACCGCGGCCGGCACCGGCATGATGATCAATTCCTCGCGCGCGATCCTGTACGCGCCGGCGCAGGCGGGCGAGGAGTTCGCCGCCGCGGCGCGCCGGGTGGCGCTGCAGACGCGGGATGCGATCAATCAGTACCGCCGATAAGCACAGCATTTGCATAAGGTAGGGTGGGCACCCCGTGCCCATGCATGACGTTGGCACCATCCGCGTCTACCGTACCCGTGAAGCATGCGTCGCGGGCAGGGTGGACGGCGCTGCCGTCCACGCGTCGATTGTCAGCGCTGCTTTAGCGCGCAGGCGCCGGTCATCAATACCGCTCAGGCGCAATGGCTTCCGCGTAATCGTACAGCGCCCCCAGTATCTCTTCCGCGCGCTCGTCCGCCGTCTCCGACAGCGCATCGATCTCGGCGAACAGCCGGTCCACGGTGCGCGCACCGCCGTCGCCGTCGAACAGGCGTGCCGCGCGGTGTGCTTCCCATGCCTGCACTTCCTCGGCCTGCAAAGTGTCGGGGAAATTGCGTGCGCGGTAGCGGAAGAACAGCTCTTCCAGGCGCGGATCGTCGAACGAGGGCCGTGCGGCGCCCAGCCGCGCCGGCGATTCGGTGCGCAGCGATTCCAGCTTGCGGCGGTCGCCGCTCGAGACGAAGCCGTTGTACAGATCCTCGTCGACATCGGCAAGGGTGCCGGCCGGCTCGCGCTGGAACACCTGCGCCCAGGTGGCCGCCATGTCCGGCCCGGCGGCGGCGATGCGCGCGTGCGCCAGGCAGCGTTCCAGGTCGACGTCCCATTCCGCCGCCCTGGCGGCGTTCAGGGTCTTCAGGTTACCGACCAGCATCGGCGACTTGTTCAGGTGCACGCTCTTGATCGGCAGGCGCGTCGTGCCTTCCGGCAGGTCGGCGCTGCGGGTGAACATGCGCTCGCGGATCGCGTCCACGCCCAGCGCAAACAGTTCGGACGGGTCGTGGCGGCAATCCCAGACCAGCACTTCGTTCTTGTTGGTCGGGTGCGAGGCGATCGGCCAGACCACCGCCAGGCAGCCGCGCTCGGCCGGGAACATGCCGGACACGTGCAGGAAAGGCTGGCGCTGGGCGCGCTCCAGGTGCAGGCCCATCTCGGCCGCCACCTTGTCCTTGCGCCGCAGTTCCAGGCAGAAATCGAACAGCTTCGGCTGCTTGCCGCGGATCAGGCGCGCCAGCGCGATGGTGGCGCGCACGTCGGACAGCGCGTCGTGGGCGGCCTCGTGCTGCAGGCCGTTGGCGCGGCTCAGGTCTTCCAGGCGGAAGCTGGGCTTGCCGTCCTCGCGCCGCGGCCAGGCGATGCCGTCCGGACGCAGCGCATAGGTCATGCGCACCACGTCCAGCAGATCCCAGCGCCCGCAGCCGTTCTGCCATTCGCGCGCATACGGGTCGATCAGGCTGCGCCAGAACAGGAAGCGGGTGACTTCGTCGTCGAAGCGGATGGTGTTGTAGCCGACCCCGATCGTGCCCGGCTCGCTGAAGGCGGCGCAGACGGTGGCGGCGAATTCGTGCTCGGGCACACCGTGCTCCAGGCAATGCTGCGGCGTGATGCCGGTGATCAGGCAAGCCTGCGGATCGGGCAGGTAGTCGGGCGCGGGCTGGCAGTACAGCATGATCGGCTCGCCGATCTCGTTGAGTTCGGCATCGGTGCGGATCGCCGCGAACTGCGCGGGGCGGTCGCGCCGCGGCTCGGCGCCGAAGGTTTCGTAGTCGTGCCAGAGGAAGGTGTGGGTGCTCATGAATCCGGGAAGCGGAGGTTAGGTTGCGACACGTCATTCTAACGTGCCGGACCCTTCCGCCCTAGCCGGCAATCAAGCCCATCCCGGGAACCGGACGGTGCGGTCGCGGTCGCGCGACCGCTCAATCCCGAGATCAGGTGCAGATGCGGTTGCGCCCGGCCTGCTTGGCGCGGTACAGCGCGGCGTCGGCCGCGGCGATCAGGGCCAGTTCGTCCTGGTCCGGGTGCAGGGTGGCCAGGCCGAAGGACCCGGTGACGTGGGGCAGGGGCAGGCGCATGTCGGTGAACACGGGCGCTTCGCGCAGGCGGCTGCATAGGCGCTCGGCCACCAGCATGGCGGCCTGGGCGCCGGTGTTGGGCAGGATCGCCATCATTTCCTCGCCGCCGTAGCGCACCGCAAAATCGGACGGGCGCAACGCATCCTTGATCACGCCGGCGGCGGTGACCAGCGCATGGTCGCCGAGGATGTGGCCGTGGGTGTCGTTGAAGCGCTTGAAGTGATCCAGGTCGATCATCACCAGCGACAGCGGGGTCGTGTCCCTGCGCGCGCGCGTGACCAGCTTGGGCAGCATGTCGGCCAGCCAGGCGCGGTTGTAGAGGCCGGTCAGGCCGTCGTTCAGCGACAGCTGGCGGTAGAACTCGCCCAGCTTCTGGCGCCGCCGCAGCAGGGCATTGGCGGCGCGGATGCGGAAGGACAGCATGCGCAGCAGGTTGCGGGCGACGCCGTTGTGCTCGTCGATCAGTTTCCACAGCAGGTCGGGCTCGATCACCAGCAGTTCGGTGTCCTCGAGCGCGGTCATGGTCGCCAGGTTGGCGGCATCGTCCAGCACCGATTGCTCGCCCACGCTCTCGCCCGGCACGATGCGTTCGATGGTGCCGTCGCCCATGGCGGTCTCGGCGGCCACGCCGAGCGCACCCGACAGCACGATGTAGAGGCGCGCACGCACGCTGTCCTGGAGCTGCTCGCCCCGCGCCACGCGCACCACCTTGCACGGTGCGATCGCGGCCGTCACGGCCGGGGTCACGGCATCGCGGAACAGCTGCAGGTCATGGATGTCGTAGCGCGAAGCGCCGAAGCTGTCGATGTGGTCCATGCAGGTCTGATGTTTCCAAAAAGAATGTGTGTTGACAATATCGAATCATACCCCATCGGATTCCGATGTCCGTGCCGGACATGTCATAAAGTGTTTCAATGGCGGTATGGACAACTTAACCGAACTGACCGACGCGACCGGGCAGCGCCACCTGCCGGCGCCGGATGCCCGCATCGTCTGCCTGGTGCCTTCGATCACCGAACTGCTGTGCGAACTCGGCCTGGCCGCGCGGCTGGTGGGGCGCACCGGCTTCTGCATCCATCCGCGCGACACCGTAGACGCGATCCCCAAGGTCGGCGGTACCAAGGACGTGAACATCGACAAGATCCGTCGCCTGGCGCCGACCCACGTCGTGGTCAACATCGACGAGAACGAGAAGCCGACCGTGGAGCGGCTGGCCGAATTCGTGCCCCACATCGTCGTCACCCACCCGAACGCGCCGCGCGACAACCTGGCACTGGCGCGCCTGATGGGCGGCATCTTCGGTGCCGAGGCCGCCGCCGAACGCTGGTGCGCCGCCTTCGAAGCCGACTATGCGGCGCTGCGCGCCGCGGTGCCGGGACCGGCGCGTACCGTGTTGTACTGCATTTGGCAGGATCCGTGGATGAGCGTGTCGCCGGATACCTATATTGCCAGCATGCTGGCGGAGCTGGGCTGGCGCGTGCCGGCGCTGGAAGACGGTTTGCGCTATCCGCGTTTCAATTGGTCAGAGGAGCTGGTGCGCGGGCTCGATGCGGTCCTGCTGTCGACCGAGCCGTATCGGTTCACGGAGCAGCATGCGGATGCGCTGGAAAAGCAGATCGGGATCCCGGTGCTGCTGGTCGATGGGGAGATGATGTCGTGGTACGGCAGCCGGGCGCTGAAAGGCTTGCGTTATCTGCGGCGCTTGCGGGAGATGCTGGACTGATGCGTCGTCCCCGCGAAGGCGGGGACGACGTGCGGATGACGAGGCATCGTGTCAGGCCCGACTTGTCACTCGTTATCGGTCAGGCCCTTGTCCGACTCCGCATCCACTGGCAGCGGCTCGCGCTTGTTCTTGTCGGCCAGGCGGCCCAGGGCGCTGTCCAGCGCGCGCTTGAGCTTGCCGGAGGCGCCCGAGATCGACAGGTGCAGGTTATCGGCGTGGGCGTGCACGACGACCGGCTCGTAGCCGGATACGCGCGCTTCCATCATGCAGTAGTTGTCGCCGTCCGCGTGCTTCTGGCCGTTCTGGTTGCTCAGGTGGACGTCGACGCGGCGGACTTGCTCTCCGAAGCGGCCGATACTCGATTCCACGGCTTCACGGACGCGTTCGTCGAGACCCTGGTGGCGGTCGATGGTGTTGTCGGTATTGATATTGATTTCCATAAATCGCTCCAAATGTGAACATTGTTGAAATGATCTTACCCGGTTCCATCGATGGCCTACGTTCGCTAGTGCACCAAGAACGCGCATTCGTGGGCGGGTGCATGTGCCGGGTCAGGAACCGGCGCCGATGAATCCGGCGGCGATGTTGATCGACAGCCCGAGGATCAGGAGGTTGAAGAAGAACGCCAGCACCGACTGGCCGAGCACCAGCTTGCGCATCGCCGTGGAGGCCACCGCCACGTCCGAGGTCTGGACCGCGACCGCGATCGTGAACGAGAAGTACAGGAAATCCCAGTAGTCGGGCTCGAATTGTTCTTGCGGGAAGCGCAGCGGCGGCTCGCTGTTGCCGGGGCGGTAATACAGGTGCGCGTAGTGGAAGCAGAACAGCACGCCCACCAGCAGCCAGGAACCGATCACGGTCAGCGCCGTGAAGGCGTAGCGGGCCGCGGCCAGGTCGGCCGGCACGTGGTCCATGCGCGTCAGCTCCGAAACGATCGCGTACAGGCTGAAACCGGTGCCGGCCAGCAGGATGGCCAGGACCAGGCGCGCGCTTTCGTCCTGGCGCCCGGCGATCTCGCGCACCTGGCGGTGGCCGGTGTGCGAGATCAGCCACAGCATGCCGAGCAGGTAAGTCCAGACGCCGCCGTTCCAGCCGATCAGCGCGCGCCGCAGCCAGCTGGCGTGGCCCGGCCACAGCACGGCCACCGCGACCCCGATCAGGATCGCCAGCGCCAGGTGCGGCCGGCTGCGGATCAGGCGGCGCAGCAGCAGGTTGTCGCGCAAGCCCTGCGCCCGCGTGCCCATGCCCGGCTCAGGACGCCGTCCTGGCGCGCTTGGCCGCCTGCTCGGCCTCGTGGTGCGGGAAGCGGTCCATGCGCGACAGCACTGGGAACAGCTTCATCCAGATGCCCGTCACCGCCAGGGTGGCGGCGCCGCCGAACAGGATCGCGGGCACCAGGCGGAACCAGCTGGCGGTGACGCCCGACTCGAACTCGCCCAGCTCGTTCGAGGCGCCGATGAACACCGCGTTCACGGCGCTGACGCGGCCGCGGATCTCGTCCGGCGTCTCGTACTGCACCAGCAGGTGGCGGATGTAGACGCTGACCATGTCGCCGGCCCCCATCAGGAACAGGGCGAGCAGGGCGACCGGGAACAGGTCGGTCAGGCCCATCACGATGGTGGCGGCGCCGAACAGGCCCACGCCGCCGAACATCCAGGCGCCGACGCGGCGCTGGATCGGCCAGAACGCCAGCACGATCGAGCAGATGGCGGCGCCGGCGCCGGGCGCGGTGCGCAGCAGGCCCAGGGCCGTGGGGCCGGCATGCAGCACGTCGTGCGCATAGGCCGGCAGCAGGGCGGTGGCGCCGCCGAACAGCACCGCGAACAGGTCGAGCGAGATGGCGCCCAGCACGATCGGACGGCTCCACACGAAGCGCAGGCCTTCCAGCAGCGTGCTCCAGCTGACCGGTGCCTTGTTCATCGCCTGCGGGGCGCTGCGGGTGCAGGCCATCAGCGCCAGCGACAGGGCCAGCAGCAGGCTCGACACCAGGTACACGACCTGGGCGCCGAACACGTACAGCAGGCCGCCGATCACCGGACCGACGATCACGGCCACCTGGAAGCTGGACGAGCTGAGCGCCACCGCCTGCGAGAAGGCTTCGTTCGGCACCAAGTTGCGCAGCACCGCCTGCGACGCCGGCTGGCTGAAGGCGCGCGCGCTGCCGTACAGGACCAGGATCGCGAACACCGGCCACACGACCTCGCTGCCGGACCAGGTGAAGGCCTGCAGCAGCAGGCTGCACAGCAGCTGCGTGCCCATGCACAGCAGGATGATGGTGCGGCGGTTGTGGGTGTCGGCGACGTGGCCGGCCCACAGGATCAGCACCAGGAAGGGCGCGAACTGGGCCAGCCCGATCAGGCCGAGGTCGAACACGTCGTGGGTGATCTGGTACACCTGCCAGCCGACCGCGACGCTCTGCATCTGGATGGCGAGGGTGTTCAGGAAGCGGGCGGACAGGTAGAACGAAAGATTACGGTTGCGCAGGACACCGAGGCGGCCCGTGGGAGAGGTCGATGACATAGGGTGGATGAGGGCTGGCGGGAATGCTGGCCCCATTGTGCCGCATATAAGTCATGTATGCAGTCATTACACCGGACGCAGCCAGATGCACGTCGCCCCTGCCTGCGCAGGGCGACGGTTTTACGACTGGCGATTCTGGTAGCGTATTACTTCACGAACCGCAGCGCGAACTTGTCGTCCGGCGCCCCCTTCATCTCGAAGAACGGCTGCTCGCGCGGATCCGACGGCGCGCGCAGGTAGCCGCTGGTGGTGTCGAGCCGGAACCCGGCGCGCGTGATTTCCTGGACCACGGTGTCCTCGTCGATGCGGTGCAGGGTCCTGGTGGCGCTGAGGCCGCTGCCTTTCTTGGCCGCGTTGTCGATGATGACCAGCTTGCCGCCCGGCTTCAGCGCCTCGAACAGGCGCTTGTTCATGGCGGCGCGGTCGACCGGGGCGTTGACGATGTCGTGGTAGGACATGTTGACGGTGACCAGGTCGAGCGCCGGCGCGCCTTGCGGGACCGGGTTGTCGAAGCCGGCCACCACCGGGTGCAGGTTGGGCAGCTTGCCCTGCGCCAGGCGCGCCTCCAGCTTGGCGTTGGGCTTGCCGTTCTGTGCCCACACCTCGCCCTTGCTGCCCACGGCCGCGGCCAGCAGCGTCGCGGTGGCGCCGCCGCCTGCCGAGATGTCGAGCACTTTCATGCCGGGACGCACCTCGGCGAAGGCGAGGAATTCGGCCGGCTTGCGCTTGTCGTCGGCCTTGCGGTCGTCATCGCTGCGCAGCGGGCTGGCGATGGCGGCTTGCCAGTCCTGGCTCAGGCTCTTGCCTTGTTCCGCGGCATGGAGCGGTGCGCCGCCCGCCAGCAGGGACAGGCCGAGTGCCAACAGGACAGGCGCGATACGGTGCGGCTTTTGCATGATGAGACCCTTCGTCGGAAGTGGAAACACCGGCGCCAGTCCATGCGCCGGCACTGGCGAGACCTTACCGCAAATCGCACGCATCATGTAAGAATCACATGCAGGAATCGCATGCGGGACGCCGCATCACGCCTGGGCCAGGTCGGCGGCGCTGGTGAATGCGTCGGCATGGAATTCCTCGGCCGGCAGTCCGCAGCGCTCGACGTAGTCGCGCCGCGCCGAGTCGACCATCAGCGGCGCGCCGCAGGCGTACACCTGGTGGCCGGAGAGGTCGGGAATGTCTTCCATCACGGCCGCGTGCACGTAGCCTGCGCGGCCGTTCCAGCCGTCTTCCGGCAGCGCGTCCGACACCACCGGCACGTAGCGCAGGTGCGGCAGCTCGCGCGCCCACTGCTCGCACAGCGCGTGCATGTACAGGTCCTGCGGACGGCGTCCGCCCCAGTACAGGCTGACCGGACGTTCCGACTTCAGGTGGATCAGGTGCTCGACCAGCGCCTTGACCGGGGCGAAGCCGGTGCCCGAGGCCAGCAGCACGATCGGCTTGTCGGACTCCTCGCGCAGGAAGAAGGTGCCGAGCGGCGCCTCGAAGCGCAGGATGTCGCGCTCCTTCATGCTGGAGAACACGTGGTCGGTGAACAGGCCACCCGGCAGGTGGCGGATGTGCAGTTCCAGCGGGCCGCTGAAGGAGGGCGCGTTGGCGATGCTGTAGGCGCGCCGCTGGCCGTCCTTGAGCAGGAACTCGATGTACTGGCCGGCGCGGTAGGCCAGCGCCTCGTTGGCCGGCAGCTGCAGCGTGAGGATGGCGACGTCCGGCGCGGCGCGGCGGAGGCTGCTGACGCGGGTCGGCATCTTGCGCACCGGGTACTCGGTGCTGCCGCCCACTTCGCGCGCCTCGATGGTGAGGTCGCCCTCGGCGATCGCGCAGCAGAACAGCGCGTAGCCTTGCAGCTTTTCCTGTTCGGACAGCGCGCGCTGCTGGTGCGGCTTGTGGTGGATCGTGCCTTCGACGACCTTGCCCTTGCACGAACCGCAGGCGCCGTTCTTGCAGCCGTAAGGCAGTCCGATGCCGGAGCGGATCGCGGCCGCGAGCACGGTTTCGTCCTGTTCGCATGCATATTGGTGGCCACTGGGCTGGACAGTGATCTGGAACGTCATACAATCCTCGGAATGAAATCAAATAAAACTGGGTTAAAGACACGTGGCGCCACCACACGCAGGTTCCTGCGGCCGCGCCTCCTGATCGTGGGCTGCGGCGATGTCGGCATGCGCCTGCTGCCATGGGTCACCGGGCGTTTCCGCGTATTCGCCGTGACCAGCCAGCCGGCGCGCCGCGCCGAACTGCGCGCGGCCGGGGCCATCCCCATCGTGGCCGACCTCGACCGGCCGGCGACGCTGGCGCGGCTGCGCGGGCTGGCGCACCACGTCGTGCACCTGGCGCCGCCGCAGCAGCAGGGCGATCTGGATGTGCGTACGCGCAATTTGACCGCCATTCTACCCGAGGGCACGCACGTGGTTTATGTCAGCACGACGGGCGTCTACGGCGACCGCGGCGGCGCCCTCACCGACGAGAGCGCGCCGCGGCAGCCGCGCAACGCCCGCGCCCGGCGCCGGGTCGACGCCGAACAGGTGCTGCGCGCCTGGGCCGTGGCCGCGCGCGGCTCGGTGGCGATCCTGCGCGCGCCCGGCATCTACGCCGCCGAGCGGCTGCCGCTGGAGCGCCTGCGCCAGGCCACCCCGGCGCTGCGGCCCGAGGACGACGTGTACACCAACCACATCCATGCCGACGACCTGGCGCAGCTGGCCTGGCTAGCCCTGTTCCGGGCGCTGCCGGGGCGCGCCTACAACGCCTGCGACGATACGCACATGAAGATGGCCGCGTATTTCGACCTGGTGGCCGACGCCGCCGGGCTGGCGCGCCCGCCGCGCCTGTCGCGGGCCGAGCTGGAAAAGACCGTCCCGCCGCTGCGGCTGTCCTTCATGTCGGAGTCGCGCCGGCTGGTGAACACACGCATCAAGCGCGAACTGCGGGCACGCCTGCGCTATCCCCGCGTCCAGGACTTCCTGGATAAGGGTGGCTTAAGCAAAAGATAACTCATCCATGTATCATTCGGGTTCGCCATAGAGCGGCCATATAACTACATAGCGATTCCCGAAACCAGCGTATTTTTCGTGTCTTTCAGCAAGACGCGAAGAATATTCCATGGATTGTTACTTTTGAAAGAAGACGATGTCCCTGCTCAAGATGCCCGATGCGGCCACTTACGACCCGAACCGCGTGCTCGACGCCATCATCCAGAAACTCAGGCTGAAGAACGACGCCGCACTGTCGCGCGTGCTGGAAGTCGCGCCGCCGGTCATCAGCAAGATCCGCCACAACACACTGCCGATCGGCGCCACCATCCTGCTGCGCATGCACGAGGTGTCCGACTTCAGCATCCGCGAACTGCGGGCGCTGATGGTGCGGACCGATGCGCATGGGCAGGCGGCCTGAGACATTGCGCTTCGTATGAAACCGGATGCGCCGGCAAACGGCTGACCGCGTAATTGCCGCAGCGGCCTCAGGCCTGCATGCGCGCTTCGCCGCCGGCGGTATTCCTGGCCGCCGGGCCGGCGCACCAGGCGGTGGACTCGCCCCTGCCTTTGGCAACGATCTTCGCTGCGGGGCCGGCGCACCAGGCAGTCGCACCGGTACTGGCCTGGGCCGTGAATGCGACGGCCGGACCGGCGCACCACGCGCCCGAATCGCTGCCGCCCTTGGCAACGATTTTCGCTCCGGGGCCGGCGCACCAGGCGCTGGCCAGCGTGGCGGCGACGGCGGGCGTCGCTTCCACAGACACGGCCATGGCTTCGCCGAACATCGCTTCGTACAGCCGGCGCGTGCGTTCGCCGCTATCGGTACGGAACTGTTCGTCGTCCGCGCCGCGCAGGCCGACGTAAGGATAGTGATGCAGGAAGTAGCCGAATGCCTGCTGGCAGTCGGCGGCGTACTTCATGGTGTCGAGGATGTGATAGTGCCAGAAGGTGTCCACGTCGACCAGGGGCGTGATCGCTTCGTCCGGGAAGGTCGTCATCAGGCACAGGAAACGGCGGTATTCCCGTTCGACCGCGTTTGTCTTTTCCTGGCTCCAGCCTTCGCCCGAGGCGGCATGCATCAGCTTGGTCTTGATGGCGGAAAGATCGAGTTGCCTGACTGCTTCGCGTGCTGTATCAAACCGGTCGTTCGCGTTCATGATTATCCCTGTCGATATGATTGATGGTGAACTGCGCCGTCGTTGTCCTGTACCGCCTGCCTGGTAGCGAATGATGTGCTGGTGTCGTCGTGGCGCATTGCTTCAATACACTTCAGCTATCTAAACACTGTGGATTTTTCCGGCTATCAACAAAGTTCAACAGTGTTATTGATTACGATCATGTTTATTTAATGTAATCGTGGCAGATGCAGAACGGACCTAGCCATTCAGAGAGGTTTTCTGTTCCGGGATTAAAGGGAAGAATCGCGAGCGCAAACGGCAAACGCCCCGCAAACCGGGGTTTGCGGGGCGGCGGCAAAACGTGATCTTGTGGCGCGGCCGCCTGGGCCGGACGCGGACTCAGGCTGCGCAGGCGCTCATCTTCGTGCCCGGGCTGGCACACCATGCCGTTGCCGCGCTGTCGTGGGCGGCGCCCTTGGCCCCCGGGCTGGCGCACCAGGCGACGGCGTCGTTGCTGGCGCTGGACTTGCTGCCCGGGCTGGCGCACCAGGCGGTCGCAGCACTTTCCAGGGCGGCATGCCTGCTGCCCGGGCTGGCGCACCACGCGATCATGGCGTCTTCCTGCACGTCGATGCCATAGCGTACGCGGTAGGTCGTCGCCGGCGCCTGGATCAGGCACTGCATGCGCACGACCGGATAGGCTTCGCTGAAGGTCGACTCGTACAGGGTGCGCATGCGGTCGCCGCTGTCGACGCGGAATTGCATGTCGTTTTCGCCGCGCAGGCCGACATACGGATAGTGATGCAGGAAGTAACCGAAAGCCTGTTCGCAGTCGCTTGCATATTTCATGGTATCGAGGATGTGGTAGTGCCAGAACGTGTCCACGTCGACCAGCGGCGCGGTCTCTTCATCCGGATAGAGCTTCATCAGGCACAGGAAGCGCCGGTATTCCTTTTCGACGGCGTCGGCCCTGGCAAGGCTCCAGCCTTCGCCCGATTCGACATGCATCAGCTTGGCCTTGATGGGGTTCAGATCGAGTGCCATGACCGCTTCAAACAGGTTGTTCAGGTCCATGATTATCCTCATCGGTAGTGATTTTTATTAACTGCTTCCCTAGTATTGGCGGACATCATGCAAGACATGTGTCAGCGTCTGGTATATACGAATGCTCGATGCGGCTTACATGTGCAGCGCTCCCGTTCTCTTGCTAGACAGCAAGTTTGAAATATCGTCATTGATGCGCGTTACCTGTGTTCAATGTAATTGAGCAATTTCCGTAAGGAATTGCGTTTCGTCAAAGGCGGAAGAGCGTTGTATTGACGACACGGATGAGCGCCCCGGGCCATGGCCGGCCGGCGCGTGGATGGAAAATGGCAGGTAGGAACGAACTCAAATAACGGCGGAGCCCGATTCGTGCTCGTTCAGCAACTGTGGTTCGATGTCCGGCAGGCCGACCACGGGGGCGGACACCATGATCGTCGTTCCTCCGTCGCGTTCGCTGAAGACGGCGCAGGTGCCGCCGAGGATGAGGATGCGCTCCTCGATGCCGACCAGCCCGAACGAGCCGTGCTTGTTGCGTCCTCCCGGCGGCAGGCCGCAGCCGTTGTCCCTGACGATGAGCGACAGCCAGCCCCCGTTCAGGCGCAGTTCGACCACGACCCGGCTGGCGTTGGCATGGCGTACGATATTCGTCAGCGATTCCTGCAGGATGCGGAAGAAGGCGGTGGCGCAGTAGTCGGGCATGGCGATCTCGCCATGGTCGTCGTGGATCTCGCACTGGATGCCGGTACGGCGCTGGAACTGGTTCACCTGCCACTCGACGGCGGCGGACAGGCCGAGGTCGAGCACCGTCGGCCGCAGGTCGTTGATGATCTGGCGGACGCTCTTGATGGTGGTGTCGATCTGTTGCAGCGTGGCGCTGGCGCGCTTGTGCAGGTGGCTGTGGGTCTTCGAGCGGGTCGCCAGCATCTCGGCTTCGATGCGCAGGGCCAGCAGGTTCTGGCCGAGGTCGTCGTGGACCTCGCGCGCGATCCGCTTGCGTTCCAGTTCCTTGACCTGGTAGGCGTGGTCGGCCAGGCGACGCAGCTTCTGGTGCGACAGTTGCAGCTTGCTCTGGCTCTCGCGCAGTTCGCTGGTCATTTCCTGGGCCAGCGCCAGCGCCGCGCGGCGCGACGAGGTCAGGATGAACAGCAGCGCATACAGCAGGATCGAGCCGATGAAGCCGAAGCTCATCATCATCTTCGGATACGAGTCGTCGAACGAGGTGTACATGGCGGACTTGCGGACGCTGTAGGTGGTCTGCCAGGGACGGCCGTTGAAATCCAGCGGCAGCGTGATGGAAAACACGTCGTTGCCGGTATCCAGCGGTGGTCTCGGGTTGGTTGCGCTGCCCTGGCTGTCGAACAGGGTCAGCAGGCGTCCCGCGTTGCTCTCGCCACGCGCGTTGATGCGCGAGCCGGCGTCGAACAGGGTCATGCGTACGCCGGCGACCGGCATCTCGTCGATCACGCCTTTCAGCAGCTTGGGAATGCTGAAGGCGATGCCGATCGAGCCGCGGTAGGCGGCGCGCCGCTGTTCGACGTCGTCGAGCGGGAGGTCCATGCGGTACACGGGCATGCGCAGGCCGATGTAGATGTCGTTCGGCCGCGACAGCACCGGAATCGGCGTGCCGGTGGAGAACAGCTTGCCCTCGTCGCGCTCGGCCAGCAGGTGCTTGCCGAAATAGCGGTTGGCCATGATGTCGACGCCGTACAGGTCGGCGCGCGGTGGATGCGGTTCGACGTACAGCGTTGCCAGATAGTGCGGCCGGACGCCTGGCGGGGAGATGGCGGCCCGGGTCGTATCGTCGGGAATGCGGGGCGTTTCCGCCTCCAGTTTTTCCAGGAAGGCTGGACGTTCTTCCTCGCGCACGTACTGGGAATAGTTGATGAAGTCGACCGCCGGGAAGTTCTGCGCCAGTTCCAGTCCGCGCACGTATTCGTGGAACTGGCGGTGGGTGGGCACGTCCGTGCTCTGGAACAGGCTGGCCGTGCCGCGCAACAGGTTGGTGTACGACTTGGCGCGCACGTTGATCACGCTCTGCGCATACCTGGCATGGTTGAAGAAGCGTTCGCGCGTATCGCTCTCGATCGAACGGTGCGTGAACATGTAGAGGCTGGCGCCGATCAGCGAGGACAGCAGGGCGCCGGTCCAGAACGACAAGCGGGTGACAGAAAACGCCTCGCGCAGCAGCGACGACATCGCACTCTCCTTGCAACCGGTCCGGCAGCGCCGGCCATGGGTATTTATGCGTTGCAACTTACGCAGTTTGGATGCGAAGCGGACCTAGCAGCTTGGAGGGTTGAAAAAAAGCCCGCTTCGTCAACCGAAGCGGGCTCTTGCAATGCCAGTGACGGCGCGGTCATCCGGCAGGCTTACTTGCCCCAGCTGTCCTTCAGCGTGGTCGCACGGTTGAACACCGGCGTGCCCGGCTGGGTGTCGACGCGGTCGGCCACGAAATAGCCGTGGCGCTCGAACTGGAAGCGCTGGTCGGCTTGCGCCGCCTTCAGGCCCGGCTCCAGGTAGGCGGTGACGGTTTCCAGCGCGTTCGGGTTCAGCACCGACATGAAGTCCTTGCCGCCGCCGTCCGGCTGCGGGTCGAGGAACAGGCGGTCGTACAGGCGCACCTCGGCTTCCAGGGCGTGGCTCGCGCTGACCCAGGTGATGTTGCCCTTGACCTTGTAGTTGTCGGCGCCCGGGGTGCCCGATTTCGAATCCTCGAAATAGTTCACGTGGACCGCGACGACGTTCCCATCCGCGTCCTTGTCGAAACCGGTGCACTCGGCCACGAAGCCATACTTCAGGCGCACGCGCGCACCCGGCTTGTCGGCGGTCGGCGGCGTGAAACGGTGGTAGCCCTTGGTCGGGGTTTCCATGAAGTCTTCCTGCTCGATCCACAGCTCGCGGGTGAACGGGAAGGCGCGCTGGCCCATGTCCGGATGGTGGGGGTGGACCGGCGCGCTGCATTCGACGCTCTGGCCTTCCGGGAAGTTGTCGACGATCAGCTTCAGCGGACGCAGCACGGCGATCGCGCGCGGCGCCTTCGGGTCGAGGTCGTCGCGCAGCGCGCCTTCCAGCGTGCTCATGTCGATCCAGCTGTCGACCTTGGTGACGCCGATGCGCTCGCAGAACAGCTGGATCGCTTCCGGCGTGTAGCCGCGGCGGCGCAGGCCGACGATGGTCGGCATGCGCGGGTCGTCCCAGCCGGACACCACGCCCTGGTCGACCAGCTGGCGCAGCTTGCGCTTCGAGGTCACCACATAGGTCAGGTTCAGCCGCGAGAATTCATACTGGCGCGGCACCGGACGCGGGAAGAAGCCGCCGTCGGCCAGGGTGTCGACCAGCCAGTCGTAGAACGGGCGGTGGTCGGTGAATTCCAGCGTACACAGCGAATGGGTGATGTTCTCGATCGCATCCGAGATCGGGTGCGTGTAGTCGTACATCGGGTAGATGCACCAGTCGTCGCCGGTACGGTGGTGGTGCGCGTGGCGGATGCGGTACAGGGCCGGGTCGCGGTTGGTCATGATCGGCGACGACATCGCGTCTTCGCTCATCCTGGCGCGCAGGATGTGCTCGCCGTCCTTGTACTTGCCGGCCTTCATGTCGCGGAACAGCTGCAGCGATTCCTCGACCGGACGGTCGCGGAAGGGCGAGTTGGTGCCCGGCGTGCCGAAGTTGCCGCGGTTCTTCGCCATGTCTTCGGCGTTCTGGCTGTCGACGTAGGCCTTGCCTTCCTTGATCAGGTATTCGGCCATCTCGTACAGCTTGCCGAAGTAGTCGCTGGCATAGTGCAGGTATGCCTGGCCGCCTTGCTCCCAGGTGAAGCCGAGCCACTTGACGCTGTCCATGATGGTGTCGACGTATTCCTGGTCTTCCTTCTCCGGATTGGTGTCGTCGAAGCGCAGGTGGCAGCGGCCCTGGTAGTCGCGCGCCAGGCCGAAGTTCAGGCAGATCGACTTGGCGTGGCCCACGTGCAGGTAGCCGTTTGGCTCCGGGGGAAAACGGGTGATCACCGAAGGCATGCCTTCGCGGGCATGGGTGCCGGCGGCGATGTCGGATTCGACGATCGCGCGCACAAAGTTCGACGACAGGGCAGGGACGCCCGCCGTAGCATTCTTGTCGTTGCTCATGGGACTTAGTTTTGGATGGGTAATATTCCGGGCATTTTACCGTAGAAGCCCCGAAGCCGGCCGTCTTATGTGGTGAAGCGCACGGTTGTTTCCACAGCCGCCATGGATACTTGGGGCTATTAACTTCTGCTACAAGACCCGGCGTCGACCCTGGAGGCGCGCACTGGCCAGCCTGTCAAGATGGCGCTTTCTATAGGATAATCCCGGTTTACTTCTTATTTACCTTGCTGATATCGGCACTGCCGGAGAGTTCCAAGTGGAAAATTTATACGCGATCCTCGGCGTCGCGCCGAACGCCACCGACGACGAGATCAAGAAGGTGTACCGCTCGCTGGCCATGCGCTACCACCCGGACCGCAACCAGGCGCCGGGTGCGGAAGCGCGTTTCAAGGCGGTCACCAAGGCCTACGAGATCCTGTCCGACCGCGCCAGGCGCGACGAATACGACCAGAGCGTCAACCACCGCATCGTGCTCGACGCGGAAGGCGAGGCGTTCGAGCTCTGGCGTTCCCTGTTCGCGCTCAACGGCGTGACCCTGCATTAATCAAGATTGCGAATCCAACCATGAAAAAAGTACATCCGGAATTCGCCTTCCAGTCACGCGAACTGGAAGGCCAGATCGAAGGCACCCTGGGCGACCCGCCCAACCGCAAGAACTACGACATGATGGTCCAGGCGCTGGTCTCGGAATATGCCGACGGCAACGGCCTGGACGACGTCAACATGATGGCGTTCGCGCTGGTCGACCGCATCCGCTTCACCGACCCCAAGGGCCTGGTGCGCGAAGCCATGGACTACGAAGGCAACGGCGACCCGGCGCGCGTGTTCGCGATGGCCAACTGCGATGCCGCCCAGGGCGAGGATGAGGGCGAAGGCAAGGCCATGTACGAAGCCATCTGCGCCAATCACCCGGAACTGGCGCGCCAGGCCATCATCACCGCCTTCCTGTACAAGAACCAGGCGCGTTGGGAAGACGACGACCAGTCGCTCGACCAGCTGGCCAGGGACGACGAGGGCGACGACGACGAGCTGGACGAAGGCGCCGTGGGCGACGACTTCACCCAGATCTTCGACCAGGAAGGAGGCGATCGCGCATGAGCATTGAGGACAAAGCCAACTTGCCGGCACTGACCAGGCAGGTCAGCGAACTGGTGCTGGCGGGATCGCTGCAGCACGCCGAGGAGGCGTTCTCGCAGGCGGCCGACGAGCACGGCGACTATGCGGTCGCCGAAGTACTGTCGACGCTGCCGCCGGAAGTCACCGCGCTGCACCTGGCCGGCTTCGACGGCGCCAAGACCTCGCTGGCCACCATGCTGGTGCCGCCCAAGGCCTGGGCCGACAGCCTGGCCTACCTGGCCGCCACCTGGCCGGACAACATGATCGAGGACGATCCCGAGCGCATCGCCGAGAACCTGTTCAACCACATCCACGGCGTGGTCTACGCCACCGATGACGAAGACCGCCGCCACGAGCTGCTGCAGGAAGCATCGAGCACCGACCACGGCGCCACCGCGTTCGCGATCCTGTGGTCGCTGGCGCCGCGCGAGATCCTGGAAGTGGCGGGCGAGATCAACAACCGCGGCCCGCACACCAACATCCACACGACCTCCGACAGCGACGTCGTGCCGCTGGCGATCGACCTGGCCCGCGCCAGCGAGGACGGCTGGCAGCGCTCGCTGCTGGAACTGTTCCCGGACTACCGCAACACCGCCGACCTGGCCGACGTCGAATTGCCGGACGATCCGGACGAAGAGACCGAACTCAACCAGCGCGGCACGCGCGAACTGCTGTACCGCCTGCGCAAGCAGGTGCCGTCGGTGCGCACCCAGCCGCGCCGCAGCCCGCGCCGCAGCATGGGCACGGACATCTTCTCGTGAGCGGAGCGGACATCTCCATGTTGCCTGCGATCGTCATCGAGAAACTGCCGCGCCTGATCCGCGCGATCAAGCTGATCCCGGCCCAGGCCGACGCCAATGAAGCGGCGGCGCTGGCCGACGAGCTGGCCGGCATCACGGCGATGGTGGCCGAGAAGTTCACCAACGACCGCACCGCCGAAGGCATCCAGCGCGCCCAGCTACTCACCATCGGCGGCGTCTCGCTCGGCCTGGAGCACCTGCTCGAGGACGAGGAAGACGACGCGGTCGGCGACCAGGCCGCGCTCGGCCTGCTGATCTCGGAAGGCGCCGAGGTCGTCTTCCAGCAGGGCTTCCGGATGGTGCGCGAACTGTCGGCGCTGCCCGAGGACACCCTGGTCGGCGAATACGACAAGGACCCGGTGTATTCGCAGCGCCGCCTGAAGGAACTGTTCGTCGACCTGTGCACCGCCGATCCGGGCGAGACCTGGTCCGGCTACGAGCGCTACCTGGGCCAGCTGCAGCAGCGCAAGGGCGTGCAGTCGATCGTGCGCGCTGCCGAATGGCTGCGCCGCCACCACTGGGAGGGCCCGGTCAAGGATCCGGACCTGAACGCGGAGGGCGTGATCGCGCTGGCGGTCATCTTCGGCATCGAGGGCGGCGGCCGCATCGTCGCGCGCACCGGCCAGAAGGAGTTCGAGCGCTTCGTGCAGTCGGTCCGCACCGGCAAGCACGACCACGAGGCCGGCTGGGCCAGGCTGCTGGAAAACATCCCGGCGCCGCACCAGCGCGTGATCGCCGAGCGCATCGACGGCTACCGCAACAGCCTGCTGCTGAAGCACATCGGCGACAAGACGCCGCTGAAGCAGTTGTTCGTGGAGCTGGAAAACTACGCCGGCTCCGAGATCGACGCCGAGTATCCCTGAGGTACGCGCGGCCGGCACGGCGCCGGCCGGCGCGTATGGACAGGGCTGTTCCGGTTTGCGGCTATGATGGCCGTAACGAACCGGAACCGCCCCATGTCCCCAACTCGCATCGCCGCCGGCAGCGCGGCGTTCAAACGCATCAACCGCGCCATGGTCTTCGGCGGGTTTTCCACCTTTGCCCTGCTGTACTGCGTGCAGCCGCTGATGCCGCTGCTGGCCCACGATTTCGCCCTCAGTCCGGCCCAGAGCAGCCTGGTGCTCTCGAGCGCCACCGCCGCGCTGGCGGTGTCGCTGCTGGCGTCGAGCGTGCTGTCCGAAAAGTACGGGCGCAAGCCGCTGATGGCGGCCTCGATGTTCGCCGGCGGCATCCTGACCCTGCTGGCCGCCTTTGCCCACACCTATGGGCAGTTGCTGGTCCTGCGCGGCCTGCTCGGCCTGCTGCTGGGCGGGATGCCGGCGCTGGCCATGGCTTACCTGAGCGAGGAGATCGAAGGCCCGTCGCTGGGGCACTCGATGGGCCTGTACATCGGCGGCAGCGCCTTCGGCGGCATGGCGGGACGGGTGCTGTCGTCCGTGATCAGCGACTTCTGGGACTGGCGCATCGCGATCGGGGCGATGGGCGCGGCCGGCCTGTACGCGGCCTGGGAATTCAACCGCAGCCTGCCGGCCTCGAACCACTGGAAGCCGGGGCAGGGCGGCTGGCGCGCACTGGTCAACGGCGCCGCCAGGCACATGAGCGACGCGGGCCTGCCCCGGCTGTTCGCGCTGTCCTTCCTGCTGATGGGCAGTTTTGTGAGCATGTACAACTACATCGGCTACCGCCTGCTGGGACCGGGCTTCGGCCTGCGCCAGAGCGCGGTCGGCGCGCTGTCCATCCTGTACCTGCTGGGGATCTTCAGTTCGGTCTGGGCCGGCAAGCTGGCCGACCGCCTGGGCCGCCGCAACGTGCTGTGGCTGGTGATGCTGGCGATGCTGGCCGGCCTGCTGCTGACCCTGTCGAACGCGCTGGCGGCGATCGTCGTCGGCATGGGCCTGTTCACCTTCGGCTTCTTCGCCTCGCACTCGGTGGCCAGCAGCTGGGTCGGACGGCGCGCGCGTCCGCCGCAGGCGCTGGCCTCGGCGCTCTACCTGTTCTTCTACTACCTCGGTTCGAGCGTGGTCGGCTGGCTGTCCGGCGTGGTCTGGGGCCATGCCGGCTGGGGCGGGGTGGTGGGGCTGCTGGGCGCGGTGCTGGCGGGGGCGCTCGCGGTGGCGCTGCGCCTGCGCGGGCTGGCGCCGCTGGAGGCGCCGAAACCCGCGGCCTGACGCTTAGCGCCTATCCCGGTAGGCCGGCGTCGCGCCTGACGCGCCATGCGGCCTCCTCGCGCCTTGCCCACGCGCGCCATGCATCGTCATTCGCTTCCCCCTTCCTGCCGGGGTAGGCTCTTACTGCGGCGCCTTCAGTTTTTTCGCGGCTTCCAGGTATTTCGCCGCATTCGGCACCGTGGTCCAGCTGGGGGCGGTGCGGTCGTTGGCGATGTCGAGCAGGCCGCGCGCCACCATCCTGTCGATGCGCGCCATGTTCTCGTAGTCGATCTTCTGCCAGTCGTCGTCCTTGCCGTGGTAGTCGGCGAAGGCGTAGGCCACCGACAGCGTGTGCGCGGGGACGCCCGCATCGGCCAGCGACTGGTTGTCGCTCTGGGCAAAATAACGGTCGCTGTTCTGCGGGTGCTTGAGCAGCTTGACGCCCGTCTTCGCGCCGGCGCGCTGCAGGGTCGCCGCGATGGTCGTGTAATCGAAGCCGGTCAGGTTGGCGGCGTTCACGCGCGGGCCTTCGCTGTCGTCGGTGCGGCCGATCTGTTCCAGGTTGATGTCGGCCACCGTGTCCTTGATCGGGAACACCGGATGCTTGCCGTAGTGGCGCGAGCCGACCAGGCCGAGTTCCTCGCCGAAGAAGGTCATGAATACCATGCTGCGCTTCGGTCGCGTCTTCTGCGCCGCCAGGCTTGATGCGATCTCGATCACCGACACCGTGCCGCTGCCGTCGTCGTTGGCGCCGTTGTAGATGTCGCCGTTGCGGATGCCCAGGTGGTCGTAGTGCGAGGTCAGCATCACGTAGGTGTCCTTCAGCTTCGGATCGGCGCCGCGCAGCACGCCCACCACGTTGCGCAGCTTGACCGTGCGCTCGACCGGGGCCGGCACGTTCAGCGTGATGCTTGCACCGGCACCGGCGCCGGCACCGGACAGGGCGGCGCCGGCCTCGGCATCGTACAGCACCACGCTGCGCTGGGCGTCCTGGGGACGGCGCGCGGTGTCGCCCACCAGCCAGCCGTTGACGCCGCTGCCCTGCTTGCGGCTGGCGTCGAGCAGCACCAGCAGCGCCGGCTTGCCCGTGAACTTCTGCAGCTCGCCATAGGCCGCGCGGCGGTCTTCCGGCAGCGCCAGCACCAGCACCTTGCCGTCGGCGCGCGCCGCATCCCGCATCGCATCGGCCCAGGGCATCGCCACCACGGCCGCATCCTTCAGGCTGAGCGCCTCGCGCACGCGCAGGTCGACCGCGCTGGCCGGGATCTCGATCGAGCGGCCGCCGGCCTGCACGGTAAAGGCGAACCGGCTCATGTCGCGCTCGGCGTATTGCCAGTTCGAGGTCTGGAAATAACCGTCGTCGCCGGCCGGCTCCAGGCCGGCGCGGCGGAACTGGGCGGCGATGTACTCGGCCGCGAGGTCCTGGCCGCGCGATGGCGTGCCGCGGCCTTCCAGCAGGTCGGACGCCAGGAAGGACAGGTGGCCGCGCAGCGACTGGGCGCTGATGCGCGCCGAGACCGGGTCGGCGGCCTGGGCGGCGGCGCCGGCCGATGCCAGCAGGGCGAACGAAACTGCGAGGGAGGCGACACGGGAGCGCATGCGGACACTTTCTTGGATAAAAAGAAAAGCAACTATTGCACGCTGGATAATCGCGGTCAACATGCAGGCACGTCAGTGCATTTTCCTTGTCAAATTCGGCAATTTTTTTATCGAGCCGTAGTCGCGTTAACTCATCCGGAAGAACGGTTTGTGCGCCATCGTCTTGTCGATTCGCCTATCATGTTCATTCACAGCGCGCATCCACGGATGCGTATGAGTCAGACCAACGCAAAAGGAGTACGTCATGTTGCAAGCAAACGAAATCCAGCAGCGCTTCACTCATATTCAGCAAACCATCGGCGAAGCCGAGCAGGCCTGCCAATCGTCCCAGGACGCCCCGGACGAAATCCGCGACTGCATCAAGAAGCTGTCGCAGGAAGCCCAGCAGGCCCAGAGCGTGATGCAGTCGAACGACCAGCAACGCGTGATCGAGTGCGTCGACCGCCTGGAAGACATGGGCGACGAGGCCAAGCGCATCACCCGCAGCCTACCGCAGATGCCGGCCCACCTGGAGGCGGCCGTCAGCCGCGTCCACGCCGAGCTGTCCGACCTGAAACACAAGCTGCACTGAGCTAGAGCACCTTTTTCTCGCGCAGGGCGGCGATCTCCTCGCCGCTCTTGCCGAGCACCTCGGCCAGCACCGCATCGGTATGCTGGCCGAGCAGGGGCGGCGCCAGGCTGCTGGTGGCTGGCGTCGCCGACATCCGCATCGGATTGCGCACCAGCTTCACCTGGCCCGCCAGCGGATGGTCGAGCACGACTTCCATGCCGCGCGCCCGCACCTGCGGGTTGTCGAACACCTCGTCCAGGTTGTTGATCGGCCCGCACGGCACGCCCGCCGCTTCCAGCAGCGCGATCCATTCGTCGCGCGTCTTCGTCTTCACCATCTCGTCCAGCAGCGGCACCAGCACGTCGCGCTGCTGCACGCGCAGCGGATTGGTGGCGAAGCGCGCGTCGTGCGCCAGTTCCGGGCGGCCGCCGGCTTCGACGAACTTGCGGTACTGGCCGTCGTTGCCGGCGGCGACGATGATGTGGCCGTCCAGGCAGGCGAAGGTCTGGTAGGGCACGATGTTGGCGTGGGCGTTGCCCCAGCGCTGCGGGCGCTTGCCGCTGTTGAGGTAATTGCTGCCGACGTTGGCCAGCATCGCCACCTGGGTATCGAGCAGCGACATGTCGATGTGCTGGCCTTCGCCGGTGCGGTCGCGATGGGTCAGCGCCGCCAGCACGGCGACGGTGGCGTACATGCCGGTCATCAGGTCGGTCAGCGCCACGCCCACCTTTTGCGGACCACCGCCCGGCAGGCCGTCGCGCTCCCCGGTGACCGACATCAGTCCGCCCATGCCCTGGATCAGGAAGTCGTAGCCGGCGCGGTGCGCGTACGGCCCGTCCTGGCCGAAGCCGGTGATCGAGCAGTAGACGATGTCCGGCTTGATTGCTTTCAGCGAGGCGTAATCGAGGCCGTAGCGTGCCAGGTGGCCGACCTTGAAGTTTTCCAGCACCACGTCGCAATGGGCGGCCAGTTCGCGCAGCAGGGCCTGGCCTTCGCTGCCGGCGATATCGACCGTGACCGAGCGCTTGCCGCGGTTCGCCGACAGGTAATAGGCGGCTTCGGACGTCGCCCGGCCGTCGGCGTCGGGCGCGTAGGGCGGACCCCAGGCGCGGGTATCGTCGCCGGCGCCGGGGCGTTCGATCTTGATCACGTCGGCGCCGAGGTCGGCTAGGTTCTGCGAGCACCATGGCCCGGCCAGCACGCGCGACAGATCGAGCACGCGGATGTGGCCCAGTGCTTTGGGAAAGTTACTCATTTCGTTGCAGGCCCCTTGTATTCTTTCGATGAAGCGAATCCACTCGTGTCGATTATAGCCGGGTGCCTACCCGGGCTGATGTTCCGGCAACGGCGGATGGTCTTGTGGTTTGCTGCCCGAGCGAACTGTTTGTTTTCAATCTTGTCGACAAATGTTAGGCTGAGGAACCATCAACATCAATGAATGGAAAGCCATGCCAGACCAGGGGGAAGCTTCGTCTTTCGACAGTATTTTTCGCAAAAAAAAGCCGCCGATGGCGCCTTTTGAGTTTTGGGAAAAAACTGTCGAATGGGTTTTCGTGCGAAAGTATTTCTCTCCAGCGCTGCTTGCCGCTCCAATGTCGGGCAATGCCGAACTGGCGGGGGATGCAGTCTTGAATTTCCTGAGCAAGGGACGTTTATGCCTGATTGAATTCAAGAGAAGGGAACTGGACTTCAAGTCTGAACGCGATAAATACCCGATTTATGGCGCTGCAAAATGGAAGGAGCTGACCGTCAAGCAGCAACAGGCGTATGAGGATGCCTTCCACGCGCTTGTCGAGACCTATGGCAAGAGAGGCGATACCCCGCACCTGTTTGTTTATGGCGTGCTGAAAGAAATGACCCTGCTCGACGTCGTGAACAGTGCCAGCCAGAGAACGGGACAGGCACTACGGGAGCTTGATCTTCCCGGAGCCGCAAAAGCTTTGTTGGGCACCTTGCAAGGCAGCGACGCGCAAGGAAGGAAAACCTTGGGACTGGATGTGGAAGGCAAGCCATACTGGGGGGACTGGGGCAACCGGGATGACCTGTTCACGCTTGATCCGCACACCGAAAGCGTGCAGTTGTCCGAGCTGTATGAAAGCGGTTGGGTATTCGATGACTTCAAGGCGTATGTGACGTCCCTGGTGGCCGCGAAAGGCCGCAAGCCCGGCGACGATCCGGGCGGATTGGATTGGGGGCACGCGATGATCATGGCCGTCGCCAGCGACGGTGGCAGTCTCACGTTTTCCGTACATGAATTTGTCGACAAGTTTATCGAAGCCATCAAGGGTGAGCAGGAACAGGAAAAAGAGATTGGTTCCACTCGCCTCAAATAGTGCTGTTTAGAGCTTGAGCGAACTTACGAACTGCTCGCGTTCACGGTCGACCAGGCGGTCGACCACCTGCTCGTCCAGCCCCATCGCTTCCAGCACGAAGGCGGACAGCTGCAGGCTGGCTTCGAGCGTTTCCGGCACCACCACGCTGGCCCCGGCCTGCTTCAGGATGCGCGCATGCTTTTCGTCGCGCGAGCGCACGAACAGGCGCGCCTGGGGGAACTCGCGCCGGATGCCGTGCACCGCCTGCAGCGCGGCGTTCGGATGGTCCATGGTCAGCACGATCGCCGGCGCCTCGTCCGCATGCACGCGCCGCAGCAGCTCGGGACGGGCGGCGTTGCCGAAGAACACAGGCACGCCGTCGGCGTGCAGCTGCGAGACCAGCCTGGCGTCGTTCTCGAAGGCGACCCAGGGGATGCCCTGCGCGTCCAGCAGCTTGGCAAGTTGCTGGCCGACGCGCCCGAAGCCGGCGATGATCACGCGTCCGCGCGTCGACTCGACCGCGCCGGCGTCGAGTTCGGCCTCCCGGGCGTGGGCGCGGCTGGCCGCACGGTCGCCGATCGCGCTTCCCAGCCTGGCCAGCAGCGGCGTGATGAACAGCGACAGGCCGACCGCCAGCATCACGCGTCCGCCCAGCACCGCGTCCAGCAGTCGTGCCGTGACCGCGTACCCGATCACGATGAAGGCGAATTCGCCGCCCTGGCCGAGCAGCAGCCCGCCTTCGACGGCGCGGCCCCACGGCAAGCCGGACAGGCGCAGCAGCGGCGCGATCACGGCCGCCTTCAGCAGCACCAGCAGGGCCACCGCGGCCCCCAGCCACAGCGGCGCCTGGACGATCTGGCGCGCATCCATGCCCATGCCGACCGTCATGAAGAACAGGCCCATGAGCAAACCCTTGAACGGTTCGACCATCAGCTCGACCTCGTGCTTGAACTCGGTCTCGGCCAGCAGCAGCCCGGCGATGAGGGCGCCCAGCGCCATCGACAGCCCGGCCATGAAGGACAGGCCGGCGATGCCGAAGGTGGACAGCAGGATCAGCGCCATGAACACGTCCGGCTGGCGGTGGCGCGCAAAGGCACGGAACAGCGGGTGGATCACGCGCCCGCCGGCCAGGTAGATCAGGGCGATGGCGACGGCGGCCTTGGCCATCGCGCCCAGCGCCACCCACAGCACGCCGTCGCCCGCTCCCTTGCCCAGGGCGCCGATCAGGATCAGGATCGGCACCACGGCCAGGTCCTGCAGCATCAGCACCGCGAACGCCGCCTGGCCCAGGCGCGTATGGGTGGCCTGGCGCTCGCCCAGCAGCTGCATCACCACCGCGGTGGAAGACAGCGACAGCACCAGGCCGAGTATCAGCGCCGTGTCCGCGTCCTGCCCGAGCAGCAGCCAGACCGCGCCGCCCAGCAGCGCGCTGCACAGCACCACCTGCGCGCTGCCGGTGCCGAACACCCGGCGCCGCATCGCCCACAGGCGCGTGGCGGACAGCTCCAGGCCGATCATGAACATCAGGAACAGCACGCCCAGCTCGGCCAGCATGGCCACGTCTTCGTTGTTGGGAAAGGTGAGATAGCCGACCCAGGGCAGGCCGGCGGCCAGGCGGCCCAGGCCGAAGGGACCGAGCAGCGCGCCGACGGCGAGGAAGCCGAGCACCTGGTTGATGCGCAGGCGCTGCAAGGTGGGGATCAGGATGCCGGCGAGGGCCAGGAACAGGAGGATTTCCCGCAGAAAGGGAAAGGCGTGTTGCTCTTGCACGGGAACGGGCCCTTATTCGAATCGGACCCGGGCATTGTATATGCAATGTAAACGCAAACGGAACAGCGGGGCCAACGCCGCCACGCCTGGCTTACATATGTTGCGCCTGCACCGCCTCCAGCGGCGTTTCCTCCATCTGGCGCTGGCCACCGGCCACCGGCTGGCGCGTCTCCATGGCCCGGATCAGCTCCTCCATTTCCGGGTCGTGCTGGTTGCGCAGTTCGAGGTAGCGCGCCAGCGCGTTGTCCAGCGGCGGCAGCAGGATGCCGCGCTCGCTGGTCAAGGCCGCGTAGGCCGGACGGGCCGCCGCGTAGCCGCACTCGGCCGCCGGCCTGGCTTCCAGGCGGCCGGCATCGATACCGGCTTTTTCGGCAGCCATCGACGCCAGCTCGACCCAGCTCACCGCACCCGCGTTGGCCAGGTGCCAGATGCCGGCTTCGCCGTCGATGGCGAGGTCGAGGCAGGCATGCACCAGGTCGGGCACATAGGTCGGGGAAACGATCAGGTCGCTCGTGCCGGTGAACGATTCGCCGCGCTCGAGCGCTTCCAGCGCCAGCGTCACGAAGTTATGCTTGTCCCAGGGGCCGAAGAAGGCGCTGGTGCGCACCACCAGCGCGCCCGGATGCGCGTCCAGCACGCGCTGCTCGGCATCGCGCTTGCTGCGGCCGTACACGCCCAGCGGCGCGGTCGGGCTGCTCTCGACGTAGGGCGTGTCCGCGGCGCCGTCGAACACCAGGTCGCTCGAGAAGGTGGTCAGGTGGATGCCCAGGCGCGCGCAGGCCGCGGCCAGGATCGCCGGGCCGATGGTGTTGTCGCGCATGCAGCGTTCGGCGTCGTGCTCGGCATCATCCACGCGCACGTAGCCGGCGGCGTTGACCACGGCCCAGGGCTTGTGCACGAGCAGCGCGCGTTCGACCGATGCGGCATCGGTGATGTCCATGTCGTGGCGCGACAGCAGGCGGTAGGCGATGTTGCGCTTGCGGCAGATGCGGGCGAAAGCGCGGCCCAGGGTGCCGCTGGCCCCCAGGATCAGCACCGGCGAGGTGTCGGTGCCGACCAGGGTATGGCCGTCGGCCGTGATCGAGGTGACCGCGTCCGGCGTCGCTACCGGCTGCTGGCACAGCCAGCGGCCCGGACGGCGCCACCAGCCCTGGCCGCGCAGCACCGGATGCGTCAGCGGGCTGCCCGACGACAGCTCGCGCATCATGCGCGCCAGCGCGGTCGGGCGCGGTTGCGGCGAGCGCACGTCGAACGGCCCCGGTTCGTAGTAGCCGCGGTTCTGGGTGACCAGGCTGTTCCAGTCGAAGGAGCCGAGCAGCGACCAGACGGTGACGGCACGCAGGTCGACGCCGTTGCCGCGCACTTCCTTGGCCGCTTCCCAGATCTCCAGCAGCCAGCGCAGCTGGTCTTCGCGGTTGGCGTCGATGTGGGCTTCGGTGATGGCGATCGGGATGCCGTAGCGTTCCCAGACTTCGTTCAGCAGCGGCGCGATGCCGGCGGTCGGCGTGGCCAGCACGCGCGAGGCTTCGATGTCGGCGCAGGGAATGCCGTCGGCCACGCCGCGGTGGTGCGGCGGATAGCGCTCCGGGCGGTGATCGAGCCAGCGCTCGCTGGTGACGTAGTAATTGGCGCCGATGATGTCGGGCGGGCAGGGGTTCGCGCGGAACCACAGGAATTCGGCGGCGTCGATGCCGGTTTTCATCAGGTAGTTCCACAGCGCGTGCCCGGGGCCGACCATGCCGCACAACAGGTCCCAGCCCAGCCAGCGGCGCTCGTTGTAGAACTCGGCCGTCTTCGCCATCTCGGGCGTGCTGTAGGTCTTGCCCAGGTCGTCGGTCTGCACCAGCTTGGCGTCCGGGTTGACGGCGCGGATCGCGCGCATGCACAGCACGGTGGCGCGGCACTGGTTCAGCAGCGCCTGGATGAAGGTGCGGTCGTCGCGCCCGTGGGGGTACCACACGCCGTACAGGCCGGCGAAGCGCGCGGTGGTGCAGATTTCGTTGACCGGGGTGTAGTACTCGATCCAGGGATAGCGCGCCGCCACGGCGCCGGCATATTCCGCCAGTTGTTCCGCGAAGGCCGGGTCGACCAGGCTGGTGTGGCGCGGACCGCTGCCGTGGTGGATCAGGCCGGCGATCGGCGTGACACCCTCGGCGCGCAGCGCTGCCAGGCGCTCGTCCGGCCAGCGCCAGTCGGCCTTGACGATGCCCTCGGGGGCCGTGCGTTCCCACAGCACCGGATAGCGGATCGCGCGGATGCCGGTGGCGGCGAAGCGCGCGATGTCGTCGGCCCGGCCGTCGTGGCCGTTACGTCCGAGCTGCTGATGATAGGTGTCCTGAACGCGGTTGACGGTGCATTCGAGGCCGCCCCAGAGTTCGAGGGGACGGGCGTGGCTGTTCGTGCTCTTCGTAGAATTCATAAATCACCAAAAGTATTAATCTTGTTGCAACAAAAAATCCGGAACCGCCCCGATCGGTAACTCTATCGGCGCGGGCGGGAGGGTGCTGCGTGCGGTGGCGGTTGACAGCGCTGCGTCAACCTGCAACCATGCGGTCCATGAATTTTTCGTATCCACATCCTGTTCTCCGTACCTGGTGGCGCCGCTGACAGCGCGCGGCCAGAGAAGATGTGATTTCGTTCAAACGCCGCCTCGATTCAGGTGGCGTTTCATTTTGACGCGGCAGGAATCGGGGCAAGGACATCGAAAAACCTACTGCGCGTTGCACTGTCGGTCCGGGATGCTCGCTGTACATCCGTACAGCTGCGCTTCTGAACCAACATTGCCGCCGCTCGCTATGGTTTTTCGAGGTCCTTTTTAACCAAGGAACCTCGATGAGTCTGCAAACCCCAAACGCTTCCGCGTCCGTCATCCTGACCGGCGATCGTCCCACCGGCCCGCTGCACCTCGGCCACTTCGTGGGTAGCCTCCGCAATCGCGTGTCGTATCAGGATCAATATCGCCAATTCATCATGCTCGCGGACGCCCAGGCGCTCACGGACAATATGGATGACATTGGTAAGGTACACCGGAACGTGGTCGAGGTGGCGCTCGATTACCTTGCCGTAGGGATCGACCCGGCCAAGTCGACCATCCTGATCCAGTCGCAAATCCCGGAACTGGCGGAATTGACCTTTTATTACCTGAACCTGGTCACCGTCGCGCGCCTGGAGCGCAATCCGACCGTCAAGCAGGAAATCGTGCTGCGCGGCTTCGAGCGCGACATCCCGGCCGGCTTCCTGACCTACCCGGCCAGCCAGGCCGCCGACATCACCGCCTTCAAGGCCAGCATCGTGCCGGTGGGGGAGGACCAGATCCCGATGATCGAGCAGGCCAACGAGATCGTGCGCAAGTTCAACCGTACCTACGGCCAGAATAAAGATAAGGACGGGGACATCCTGGTCGAGTGCAAGGCGATCGTGCCGGAAGTCGGCCGCCTGCCGGGCATCGACGGCAAGGCCAAGATGAGCAAGTCGCTGGGCAACACCATCAACCTGGGCGCGACCGCCGACGAGATCCGCGCCGCGGTCAAGATGGTCTACACCGACCCGCTGCACCTGAAAGTGTCCGACCCCGGCCACATCGAAGGCAACGTGGCCTTCCTGTACCTGGATGCGTTCGACCCGGACAAGGAGGGCCTGGCCGAGATGAAGGCGCACTACCAGCGCGGCGGCCTGGGCGACTCGGTGGTCAAGAAGCGCCTGGAAGGCATCCTGCAGGAACTGATCGCCCCGATCCGCGAACGCCGCGAGGAACTGGCCAAGGACAAGGGCCAGGTGCTGCAGATCCTGAAGGAAGGCACCTTCAAGGCGCGCGAAGTCGCCGCGCAGACCATGGACGAGGTGCGCCGCGCGCTGGGCCTCAGCTACTTCTGAGCGACTTCCGGGCTCAGCCTGCCACGCGGTTCCTGCCGGCCATCTTGGCCCGGTACAGCGCCGCATCGGCGGCGGCGATGAATACCGGGCCGCTGTCGTCGCCGCGGGGAACGCCGGCATGCGCGCCGACGCTGACCGTGACCACGCCGGCGGCGGCGTCCGCGTGTTCGATCACCAGGTTTTCCACATGGGCACGGATCGTTTCCGCGACCATGCGTGCGCCGGCCAGGTCGGTGTCGGGCAGCACCACGACGAATTCCTCGCCGCCGTAGCGGGCGGCCATGTCCCCGCTGCGGCGCATGCCGGCGAGGATGGCCTGGGCCACCTTCTTGAGGCATTCGTCGCCCAGCGGATGGCCGTAACGGTCGTTGAACTTCTTGAAGTGATCGACGTCGATGATCAGCACCGCCAACGATGACGCGTTGCGACATGCCCGCCGCAACTCGCGTTCGAACACCTTTTCGTAGTAGCGCCGGTTGAACAGGTCCGTCAGGCCGTCGATGTAGGCCATCGTCGACAGCGTCGAATTGGCCGCCTCGAGTTCCTCCTTGGTCTCCATCAGCTCGCGCTGCAGGTGATCGCGCAGCACGATCTGGCGGAACACGCGCCGCCCGAGCACCAGCAGGCCGCCGACCAGCAAGACCAGCGCCAGGTAGACGAAGCCCGCGGTATGCATCCACGGGCGCAACACTTCGCCCTTCGAGCGCAGGACGACGATGCCGACAGGGTAGTCGCCGACGCGCGCGTAGCTGTAGATACGGCGCTCGCCGTCGACGCGGATGTCGCCGCTGCGGTTCGGGAAGTTCTTTTGCGCCTGCAGCCGGAAGATCGGATGCGGCGTGATGTCGCTGCCGATGCTGCCCGCATCGAAGGGCACCCGCAGCAGCAGCGCGCCCTCGTTCAGGATCATCAGGATCCTGCCATCGTCCCCGATGTCGAGGCTTTCATAGATCTTCCTGAAGAAATCGACCTTGATCGTGGCCAGCGCCACGCCCGCGAAGCTGCCGTCCGGGTGCTCGATCCGCCGCGATACCGGAATCACCCAGACGCCGCTGGTGCGCCCGACGATCGGGCTTCCGATGTGCAGATCGCGGCTGGGATGCGTCTTGTGGTACTGGAAATATGCGCGGTCGCCGTTGTTCCTGCCACCGTAATGGGTGCCGGCAGACGTCACCATCCAGCGCCCGTCTTCGTCGTAGATGAACAATCCCTGCAGTGCCGGCAGCTGCATGATGTGTTTCGTCATCAGTTGACGGATGCGGTTGACGTTCGTGCCCGACAAGCCTCCGACCTCGACATTGTCGACCAGCGACACCAGGACGGTATCCGCCATCTTGAAGGATGAGTTGGCCTGCTCGGCCAGCGTGCGCGCATTGTTCGAGGTTGCGATGGCCGCGTTCGACAATTCCAGGCGGCGCGCATGCAGCATGCTCCAGGTCAGGACCAGGGTCGATGCCAGGCAGGCCAGTACCAGCAGCGCGATCGTCGCGGCGCGCAGCGGGCGCCGCTCCCGGAACAGGGAGGCGATGCGCTCGTTCTCCTTCGGCACCTGTTCCGATGTCAGTACCGCCGTTGCGCCGCCTCGAATCAAGACTCACCTCTGCACTGTTGGGTTGCCGAGAGACCGACAACAACGGACCAGTATAGGTGATAACCACAACCAGGAAGTGGTCTATTGGAAAATATTGATGAATTTGAGCAATTATGTGGCTCGGATGCACAACGAAGTCCTGCCGCGCCTGTCCGGCTCGTACCAACCAGCCGGACAGGAGCGGCAATGACGCATGTTTTCGGTAGCTTGCGTTTCCAGCAGCTTCACCTTGCCTCATGCATCATCTCATCGCTGAGCCTACAGTGAGCGCAGGACGGCCAGCAGCGCCTCGCGCTCCGCCTTTCCGAGGCTGGCGAAACGCTGGCGTGCGGCGCGGCCTTCGCCGTCGTGCCACAGGATGGCCTCCGTGAGGTTACGCGCCCGGCCGTCGTGCAGGTAGCCGGCCTGGCCGCCGTTGCCCATCACTTTCTCGGTATAGCCGCTGCCCCACCGCGGCGCGGTGCGCCACAGGCTGCCCGTGGCCTGGCCCTCGGCGTAATTGTCGGCGAGTCCGGCGCCCATGTCGCGCAGCAGCAGGTCGCTGTACGGACGGATGGTCTGGTTGCGCAGTCCGGCGAACAGGCCGGACCGGTCTTCATCTCGACCGTGTGGCAGGCGGCGCAGCGCATGTCCGTGAACAGTCTCGCCCCGGCCGCGCCCAAGGAAAGGGCCGGCGCGCTGGCCTGCGCAGGACGCAGGCCAGTGAAGCTTGGTGGCGCCTAGTCGCGCAGGTCGGCCGGCACCTTGCCGCCATTCGCGGCCAGCTTGTTCATGACCTGCTTGTGCAGCCAGATGTTCATGCTGGCCGAATCGCCGGTGTCGCCGGTGTAGTGCAGCTCGGCCGCCAGTTCCTTGCGCGCCTGCAGGCTGCTGTCCAGGCCGAGCAGTTTCAGCAGGTCGACGATCGACGAGCGCCAGTTCAGCTGCTGGCCCGATTGCGCCTGCATGTTGGTCAGGATCTGTTCGACGTCCACTTCCTGCATGGCGGCAGGTGCGCTGGCGGCCGGGGCTGCCTGCGGTTGTGGTGCAGCCTGCGGTGCGGCGGGTGCGGCGGCCGGAGCGGCGCCGGCCGGAGCCTGGGTTGCGCCCTGGTTGGCCGGATGGCGCGAAGGGAAGATCTTGTGGAAGATATCGCCGAGAATGCCCATGTTGTTACCTCCTTGGTTAGTATTGGTATTGGTATTGGTGTTGTTGTTGCCTGCCGTGTTGCCGGCGTCCGAGCGGCCCTGGATGCCTTTCGCCATCGCGCCCAGCGCCACCGCGAGCGCGGCGCCGCCGATGGTCTTGATCAGGGTCGGATGCTGGGCATAGAAGTCGCCCATGCGCTCGACGATGCCGGGATTCTGTTGTTCGGCCTTGGCGGCCAGTTCCTGCACCTGCTGCGGCGACAGCTGCGCCGCCTGTTCCGGCGACACGCGCGCCTGGTCGCCGCCCGCGAGGTTGCCGAAGATACCGCCGGCGACCGAGGACAGCAGGCCCGGGTTGATGTTGGCCAGCAGCTGGTTCAGCATGCCGGCACGCTGCTCGGGGTTGCCGTTGCTGAACATCTGGCCGACCATCTGGCCGAACGGCGGGGTCTGGTCCGAGCGCAGCGCCTGGGTCACGCCCTGCGCCAGCGCCGCCAGCGGCGAGTTCTGCGCCACGTGGTCGAAATCGTTCTCGGCCTGCGCCGGGTTGGCGCCACCGCCGAGGTATTGGTTCAACAGGTTGCCCAAATTAAATGACATGTGCGTTCTCCATTCGTGAAACGATCGCCATCGAGGGTAGGCGCTCGCGGCGTCGCGCTCCGTACGCTGACGAACGCTGAGCCGCGATCCGTGTTGCCGGGTAGACAGACAGGGCAGGGCGACGTAAGCTGACGCGATGACACCCTACCTGCCGCTGCCGCTGTTCCTGATTGTCTACGCCTTCGCCAGCCTGGCCTGGGGCGTGCCGCCCGCGGTCGGCCTGGCCTACCTGGCCGCCAGCGCCGTCTGCTTTGCGGCCTACGCGCGCGACAAGTCGGCGGCGCGCGGCAAGGCGCGGCGCACGCCCGAGCGCACGCTCCTGCTGCTGGGCCTGGCGGGCGGCTGGCCGGGTGCATTGCTGGCCCAGCAATGGCTGCGCCATAAGACCGTCAAGCAGCCGTTCCGCCGCCTGTTCTGGTGCAGCGTGGCGCTGAACGCCGGCGCCTTCGTCTGGCTGTCCCATGCCTTGTGTTCCCATGCAGTGCCGATGCCGGCCGCCGGCTGAAAAGGAGACCCCATGTGGCCTTACCCAAGCGTGCTGGCCCACCGCGGCGGCGGCACCCTGGCGCCGGAAAACACGATGGCTGGCCTGCGCCACGGCATGGCCGCGGGTTTCCGTGCCATCGAGTTCGACGTGATGCTGGCGCGCGACGGCGTGCCGGTGGTGCTGCACGATCCCTTCCTCGGGCGCACCGTGCCGGGTTCCGGCCACGTCTATGACTACGACGCGCTGGAACTGGCGGCGATGGATGCCGGCGGCTGGTTTTCCCGTGAATACCAAGGCGAGCCGGTGCCCTTGTTCGTCGAGTTCGCGCAGTTCTGCAAGGCGCACGGCGTGTGGATGAACATCGAGATCAAGCCGGCGCCCGGCCACGAGATCGACACCGGCGGCACCGTCGCGCGCATCGCCGCCGCCCTGTTCGCGGCCGAGGTGGCGGCGGGCGCGGGTGCGATCGCGCGGATGCCGCTGCTGTCCTCGTTCAGCCAGCTGGCGCTGGAGGCGGCGCACGAGGTCGCGCCGGCGCTGCCGCGCGCCTGCCTGATGAGCGAGCTGGCACCCGACTGGGAGCGCCGTGCCCGCGCGGTGGAAGCGGTGGCGATCCACGTCAACCACCGCCACCTGACGCCGGCGCAGGCGCGCGAGGTCAAGGCGGCCGGCTTGGGCCTGTTCTGCTATACGGTCAACGAGCCGGTACGGGCGCGCGAGCTGCTCGGCTGGGGCGTGGATGCCTTCTGCACCGACCGCACCGATTTGATCGGCCCGGATTTCGCGGCGCGCGGAACCTGAAGCGATATTGACAAAAATTTAGAAAATTTCCTAAAGAACACTGCCACGGTTGTCGTTAAGGACGGATCGCCACCCACGGGTTTACGACGACCATGTCCCTGTCGATCAACAATAAGGCCCTGTCGCTCGGCGTCCAGAGAAGGCTGACCGAGCACGCCACCGATGCGTCGGCCCTGATCGCGCGCCTGAGCGCAGGCGCGCGCATCGGCGGCGCCAGCGACGATCCGGCCGGGCAGGCGCTGTCCGCGCGCATGGCGTCCGGCTTGAACGGCCTGAGCCAGGCCATGCGCAACATCAACGACGCCGGGTCGATGCTGCAGGTGGCCGACAGCGCGATGGCGAACATCGGCGACAGCCTGCAGCGCCTGCGCGAACTGGCGGTGGCGGCCGGCAACGGGTCGTACACCGACCGGGACCGCAACACGCTGCAGCAGGAAGCCAACCAGCTCCTGGGCCAGATCACCCAGGTCGGCAACGGCACGGTGTTCAACGGGCAGGCGGTGTTTGCCGCCGACGACACCAGCATCGGCGGCGACGCCCGGCGCCGCAACGTGCTGGACGGCCTCAGGACCGGCTGGCTGGGCGTGGCCGAGGACATGGTCAAGCAGTACTACGGCATCGAAGGGAAGGGCGCGACGCTGACCGTCGACGTCAGCCAGGACAGCGCGCCCGGCGGCGAGCTGGCGTCGGTGTCCGGCAATGCCGGTGCGATGACGCTCAACATCTACATGAACAACTTCGGCGCCGCCGCCACGCCCGACGGCGGCGGCGCACCGTTGTACAGCGACCGCATCATCGCGCACGAGATGACGCATGCGGTGATGCTGAGCGCGACCAACCTCGGCAGCCAGCCCGGCTGGTTCGTGGAAGGCACGGCGGAACTGCTGCAGGGCGCCGACGAGCGCCTCGCGGTCGACATCGGCAATGCCGGCGGCGTGGACAACCTGGTGGCCGCCTTCGACACGACCTACAAGTACGCCGGCGGCTACGCGGCCAGCCGCTACCTGCACGACCAGCTCAAGGGACTCGGCGTGGCGGGCGGCATCAAGGGCGTGATGCAGTACATGAGCCAGAACGCCGGCGCCACGCTGGACCAGGCGCTGGGCACGGTCAGCGGCGGCAAGTATGCGAACGTGGCCGCCTTCGAGGGCGATTTCCGGGCCAAGGGCGCCGCCTACATCAAGACCCGCATGCACCTGGACAACGCCGACACCGGCGCCATCGGCGGCCTCGATGCCGACGGCGGCCCGGTGCGCGACGCCCGCGCGGTGGTGCAGGACGCGGGCGACACCGATCCCGACGCACCGCTGCGCCATTTCAAGGTGGTGATGCCGGAAAACGGCAGCGGTAGCACCGGCATCAGGCGGGTCCAGGTGCAGGCCGGCGCCGGTGCCGGCGACCTGATCGAACTGCGGTTCTCGGCGATGAACGCGCGCGCCCTCGGGCTGGCCGACCTCGACATGAAGAATTCGCCGGTGGCCCTGCTGCGCATCGACCAGGCCATCGACTTCGTCAGCCAGCAGCGCGTGGCGGCCGGCGCTTCCAGCAACCGCCTGGACATGGTGGCGGCCAATGCCCGTACCAGTTCGGTGAACCTGGAGGCGGCGCGCGACCGCATCCAGGACGTCGACTACGCCACCACCACGGTGAAGCTGACGCGGGCGCAGATCCTGCAGCAGGCGGCGTCGGCAATGATGACCCAGGCGAACGGGGAGCCGCGGGCGGTGCTGGCCTTGCTGCGCTGACGTTTCGACGTGTCGTACGCCGAGCCCATCCGGCGCATTGCACATTCCGCAACATCAATGTGGACCGCCTGTATTGGTTATCTCGATTAGCACGCTATAATCGATTTCCTTTATATAGCAAGCTGCCTTCATCCGCCCCTACGACATGAAATCCACCGAAATACGCGAAAAGTTTCTCAAGTTCTTTGAGTCCAAAGGCCACACGATCGTCCGCTCCAGCCCGCTCGTGCCGGGCAACGACCCGACGATGTTGTTGACCAACAGCGGCATGGTGCAGTTCAAGGACGTGTTCCTGGGCCTGGATACGCGTCCGTACAAGCGCGCCACCTCCGTGCAGCGCTGCGTGCGCGCCGGCGGCAAGCACAACGACCTGGAAAACGTCGGCTACACCGCGCGTCACCACACCTTCTTCGAGATGCTGGGCAACTTCAGCTTTGGCGACTACTTCAAGCGCGATGCAATTAATTTTGCCTGGGAACTGCTGACCAAGGTCTACGCGCTGCCGGCCGACAAGCTGACCGTCACCGTCTACTTCGAAGACGACGAAGCCTACGATATCTGGGCCAACGAGATCGGCGTGCCGAAAGAGCGCATCATCCGCATCGGCGACAACAAGGGCGCGCGCTATGCGTCCGACAACTTCTGGCAAATGGCCGACACCGGCCCCTGCGGTCCGTGCACCGAAGTGTTCTACGACCACGGCGCCGACATCTGGGGCGGCCCTCCGGGCTCGCCGGAAGAAGACGGCGACCGCTTCATCGAGATCTGGAACCTGGTGTTCATGCAGTTCAACCGCGACGAACAGGGTGTCCTGAGCCCGCTGCCGAAGCCGTCGATCGACACCGGCATGGGCCTGGAGCGCCTGGCCGCGGTGCTGCAGCACGTGCACAGCAACTACGAGATCGACCTGTTCCAGAACCTGATCAAGGCCGCCGCGCGCGAAACCGGCGCGACCGACCTCGCGAACAACTCGCTGAAGGTCATCGCCGACCACATCCGCGCCGCCTCCTTCATGATCGTCGACGGCATCATCCCGAGCAGCGAAGGCCACGGCTACGTCCTGCGCCGCATCATCCGCCGCGCCCTGCGTCATGGCCACAAGCTGGGCCAGACCAAGCCGTTCTTCTTCAAGCTGGTGGAAGACCTGGACATCGAGATGGGCGCCGCCTATCCGGAACTGCATGACGCCAAGGAGCGCGTGATGCAGACCCTGAAGGCCGAGGAAGAGCGTTTCGGCGAGACCCTGGAAAACGGCATGAAGATCCTGGAAGCGCAGCTGGCCAAGGATCCGCACAACCTGGACGGCGCCACCGCCTTCACCCTGTACGACACCTACGGCTTCCCGCTCGACCTGACCGCCGACATCTGCCGCGAACGCAACGTGACGCTGGACGAAGCCGGCTTCGCGGCCGCCATGGAACAGCAGAAGAAGACCGCGCGCGCCGCCGGCAAGTTCAAGATGGCCGCCAGCGTCGAGTACGCGGGCGAGAAGACCAAGTTCGTCGGCTACGAGTCGCTGGTCCACAACACCCACGTGCTGGCCCTGTACGCGGGCGGCGTGAAGGTAGAGGAACTGAAGGCCGGCGAAGACGGCATCGTGGTGCTGGACACCACCCCGTTCTACGCGGAAAGCGGCGGCCAGGTGGGCGACAAGGGTGCGATCAAGGCTGCGGGCGGCCTGTTCGAAGTCGAGGATACGCTCAAGATCCAGGCCGACGTGTTCGGCCACCACGGCGTCCTGCAGTCGGGCTCGCTGAAGGTCGGCGACACCGTCGACGCGCAAGTCGATGAAGCCAAGCGCGCGCGCACCATCCGCAACCACTCGGCGACCCACCTGATGCACAAGGCGCTGCGCGAAGTGCTCGGTGCCCACGTCCAGCAGAAGGGCTCGCTGGTCGATCCGGACAAGACCCGCTTCGACTTCTCGCACAACGCTCCCTTGAGCGCCGAAGAGATCGCGAAGGTCGAGCAGATCGTCAACCGCGAGATCCTGGAAAACCATGCGACCCAGGCCCAGCACATGTCGATGGACGACGCCATCAAGCACGGCGCGATGGCGCTGTTCGGCGAGAAGTACGGCGACACCGTGCGCGTCCTGGACATCGGTTCGTCGAAAGAGCTGTGCGGCGGCGTGCACGTCACCCGCACCGGCGACATCGGCTTGTTCAAGATTGTCTCGGAATCGGGCGTGGCCGCCGGCATCCGCCGCGTGGAAGCCGTGACCGGCGAAGGCGCACTGGCGCTGGTGCAGGCGATCAACCGCAAGCTGACGGAAGCCGCCGGCGCGCTGAAGACCAGCCCGGACGAACTGCCGTCGCGCATCGCCCAGGTGCAGGACCAGGTGAAATCGCTGGAAAAGGAAATCGCCGCGCTGAAGTCGAAGCTGGCCGCGGGGCAGGGCGACGAGCTGGCGACCCAGGCCATCGACGTGGGCGGCATCAAGGTGCTGGCCGCGACGATGGAAGGCGCCGACGTGGCCGGGCTGCGCGAAACCATGGACAAGCTGAAGGACAAGCTCGGGACCGCCGCCATCGTGCTGGCGTCTGTGCTTGAGGGCAAGGTCAGCCTGATCGCCGGCGTCACCGCCGACGCGACCTCGAAAGTCAAGGCCGGCGAGCTGGTCAACTTTGTCGCCAAGCAGGTCGGCGGCAAGGGCGGCGGCCGTCCGGACATGGCCCAGGCCGGCGGCACCGATGCTGCTGCGCTGCCGCAGGCGCTCGCGGGCGTGGCCGGCTGGGTGACCGAGCGCGTCGGCGCCTGAGCGTGAGCGCCTCGCCATCCCTGTGGCGGGGCATGCGTTACGGGTAGCGTGGACGGCTTCGCCGTCCACGCCGGCTCGGCTGTCTCGTGTCACCGGGTGGGCGGCAGGGCCGTCCGCCCCCGGGACGCGGCCTGCGCAGGCCGTAGTACATTCTTCCTCGCTGTCAAGTTCTTGCTGTTGTTGCAACACAACACAGGTATCTTAATTTGGTGCGCCGCGTCATAATCCTGCAATTGGAGTAGTATGCACAGTGCAGGGCATGTGCCCACCAACACGCAGGCAAATCGATGACTGAAACCATAATCGACCCCGGTACCATCGAGTATCGGAAGGACCTGGATGCGCGCGGCTTGAGCTGCCCGCTGCCGATCCTCAAGGCCAAGAAAGCACTGGCTGAACTGGCAAGCGGCGAAGTGCTGCGTATCGTGGCCACCGACACCGGCTCCGTACGCGACTTCCAGGCATTCGCCAAGCAAACCGGCAATGCGCTCCTGGCCCACACCAACATCAACGGCGAATTCACGTTCTGGCTGCGCCGGAAGTAAGCTGCATTTTCGCGCAGCCGCGACGTTCACCGAGACCTTCCATCACCTCGCACACGGCGGGGCAAAGCGCCCCGTCAACCGTCTGATCTTTCCCTAATAAAATGGTCCTTGAGAAAATTAGGGCATTTCCTCTAACCAAAAAACGCACGATCGTGCTTTAATTCTGTCCTGAACGGAATTTGCTTTTATAATTCGGATCATTTATGAGCGCCTAACAAAACCTTCAGCGCAAGGGGTGCGGCCCGCCGACGTAGCGTCGAAGACACTGCGTTAATACGGCGAGACGATGCAACGCAGCCATGGAGGTTTTGTTGGGCGCTCTTAGTCAGTCACTTATTCATTTTCCAAAGGCCCACTATGAAAGTCCTGGTACCCGTCAAACGCGTGGTCGACTATAACGTCAAGGTCCGCGTCAAGTCCGACGGCAGCGGCGTCGATATCGCCAACGTCAAAATGTCGATGAACCCGTTCGACGAGATCGCACTGGAAGAAGCCACCCGCCTGAAGGAAGGCGGCAAAGTGACCGAAGTCGTGGCGGTGACCTGCGGCGTGACCCAGGCCCAGGAAACGCTGCGTACCGGCATGGCGATCGGCGCCGACCGCGGCATCCTGGTCGAGACCGGCGCCGAGATCGAGCCGCTGGGCGTGGCCAAGGTGCTGAAGGCACTGGCCGACAAGGAACAGCCGCAACTGATCATCCTGGGCAAGCAGGCGATCGACGACGATTCCAACCAGACCGGCCAGATGCTGGCGGCGCTGCTGGGCTGGCCGCAGGCGACCTTTGCCTCGAAAGTGGTGCTGGAAGACGGCAAGGTCACCGTGACCCGCGAAGTCGACGGCGGCCTGGAAACCGTGGCCCTGACCCTGCCGGCCATCGTCACCACCGACCTGCGCCTGAACGAGCCGCGCTACGTGACCCTGCCGAACATCATGAAGGCCAAGAAGAAGCCGCTCGAGACCATCAAGCCGGAAGACCTGGGCGTCGACGTGACCCCGCGCCTGAAGACCCTGAAAGTGGCCGAGCCGGCCAAGCGCTCGGCGGGCATCAAGGTGCCGGACGTGGCGACCCTGGTGCAGAAACTGCGCACCGAAGCCAAAGTCATCTAATTTCAACATTATGAGCGTCTAACAAAAGCCCCAGGGCAAGGCGCACCGTCGAAGACAGTACGCAAGTACGGCGAGACGATGCAACGCGGCCGTGGGGATTTTGTTAGGCGCGAGAAGGGAACATCATGGTCGCACTCGTTATTGCAGAACACGACAACGCCGCGCTGAAGGCGGTCACCTTGAACACCGTGACCGCGGCCGCGCAATGCGGCGGCGAAGTCCACATCCTGGTCGCCGGCAGCGCTTGCGGCGCCGTGGCCGAGCAGGCTGCCAAGGTGTCGGGCGTCGCCAAGGTGCTGGTCGCCGATGCGCCGCACTTGGCCGATGGCCTGGCCGAGAACGTCGCCGAGCAGATCCTGGCCGTCGCCGGCAGCTACTCGCACATCCTGGCCCCGGCATCCGCCTTCGGCAAGAACGTGCTGCCGCGCGTCGCCGCCAAGCTCGACGTGGCCCAGATTTCGGAAATCACCAAGGTCGATGCCCCGGACACCTTCGAGCGCCCGATCTATGCCGGTAACGCGATCGCCACCGTGCAGTCGACGGACAAGGTCAAGGTCATCACCGTGCGCGGCACCGGCTTCGACGCCGCCGCCGGCGAAGGCGGCTCGGCCGCGGTCGAAACCGTGTCGAGCGTCGCCGATTCGGGCACCTCGACCTTCGTCGGCCGCGAACTGGCCAAGTCCGACCGTCCGGAACTGACCGGCGCCAAGATCGTCGTCTCGGGCGGCCGCGGCATGGGCTCGGGCGACAACTTCAAGCTGCTGGAACCGCTGGCCGACAAGCTGGGCGCCGCCATGGGCGCCTCGCGCGCCGCGGTCGACGCCGGCTACGTGCCGAACGACTGGCAGGTCGGCCAGACCGGCAAGATCGTCGCCCCGACGCTGTACATCGCCGTCGGCATTTCCGGCGCGATCCAGCACCTGGCCGGCATGAAGGATTCGAAGACCATCGTCGCCATCAACAAGGACCCGGAAGCGCCGATTTTCTCGGTGGCCGACTACGGCATCGTGGGCGACCTGTTCGAGGTGGTGCCGGCGCTGGTCAAGGAACTGGGCTAAACACCGCCGAAGGTGGATGGTATGAACGTCCACCTGCACAATCTACGTCGTTCCTGCCTGCGCAGGAACGACGTTTTCATATGTACTTAGAAATTTAAGAACCCTCAGGAGACCAAGGTGAGCTACAAAGCCCCTCTGAAAGACATGCTGTTCGTCGTCAACGAACTGGCCAACCTGTCCGCCATCGCCCAGCTCCCCGGCTGCGAGGATGCCACCCCCGACACCGTCGAAGCGGTCCTCGAGGAAAACGCCAGGTTCTGCGGCGAAGTCATCGCCCCGCTGAACCACGCCGGCGACAAGGCGCCGAGCTTCTGGCACGACGGCGAGGTGACCACCTCGAAGGGTTTCAAGGAAGCCTTCCGTGCCTTTGCCGACGCCGGCTGGCAGGGCGTGCAGCACCCGGCCGAATTCGGCGGCCAGGGCTTGCCGAAGCTGGTCGCGACCCCGTGCATGGAGATGCTGCACGGTGCCAACCTGGCGTTCGCGCTGGTCGCGCTGCTGACCGACGGCGCCATCGAGGCGCTGCTGACCGCCGGCACCGATGAACAGAAGGCGCGCTACATCGAGCCCTTGATCAGCGGCCAGTGGACCGGCACCATGAACCTGACCGAGCCGCAGGCCGGTTCGGACCTGGCCGCCGTGCGTACCCGCGCCGTACCGCAGGGCGACGGCACTTATAAAATCTTCGGCACCAAGATCTACATCACCTACGGCGAGCACGACATGGCCGAGAACATCATCCACCTGGTGCTGGCGCGCACGCCGGATGCGCCGCCGGGCGTGAAGGGGATCTCGCTGTTCATCGTGCCCAAGTTCATGGTGAACGAAGACGGCTCGCTGGGCGAGCGCAACGACGCCCACTGTGTCTCGATCGAGCACAAGCTCGGCATCAAGGCCAGCCCGACCGCGGTGCTGCAGTTCGGCGACCACGGCGGTGCGATCGGCACCCTGGTCGGCGAGGAAAACCGCGGCCTGGAATACATGTTCATCATGATGAACGCGGCCCGCTTCGGCGTCGGCATGCAGGGCGTCGGCCTGGCCGAACACGCCTACCAGCAGGCCGCCGCCTTCGCCAAGGAGCGCGTGCAGTCGCGCGCCGTCGAAGGGTCCGCCGGCCCGGTCGCCATCATCAACCACCCGGATGTGCGCCGCATGCTGATGTCGATGCGCTCGCAGACCGAGGCGGCGCGCGCGCTGGCCTACGTCGGCGCCGGCCTGTCCGACCTGGCCCACAGCCACCCGGACGAGGCGACGCGCAAGGCCAACCTGGCAGTGTACGAATACCTGGTCCCGGTCATCAAGGGCTGGTCCACGGAAATGGCCGAGAACGTCGCGCGCGACGGCGTGCAGGTGCATGGCGGCATGGGCTTCATCGAAGAGACCGGCGCGGCCCAGCACTACCGCGACGCCAAGATCCTGACCATCTACGAAGGCACGACCGCGATCCAGGCCAACGACCTGGTCGGCCGCAAGACCGTGCGCGACGGCGGGGCGGTGGCGAAATCCATCATCGCGATGGTAGCCGCCACCGAAGCCGAACTGGGCGACGCGCCGGGCGGCGACCTGGCCGCGATCCGCGGACAACTGGCGGCCGGCAGCGCGGCGCTGGCCGCCGTGGTGGATTTCGTGGTTGCCAACACCAAGCCGGATCCGCGCGCCGTGTTCGCAGGCAGCGTCACTTACCTGAAACTGGCCGGCATCGTGCTGGGCGGCTGGCAGATGGCGCGCGCGGCCCTGGTGGCGCAGCGCAAGCTCGATGCGAACGACGGCGATGCGGCCTTCTGGCGCGCCAAGATCGCCACCGCGCGCTTCTTCGCCGACCACGTCCTGTCCCAGGCGGATGGCCTGTGCCACGCGATCGTCGAGGGCAGCGCCGGCGTGCTGGCGCTGGAGGTCGATCAGTTCTGAACGCCGGATGGCGTCTCCCGAAGCGGCCTGCGGGCCGCTTTTTTTATTGTCTGTTCGAACCATTGCGCCTGGGTGTCGCGGTGCGCAGGCTGGATCACCTGCTCGATGACATTGCCGATGCCGGCAAGAAGATCGGTGCGCTCGTACCCGAACCGCCCTTGTACCCAAAGCGCGGTTCGGCGAATTGTTGTGTCGTGCCGACCCGGAAGCGGCATTCCTGGCGCACTTGAGTTTCCTTAAGCGGCATGCATGAGGCGACCTCCTAGAATCCCCAACTACGCACCCATAGCGTCTGGCCGATGCAACGCAGACATGGAGGTTTTGTCAGGCGCTCTCAGTCGTGTTCCTGGGTGCATGGCCAACTACAAGGAGCGTCCATGTTTTCCATGAAGCCTAGTACGCTGTTGCCGATTTCGATCGCCTTCGCGGCGCTGTCCACCCTGGCCGCCTGCGGCGGCGGCGACGACAGTCCCGGCCCGGTCGCGACCAATCCCCAGCCCCCAGTCCAGCCGCCGGCCCAGCCCGCGCCCACGCAGCCGACCCCGCCGAGCGATCCCGCGCCGGCGCCCCCGCCCATTTCGCTGACGCTGGAGTCGAACTACACGGCGATTTCCACCGCCCCCAACTTCAGCCAGTCGAACTGGCCGGCATGGCGCCATAGCGGCACCGCGGCCGTCGACGGCGTCGGTTGCGCCGCGACCGAGGCCTACCACGTGCATGCCTTGCTGACGGTGTACCGCAATGGCGTGCGGCTGGCGCTGCCGGATTCGATCGGGCGCGGCAGCGGCTGCAACTACGAGATGCATACCCACGACGGTTCCGGCGTCATCCACATCGAGGCGGACGCGCCCAGGACCTTCACGCTGGGCCAGTTCCTGTCGCTGTGGGGGCAGGGCGCCGGTACCGCGTCGGCGCTCGGCCTGCCGGGTCCGATCCAGTATTACGTGGTCCAGGACGAGCGGATCACGCCGGTCACGACGGATCCGGCCGCCATCGTGCTGGACCGCTACAAGGAAATCGTGATCATCAGCGGCACGCCGCCGGTGGCCTTGCCGCGCTACGACTGGCGCGGCAGTGGCTTGTGATGTGCTCGTGATGCATGGCCGGCAAGCGGCACGATTCCGTTCAGCCGTAGGCGCCGCCCGTGTACAGCAGGTCGAACAGGCGCGCGATCGTCGCGATCAGGCCGGTGGCGCCGACCAGCATCGTCAGCACCAGCAGCACGGCCAGCGGCCAGCGCGAACGCGAGCCTTGGCCGCCGGCAGCGATGTGGGCTTCGTTCCAGCGGGCGTCCCAGCGCTCGTCCGGCGTCAGGCCGATGACCAGTGCCTCGATGAAGCCGGCGAGCCAGGAGACGATCGGCGGCAGCAGTACAAAGAAAAGATTCGGCCCATGTGCCAGGCCGTACACCAGGCCGGCCAGCGGGACGCTGCAGACGTGCAGCAGGCCGATGCGGTCGACGCCGCCGTGCAGGTAGAAGCGGTGCGCGCCCAACCCGCCGAGTACGAAAGCGAGGGCGGTGGCGAGGGTCTTGTTCTTGTGCTTGGCCATCAACAGGTTGTTGTGGAAAGGAAAGAGCTCAGTATCCAGCAAAATTGTCCGACAAGCACGTTGTTTTACGTGTGCGGGCGGGAGCGAATGCCCGGCCAGGTAGCGTTGCGGCAGGAAATAGGCCATAATGCCGGATTCGCCGGGACTGCGCGCCCAGTTATCATTAATGCTTGCTGCTGCACGGTATCGCGCGCTATAATCGTCGGCTTTCTCCGTCCAGTACAATTTTTTGGAAATATTATGGTCGTTATTCGTTTAGCTCGTGGTGGTGCCAAGAAGCGCCCGTTCTACAACATCGTTGCAACCGATTCGCGCAACCGTCGCGATGGCCGTTTCATCGAGCGCATCGGTTTCTACAACCCGATGGCTTCGGGCCAGGAAGTCGGCCTGAACATCACCGCTGACCGTCTGGCCTATTGGCAAGGCGTTGGCGCACAACTGTCGCCGACCGTTGCTCGCCTGGTCGCTGGCCAGAAGCCGGCTGCTGTTTAATTCGTAAGGTTTTACTGGTTTGACCGATTCAGCAGTACATTCGCAAAATGCGGGAATCCCGGTTCCCGACGACCTGATCCAGGTCGGGCATGTCTCCGGCGCCTATGGCCTCCGGGGCGGCATTCGCGTCACGCCGTATTCTCTGGATGCGGACGCGCTGCTGAGCGTGAAAACCTGGTGGCTGGACAAGCCGTCGCTGCGCCCCGTGCAAGTGCGGAGCGCAAAGCCCCATAGCGGCGACGTCACCGCCACGCTGGTCGACTTGAACGACCGTGCCCTGGCCGAAGCGCTGAAAGGCGCCACCGTCCAGGTCTCGCGGGCCGATTTTCCGGAACTTTCGGAAGACGAGTATTACTGGACCGACCTGATCGGCATGGATGTGGTGAACCTGCAGGGCGAAGCCCTGGGCAAGGTCACCGACATGATGCACAACGGCGCGCAATCCATCTTGCGCATCACGCCGGTGGCCGATGCGGAAGGCGCCCAGGCGCCCGAGCGCCTGGTGCCGTTCGTGGACCAGTTCGTCAAGACCGTCGACCCGAGCGCAAGTCTGATTACCCTGGATTGGGGCCTGGATTATTGACCCCATCCGCATCATGGAGCGAGGTCCCGATGCAGTTTGACGTCGTGAGCTTGTTTCCGGAAATGTTTGCCGCATTGACGCAGTCGGGGGTCACCCGGCGCGCGCACGAGCAAGGCCTGTGGAACCTGTCGACCTGGAATCCACGCGATTTCACGCAGGACCGCCATCGCACCGTCGACGACCGCCCCTATGGCGGCGGTCCCGGCATGGTGATGCTGGCCCGCCCGCTCGAAGCGACCATCCTTGCGGCGAAGCAGCGCCAGATCGATCTCGGCTTGCCCGCACCGCGCGTGGTGTTCATGTCGCCGCAAGGCAAACCGCTGACGCACGAACGCGTGATGGCACTCAAGAACGAGCCCGGGCTCGTGGTGCTGTGTGGCCGCTACGAAGCGGTCGACCAGCGCCTGCTGGACCGTGTCGTCGACGAGGAAATCTCGCTGGGCGACTTCGTGTTGTCCGGCGGCGAGATCCCGGCGATGGCCCTGATGGATGCCGTGGTACGCCACATTCCCGGCGTGCTGGGCGACGATGCCTCGGCGGTCGAAGACAGTTTCGTCAACGGCTTGTTGGATTCGCCGCACTACACGCGTCCGGAAGTGTACGAGGGCGTGCCGGTTCCGCCGGTCCTGATGGGCGGGAACCATGCCGAAATCACCAAGTGGCGCCGCCAGCGGATGCTGGAGGCGACCGCGAAGAAACGGCCCGACCTGCTGGACAAGGCGCGCGCCGCCGGTCAGCTGGGCAAGGCCGACGAGAAGTTTCTGGCAGGGCTGGTTCTGGAACAGGATCGGCCTGCCGAGCAGTGAAGCAAGAATTTGCGCGGGCAGCGGCCTGCGCGAAAACTGCGGGCATCTGCCCGTGTGTTCAACCCCATCCTCTACCGGGCGATGCACATGTATCGACAAGCGCCGGCAAGATGGCTTTTGGAGTGTTAAAAATGGATCTGATCCAGCAACTCGAGCAAGAAGAAATCGCGCGCCTCGGCCGCAACATCCCTGATTTCGCACCGGGCGACACCGTTGTCGTCAGCGTCAACGTCGTCGAAGGCAACCGCAAGCGCGCCCAGGCATACGAAGGCGTCGTCATCTCGCGTCGTAACCGCGGCCTGAACTCGAACTTCATCGTTCGCAAGATCTCGTCGGGCGAAGGCGTCGAGCGTACGTTCCAGCTGTACTCGCCGCTGATCGCTTCGATCGAAGTCAAGCGTCGTGGTGACGTGCGTCGTGCGAAGCTGTACTACCTGCGCGAGCGCTCGGGCAAGTCGGCACGTATCAAAGAAAAACTGCCGGCCCGCAAGGTCGCTGCGACTACCGCTCAGTAATCGCTTATGCAGTAAGAAAAAGGCATCCCATGGATGCCTTTTTTCTTTTGCAAGCTCACAAAAGATACGTTTTGGCAAAACTGCATATCGATCCCCAGTGCCTGCCGGTCGACTCGATCGCCGGCGAACCGGCGCTGCCGCCCGAGCGCCTCGACGCCGCCTGGCTGCGCCGGCGCCTGGCCACGCCCAAGCCCTGGACGCCCGAGCTGCCCGAAGACCTGCTGTTCCGCCTCGGCAAGCTCCGCCGTGCCGCCGTGCTGGTGCCCATCGTCCGGCGCCCGGAAGGCTTGAGCGTGTTGCTGACCCGGCGCACCGCCCACCTGTCCAACCATCCCGGCCAGGTCAGCTTTCCCGGTGGCCGCGCCGAAGCCGACGATTCCTCGGCGATCGAGACCGCCTTGCGCGAGAGCGAGGAAGAAATCGGCCTGTTGCGCCGCCACGTCGAAATCATCGGCGTGCTGCCCGACCACGCCACCGCGTCCAGCTACCTGGTGACGCCGGTGATCGCGCTGGTCACGCCGCCGTTCGAGCTGCGCGCCGATCCGGGCGAGGTGGCCGAGATCTTCGAGGTGCCGCTGGCCTTCCTGATGGATGGCGCGCACCACCAGCGCATGTCCTTCGACTTGCCGGATGGAGGCGGGCGGCGCAGCTTCTATGCGATGCCGTACGGGCGCTTCTTCATCTGGGGCGCAACGGCCGGGATGTTGCGGAACCTGTTTCATTTGCTGCGGGCTTGAGGCCTGTCCAGCCGCACAGTAATCGTCGCCCCTGCGAAGGCAGGGGCCCAGGTTGCCTGAGCAGTCCACGGCATGCGCTACCGGTCCGCTTCGAACTTGGGCCCCTGCCTGCGCAGGGGCGACGTGCAAGCGCAGCGTGCTTCGGTAGCGGAGCGGGAGGGCTGCCAGCGCAGGCAAACCCGGGTCCCTGCCTACTCAGGAGCAACGTGCAAGCGCAGCGTACTCCGGTATGAACGCGGCACCAGCCGGCTGGATCGATCGACCGTCTCGTTGCTTCCTGCGGTCCTCTGCGCTATCGTAGCGGCAAATGAAGTCTGGCAACAAATACCAAGGACCCGTGCATGACATTTTTTTCCATCCTGTGCGCGCTGCTCATCGAGCAGCTGAAGCCCCTGCGCGCGGATAACCAGATCTACGCCGAGATCAAGCGCTTCGCCATGCGCATCGAAGGCTGGTTCAACGCCGGCCAGGTGAGTCACGGCCGCCTCGGCTGGTTCCTGGTGATCGGCGGGCTGATGCTGCCGACCGTGCTGGTGTACTGGGTCTTGCAGCATTACAACCTGGTGTTCGCCGCTTTCGCCTGGAACGTGCTGATCGTCTACCTGACGCTGGGTTTCCGCCACTACAGCCATTATTTCACCTCGATCCAGTTCGCCCTGAACGCCGGCGACGACGCCACCGCGCGCGCCCTGCTGGCCGAGTGGACCAGGGTCGACACGGTCAGCATGGACGCCACCGAGGTCGCCCGGCTCGCCGTCGAAAAATCCCTGGTCACGACCCACCGCAACGTGTTCGGCGTGTTCTTCTGGTTCCTGATGCCGCTCGGCCCGGCCTGCGCCGTGATGTACCGCGTGTCCGAATACCTGGCGCGCGCCTGGAACGAACCGGACCACATGCGCAACGAAGCCTTCGGCCAGTTCGCCGCGCGCGCCTTTTACTGGATCGACTGGATTCCGGTGCGCCTGACCGCGATCGCCTTCGCCGTGGTCGGCAATTTCGAGGACGCCATCTACGCCTGGCGCAATTTCGCCCACCGCTGGGCCGACGAGTCGCGCGGCATCATCCTGGCCGCCGGCGGCGGCGCCATGGGCGTGCGCCTGGGCACGCCGCTGGAGACCGCGGCGCGCGTGGTCATGCCGGACGCCGCCACCGTGGACCTGTCCGACAGCGAGGCCGAGGTGCTGCCCGGCGAGGAGCCGAACGTGCGTTCGCTCCAGAGCACGGTCGGCCTGGTCTGGCGCGCGCTGTTATTATGGATGCTGCTCCTGCTGCTGCTGTCGGGCGCTGTTTTGCTCGGTTGAAAGCTTGTGGCGAGGGAAGATAAGCGGACCGGTCAGACAGGACTCGTCCGCAAGTCTTCTATAAGATATAATACCGGCGTTGTTCTCATCCACGCTTCATGTTTCAGTAAGCCGCACTATGGCCGATTTACCGCAAACCGGGAAGGAACGCGCCGACGAGTTTTTCATTCTCGGCGTAACAAGCAAGGGCAGGCAGTTCCGCCCGAGTGACTGGGCCGAGCGTCTGTGTGGCGTGATGTCGTGCTTCCGGCCGCCCGGCAGCGGCGGCCCGAACGCCCACCTCAAGTTTTCGCCCTACGTCTATCCGACCATGGTCAATGGCGTCAAGGCCGTCGTGGTCAACAACGCACTCAAGAACGTCGAGCCTCTGGCGTACCACTTCGTGGTGAATTTCGCCAAGGACAACGACCTGCAGGTCGCCGACGCCTGCTACGTGCCGCCTCCCCAGGAAAAACGCCCCTGAAGCTGTTCCGGCGCGTCTTTGATCCTGATCAAAGCCTCACCTCCTGTGCGCGTTAGCTTGGGTGCTTGCGGGAGGAAAAAATCATGGACGTCAGGGCGCTGTGCACCATCGATACCATCTGCTGCGACCGGCATGAAAGCGTGCAGGGCGCGGCGCTGCTGATGCGCAAGCACCACGTCGGCGACATCGTCGTGGTCGACGAGCCTGACGGCGGACGTACCCCGATCGGCATCCTCACCGACCGCGACATCGTGGTTTCCGTCATCGCCCTCGGCCTCGACCCGATGGGCCTCGAAGTCGGCGACATCATGAGCGACGACCTGCTCACCGCCGGCGAGCACGACGATCCCCATACCACCATCGAACGCATGCGCCTGCGCGGCATCCGCCGGGTGCCGGTCGTCACCGACACCGGCAGCCTGGCCGGCATCGTCAGCGCCGACGACCTGCTGCTGTTCCTGGCCGAGGAAATGGAAGAACTCTCGCGCATCAGCCCTTACCAGCAGCAGCACGAACGCCGCGCCCGCCATTGACGGGCCCCTTCAGGGGGCAGGTAAGTTCCCCCTAAGTCACCCTCTGTTACCATGTTGCACGCCCGCCATGCCCGTGGCGGCGCCGGACAACCTACAGATGGAGTGACATGAGCTTGACGTTTTCCCCGCGCGGCGTGGCCGCATCCCTGGCGCTGATCGGTTTATCCTTCGTGGCCTCCGGCACCGCCTGGGCGCTCGATCTGCCCAAGGGCGTGGTGCAGGGCCCCTCGGTCGAAGGCATTACCGAATACCGGCTGCCGAACGGCCTGAAGGTGCTGCTGTTCCCGGACTCCTCGCGCCCGACCGTCACCGTCAACGTCACCTACCTGGTCGGCTCGCGCCACGAGAACTACGGCGAGACCGGCATGGCCCACCTGCTCGAGCACCTGATGTTCAAGGGCAGCCCCGGGCACCCGGACATCACCGCCCAGTTCGCCGACCGCGGCATGCAGTTCAATGGCACCACCTCGCTCGACCGCACCAATTACTACGAGGTGTTCCAGGCGTCCGACGATAACCTGCAGTGGGCGCTGCGGATGGAAGCGGACCGCATGACCCATTCGAACATCGCGCGCAAGGATCTCGACTCAGAGATGACCGTGGTACGCAATGAATACGAGAACGGCGAGAACTCGCCCGGCGCGGTCTTGACCAAGCGCATGCAGAACATCGCCTACGACTGGCATGCCTATGGCCGCTCGACCATCGGCAACAAGAGCGATATCGAGAACGTCAAGATCGCCAACCTGCAGAATTTCTACCGCACCTATTATCAGCCCGATAATGCCGTGCTGCTGGTGGCCGGCAAGTTCGACCCTGCACGGACGCTGCTCTCGATCAACCGCCTGTTCGGCGCGATCCCGAAACCCAAGCGCACGCTGCCGCAGTTCTGGACCGTCGAGCCGACCCAGGACGGCGAGCGCAGCTTCGAGGTGCGGCGCCAGGGCGACGTGCAAATCGTCGCGCTCGGCTACAAGATCCCGTCCGGCCTGCACGACGACAGCGACGTGCTGAACTTCGCCAACACCATCCTCGGCGACGTCCCGACCGGGCGCCTGCACAAGCTGCTGGTGGAGACCGGCAAGGCGAGCCAGGTGTTCGCTTTCCCGCAGACCGGCTTCGCGCCGGGGTTGCAGTATTTCGGCGCCGTGGTCAAGAAAGGCGAGCCGCTCGAACCGGTGCGCGCCGCGCTGACCCAGGCGGTGGAAGAATTCGGCAAGCACGCGCCCACGCCGGAAGAAATGGAGCGCACGCGCCGCAGCTACCAGAACGAGATCGAGCGCAGCCTGAACGACCCGCAGCAGGTCGGGGTCGCGCTGTCCGAAGTGATCGCGCTGGGCGACTGGCGCCTGTTCTTCGTCGGGCGCGACCGCGTGGCCACGATCACCGCCGAGCAGGTGGCGGCGGCCGCCGGACGTTACTTCAGGCGCGACAACCGGGTCAGCGGCAGCTTCATCCCGGACGAGAACCCGCAGCGCGCCGCGATCCCGCCGGCGCCGAGCGTCGAGAGCCTGCTCAAGGACTTCAAGCCGCAGGCGTCGACCCTCACGGCCGAGGACTTCGAGCCGAGCCAGGCCAACATCATGAAGCGCACCACGCTGGCCACCGCGGGCGGCGTCAAGCTGGCGCTGATGCCCAAGAAGAACCGCGGCCAGACCGTCACCGTGGACCTCAACCAGCACTTCGGCGACGAACAGAACTTGTTCGGCAAGGGCGCGGTTCCGGGCCTGACCGCCGCCATGCTGACGCGCGGCACCAGCCGCTACAGCCGCGTCCAGCTGGCCGACGCCTTCGAGAAACTGAAGATCGCCGGCAGCCCGACCCATTTCCAGACCACCCGCGAGAACCTGCCGGAAGCCTTGAGGCTGGTGGCCCACGTGCTGCGCGAACCGGCGTTTCCGGCGGCCGAGTTCGAACAGCTGCGCCAGCAATCGCTGGTCTCGCTCGACGCCAGCCGCAGCGAACCGCCGAGCGTGGCCTCGCGCGCCCTCAACGAGCACTTCGATATCTATCCCAAGGGCGATATCCGCCACGAGACCACGCTCGACGAGGACATCGCCGACATCAAGTCGGCCAAACTGGAGGACCTGAAAGCCTTCCACCGCGACTTTTACGGCACGGTGCCGGCCGAGATGGCGATCGTCGGCGACTTCGATGCCAAGGAGATCGAGCCATTGGTTAATGAGTTGTTCGGCGCCTGGAAAGCGCCGATGCCGGTGGCGCCGGTGCTGCGCAAGCATGCGGACATCGCGCCGGTCCACCAGGTGCTGAACACGCCCGACAAGGAAAACGGCTTCTACGCCGCGCGCCTGAACCTGGACCTGAACGTGGAAGACCCGGACTACCCGGCGCTGATGCTGGCCGACTACATCTTCGGCGGCGGCGGCGGTTTGAAGTCGCGCCTGATGGACCGCATCCGCCAGAAGGAAGGCCTGTCCTATGGCGGCAATACCCAGCTGGTGGCGGGCGACCAGGACCGTGCAGGCATGTTCGCGATCAGCGCCATCGCCGCGCCGCAGAACCTGGCCAAGGTCGACGTCGCGGTGCGCGAGGAGCTGGCACGGGCGCTCAAGGACGGTTTTACGGCGGCGGAGCTGGCCGGTGCCAAATCGGGTCTCATGCAACAACGCATCCAGAACCGTACCGACGACGGCGCGCTGGCGTCCGGCTGGACGTCCTACCTGTACCGCGGCCGCACCTTCGACTGGTCGGCCGCCTTCGAGCAACGCCTGATGACGGTCACGCTGCCGCAGCTGAACGCGGCTTTCCGCAAGGCGCTGGATCCGTCCAGGCTGTCGGTGGTGATGGCGGGCGATCAATCGAAAGCGAAGGCTGGCCACTGAATCGGTACCGAGTCGATAGCAGCTTGCCATCGGCTTCCCGCCAAGCTGCACCCTGATTGCAACACTCGGCTGTTCAAAATCTGCGAAACTGCTGAGAAGCTTGGTCAATGCCCGGTCCGGGCGCTATGATGTTGCCTTGTGGAAGTATTGCATTAAGGCAGCAAACATTGCGCAAGGATATTGTGAAGGAAGCATCATGAAGGGCATGACCAAACAACCCCCGAGCGGGATTTCTTACGCCGGCAAGGTTGTGCTGGTGACGGGCGCCGCCAGCGGCATTGGCCGCGCAATGGCGCTGGCATTCGGACGGGCAGGGGCTTGCGTCGTCATCGCCGACACCGCGGTCGATGGCGGCCATATGACGGCGGCGCTGATCGTGGAAGCCGGCGGCAAGGCCTTATTTGTGAAAACAAACGTAACGCTTGCATCGGAAGTCGACGTCCTGGTCGACAAGGCCGTGGCGCATTACGGCCGCATCGATTGCGCGGTCAACGGTGCCGCCATCGAAGAGGAATGCCTGCCGCTGGCCGAGGGCGACGATGCCCAGTTCGACCGCATCATGAACGTCAACGTCAAGGGCGTCTGGCTGTGCATGCGCAGCCAGCTGCGCCAGATGCTGAAGCAGGAAGGCGGCGGCGTGATCCTCAACATCGCCGACGCCGGCGGCCTGGTCGCGGTGCCGAACCGCGCCGTGTACGCGGCCTCCAAGCACGCCGTGATCGGCCTGACCAGGACCGCGGCCGTGGAATACGCCAAGGAAGGCATACGCATCAACAGCCTGTGCCCGGGCGCGGTCAAGACCCCGATGCTGGCGCGCATGCTCGAGCGCGAGCCGGGCCGCGACAAGAAGCTCAAGGCGGCGCACCCGATGGGCCGCATCGCCGATCCGGCCGAGGTGGCGAATGCCGCGCTGTGGCTGTGCTCGGAACAGGCTTCGTTCGTGACCGGGCACCAGCTGGCGATCGATGGCGGGTTGACGGCGATGTAAGGCGGGGTTGAGCCGGTTGAGCCGGTTCAACCCGTAGTCCAGCTTCCATTTCCGATAGCCGAAAAACCGTCGCCCCTGCGCAGGCAGGGGCCCAAGTTCTGCGTGCGCTATCGAAACGCGTGCAACTTAGGCCCCTGCATGCGCAGGGGCGACGTTCAGGGGCAGCAGGCCAACGAGTGGGTTCCTAGGTCCGCACAGTCACCCGGGACGCTTCCTGCCCTGAAACTCAGGGGCGCTTTTTGCCCGTGAAATTCAAGGGCGCTTCTTGGCCTTCACACGCTGCTGCTGTTTCTGCTGCGTCTGGTTACGGTTCTGCTTCGCGGTCTGCAGCGCGACGGCGTCCTCCTTCGCCCGCTCGAGCGTGCGCATTTCCTCGTGGTCGTCGTGCGCCGAGAAATAGTCGGCTTCCTGCGCGTCCATGACCAGCTTGATGGCCGCGTCGTCGTCGAGGTCGTAGAGTTCGGTGAGCAGGGTGGTAACCTCGTCGAGGTAGGCTTCGTAAGTCAGGTATGTCATGGGTCTTGATGTCAGGGTGATGAGGACACTGGATCGAGCGCGTCGATGCGCGCGCGGATCCAGGCGTGGCTGCGCGCGGTCACGAGCCGGGCCATCCGTACCGGGAAATGGATGATCCCGTGCGGTGCTTCCGGCAGCAGGTGCAGCTCGACGCCGGCCTCGCTCGAAGCCGGGGCCGCAGCCGGGTCCGAAGCCGGGTCCGAAACCGAAGCGCGCCAGCGCGCCGCCATTGTAATCGTATCGTCGCGCAGCGGGTCTCTTTCGCCCGCAAACAGGATGGCCGGCGGCAGGCCGGCCAGGTCGCCGTACAGCGGCGACAGCGGCGGCTGGCGCCGTTCGGCGTCGCTCAGGCCGGGCGTGAGCCGCCGCAGCGCGGGCAGCATGCCGGGGCCGTCCAGTACCAGCGTGTCCGGTCCGGCCTGGCGCACGCCCGGGGTGCCGCCAAAGTCGTACACGCCGTAGTACAGCACCGCCCCGTGGATGCGGCGCAGCAGGCCGGGCCAGGCCCGCAGGCGCAGCAGCGTCGCCGCCGCCAGGTGGCCGCCGGCGGATTCGCCGACCACGAACACCGGCAGGCCGGCATATTCGGGCAGGCCGCCGCCGAGCAGCCAGCGCGCCGCCGCCAGGCAATCGTCCATCAGGCCCGCGATCGGCGTGGCGAGCGCCAGCCGGTAGTCGACCGACACCACCGCCACGTCACAGGCGGCGATCATCGCTGCGTTCAGCTTGTCGTTCATGCGCGCATTGCCGAGCACCCAGCCGCCGCCGTGGATGTCGAGCACCACGGCGCGCACCCGGCCCGCGGCCGGACGCAGCGGACGCAAGATACGCACCCGCACCCCCTCGGCCGATACGGCATCGGACACACGGCGCGCCTCGGCCGCGATGCCGGCGCGCGCCAGGCGGCGGTCGGCGCCGATTTGCGACGTGCGCAGCAGCAGCTGCGCCAGCCGCGCCAGCGGCCGGTATTGCATGCCGAAGCGCGGCGTCCGGGCCAGCTTGCGGTTGAAGTCGCGCAGTTCCTGCAGGGTGGCGTCGTCGAAGGCGAGGGTGGCCATTCTTATCCCGGTAGAGCGGTCACGGCGCGCTCAGTTCGGCGACGAAGTCGTACATGTCGCCACGGAACCAGGAGCGGCAGAATTCCACCGCCTGGCCATCGCGCAGGAAGCCCAGGCGTTCCACGCACAGGCCGGCATCGCCTTCCTTCGACTGCAGCAGGCGCGCCTGCTCGGCATTCAGCAACAGCGCCGACAAGCGCTGCAGTGCCCGCACCGGCCGCTTGCCGGCCGCTTCCAGCGCTTCGTACATCGAGGCGTCGACCGCCTCCAGCGAGGGCAGGGCGCCGGCGGCGATGGTCGCGTATTCCAGGCACATCGGCATGTCGTCGGCATAGCGGATGCGGTGGAAGCGGTACACCGCCGTGCCGGGCGATAGCCGCAGGCGCAGCGCTTCCTCGGGCGTGACGGTGCCCGCCGCGCGCTTGAGCCACACGCTGCGCGGCGTGCGGCCGCGCGAGCGCATGTCCTCGGAGAACGAGGTCAGCTTGGCGAAATTCTTTTCGATGCGGGTGTTGATGAAGTTGCCGGAACCGGCGCGGCGCACCAGCAAGCCTTCCTCGACCAGGCCGTCGATCGCCTTGCGCACGGTAATGCGCGAGATCTCGAGTTCGGTCGCCAGCTGGCGTTCGGCCGGCAGCGCCTCGGCCGGGCCGAACACGCCGCGCTCGATCGATTCGCGCAGCGCCCGCTGCAGCTGCCGGTAGAGCGGCAGGTGGCTCGTTGCCGACAGGGTGTGCATCAGCTGCGCAAGGGAAGACACGGGAGGCATTGCGGCGGAATGGATTGTGGGACGAGGGTCGATCATACCAAAAAAAGACCGACCGTTCGGATAAGCTTGCCCTGCATCACTTCGGCCGCGGCTTGCTCAGTTTGCGGTCCGGCTGCACCAGCTTGCCCGAACGCATCAGCTTGACCGTGGAAGCCACCGAACGTGCCACGTTGCGCACTTCTTCCTGGAAGGCGGTGTCCTTGTCCAGGGTGGCGTGGCTGTCCGCATACGATTCGTAGTAGCCGACGTAGCGGTCGAGCTTGGCATCCCAGCCGGCGTCGATGAAGCCCATCCAGTCGAACCAGTCGGTCAGCGAGCGGCGCAAGGGCTCGATGCCGGCCACGTCGCCATGCACCACCACACCGTAGGCGCGCCCGGCCAGGTGCTTCGGGTAGTCCCAGTCCTGTTCCAGCGCCTTGGCTTCCTCGGCTTGCTTGCCGTGGGTCGAGCTCGGGTCGGGGTTGCCGCCGTCGGCGCAGACCAGGCGGTCGATCATCAGCTTCAGCACGGCCGGCGCCTGGTACCAGTAGGTCGGGGTCAGGATGATGACCCCGTGCGCCGAGACCCAGCGTTCGTAGATCTCGTTCATCCAGTCGTTGTCCTGGTCCAGCGAGTGGTTCGGGTAGCAACTGCACGGCCAGTGGCACAGCGGCATCGCGGTCGACACGCAGGCCTTGCACGGGTGGATGTGGCGCTCGTAGTCCGAGGTCAGCAGCGACAGGTCGAGCAGGTCGCTCTCGATGCCTTCGGCGTGCAGCACGTCCTCGCACATCTTGCTGAGGCGCCAGGTCTTCGAGATTTCGCTCGGGCAGCTGCCGTCGTTGCGCGCCGAGGCATTGATCACCAGCACGCGGCTGCGCGTGGCCGGGTCCTTCTGCCGCGCTTCGGCCGCGAGCAGGCGGTCGTGCGCTTCCTTCCATTCGACCGAGAGGTCGTAGTCGGGATCGGCGAAGCCGGGGCCGGCCTTGACGGTGATGGGCGCCTTGTGCGACGCGATGTAATTTTTCCAGGCGATTTCTTCGACGGATGCCAGTTCCCGGCTGACGGCCTCGTAGGCCGGGTCGTAGAACTTGCGCATGAATCGCAGGTGGAACTCGTCGCGGTTCAGTTTGGCGGGCGCCTGGCCCTTGCGGACGGTGGTCATGAAAGCCTTTGGAAATGATTTCCAGGCGATTATGAAACGCCGCCGGCGTTCGGCCGGTACGCTGGCTAACAGAAACCCAAGAAATGCGGCAAGGGTACGCAGGCAATAAAAAAAGCGGTGCGGGCCGCGAGGCCCGCACCGCTTTCCGGATGCAAGAATGATGCGTGCGTGGATTACTGCGCGGCCGCCGTCGATGCCGTCGCGGTGGCCGTGTTCGGGTGGTTCTGCAGCAGGATCCAGTACTTGGCGATGTCGGCCGCGCCGCCGCTGCCCTTCACGGTCTCGAAGGTCTTGATCGCCTGGTCCTTCTTGCCCGCGCGGGCGTAGGCCATGCCCAGGCGCAGCTTGGATTCGTCCGGGTTCTTCAGGCCGCCCTTGGCAATGCCCTGCTCGATGAAGCCGATGCCCTTGTCGTACTGCTCCATGGTGACGTAGGCCCAGCCCAGGTTGACCAGGCCGGCGCCGTTCTTGGACTTGGCGGCCGCGGCTTCGCCGGCGGCGATGTTCTTGGCGTCGTTGGCGGCTTCCTTGGTGGCGCGGTCGCGCAGCTGGCGGTGGGCGGCGCCACCGCTGCCGGTGCCCAGCACGCCGGCGGCGAAGCCGGCATCCAGGACCTTCTTGGCTTCGGCCGGGAAGCCGTCCTTCAGCGCCAGTTCGGCCAGGTCGGCATAGGTTTCCGGCGCCAGCTTGTGGGCGGCGGCGAACTGCAGGCGCAGCACGTCGGTGATGTAGGCGTCCTGGTTGAAGCCCGGGCGGCGCACCACGCCGCGGTTGATCACGTCCAGCCAGTAGTCGTCGCTCGGATAGTAGGCGGCCAGCTTTTCCAGGCCGTACAGGTAACCGGCATCGTCCTTGACCTTGTTGGCGGCCGAGGCGTACATGCGCAGCTCGTCCGACGAAGGCGCCTTGCCGGACTTGTCGGCGGCGTCGATGATCGGGCGTAGCATCTTGACCGAGGTCGCGTAGTCGCCGCTCAGGTAGTAGGAGCGCAGCAGCGGCGCGTTGACGGCCTCGGCCTTGGCCGGGAATTCCTTCTGGAGACGCTGGAACCACTCGATCGCTTTCGGGTAGTTCTTGGCGTTGTAGTAGGAACCGGCCAGCGCCTGCATGTAGTTCGGCTGGTCGGCCGCCGGCAGCTTGCCGGATGCCAGGATCGCTTCCAGCGCGGTGGTCGTGCCTTGCTCGTTGTTGGTGGCGGTGGCCAGCGACAGCTTGGTGCGGTTCAGGACGTAGTCCTCGTACGGGGTGCGGTTCTGGACGGCTTCGGCCTGGGTGACACGGTTCTGGAGTTCGGTGTAATTCTTCGCGTCCATCAGCGGCTTGATCTGGGCCGGGTCAAGCAGCTTGAACAATTCGGGGCGAACGGCATCCGCCGGCGCCTTGGCGGCCTGCGCGTCCTTGTCCTGCGCGGAAGCGCTGTGCATCAGGGCCGGGGCGGCGTTCAGGCCGAGGGCGGCCAGCATCAGGGCGAGTCGGGCAAAACGGAATTGGGACATGAATAATCCTTCTCTTAATGACGATAAAATCCACCGTCCGACCGTGCCGGGACAGTGGTGAATTTGCCAATTCGACAAAGCAGGCATTGTCCCACAAAGTGCGGATCAGGGCGCAGCTTGGGCGCAATTGTGCCGTACCCGCGGCCGGCGCGGCGGCGTCGTTACAATGCGTTACCGCAGACCGCCGCCCGTCGTCCCCGCGCAGGCGGGGACCCATACTCAGCTTCCGAATTCGATGTGCCGAAATGTCCGAGTCACTTCGGGATACCGAATTCTGTCACTCTGCATGGGTCCCCGCCTGCGCGGGGACGACGGTGGGGGCCAGCGTCGATGCATTGCCTGGCACGGGTGGATGGCCGGCCTTGACTCAGAACCCGGGCACCGGGCAGCGGCCGGTGGCCTCGATCTCGCCGGCCAGCCAGGCGTTCACCGCGTCCAGCGCCGGCGGCGCGAAGCCGTAGGTCATCAGCGCGGGGGCATCCACGTCGAGCGCCTGGTAGGGGTTCCACAAGGCCAGGTGCAAATCCGGCTTCCAGGTCGCGCGCGTCCTGGGACCATAGCGCCGGCGCGAGGTCGAGGCCAGCACCGTGAAGCGGCCGTCGCGCGGCAGGGTGTCCCAGTCGAAGGCCTCGGCGTCGGCGAAAGTGGCCAGTTCCACGTCGTACAGGCGGGCCAGCGAGGCCGCGATGCGCTCGGCCGGCACGCCCGCTTCCGACACGCCGTCGCTGACCACGTCCTGGCGCGCCACCAGGCGCAGCCCGCCGCCGGGCGGGGGACGCCGCGGTGCGCCGCGCGCGGTGAGGGCGCGCCGCCAGGCGCCGGCCATCAGGGCGCGGTCGGCGGCGTCGGTGGCATAGGGGACGGCGGCGGCCGGATGGCCAGCCGCCAGCGCGCGCAGGCGCGCCAGGCGCGCCTCGACCTCCGCGCGCGGCAGGCGGCCGTCGTCGATGGCGGCGGCGATCGCGTCCAGCGTGGCTTCCTGGGTGGCGCGGCTGCCGATCGCCATCACCATGTCGGCGCCCGCCAGCAGCGCGTTGACGGCGGCCTGGCCGGCATCGTAGCGCTGCGCGATCGCGTGCATGTCCATGCCGTCGGTGATGATCACGCCGCGGTAGTCCATGTGTTCGCGCAGCAGGCCGCCGAGGATGGCGCGCGACATGGTGGCGGGGTAGACCGGGTCCAGCGCCGGGTAGACGATGTGCGCGGTCATCATCGCCGGCGCGTGCGCGGCGGCGCGCCGGAACGGCGCGAATTCGAAGCGTTCCAGTTCCTCCAGCGGCTTGGACACGGTCGGCAGGTCGCGGTGCGAATCGACGTGGGTGTCGCCGTGGCCGGGGAAGTGCTTGACGCAGCAGGCCACGCCTTCCGATTCGCTGCCGGCCATCCAGGCCAGCGCGATGTCGGTGGCGCGCACCGGATCGGCGCCGAACGAGCGCTCGGCGATGACCGGGTTCAGCGGGTTGTTGTTCAGGTCCAGCACCGGCGCGAAGTTCCAGTTGAAACCCATCGACTTCACCGCGCGCGCCACGGCGGCACCGACGTCGTGCGCAAGCTGCGGATCGTCGGCCGCGCCCAGCGCCATCGCCGACGGCGGCGGCGGCACCCACAGCGAACGCACCACGGCGCCGCCTTCCTGGTCGAGCGCGACCAGGGCATGCTCGCCCATGGCGTCGCGCAGGGCGCCGGTAAAGCGGGCCAGCTGGACGGCGTCCACCATGTTCTGGCGGAACAGGCAGGCGCCAACGATGCGGTTGGCGCGGATGAAGGCGGCGGTGTCCGCGTCCAGTTCGGTGCCGAACAGGCGGATCATGATCAGCTGGCCGGCCAGCTGCCTGGAATCGTTCATGTGCTTGACTTAACTTGTCTTCGTAACTTTGCTGAGGTGGCGCGGCCGGTCCGGATCGAGGCCGCGCGCGGCGGCCAGCCCGGCCGCCATCACGTAGAAGGCCTGGATCGCGACGATCGGATCGAGGTCGGGGTGGCCGGCCAGCGGCAGGTCGAGGTCGCGCTCCGGCACGTCCGGCGGCGCGGCCAGCAGCACGCGCGCGCCGCGCCCGCGCATCTCCGTGGCCAGCGCCACCAGGCCGGCCTGGGCCGGGCCGCGGGTGGCGAAGATCAGCAGCGGGTAGCCGTCGTCGATCAGGGCCATCGGGCCGTGCTTGATCTCGGCGCCGGAAAACGCCTCGGCCTGCAGTGCCGAGGTTTCCTTGAACTTCAGCGCCGCCTCCTGGGCGACCGGGAAGCCGATGCCGCGCCCGATCACCATGATGTTGCGCGCCGGCGCCAGGGCCTCGATCGCGGCCGTCCAGTCGCTGCGCGCGGCTTGGCGCAGCGCGTCGGGCAGCGCGGCCAGGGCGGTCTTCAGTTCGGCGTCGTCCTGCCACTCGGCCACCAGGCGCGCGCCCGCCGCCAGGCTGGCGATGAAGCTCTTGGTGGCGGCCACGCTCCGCTCGGGGCCGGCGCGCAGCGGCAGCGCCCATTCGGCGGCCTGCGCCAGCGGCGAATCGATCTCGTTGACCAATGCGATCGTGCACGCGCCGCCGTCGCGGAAGTAGCGGATCGGCTCGATCAGGTCCGGGCTCTGGCCCGACTGCGAAATGGAGATCGCCAGCGTGCCCTCGGTGAGCAGCGGCGACTTGTACAGCGTGACGAGCGACATCGGCAGCGAGGTCACCAGCTGCCCGAGGCGCGCCATGATCAGGTAGGCAAGGTAGCCCGAGGCGTGGTCGGAGCTGCCGCGCGCCACTGTCACCGCGTTGCGCGGCGAGGCCGCGCGCAGGTGGCGGCCGAGCGCGGCGTAGCGGTCGGCGTCGTGCGCCAGCTGCAGCGCCACGCAGTCGGCTGCGGAGACGGCTTCTTCATGCATCAGCGAGCTGGGCTTCGAGGTCACAGGCTTCCCCTTCGATGTAGACGGCTTTCAGGTTCAGGTTGCGGTCGAGGACGACCAGGTCGGCGAAGCAGCCCGGCGCCAGGCGTCCGCGCCGGGTCTCGCCCAGGTAGTCGGCGGCGTTGGTCGAGACCCGGCGCGAGGCGTCGGCCAGGTCGAGGCCGAGCGACACCAGGTTGCGCAGCGCGTGGTCCATGGTCAGCGTGCTGCCGGCCAGGGTGCCGTCCGCCAGGCGCACGCCGCCCATGCATTTGTGGACCACCTGGCGTCCCAGCATGTACTGGCCGTCGGGCATGCCGGCGGCGGCGGTGGAATCGGTCACGCAGTACAGCTGCGGGATGCAGCGCAAGGCCACCTTGATCGCGCCCGGGTGCACGTGCAGCAGGTCGGGGATGATCTCGGCGTACCGGGCATGCGCCAGCGCGGCGCCGGCCATGCCGGGTTCGCGGTGGTGCAGGCCGGGCATGGCGTTGAACAGGTGGGTGAAGCCGGCGGCGCCGTGTTCCAGCGCCTTCACGCCGTCCTCGTAGGTGCCGCTGGTGTGGCCGATCTGCACCCGGATGCCGGCGTCGGCCAGCTGGCGCACCAGGGCCAGGTGGCCGTCAATCTCGGGAGCCACCGTGATCAGCCGCATCGGCGCCTGGGCGTCGAAGCGCCTGACCTCGTCGAGCGAGGCTTCGCGCGCGAACGGCGGCTGGGCGCCCAGCTTGCCCGCATTGATGTAGGGGCCCTCCAGGTGCACGCCGAGGATGCGCGCCTCGCCCTGGCCGCGCGCCTTGCAGGCGCCGCCGATGGCCTGCAGCGCGCGGTCGATGTCTTCCGGCGGCGCGGTCATGGTGGTGGCCAGCAGGCTGGTGGTGCCGTGGCGCGCGTGCAGGCGTGCGATCGCGTGCGGCGCGTCGCCGCCTTCCATCATGTCGCGTCCGGCGCCGCCGTGCACGTGCAGGTCGATGAAGCCGGGCAGGATGTAGTCGTCGCCGTTGGCGGCGGGATCGGCGGCGCCGCCGTCGATGCGCTCGACGTGCTGGCCGAAGGCGATGGCGCCGTGGATCCAGCCGTCCGGGGTCAGGATGTTGCCTTGCATGGGGGCCTTCAATGGGAACCTTCGGCGCCGGGCTTGGGCGGGGGAACGTTCAGGTGCAGCGCGATCATGCGCAGCGCGCCGGCGGCCGAGTCTTCCCGCGGCGCGCCGGCGCGGCTCGACAGGCCCTGCGGCAGGTAGTCGTGCAGGGCGGTGCCGAGACCGCCGCACAGGGCCAGCGGCAGGGTGCCGTCCGGATCGAGCGCACGGGCGATATTGCCGGCTTCCTGGCCGGCGTCGAGCAGGATGGCGCGCGCCACAGGATCGGCTGGATGCGCGCCGGCATGCTCGAGCACCAGCGGCGCCAGCGCCGCGTAGGCGGTCTGGGTGGCATGGCCGAGCCAGACCTGCACGGCGTCGCGGCTGCCGCCGCAGTGGGCGATGACGGCGTCGGCGAAGGCGCTGCGCCCGCGCCGTCCGTCGAGCACCTGCTGGATGTGGTTGACGGCGCGCAGGCCGATCCAGCCGCCGCTGGCTTCGTCGCCGGCCGGGAAGCCCCAGCCGCCGACTTCGCGCCGGGTGCCGTCCGGCAGCAGGACTTCGCCGACGCTGCCGGTGCCGATGGCGACGATCGCCCCGGGCGCGCCGCCGTGGGCGCCGAGCAGGGTGGTGAAGGCATCGGTTTCCAGCACCAGCGCCGCGTAGCCGGGATTGGCGGCCACGAAGCCGGCCGCCCACTGCCGGTTGTGCACGCCCGCCAGGCCAAGGCCGATGGCGATGCGCCCGCAGGGCGGCTGGGACATGCCGGCCGCCTGGAACGCGGCGCCGATGGCGTCCCGCACCGCCGCCCAGGCCGGGGCGATGCCCAGGCCCAGGCCGGACGGGCCGGCGCTGCCCTGGGCGATCGGAACCGGGGCCGCGCCGGTGCGGGCGCGCGCCAGCCGCACGCGGGTGCCGGTGCCGCCGCCGTCGACGCCGATGAGGAAGTCAATCATGATGAGTCGAGTGCCGAGAAGGTCAGGGCACTATAGGAGGGGCTGTCAAGCTTGTCAACAGGTCTGCAACTGGTATTAAAAACCGTCGGATGCACGATTCTTGCTCTGCAATTTATCCGCATAATTGGTATTGGCGACGGTATTCTTCAAACGATCAAATAGCGTCGCCGAACCCTTACTCGGCCGTCTCCCGCCCCTGTGCGGCCGGGTCGCGGGCGGCCGCGGGCGACGCCGCCTCGCCGCCGCGCAGCCACACGAACAGCACGGCCATCATGAAGGGACCGACGAACAGGCCGATCACGCCCAGCGTGGACACGCCGCCGAGCAGGCCGAACAGCACCGCCAGGAAGGGCAGGTTGACCTTGTGGCCGATCAGCTTGGGCCGGATGAACTTGTCGACCATGAACAGTTCGATGGCGCCCCAGCTGAACAGGCCGAGCGCGGCGCCCGAATGGCCCTGGCCCAGCAGCAGCAGCGAGACCATGGTGAAGGACAGCGGCGCGCCGCCGGGGACCAGGGCCATGTAGCCGGTGATCACGCCCAGCAGCGCCGGCGCCGGCGCCCCGGCGATGGCGTAGGCGATGCCGAGCACGATTCCCTCCAGGACGGCCACCGAGCACAGGCCGAGCGCGGTACCGCGCACCGACAGCGGGAACACGCGGCGCAGCATCGGGTAGTGGTCCGGCACCAGGCGCTCGCCGGCGCGGTCGATGTAGCGTACGGCCGCGCTGCCGTGCAGGTAGAGCATGAACAGCGTGAGCAGGGTCAGGAACAGGTACAGGGCATTCGCCAGGATGCTCGAGCCCCAGGTGCGCGCGGCGCCGCTCAGATGGGGCAGCAGGTCGCCCACGGTGCTGCGGATCAGGGCATGGACGCCGCCCGGTAGCGCCAGGTGCTCGCGCCACCACTGCTCGGCCGGCTCGGCCACCAGCGGCAGCCGCGCCACCCAGGCGGGCACCGGCACGCCGGTGTGGTTCAGGTCGGCGACCAGGCCCTGCACGCCGGCCAGCTCGCTGCCCAGCGTCTCGAACAGCAGCAGCGAGGGACCGGCGAAGCCGGCCACCAGCAGGCCGACCAGGCAAGTAGCGCTGAGGACGCGCGGCCAGCCGCGCCGCAGCAGCAATTGGTGCAGCGGCCAGGTGATCACGGCCAGCAGCCCCGCCCACGCCAGCGACCCGAGGAAGTGGCGCAGCAGGGCCGCCAGCGCCAGCGCGAACAGCGCCGGCAGGACGAGGGGCAAGTGCCGTTGCATCCTCACGCGCCCGGGCCGGTCAAGCGGCGCGCTGCAGGGCGGCGATGCGGTCCTCGCACGACGGGTGGCTGCTGAACAGCGACAGCACGCCGCCGCCGGCGATGCCGGCCATGGCCAGGTTCTTCGGCAGGCTGCTGGTCTCGATGCCGCCCAGGCGGCGCAGCGCGGCGATCATCGGACGCGGGGTGCCGAGGATATCGGCCGAGCCGCGGTCGGCGCGGTATTCGCGCTGGCGCGAGAACCAGGCCACGATGATGCTGGCCAGCAGGCCGAACACGAGGTCGCAGATCACCGCGGTCACGGTGTAGGCGATGCCGGGGCCGCTGCTTTCCTCGCCGCGGCGGAAGAACTGGTCGACGAAGTAGGCGACCACGCGCGCCAGGAAGATCACGAAGGTGTTGACCACGCCCTGGATCAGGGTCAGCGTCACCATGTCGCCATTGGCGATGTGCGCCACTTCGTGCGCCAGCACGGCTTCGATTTCCTCATGCGTCATCGACTGCAGCAGGCCGGTCGACACCGCCACCAGCGACGCGTTTTTCGTCGCGCCGGTGGCAAAGGCATTCGGCTCGCCGTCGTAGACGGCGACTTCCGGCATCGCGATGCCGGCCTTCTGCGCCTGCGATGCGATGGTGTTCATCAGCCACAGTTCGGTCGCGTTGGACGGCTGCGCGATCACGCGCGCGCCGGTGGACCACTTCGCGATCGGTTTCGACATCCACAGCGAGATGAAGGCGCCGCCGAAGCCCATCAGGGCGGCGAAGCCGAGCAGCATGCCGAGGTTGAGGCCGTTCGCGGTCAGGAATCGGTTCACGCCGAGCAGGTTGGCCGAAATGCCCAACACGAGCATGATGGCAAGGTTGGTAGCGATAAAGAGAACGATCCGTTTCATGTTCCTAGTCTCGTCAGGGTAGTTAAAAAAGCGGTCGGATGACCTTAGTTCCACGACGAAAGGATAAAACAGCGACGGGATCGGAAAAAGCGAAGTCTTTGGAAGGGTAACTTCGAAAAAATGGAAGTATAACCTCCTGGCATGGCAGAGGCCATGGCCAGGAGCAAGCTTATTGCATTTTTACTTCATCGTATAGCTCTGCTGGGCCGTATCCACGGCAAAGTTCTTCGCCGCATCCCAGTAGGTGAAGCTGTAGCGCACCACGTCGCCGATCTTCAGGCCGCCGGCGTCGAAGGTGTTGGTGCTGCCGTTCAGGCGCATGCGCACGTTCTGCTGGGCGCCGTTGTTGACGGTGTAGTGCACGTCGGCCCAGCCGCCGGTGGCCGCGGTGAATTGCAGCGTGGTGGCCGAGGTCTGGGTGACGTAGGTGGTGCTCGACGGCGGCGGCGTGGTGGTGCCGCCGGTGCCCGAATCCCAGACGATGTCGTCGATGGCGAACTGGAAGGCGGAGGCCGGCAGGGCATTGGCGTCGCTCGAGATCATGAAAACGTCGAGCAGCGACTGCAGCGCCACCTTGGGCCCGATCAGGGTCGAGACCGGGATGCTGCCCTGCGCCCATTCGCCGTTGCGCACCAGGCCATAGGCGGTGGTGTTGGCCGGGAAGTTGACCCAGTTCTGGTTGGTGTAGGTGTCGCCGACGCCGATGTTGAACGACACGTTGGCCGGGATCTTGATCCGGAATTTCATGGTGCCGTTGCGGAAGTTCGACAGGTCGCGCGCCTGGCGCGATTGCACGCCGCCGCCGAACCACTGGCCGGGCGCGGTGTAGTTCCAGGCGATCACGTTGCTGCCTTCGTACGGGGCGGTGTTGCCGGCCCCGCTGGACGCGCCGTTCCACAGGAAGATGTCGGAGGTGGTGCCGGCCACCAGCTTGCTGTTGACCGCGGTGTTGTCGGTGAACACGCCGAACTTGCCGGTTTCCGGCGCCGTCTGGTTGCCGAGCTTGACCGTGCCCTTGCCGTCGAGCTGGTAGACGCGCACGTAGTCGACGTACATCGTGGCCGGCAGCGGCGCGGTGACCTGGCTGGCGTTGGCGGCATCGGTGAAGTTGCCGCCCACGGCCAGATTGAGTAACAAGTAGAACGGCGCCTGCAGGGCGGTCGAGTTGACCGGCAGCGGCGCGTCGTACATGTTGCGTTCGACGCCGTTGTCGACGATCGAGAAGCGCATCTCGCTCTCGGTCCAGTACAGGCGGTAGGTGACGAAGCGGTTGGCCAGCGAGGTCGGCGCCACGTACCAGCTCTTGGTCTGCCAGGCGGTGGAGGCGGCGCAGCTTTCGTTGCCGGTCACGCAGGCGGCCTGCTGCCAGGTGATCACGTTCGAGCCGGTGTAGTTGTTGATGCCGGGGTTGCCGGCGGCCGCGCGCGAGGAGGCCTTGTGGCCCATCTCCATGATGTCGATCTCGCCGTTGCGCGGCCAGGTCTGCGGGCTGACGCCCAGCATCCAGGCCGCCGGCCATAGGCCGTTGGCCAGGTTCGGCGCGGCCATGCGCACTTCGACCATGCCGTACTGCACCTGCACCTTGCCCTTGGTGTCGATCTTGCCCGACGTGAACACGTTGCTGCCCACGGTCTGACGCTGGGCGCGGATCGCCAGCGCGCGGGTGCCGCCTTCGAAGGGCACGTCGACGATCGACAGGTTGTTCGGGCTGTAGTACTCCAGCTCGGCATTGCCGAAGCCGCACAGGTTGATCGAGCAGCCGTTGCCGTCGGTCGGCGTCCAGATACTGGTATTCAGGCTGGCGCCGTTGAATTCCTCGGACCAGATCAGCTGGCCGATGGCCGGGTTGGTGACGCTGGCCGACGTTTGCGCCGCGCAGGCCAGCAAGGCGCCCGCCGCCAGGGCGCGGAAAGGTTTCCAATTCGAGTGGCGATGCTGATTCGCTTGATTCACGTTATCTCCTCTTGTCTTTCTAAGAATGATGGACGGCGTGCTGTCGTCCCGGGTCTGCCAACTTGGCGCTGGTCTCGAATGATGACGAAATATCTGCACGTGGAAACGTTTCCACTCGAATGCGAAAAAATATATTCCTATTTTTAATTGCCGTCAAACGTTAGCGTGCTCAACAGTGCACGTCAGGTACCAGTATTGAGACATATCAACCGCCGAGTAAGCGGTGTTTAATGTTGTGCTGTGCGCAAGGCCGACAGATAAGCGGCATGTTCCGAGATCGAATTGTGGCCCGCACCCTCGATCACCCGCATCGAGGCGACGCCCGGCGCGAAGCGCGACAGCAAGCGCCGCGTGCTGGCCGCCGGGACGATCTCGTCCTGTCCGGCCGCCAGGATCAGCGTCGGCGCCTTCACCTGCGGCGCGTAGCGCCAGGATTCGTACTTGTCGCGCAGCAGCAAGCCGACCGGAAATACCGGAAACTGTTGCTGCGCCAGTTCGCGCAGGCTGTCGAAGGGCGTGACCAGCACCAGGCCGGCCACCGGGCGCCGGCTCGCCACCTGCAGCGCCACGCCGCTGCCGAGGCTGCGGCCGATGACGACCACCACGGGATGCGCGGCCGCGACCCGGTCGAAGAGCAGCAATGCATCGGCCACCAGCGCCGCTTCGGTCGGCTCGCCCGAACTGCCCGCATAGCCGCGGTAATGCGGCAGGTACAAGGCATGTTCCGGAAACGCCCGTGCCAGCAGCGGCAGGCTGGCCGAGACGTCCTCGGCGTTGCCCCCCAGGTAGATGACGGCCCGGCGGCCGGGCAGGGGGCATTCCGAGATGACCAGCAGGGCGCCCGGCACCGCCAGGGTCGAGGTGGCGGGGGCGGCGACGGCTGCCTGCGGCGGCGGGAAATAGATGAAGGAACGCTGGACGAGGAACAGTCCGAGACAGGCGGCCAGGTAGATGCCAATGCCGGCAAACATGATGATGCCCAGTGTTTTTTGCATCGTGTCTGTCTGAAGCGCTGCCCGATCCGTTCAGTGTACACGCGCCGCCGCGCCAGGCGCTGTAGACCTGCCGCTGTCACATCCGGGTCATGTTGAACCTCTATATTTTTGCATCTTCACAATAACAGGGAAAAACCGATGACCCAGTCCATGCCCCGCCTGCGCGGTGTCCTTGCCCCGGTAATCGCAGCCGCCGCGCTCGCCGGCTGCGGCACCACCACCGACGAGGCCACCCGCGACGAACACGTGAAGTACGCCTGGGTCGTGCTCGGCGACGGCGGCAAGCCGATCGCGCGTGTGGTGACCGACTACGGCACCTGCCCGAACATCACCGTCGACGACGGCGAAACCCGCATGCAGCTGCGCGCCGCCGCCGGCACCGCCGCCCAGCGCAGCACCGCCAGCGCCGCCGCCGACTCCAAGCCGTCGGCCTTTCCGCTGGCGATCTGCGAAGCCACGCTGCCGGCGAACGCCAGACTCGCACGCGTCGGCACGCGCTTCCTGCCGCTGCCGAAAGCCGATCCGCAGCGCGTGCTGGTGCTGGCCGACACCGGCTGCCGCCTGAAGAAGGCCGACAACGCCTTCCAGTCCTGCAACGACACCGACATGTGGCCGTTGGCGCAGATCGCCGCCACGGCCGCCGCCATGAAACCCGACCTGGTGCTGCACATCGGCGATTACCACTACCGCGAAAACGCCTGCCCGGCCGACATCGCCGGCTGCAAGGACAGCCCGTGGGGCTATGGCTGGGACACCTGGGAAGCCGACCTGTTCAAGCCGGCCGCGCCGCTGCTGGCCGCGGCGCCGTGGATCGTCGTGCGCGGCAACCACGAGGAATGCGCACGCGCCGGCCAGGGCTGGTTCCGCCTGCTCGACACGGGGGCGTACAGCGCCGCGCGCAGCTGCGACGACCCGGCCAACGACGGCGCAGCCAACTACACGGTCCCGTACGCGGTGCCGGTCGGCGCCGACACCCAGGTCATCGTGTTCGATTCGGCCAAGGCCGGCCGCGCCGCGCTGCCGCTCACTGATCCGCAATTCATCGCCTACCAGAAGGATTTCAAGACCGTGGCCACGCTGGCCGCCAGGGCGAAGACCACGAGCCTGTTCGTCAACCACCATCCGATCCTCGGCTACGCCCCGATCGCCGGCGGCGCGCCGGCCGGCGGCAACGCGGCGCTGCTGTCGGTGGCGGGGCAGGTGAATCCATCGGCCTATTACCCGGCCGGCATCGCGCTGGCGCTGCACGGCCACGTGCACGACTTCCAGGCGATCAACTTCGCCTCGAACCACCCGGCGACCTTCGTCAGCGGCAACGGCGGCGACAACCTCGACGTCGCCTTGCCCGATCCGTTCCCGGCCAGGCTGCCGCCGGCGCCCGGCGTCACGCTGGACAGCATCACCCACAGCGTGACCTTCGGCTTCATGGTGATGGACCGCGCCGGCACCGGCTGGACCTTCAAGGCCTACACGCGGGCGGGCAAGCTGATGGCGACCTGCACCCAGTCGCTCAACCGGATCGCCTGCGACAAGGCGGGTTTCCTTGCGGGGTAGACGCTTCCTTGCCGCGGGTGCGTTGGCGCTGGCGCTGGTGACGGTGACGGCGGCAGGCGCCGCGGACGTCGCGCGCGTCGGCCGCACCCCGCAACTGCCGGCGATGCCGGAGGTCGCGGGACCGTTCCAGCCGGTGCCGGCGCGCGCGGCGCTCGGGCGCCAGGCCTTCTTCGATACGCGCCTGTCCGAACCGGCGGGCACCAGTTGCGCCAGCTGCCACGATCCGCGCCAGGCGTTCGCCGGCAACCACGGTTCGCGCCTGGGCGTGCCGCTGGGCAGCCGGCCTGGCCTGGTCGGGGTGCGCAACACGCCCTCGGTGCTGTACGCGGCCTATGTGCCGACGCTGTTCTTCTACCAGGACGACGATGCCCTCGCGCCGACGCCGTTCGGCGGCCTGTTCGCCGACGGCCGCGCCGACGGCGTGCCCGACCTGGTGCGCCACCCGCTCCTGAACCCGCTCGAGATGCACAACCGCAGCCTCGACGAGGTCGCCCGCAAGCTGCGTGTCGCTGTCTATGCCGACGGCTTGCGGCGCGCGTTCGGGCCGCAGGCGCTGGACACCACGGCGGGCGCCATCGCGGCGCTCGGCAAGGCCATGGAAAGCTTCCTGCAGAGCCGCGAGATGGCGCCGTTCTCGTCGCGCTACGACGCCTGGGTGGCCGGCAAGGCCAGCCTGAGCGCGCAGGCGCTGCGCGGCCTGAAGCTGTTCCAGAATCCGGACAAGGGCAATTGCGCCAGCTGCCACAAGTTCAACCCGACCTCGAGCAATCCGGCGCGCTCGATGTTCACCGACTACGGCTTCGATGCCATCGGCGTGCCGCGCAACCGTGCGATTCCCGCCACCCGCGACGCCCGGTATTTCGACACCGGCCTGTGCGCGACCGCCGCCGCCAGGGGATGGCCGGACAGCGGGCAATGGTGCGGCTACTTCCGCACGCCGAGCCTGCGCAACGTCGCCGTGCGCGCGCGCTACATGCACAACGGCGTCTTCTCCAGCCTGCGCGATGCCGTCGCCTTCTACGCCACGCGCTCGATCGAGCCGGAACGCTGGTACAAGGACGGCCAGTTGTTCGACGACGTGCCCAGGCGCTACCAGGGGAACGTCAATGCCGCCACGCTGCCCTACAACCGGCGCAAGGGCATGGCGCCGGCGCTCGACGACGCGGAGATCGATGCGATCGTGGCCTTCCTGCGCACGCTGACGGACGCGCCGTGGGCGGGCAATGAGGGCAATGAGGGAAATGGGGCAAGGCAGGGCGTTCCGGAGGCGGCAAGCGCGCGCCGCTGATGCCCCCGCCGCGCCGTGTCAGCGCATCGGCACGCCGGCAGCCGCTTCCAGGACGGCCGGCAGCTCGATCTTGTCGATCCAGTGGTCGAAGGCCCTGGCCCACACGATGGTGCTGTTGGCGCTGTCGATGGGCGTCCACTCGGGCGTGGTCTGGCGCATGAGCGCGACGACCGGGACCTTGACCGCGTTGGCCAGGTGCATGATCACGGTTTCGACCGTGATGATCAGGTGGCACAGGCCAAGGATCGCCGGCAACTGGAAGAAGTTGTCTTCCGCGGAGAACAGCTTCATGTTCGGAATCGGCGTGGCCGCGCACAGCGCCTGCGCTGCCGGCAGCGCCTCCGGCACCACATTGACGATGAATCGGGCGTCGCCCCACCTGGGGTCCTGCCGCATCGCCTGGACCAGTTGCAGCGAACGCTCGAAGGGCCAGCAGCGGTCCTTGCATTTGGAAAAAGCATTCACGAAGATGACTTGCGCACCCGGTTCGGAAAAACCCCACTCGCTGAATCGCGCCTGCGCGTAGTGCAGCCAGCGGGCGGGAATGTCGAGGGTCGGGATCCTGTCCGCCTTGGGAATGTCGATGCCGAAGGCGCGCCCGAACCAGTCCGCATACATGTCGCTGATGTGCGCTCCACTGGCACCATAGACCCTGGATTTATGAAGGGGAATCGAGGCGTCGAGCTTGCGGTAGCCCAGTTGCTTGACAATGTCGTAGCGGCGGGTCGTTGTTTTCTTCAGGCCGACGATGAAGGCGTTCCTGCCGATCCTACGCGCAAGGCGCACGTACTTGTGGCTGTCGAGGTTGGTGAGGGTGACGATGACCGGGTACTGCTCGGCACCGGCCGCGGCCACCGATTGCGCGTGCAGTGCCGGGCTGTAGGTCTCGTCATAGGACTTGTCGACCCAGGGGCTGTGGTCGAGCCAGTCGTAGACGCCGTACTTCTTCAGCTGCGGCCACTGCGCGCTGTCGTTCGTGCGGCGGCGCTCGTCGACCCAGACATGGACTTCCAGCTGCGGATACGCGGATTTCAAGGCGCGGAAGCAGCTTTGCATGTAGGCGAAGTCGCCGATCGCAAAGTGCGTGATGAACAGGATCTTGCGTGCGCGGGCAAGCAGATCGCTTGGAATCAGCTGAGGGTCGCCAGCCGACTTGAAAATCGAAGGTTCTATGGTTTTCAGCAATTTGTTCCCCTGGGCAAGGCGAGCGCCATGGTAACCCAATCATGGCCGCGCGCACGCTTCGTCTGGACGGCCATCCCCGATCATCGTTCCTGCCATACGGGTGACACGCCGGCGCCGCCGCCGGTTCCGCAAGTGTCGCATGGCCGCCGCCGCTGTCAATACGCCGCCTCCACCACCGGCAAATCAATGAAGCTGCCGTGGTACACGCGCTGCGTCGCCTTCTTGTAGTCGGCCGGTTGCGCGTTGAAGATGTTCGGCACGAAGGTTTGCGGATTACGGTCGTACAGCGGGAACCAGCTCGACTGTATCTGCACCATGATGCGGTGGCCGGGCAGGAACACATGGTGCGCGGTCGGCAGGCCGAAGCGGTAGCCCAGGGCCTTGTTCGGCGCCAGCGCCTTGGGCTTGTCGTAGCCTTCGCGGTAGCGGCCGCGGAAGATGTCGCCCGAGACCATCAGCTGGTAGCCGCCCATGGCCGGCTGGCTGGCCACCTGGTCCGGGTAGACGTCGATCAGCTTCACCACCCAGTCGGCATCGGTGCCGCTGGTGGCGGCGACCAGGTTGGCAACCGGCTCGCCGGCGATCTTCACCGGCGCGGTGAGCACGTCGGACACGAAGGTGACCACGTCGGTGCGGCCCGAGGCTTCGCGCTGGTCGTCGGCCAGCCAGCGCGGCCAGCTCTGTCCCCTGGCTTCGTCGTAGCCGTAGGGCGGGATCGGGCGCTGGCGGAAGGGGACCGGCTTGGCCGGGTCGGACACGTATTCCTCGTAGCCCCGGTCGTTCCCTTTGCCGCCGGCCTCGCCCAGCACCGCCGTCAAACCCGCGCCCAGGCGCAGCGGCACCGGCTTGACGGCGCCGCCCGGCCCGGCCGAGGGCCAGGCCGCCAGGTTGCGCCATTTGTTGGTGCCGGTCTCGAACGCGGTGACCGCCGGGATCGCCGGCACGGCATCGTCGCCCTTCAGGTAGCGTGCCAGGAAGGGCTTCAGCACTTCCTGGCGCCAGTGCAGGGCGGTGTCGCTGCCGAACTTCAGCGTGCCCAGGCTGCTGCCGTCGCCGATCGCGCCGCCGTGCGACCAGGGCCCGATCGACAGGAATACCTTGTTCTCCTTGTCGTTCGGCTTGATCGCCTTGTATACCGCGATCGGGCCGTAGATGTCCTCGGCGTCCCACAGGCTGTGCACCAGCAGGGTCGGCACCGCTACCGGCTGCTTTGCCAGGATCTTGTCCATGGCCTGGTCCTGCCAGAAGGCGTCGTAGCTCGGGTGTGCCACGATCTTGCGCCAGAAGCCGCTCTGTTCGAGGCCGCGCCGGCGTCCCAGCTCGCCGCTGGAGCCGGCGCGCAGGTACATGTCGTAGTCGTCGTAGTTGGAGACGAACCACTTGGCGCTGTTGCCGCGCGTGACCACCTGCTCCTGGATGTACGACATGTTGATCTGGCGGAAGGCGCCATGGTGGAACCAGTCGTCGCCCATCCAGCCGTCGACCATCGGGTTCATCGGCACCGCCGCCTTCAGCGCCGGGTGCGGGTTCACCAGCGCCATCAGGGGCAGGAAGCCGTCGTAGGAAATGCCGATGATGCCGACCCGGCCGTTGGTCTCGGGGACGTTCCTGGTCAGCCACTCGATGGTGTCCCAGGTGTCGGTCGAGTGATCCACCGGGGTCGGGTTCAGCGGACCGCGCAGCGGGCGGTTCATCACGTAGTCGCCTTCGGAGCCGTACTTGCCGCGCACGTCCTGCACCACGCGGATGTAGCCGCCCTCGGCAATCACGTCGGCGGCGTTGTCGTAGCCGGTGAGGATGGTTTCCAGGTCCGAGCTGTCGGCGTGGTTGACCATGCTTGCCGCGTCGTAGGGCGTGCGTGTCAGCAGGATCGGTGCGTTCTTCGCCCCTGTGGGCACGATGACGACGGTGTTCAGCCGGGTGCCGTCGCGCATCGGGATCATGACCGTGCGCTTGACGTAGTTGAAGCCCGGCGTCGGGGCGTTGAATTCGGCCGGCGTTTCGGAGGGCAGGGCGGGATACTGCGGCTGCGGCTGCGGCTGCGGCTGCGGCGGCGCGGTCTGGGCCCGGGCCAAGCCGGCAAGGCACAAGGAGACCAGCAAGGGGGCGGCGAGCGATGACTTCATGGGCGTCCTTCCGAATGGGCGGCCGCGTCCGTGAATCGGCGCGTATTGCCGCGCTGCTACCTTAGCATAAGGACAAGCCGGTTGCTGGTGGTATGTGGCGCGGAACGCAAGACCGCGACAATCGAGGATGTCCTCTGTTCTGCCCTGGCATGATGTGGTGGCCCCGGGTGTATAGTGCAGCGTCATTCATGCATCGCATCGCACCGAGGAGTTGACCATGTCCACGTTGACTGTCCGCAAATTGAACGTCGATCTGTCGCGCGGCTTCGCGCGCCACTGGATGGGCGGCGACGTCTACCGCACCGCTTTCATGAACGCGCTGTCGATGAGCTTTCCGCTCGGCGAGCAGATGTTCATCGATAGCGTGCGCGCGGTGCCGGCGGACACGCTGCCGGATGCCGCGCTGCGCGCCGAGGTCAAGGACTTCATCGGTCAGGAAGCCAGCCACCGCTTCGTGCACCAGCAATACAACGCCGAGCTGGCGCGCCAGGGCTACGACTACACGCTGGAGCCGAACACGCGCAAGCGGGTGGCGCTCATCGCCGGGCTGCCGGTGCACGACCGCCTGGCGATCACCTGCGCGCTCGAACACTACACGGCGATGCTGGCCGACTTCGTGCTGCGCCATCCGGCGTGGCTGGAACGCGCCGAACCGCAGATGCGTACCCTGTGGTCGTGGCACGCTGCCGAGGAGAGCGAGCACAAGGCGGTGGCCTTCGACGTCTACCGGGCCAGCGGCGGCGGCTACTGGAAGCGCGTGCTGTGGTACCTGCACGTCAGCCTGGTCTTCTGGTGGGATACCACCCGGCAGACCGTCTTCAACCTGAAGCGCGACCGCGCGCTGTGGTCGTGGCGCACCTGGGGCAGCGCGGCGCGCGCCTGGTTCGGGCGCCAGGGGCTGGCCTGGCACTTGCTGAAACCCGGCCTGGACTACCTGTCGCCGCGCTTTCACCCTTGGCAGCATGACAACCGGGCCCTGCTGCAAATGTGGCTCGAGCGCAACGACGACGCCTTCCGCGCCATCGGCAGCACGCCGGGCTGAGTTGGCTTGCGTGGCGGCGGTGGGCGGCGGGTGTCATAATCGGGGGCCGATTAAGGAGACTATCGTGATTCGCTATATGGGCACACGCAAGAATGCGGAAGGTGCCTCCGTTTATGTATTCATCGTCAATGGCCTGGAAAAGGAAGTGCGCGAGCACGCCCTGAAGCAGCATCCCGGCTGCCATGACGCCTTGCCGGCGTCGGTCAAGGCGAAGATCGCCGCCAACCGCGCCTGGCTGTCCAAGCTGTGAACCTGCGCGCCGGCGCAACGCGGCCGCGGCTGGCGCCGACGTTGACACTGTCGCTGGCGCTGCTGGCGTCGGCGGGCATGCCACCGCCGTGCGCCGCCCATGCCGGCGACGGCAAGCCGCCATCCACCTTCGGCCCCGTGATCGGCAGCGCGCTGCTGTGCCGCGATCACGTCGAGAACGGCTATTTCTATTCTTATATGAAGACCGCCTTCGGCGCCCCCTACAAGCACGAGGGCGGGGCCTATTGGTTCCGCACCGGCGAAGCGACGCTGTGGGGCGCGCCGGTGAGCGAGGTGATGGTCAGCGACGATACCAGCGAGCTGGTGTTCGTGGCGGCGGTGGCCGAGGTGCCGCCGGACCAGCTGGAACAGTCGATCCGGACGGCGGTCGGGGTGCGCCACCTGGCGGCCGACGCATCGGCCTATCCTTTGCGGGTATCGAACGCGGGCAGCAAGATTGCTTACTACAATACCAAAAGCAAAATATACTGCGCGAAGTTCAAACCGCTGCCGCCGCGGCCCTAGGGCATCGATACCCAAGTATGTACACGAATTATTTCAACCTGAAGCAGGCGCCGTTCTCGATCGCGCCCGATCCGCGCTACCTGTTCATGAGCGAACGGCACCGCGAAGCGCTGGCCCACCTGCTGTACGGGATCGGCAGCGGCGGCGGCTTCGTGCTGCTCACCGGGGAAATCGGCGCCGGCAAGACCACCGTGTGCCGCTGCTTCATCGAGCAGGTGCCGGACAACTGCCGCCTGGCCTACATCTTCAATCCCAAGCTGACGGTCGAGGAACTGCTCCTGACCATCTGCGACGAGTTCCGCATCGAGCTGCCGCGGGCGCCGGGCGCGGCCGCCGGCGGCATCGGCGTGAAAGGCTACGTCGACGCCATCAACGCCTACCTGCTGGCCAGCCATGCCCAGGGCAACAACAACGTGCTGGTGATCGACGAGGCGCAGAACCTGTCGGCGCAGGTGCTGGAGCAGCTGCGCCTGCTGACCAACCTCGAAACCAGCGAGCGCAAGCTGCTGCAGATCATCCTGATCGGCCAGCCCGAGCTGCGCAGCATGCTGGCGCGGCCCGAGCTGGAGCAGCTGGCCCAGCGCGTGATCGCGCGCTACCACCTCGGGCCGCTGTCGGCGGCCGAGACCGGCGCCTATGTCGCGCACCGCCTGAGCGTGGCCGGAACCCACGCCAATTCGCCGATCCCGGCCTCGCTGGCGCCGCTGATCCACCGCCTCACGCACGGCGTGCCGCGCCGCATCAACCTGCTGTGCGACCGCGCGCTGCTCGGCGCCTACGTCGAGAACAGCGCCCAGGTGACGCCGAAGATCCTGCGCCGCGCCGCCGCGGAGGTGTTTGCCGGCGAGGCGGCGCCGGGCGGGCGGCAGGCGGCGCCGCCGCGCTGGCCGCTGGTGGCGGGCGGGGTGCTGGCCGGCGCCGCGATCAGCGCCGCCGCCTGGCAGGCGGTGCCGCACGTGGACGCACCGGCGCCGAAAGCCGTGGCGACGACGGTGGCGCCGGCACCGGTATCCTCGGCGGTGCCGGCGGCGCTCAGGCCGGCCGCCTCGGGAGCCAGTACGACCGAGCGCGCGACCGCCGCAAGACCGCTGGCGCTGGCGACCCAGGAAGAAGCGCTGCGCGAACTGGGCGCGCTGTGGGGCCAGCAGCTGCCGGCCGGCGAGCCGTGCCAGGGCGCGCCTAGGCTGGGACTGCGCTGCTACCAGGGCCGCGGCGGCGTCTACGAACTGCGCCTGCTCGACCGCCCGGCCATCGTTGCCCTGCACGACGGCCAGAAGCTCGGCTACGCGGTGCTGAGCCGGATGGACGCCGACAGCGCGACGCTGAGCGTCAACGGGCGCCGCCAGACCGTCAGCCTGGGCGCGCTGGCGACCCGCTTCGACGGCGAGTTCACCACCCTGTGGAAGGTGGCGCGCGGCTTCCGCGACGAAGTCCATCCGGGCGACAGCGGGCCGGACGTCGACTGGATCGCCGGGCGCCTGGCGCAGATCAACCGGACCGCCGCGCCGCCGGCGGCGCAAGCCTTCGACGCGCCCACGCGGCGCCTGCTGCGCACTTTCCAGGCCGGGCAGAACCTGAAGGCGGACGGCGTCGCCGGTCCGCGCACCTGGATGCGCCTGAACCAGCTGAGCGGCGTGGACGAACCGCGCCTGCTGGCCGCCGCTCAACCGGGCGGGAACGGAAAATAATATGTCATACATTCTCGAAGCATTGAAAAAGGCGCAGGCCGAGCGCCAGCTGGGCAACGCCCCGACCATCCACGCGGCACAGCCGGCGGCGGCGCCGCCGCCGGGTGCCGCGGCCAGCCGCAGGCCGCTGTTCGTCGGCCTCGGCGCCGGGGCGCTGGTGGTGGTCGTGGGGGCTTTGTTCCTGTGGCGCACCGGTCCCGTGCCGGCGCCGCTGGCGGCGACCCGGGTGGCCGTGGCGCCCGCGCCTGCCCCGGCACCGGTTGCGGCGCCCGCTTCGGCGCCGGCGCCGTCGAATTCCCTCGAAGTGAGCGCGCCGCCGCCACCGCCGCAGGCGGCGCGTCCGTCGTCGCCGCGCGTGGCCGATGCCGCGCCCGCCGCGCCGGGATCGGCGCCCATGCGCGCGGCGCCGCCTGTGGTGCCCGCAACGTCTACGGTCCCGGCGCCGGCCCAACTGCGCGTGCCCGCGCCGGCCCCGGTGGCCGGTGCCGCCCCGACCCGCGCGGCATTGCCTGTTCCCATGCCCGCGTCTGCGCCCGCAGCGGCACCGGCCGTCGCCGCCGACGACAGCCTGCCTTACCTGCAGCAACTGCCGGAGCAGGTGCAGCGCGAGGTCCCGCGCGTCGCCTTCGGCGGCTACATGTATTCGGCCAATCCGGCCGACCGCCTGCTGCTGGTCGACAAGGCGCTGCGCCACGAGGGCGAGGAAGTCGCGCCGGGCCTGGTGCTGGAAAAACTGCTGCCGCGCGCGGCCGTCATGAATTACCGTGGAGTACGTTACCGTGTCGCGTATTGATATGCCGGGTCCCGAGTATCCGGGTTCGATCCTGGGTGTGATCGGCTGGTCCGGCAGCGGCAAGACCACGCTGCTGGAGTTCCTGGTGGGCCGGCTGGCCGGGGAGGGCATGCGCGTCAACGTGGTCAAGCACAGCCACCACGACATCATGCTGGAGCCGCCGCACAAGGACAGCGCGCGCCTGCGCACGGCCGGCGCGGCCGAGGTCATGATCGCCTCGCCCTACCGCATCGCCATCATGCGCGAGCTGCGCGAGGCCCGGGAACCGTCGCTGGCCGAACTGCTGGCGCGGCTGGCGCCGGCCGACCTGACCCTGGTCGAGGGCTACAAGTGGGAGCCGCTGCCCAAGCTGGAGGTGTACCGCCCGGAAGTCGGCAAGCCGCCGGTGTACCCGGACGATCCGCACATCGTGGCGGTGGCGTCCAGCGCGCCGGCGCCGGCCGGGCTGGCGCCGCACGTCGCCTGGCTCGACCTCGACCAGCCGGAAGCGGTGCTGCGCTGGCTGAAGGGGCAGGTCGGCCTACTGGGATAGGCTCTTGGCGCCTGACGAAAAACGGCGCGGCGCGGCCATGGTTTTTTGTCGGGCGCGCCTCATGTTTTGCGCGGCCCGGCCGTAAAAGGAGGGTGCCGGGCTGTCCGGCGCATCCAACAGGAGACCGCCATGGACGCCATGGGTATTGCCAAGCTCGCCACCAGCATCGCCGACACCGGCACCCGCCAGAACGTCGCCATCGCCGTGCTCAAGAAGGCGCAGGACATCCAGGCCAGCAGCGCCGCCCAATTGCTGGAAGCGGTGCAGGCCTCCGCCCCGGCGCAGAACCTGCCGGCCCACCTCGGCAACCACGTCAACACGACGGCCTGAAGGCAAAAAAACCGTCCGGACGCGTCAACAGGCTGGACCGCCGGCGCGTTATCGGCACACGTACCCGGCGCGTCGGGCTGGCTGTCCTACAAGTCCGCTCCAGCCGCCACCATCGCTGCGCGGCGCATCGCCGTCCGCAGCCGCACAAGACCGCAGCCGCCCCGGCCGGCGTACGTATCCCATCGGCGGCCATCGACCAGCCGCCGCGCATCCAGTAGAATTTCCTTCTTTACCCAACCCATCGCTTCACCCACGGAGACCCCATGAACAAACGTCAAGCCCTGGTCGCCGCCGCGCTGGCCAGCGTCTGCGCCGCCAACGCCTCGGCCGGCGGCCAGATGGACATGCAGCCCAAGGGCGACCAGGAAAAGTGCTACGGCACCGCGAAGGCCGGCCAGAACGATTGCGGCACCGCCACCCACGGCTGCGCCGGCCAGGCGGCGGTCGACAACGACCCGGCCGAATGGACCTTCGTTGCCAAGGGCACCTGCGAAAAAGCCGGCGGCAAGCTGGCGCCGCCCGCGCCGGGCAAGGCAGGGAAGTAAGCGTGACCGGCGCCGCGGCGCAGAGCGCTTCTGCGTCCGTTTCCGCCCTCGGTATCGGCATCGGCCTGCGTGCCCCGCACTACCGCGAGTTCCTGGCGCGGCGCCCCGCCGTCGGCTGGATCGAGGTCCACAGCGAGAACTACCTGGCCCGTTCGGGGCGCGACTGGCAGGTGCTGGAAACGCTGCGCCGCGACTATCCACTCGGCCTGCACGGCGTCGGCCTCGGCCTGGGCTCGCGCCACGGCTTTTCGGACGCGCACCTGGCGCGCGTGCGCGCCTTGGTGCGTGCGATCGAGCCGGCGCTGGTGTCCGAACACCTGAGCTGGGGCGCGCTGCGCGATCGCCAGCTCAACGACCTGCTGCCGCTCCGGCTGGACCGGGCCGCGCTCGACTTGCTGGCCATCCGCGTCGGGCGCGTGCAGGATGCGCTGGGACGTCCGATCCTGATCGAAAACGTCTCGAGCTACCTGCGCTTTCGCGGCGACGCCATGAGCGAAGCCGAATTCCTGGCCGCGCTGGCACGCCGCACCGGCTGCGGCGTGCTGCTGGACGTGAACAACCTGTACGTCAACCAGTGCAACCACGGCGAGGATGCGCTGGCCGCCATCGCCGCGCTGGCGCCGGGCAGCGTTTGCGAGATCCACCTCGGCGGCCACCTGGTCACCGCGCAGGGCGTGATCGACCACCACGGCGACCGCGTCGCCGACCCCGTATGGGCGCTGTACCGCGCGGCCCTGGCGCGCTTCGGCCGGGTGCCGGCGCTGATCGAGTGGGATAGCGACCTGCCGGCGCTGGACGTGCTGCTGGAGGAGGCGGAAACGGCGCGCCGCGTCGGCGCCGGGGTGGCCCTGCCGGCGGCGGTGCCCATACCCGTGCCTGTCCGTGTCCCGGCTGCGGCCTGCGCGCCCGCCCCGGTGACTGAGGCGGCTCCCGGCCTGGAAGCGCTGCAGGAAGTCTTCGGCGCCGCCCTGTTCGATGCGGCGCAGGATGCCGTCCTGGCGCCGTGGCTGAAGGGCGATCCCGGCCTTGCCGGCACCCGCCTGGGCATCTACCGCGGCAACCTGGCCGCCGGCTGGCGCCGCGCGCTGGCGTCCAGCTACCCGGTGCTGCGCCAGCTGGTCGGCGACGCCTTCTTCGATGCGCTGTCGCGCGTGTACGGGCGCGCGCACCCCTCGCGCGACCCGGACCTGAACCGCTTCGGCGCCGGCCTGGCCGGTTTCCTGGAAAGCTTCGCCCCGGCCGCCGATTTGCCCTACCTGCCGGACATGGCGCGCCTCGAGTGGCTGGTGCACGGCAGCTTCCATGCGCCCGACGCGCCGCCGCTGCCGCATCCTGCCGCCGCATTGGCCGGCCTCGATGCGGACACCTTCGAGGCCAGCCGCGCCCTGCTGCACCCGTCGCTGCGGCTGTACGCATCCGATTGGGCAGCGCCGGCGCTGTGGCGGGCGCACCAGCCGCACGCTCCGGCCTTTCCGCAGGTGCTGGCCCAGGCCAGCCATGCCCTGGTATGGCGCCCCCGTTTCGAGGTCGAGCTGCGCGAAACCGGCGCCGCCGAACACGCGGCGCTGGCCAGGCTGGCGGCGGGGGAGGACTTTGGCGCGGCGCTGGATGCGGCGTTCGAGGTGGACGAGGACTTCGACGTGGCGGCGCACCTGGGGCGGTGGCTGGGAGAAACCGGCGGCGTGGGGATCGTGATCGGGTTGACGTGAACCAGGGCGCCGTAATGCAACACGGCGCCTAGGGGCGCCGTGTTCGTATCTGCTGCCAACAGGCCGCGTTCCTCAATGGTAGCGGAAGGCGCGCAGGATGCGCTCCTCGCCGGTCATGTCGTGGTGCAGTTCATTGGCCGCGCGTGTTTCTTCCATCATGCGGTCCAGCTGTTCCTCCTCGAAGCGTGCCAGCTCCTCGTTGGCCGCCGTCAGCGCGGTGGCCAGCTTGGCGCGCGCATTCTGGTAGACGACCCCGGTGTAGTGGTCGGTATTCTTGAGCAGTTCTTCCGCATTTTCGATAACGAGACGCAGGTCGCCGATCAGCCGCTGCTGCGTCGGGGAGCTCGATTCTGGAGTATCCATCTTCCTCACCTTTAGCCGAATGTTACGTCTTCAATATAAAGAAGGAGGATTGCTCAAGTTTGTCACGGCGCAAACGCGAATTGTACGGCCGGGAACGCCTAACCGGGCGATCCGGGAAGGGGCGCTGGACGCGCCTACCGGGTGCGCGTGACGCTCCTTTTTTTCCTACGTCTTCACGTTCAGCGCACGTTGATCCGCACGTCGCCCAGGGTGACCGTCTGGCCGGCGCGGATCTTGGCCGTCTTGCGCAATTCCTTCTTGCCGTCGACCGACACCGCACCGCTGGCGACGACATGCTTGCCGGCGCCGCCGCTGTCGACCACGCCGACGAGCTTGAGCAGCTGATTGAGTTCGATGAACTCCGATGTCAGTTCAAAATTAGTTGTTTGCATTTTAATCTCGGAAAAATTTTTAGGGCGTACTGTTGAGCCCGATCGTGCGCTACCCTTGAAACGCCGCACCCGCGAACAGCGTGCACGATGTCGACACGATGCCGACGCAGCCTCCAAAAGCCGCGCCCTCAAATGCGTCGACCCCGCCTGGGCGGGGTCGACGGCTTCAACGCTGGCGGTCCTCAGTCGGCCGGATGCGGCCGGGTCATCTCGATCGGCACGATCCACTGGTCGAACTGGGCCTCGTCGAGGAAGCCCGACTGCAGCGCCGCCTGGCGCAGGGTCAGGCCCTCGTGCTGGGCGGTCTTGGCGATCTGGGCGGCGCGATCATACCCGATATGCGGGGCCAGTGCGGTCACCAGCATCAGCGACTGCTCCATCAGTTCGCCGATGCGCTTGCGGTTCGGCTCGATGCCGGCGGCGCAGTGCGTGTCGAAGGAGCGCATGCCGTCGGCCAGCAGGCGCGCGCTCTGCAGGAAGTTATGCGCGATCATCGGCTTGAACACGTTCAGCTCGAAGTTGCCCATGGAGCCGCCGACGGTGAGGGCGACGTCGTTGCCGAACACCTGGCAGCACAGCATCGTCATCGCCTCGCACTGGGTCGGGTTCACCTTGCCCGGCATGATCGAGCTGCCCGGTTCGTTTTCCGGGATGGTGATCTCGCCCAGGCCCGAGCGCGGCCCGGACGCCATCCAGCGCACGTCGTTGGCGATCTTCATCAGCGCCGTGGCCAGGGTCTTGAAGGCGCCGTGCGCCAGCACCATGGCATCGTGGCCGGCCAGCGCCATGAACTTGTTGGGCGCCGACTTGAATTGCAGGCCGGTGCGCGACGAGATCTCGGCGGCGATGCGGTTGGCGAATTCCGGGTGCGCGTTCAGGCCGGTGCCGACCGCGGTGCCGCCGGCGGCCAGCAGCAGCAGGCCGGGCAGGGCGTTCTTGATCGCGTGCTCGGCGAATTCCAGCTGGGCGACGTAGCCCGAGAATTCCTGGCCCAGCGTCAGCGGCGTCGCATCCTGCAGGTGGGTGCGGCCGATCTTGACGATGCCGGAAAAGTCGCGCGACTTCACTTCCAGCGTGCCGCGCAGCTTGGCCAGCGCCGGCAGCAGGTCCTTGGACACCGCGATCGCGGCCGCCACGTGCATCGCGGTCGGGAACATGTCGTTCGAGGACTGGCCCATGTTGACGTGGTCGTTCGGGTGCAGCAGGCGCGCTTCGCCGCGCGCGCCGCCGAGCAGCTCGGAAGCGCGGTTGGCCAGCACCTCGTTCATGTTCATGTTGCTCTGGGTGCCCGAGCCGGTCTGCCACACCGACAGCGGGAATTCGCCCGGATGGCGGCCTTCCAGCACTTCGTCGGCGGCCTTGATGATGGCGTCGGCCTTGTCCTGCGGCAGCTTGCCGAGCGAGCGGTTGACCGCCGCCGCGGCGCGCTTGACCTGGGCCAGCGCGGCCACCAGCTCGGGCGGCATCTTCTCGCTCGAGATATGAAAATGGTGCAGGGAGCGCTGGGTCTGCGCGCCCCACAACTGGCCGGCCGGCACGTCGATCGGCCCGAAGCTGTCTTTCTCGATCCTGTTTTCCATGTGGCGTCCTGTATTCCTGTCTGTTTGACAAAAGGTTTTCATTAAAGAGTGTACCGCATCGGCCGATAACGACGCTGAGGCTACGAATCCCACTCTCCCTATGCTCCGTCGCTCCTTCCGTTTTCCGCTCCTTCTCGTATTCGCCGGCGCCGCCGCGGTCCACGCCGCGGCCGCGGAACTGGGCGAAGCCAGGGTGTCGTCCCACATCGGCCAGCAACTGGTCGCCGACATCGAACTGGCCATGGTCGAGGACCCGGCCGCCCAGGTGGCGGTGCGGGTGGCCAGTCCCGAGGTCTACCACGGCGCCGGCATCGCGCTGCCGCCCGTGCTGTCGGGCCTGAACCTGTCGGTGATGCGGCGCGACGGCCGCCAGTTCCTGCACGTGACCTCGCTGCGCCCGGTCGATGCCGGGCACCTGCACCTGTACCTTGAACTCACCGACAAGGGGCAGCGCACGGTGCGCCTGGTGACGCTGTGGCTGACGCCGGACCCGAATCCGCCGGCGCCTTTGCCCGTACCTCCGCCCGCGCCTTTGCCCGTGCCCGCCGCCATGCCGGCGCCGGTCGCCGCGCGGACAGCCGCACCGGTCCCGGCGCCGGTTGCGGCAGAGCGCAGGAAGCCCGTTCTACCCGCGCCGATCCGCAAGCCGGCGCCGCCGGCCGCGCTCCACGCCGCCGCGCCGGCGCCTGCCTGTGCGCCCCAGCCGGACGAAGCCCAGGCCTGCACCGCGCTCGGCGCCAAAAACGCGGCCCTGCGCGAACAGCTGGGCAAGCTGGAAGACAAGGTCCGGGGCCTGCAACAGGTGCTGGGCGTGGTGCCGGGCGCGGCACCTGCACCTGCACCTGCACCTGCACCTGCACCTGCCGTGGCGTCCGCGCCGCACAAGGCCGGGGAAGCCGGGGCCGCCGGACACAAGACCGATGGGCACAAGACCGACGGGCACGAGGCGGGCGAACCCGAGGCTGCCGAGCCGAAATCCGCCGAACACCTGCCGGAAACGCCGCCGCCCGAGGCCAAGCCCGCAATCAAGCCCGCCGGCCCCAAGCCGATCAGTTCGATCAAGCCTCTGGTGCCGCACAAGCCCAAGGCGCCGCCACCGGAAGAGGGTGGCGCGCCGTGGGGCTGGATCGGTGCCGGCATCGCCCTGCTGGCGGCCCTCGGCGGCGGCGGCGCCTTCCTGCGCAAGCGCCGCGCAGGTGAGCGCAACGTCGCGCCCAACGTCGACATCCCGGCCGGACCGGGCGTGCTCGACAAGCTGAAGGCACGCTTCGCCGCGCGCACCAGGGGCCCGGATGCGGCCGCGAAAAACGTGGTCGAACCGACAATGGAATAGCGCGCACAAACTTGTCTACACAAACTCGAATGTTGAGTTATACTGGTCCGCATGTGATCTTTTCGATCACGAAAAAACGGCTCAGGTCCGGCGCAGCCACCACCGATAGCGTGGCGCGGGAACCGGATGATCGCTGAAGAAGCGCCTGATCCCGGAAGCAGTTTGCGGGCCGACAGTGCGCACGTGGACGCCGGATGCAACCGGCAAGAGGCGACGCCAGGGGATGCCTGGTGATCGCTCTCCCCATTCCGATGGATGGCCTCGCCATCCGTCATAGAACCCGCGCCGGCACCCGCCCGCGCGGGTTTTTTCATGGCCGCGTGCGGGTCGAGGGGCGCGCCGACGCGCCGGCTTTTGCGGGAGAATACATCAACGCGCGCTCGGCCGCATGGCTCCGCCGCATGCTTCGGCCGCGGGGCGGCGCGCTCCGGGACGTCAACCAGAAAGCGAGGGGAGAGAATGAACGAACCGCTGTCCAACCATGTCATGCGTGGCGACGTGATGTCCGAGCATTGTCCGTCGCGCGAAGTGCTCAAGCACGTGACCAGCCGCTGGGGCGTGCTGCTGCTGGTGGCGCTGGGGGATGGCGCGCACCGCTTCGGCGAACTGCGGCGCAAGGTGGGCGGCATCAGCGAACGCATGCTGATCCAGACCCTGCAATGGCTGGAGCAGGATGGCTTCGTGCTGCGCATCGCCGGGGCCGGGGCCGGGCTGCGCGCGCGCATCGAATACCGGCTGACGCCGCTGGGCGAGGAGATCAGCGCCAAGCTGCAGGACCTGGCCGGCTGGATCGAACGCAACCTGGATGGCATCCTGGCCGGCCGCAGCGCCGTGCACAAGGCGTAAAAAAACCCCGGAGCGGCCGCTGCGGGGTTGGTCGGGCGTGTGCCGGATCAGTGCGCCGGGCGCATCACGCGGTCCAGCTGGCCCATCCAGGGTTCGGTGACGTCGCGCACCACGCGGTCGTTGGCCATGATCTGCTTGAGCAGGGCGATCTTGCGCTTGCGCTGGTCGCCTTCCAGCGGCGGCACGCCGGCGTGGGCTGCGCTCGACTGCAGCGCGCATTCGGTTTCCAGTCGTGCGAGTCCGTTCCAGTCGCCTTCGCGGGCGGCTACCGCCATGCGGCCGGTGATGGCGGCGATATTTTCGTACATTGCGAGGACTTCGTTGGACGTCATGTTGTCACACTTGAAAGAAACCGCGGGCCGGATTGCCGCTTGTCCCCTTTTAACGACCTCGGCAGGGAGAACTTTAGGGTTTTCTAAAGAAAATTTGAAAATATTTTTCGACAGGCATTTTTGACTGGCGTCCCGTGCGGCGGCTCATATCCGGCACGCCAGCGCGGCGCTACCGGCAGGGCCATGCATTACAGTAAACTACATTCAAAATCCGTAACTAGGGGAAACCATGAATACCAGCTGGACACCTGTCAAGATGAGCGCCATTGCCCTGGCCCTGTACGGCGCTTTCGCCGCCTCCGCCTTCGCCGGCGGCCAGGCCAACGCCCCGGCCAATGCCACGGCCGCGCCGGCCCCCGCCCGGCAGGCCGCACCGGCCGCAGCGGCCGACACTGCGCCGGCCAACGCCACCCTGCGACCCGGCGACGATTTCTTTGCCTGGGCCAACGGCGGCTGGCTCGCCAGGACCGAGATTCCGGCCGACCGCAGCAGCTGGGGCGCGATGGCCAGCCTGGCCGAGGAGACCAACGCGCGCATCGTCAAGCTGATCGAGGAGGCCGGCAAGGACAAGAACGCGAACGGCGAGGCACGCAAGGTCGGCGACTACTATGCCGCCTACATGAACGAAGCCGCGATCGAAGGCAAGGGCGCGGCGCCGCTCAAGCAGCAGCTGGACAAGATCGCCGCGATCAAGGACAAGGCCGGCCTGACGCGCGCGCTCGGCGAGAGCCTGCGCGCCGACGTCGACCCGCTGAACAACACCGATTTCGCCACCGAGAACGTGTTCGGCCTGTGGGTCGCGCAAGGCCTGCACGATACCACCCGCAACATGCCCTACCTGCTGCAGGGCGGCCTGGGCATGCCCGACCGCGCCTACTACCTGGACGGCAGCGAGCGCATGGCCGGCCTGCGCAGCCAGTACCAGAAGCACATCGCGGCGATGCTGAGACTGGCCGGCCACAGCAAGACCCAGGACGACGCCGATGCGCGCGCCGCCAAGGTGTTCGCGCTGGAAGTCGACATCGCCAACGGCCACGCCACCCGCGCGGAATCGGCCGACGTGCTGAAGGCCGACAACACCTGGACCCCGAAGGATTTCGCGGCCAGGGCCCCGGGCATGGACTGGAATGCCTTCTTCAAGGCGGCGCAACTGGGCGACCAGTCCAGGTTCATCGTCTGGCACCCCTCCAGCATGAAGGGCACCGCCGCGCTGGTGGAGCGGATCGACCTGGCGACCTGGAAGGATTGGCTGGCCTTCCACCGCATCAACCAGATGGCCAATGTGCTGCCGAAAGCCTTCGTCGACGCGCGCTTCGATTTCTACGGCAAGGCCTTGAGCGGCACGCCTCAGCAATCGGTGCGCTGGAAGCGCGCGCTGGGCGCCACCAACGAGGCGATGGAAGAGGCGGTCGGCAAGCTGTACGTGGCCAGATACTTCCCGGCCGAGAACAAGGCAAGGCTGCAGCACATGGTGGCGAACATCGTCGACGCCTTCGGCAAGCGCGTCGACAAGCTCGACTGGATGGCGCCGGCGACGCGCGCCCAGGCCCGCGAAAAGCTCAAGACCCTGTACGTCGGCGTCGGCTATCCGGACAAATGGAAATCCTACGCCGGCCTGAAGGTGAGCGCCGACGACGCCTTCGGCAACGCGCTGCGCGCCGAGCAATTCCACTACAAGGAAGAAATCGCCAAGCTGCACGCCAGGCCTGACCGCACCGAGTGGGCCATGCCGCCGCAACTGGTCAACGCCGTCAACCTGCCGCTGCAGAACGCGCTGAACTTCCCGGCCGCGATCCTGCAGCCGCCGTTCTTCGATCCCAAGGCGCCGGACGCCGCCAACTACGGTTCGATCGGCGCCATCATCGGCCACGAGATCAGCCACAGCTTCGACGACCAGGGCGCCCAGTTCGACGCCCAGGGCCGCCTGCGCGACTGGTGGACCAAGGAAGACATGGAACACTTCAAGGCGGCGTCGAGCAAGCTGGTGGCGCAGTACAACGCGTACAAACCTTTCCCCGACCTGGCGGTGAACGGCCAGCTGACCCTGTCCGAGAACCTGGCCGACCTGGCCGGCCTGGCGGCCGCCTACGACGCCTACCGCGCCTCCGGCGGCAAAAACGCCAACGAGGAGGGCGACCGCGCCTTCTTCACCGGCTATGCGTCGAGCTGGCGCAACAAGGCGCGCGAAGCGGCCGAGCGGCGCGGCATCCTGACCGACGGCCACGCGCCGCCGCAGTACCGCACCGCCACCGTGCGCAACCTGGACGCCTGGTACAAGGCCTTCGACGTGCAGCCTGGCCAGGCCCTGTACCTGCCGCCGGAGCAGCGCGTGCGCGTTTGGTAATTTACGAAGTGTAACGGACGCCGGCGGCGCCGATTCCAGTCCTAGAATGAACTGGAATCTATTTCTCCGCTGGTGGTCCATGCACCCCGATTTTCTCGACATCAGGCGGCCCAGGCTGCACCAGGATCCGCATATGGCACAAGATTTTGCGTCCGGCATCGTCGACCACGACGACTTCCGCGACATCTCGCAGCGCACGCTGCACCACTACGATTCGGTGGCGCCGCGCTTCTTCGCCGGCACCATCGACCACGACGTCAGCCAGAACATCGCCGCCCTGCTGGAAGCGATCGAGGCCGACCCGCCGTACACGGTCCTCGACCTCGGCTGCGGGCCGGGACGCGACCTGAAGACCTTCCGCGACATGGGCCACCGCGCCATCGGCCTGGACGGCAGCGCCGAATTCGTCAGGATGGCGGCCGACCACAGCGGCTGCGAAGTGTGGCAGCAGAACTTCCTCGACCTCGACCTGCCCGACGCCCTGTTCGACGGGATCTATGCCAACGCCTCGCTGTTCCACGTGCCGCGCAGCCTGCTGCCCAAGGTGCTGGGCGAGCTGTTCGCCGCGCTCAAGCCGGACGGCGTGCTGTTCAGCTCCAACCCGCGCGGCAACAACGAGGAGGGCTGGAACGGACCGCGCTGGGGCAGCTTCCACGACTACGCCAGCTGGGAACGCCACATGGTGGCCGCCGGGTTCGACCCGCTGCATCACTATTACCGGCCCCCGGGCCTGCCGCGCGAGCAGCAACCCTGGCTGGCCAGCGTCTGGCGCAAGCCGCGCTGAAAATTTTTATTCTTTTGTTAAGTCGCGAACAGTATTGTGGTCGCAATGAGCGCAAGATACATCCATGCCGCTTCATTCACGAAGCATTGTTTCACTGACGATAGGAGATACATCATGAACGACGACCAAATCAAAGGCAAAGCCAAAGACATCGGTGGCAAGATCCAGGAAGGTTTCGGCAAGGCCATCGGCAGCGAAGAACAGCAAGCCAAGGGCCTGGCAAACCAGGTCGAAGGCAAAGTGCAGGAAAAGGCCGGCGACCTGAAGGACGTGGTCGGCAAGAGCTGATCTGCTGATCAGAACCGCGAAACAGCCGCCGCGTGCGGCTGTTTTGTTTTGCGCACGACGCGACCGGATAAGCATTTCCATCCGTCAAATGAAAACAGCCGCACATCGCGGCTGTTTTTACGTCGGTTTCCGACGCGTTACCTTGCAGCTTATTTGGCTTCGGTCCCGCCCAGGTTCTTCTTGAAGAAGCCTTCGATCATCCCGTACACGTGGCGCTGGCCGGCGCGCGACGAGATGCCGTGCTTGGCGCCCGGATAGGTCATCAATTCGAACTTGACGTTGCGGTTGACCAGCGCGTCGATCAGGCGCGTCGAGTTGGTGAACAGGACGTTGTCGTCGGCCATGCCGTGGATCAGCAGGAGCGGCGACTTCAGGCCGTCCAGGTGCGCGAACACGCCGCTCTGTTCATAGGCCTTCGGATTCTGTTTCGGCGTCGCGCCCACGAACTGCTCGGTGTAGTGGGTGTCGTACAGCGACCAGTCGGTCACCGGCGCTACCGACACGCCCATCGCGATCTTGCTTGAGCCCGCTTCCAGCAGGCGCAGGGTCATGAAGCCGCCGTAGCTCCAGCCGAACACCCCGACGCGCTTCGGATCGACGAAGCTCTGCTTGGCCAGCCAGTCGACGCCGGTCAGCTGGTCCTCGACTTCATGCTTGCCCAGTTCGCCGTAGATGACGTCGGTGAACGTGCGCTCACGGCGCGAGGAACCGCGGTTGTCCAGGGTGAACACCACGAAGCCCTGCTGCGCCATGTACTGCTTGAACATATTGCCCCAGCCGCGCGTGACCTGCTGCGAGTGCGGGCCCCCGTAGACCATCAGGAACACCGGATAGCGTTTCGCCGGGTTGAAGTTCGACGGCTTGATCATCGAGTAGTACAGGTCCTGGCCGTCGTGCGACTTGATGCTGCCGAATTCGGTCGGCAGGTGGTCGGCCATGTACCTGGCGTACGGATGGTCGCCCTTGACCTCGTTGTGCTCGAGCCATTCGACCAGCGAGCCGTCGGCGCGGCGGATCGAGGTCTGCGGCGGCGTCTTCGGATCGGAGAAGGTGTCGACGAAGATCTTGCCGTTCTGGGCGAAGGTGTCGTCGTGCATGCCGTCCTGCTGGGTGATGCGCACCGGCTTGTCGGCATTGCCGCCGTCCAGGTTGACGCTGTAGGTCTGCTTGTCGATCACCGCGTCCTTGTTGGACGCGATATAGACCTTGCCGGCCTGTTCGTCGACGGCCAGGATGCTGTCGACGCCCCATTCGCCCTTGGTGAGCGGGTGCAGCAGCTTGCCGTTCATGTCGAACAGGTAGAGGTGGTTGCGGCCGCTGCGCTCCGAGGCCCAGATGAAGGCGTTGCGGCTCTTCAGGAAGCGCAGGTCGGCCGGCACCGCGACCCAGGTGTTCGAGGTTTCGCTGAACAGCGGGCGCTGGGCCAGGGTGGCGGCGTCCACCGCCACCAGGTCGAGGCGCTTCTGGTCGCGCGTCTGGCGCTGGTAGACCAGGGTCTTGCCGTCGCCGCTCCAGTCGGCGCGCACCAGGTAGATGTCCTTCTCGGCGCCGAGGTCGACCTTCTTTTGCGCGCCGGTGGCCGGGTTGACGATCATCAGGTCGATCAGCACGTTCGGGTCGCCCGCGGCAGGATAGCGCTGGTCGATGACCTCGGTGCGGTCGGCGTAGATTTCGAAGCGGCGCGCGACCGGCACTTGCGCTTCGTCGAAGCGGCGGTAGGCGATCGCGGAATCGTCCGGCGCCCAGTAGTAGCCGGTTTTCTGGTCCATCTCTTCCTGGGCCACGAACTCGGCTTCGCCGTTATGGATGGTGCCTTTGCCGTCGCTGGTCAGCTGGCGTTCCTGGCCGGTCGACAAGTCGATCACGAACAGGTTCTGGTCGCGTACGAAGGACACGTAGCGGCCCTTCGGCGAAATCTTCGGATCGCCGACATTGCCCGAGGCGACCTTGCGCGCGGCATCCGGATGCTTGACGTCGACCAGGTACAAATCGCCGGCGATCGGCACCAGGATCTGCTTGCCGTCGGGCGACCAGCTGTAGCTGATGATGCCGGACAGGCTGGCGGTACGGGCGCGCTCGCGGCGTGCGCGTTCTTCCAGCGACAGGGTCTCGTTCGGGACCAGCTTCTTGGAATCGACCAGGCGGTGCGTGGTCTTGTCCTTCATGTTGTATTCCCACAGGTCCAGCTGGAACTGGTTGTCGGCGCGGCCGCGCAGGAAGGTCACGCGTTCGCCGTCGGGCGACACGCGCAGGCTGCGCACGCCAGGACCGGACAACGCCGGGTCGGCGTGGATGCGGTCGAGCGTCAGGCGTTCCGCGGATGCGGGAGCGGCCGACAGCGCGGCAAGAAGGCAAAGAAGAAGGCGCATGGTGGTCTCGGGTAAAGATTAATTATGTGCAACGGCCGAGACGATACCAGAGTCGGGGGTGAAAAGCTGTAAATATGAAGGCGCCAACTTGGCAAGAGAGTGCGCACCAGCTCTTGATCGATGCGTTAGCGTAAAAACGTCGCCCCTGCGAAGGCAGGGGCCCAAGTTTTGCCAGCGCCGTCGAAACGCATGCAACCTGGACCCCTGCCTGCGCAGGGGCGACGTTGATCAGCAGGAGCGGCACGCAAACCGTGCGGTTCCTGCGCTGCCGATTACTGCTTCCCAACCACCTTCACCAATCCCGGCAAGGACCTGGCCAGCGAGCTGTCGTTACCCGACGCCGTCAGCTTGCCGCTGCCTTCGTTCCAGCGCAGTTTGGTGGTGGTCGACTTGCCCTTCTCGTAGTCGTAGGACACGCCATCGTCGTCATACAGGTTGAACTCGCCGTCCTTGCCCGGATACACCTGGACTTCGGCGATGGCCTGCTTGGTCGCGGTCGACTGGATGTCGGCGCCCATCGGGATGATGGAGCCGGCTTTCACGAACACCGGGATCTGGTCGATCGGTGCCGCCACCTTGATCCAGCGGCCGCCGGCGACTTTTTCCTTGGTCCAGAAGTTGTACCAGTCGCTGCCGGCCGGCAGGTAGACGTCCTTCTCGGTCTGGCCCTGCTCGGTGACCGGCGCCACCAGGAAGGCCGGGCCGAACATGTACTGGGTGCCGATGTCGGCCACGTTCGGGTCCTGCGGGAAGTCCATCCACAGCGGACGCATGAAGGGGGCGCCGGTGTCGTGGGTGAACTTGGCCTGGCTGTAGATGTAAGGAATCAGCTGGTAGCGCAGCTTGTCGAAGCGCGCCATGACCGCTTCCGCCTGCTTGCCGAAGGACCAGATCTCGGCCTGCTTGCGGTCGCCGTGCAGGCGCAGCGTCGGCAGGAAGGTGCCGTACTGGAACCAGCGGGTGTGCAGTTCCGGATAGTCGTTGTTCTGGCCGACCACGTCGCGCGCGTCGGACGGGTCCAGCAGCGGCGCCTTGGTGGCGGTGGTGGTCTGCGGCAGGAATTGCCAGCCGCCGATGTCGTTGCCCCACAGCGCGATGCCGGATGCGGTCATGTTCAGGCCGGTCGGGATCTGGCGCGCCAGCGCTTCCCAGGTCGGCTGGATGTCGGACGACCAGAACAGGGCGCCGGTGCGCTGCGAGCCGAGGTAGGCGGCGCGCGACAGGATCATCACGCGCTTGTTCGGTTTCCAGGCGCGCATGTTGTCGGCAAAACCTTCGACGTGCAGCAGCGGGAACAGGTTGTGGTAGCGGTCGCCCGAGCCGATCGAGTACATGAAGCCGTCCGGTACCAGGTCGGGTTCGGTCTCGTCCAGCCACGGGTAGTCGAAGCCGTGCGACAGGATGTTGTCGCGCGATTTTTCGAAGAACCACTGGCGCGCCTTCGGGTTGGTGGCGTCGATCAGGCCGCCGGTGCGGTCGGAGCGGAAGGGCAGGCCGTCGACGCTCTTGCCGTCCTTGTCCTTGAGCAGGTAACCCTTGGTATCGAGCTCGTTGAAGTAGCGACCCGAGGTTTCGTAGCGCGGCCAGATCGAGATGATCGATTCCATCCCCATCGCGTGCAACTGCTTGTTCATGCCGTCCGGGTCCGGGAACTCGGCGGGGTTGATATCCATCTGGCCCATGCGGGTCCAGTAGAACCAGTCGACCACCATGATGTCGAGCGGGTATTTTTTCTGGCGGTAGGTATTCGCCACGTTCAGCACTTCCTGCTGGCTGCTGTAGCGCGCCTTGGACTGGATCAGGCCGAAGGTCGACTTGGGCGGGATCGGCGTCTTGCCGGTCAGGCGGGCGTAGCCGGAATACAGCTCGTCCGACGAATTGCCGGTGATGACGAAGAAGCTGACGCGCTCGCCCACGTTGGACTGGAACGCGGTCTTGCCGTGCACGGCGGCAGTGAAGCGCGTGCTCGACGGGTTGTCCCAGACGATGCCGTAGCCCTTCGACGACACCATGAAGGGCACGCACACGGATTCGCCGGCCGGCGCGTCATACCAGTGCTTGCATTCGAGCACGCGGCCGCGCAGGTCGAGGCCGGACATCGATTCCTGGTTCTGGCCCATGCCATAGTAGTGCTCGTCGCGCGGGGCGGTGAACGAGGCGCCGACCTGGTAGGTCTTTTCGCCACTCACGGTATGCGGCGACATTTCCCAGCCGGTCATGTTGAGGATCTGCTCGCCCTTGGCGTTCGTCACCTGCAGGCCGACCGAGGCCAGCGACGGCGCGAAGTATTTCTCGCCCTGGCTCGGCACGCGCGGCGCCGGCGCCGGGTTCACGCGCAGGGTCATGCCGCTGGAAGCGAAGGTGTCGCCGTCGGCGCCGCGGCTGTGGCGGAAGGCGCCGTTGTTGGCGTTCTTCGGCAGGATGCCGTAGCCCGGCCCCTTCAGCACTTCGTTCTTGTCGACCGCGATCGTCACGTGCACGATGTTCGGGCCATAGGCTTCGACCGACACCCAGGCGCCATTGCGGTCGAGCGTGGTCAGCGGCGCGGCAAAGGCCGCCGGGGTGAATGCCAGCGCCGCGGCGAGCGCGGCCAGTGTCTTGTGGAGTGTCTGCCTCATCCTGTCCTCTTCGTCGAATCGATCGGCGACCGGGTGTACGAGGCGTGCGCGGGAAGGGCAGGAACGATGCCGGCGTCCGCTGTCTCCTGCGTATCGCACCCGTAATGGGTCGCATTATTGTTGAGCGGATATTGTGCGTGTTAGCGATCACATATGCAATTGCTAATTGCGTGTTTAGCGAATTAACGCGTAATTTGGTGAGTTTTGCGCTGCGGATGCAGGTTTCGGCCTGATAGCGATGGCGCGGATGTAAGGCGCTAACATATTTGCCACGTCCGGGCCGGATTCACCCCTGCGCGGCTTCGCGCACGCGCAGCTTCGACAGCTTGTTGAGCGACCACGACAGCAACACCGCCGCCACCGTCAGCCCCAGTACCAGGCCGATCCAGAAGCCGGTGGCTTCCATCGGCTTGCTGGGCGACCACGGGAACCAGTCCGGCGCCAGGCCGAGGATCCAGCCGACCGGCAGCGCCACGCCCCAGAACGCGATCATCTGGATGATCATCGGTGAACGCGTCACCTGGTAGCCGCGCATGCTCGACGCGGCCGCCACCTGGGTCGAATCGGACAGCTGGAACAGCGCGGCGAACAGCAGCAGCATCGCGCAAGTGGCCTGCACCGTGGCGTCCGAGGTGTACATGGCTGCGATTTCCCAGCGGAACAGGGCGATGAAGATCGCCGACAGCAGCCCGAAGGCGATGCACATGCCGGTGCCGACCCAGGCCACGAAGCGCGCGCGCACCGGGTTGCCTTCGCCCATCGCCTGGCCGACGCGGGTGAGGGCGCCGATGCCGAAGCTGAGCGGCACCATGAACACCAGCGACACGAAATTCAGGGCGATCTGGTGCGCCGACACTTGCACCACGCCGAAGCGCGCCACCAGCAGACTGACGATGCCGAAGGCGCTCACTTCGGCGAAGTGGGTCACGCCGATCGGCAGGCCGAGGCGCAGCATGCTGCCGATCTCGCGCCAGTTGGGGCCTTCCCAGCGCGTGAACGGGTAGGTCATGCGGTAGGCGCCGGAAATCCTGATCCAGATCACCATCGCCGCCAGCATCAGCCACACGCCGCTTGCCGTGGACACCGCGCAGCCGAGCGCACCCATCCGCGGAAAGCCGAACTTGCCGAACACCAGCAGCCAGTTGAGCGCGATGTTGTACAGCAAGCCGCAGATGGCGATGACCATGATCGGCTTGGTCTGGTTGATGCTGGTGGTATAGCCATACAGCGCGCGGTAGCAGGCAAAGGCCGGCATGCCCAGGCTGATGATGTGCAGGAAGGTCTTGGCCCGGTCCGCCACCGCCTGCGCCAGGCCGATGTGGTCGAACAGCAGCGCGCACGCATTCGCGGCCACGCAGCCGACCACGCCCACGATCGCGCCCATCCACAGCGATTCGCGCACCGAATGCGAGATCCTCTCGAAGCGCCCGGCGCCCATCTCGTGCGACACCACCGAGTTCACCGCCATCATGACGCCCATCACGGTGACCAGGATGATCGACCACACCGAGGTCCCGAGCGAGACCGCGGCCAGCTCCGCGGCGCTGACGTGGCCGGTCATCGCCACGTCCGCCACGCCCATGCCGACGGTGGCCAGCTGGCCGACCAGCATCGGCCAGGACAGGCGCCACAGGGTCGCGATCTCGGTACGGACAGGCGTGGGGGTATGCGCGGCGGAAACAGTGGACGTCATGGCTCGGGATTGCTGGCGAAACCCCGGATTTTACTGGCTAATTGTTAAGCCCGCGCTTCAGTTCGGAAAGCTCGTCCGGCAGCAAATGAAAGCGCAGCCGGCTTTCGAACCGACTTCAAGTACACGGCGGCCACGCCACGCTGGATCGCCGGTGGCCGCCCGGGCATCGCAGCGGCGTTCAGCGGATTGCGCGCTTGCCCGCTTTTGCGATGGCGCGGCGGCGGCCGTACCCCATCATCGCCAGACCGGCGCCGATCAGCAGGGCGCTTGCCGGCTCCGGCACTTCGCCAGGCAGATCCGGCACTTCCGGTACGTCCGGCGCATCCGCCAGTTGCACGCCGAAGGTGATGGTGCCGAAATCCCATTGGCCGTCGGCACCCGGGATATCGTCGTAGTCTTCATAGAATTCCAGGACCAGCAGGCCGTCGCTGCCGACCTGGAAGTTCAGGCCAAGGTCGACCAGGTCGGCGAAGCCGGTATACATGGCGCTGCCGGAAAAATCATCGCCGAAACCGGGGTTGAAAGCGACTCCCTCGAAGCCGCTCGAGTCGGTGAACAGCAGTCCGAATTCCGACAAATAACTTTCGTCGTACGTGGACAGCCCGATCGAATAGCTGATGCTGGTAATCGTCGAGTTAGCGCCGACATTGAAAGATAGGAAAGTGTTTTCGGAATCGCCCATTTCGCCGACACTCTGGATACCGCCGACATTGACCACCAGAGGTGCCGCGAAAAGGGAGGTGCAGGCAAAAAACGACAGGCCGACCAGCAGTTTATTGAAGGACTTCATTAACATGGACATCTCCTTGTAGTGTGGACTAATAGATGAGCAATAACCATGCCTAAATTAAATTTTTATTTATAGCATTGATTCCTATAAGAAAATTAATAAAGTTTAATACTGGTATGAAAAGAATGTAATTTTCTTCGACATTCCATTTGCATAATTCCCCGGTCAACTAATGAATATGTTGAATAATCCGCTTGGCGGAGTTTTTTCATAAAGAAGCATTGTGTATTGCAGAGAACTAATATTTCTTTTTAAGTAAGTTCGTTTCCAATGATGGAAGTAGTTGAAAAGCAAGCCGCCGACCATCACATGGGGTGTCACTGACACATTCAACCATTCGATCCAGGAGTCCGCTCGTGGAATACAAGGATTACTACACAGTGCTCGGCGTGGAACGCAGCGCGTCCGCCGACGAGATCAAGAAGGCTTACCGCAAGCTGGTGCGGCAATATCACCCGGACGTCAGCAAGCACAAGGATGCCGACGCCAAGACCAAGGAAATCAACGAGGCTTACGACGTGCTGGGCGATGCCGAGAAGCGCGCCGCCTACGACGAACTCGGCCGGGGTTACCGGCCGGGCCAGGAATTCCGGCCGCCGCCAGACTGGGGCTCGCAATTCGATGTCAATGGCGCCGAGGGCAGCGACTTCTTTGCCGACCTGTTCGCCCACGTCGGCCGCCGCGGCCGCGCCGGCGGCGCCGGCATGGGCGGCATGGGCGGCGGCTTCCGCATGGCCGGCGAGGACATCCATGCCGGCATCGCCATCGACCTGCGCGACGCCTACCAGGGCGCCACCCGCAACGTGACCCTGCGCGTGCCCGAGCGGAACGCCGCCGGCCGCACCGTCACGCGCGACAAGACGCTCAGCGTGACCATCCCGAAGGGCGTCACGCCGGGCCAGCAGTTGCGTCTTGGCGGGCAGGGCCAGCCGGGCATCGGCGGCGGCCCGGCGGGCGACCTGTACCTGGAGGTGCAGCTGAACCCCGACCCGCGCTACCGTACCGAAGGCGCCCATGTGTACGAGAACGTGCCGGTGACGCCGTGGGAAGCCGCGCTCGGCGCCAGTATCTCGGTGCCCACGCCGTCCGGCCCGGTCGAGGTGACGGTGCCGCCCGGTTCCCAGAGCGGCCGCAAGCTGCGCCTGAAGGGGCGCGGCATCCCGGCGGCGCAGCCGGGCGACCTGTACCTGATCCTGGACGTGGTGCTGCCGCCCGCCAGCAGCGACCGTGCCCGCGAGCTGTACCAGGCGATGGCGCGCGACCTGGCCTTCAATCCCCGTGACCGCATAGGAGCCTGAACGATGATGGCGCAAGTACATAGCCTGACCGGCGTGCTGCTGGACGACGTCGCCCTGACGCTCGAGGAACTGGCGCGCGCCTGCGACGTGGAACCGGACTGGGTGGTGCGCCACGTGCGCGCCGGGGTGCTGGGCGGCGCGCCCGACATGCCGGTGCAGGCCGCCAGCCTGCGCTTCCGCAGCATCGACCTGCTGCGCGCGCGGCGGCTGCGCGACATCGAGCGCGACTTCGACGCCAACGAGGACCTGGCCGCGCTGGTGGTCGACATGGCGGACGAGATCCGCCGCCTGCGCGCGCGCATGCACGTGCTGGGCATGCGCCTGGTGTGACGCCGCCCGGCATGCGGGCGCCGCTGCCGCGCTGCGCTATCTACAATCGGCCTCCTGATATCTGTCGATCAAAGGAGGTCATATGCAACAAACATCGAACCAGGCCCTGCAGGGCAAGCGCGTCGCCATCCTGATGACGGACGGCGTCGAACAGGTCGAGTACACTGGGCCGCGCAGCTTCCTGGAAGAGCAGGGCGCCCAGGTGACGCTGTTGTCGCCGAAGGCGCCCGGCGAGGCGATCCAGGGCTTCGACCACCTGACCCCGGCCGACACCTTCAAGGTCGAGCAGGACGTGCGCGGCGCCAATGCCGCCGATTTCGACATGCTGGTGCTGCCGGGCGGCGTCGCCAATCCGGACCAGCTGCGCCTGTCGGCCGAATCGATCGCCTTCATCCGCGCCTTCGGCATGGGCAACAAGCCGATCGCGGCCATCTGTCACGGCCCGTGGACCCTGATCGAAGCCGAGCTCGTCACCAATCGCGAGATGACCAGCTGGCCGACCCTGCAGGTCGATTTGCAGAACGCCGGCGCCAAGTGGCGCGACGAACAGGTGGTGGTCGACGGCAAGCTCGTCACCAGTCGCAAGCCGGACGACATCCCGGCCTTCAACCAGGCCATCCTGGCCCAGCTGCAGGCGGCAGGGCAGACCCGGCAGTAACAATGGACAGTGCGCGGGTGCCGGCAGGGCGTGCGCCGTGCCGGTTCCGGCATGCCTAGAATGACTTTAAACCATCGACGAACCACGGAGGTCATATGTTGGAACAAGCTGCCGGCAAGCCGCTGCAGGGCAAACGCGTCGCGGTCCTGATGACCGATGGCGTGGAACAGATCGAGTACACCAGCCCGCGCTCCTTCCTCGAAGAAAACGGCGCGACCGTGGTCCTGGTGTCGCCCAAGCAGGCCGGCGAAGAGATCCAGGGCTTCGACCAGCTGCAACCGGCCGATAAGTTCAAGGTCGAGCTGAACGTCGCCGACGCCAACCCAGACGATTTCGACGGCCTGGTGCTGCCGGGCGGCGTCGCCAATCCCGACCAGCTGCGCCTGAGCAAGGAATCGATCGACTTCATCCGCGCCTTCCCGGTCGAGGAAAAGCTGGTGGCCGCGATCTGCCACGGCCCCTGGACCCTGATCGACGCCGGCATCGCCACCGCCAAGCACATGACCAGCTGGCCGAGCCTGAAGCGCGATCTCACCAATGCCGGCGCCGAATGGACCGACGACGAAGTCGTGATCGATGCCCGCCTGGTGACCAGCCGCAATCCGGGCGACTTGCCGGCCTTTAACGACGCGATCCTGAAGGAACTGCTGCTGGCGCCGGGGAATGATCCGGGGCCGACGTCGTGAGGTTCAGCGCGGTCGCGGTATGGTCCGCGACCGGCTGCGCTTGTAGCTGCGGCGGCGGCGTTGATGCGAGCTCGGCCGGCGGCGGAATCAGGCTCAATGGCCTGTCCTCGGGCGCCGCGCCGTCGCTCAGCGCGACCGTGTCGCAGGCCCGTTCCAGCCACCTGAGCTCGGAAGCGGGCAGGAGCACCTCGCCGGCATAGCCTTCCAGTGCCACCGCGAGGGCCGACTGATCATGGTTGGAAAATACCAGCACAGAGACCGTGGGTTCGCCGCGCACGTTGTCCCGGATGTCCAGTACCCCCAGCTGGACCGGAAATTCCCGGTCGCGCTGCTCGCGCGACAAGCCGCGCCTGGCCCTGATCTCCGCGAACCTGGCCAGGTGGCCGGCAAGGTCCGCCGGCGCCGTGCAGCGCTGCGCCGGACTCTCGTCCGCGAAGGTCGACTGCACGTGGAAGCGCGCGCCGCGGCCGGCACGCTGCAGGGTGGTGATGCCGGTGTGTGTGGCGTACGTGAGCGACAGGATCGCCTCCGGCGCAAAGGCGGCCAGGGTGTCGCCGCGGGCGACCGCCACCGGCGCCGGCGCCAGCACCCGCGGCGCCAGCGCGGCGCCGACGATGATGCCGAGGGCGAACAGGCCGCAGGCGGCGGCCAGCAGGCGTCGCTTGTCCAGGTCGGGCATCATCGGCGTGCGGCGGCCAGGAGCCGGTCAGGGCTGGCTTGGGATGCGGCTGTGAGGAGGCAGGAGATGCAGAAGAGGATGCGTCGCATGGCCGTGCTCGGAAAAGGGCAGAGGCTCTACGGTGCATTATCTTGCGGGGATTCGATTGAGGCGTGTCAGGGCTGGCCTATTGCCTTGCAGGCGGTGTCGAGCCGACCGGGTGCCGATACAGTGAGCGTGATCCCGGCGGCATCGCCCTGAGCGATGTGCCCCGGACGCAGTCAGAGCCACGTCCCGACACCGCCATGATGGGAACACGTACCGCGCCGGTGCTGGCTGAAAGCCGCGTCAGACCGCGCCTTTTTTGCGTTTCGAACGGGCATGGCGTGCAACACCCAGCAAACCCAGACTCATCAGGGCGGTACTGCCGGGCTCCGGTACTTGCCTGAAGACGCCGGTTCCGCCCGCGCAATTACTGGATGGTGCACAACCCGCATCGATCATCGTGGCATCGCTATTGGCATACGTGACGGTGAACAGGTTGTTGGCGCTCGCCATGAAAATATGGCTCTCGAAATTGAATGCCTTGAAACTGCCCGACAGCGTGAGGTCATCCAGGAACACGATGTCCATTTCGAGCAGGTCGCCTTCGCCGAACGCATGGTCCCTGGCATAGGTAATGGGACGCGGCTTGCCGGGCGCCTTGTAATAGAAATTGACCAGTCCCGCTTCCGGATCGAAGTCGTTTTCCCGCATCTTGAGGGTCAAACGTCCGGCATCGAAGGCGCCATCGGAAAACTCCATCCGCATTTTAATGTTGTAGGGCGTGGCGTCGTTATTGCCCTGCCATTCGTACACCACGTTGGCCTGGCTGTTGGCGTGGAAGGAGAGTGCGGCGATGGCACAGGCGATCAGCTTCTTCATGATGGTGTCCCGAATTAAAGTTATTTGAGATAACTTCATTTAACGAAGCACAACTCATGCCATTTGGAATTTCTCGCACGGATTCAGTTACTTAAGAGCGACATCGTCAAGCAGGGGATTGGATAGTGTTAAAAATTTCGACATTCATGGTGCATGAAGTTCTGGCTTGTGTGACTAATCTGGTGAAAGAGGCAAGGCGCAAGAAATAAAGCGCCACCGGCTTGCGCTTGGCGGGCTTTGTTGAATACGGGGAAGGTACGGCGCAATCGCTGCGCGATTGCTTGAATGGACGAATCGGAGAGTCCTTGCGCTTGCCGGCGCAAGGCCGTTATGCCGGCGCGGCGCGGTGCGCCGCGAAACCCCGGCTCCGCCCCTCGTCCGTGCCGGAGCGGATTCGATTTCCTCCGTCCGCAGCGAAGTATTCAAAAACAAAGCCCCGCCGGCTTGCGCCGGCGGGGCTTTGATCATCAGCGCAGGCAAGATCACAATCGCTGCGCGATTGCTTGAACGGACGAATCGGAGAGGCCTTGCGCTTGCCAGCGCAAGGCCGCTGCGCCGGCGCGGCGCGGTGCGCCACGAAACCCCGGCTCTGCCCCTCGTCCGTGCCGGAGAGGATTCGATTCCCTCCGTCCGTAGCGAAGTATTCAAAAACAAAGCCCCGCCGGCTTGCGCCGGCACGACTTTTGATTATCAGCGGAGGCAAAGGCACAATCGCTGCGCGATTGCCTGCATGGACGAATCGGAGAGTCCTTGCGCTTGCCAGCGCAAGGCCGCTGCGCCGGCGCGGCGCGGTGCGCCACGAAACCCCGGCTCCGCCCCTCGTCCGTGCCGGAGAGGATCCGATTCCCTCCGTCCGCAACGAAGTATTCAAAAACAAAGCCCCGCTGGCTTGCGCCGGCGGGGCTTTGATCATCAGCACAGGCAAGATCACAATCGCTGCGCGATTGCCTGAATGGACGAATCGGAGAGTCCTTGCGCTTGCCAGCGCAAGGCCGCTGCGCCGGCGCGGCGCGGTGCGCCACGAAACCCCGGCTCCGCCCCTCGTCCGTGCCGGAGAGGATTCGATTCCCTCCGTCCGCAGCGAAGTATTCAAAAACAAAGCCCCGCCGGCTTGCGCCGGCGGGGCTTTGTTTTTGAATACTGGTGGAGGCGGAGGGAATCGAACCCTCGTCCGCAAGCACTCTACAGACAGTTCTACATACTTAGCACTATCATTTAATTTAACCAGTACAACGGGGATGTGCACCCTGTGTACTAGCGAGTTACCTTAAATTTCGGAAGCAACCAAGTAACCCGGTTGAGTCCTAGCCTCTGTAAATGACTCTACTTGCCTTGCGGCCCACCCCAGAGGCGAGGTAGTGTAGAGCTAGCAGCAATTAAGCTGCGAGTGCGTACGAGTTATCGTTTGCAGTTATTGATTTCTGGGTGTATTTACGAGGTAACCAGCCCTCGGTATGCCCTGCGCTGCTTTGCAACCCACGTCGAAACCAGGTCGCCCCCCAACGAAGAACTGCCATTGTACTCCAAACCGCACCGGAATGCAGCGCGTGTGGCAGGCAGATGTGTGACCAAGTGTAATGACGCAGGAGGTTGCTCGTGCTTCCTGCGCAGACCCGGTTAGCGCCCGTTGGCCATCTGGTTGCCCAGCATGCCGCCGCCGATCACGCCGGCGATGGTGGCCAGCTTGCGGCCGTTGCCGCTGCCAACCTGGTTGCCGAGCAGGCCGCCGACCACGGCGCCGGTGCCGATGGCCACGTAGTTCGGTTGGGGTGCCTGGCGCGGGGCCGGCGCGTAATAGCCGTCGTCACGGACGTGCGTCGTGTGGTGGACCACACGCGGTTTCGGCGCCGCCTGTTTCACCGGCACTTCCTTGATGATCGTTTCCCTGATCACGACCGGGGCAGGGGCGGGGGCCGCCTGCGCGACGAGCGCACCCGGCTGGCCATACTGCGCCGCAGTCGGCTGTGCATAGGCCGCATTCGGCTGCACATAGGCCACAGGTGCGGCAAGCGGTGCCTGCATCGCTGCGCCCGCGAATTGCGATGCCGGCTGGGCAAGAGGCGCGGCGTAAGCGGGATTCACTTGCGCGGTGGTCAGCGGGGCCTCAGGTGCGCTGTGCGAGCTTGGCAGCATGCCGGTGACCGCAGCGGTGCCGGCCAGGCTGAGGACGATGACCGACACGGCGGCGGTGGCCATCAGTGGGTGGATACGTTGGGTGGTCTTGATGGCTTCCATGTTGTCTGCTCCTGAGGCGTTGTGTTGTCGTATGGGAGTAGATTAATGAGATGCATCGTGCAGAGCTAGACACGCGCCTGTATCAATCGTAAAGATGTGTAAGCGCCCAAAGATGCAACTAACCGACGAATGGAAACCGACACAAGCACAACCCTGCATCCAATGCGGCCGGGGGGCAGCAGTCAGATGCAGGTCAATGATGCAATCAGGCGGAAACGGCGGCGACGGAAGAATCGCCCACCGCTGCGCGCAAGCGCTCCAGCAGTTGCAGGGGCGTATCCAGCAGCAGGTCCGCGCCCCAGGTCGCCGGTTCGGTCGCCCCGCAATAACCCCAGGCGCAGGCCACAGTCACCATGCCGGCCGCCTGGCCGGCTTCGATGTCGCGCAGGTCGTCGCCGACGTACCAGCAGTCGGCCGGATCGAGACCCAGGCGGCGCGCCCCTTCCAGCAGCGGGGCGGGGTGCGGTTTCGGATGCGGGGTGGTGTCGCCAGACACCGTGCAGCCGGCATGCGCCAGCCCGATCTGCGGCAGCAGCGGGTCGGTGAAGCGCATCGGCTTGTTGGTGACGATGCCCCATTCCATGCCAGCCGCGCGGATGCCGTCCAGCAGTGCCGGGACGCCGTCGAACAGGGTGCTGTGCGCGGCCATGTTGGCCTGGTAGCGATCGAACCACTGCAGGCGCAGCGCTTCGTACCCCTCGTCGCCCGGCGCCAGGCCGAAGGCGGCGCCGATCATGCCGCGGGCACCGGCGGAGGCGGTCGGGCGCAGCACGGCGTACGGCGTCGGTTCGAGGCCGCGCTCGGTGCGCAGCCAGTTGACGGCGGCGGCGAGGTCGGGGGCGGTGTCGGCCAGCGTGCCGTCGAGGTCGAACAGGACGGCGCGCGGGGCGTGCGGGCGGGCAGGGAGGGTCATGACGGGCACATTACAGGGGCTTGCTGCAGGCAACCATGTAGTTGACACTGGTGTCCTGGTTCAGCGAATAGATCTTGGTCAGCGGGTTGTAGCTCAGCCCTTTCAGGCCGTCGACGACCAGGCCGGCGTCGCGCGCAAAGGTGGAGAGTTCTGCCGGGGTGATGAACTTGCCGTAGTCGTGGGTGCCGCGCGGCAGCATGCGCAGCACGTATTCGGCGCCGATCACCGCGAACAGGTAGGACTTCGGGTTGCGGTTCAGGGTCGAGAAGAACACCTTGCCGCCCGGTTTCACCAGGGTGGCGGCGGCGCGTACGATGGCGGCCGGGTCCGGAACGTGTTCCAGCATTTCCATGCAGGTGACGACGTCGAACTGGCCTGGCTCTTCCGCGGCCATGTCTTCGGCGGCGATCAGCTTGTAGCGTACTTCCACGCCCGATTCCAGGCTGTGCAGGTCGGCGACCTTGAGCGCCTTCTTCGACAGGTCGATGCCGGTGACCTTGGCGCCCTTGCGCGCCATCGATTCGGACAGCACGCCGCCGCCGCAGCCGATGTCGATCACGTTCTTGCCGGCCAGGGGCACGCGCGCGTTGATCCATTCCAGGCGCAGCGGGTTGATCTCGTGCAGCGGACGGAATTCCGAGGTCGGGTCCCACCAGCGGTGGGCCAGTTCGCTGAATTTCTGGATCTCGAGCGGATCCATGTTGGTCGCGCCGGTAGTCGTGGTCGTGGTCGTGGTAGTCATAGGTCCGAATGATAGCGGAATTGTCGCGGCGCGACGGTTGGGGCCGTGAAAAAAACGAACGAAAAAAGCCCCGCCGGAGCGGGGCTTTCTGCATGCTGCCTGGGGCCGGCGGTCTGCCGGCCTGCGGCGCGATCAGCGCTGGGTGCTGCGCGTACCGACGACTTCGATCTCCACGCGGCGGTTCTTGGCGCGGCCGTCGGCGGACTTGTTGTCGGCCACCGGCTGGCTTTCGCCCTTGCCTTCGGTGTAGATGCGGGTCGATTCCACGCCCTTGCCCTGAAGGTAGGACTTGACGGCTTCGGCGCGGCGCACCGACAGCTTCTGGTTGTAGGCATCGGTGCCGACCGAGTCGGTGTGGCCGACGGCGATGATGACTTCCAGGTTGATGTCCTTCAGCTTGGAGACCAGGTCGTCCAGCGATGCCTGGCCAGCCGGCTTCAGCACGGCCTTGTCGAAGTCGAAGAAGGCGTCGGCCGAATAGCTGACTTTTTCCGAGGTCGGTACCGGTGCCGGCGCCGGGGTCGGTGCCGGGGTCGGCGCAGGCGCTTCGACCGGCGGCGGCGGCGGGGCGACGCACTTGCCATTTTCCAGGCGTTCCGGCTCGACGCACAGCGGCGCGTCGCAACCCGGGACGGCATCCGCCGGGGTCCAGTAACCGGTGCGCCAGCACAGGCCGAAAGGATTGCGCGCGATCACGCCCCGGGCATCCTGCACGTAGGCGCTGTAGGGCGTCTTGGCCTGGATGTCGGTGGTCAGGGGCGCATACGGTGGTGCGCTCTGCGCATGAGCGCTGCCCGCCATCGCGGCCAAAGCTGCCAGCATGAGGGTTGCCAATTTATTATTCATATTTATTCTTCCTTTCGGTAAAATCTTTCGCGTTGCGAAGCCGCGCAGGCGCCTGATGTAGGCAGAATATTAACATCTACATCGTCGCATTCGTCTCGCATTGTGAAACAAGCAATTAACTTCTGGGCCATTTTGCCACATACGCTACATCTGCACGACCGGCGCCTGCTCAATTGCGGTGCACGCTATAAGTGACGTTGTTTGTGCGCAACAAGCGCTTGTGAGCTGTGCGCAAGCTTGACGAACGTTTATGACAGGCATGTGTCAAAAAGATAATTAAGCCGAATTTCGCCTGGCTGCGGCTTGCTTTCAAATTGCACTGCTGATATAGCGCGCGTGGTAAAATCGTTCGCTTGTATCTCACAATTTCGCCTGAAAGCAGTCGACCCGCCAATGGATCAATTCGCAAAAGAAACAGTTCCAATTTCACTGGAAGAAGAGATGCGCAAGAGCTACCTCGATTACGCGATGAGCGTGATCGTGGGGCGTGCGCTGCCGGACGTGCGCGACGGTCTCAAGCCTGTGCACCGCCGCGTGCTGTACTCCATGCATGAAAGCAACTACGTCCACAACCGCCCGTACGTGAAGTGCGCGCGCGTGGTCGGCGACACCATGGGTAAGTATCACCCGCACGGCGATGCCTCGATCTACGACACCCTGGTGCGCATGGCCCAGGACTTCTCGCTGCGCTACACCCTGGTCGACGGCCAGGGCAACTTCGGTTCCATCGACGGCGACAGCGCCGCGGCGATGCGCTACACCGAGTGCCGCCTGGACAAGATCTCGGCCGAGCTGCTGGCCGACATCGACAAGGACACGGTCGACTACCAGCCGAACTACGACGGCAAGGAAAAGGAACCGACGGTCCTGCCGACCCGCATTCCGAACCTCCTGATCAACGGCTCCTCGGGCATCGCGGTCGGCATGGCCACCAACATCCCGCCGCACAACCTGTCCGAAGTCATCAGCGGCGCGCTGCACGTGCTGAAGAACCCGGACTGCACCATCGATGAACTCATCGAACTGATCCCGGCGCCGGACTTCCCGACCGCCGGCATCATCTATGGCGTCTCGGGCGTGCGCGACGGTTACCGCACCGGCCGCGGCCGCGTGGTCATGCGCGCCAAGACCCACTTCGAGGAATACGGCAAGGACGGCGGCCGCGTCGCGATCATCGTCGACGAGCTGCCGTACCAGGTGAACAAGAAGTCGCTGCTCGAGCGCATCGCCGAGAACGTGCGCGACAAGAAGCTGGAAGGCATTTCCGACATCCGCGACGAGTCGGATAAATCGGGCATGCGCGTGGTCATCGAGCTCAAGCGCGGCGAAGTGCCGGAAGTGGTGTTGAACAACCTGTACAAGCAGACCCAGCTCCAGGACACCTTCGGCATGAACATGGTGGCCCTGGTCAACGGCCAGCCGAAGCTGCTGAACCTGAAGCAGATGCTGGAGTGCTTCCTGTCGCACCGCCGCGAAGTGGTCACCCGCCGCACCGTGTTCGAGCTGCGCAAGGCGCGCGAGCGCGGCCACATGCTGGAAGGCCTGGCGGTCGCACTGGCCAACATCGACGATTTCATCGCCATCATCAAGGCCGCGCCGACCCCGCCGGTCGCCAAGGTCGAGCTGATGCAGAAGGCCTGGGATTCGTCGCTGGTGCGCGAGATGCTGAACCGCACCGAAACCGGCGCCGCCGGCGGTATCGAAGCCTTCCGTCCGGAGCACCTGCCGAAGCACTACGGCATGCAGCCGGACGGCCTGTACAAGCTGTCCGACGAGCAGGCCCAGGAAATCCTGCAGATGCGCCTGCAGCGCCTGACCGGCCTGGAGCAGGACAAGATCGTCAACGAGTACAAGGACGTGATGGCGCACATCGCCGACCTGCTGGACATCCTGGCCAAGCCGGAGCGTGTCACCAGCATCATCGTCGACGAAATGGGCCAGATCAAGGCCGACTACACGGAAAACGGCAAGGACACTCGCCGTTCCGCGATCGAGCACAACGCCAGCGACCTGGAAACCGAAGACCTGATCACCCCGCAGGACATGGTGGTGACCCTGTCGCACACTGGTTACATGAAGTCGCAGCCGATCTCGGAATACCGCGCCCAGAAGCGCGGCGGACGCGGCAAGCAGGCGATGGCGACCAAGGACGAGGACTGGATCGACCAGCTGTTCATCGCCAACACCCACGACTACATGCTGTGCTTCAGCAACCGCGGCCGCATGTACTGGCTGAAAGTGTGGGAAGTGCCGCAGGGTTCGCGCAATTCGCGCGGCAAGCCGATCGTCAACATGTTCCCGCTGCAGGACGGCGAGAAGATCACCGTGATCCTGCCGTTGTCGGGCGAGAACTCGACCTTCCCGGAAGACCATTACGTGTTCATGGCCACCAGCCTGGGTACGGTCAAGAAGACCCCGCTGCCGGACTTCAGCAACCCGCGCAAGGCCGGCATCATCGCGGTCGACCTCGACGAGGGCGACTTCCTGATCGGCGCCGCGCTCACCGACGGCAAGCACGACGTGATGCTGTTCTCGGACGCCGGCAAGGCCGTGCGCTTCGACGAGAACGACGTGCGCCCGATGGGCCGTACCGCGCGCGGCGTGCGCGGCATGAACCTGGACGAAGGCCAGAACGTTATCGCGCTGCTGGTCGCGGAAAACGAGCAGCAGTCGGTTCTTACCGCCACCGAGAACGGCTTCGGCAAGCGTACCCCGATCGCCGAGTACACCCGCCATGGCCGCGGCACCAAGGGCATGATCGCGATCCAGACCACCGAGCGTAACGGCAGGGTCGTGGCCGCGACCCTGGTCGAGGAGGAGGACGAGATCATGCTGATCACCACCGGCGGCGTCCTGATCCGCACCCGCGTGGCCGAGATCCGCGAGATGGGCCGCGCGACCCAGGGCGTGACCCTGATCGCGGTGGAGGACGGCACCAAGCTGTCCGGCCTGCAGCGCGTGGTCGAGACCGACCTGGAAGAGGTCGAGCTGGAACAGCCGCCGGAATAATCCCGGCCTGCGGAGGGAGGGCATCGACCCTCCCTTTTTATTTTGATGATCCAAGGAGTTAGCATGAACAAACGTCTGGCCATCCTGGCCGGCAGCCTGGTCCTGGCCGTGTCCACCCTGGCGCCGGCCGCACAAGCAGCACAGGCAGCACCAGCCGCAAGCGCACCGGCCGCCAGGCCGGCCGCCGTCGATCCCGCTGTCGACAAGGCAGTGCGCGAACTGCTGGAACACCAGCAGTTCCGCCAGCAGATGGCGCAGTACTTCCAGCTGGGCGCGTCGCAGCTGCCGCAGATCGTGCTGCAGGCGCAAACCGCGCGCATCAACGCCAACACCAAGCTCACCGCCGACCAGAAGAAGGCCGAGCTGGCCATCGTCGCCAACGACATCCCGCGCGCGGTGCAGGGAGCGCAAAAGGCGCTGTCCGATCCGAAGCTGCTCGACGACGCGGTCGACGCCATCGTGCCGGTCTACGCCGCCAAGTTCACGCTGTCCGAGCTGAACGAGCTGAACGCCTTCCAGCGGCGCCCGGTGGCCGCCAAGATGCGCACCGTGATGCCGCAGGTGGCGCAGGAGACCAAGGGTGTGGTCCAGCGCCTGATCCGCGACCGCGTCGGCGCGCTGCTGCCGCAGAAGCCGGCTGCAGCGGCCAAGTAAGGCCAAGTCAGGCCAAGTAAGGATTTTTTGCAAGATTCGTGCGAAAATCGGAAGGGGGCGCCATCGGCATGCCTGAATGGCAAGCTCCACTTCCATCGACCACCCCGGAAACCATCGTGAAAATACCGCTCGCCGCCATCGCCTCCGCCATCCTCTTCGCCAGCGCCCCCGCGTTTGCCCAGACTGCCGCGCAGGCCACCCCGGCGGCACCGGTGGCATCGGCCGATCCGGCGGTGGTCGCCGCCACCAGGCAGATGCTGGCGGCGATGAAGGTGCGCGACGCGATGCGGTCGATGCTGAGCAGCATGGAGCGGCAGATGCCGGCCCAGATGCGGGCGTCGGCGCTGGCCGCGATCAACGCCAACCCCAACCTGACGCAGCAGCAGAAGGCCGAGCAGCTGAAGAAGCTCGATGCCGAGGTCGCGGCGGGCAGCGCGCAGATGCACACGGTATTTTCCGATCCGACCCTGATCGACGACATGATCGCCGAGACGGTGCCGCTGTATGCCGAGACCTATACGCTGGATGAGATCCGCCAGCTGACGGCGTTCTACACCTCGCCGCTGGGCCAGAAGATGCAGGCGAATATTCCCGTGCTGATGGCGCGCAGCTTCGAGATCAGCCAGCGCGTGCTGACGCCGCGCATCCAGAAGGCCATGGTCCAGAACCAGCAAACTACCGGCAAGTGAGGGCCCCAGGCACGATGACCCAGGTATTCAATTTTTCCGCCGGCCCCGCCGTCCTCCCGAAACAAGTCCTGCAACAGGCCGCCGACGAGATGCTTGACTGGCACGGCAGTGGCATGTCCGTCATGGAGATGAGCCACCGCGGCCCCGAATTCATCTCGATCTACGAACAGGCCGAAGCCGACCTGCGCGAACTGCTGGCGGTGCCGGCCAATTATAAGATCCTGTTCATGCAGGGCGGCGGACTGGGCCAGAATGCCATCGTGCCGCTGAACCTGCTCGGGCGCGCACCGCAGCCGGCGACCATCGATTTCGTCCAGACCGGTTCCTGGTCCGGCAAGTCGATCAAGGAAGCCCGCCGCTACGCGCGGGTGAACGTGGCGGCCTCCGGCGCGGCCGGCGGCTTCACGGCGGTGCCGCCGCAGAGCGAATGGAAGCTGAGCCCGGACGCGGCCTACCTGCACGTCTGCACCAACGAGACCATCGACGGCGTCGAGTTCAATTTCGTGCCCGAGGCGGGGGAGACCCCGGTCGTGGCCGACATGTCCTCGCACATCCTGTCGCGCGCCGTGGACGTGTCGAAGTATGGCGTGATCTTCGCCGGCGCCCAGAAGAACATCGGCCCGGCCGGCCTGACGCTGGCGATCGTGCGCGAGGACCTGCTGGACCATGCGCTGCCGATCTGCCCGGGCGTCTTCGAGTGGCGCGCCGTGGCCGACGCCGATTCCATGCTGAACACGCCGCCGACCTATGCGATCTACATCGCCGGGCTGGTGTTCGCCCACCTCAAGCGCCTGGGCGGCGTGGCGGCGATGGAGCGCATCAATATCGAAAAAGCGCGCCTGCTGTACGCGGCGCTGGACGCCGACGATTTCTACCAGAACCGGGTGGCGCCCGATGCCCGCTCGCGCATGAACGTACCGTTCTACCTGCGCGACGAATCCCTGAACGACACATTCCTGGCCGGCGCCAAGGCGCGCGGCCTGCTGCAACTGAAGGGCCACAAGTCCGTCGGCGGTATGCGGGCATCGATCTACAACGCGATGCCGATCGAGGGCGTGCAAGCCCTGGTCGATTATTTGAACGAGTTCGCCGGGCGTTGAGTTGACGGCAGATACGTCGTCCCCGCGCAGGCGGGGACCCATACTGATTGTCCGGAGTCGCGCAACCAGCATGTTGCCTGCCCGGCTTCGATCCGCTCGGCATGGGTGCCCGTCTTCGCGGGGACGACGGTGGTCTTGCGCGAGCGCGTCAGCCGCCGGCGAACCGAAACATATGAGCAGACAATGACAGACAAACTACAACCCCTGCGCGAAAAGATCGATGCGATCGACGCGCAAATCCTCGACCTCCTGAGCCAGCGCGGCAAGATCGCCCAGGAAGTCGGCCACGTCAAGGCCGCAACCCGCGCCCCGGTGTTCCGCCCCGAGCGCGAAGCCCAGGTGCTGCGCGGCGTGGCCGAGCGCAATCCCGGCCCGCTCAAGAACCAGGACGTGCAGACCATCTTCCGCGAGATCATGTCGTCCTGCCGCGCGCTGGAAAAGCGCGTCACGGTCGCCTATCTCGGCCCCACCGGCACCTTCAGCGAACAGGCCGTGTTCCAGCATTTCGGCAGCGCCGTGGAAGCGTTGCCGTGCGTGTCGATCGACGAGGTGTTCCGTGCCACCGAGGCCGGCACCGCCGACTACGGCGTGGTCCCGGTCGAGAACTCGTCGGAAGGCGCGATCAACCGCACGCTCGACCTGATGCTGGCCACCACCTGCATCATCAGCGGCGAAGTCTCGATCCCAGTGCATCACAGCCTGATGACCAAGACCGGCGGCATGGACGGCGTCAGGGTCGTGTGCGCGCATTCGCAGGCGCTGGCCCAGTGCCAGGTATGGCTCAACCTGCACCATCCGGGGATCGAGCGCCGCGCCGTCGCGTCCAACGCCGAGGCGGCCGTGCTGGCCAGCCAGGACCCGGCCATCGCCGCGATCGCCAGCGAGATGGCGGGCGAGCAGTACCAGCTGGGCGTAGTGCAGGCCCACATCCAGGACGATCCGCACAACCGCACCCGCTTCGCCGTGATCGGGCGCCAGCCGACCGGCCGCTCGGGCCAGGACCGCACCTCGATCGTGCTGGCGGTGCCGAACAAGGCCGGCGCCGTCTACAACCTGCTGGCGCCGCTGTCCACGCACGGCGTCTCCATGACCCGCTTCGAATCGCGTCCGGCGCGCATCGGCACCTGGGAGTATTACTTCTATGTCGACGTCGAAGGCCACCTGCAGGACGCCGCCGTCGGCCGCGCGCTCGATGAGCTGAAGGTCAATGCCGCCTTCTTCAAGGTACTGGGTTCGTATCCAGTGGCCCTGCAGGCTTGACCGTTCGCCCGCATTCACCCGCATTCACCGCATTTACTGTAAGAGAGAGATTCATGTCGCAATTCGGTCCAGAGTACATCCGCGCCATCGCCCCCTACCAGGCCGGCAAACCCATCTCCGAAGTCGCGCGCGAGTTCGGCCTCGACGAAGCCGCCATCGTCAAGCTGGCCTCCAACGAGAACCCGTTCGGCATCCCCGCATCGGCGCAGCAGGCGATGCTCGCGGCCGCCGCGGAGCTGGGCCGCTACCCGGACGCCAACGGTTTCGAACTGAAGACGGCGCTGGCCAAGCGCTACGACGTCCCGGCCGACTGGATCACCCTCGGCAACGGTTCCAACGACATCCTGGAAATCGCCGCCCACGCCTTCGTGAAGGCGGGCGAATCGGTGGTGTACTCGCAGTACGCGTTCGCGATCTACGCGCTGGCGGCCCAGGGCGTCGGCGCGCGCGGCATCGCCGCCCCGGCGCACGACTACGGCCACGACCTGGATGCGATGCTGGCCGCGATCGAAGCGGACACCCGCCTGCTCTACATCGCCAACCCGAACAACCCGACCGGCACCTTCATCCCGGCCGCCGAGATCGAGGCTTTCCTGAGTAAAGTCCCGGCGCACGTCGTGGTGGTGCTGGACGAGGCCTACAACGAATACCTGGAGGCGAAGGACCAGTTCGAATCGACCCAGTGGGTGCGCCGCTTCCCGAACCTGGTCGTGTCGCGCACCTTCTCCAAGGCCTACGGCCTGGCCGGCCTGCGCGTCGGCTTCGCGATCGCCCAGCCGGCGGTGACCGACCTGATGAACCGCATCCGCCAGCCGTTCAACGTCAATTCGCTGGCCCAGGCCGCCGCCGTCGCCGCGCTGAACGACAAGGCCTTCCTGGAAAAGGGTGCCGAGAACAACCGCGCCGGCTACCGCCAGCTGGTCGCCGCGTTCGAGGCGCTCGGCTTGCGGTACGTGCCGTCGCACGGCAACTTCGTGCTGGTGAAGGTCGGCGACGACGATGGCGCCGGCGCGCGCGTCAACCTGGCGCTGCTGAAGCAGGGCGTGATCGTGCGTCCGGTCGGCGCCTACGGCCTGCCGCAGTGGCTGCGCATCTCGATCGGCCTGCCGGAAGAGAATGCGGCCTTTGTCGACGCGCTCAAGAAGGCATTGAGCTGAATGTTCGACAAGGTCGTCATCGTCGGCGTCGGCCTGATCGGCGGCTCGTTCGCGCTGGGCCTGAAAGCCGCCGGCGCGGCCGGGCGCATCGTCGGCCTGGAGCGATCGAAGGCGGCGCTGGCGCGCGCGCTCGAGCTCGGGCTGGTCGACGAAGCCTGCGACAGTCCGGCGCAGGCGCTGCGCGGCGCCGACCTGGTGCTGCTCGCGGCGCCGGTCGCGCAGACCGGGGCCATCCTGGCATCGCTGCTGCCGTTCCTGGCGCCGCATACGGTCGTCACCGACGCCGGCAGCACCAAGTCGGACGTGGTGGCCGCCGCGCGCGCGGTGCTGAAGGAACGTATCGCCCAGTTCGTGCCCGGCCACCCGATCGCCGGACGCGAGTCGAACGGGCCGGATGCGGCCATCGCCGGCCTGTACCGCGGCAAGAAAACGGTGCTGACGCCGCTGCCGGAAAACGCGCAGTCCAGCGTCGACGCGGTGGCGCAGGCCTGGCGCCTGTGCGGCGCCATCATCCACCGCCTCACGCCGGGCGAGCACGACAAGGTGTTCGCCGCCGTCAGCCACCTGCCGCACCTGCTGGCGTATGCGCTGGTGGACGAGGTCGCCAACAAGCCGCATGCCGATCTGCTGTTCCAGTACGCGGCCAGCGGTTTCCGCGACTTTACCCGCATCGCCGGCTCGTCGCCGGAAATGTGGCGCGACATCAGCCTGGCCAACCGCGATGCGCTCCTCGGCGAGCTGGATGCCTATCTGGCACAATTGACGCAGCTGCGCGCGCGCCTGGCGGCCGCGGACGGCGCCGGGCTGGAGGCCGTGTACGCCAATGCCCAGCGCGCCCGGTGTGCTTGGATCGAAGCGATCGAGGCTGCGGAAAAGCCGCAGCCGGCCGATCAGGAAGCAGGAAAATAAGCAGGAAAGTAAACTCATGTCGTCTACAACGCATTCCAAGAACTACCCCCAGCACATCGACCTCGAACCCGTGATGCACGTCGAGGGCACGGTGCGCCTGCCGGGGTCGAAGAGCATTTCCAACCGAACGCTGCTGCTGGCGGCGCTCAGCGAAGGCACCACCACCATCCACGACCTGCTGGCCTCGGACGACACGCTGGTGATGCTGGGCGCGCTCCACCAGCTCGGCATCAAGTGGGAGCAGATCGACGAGCGCACCCACGTGGTGCACGGCGCCGGCGGCGTGCTGCCGAGCCACGCGGCCGACCTGTTCATGGGGAACGCCGGCACCGCGATCCGCCCGCTGACCGCGGCGCTGGCCGTGATCGGCGGCGACTACACGCTGCACGGCGTGTCGCGCATGCACGAGCGCCCGATCGGCGACCTGGTCGACGCGCTCAACGAAGTCGGTGCCCAGATCGAGTACACCGGCGAGCCCGGCTACCCGCCGCTGCGCATCCGCCGCGGCCACATTCACGCCAACCGCATGTCGGTGCGCGGCAACGTGTCGAGCCAGTTCCTCACGGCGCTCTTGATGGCGGCGCCACTGATGGCGAAGGACCACGCGGTGAGCATCGACGTGGTGGGCGAGCTGATCTCGAAGCCCTACATCGAGATCACGCTGAACCTGATGCGGCGCTTCGGCGTGACCGTGGAGCAGGCCGGCTGGGCCTCGTTCACGGTGCAGCCGGGCCAGCGCTACGCCAGCCCGGGCAGCATCCACGTCGAGGGCGACGCCTCGTCCGCCTCCTATTTCCTGGCCGCGGGCGCGATCGCCGGCGGACCGGTGCGGGTGGAAGGCGTGGGCAAGGACAGCATCCAGGGCGACGTGCGCTTCGCCGACGCGCTCGAGCGCATGGGTGCGATCATCACCCGCGGCGACAACTGGATCGAGGCGCGCTCGAACGGCCCGCTGCAGGCGATCGACGCCGACTTCAACCATATTCCCGACGCTGCCATGACGATTGCCGTGGCGGCCTTGTACGCCGACGGCCCGAGCACGCTGCGCAACATCGCCAGCTGGCGCGTGAAGGAAACCGACCGCCTGGCGGCGATGGCGCTCGAATTGCGCAAGGTCGGGGCGATCGTGGAAGAGGGCGCCGACTACCTGCGCGTGACGCCGCCGGAAGAGCTGTCGCCGGCCGCCATCGACACCTACGACGACCACCGCATGGCGATGTGCTTCTCGCTGGCGGCGCTGGACGGCAAGGCGCGGCGCGGCAATGCGATGCGCATCAACGACCCGAAATGCGTGGCCAAGACCTTCCCGGATTATTTCGAGACGTTTGCCTCGATCGCGAAGAACGAATTATTCTGACCACCTCCACATGCCAAACTCGAACATTCCCGTCATTACCATCGACGGCCCGACCGCCTCGGGCAAGGGTACCGTGGCCCACAAGGTCGCCGACCGCCTGGGCTTCCACCTGCTCGATTCCGGCGCCCTGTACCGCCTGACCGCGCTGTCGGCGCTGCGCCGCGGTACCAGCCTCGACAACGAGCATGCGCTGGCCAAGGTGGCCGAGCACCTGCCGGTGCGCTTCAACGGCGGTCACATCTACCTGGGCACGGAAGAGGTCAGCCACGCCATCCGCGCCGAGGAAGTCGGCAATACGGCGAGCCGGATCGCCGCGCTGCCGGCGGTGCGCCGAGCGTTGTTCGCCCTGCAGTTGGGCTTTCGCGAGACGCCGGGGCTGGTGGCCGACGGGCGCGACATGGGCACCGTGATCTTCCCCGGGGCCAAGCTGAAAGTGTTTTTGACGGCAAGTGTTGAGGCGCGTGCGCAACGCCGCTATAAGCAATTGATTGACAAAGGATTTTCTGCTAATATGGACGATCTGCTGGAAGATTTGCAGTCCCGCGATGCGCGCGATACCCAGCGCGCCGTGGCACCGCTGATGCCGGCAGAGGACGCGCATCTCCTCGATACCTCGCAAATGACCGCCGACGAAGCGGTGGAGCAGGTGCTGGCCTGGTATTCGAAGCCGATGCGCAGCGAATAAAAGTATTCAATCTCCCTCGCTGGAGGGAGTGGCGCGGCGTGTCGTTGCCGCGTTTCGCGGTGTCCGGGATGTCCCGGGCGTGTTTCAACCCTGACCCAGTTCAGATGGCATATCGCCGTTCTGCTGGCTAACCTTTCAAAAACTCATGGCTACTGCAGCAAATCAAGATACCGGCATGGAAAGCTTCGCAGCACTCTTCGAAGAGTCGCTGTCGCGTCAAGACATGCGTTCGGGCGAAGTCATTTCGGCCGAAGTCGTGCGTCTGGATCACAACTTCGTGATCGTCAACGCCGGCCTGAAATCGGAAGCCTTCATCCCGATCGAAGAATTCAAGAATGACCAGGGCGAACTGGAAGTCAACGTGGGTGACTTCGTTTCCGTGGCCATCGAATCGCTGGAAAACGGTTTCGGCGATACCATCCTGTCGCGTGACAAGGCGAAGCGCCTGGCATCGTGGCTGGCTCTGGAAAAAGCAATGGAGTCGGGCGAGATCGTCACCGGCACCGTGAACGGCAAGGTCAAGGGCGGCCTGACCGTGCTGACCAACGGCATCCGCGCATTCCTGCCGGGTTCGCTGGTCGACACCCGTCCGGTCAAGGACACCACCCCGTTCGAAGGCAAGACCCTGGAATTCAAGGTCATCAAGCTGGATCGCAAGCGTAACAACGTCGTGCTGTCGCGTCGCGCCGTCATCGAAGCATCGATGGGCGAAGAGCGTGCGAAGCTGATGGAAACGCTGAAGGAAGGCACCGTGGTCACCGGCGTCGTCAAGAACATCACCGACTACGGTGCGTTCGTCGACCTGGGCGGCATCGACGGCCTGCTGCACATCACCGACCTGGCATGGCGTCGTGTGCGTCACCCGTCGGAAGTGCTGACCGTCGGCCAGGAAATCACCGCCAAGGTCCTGAAGTACGACCAGGAAAAGAACCGCGTCTCGCTGGGCGTCAAGCAGCTGGGCGACGATCCGTGGACCGGTCTGTCGCGTCGCTACCCGCAAGGCACCCGCCTGTTCGGTAAAGTCACCAACCTGACCGACTACGGCGCGTTCGTGGAAGTCGAGCAGGGCATCGAAGGCCTGGTGCACGTCTCCGAAATGGACTGGACCAACAAGAACGTGGCGCCGAACAAAGTCGTGCAGCTGGGCGACGAAGTCGAAGTCATGGTCCTGGAAATCGACGAAGAGCGTCGTCGTATCTCGCTGGGCATGAAGCAGTGCAAGGCGAATCCGTGGGACGACTTCGGCATGACCCACAAGAAGGGCGACAAGGTCAAGGGTTCGAT